>Ga0335071_10000056_pt1 | contig 128101 bp, 116 predicted proteins | sample Lox_Sample_15_FD_206724 | JGI IMG/M metagenome (GOLD analysis project Ga0335071, IMG submission 206724) | Soil microbial communities from Loxahatchee National Wildlife Refuge, Florida, United States - Lox_Sample_1.5 | ecosystem: Environmental > Terrestrial > Soil > Wetlands | place: USA... | reverse complement strand
CCCTTCGCACTGTCCCAGGCGGTCCAGGTCCTCACCATCGGCGATTTCTGCAACGAATGCGGGAACTGCGACACCTTCTGCCCTACCGCGGGAGCTCCCTATCGGGAGAAGCCCACCTTCTGGCTCACCGACGAGGGCTTCTCCAACGCCAAGGGGGACGCCTTTCGCCTGGAGCGCGACGGCGACCTTGTCGCTCTTTCGGCGCGGGTGGCTGGGCAGAGCCACCGCCTCCTCGTCCGCGGCGGACGGGCCGAGTACCGCTCGGACAGGGTGAGGGCGTCCCTCTCCGCCCTCCCCTGGGCGGTCGTCGAGTGCGAGCCGTTAGGTCCCCTTCGGGAAGGCGATCGCCTCGACCTCGGGACCTGTGCCACGCTCATCGCGCTCCTCGCGGCCGAGCCCGTGCTCCCCGGGGGCGGCGATGCTCGAAAGGCGGTCCGGGCGGTGGAAAGACCGGAGCACCCCCTTTGACCCCGTTCAAGTATCGCTGCACCGACTGCCACCGCTTCTTCGAACGAGAGGAGGTCCGGTACCTCTGTCCCGAGTGCGGGAGAGGCTACCGGCCCGGTGTGCCTCTCGTGGGCGTTCTCGAGGCGGTGTTCGACGGCGCCGTCATCGGCCGGGCCTTCGACCGGTCGCGCCCCGACTTCGGCCTCTTCTGTGCGGTGGAGCCGGAGTTCCATCCGCCCTTTCCGGTGGGGAACACGCCTCTCTTCCGGGCGGAAAGGCTCGGGGAAGAGCTCGGTCTCGGTTCCCTGTGGGTGAAGAATGACGGCCAGAACCCGAGCGGGAGCCTGAAGGACCGGGCCTCCTTCCTCATGGTGGCCGAGGCCCGCCGGCTCTCGGAGAAGCGGGTCGTGACCGCCTCCACCGGGAATGCGGCTTCGGCGCTCGCCGCGGTGTGTGCCACGACCGACCGGGAGGCGCTCATCTTCGTCCCCGAGAGGGCTCCCCGGGCGAAGCTCGCCCAGATGCTCGTCCACGGCGCGCGGGTCGTGCCGGTGCGCGGGTCGTACGACGACGCCTTTCGCCTGTCGCTCGAGTACACGGAGAGGCGCGGAGGCCTGTGCCGGAACACGGCCTACCACCCCCTCACCATCGAGGGGAAGAAGACCGTGGGGCTGGAGATCTGGCAGCAGCTCGGCTTCCGGGTGCCCGAGGCGGTGCTCGTGCCCGTGGGAGACGGCGTGATCCTGGCGGGGGTGCACAAGGCCTTCCTGGACCTCGTGCGCTCCGGCCTCGCCGAGCGGTTGCCGCGGCTCGTATGCGTGCAGGCCGAGTCCTCCGACGCCATCCACCGGTACGTCTTGACCGGGCGGTACTCCGACGCGATCGCTCCCTCCACCTGTGCCGACTCCATCTCCGTGTCCTGCCCGAGCAACGCCCGCTGGGCGCGGCGAGCGGTGCTGGAGAGCGGGGGCCTCTCGCTCCTCGTCTCCGACGCCGAGATAAGGGAGGGGCAGCGGCTCCTCGCCAGGACCACCGGGATCTTCGCCGAGCCGGCGGCGGCCGCGGCGGTGGCCGGTCTCAGGAAGCTCCAGGGGGGCGAGGGCCGGATCGGGCGGGAGAAAGAAGTGGTCGTGCTCGCGACCGGGCACGGCCTGAAGGACGTGGACGCCGCTCTCTCGGGGATGGCCCTGCCCTCCCCGGTGGAGCCGGTTCTCGAGGCGGTGAAGGAGTAGCCGGGTCACCACAGGCAAAGCGGGCAAGAAAGGACGAAGAGACGTGGCTCATCCGATTCTGAAGCAGCTCGACGCGGTGCGGAGCGTGAAGACCGACCTGTTTCACAAGGACTTCTTGCTCACCTGGGAGCATTCGCGTCCGGAGATCGAGGCGATCCTCTCCCTGGCGGTGGCCCTGAAGGAGCTCCACCGGCAGGGCGTCTCCTACCGCGCCCTGGAGGGCGGACTCGCCATCTCCATCTTCCGGGACCACTCCACCCGGACCCGGTTCTCCTTCGCCTCCGCTGCGAGCGCCCTCGGGCTCGGGCTCGCCGAGCTCGACGAGGAGAAGAGCCAGATCGCCCACGGGGAGACGGTCCGCGAGACCGCCAACATGATCAGCTTCCTCGCCGAGATGATCGGCATCCGGGACGACATCTTCCTGGGCGAGGGCAATCGGTACATGCGGGAGGTGGGCGCCGCCCTCTCCGAGGGGGCACGGGCGGGGGTTCTCCACCGGCGCCCGAGCATCGTGAACCTCCAGTGCGACATCGACCACCCCACCCAGAGCCTCGCCGACCTGGCCTGGCTCAAGGATCACTTCGGAGGGCTCGACCGGCTCAAGGGGAAGCGGCTCGCGATGAGCTGGGCGTACAGCCCGAGCTACGGCAAACCGCTCTCCGTGCCCCAGGGGGTGATCGGGCTCATGACCCGCTTCGGCATGGAGGTGACCCTCGCCCACCCCGAGGGCTACGGCCTCATCCCGGAGGTGCTGGAGGTGGCGAGGAAGAACGCCGCCGAGTCGGGCGGCTCCTTCCGGGTGGTGGGCTCGATGGAGGAGGCCTTCCGGGGGGCGGAGGTCGTCTACCCCAAGTCCTGGGCGCCCTTCGGGGTGATGGTGCAGCGCACGGAGCTTCTCAAGAAGGGCGACAAGGCGGGCCTCGCCGCCCTGGAGAAGGAATGCCTCAAGAACAACGCGCGCTTCATCGACTGGCAGTGTGACCGGGCGAAGATGGACCTCACCGCGGCCAAGAAGGCGCTCTACATGCACTGCCTGCCCGCCGACATCAGCGGGGTCTCCTGCGAGCGGGGCGAGGTGAGCGCCGAGGTCTTCGAGGAGTACCGGATCCCGACCTACCGGGAGGCGAGTTACAAGCCCTTCGTGATCAGCGCGATCATGTACCTCTGTCGGGTGAAGGACCCGATCGCCAAGGTGGCGGCCCTGTTGGGCTCGCTCGGCTAGGGGCTCTGGAGAGAAGGCCATGTCGCTCTCCCCACCGTCGCGGAACGAAGAGGTCTTGAAGAGGACGGCGAAGCGCTGCCGGGAGCGGGGGATCGTCGTCCCCACCTTCGCGCAGATGCGCGACCCGTCCCGGATCCCGGCCGCGATCCTGGCGCGGCTGCCCGGGGTCGGCTCGAACGCGGTCGATCCCGTGAACCTCTTCCGCATCAGCTGGAAGAACGACCCTTTGAAAGGCCTCTTCGGCCCGCCCAACGCTCTCGAGATCCCGCGGGCCCTGACCGGGGTGAGGGCGCGTATCGTGGGCATGGTCGGCAAGCACTTCCCCACCGGCGCCCACAAGGTGGGGGCGGCGTTCGGCTGCCTCGTGCCGCGGCTCGCGAGCGGGGAGTTCGACCCGGAGCGGCACAAGGCGGTCTGGCCCAGCACCGGCAATTACTGCCGGGGCGGGGCATTCGACTCCGCCATCCTGGGCTGCACCGCGGTCGCGGTCCTGCCCGAGAACATGTCCAAGGAGCGCTTCGCCTGGCTCAAGGAGATAGGGGCGGAGATCATCGCCACCAAAGGCTCCGAGTCGAACGTGAAGGAGATCTACGACGAGTGCTGGCGGCTGAAGAAGGATCCGGTGCACTTCGTCTTCAACCAGTTCGAGGAGTTCGGGAACCCCATCTGGCACTACTCGGTCACCGGGCCGGCGGTGGAGGAGGCCTTCCGCGGGATCGCCACCGCGAGGACCCGCCTCGCCGGCTTCGTCTCCGCCACCGGGAGCGCCGGGACCATCGCCGCGGGCGACTACTTGAAGAAGGTCTTCCCCGGGGTGAAGGTGGTGGCGAGCGAGGCCCTGCAGTGCCCCACCCTGCTTTGGAACGGGTTCGGCGAGCACCGGATCGAGGGGATCGGGGACAAGCACGTCCCCTGGGTCCACAACGTTCGCAACACCGACGCGGTGGCGGCGGTGGACGACGAGGACTGCATGCGCCTCCTCCGGCTCTTCAACGAGCCGCAGGGGCGGAGGTTCCTCCTCTCCCTCGGGGCCGAACAGGGAGAGGTCGATCGGCTCGGGCTCCTCGGGATCAGCGGGATCTGCAACCTCATCGCCGCGGTGAAGGCGGCGCGGTACTTCGAGCTCACCGAGGACGACCTCGTCTTCACCGTCTTCACCGACAGCGTGGAGCTGTATCGCTCCCGGCTCGGCGAGCTCACCGCCGCGCGCGGTCCGTTCGGCGAATTGGAGGCGGCCACCGCCTTCAGCGGGAGCCTGGAGCGCCAGTCGGTCGGCCACTTCAAGGAGCTCACCTACCCCGATCGCAAGGCCATCCACAACCTCAAGTACTTCACCTGGGTGGAGCAGCAGGGGAAGACCGCGGAGGAGCTCGTCCGGCAGTGGAGCCCGGAGTACTGGCGCGCCCTCTTCGAGGACGAGGCGGATCGGTTCGAGCGCATCATAGGGGACTTCAACCGGGAGGTCGGGCTTTCGCCCGCCTAGAGGCCCGTGCTCGCGAAGACGCTCATCCGGGGGGGGACGCTCGTCACCCTGGGCTCCCCCTGCCAGGTGCTTTTCCGGCACGACCTCCTCGTCGAGGGAGACCGGATCGGGCGGATCGGGCCCTCCGGTGCCCTCGGGGAGGCGGCCGGGCGGGAGATCGACGCCCGGGGCAAGGTGGTCCTGCCCGGCCTCGTGAACGCGCACATGCACTTCTACTCCACCCTGGCCCGGGGCCTTTGGAAGGCGGAGAAGAGCCGCGACTTCGAGGCGGTGCTCAAGAACCTCTGGTGGCGCCTCGACAAGAAGCTCCTCCTCGACGACGTCGAGCTCTCCGCCGAGGTGGCTCTCCTGGACGCCATCCGCAGGGGGACCACCACCCTCGTCGACCACCACGCCAGCCCCGGCGCCGTGCGTGGATCGCTCGACCGGATCGCCCGGGCGGTGCGACGCACCGGCCTTCGCGCCTGTCTCTGCTACGAGGTCTCGGACCGGGACGGGGAGAACGTGGCGCGGGAAGGGCTGGAGGAGAACGCCGAGTTCGCCTCGGGCTACGCCGGGGGAAAGGATCCGCAGCTGCGTGCCCTGTTCGGGCTCCACGCGGCCTTCACCCTCTCGGACAAGACCCTCGACCGCGCCGCAGAGCTGGGGCGCGCGCTCGGCGTGGGGTTCCACGTCCACGTGGCCGAGGACGCCCTGGACGTCCGGGAGAACCTCTCCCGCCACGGCCGCACCCCCGTGGCGCGGCTCCTCGAGCACGGCCTCCTCGGAGAAGGAAGCATCGCCGCCCACGCGGTTCACGTCGACGAGGACGACGCCGGGATGCTCGCCCGGACGAACACCTTCGTCGCCCACAACCCGCAGTCGAACCTGAACAACGCCGTGGGCATCGCCGACGTGCTCTCCCTCGCCGGCCGGGGCGTTCGGGTGGGCCTCGGGACGGATGCCATGACCGTCTCGATGCTGGAGGAGTTGCGGGTGGGCCTCTTCGCCCAGCACCTCCGGCAGAAGGACCCGAGCTGTGCCTTCGCCGAGCTCACCTCCGCCCTCTTCGAGCGAAACCCGGAGCTGGCCAGCCGTCTCTTCGGCCTTCCCTTGGGGACGCTCAAGGAGGGCGGGGCCGCCGACCTCATCCTCGTCGACTACGATCCCCCCACGCCGCTCGACGAGACGACGGTGCTCGGCCACCTGGTGTTCGGCATCTCCCAGGCGGTGGTCGACACGACCATCTGCGGGGGGCGAATCCTGATGGAGGGGAAGCGGCTCGATCCGGCGCTCGGGGAGGCGGAGGTGGCCCTTCGCGCCCGGGAGAGGGCGCGGGAACTCTGGAAGAGGTTCTGAAGGTCTCGGGGGGCTAGTCATGCCAAGGACCGTCGTCGTCGCCATCGGCGGGAACTCCCTCATCACCGACCCGCAGCACCAGTCCGTGCCCGACCAGTACCACGCGGTGGAACAGACCTGCGCTCACCTCCTCCGGCTGCTCGAGCAGGGCGACATCCGGCTGGTAGTGACGCACGGCAACGGTCCCCAGGTCGGGTTCATCCTCCAGCGCTCGGAGATCGCCTCGGCGACCCTCCACCAGGTCCCGCTCGACTCCTGCGTGGCCGACACCCAGGGAGCGCTCGGCTACCAGCTGCAACGCGCCCTCGGAAACGCCTTTCGCCGGGCGGGGATCCGGAGGCAGGCGGTGACGGTGGTGACCCAGGTGCTGGTCGACGCGCGGGACCCCGCCTTTGGGAAGCCCTCGAAGCCCATCGGCTCCTTCCTCACTCGCGAGCGGGCCGAAGAGCACCGCCTGAAGGACGGCTGGGAGATCATGGAGGACGCGGGGCGCGGGTATCGGCGGGTGGTGAGCTCGCCCAAGCCCAGGGAGATCCTGGAGATCGACGCGATCCGGTCGCTTCTCGACAGGGGCTTTGTCGTGATCGCGGCCGGGGGCGGCGGGATCGCCGTCGTCGACGAGGGGAACGGCGACCTCTCGGGGGCGGCGGCGGTGGTGGACAAGGACTTCGCCTCGAGCCTCCTCGCGCGGCAACTCGGGGCCGACCTCCTCGTCATCTCCACCGGCGTCGAGCACGTCTCGCTCGACTACGGGAAGCCGACCGAGCGCGCCCTCTCGGTCCTGACGGTCGCCGAGGCGAGGCGGTACATCGGGGAAGGCCATTTCAAGCCGGGCAGCATGTTGCCCAAGGTCGAGGCCCTGGTGAGCTTCGTCGAGGCGGGTGGGAGCGAGGGGATCATCACCGACCCCGCTCACCTCGCGGCAGCCCTCGCCGGAGAGGCCGGTACGCGCTTCGTTCGCTAGACGTCACCCGTGAGGCGGAGGGACGCGGGAGCGCAGCGAGCCTTGCGAACTTCACGGGCTCTAGAAGCGCAACAGGCGAGGGAGCGAAGAGGAGCAGTTCCGGGAGCTAGAGGTTCGCCGGCGGGGTGAGCGGATCCTTGTCGGCGGCGGGGAAGGTGCGGGCGTTGGCCTCTTCTCTCTTTGAGGGAGCGCGCCCGTGGAAGCCGTCGGTAGGGTCCGTTTCTTCTCGTCACATGGGGCTTTCGTGGACGCGCGGAGCCGGCGCGCGACGCCCCGCACGCCTCCACAGCCGATCGCGGGAAACCGGGGCTCCCACCGAGCGCCAGGCTGCGACACCTAAACGCCAGTAAATCAACGACCCCGTTGACGGATTTCATCGAATGGGGGGAAGCTCGCCCTCCATCCGGATGCTGCAGGCCAGGGAGCGCAGCTGCGCCCGCGAAGACATCCGCTCCCGCACGAACCGGACGGCGCAGCGGAGAAGGTCGCGAGATCCAAGGAAACACGGCCCGCCGCCCTCGCTCTTCGAGAATCCGCCGCACGAGGTCAACAGAGATGGCGATTCATTCGTTGCCGACTGAAGCGAGCGAGGTACTCGCGGCGCCGCAAAGAGACCTGAAGGGCCGAGCCTTCCGGCTCATCCCGGTGGCCCTGCTGATCGTGATCCTGGGCGTTCTGAGCGCGGTAGTCCCGTACTTCCTCTCGCTCAACAACTTCATCAGCATCCTGATGCAGTCGGCGGCGCTGGGCCTCATGGCGCTGGGCCTCACGGCCGTGCTCATCACCGGGGGCATCGATCTCTCCATTCCCTCGCTGATGTCGTTCAGCGCGGTCCTCGGGGCGATGTACATGAAGGCGGGCGGCTCGCCGGTGGTGGCCAGCTTCCTCATGCTGGCGGTGGCGCTGGCGGGAGGTTGCGTGAACGGCCTGGCCGTCGCGTGGCTCAAGATGATCCCTTTCGTGGTCACGCTCTCGACCATGGCGGTGTTCAGCGGTGCCTCGATCTGGATCACCAACGCCGTCAGCGTAACCGGTATCCCCCGCAGGTTCATCACCACCGTGATGGCAGACGTCGGCGTGATCCCGATCCCGGTCATCGTGTTCGTGGTGATGACCCTTCTCATGCAGCTCCTGTTGACGCGCAGCCTGTACGGCCGGTGGCTGTATGCGGTCGGCACCAACATCCGGGCGGCCCGGGTCTCGGGCATCCCGACCCAGCGGGTGCTGTTCGGGGCCTACGTCTTCTCCGGCCTCGCGGCCGGTCTGGCGGCCATCATCACCACCGCTTGGCTGGGGACGGCCGGGGGGACGATCGGCTCCGAGGGGGTGGTGCTGGACGTCGTCAGCTCGGCCGTGCTCGGGGGCGTCAGCATCTACGGGGGGGCCGGGACCGCGGTGGGAGCGTTCGTGGGCACCATCCTCATCAAGCTCATCAGCAACAGCCTGAACTTCCTGCAGGCCTCATACTACCTGGTGCTGGTCACCAAGGGAGTCGTGATCGTGGCCTTCGTGGCGGTCGATTCGCTGTTCCGCAGGAAGTCGTGAGCTTTGGAGGCGAACGAGTGAGCGATCCCTTTCTGCGGATGGTGGATGTGCGGAAGAGGTTCCCGGGCGTCGACGCCCTGAAGAGCGTCACGCTCGAGGCCTACGCCGGAGAGGCGGTGGCTCTCATCGGCGCGAACGGGGCGGGCAAGAGCACCTTGATGAACGTGCTCGGCGGGGTGATCGCGCCCGACGGCGGGTACATCGAGATCGACGGCAAGCGCGCCGCCTTCCGCACGCCGGCGGAGGCGTCGAGGGACGGGGTCGCGTTCGTCCACCAGGAGCTGGCGCTGATGCCGACGCTCAACATCCTGGACAACATGCTCATCACCTCCTTTCCTCGGCGGAAGGGCCTCATCGACTACCGCGCCGGGGAGGAGCTGTGCCGCAACGCCCTGAAGCAGCTCGGCTACGACTTCCCCCTCCGCACCCGGGTTCGCGATCTCAGCCCGGGCGATCAGCAGATCGTGGAGATCGCGCGCACGCTCCTGGGCAAGAGCCGGATCGTCATCTTCGACGAGCCGACCTCCTCCCTGACGTCGCGGGAGAAGGAGCGGCTCTTCGAGATCATCAGGATCATGAAGTCGCGGGGCACGGCCATCATCTACATCACCCACCTCCTCGACGAGGTGTTCACCGTCTGCGAGCGAGCGGTGATCATGCGGAACGGCGCCAAGGTCGCGGAGAGTCGCATCGCCGACCTGACCCGCGGCCAGATCGTGGAGAAGATGATCGGCTCGCAGGAGGCGGTGGCCTACTTCCAGCACCACGAGCGGAGGCCGGGCGAGGTGCTGCTCACCGTTGAGCACCTGAATCGCGAGGGCTTCCTCGACGACGTCAGCTTCACGCTGCGCAGCGGCGAGGTGGTGGGGCTCTGGGGGCTCTTGGGATCGGGCCGCACCGAGCTCTTCCGCGCCCTCATGGGCCTCGATCCCATCCACCGCGGTCGCATTCGGCTTCACAAGCCCGGGAGCGAGGTCGTCGATCTCAGTCCCCAGCGGGCGCACAGCGTGATGGGGATGCTCACCGAGGACCGGCGGACCGACGGCCTCTTGCTCCCCATGTCCATCCGCCTCAACATGTCGATCGCCAACCTCAAGAACCTGCTCTACCGCGGCTGGCCCTTCGTCTACCGGGCCCGCGAGGAGAGCGTGACCCGGGAGTACGTCAAGAAGCTCAACATCAAGAGCACCTCCATCGAGCAGAGGGTGGCCACCTTGAGCGGGGGGAACCAGCAGAAGGTGGTGGTCGGTCGCTGGCTCCAGACCAAGCCGCTCATCTTCCTCCTGGACGAGCCCACCCGCGGCCTCGACGTGGAGGCCAAGGCCGAGCTGCACGCCATCGTCGCGAACATGGCCGACGCCGGGGCGGCGGTGGTGATCGTCTCCTCCGACCTCGACGAGATCATGAGCCTCAGCGACCGATACCTGGTGATGGTCCGGGGGCGGATCGTCAAGGAGTACTCCGCTCTGGCGACGAAGCACGAGCTGCTCGCCACCGCCTCCGGCATCTCCGCGCAGGCCGAGGGGGTGGGGTGATGGCCGCCAAGGAGCGGTTCACGTTGGGGAGGTTCCTCCTCTCCTACGGCTTCGTCCTCACGCTCATCGCGATCGTGGTCCTCTGCTCGATCGCCTCGCCCGCCTTCTTCACCTTCAAGAACGCCCTCTTCATCTTGCACGCCTCCGCCCCCACGATGATCCTGGCGACCGGGGTGGCGTTCGTCCTCATGACCGGCAAGATGGACATCTCCATCGGATCGACCGCCTACCTCTCGGCCGGGGTGGGGATCATGCTCATGGTGCACGCCCACATGAGCCCCCTCCCCGCGTGCCTCATCATCTTCGCCATCGGGGCCCTGCTGGGGGCGGTCAACGGCTTCATCGTGGTGGTGCTGAGGGTGAATCCCCTCATCACCACCCTCGGGACCTTCTTCACCTTCCGGGGCCTGGCGCTGCAGATCACGAACTCCCTGACCATCTCCATCCCCTCCGACCTCGGCGAGTTCGGGAGCATCCGGGTCGGCCCCTTCTTCCTCGACACCCTGATCGCCGGCGTGGTGCTGGCCGCCTACCACCTGGTCCACACCCGGACGGTTTTCGGCAGGTACGTCATGGCGGTGGGCAACGGGGTCGACGTCGCCCAGAAGGTCGGTGTCCCGGTGGACCGGACCACGTTTCTCACCTTCGTCCTGGCCGGCCTCATGGCCAGCGTCGGGGGAGTGCTCACCATGGCGCAGGTGGGCTCGATCTCGCCCTCCCTCGGCCAGGGCTATGAGTTCACGGCCATCGCCCTCCTCGTGATCGGAGGGGTGAGCCTGTTCGGCGGCGAGGGGACGATCCTGCCCGGGATCGTGCTCGGGGCCCTGACCCTCACCATCATCCAGAGCGGCCTCAACTTCGTCGGTGCTTCACCCTTCGTCTACCCGCTGGTCCGCGGCGGAATCATCTTCGTCGCCATGTACGCCGACTCCCTCAAGAACGCGGTGGCGAGGAAGGTGCGGCTCATCCCGGAGTAGAGGGGAAAGAGAGGTGTCGCAGTTCTATCTGTCACGAGGAAGGTGGCCGAAGGTCGATTCCCGTCCTTCAAGCGCCCTGAAGAGGAGAGCAACAAACATGCCCAAGCTCAGGATTCTGTGTTCCGTCGTCAGCGCCGTCCTCATGCTCACCGCGGGGCAGGCCCTCGCCGCCCCGAAGCCCAAGGTGATCCGGGTGGGGGTGTCCTACAACGAGAAGATCCACTCCCAGATCCAGGCCTGGACCGACGAGATGGAGAAGTTCGGCAAGGCCTACGGGCAACAGCACAACGTCTCGTTCAAGTGGATCGTCAACGTGGCGAACGGGGATCCCTCCACCCAGGCGTCCAACATCCAGGATCTCATCAACCAGCACGTGGACGTGATCGTGGCGCGCGCGGAAGACGCCGCCGCCATCGGCGCCTCCATCGACGCGGCGCACAAGGCCCACATCCCTTTCATCACCTTCGACCGGCAGTCCTCCACCGTCCAGCCTGACGTCCACGTCGGCGGGGACAGCTTCGCCCAGGGGATCACCGCCGCCAATGCCGCAGTCGAGCTCCTCAAGAAGAACGGCGTGCAGGGAAAGGCCATCGAGCTGCTCGGCGACCTCAAGGACATGAACGCCGTCCTTCGCAGCCAGGCCTGGCACCAGGTCGAGGCTGCCTCGAAGGCCTGGACCACCGTCGCCCAGGTCCCCACCGACTGGAAGCCCGAGAACTTCTACACCGGCACTGCCAACGCCCTGGCGGCCCACCCCGAGGCGAACGTCATCTTCGCCGCCAGTGACTTCGCGTTCGACGGGGTCCTCAAGGCCCTCAAGGAAGCGAACCGGCTGGCGCCCGCCGGCGACCCCCGGCACGTGTGGATGTTCACCTGCGACGTCCAGCCGCAAGCGCTCGAGCCGCTGACCAAGGGCTACATCGACGTGGCCGCGTCCTACGAGGCCTACGCCCAGGCGGATGCGCTCGTCACGGTGATCGCGGAGCTCCTCGCCGGTCAGAAGGTTCAGGGGACGCACCTCGTCCCCGGGCGCCTGTTCACACCCCAGAACACCGCCGCCATGCCGGCCGTCTGGTCCAGAGACTACAAGGACTAGCGCCGCTCGGCGTTGTTGCGAGCGGGGTGCGCGTCCCTGGCGGAAGCGCACCCCGCCCTTCGACGGAGCTCGCCAAGAGCACGGGGTGAGCCGCGAGTCCCTCGTCCTCGCCTTCCTCGTGCGGCTACCGCCGAGCGGTCGAGGTGCAATTCTCCCGGCTGTTCACGGCGGCTCGCCTCTTGCGAGCGGGCGCCGGAGGGGACATCTTTAGCCGAGCACGCCCTCGTAGACCGGCCCGAACGGGCGGCGGCTCAAGAACTGGCCCGTTCCGGGCTCGGCCCGGAGGTCCCCGTCCGCGAAGAGGTGGCGGCCGCGGGCCACGGTGTGCACCACCGCCCCCTTCACGAGGAGTCCCTCCCAGACCGAGAAGTCGGTGCGCTGCTTCTGGCTCTCCGCCGAGAGGCGTCGGGTGCGCGAGGGGTCGAGGACCGCGAGGTCGGCGTCGGCCCCCACCTCGAGCGACCCCTTCCTGGGCCAGAGGTTGAAGGCCTTCGCGGCGTTCGTGGAGGTGAGGGCGACGAGGCGCTCGGGGCTGAGCCGCCCCACGTTCACTCCGAGGTGCCACAGGGCAGTGAGCCGGTCTTCCACCCCGCCGCAGCCGTTCGGGATGTTCCTGAAGTCCCCCCGCCCGACGCGCTTCTGGTCCTTGGTGAAACAGCAGTGGTCCGTGCCGGTGGTGCTGAGGTCCCCCAGGGCGAGAGCCTTCCAGAGCGCCGCCTGGTGCTCCCGGGGCCGGTAGGGCGGGCTCATGACGTGACCGGCGGCGAAGTCGAAGTCCGGGTCCTCGTACACCGATGCGTCGATGGCGAGGAAGTTGGGCAGGGTCTCGCCCACGACCCTCTGTCCGCGCCGGCGGGCGCGGGCGATCGAAAGGGCCGCCTCGGCGGCGGACACGTGGACGACGTACAGGGGGACGCCCACCGCCTCGGCGATGGTGATGCACCGCAGGGTGGCCTCCGCCTCGCAGGAGGGGGGGCGCGAGAGCACGTGACCGCGCGGCCCGGTGACACCCTCGGCCACGAGCTTCTTCTGCAGGTAGGCGATGACGTCGCCGTTCTCGGCGTGGACCTGGGGGAGCGCCCCGAGCTCGCGGCAGCGGGCAAAGCCCCTGATGAGGTCCTCGTCGGAGAGCTGCAGGCGGCCCTTGTAGGCGGTGAAGAACTTGAAGCTCGTGACCCCGCGTTCCTTGACGAGCGCCTCCATCTCCGCCGCGAACCGCTCTCCCCACCAGGAGACGGTCATGTGGAGCCCGTAGTCGATGGTGGAGCGGGAGGCCCACGCCTGCCAGCGGGCCAAGGCGTCGAGGGGCGGCTCGCCGCGGTCGGGCCCGGCGAAGTCGAGGATCGTGGTCGTGCCCCCGGCCGCGGCGGCGGCGGTGCCGGAGAGGAAGTCGTCGGCGACCACGGTATCCATCATCGGGAGCTGCATGTGGGTGTGGGGGTCGACGCCACCCGGCAAAACGAAGCACCCGCCCGCGTCGATCACTGTGGCCCCGGGGGGTGGCTCGAGCCCTTCCTCCACCGCCGCCACCCGCCCGTCCGCGCACAGGACGTCGGCGCGGCGGCGCCCCGTCGCCCCCACCACCGTCCCACCCCGCACCAGGATGTCGGTCATTCGGTTCACCGCAGCGGTCGCCGTCGGGCGGCCTCTCTAGCGCCAGCTCTCGCGGTCCCGCTCCGGGATCCGCCCGACGTTCACGGCCCGCGCCGCCGGCGAGTCCTTCATGGGAAGGCGCATGCGCCGCACGCCGTCGAAGGCCTCGAGCGCGCCCGCCACCGCCCCGGCGGTGGGGACGAGGCCGATCTCGCCCACTCCCTTGGCGCCGAGGGGGCCCTCCGGCTCGGGGTCCTCCACCAGGATCACCTCCACCTCGGGCATGTGCTGGGCCCGAAGGACGCCGAGGTCGCGGAGCCTGAAGGTGACCGGCATCCCGTCCTTGCAGGGGAGTTCCTCGGTGAGCGCGTACCCGAGCCCCATGTGCACCGAGCCCTCGATCTGCGCGGCGCATTGCTGCGGGTTCACCGCTCGCCCCACGTCGTGCGCGGCGATGACGCGAAGGAGCTTGCCCTCGCGATCGAGCACCACCACCTGGGTGGCGTAGCCGAAGGCGGTGTGGGTCTTCACCTTCCCGTCCTTGCCCACCTGGCCCGGGGCGGTGGTGTCGTCGATGACGGTCTTGCCCTCGTACTCGCGGCCGACGAGGTCGCCGAGGGTGAGCCCCCGGTCGAGGTCGTTGCGGAGCTTCTTCCCGGCGTCGAGGACCGCCCGCCCCGCGAGGAGGGTGCCGCGGGAGCCGGTGGTCTGGCCCGCGCCCAGCTCGAAGACGGTGTCCGTGCGCGGCACGAACCTCAAGGAGGGGAGCCCGGTCACCTCGGCCGCGAACTGGGCGGCGACGGTGTGCAGGCCCTGGCCCATCTCCGTGAACCCGAGGTGGAGGTCGATCCGGCCGTCGGGCCGGACCACGAGCCGCGCCTTCCCCTCCTCGAGCGCGCCGTTGCCGATCCCCGAGTTCTTGATGCCGCAGGCGATCCCCACCGCCCGTCCCTGGGCCCGGGCCTCTCGGTAGGCGTCCTTGACCGCGAAAAGGGTGCGCTCCAGCCCGACCGACTTCGTCAGCACCTGACCGGTGGTGAAGGTGTCGCCCACGCGCAGGGCGTTGCGGAAGCGCATCTCCCAGCCGTCGATCCCCACCTTCCTCGCGAGGAGGTCGATGCACCCCTCCATGGCGAAGCTCGTCTGGTTGACCCCGAACCCGCGCATCGCCCCGCAGGGCGGGTTGTTGGTGTAGGCGGCGACCGCCTCCACGTCCACGGCCGGCACGCGGTAGGGCCCGCAGGCGTGGCCGGCGGCGCGCTCCAGCACCTTGCCCCCCACCGAGGCGTAGGCCCCCGAATCCCCGAGGATCCGCGCCCGCACCGCGGTGAGCCGTCCCTGTGCGTCCGCGCCCACGGTGTAGGTCATCTTCATGGGATGGCGCTTCGGGTGGATCCGGATCGACTCCTCCCGGGAGAGGACGAGCCGGACCGGCCGGCCGGTCAAGCGAGCGAGGAGCGCGGTCTGGGCCTGGATGGCCATGTCCTCCTTGCCCCCGAAGGCCCCGCCGTTCGGGACCAGCTCGGCGAGCACCCGGTCCTCCGGGACGCCCAGGACCGACGCGACCTGGCGGCGGTCGTCGAAGACCCCCTGTCCCTGGGTGTAGAGGTGGAGCCGCCCGTCCTTGAGGGGCACGGCCAGCGCGGCCTCGGGCTCGAGGAAGAGGTGCTCGATGCGCTGCGTCTCCCAGGTGCCCGTGACCACCTGGGCCGAGGCGGCCAGGGCGGCGTCGACGTCCCCTCTCTTGAACCTCGTGTGGGAGAGGACGTTCTCGTGTTTCGGGTTCACCCGGGGGGCGCCGGGCCGGACAGCCTCGGCCGGATCGAGCACCGGCCTCATCGGCTCGTACAGGACCTCCACGAGCTCCGCGGCCCTTCGGGCGATGCGCGGGCTCTCCGCCGCGACCGCGGCGAGGACGTCGCCCACGCAACGGACCTCCTCGCCCTCGGCGACGAGCACCGGCCAGTCGGAATAGAGGATCCCCACGAAGCGGTCGCCGGGGACGTCCCTGGCCGTCGCGACCGCGAGAACGCCGGACAGCGCTCGCGCCCGGCGCGTGTCGATCCGGACGACCCGGGCCCGGGCGTGGGGGGAGAGGACCACCGCGCCGTGGAGGAGAGAGGGCGCCTCCAGGTCGGCGATGAAGGGGCGCGTGCCCAGGGCGAGCTCGTCGCCTCGGTGCCGGGCCACGTCCGCGCCGACGCCGCCGTCCGGCGCCACCAAAGGCGGGGGTCCTCCGCGCTTCGCCCGGTGGATGAGCTCGACCGCGTCGACGATCTTCACGTATCCGGTACAACGACAGAGATGGCCGTCGAGCGCCCGGGAGATCTCGGGCCGGGTGAGGGTCCGATCCTGATCGGTGAGCCACTTGATGCGGAGGGCGAGCCCCGGGGTGCAGAACCCGCACTGGAGCCCCGCCGCCGCCTGAAACGCGTCGGCGAAGAGCCGCCTCTCCGCCTCGGGCAAGCCCTCGAGGGTGACGACGCTCCGTCCCTCGAGCCTCTCGGCGGCGATGGCGCAGGTGGTCTTGGGGGCGCCGTCGATGAGGGCGAGGCAGCAGCCGCACTGGCCCTGCGGCTGGCAGGCGTCCTTCAGCGAGATGAGCCGGAACCGCTCCCGAAGGAGGTCGAGGGCGGACTCTCCCGCTTCGACCTCGGCGGCGACCTGGGCCCCGTTCAGGTGAAAGGTGACGCGCGTCGTCATCGAACTCATCCTACTGCCGCCTCCCCATTATCACGTAGCCGGAGGGCCGGGCCGGCGCCGCTCTCGCGACCGTAAACGGAAGCTCCACATCCGCTTGCGCGCGCCGGGGAGGGCCGACCATATCCCGTCCCGCCCGGCGTGCGGCCGCACCGCACGCGTTCTCGCGCTTGAAGGAGCCCGTGGCCGCGCTCGTCCCCCTCCCCTTCGGCGTCCTCGTGACGCGACTCATGCGGGAGCTGGAGGAGCGGGGCTCGGTCTTCGACCTGCCCTCGCGCGCCTTCGTGCGGGGGGACCCCGGCAGGAGCTGGTCGGTGTCGATCCACGGCCACGGGGCCTCGACGCCCTTTGGGCCGGCGGCCGGACCGCACACCCAGCTCGCCCAGAACATCGTGCCCTCCTGGCTCGCCGGGGGGCGGTTCTTGGAGCTCAAGACCATCCAGGTGAAGGACGACCTCGCGATCCCCCGCCCCTGCATCGACATGCAGACGATCGGGTTCAACGTCGAGTGGTCGCAGGAGCTGTCCCTCGAGGAGTCTCTCGAGGAGTACGTGAAGGCGGCGATGCTCGTGGAGGTGCTGAAGGCCTGCGCCGTCGCGCCCGGGCTCGAGGACACCGTTCTCGACATGAGCGTGGGCTACGACCTCGAGGGGATCCGCTCGGGGCGGGTGCGCGCCTTCCTCGCCGGAATGCGCGACGCGTCCCTTCTCATCGACCGGCTGCGGCGGGAGATCCCGTCCCGCTGGGCGCACCTCCGCGACCTCCCCTTCCCCACCCGGATCTCGGACACCCTCACGCTCTCGACCTTCCACGGCTGCCCCTCCGGCGAGGTGGAGCGGATCGCGGCCCATCTGCTCGAGGAGGAGGGGCTGCACGTCACGGTGAAGCTGAACCCCACCCTGCTCGGGCAAAGAGACCTGGGAGCCATCCTTCACGAGCGGCTGGGGTACGAGGAGCTCCTGGTCCCGCAGAGAGCCTTCGAGGGAGACCCCAGCTTTCGGGAGGCGACCGAACTCGTGGGCCGGCTCCAGGAGCTGGCCGCCGCGCGGGGCCGAGGCTTCGGGGTGAAGCTCACGAACACTCTCGTGGTCGAGAACCACCGGTCCTTCTTCCCGGCCTCGGAGCGCATCATGTACCTCTCCGGCCCGCCCCTGCACGTCCTTGCGACCGAGCTCGTCCGCCGCTTCCGGAGGGTCTTCGCCGACCGGGTCCCCATCTCCTTCTCGGCCGGGGTGGACGCCACGAACTTCCCCAACCTCGCTGCCCTTTGCCTTCGGCCCATCACCGTCTGCACCGACCTCTTGCGGGCCGGCGGGTACGGCCGGGGTCGCCGCTACTTCGCCGAGCTCGCAAGGCGGATGGCGGAGGCGGGGGCGACGGACATCGAGAGCTTCGCGATCCGCGCTCACGGCCATGCCGATGCGGCGCTCAAGGACCTCGGGCTCTCCCCGGAGCGCGAGGCGTCCTGCCGCGCCGCCCTCTCCTCGGGCGGCGACCTCCGGGCGGCCGCAAAGGAAAAGTTCGAGGTCTGGTGCTCCGCGGCGGTCCTGAGGAACACCGAGTGGTACGCCGACCGGGTGCTCGCCGATCCCCGCTACGCCCGGGAGCGAAACCGGACCCCGCCCCGGAAGGTGGGCTCGAGGCTCTCCCTCTTCGACTGTCTCACCTGCGACAAGTGCATCCCCGTCTGCCCCAACGACGCCAACTTCTCGCTCGATCTGCCCCCCGGGGAGATCGCCCTCGAGAAGCTCGTTCCCTCGGGGGATGGGCGGTTCACTCTCGAGCGGACCGGCACGCTCCGCCTCGCGCGGGAGAGGCAGATCGCCAACTTCGCCGACGCCTGCAACGACTGTGGAAACTGCGACGTGATGTGCCCCGAGGACGGCGGCCCCTATCTCGTGAAGCCCCGATTCTTCGGGAGCGTCGGCCGCTTTGAGCTGTCCAAGGGGCTCGACGGCTTCGCCCTGGAGGCTTTGGGGGGCGGGCTCCGGGTGCACGGCCGGTTCGGCGGCAAGGCCTACCTCCTCGAAGGGATGGGCGCACGGGTCCGTTACCGGGGCGAGGGGTTCGAGGTGGAGTTCGATCCCGCCGATCCGGCGGGAACGGCCCGGGGCCGGGCGCAGGGGCCCGTGGACCTCGCCTACCTCCGGATCATGGAACGGCTCAGGGACGCGGTGGCCGCCCCGGGCGCGGTCAACTGGGTGAGCGCGGCGCTCTGTGGGGGAATGTAGCGGTCCCACCGGGAGTCACACCCGCATCTCCCGGTCGTATGGCTTTCCCAGGGCCGCGGGACCGAGCATGCGAGAGCGCCGCGCCAGGGCGAGCACCAGGACGACCAGGGCGTAGGGCAGCATCACGGCGAACTCGTAGGGGAAGCGGATGCCGGCCACCTGGAGGGCGAGCTGCAGTGCCTGCGCCAGGCTGAAGAGCAGCGCCCCGCCCATGATTCCGAGCGGCGTCCACCGCCCGAAGTACACGAGGGCGACCGCCACGAAGCCCCGCCCGGCGACGAGGTCGTCGGCGAACATCCTCGCCTGGCAGATGGAGAGGTAGGCACCGCCCAGCCCGGCCAGGGCGCCGCCCAGGGCGAGCGCCTCGGTCCGGACCCGGGCCACGTCGATCCCCATCGTGTCCGCGGCCCGCGGGTGGGTTCCCACGGCGCGGACCCGCAGGCCCCAGGGAGTGCGGTAGAGGAGAAATGCGCTCAAGGGAACGCAGAGGAAGGAGAGGTAGACCAAGGGGTCCTGGTGAAAGAGCACGTCGCCCAAGAAGGGGATCCGGGAGAGGACCGGGATGGGCCAGGCGGCGACGCCGGGGATCCCGATCACTCCGCCGATGAAGTGGCGGAAGATGGTGCCAGCGACGCCCACGCCCAGCATCTGGAGCCCGATGCCCGCGATCCCCTGGGGGGCGCGAAAGGTGACGGTCACCAGGGCGAAGAAGAGCCCGAGGAGAAGGCCGGCGAGGGCGGCCAGGGCAAAGCCCAGGGCAGGGGCGAAGGGGAGGAGGGCCGAGCTCGCGAAGAGGTAGGAGGGCAAGAAGCCGAGGAAGGCGCCCACGCTCATCACCCCCTCGCACCCGAGGTTGAAGACGCCGGCCCGCTGGTTCACGTTCTCGCCCAGGGCGGCGAGGAGCAGCCCCACCGAGAAGGGGAGGCCCAGGGCGAGGACGTCGTGGATCATGCGGAGGGCGATCAAGGGTCCCCCTCGCCGGAAGGGCCGGGGACGGCGATCCGGGCCGGCCGGCCCTTGAACAGGCGCCGCAAGAGCCTCGCCGCTCGTTCCTCGGCGTAGGGGTTTCGGAGGAACATGCCGGCCGAGACGATGGCGAGGATGATGACCCCCTCGAGCACGAGCACCATGTTGGCCGGGACGCCCGCCGAGCGCTGGGTCATGTCTGCGCCCACGAGCAAGAGTCCGAAGAAGGCCGCCGCCGGCACGATGCCGGCCGGGTGGAGGCCGCCGAAGAGCGCCACCACGATGCCGGCGAACCCGTAGCCGGCGGAGATGGCCTCGATGGCCCGGTGGTGGACGCCGACCACCTCGACCGCCCCGGCCAGCCCGGAGAGCCCCCCGGCGAGGAGCATGGCCGAAACGAGGGAGCGTTCCACCCGGATGCCGGCGTAGCGCGCCGCCCTCGCCTCCGCCCCCGCGGCCCTCAGTCGGTACCCGAGGGTCGTCCGCCACAGGAGCACCCAGACCGAGAAGGAGAGGAAGAGCGCAATGAGGAGGCCGGTATGGAGACGGGTCCCCGGGAAGAGCCGCGAGAGCCAGACCGCCCGGGGGAGCCGCATCGACTGGGGCGTGCCCGAGCCGGTCATGAGCTCGTCGGGATCGATCATGGGGCCGCGGAGGAGGAAGGTGTAGAGCTGAGCGGCGATGTAGTTGAGCATGACGGTGGAGAGGATCTCGTTCACCTCCAGCCGGGCGCGGAGCCAGCCGGCCAGGGCGCCCCAGGCCGCCCCGGAGAGCGCCCCGGCGATGAGCGCGAGGGGGAGGAGGGCGGGGCCGGGAAGGCCCGGGATGTTGAGCGCCACCCCGGTGCAGGCGAGGATGCCGACGAGCATCTGCCCCTCGGCGCCGATGTTGAGAACGCCGCTCCGGAAGGAGACGGCGGTGCCCAGGGCGACGAGGATGAGCGGCACCGCCCGGACCCCGATTTCCGAGGCGGTGAACGGGTCAGAGAGGGGGCCGGTGAAGATGGTGACGAAGGTGGCCCACGGGCTCGCTCCGATGGCGAGGAGCACGAGGGAAGAGAGCGCGCCCGCGGCCAGGGCGGAGAGGGCCGCCACCGAGACCACGAAGAGCACGCGGAAGCCCCTGGTCACGCCGCCACCCCGGCCATGAGCCGCCCGAGCCGCTCGCGCGTCGCTTCCCGGCCCGGCACGATGTCGAGAATCCGCCCCCGGTACACGACCGCGATCCGGTCGGAGAGGGCGATGAGCTCCTCGAGCTCCTCGGAGACGAGCAGGACGGCGGCGCCCGAGGCCCGGAGGGCGAGGAGCTGTCCGTGGATGAACTCGGTCGCCCCCAGGTCCACTCCCCGGGTCGGGTAGACGGCCAAGAGGGCCCGAGGGCGGCGCGCCAGCTCGCGCGCCAGGATCACCTTCTGGATGTTCCCGCCCGAGAGCGCCCCGGCCTTGACCTTCGTCGAGGGGCAGCGGATGTCGAAGCGGTCGCGGAGGAGCGCGGCATGCTCCTCGATGGCCCGGAGCCGAAGGAAGGGGCCTCGGCTGAAGGGGGGCGCGGCCACGTCCTTCAGGACCAGGTTCTCCGTCACGGAGAAGGAGGGGACGATGCCCTCGTGGTGTCGGTCCTCGGGGACGTAGCCCATTCCCCGGTCGATGACGCGCCGAGGAGGGGCGCCCGCCAGCTCCTCCCCCCCGAGCCGGATGGATCCGCCCTCGACCGGGCGGAGCCCGGCGAGTGCGTCCGAGAGCTCCCGCTGGCCGTTTCCGGAGACGCCGGCCAGCCCCAGGATCTCGCCGGCCCGCACCTCGAGCGAGAGTCCGTCGACCGCCAGGTGCCCGCGGTCGGCGCGGACCTTGAGCCCCTTGACCGCGAGGACCACCGCCCCCGCCCCCTCTGCGGCCTCGTTGCGGGCCGGCTTCACCTCGTGCCCGGTGAGGAGGGCCCCCAGCTCGGCGGTCGAGGTCCCCGAGGTGTCGCCCGTGAACACCACCCGGCCGCGGCGCAGGATGGTGACCCGGTGGGAGAGGGCCTTCACCTCGTTCAGCTTGTGGCTGATGAACACCACCGGGAGCTCCCCGGCCAAGAGCTCGAGGCGCTTCAGGAGGTCGTCGGTCTCCTGGGGGGTGAGGGCCGAGGTGGGCTCGTCGAGCACGAGGAGCCTCGCCCCGAGGCACAGGGTCTTCACGAGCTCGACCCGCTGCTGCTCGCCCACCGAGAGCTGCCACACCGGGGCGTCGGGCTCGGCGGGCAGGTGGTAGCGGTCGGAGACCCGAAAGACGAGCTGCCGCGCCTTCTCCAGGTCGAGCCGAAGAGGGCGGTGGAGGGTCCGGAGCCCGAGGGCCACGTTCTCGGCCACGGTCATGCTGGGCACGAGCATGAAGTGCTGGTGTACCATCCCCACCCCGCGGGCGCAGGCGTCGGCGGGGGTGCGGAAGTGGACCGGCGCGCCGTTCACCAGGATCTGCCCCTCGTCCGGCTGGTACAGCCCGGCGAGGACGTTCATGAGCGTGGACTTCCCCGCTCCGTTCTCGCCCACGAGCGCGTGGATCTCGCCCTGCCGCACGCGGAGCGAGACGCGATCGCAGGCCACGACGCCGGGGAAGCGCTTGGTGATGTCGCAGAGCGCGAGCTCGCGGATGGGCTCGGCCGAGGACAAGCCCTCTTTCCCTAGAACTTCACGCTCTTCCAGTCGAGGGCGACCTTCCCGGCCGAGAGGCCGGCCAGGGCCTCGTCCACCCGGGCGCGGATCTCCCGGGTGAGCACCGGCCCGACGGCCTCGTTGTACTTGAAGACGAAGCCGCCGTTATCGAAGGTGAGGGGGAGGTTCTCGCCCCCCAGGACCCCGGCCTGGCGCTTCTCGATGAGCTGCTCGATGACCGCGCTGTAGTCGTAGCTCGAGGCGGCGATCACCCGGGCGCTCTCGGGGATGGCGAGCTGGGCGGTGTCCTGGCCCACCCACCAGAGCGGCCGGTCCCGGTAGGTCGCCACCGCCTGGAGCGCTCCCAGGGCCTGCTGCGAGGAGCCGGTGAGCACGTCGGCGCCCGCCTTGATGTGGGTCTGGGCGAGCTCCCCCGCCTTCACGAAGTCGCCGAAGCTCCCGGTGTGGGCGACCTTGACCGAAGCCCTCGGGTTCACCGCCTTCACCCCGAGGACGAAGCCGCGGTCGTACCGGGCCGCGTCGCCGCCATCCACCGGGCCGACGAGGCCGATGATGCCGGACTTCGTCACCATCCCGGCGATGAGGCCGTTCAAGTACCCGGTCTGCTCGCTCTCCGGCATATAGGTGAAGACGTTCTTCGGCCCGATCTCGGCACTCGTCCCGAAGGCGAAGGTCGTCTTGGGGAATTCGTCCGCCATCTCGAGGACGAGGTTCTTGTACTGGGCGCCGTGGGCGATGACGATGTCGAACCCGGCGCTCGCGTACTGCCGGGCCGCGGCCCCGGCATCCACCGGCTTCATCTTCTCGCTGTAGCTGTACTCGACGAGATCGGGACCCCGCTTCTTCTGCACCGCCTTGATGGCGTCGTGCATGGCCTGGCACCAGCCCTTGTCGTCGACCGTGGACTCGACGATGAGGGCGATCCGGACCTTCTGCGCCGGGGCGGCGAGGCCGGTTTGAGCGACGACGAGGGCGCAGAGCGCGAGCGATAGTCGTCCCATGGCGAAGCCTCCTGAAGGCCCCTTTTTCGGAGGGGAACACTCTACCGAAAGGCCCGGGCCCACACCACATGGCGGGTGGGGGCGAAGGGGCGAGCGCTTCGGTCCCTTGGAGAAAGGGCGCCTCCGCCGCGAGTGCATCCCCCGCGCGGGGCGAGAGAGGGGGCGAGAGCCTCGCCCCGCGGGTTCGCGCGGAGCGAAGGGGCTGCTCGCGCTCACGGCACTTCCGGCGCACGGCGAGCGTGAGGACTCGGGCGACCGGCCGGGCGAGTGAGCCATCGGTTCTTCGAGCGTCCAGGGAGGCCGAGGAGCAGCCCTCCTCGCAACCTGGGTCCCGAGGACGGGTGGCGAGGGACCCCGGGTTCGTCCTTCGGGGAGGAAAGCCGAGGTGTTGCGCAGGGCTCCTGGGCCCCCGCGTTGCACCGTGAACGGTCGCGGGGTCTAGAGACCGCATGAACACCGTCGAGTACCTCTGCGTTTTCGTCCGCGCCTCCGGGGACCGCCTCCGCGCGGCCGAGCGGCTCGTCCTCGCCCTCCCCCACCTGCTCGAGCGATCGCTCATCGACTGCGAGCTCCGCTACCAAGGGGAGGCCAAGGTGCTCGGGGTCTACGTCCACCTCCGGGGAGAGGGCCTCGCCCAGGCGAAGCGCGACCGGCTCGTGTTCTGGACGGCGCGTGCCGGAGGCCGGGCCGTGAGCCTCGAGAACCCGTCCCCGGAGGAAGAGGCCGGGGTCGAGGCGGTCCTGCGCAGCCCCAGCCGCGCGCTCTCCGGCGTGCCGGCGCCCGATCTGTTCGAGGAGGTGGGTCGATTCTTCACCTCCCTGGGAGCGCCCGCGGAACGGCGCCGCTCGCCCACGGAGCGTCCGCTGCTCGTCATGGACGTGGGCGGGCCGGGCTGGGACGGGGTGCGCTGGTCCGCTCCCGAGAGCCGCCTCTTCGTGGGGGCGCCACTCGCTCCACCGGTGGGCGACGAGATCCCGCTGCTCGTCCGCGTGCCCGGCGCCGAGAAGCCCCTCGGGGTTCGGGCCACGGTCGCGGCGGTGCGAACGGTTTCCGCCGCGGCCCCGGGCGCTCCGGCCGGCTACACCTTGAGGCTCGAGAATCCGCCCCCCGCTCTCCTCGAGGCTCTGGCCCGGGCCGCGCCCGAGCCGGGCCACGACTCCCGCGCCGCTCCAAGGTTCCAGGTGAATGCGCCCGTCCGCATCACCCCGGCCCCGCCGGCGGCCCAGGGCCCGGTCGGCCCGGCCCAGGCCCCCACCCGCGCCAAGATCGAGTACGCGACCGAGCAGGAGCTGGCCGCCGACTTCGTGGAGAATCTCTCCCAGGGCGGCGCGTTCGTGCGGAGCTCCTCTCCCCAGCCCTTGGGGGCGACGCTGGAGCTCGAGCTCAAGCTGCCGAACGGGGCCGAGCTCCACACCAAGGCGGTGGTGGCCTTCGCCAACGCCAATGGCATGGGAGTCCGGTTCGAGCTCGATCCCGAGGCGGAGGCGGTCCTTTCGAGCGCCATCGCCCACATCTCCGCCCGGCCGCGCCGGGCGCTCGTGGTGGACGACGACGAGCTCGTCTGCCGCCTCATGGCCGAGGCCCTGCGCGATCGCGGCTTCGAGGTGCTCATTGCCTCGAACGCCTCGGACGGGGTCGCGACGCTGTCGGAGGAGCTCCTCGCCCTGGACCTCCTCCTCACCGACGTCGTCATGCCGGGCATGAGCGGCGAGGAGTTCGTGCGCCTCATCCGCAAGACCGGCGGGGAGATCGACCTCGCCATCGTGTGCGTGACCGGGCAGGCCCTGGGCGAGGGCCTGGAGCAACGCCTGGAGCGGGCCGGTGCGGACGCGGTCCTGGACAAGGCGCTCGGGCCGGATCTCATCGCCCAGGCGGCCGACGCGGTGCTGGAGCGGAAGCGGCTCTTGGGCCAGGGGGGATGACGGTGGGCCCTTCGGGGTGAGGCCCCCGGCCGGTCGGGGAGGGAGAGAGCGAAATCGCGTCGCCCCCCGGCCGTCCTCGAGCTAAACTTTTCCGGGAACGGATGCAGGACGTCCTCGGAAACACCCTCGGCCTAAAGCCCTCCCAGCTCCACGCCCTCCGCCGCACCTACCGCCGTCGCGTCGACGCCCGGACCATCGTCTCGCCCGAGCTGGCCCGCCACCTGGCCGAGATCTCGCAGGAGACGAACAGGCAGATCGGCGTCTTCCTCGACCGCAAGGGGGACGTGCAGGCGGTGATGGTGGGCGACGCCCGCAAGCTCACCCTCCCCGACGTCGGCCGTGCCCGCGCCGGGGAGAGCCGGCTCCGCGGCCTGCGCCTCGTCCACACCCACCTGAACGGCGAGCCCCTCACCCGCGACGATCACACCGATCTCGCCCTCCTCCGGCTCGACCTGGTGGCGGCGGTGGAGGTGCTCGAGGGAGGGTTCCCGGGCCGGATCCACTGGGCGCACCTGTTGCCCGAGAATCCCCAGGGCGTCCTATGGAAGGACGAGGTGGCGGAGAGCGTCCACGCCCTCGACCACGATGCGCTTTCGGGGGCCCTGGCGCTCGAGGAGGAGTTCGCCCGCTTGGGAGCCCTGCGCCGGACCGGCGGTCGGGAGCGGGCCATCCTGGTGGGGTTCGGGGGACCGGGGCGGGGGCGGGTGCAGGCCGAGGCCTCGCTCCAGGAGCTCAAGGAGCTCTCCCGCACCGCCGGGGTCGAGGTCATGGACGAGAGCGTCCAGCTGCGCCGCGACCCCGACCCCCGCTACCTCATCGGCAAGGGCAAGCTCGAGGACATCGTCCTGCGCTCGATGCAGCTCATGGCGACCCTGATCGTCTTCGACGCCGAGCTCTCGCCCTCGCAGGCTCGCCACATCGCCGAGGCCACCAGCCTCAAGATCCTCGACCGGACCCAGCTCATCCTCGACATCTTCGCCCAGAGGGCGCAGAGCGCCGACGGGAAGCTGCAGGTGGAGCTGGCCCAGCTCAAGTATCTCTACCCCCGGCTCGTCGGCCGGGACGACTCGCTCTCGCGCCTCGCCGGGGGGATCGGGGGTCGGGGGCCGGGGGAGACGAAGCTCGAGGTCGACCGCCGCCGGGTCCGCGACCGGATCACCGCCCTGGAGCGGCGCATCGAGGCGCTCGGGGCGAGCCGGTCGTTACGGCGCAAGCAGCGGAACGCCCGCGGGCTCCCGGTCCTTTCCATCGTGGGCTACACGAATGCCGGCAAGTCCACCCTGCTCAACGCCCTCACCGACTCCGAGGTGCTCACCGAGGACAAGCTCTTCGCCACCCTCGATCCCACCAGCCGCCGCCTGCGCTTCCCCAGGGACCGCGAGGTGATCGTCACCGACACGGTCGGGTTCATCCGCGATCTCCCTCCCGACCTCGTGAACGCCTTCCGGGCCACGCTCGAGGAGCTCTCCGACGCCGATCTCTTGCTCCACCTGGTCGACGCCGCGGACCCGCGGCAGGGGGAGCAGATCGCCGCGGTGGAGGAGATCCTGGGGAGGCTCGGCCTCTCCGGGAAACGGCGGGTCCTCGTCTACAACAAGGCCGACCGGCTCGGGCCGGGTGAGGCGGCGGGCCTCGCCGCCGCCCACCGCGAGGCGGTGGCGATCTCGTCCAAGACCAGGGACGGCTTCCCCGAGCTCCTCTCGCGATGCGAGCGGCTGCTCTGGGCGGAGGGCCGGGTGTCCCTCGGGGACGTCGCGGCCGACGGGAAGACCCTTCCGCGCCCCGCGCCCGGGCCGGAGCCCTCGCCCCCGGCCGCCCCGGAACCCGAAGTGGGGGCGAGCGGCGCACCCGAGTCAAAGGCTCAACCCCGCCTCCTTCCGGCAGCGGTCCGGCGGGTCTCGTGAGATGATGCCCTCCGGCATGCGCAGGGCCCTCTTCGCCACCGCCGTCCTCCTGTTCGCCTGCTCGCGCGGGGACCCGGCGGCCAAGCACCGCCTGTTCGCGCGCGAGCAGGACCGCCGCGCCGGAGAGGCCTTCGATCCGGCCCACCCCGAGGCCTCGCTCGCCCTCACCGCCGACGAGGTGGCGAGCCGGCTCGGGTCCTTCGAGTGGACGGCGGCGGTGGAGTGGTCGGTCACTCCCTCCTCGGGCTCGCCCCTGCACGTCACCGAGCAGCACCGGGTCCGGCAGGCGTCCACCGGGGAGTTCGAGGTGCGCGCCGACCTGGACCCCGGGCTCGGGCCCTCGGCGGTGGAGGGGAAGCAGCTCGTCTATCTGAACGGGATGACCTACGCCCGGGCCTTGCCCGCCCCTTTCCGCGAGCGGCCCACCGATCGGGGCCGCGATGCGCACCGCTTCCGCGACGACAGCTTTCGCCTGGTCCGCTCGGTGGCGGACCTCGTGGGCCCGGGGCTCAGGATCGAGCGGGAGGGGAGCGAGGTGGTCGAGGGGCGGCAGGCGTTCCGCTACCGGATGTCGCTTTCGAGCCTCGCCCGCCCCGGACCGTCGTCCCCGCCGCCCGGGTACCAGGCCGACGACCCGGACACGGCGCTGCGCCAGGGATTTCTCCGCGGTGCGACTCCCCGATCGGCCGATGGGGAGCTCGCCCTCGATGCTCGGACCGGTGCGCCGCTCAAGGCGCGGCTCTCGGCCGCCTTCGACGCCCCGGCCGGCCGGGAGGCGGGGCCCCGGGTTTCGGTGGTGGTGTCGGCCCGGGTGGAGGCGCTCGGGGGAGAGGTGAAGGCGATCGTGGCCCCGCCCGGCGTGCGCCCCGACGAACGAAAGCCCGCCGGTCCGTCCACCGCCCTCGAGGCCGCCGGGCTGAAGAAGCGCGGAGAGGAGCGGCCGGCGGCGGAGCCGAGCGACGAGGGAGACTAGGAGCGGGTCTCGATCCGACGGGACCGGAGGTGGCGGTTGCGTTCCCGAGCCGACCGTGCTCTCTCACAGGCGGGGATGAGCCCGCTGCGACGCTTCGCGCTCTGGGTGCTCGGGTACCACCTCGCCGTGGCCCTCTGGGGCGCCCTGGTGCGGGCCACGGGCTCCGGGGCGGGCTGCGGGGCCCACTGGCCGCTCTGCAACGGGACCGTCCTCCCCAGGTCCCCCGCGATCGAGACGCTCATCGAGTTCATCCACCGGGCGATGAGCGGGGGAGCGGTGCTGCTCGTCGCCGCGCTCATCGTCTTCACCTTCCGGGCCCGGCCCCGCGGGCACCAGGGGCGCAAGGCGGCGGCTGCCGCCGGGGTCTTCGTGGTGCTGGAGGCGCTCGTGGGGGCGGCCCTGGTGCTGTTCGGCTGGGTGGCGAAGGACGCGTCCGCGGGCCGGGGCGGGGCGATGGTCGTCCACCTCCTCAACACCTTCCTCCTCTTCGGGTCGATCGCCCTCACCTCCGCGCTGGTCGACAACCCCGGGCCCATCACCCTCCGGGGCCGGGCACCCCTCGCGGCCGCGCTGGGCCTCGGTCTCGCCACCCTCCTCGTGGCTGGTGCGACCGGGGCGGTGGCGGCGCTCGGGGACACGCTCTACCCGGCGGCCAGCCTCGCCGAGGGGATCGCAAAGGACCTGGGCGACCAGCCGCCGTTCCTCTTGCGGCTACGGCTCGTGCACCCGTTTGCCTCGCTCGCGGCGGCGCTCGTGTCGGTGGTGATCGCCCGGGCGGTGCTCAAGGCCCGCGATCCGCGGCTCAAGGGGCTCGCCCTCACGCTCCTCGTCTTCGTCGGGCTCCAGCTCCTCGCCGGGGCGCTCGACCTCGCGCTCCTCGCCCCCGTCCCCCTCCAGCTCGTTCACCTGGGGCTCGCGGATCTGACCTGGATCGCGCTCGTCCTGCTCTCCGCGGCGGCGCTCTCGGGTGCCCCGGCGCAAGAGGAGGAGCAAAGGGGCCGGGCAGCGGCCCCTGCCTAGGGGGCCCGGCTCTCCCCCGGCCCGAGCCTCGCCCACTCGACCTTGAGGCAACGGTCCTGGACGACCCGGATCCCCTCTCGCGCGAGCGCCTCGGCGACCTCGTCGTTCCGGATCCCGAGCTGCAGCCACACCGCCCGGGGGCGCTTTTTGAGGAGGTCGGGCAGGTGGGCGGGAAGGTCGGCCGGCCTTCGGAACACGTCGACGAGGTCGAGCTCCCCGGGGACGTCCGCGAGCCTCCGGAACACCGGGCGGCCGAGGATGGTCGTGACCTCGGGGTAGTAGACCGGCACCGGGACGATCTCGACCCCCGAAGAAGCGAGGTACGCGGGGACGTAGAACGCGGGCGCGTCGCTCTGCGCCTCCGTCTTCATGCCGAGCACGGCCACCCTCCGGACGCCCGAGAGGAGCGCGCGGATGGACTCGTCCTCACAGAGGAGGTTGTCCGTCCACATGGGTCCATTCTCGGCTCCAGGACCGTCTTGCGGGAAGGCCCTCTCCGGCTCAGCCCCCGGGCGAGCGGGCGCGAAGCCCAGTCCGGACGGGCACTTGGCAGGCCGGTCGCCTCCGCCCGCAGCGGAAGCGAAAAGTGGACACGTCAGCCGTCCCCCCTAGCATGGACGCCATGCAGACGAAGAAGACGGCCACCGCGGTCTTGAGCGAGGCGGTGGCCCAGGCGGCCCTCCGGCGCGGCCCCACCCGGGAGCTCACCCCCGAGGAGGAGCGCGTCATGCGGATGCGGCTCGGGGCCGCGCCTCTTCCCCCCGCGCCGCTCGAGCGGATCGCCGAGGGGGAGGAGGACCTCGAGATCGAGCTCCTCGCCGCCGAGATCGAGGCCCACCTGCGCTATCGAGAGCACCTTTTGGGCCGTGCGGCCGTCCGTGAGGTTCCCCCGAGACCGTCCCGGAAGAAGGAGAAGATCATCCGGGCGCTGCGGAAGAAGCCCTAGAGGCAAAGGCCCGGGCCGGCCGCCGATCGGCCCCTCTTCCTAGGCCGACGACCCTTCCCGAGGCGCACGGCCGCGCGCGCCAGATCGGCGACGGTCCGGTGCTCGAGCGCCGACAAGAGCCCGCGTTCGGCGGCCCTCGCGGCCTCGGCGAAGGCGGCCCGCATCCCCGCTCCCACCGGACAGCGATAGCTCGGCTCCGATGACGAGGCCGCGAGCGGCCCCTCCGGCTCGATCGCCCGGTAGACCTGGGCGAGGGTGATCTCTCGCGCCGGTCGGGTGAGGCGGTACCCACCGCTGCGGCCCTCGCGCGCCTCGAGGAGGCCCGCGGCGACGAGATCGCGCAGGATGCGTCGGAGGAACACCGCATGGGTGTTGACCGAGGAGGCCAGGAGGGCGGAGGGCCGACCCTCCTCCGCGCCCGCGAGGAGCGCCAGAGCGTGCGCCGCCATGGCGAAGCGGCCGGAGGCCACGCCTCAATGTACCGCAGCCCGCCCTTGCCCGCCGCGCGGGCAAAAGTAGAGTATCGACCGGTGCTCCGCCTCCTCTCAGGTCTGTACTGGGCGTACATCGTCGTCTCCATGCCCGTGCTCTTCGCCGGGGCGCTCCTCGTCTTCCTCGTGACGTTCCCGTTCGACAGGCGCCGGATGCTCTTGCACGTCTACTCCTGCGCCTGGGCGACCTTGTACATCCTCTCCAATCCCCTCTGGCGCGCGCGGGTGCACGGCCGCGGCCGGCTCCCCTGGCGGGGACCGGCGGTCATCGTGGCGAACCACCTCTCGATGCTCGACATCCTCGTGCTCTACGGCCTCTTCCGCCCGTTCAAGTGGGTGGCCAAGGGGGAGCTCTTCAAGGTGCCGGTGGTCGGCTGGAACATGGTGATCAACGACTACGTCCGCATCTGGCGCGGCGATCGGGAGTCGGTGAAGCAGATGATGGCCCACGCCCGGGCGCACCTCGCTCGAGGCACGCCCCTGCTGTTCTTCCCCGAGGGGACGCGGGCCTTGGACGGCCGGCTGCAGCGCTTCAAGGACGGAGCCTTCCGGCTCGCGTTCGAGGCCAAGGTCCCGGTGGTCCCGGTCGCGCTCAGCGGGACGTTCGAGGCGCTCCCCAAGCACGGCCTCGTCATGCGGGGGCGAATGGAGGCCCGGGTGGAGGTGCTCGAGCCGCTCGACGCGGCGGCGTTTGCGAGCGCCGACGCGCTGCGTGATGCCGCACGCGCCGCCATCGCTGCGGCGCTTCCGGAGAGGCACAGGCCCGCCGAAGCCCCGGAGCTCCCGTCCTTGGGCGCGAGCTGAAGGGGCTGCCCTTCGAAGGTTGCCTCCCCGGCAGGGGCGACGGGTCCTGGCCCCGCGGGGAGCAGATCGGCCGGGGTGGAAAGCCCCTGGACCGGCCATTATGGTGGGCCGGCCCATGACCCAAAACAGGATCTCGAAGGTGCTCGTGGCGAACCGCGGGGAGATCGCGGTGCGCGTCATCCGGACCTGCCGCGAGATGGGCATCGCCACCGTGGCGATCTACTCGGACGCCGACCGAGGCTCGTTCCACGTCCGGAACGCCGACCAGGCGATCCACCTGGGCCCTTCGCCCGCCCGCCAGAGCTACCTCGACATCGGCCGGATCGTGGACGCTGCCCGCCTGACCGGGGCGGACGCGGTGCACCCCGGGTATGGCTTTCTCTCCGAAAACGCCGAGTTTGCCCGGGCCCTGGACCGCGCCGGGATCGTCTTCATCGGCCCCCGCCCCGAGTCGATCGAGGCCATGGGGGTGAAGACCACCGCCCGGCAGCGCATGGCCGAGGCGGGCGTGCCCACCGTCCCGGGATCGCCCACCCCCATCGGGGAGGAGGCGGAGGCGCGGGCGTTCGCAGAGCGGATCGGGTTCCCGGTGATGATCAAGGCCGCGGCCGGGGGTGGCGGAAAGGGGATGAAGCGCTGTGACGGGCCGGAGGGCTTCGGGAGGCTCTGGCAGTCGGCGAGGCGCGAGGCCGGGGGGGCCTTCGGAGACGACCGGCTCTACCTGGAGAAGTACCTGGAGCGGCCTCGCCACGTCGAGATCCAAGTCTTCGCCGACGAGCGCGGCAGCTCGATCTGGGTGGGAGAGCGGGAGTGCTCGGTCCAGCGCCGGCAGCAGAAGGTGATCGAGGAGACCCCGAGCTGCGTGGTCGACGCGCGGATGCGGGAGGCGATGGGAGAGTTGGCGGTGCGGGCGGCCCGGGCCGTGGACTACCGGGGGGCCGGGACGGTCGAGTTCTTGGTCGACGCAGAGAGGAACTTCTACTTCCTGGAGATGAACACCCGGCTCCAGGTGGAGCACCCGGTCACCGAGATGGTCACGGGGCTCGACCTCGTGCGGCTGCAGATCGAGGTGGCGCAAGGCGGGCGCATCCCGGCGCAGGAGGAGGTGGTCCGCCGGGGACATGCCATCGAGGCGCGAGTGTACGCCGAGGACCCGGCCCGGAACTTCATGCCCAGCCCGGGCAAGATCACCTACCTCCGGGTGCCGGCCGGGCCGGGCGTCCGCGACGACTCGGGCGTGTACAGCGGCTGGGTGGTGCCGCAGCACTACGACCCCCTGCTCTCGAAGCTCGTGGCCTGGGCCCCGACCCGGGACCAGGCCGTCGCCCGCCTCCTGCGCGCGCTCGACGAGTACACCGTCCACGGCATCACCACGAACCTCTCCTACCTCGCCGAGGTACTTCGCCATCCGGCCTTTCGTTCGGGCGAGTACGACACCGGGTTCTGCACCCGCTACGCGAAAGACCTCCTCCGGGGACCCGACCCCGCACTCGAGGACGTGGCCCTCATCGCGGCGGCGCTCTCCGCGCACAAGCGCGACACGGAGGAGGCGGAGGCGTTCGCGGCGCGCGGCGGGGAGGCCACACTCTCGCGGTCGCAATGGCTTCGGCAGGGGAGGGCCCGGGCCCTGCGGGGAGGGATCCGATGACCGCGCCGGTCTCGTACGTGGCCCTCCTCGAGGGGGGGAAGCGCGAGCGGACCGTGAAGGTGACCCCGCTCGGCCTCGGCCTCTTCGAGGTTCGCATCGGGGATGCGGTTCACCGGATCGATGCCTACCGGCACGACTTCGGGACCCTCTCCTTGCTCGTCGACGGGACGAGCCACAGCGCCACCCTCGACGAGCGCGGCTCGGTCGTCCACGTTCGTCTCAAGGGGTCCTTGTTCCCGGTGGAGATCCTCGACGAGCGCAGGCTCAGGCTCCGCCGCGCCGCCGGCGGGTTCACGGTCGAGGGGAAGCAGACGGTGACCGCGCCCATGCCGGGCAAGGTGGTGAAGGTTCTGGCGGGGATCGGGGCTCCGGTGAAGGAAGGCCAGGGGCTTTTGGTGATCGAGGCCATGAAGATGGAGAATGAGCTCAAGAGCCCCAAGGACGGAAAGGTGGTCGAGCTGTACGTGAAGGAGGGGCAGACCGTGGAGGGGAACGCGAAGCTGTGCGCGGTGGAGTGAGGGCTCGCAAGAGGCCCGGCCTTTCCTGGTGGGAGAAGGGGGGGCGGGGGGGTCGCCTGTAGGTACACGCTTGGTGCGTGCAGGGGGCGCCTCGGCCCCACGGATTTTGGTAGGCTGTGACGATCATCGTGAGCGACGACGCGAAGCCACCCGGTAGCCCGCCCCGTCAACGGCCCGTCGCCCCGGCGATGCCGCCCCCGCGTCTCGAGCGCGCGAGTCCGGAGGGCGCACCCGCCCCGGAGGGTCGCTCCCCGCCCTCCTCCTCTCCCGCCGGCGCGGCCGGGCCGAGCGCTCCTCCGGGGGGCCCACGACCCGCTGCCGCCCCGCCTCCGCCGCCCCGCCCCGTTCCCGTCGCCACCTACGGGATGGCGGCGCGCGAGGTGAGCCCGGAGGCGGCGATCACCGCCGGCCTGCCGCTCACGGGCCAATTGGCCCAGGCCTCCACCCTCAGGCTCTTCGGGCTCGCCGCGGCGTCCCAGGCGACCGGCGAGCTGTCGATCTCCATCGAGGGCCGGGCGATCACCTACACGCTCTTCTTCCGGCGCGGCACGGTCGAGCACGCCGGTTCGTCCGACCCGGCGGACGAGCTCGGCCGCTTCCTCCTCAGGAAGGGCGTCCTCGCCCCCGAGAAGCTCGTGGAGGCGGAGGCCGCCCGGCCCGCAGCGGGCGGCGACCTCGTTGGTGCCCTCATCGCCTCCCGGCTCGTGAACCCCGGCGATGTGGCCGGGTGGCTCCTCGAGCGCGGCACGGGAATCGTGGCCCGCGCGCTCGGCTGCGAGGCGGGGAGCTTTGCCTGGGATCCCGGGGTGAAGCCCCCCCCTTCGTCGTTCCCGCTCGGGTCCCCGTTCGCCGCCCTCTGTGGCGCGGTTCGGGCCCTCGACGTCACCTCGGTGCAGCGCCGGCTAGGGGAGCGGGCCCGGGGGGTGGCGAACCGGGTGGTGGGGCGGGTGAAGCCCGAGGACCTGCGGCTCACACCGCAAGAGGCCCGGGCGATGGCCCTCTTCGACGGCGCGAGGAGCGCGGCCGAGATCGCGGCCGCCCAGCCGGGGGACGCCGGCGCGGTGCTCCGTCTGGCCCTGCTCTTGGGCGAGCTGGACCTCTTGACGTTCGGAGCGGCGCGGGAGCCGCAGGCCGCGGGGGCGTCGCCTCCGAGCCCTCCGCCCGCGCCGGTGGCCGCGCCCAGGGCCCCGCCCCCCGAGGCCCCGCCTTCGCCGCCCCCGCCGCCGGCCCGTCCGCTCGCTCCTCCGCCGCCAGCGAAGTCCGCGGCCCCGCCGGCGGCCAGTCGGCCGCAGGCGCCGCCGCCCGCGCGCACTCCCCCCCCCGGTCCGCCGCCCGCCCACACTCCCGCGCGAGCGCCCGCCCTCGGTCCGCTCGAGCGCTCCGCGCTCGAGGCCCTGGTCGAGAAGCAGAAGACGGCGGACCACTTCCAGGTGTTGGGGGTGAAGCGAGACGCCTCCCCGGCCACCGTCAAGGCCGCCTACTTCCAGGCGGCGAAGAACTACCACCCCGACGCGGTGCCTGCGGACGCCTCGAGCGAGGTTCGAAAGCTCTGCGCCGACGTGTTCGCCAGGCTCTCCGAGGCCTGGGCGGTCCTGGGCGAGGAGGGTCGCCGCTCGAAGTACCTCGAGGAGATCGAGTCGGGCGGCGCCGCGGACGTGGACGTCATGAGGATCCTCCACGCCGAGAGCCTGTTCGGCGAGGCCACCGCCCTCGTGAAGTCCCGTCGCTACGACGATGCCCTCTCGAAGCTCGTCGAGGCGACGCAGCTCAACTCGGAGGAGGCGGAGTTCGGGATCTGGAAGGCGTGGTGCGAGTTCCTCCTCGCCGGGGACAAGAAACGGCAGCAGGGGACGAGCGCCGCCACCATCGAGGCGGCGCTGAAGAAGAACCCGAAGTGCGCCCCGGGGTATCTGTTCCTCGGCCAGATGGCCAAGCTCGTGAACGACCTCGCCCTGGCCGAGAAGCACCTGAAGCGCGGGCTCGCGGCCGTTCCCGACCATCCCGACCTGGCCCGCGAGCTCAAGTACCTGCGCCGCTAGAGCGAAAGCCTCCTTCGATCCCGAATGCCGGGGAGGGGAACGGGCGAGAAGAGCGTCCGCCCTCGAGGGGACGGCGGGGGCGCGCGCGAACATCCCGACCTCCGAGGGGTTCGAGGCGATGGGTCCTCCGCCGACCGTCTTCGGGACACCTCTCCCTTTCGCTCTATGGTAGGTGTCTCCCCAATGCGAGCGGGCCTCTTCCGACACCTCCTCCTCGGTTCCATCGCACTCTTCGTCATGGGCGGTTGTGCCACCTCGAGCGCCGAGCATCCGGAGGCGAGCGCGGCGCCTCTGGAAGAGGCAGCGGGGGAGCCGACCCCCGGGGCGACCGCTGCGAAGCTCATCTGCGAGAACGAGACCCCCACCGGTTCGCACATCCCGACCCGCAGGTGCAGGCGCGCCGACCAGGCCGATGCCGACCGGGCGCAGACGGAGCGGGAACTGACCCAACCGCGAGGAACGAACCCCCCCAAGCCCGGCGGCTAGGTGGCGGTGAACGATTCGCCGTCGGGGGAGGGTCCCGTTCCTTTGGCGATGAGCCGGCCTTTGGCGGCCCGCGGCTAGTGCAGCTCGCCGTCTCGCCCCGGCTCGTAGCGCGAGGAGTGGGCGGACGGCTCTCCCCCGTCGAAGCGGCGGCGAGCGGCCTCGATGTCTTCCTCGTCCGCGATGCCCTTGTCGAGCAGGAGGGTCTCGGTGATCTCCGTCTGGGTCACGGCGTGGGCGACGTCCGCCTCGGCGGCCTCGACGCGCGCCGAGAGCTCGCGGAGCTGGTCGGAGAGACCGCTCATCTGGCTCAAGAAGTGGCGCTCGCGTCGGCGCATGCGCGTCCAGCCGGCCGCGACCGCGGCGACGGCGGCGGAGAGGACGATCGCGAAGGACATCGGAGGTCATGCTACTGACCCCGCCCGGGGCGTTCAAGGCGCCCGGAGGCCCTACGTCGCAGGGTGGTCGGTGCTTGTCTGGGCAGGGGGGACCGATATGCTCCGATGTCGTGAAGGACCGTCCCAATCTGACGCTTGCGGTGAAAAGGCTGGTGCGTGACGTGGCGGGGCGGGTGCCGGAGTTCTCCCACATCAAGGCCTCGCGGGTCTTGGTGGTGGCGGGCGAGGCCCGGCGCGCGTCGCGGGCGACCATCCGGCCCGCCCATTTCGGCATCACCCGCCGTCGCATCGCGAGCGCGGGTGGGGCGGTGAAGCCGCTCGTCCGCATCAAGGGGCGGAAGATCCTCTACATCATCACCCTCCGCCCCCTCTGGTTCGTGGGCTCGAGCCAGAAGGAGCGGCTCGCGACCGTGCTCCACGAGCTGTACCACGCCTCGAACCGCTTCGACGGCACGCTCCACGGCGGCCGCCGCCATTCGCGCCTGCCCCTGCGCAAGTACAACCGACGGGTGGGCAAGCTCCTCGACCGCTACCTATCGCAGGCCTCGCCGGAGGTGCTCGCCCCGTTCGCCTACCAGGGCGAGGTCCGGGTTCGGATGTGGCTCGAGGGGCCGGGGTCGTTCCACGAGGAGGAGTACGGCGGGAGGAAGGTCTACACCGAGCAGCAGCTCTACTACGGGCTCGCGGTGATGCGCGGGGCCCGGCCCGCGAGGCGGGGCGGAGGAGGTAGGGGGAGGCGCGGGACTTTGTCCTAGGGCCTGCCCCTGGCACGCCCGCCCCCGTTCGCCCCGGGGGCAACCCTTTGCAAGGGGGCCTTCCCCTCTGCCGGCAAAGCCATGCGAGGGCGAGCCGAAGGTTCGCCCGATCGAGGCGGGGCGAGGGGAGGGCGCGAGCGGTAGAGGCGTCTCGGTCGTCCCGTTCGCGGGAGCCGTTTCGCTCTTGCGCCCGCCGCCGCCCGGGGTCTATCTCCCTCGCGGTGCGCCAAGAGGTCGAGCTCCCGAAGGACGCCTCCGGTCGTCTCGACCGGGCGCTCGCCGACCTTCTCGGGCTGGGCCGGGCAGCGGTGAAGCGGGCCTTCGCGGAGGGGAAGGTGCGGGTCCTTGGACGGCGCGCCCGGGCTTCCGACCAGGCTCTGCCGGGCCTTTCCCTCACGGTCGAGGTGGATGGGCCCCAAGGCCCGCCCCTGCCCCAGGGGGAGATGCCGCTAGTGGTCCTCGCCGAGACGGCGCGGGCTCTCATCGTGGACAAGCCCGCGGGCGTGGCAGTCCACCCGCTCACGCTGGGCGAGACGGGGACCTTGGCGAACGCGGTGGCGGCGCGGTACCCGGAGTGTAGAGACGCCTCGCCCGCCTCGCGCGAGGGCGGGGCGGTGCACCGGCTCGACCTCGAGACGAGCGGGTGCGTGGCCTTCGCCCGCGATCGCGAGGCCTGGGAAGAGCTCCGGGGCGAGCTCAAGGGGAAAGGGGCGAAGAAACGATACCTGGCCTTGGCGGTGGGGCGGCTCGAGAGCGGCGGCTCCTGCCTCGTCCCCCTGGCGCAGCGGGGGGGGCGGGTTTTCCCCGCGAAAGACGGGCTGGCCGTCGACCGGCTCGAGGGGAAGGGCTTTCGCCCAAGGCCCGCCGAGACCCGGTACGAGGTCGCGCGCCGCTTTCGCGACCACACCCTCGTCGAGGTGGAGCTCGTGACCGGGGTGATGCACCAGATCCGGGCCCACCTCGCCTACCTCGGCCACCCGGTGGCGGGCGATCTCCTCTACGGCGGGGAGGCGGCGAGGGTTCCCTTGCTCGGCCGCCACTTCCTGCACGCGGCCCACCTCGCCCTTCTCGGTCCCGGGGACGAGCGGATCGAGGCAGTGAGCCCGCTCCCGGCGGATCTCGAGGCGGTGCTCCGGACGCTCCCTACTGCGCCGCCGTGATGGGCGGGTCGGTCATCATGCCGATGGTGTTCACGCCGGCGGTGTGGGCGGCGTCGAGCACCTGGAAGGCCTGGTCGTACTTGACCTCGTCCTCGGCGTTGAAGAAGAGGGGCTTCGAGGGGCGGCCGTCGTAAGCGAGGTGGAGCTTCTCCATCGCCTCCTTCACCTCGAGCTCTTGCTTGTTGAGGAGCACCCGGCCGTTCTTCAAGACGGTGAGGATGGTCTGGTCGGGGGGGACCTGGTCCGGTGGGACGGCCTGCAGGTCGGGCTGGTACTCGGGGACGCGCAGGAACTTCTGCCTCTCGGCGAGGGGCGTCAGCACCATGAAGATGATGAGCAAGACCAGCACCACGTCGATGAGCGGCGTCACGTTGATGTCGGTGACGGGCTTCTTCGTGCCCAGCCCCATCGCCATGGCGCTACTCCTTCTCCTTGATCTTGGTGCCGGCCAGGGACACGCCCATGAGGTGGGTCTTCGAGATCTCGAAGATGAGCTCCCGGATGTACTTATAGTCGGTGTCCTTGTCCCCCTTCACCAGGACGGGCGATCCGGCATGGAGGGCCATCTGCGCGGTCAAGGCCTCGGCGATCGCGTCCTTCTCCACCTCCGACTTGTCTACCCAGATCTTCCCGTCCCGGGTGACCGAGACCATGATCGGGTCGCCCCCGCTCTTGAGCGCCGAGAGCTCCCTTGCCTGGGGCAGGACCACAGGCTTCCCGCGCTGGAGCAGGGGGGTGATGACCATGAAGATGATGAGCAGCACCAGGACGACGTCGACGAGCGGCGTCACGTTGATGTCGCTCCGCACCGACTTGCTGCCAATGTCCATCGACATCGGGTCGTCTCCCCGCGAAGGGAAAGGGGCCTTTCGACTACTCGGTGCGCCCTTCCTTCATGAAGAAGTCGACGAGCTCGGTGGCCGAATCGGTGATGTCGACCTGCATGTCCTCGACGCGGTTGGTGAGGTAGTTGAACATCATCACCGCCGGGATGGCGACGAGAAGGCCGAAGGCGGTGGTGACGAGCGCCTCGGCGATGCCCTTCGAGACGGTGCCGAGGCCGCCGGAGCCGGTGGCCGCCATCTGCTGGAAGGCGGTGATGATGCCCGCCACGGTGCCGAGGAGGCCCACGAAGGGGGCAGTGGAGCCGACGGTGGCGAGGGCTCCCAGGCCGCGGCGCAGGTCGTTCACGGTGCGAAGCGAGCTGCGATCGACCGCGCGGTTCACCGCCGCGATGACGTCGAACGTGCCGACGTCGCGCGGTCCGTGGGTCCTAAGGGCCTCGGTGCCGTGCCGGTACTCGTCGATGGCGAGCCCGAGCACCTTGGGCAGGTGGCCGCGCCGGAGCTTGCGAGAGAGATCGACCGCCTCGACGAACTTGCTCGAGGGAAGGAGCGTGCGGAGCGCCTCGGCGAAGGAGCGAGAGGCCCGCTGGGCGCGCCAGTAGGTGATGAGCCGCTCGGCCATGACGCCCAGGGAGTAGACGCTCATGAGGGCGAGGACGCCCGCGATGAGTTTCGCGAAGGGCCCCATGCTGTGCCACATCGAGACGAGGTCGAACGAGACGGTCCCCTCGGTGGTCTGGCCCAGCAAGAGCGCATTGACGGTGTCGAGCACGTGGAGCTGCATGAAGTGTGTCTCCTCGTAAACCCTTTGGGCCCAGGGGCCTTTGCCCCACGGGTCATTCCTGCGTGAAGCGGAGCGGCAAGACGACCCAGATCGAGATAGGGTTCCCCTGCGCGTCTGCGCCGGGGACCCACTTACAGGCCTGGATGGCGGCCCAGATCCCGCTCGTGACCCGGTCTGGAAGCCCCGCTGTCATCGCCTGGAAATGGCTGGGGGTGCCTTCGCGGTTGACGGCGAACTTGACGGTGATCACGCCGCCCGAGATACGGTCAAAAAGCTCGTCCGGGATGCGTACCGAGCGCTCGACGCACCCACGCTCGGCTATCTGCGGCTTCTTGAACCCAGCCGAGGCGTAGACGGGGGCGTCCTCGACCGACGGCTTGGGCGGCGGCGGCGGCGGAGGAGGAGGCGGCGGGGGTGCGGGAGCGACCTCGGCGACCGCGGTCCCGCCCACTACGCCCCCGACGACCCCCTCACCGCTCCCCGAGTAATCGTACTCAGGCTCCTTGGGCTCGTTGGGGTCGATCTTGATCTCTTGCTTCACCTCTTGTGGCTGGATGAGGGCCTGGGGAGGCGGGGGCTTGGGGAGGGTGGTGAGCTTCTTCTCCGGCGGGGGCTTTCGGGCGGGCGGCGGCGGTGCGGGCGGGGGCGGCGGTGCGGGCGGGGGCGGCGGTGCGGCCGTCTTGACGAACTTCACCTCGACCTGCGGCTGGTCGACGACGTTCGCCTTGATGGCTGCCGAGGCGGTGATGATGCCCGCGATGAGCAGCGTCTGGAACACCGTGGAGCCAAAGACGAACCCGGCCTTTTTGGCCGCGTTCTTGCCGCCCTCACGTTTCATCACCTCGTCGAACACGCTGTTCTCTCTCGCCTGACGGGAGAATCGGCCGAAAGAAAGCACCGCTTCGTACTGGCACGCTGCGGCGTTGTCAATACGTCACACTCCGCGTGGCGGGGCGCTCTGCCTCCGCGATCGCGGGAGAAGCGTCCCACGAAGCCTGGCGAGCACACCGCGAGGGCCCTGTAAACCGACGCATGGTTCGTTCGGGTAGGTTCTCCATCAGGGCTCCCTCGGAGCACGCCGCAGACCCCCGCTCGAGGGACGCGCGGGTGTGGGCAAAATCCGCGACAAACAGTCGGTTTTTGTGACGATGACATGAGACCGGGCAGAGCTCGTGGCGGCGAGAGTGTGTAACAGCCGGCCGTAGCTTGACATTCCCGCCCGGGTGGTCCTAAGTGGGGTGCTAATTGACTTGCCGGTCGACCGTGGGTGCGCCTAGTAGGCGCACCCCCCTGCGATCGGTCGGTCGGCAGAGGTCCTCTCTCCCCGGAGGAAGTCATGGCGATGATGTTGCGGCGGCTCGTGCGGCTCGTTCTGCTCGGGCTCCTGTTCGTGGGCACGGCGATCGCGCAGGGCACGAGCTCGATCACCGGAGTGGTGACGGATGCCTCGAACGGGAAGCCCGTCGTGGGCGCTGTCGTGGTGGTCACTGGTCCCGCGGAGGCCGGCGAGCAGACGGCCGTGACCGAGGCCGGTGGCAAGTTCACCGTCCCGAACCTTCCCCCGGGCGACTACAAGCTCGCGGTGCAGATGGACGGCTACAAGCCGTTCGAGCGGGCCGACCTGAAGCTGAAGGAGGCGACGACGCTCCGCGCCAACGCTGCGGTCGTGCCCGAGTCGGTGCAGATGGAGGAGGTGGTGGTCACCGGCACCCGCATCAAGCGCAAGGACTTGAACACGCCGGCGCCCGTCACGGTTGTCAGCGAGCAGCAGATCCAGGCCAGCGGGAAGATGAACCTCGGCGATTTCCTCCAGTCCCTCCCCGAGCAAGGCGGCGGCCTCAACACCACCGTGAACAACGGCGGCGACGGTTCCACCCAGATCAGCCTCCGCTACCTCGGCTCCCAGCGCACCCTGGTGCTCGTCGATGGGAAGCGCTTCATCACTGCCGTGCCGGGAGGCGGAAACCTGGGCGACCCTGGCGTCGACCTGAACTCCATTCCACCCGGGGCCGTCGAGCGGATCGAGATCCTGAAGGACGGCGCCTCGGCCGTGTACGGCTCCGACGCCATCGCGGGCGTCGTCAACATCATCACCCGCAAGCGCATGAACGGCGTCGAGTTCCGCTTGAACGGGAGCCAGTCGAGCGAGGGTGACGCCGGCGTGGTCGACTTCAACGTCCTCGCTGGCGCGTCCAGCGACAAGGGCGGCTTCATGATCGGGGGGGGCTACTACCACCAGGGTTCAGTCTTCGCCGCGGACCGCAGCTGGGCCGCAAACGCCCTCACCTACGACTACGCCGCTCAAGAGGCGTCTCCTGGCGGCAGCTCCCGCATCCCGAGCGGCCGCGCCCAGGTCGACCCCTCGACGTGCTCGACGCCCCTCTGCCAGGCGCTCGCCGCTGCCTACGGCCCCGGGAAGAAGCAGTTCATGCCGGCCACGACTACGGCCGACCCGGTGAATGACCCAGTGGTGACGGTCGGGAACCAGAGCTGGCGCCAGTACACGAACGCCGACGCCTACAACTTCCAGGCGGTGAACTACCTCATCACCCCCTCGGAGCGGTACTCCCTCTACGCCAACGGAGACTACCAGATCAACGATTACGTGCGCGCCTACTTCCACGGCACCTACGTGAACCGGCAGTCGAGCAACCTGCTCGCCCCGGTGCCGCTCGACACCGGCTCCTTCAGCATCGTCTACAGCGCGAACAACTTCTACAACCCGTTCGGCGTCGACCTGCTCGATGCCCGCCGCCGGTTCGTCGAGGCCAGCGGCCGGTCGCAGGCGTTCAACATCGGGACCCTCCACACCTTCTTCGGCTTCGACGGTACCCTCCCCAAGGAGCTCGGCCCCCTCGCCAACTGGTCCTACGACCTGTACCTCGGCTACGCGCGCAACGACAGCAAGGAGACCACGAACGGAAGCGTCAACACCCAGCTCACCGGCAATGCCATCGGACCCTCGAGCGCAGACGGCACCCAGTGCCTCACCGGAGTAGGCGGAGCGGTGATCCCGAACTGCACTCCGGCCAACTGGTTCAACTCGGGCAATTCACCCATGACCCCGGCGATGGTGACCTCACTGGGCGCCTTCACCGGGATCAACTCCGGTGGCAACAGTATGTTCTCGCTCGGGGCGAGCCTCTCCGGCGAGCTCTTCAAGCTCTGGGCCGATAACCCCACGGCCCTGGCGGTCGGCTTCGAGCACCGCTACGAAACCGGCTTCTTCACCTACAACCCCATCGCCGTGCAGGGAATTGACTCCGACTACAACGGCGAAAACACGCACGGCTCCTACTCGGTGGGCGAGGTCTACGGCGAGCTCAGTATCCCCATCCTGAGCAACAAGCCGCTCGTCGACTCGCTCGAGGCCGTCGCGGCCATCCGCTACTCGGACTACAGCTCCTTCGGTGGCGATACCACCTACAAGTTCGGGGCGCGCTACTCGCCCATCCGCGACATCACGTTCCGCGGTACGGCCTCGACCGGCTTCCGCGCACCTGGCATCACGTCGCTCTACGGCGGGACCATCCCCAACGCCGAGGCGGCCACCGACCCATGCGCTGGCCCCCCCCTTGGCCCGACCATCGACCCCAACTCGGACCTGGGGAGGCAGTGCGCGGCCCAGCTCACGCGCGGCGGCGGCGGCGCAGTGGCCGTGAACAACGGCAACACCGACAACCAGATCCTGTCGAAGGCCGGAGGGAATCCCAAGCTCCAGCCCGAGAAGGCCACCATCTACACGGCCGGCGTGGTCTTGGAGCCGAGGTTCGTGCCAGGCCTGTCGCTCACGGCGGACTTCTACAACATCGGGATCACGCAGGACATCGGCTACATCGGAACCCCGACGATCCTTGCTGGTTGCTACCCGGGCCCGGGCGGCGTCCAGAACCAAGCCTACTGCGACCTCATCAAGCGTGGCGCGAACGGCCAGATCTCAGGTAACGATGGCGTGATCGATACCCTCCAGAACGTCGGCACCACGACCACGAACGGCATCGACGTGGCCGGCCGCTACAACCTGCACAGCGGCATCGGCGAGTGGGGGTTCTTGGCCGACGTGAACTTCCTCCTCCTCTATGACCAGAGGTTGCCGGACGGCACGTTGGTCCACGGCAAGGGCAACTTCGACCTGGGCGCGAGCAGCATCGTCAACGGCGCACTCCCCGACTACAAGTTCAACCTGGGAGTGACCTACGCGAACAAGGGCTTTGCGGCCAACGTCTATGGTCACTACATCGCGGGCTACATCGAGTGCGCCGATCCCGACGGGATATCCTCGGGCTCGGGCCTCTGCTACAAGAACAATCTCCAGCCCGACGGGACCCCCTACCCCGTCCACCACGTACCGTTCTACCAGACCTACGACGCAAACATCGGCTACACGTTCGCTTACGGCTGGGGCACGACGGCCCTCACGCTCGGCATCCGGAACGTCTTCAATCAGAACCCGGCGCCGGTCTACAACACGCTTGCGCAGACGAACTCGGATCCCTACACCTACGACTACGTGGGGCGCGACTACTACTTCCAGCTCCTGCAGAAGTTCTAAATTAGACGAAGCGTCGTGAAGGTGTAATCGAGCGGGTGAACGGGGCTTTCCCGTCCACCCGCTTTCTTTCCCGCCGTTCTTGGGGCGGGCCAAATAGGACATCGCACATGCCTTCCGCTCTCGCCCCGGCCGGCTGCGCTCGCATTGCGGCCCTCCTCACCCTCCTCTTCGCCCTCGGACCGTCGCCTCTGGCGGACGACGCCGGCAAGCGTTTCTCGGCCGGCGCGCCCGGGACCGATGCGTTCGGCCCGAACCCGAACCTCGCGTGCCCGCGATCCGGGGTGGCGAGCCTGCTCGCCGACGACTTGAAGAAGATGGCCGAGAAGAACAAGCGGCCCGAGGCGAAGGAGGACGGCCGGCTATGCGCTGCGGCCCAGGCCCTGCTCGCCTGGGATCCCGCGAACGGCGAAGGACCGCCGGCCCCGGTGTTGGTGTTCGTCTCTGCGAACGTCGGCCTGCCCGTCCCCGTGAAGCGGGCCCTCGTGAAGAACCTCGAGCTCAAAATCGTGAGCCAGGAGGGTCACACGGCCCAGACCGACGAGAACATTGCCGTGGCCCAGGCGCTGATCCAGCCGGTGGCCGAGATCCTGCTCGGCTACGACGAGCCGCGATGGGGCATGGCCACTCAGCGGGTGAGGAAGGGCCTCGTCAAGGTGGCGGTGGTGATGGACGACCGGGTCCTGGAGCTCGACCCCTTGCCGCGCAAGCTCGCCGCTGGGCAATCGGCCCCGCTCTCGGGGAGGATCCTCCCCCCCTACACGAATCCGAGGCTCGCGGTGAGCGACGAGCGTGGCCAGATCGTGAAGGCCGAGGCCGTCCCGGGCGACGCCTTCAAAGGCGAGCTCCGCTGCGGCTCCGGCCCCGGCGACCTGTGGGTCGAGATCCAGGCCGACCGTTCCGGCCGGACCGCACCCGCTGCGGCCTTCTCGGTGGCGTGCGGGAAAGACCTCCCCGCCTGGGTGGCGCTCTCCGCTCCCGCCTGGCCGTCGGACCTCCCCGGGCAAGAGCGGCGGCTCGCCGATAACATCAACGCACAACGCGAGGCCATCGGGATCGGCCCGGTGGAATGGGACGAGAAGCTCGCTGGTGTGGCCCGGGAGGCAGCAGAGGCGGTGAGAGACCAGCTAGCCCGCGGCGAGAAGCCGGAGGTGGAGCTGGCACAGATGCTGGGAAAGGCCGGCGTGGCCTCCGGGCTCGTGCTCCAGAACCCCGCTCAGGCGAAAAACGCCGAGGATGCCGAGCAAAGGTTCACGGCCAGCCCCACCAATAGGCAGAACATCCTAAACCCCGAGGTGAACCGGGTGGGCGTGGGCATCGCACCAGTGGGCGGGGGCCAAGGGTCAACCGTCATCGTGGTCGAGCTCTTCACCAAGGCCCTCGCGAAGGTGGACCCGGAGGCCGTGAAGCGCGACATCTACGCGGCCATCGAGAAGCGGCGGGCCGAAGCCGGAGCTACGCACGCCGAGGTGGACCCCAAACTCGAGAAGACAGCACAGGAGTACGCGGAGTCCCTGGCGGAGTCCGCCGGCAAGCTCTCGCAGGACGAGGCCGGCGAGATCACCCAGGGGATCCGGATCGCTTACAAGAGCATCGACCTCCTCGACGGCGCCAAGGCGAACCCTCTCGACTTCGCTGCCGACCAGACGGTGCTCTCGCCCGGGACCTCGATGGGCCTGGGGATCGCCCAGGGCGATCACCCCGTGCTTGGCAAGAACGCCGTGTACGTCACGTTCATCGTCGCCACCCCCCGCACGCCGGAGGCGGCGAAGCCGGCGGCGGCGCAGAAGCCCTCGCCCAAGAAGACGACGAAGTGACGACGATCCGAACGGCGCGTCAGGGAGACGCCCCGCCGCAGGAGCAGCGCCCGACGGGTCCCCGTTGATATAGCGCTTGCGCATCGGCTTGTTCCCTTGAACGCGACGCCGGGCACCGGCGAGACAACCCCGGCATGAAGCTGCGGTGACGATGGGTGACACGCCCGCTCGAGCGTGCTCTCGTGGGGGCATGCGCACCCCCACAGCTCTTGCAATCGCTCTCGCGACCGCACCTGCACTGCTCGCCCATCCGTTCCGAGGCGCCGCCGCGGAGCCGCCGAGGCCGGTGCTCGTGCAGGCGGCACCCGTGCCGGAGGCAGCCGCCGGCTCCGACGGTCGCCTCGACGTCCAGGCCGCCACCCGCGCCTACCTGGCCGAGGTGTCCGGCCCGACGCGGGCGCGCTCCGACGCCTACTTCGAGGGCGGCTATTGGCTGCTTCTGTGGGACTTCCTGTGGGGTGCTGGCGTGTCGCTACTGCTGCTCGCCGCTGGCTGGTCCGCGGCCATGCGCGACCGGGCCGAGCGCTGGACGCGGCCGGCGTTCCTGCGCGGTGGCGCGTACGCGTTGCAGTACCTGATCGCGACCGCCGTTCTCTCCCTACCGTTCGCACTCTATGCTGGGTTCGTGCGCGAGCACGCCTACGGCCTCTCCAATCTCACGCTGGGCGGCTGGCTGGGCGAGTGGGGCAAAGGGCTGGCGGTGACGCTTGCGGTGTTCGCTCCCGCCGTGGCCGTGCTCTACCGGATACTGGCGCGCGCGCCCCGGACCTGGTGGCTATGGGGGGCGGCCGCCGCCGCAGCGCTGGGGATGGGGGTCGAACTCGTCGCGCCGGTGCTGCTGGTCCCGATCTTCAACGACCAGAAGCCGCTTCGCGACGAACGCGTGGCCGGCCCCGTTCTCTCGCTGGCCAGAGCTAACGGGATTACGGCCGGCCAGGTCTGGGAGATCGATGCCTCGCGGCAAAGCAACCGCATCAGCGCCAACGTGAGCGGGCTGCTCGGAACAGAGCGGATCACGCTCACCGACAACCTGCTGAGGCGCGCCTCGCTCCCCGAGATCGAGGCGGTGATGGGGCACGAGATCGGGCACTACGTGATGAACCACGCCGTCACCCTGGTGACGGAGTACGGCCTCGAGATCGCGGCCGGCCTGGCGGTGGTGAGCGCTCTCTTCGAGCGCGTCCGCCGCAGGTTTGGCGCTCGCTGGCGGGTGCGAGGCATCGACGACCCCGCCGGCCTGCCGCTGCTGGCGCTACTGTTCTCGGCGGTGATGCTTCTCGCCACGCCGGTGACCAACACCATCCAACGGACCGAAGAGCAGGCGGCCGACTGGTACGGCCTGAACGCCGCCCAGCAGCCGGACGGCCTCGCCCGGGCCGCCCTCCAGGTGTCCGAGTACCGCAAGCTGGAGCCAAAATGGCTCGAGGAGTTGGTCTTCTACGACCACCCCAGCGGGCGGACCCGAATCGAGACCGCCATGCGCTGGAAGGCGGAGCACCCGGAGACCTGGGGGCAGGTGGGGCAGGGCCGGCCGGTGCCGCCGAACGCGCCGTGACGGGGAGTACGCGGAGTCCCTGGCCGAATCCGCCAGCAAGCTCTTGCAGGACGAGGCCAGCGAGATCACCCGGGGGATCCGGATCGCCTACAAGGGCATCGACCTCATCGATGGCGCGAAGGCGAATCCCCTCGACTTCGCCGAGGACCAGACGGCGCTCTCTCCCTGCACCACCATGGGCCTGGGGATGACCCAGGGCGATCACCCCGTGCTCGGCAAGAACGCGGTGTACGTCACGTTCAATCGTCGCGACTCCCCGCACACCGTACGCGGCAAAGCCGACGGCCACGCAGAAGCCGCCCCCCAGAAGAAGACGAAGTGAGGGAACTCCGAACGCCTCAGGGAGACGCCCCACCGTCGCGACTACCTCAAGGAAGCTCGCGGGCGGTGGGGAGCCCGGACAGAGCGTCGAGGAGTTCAAGCGGCCGTCCGGTCGCGGGAACTCCCGCGGCTGGCGCTTCGATCGCGACGAGCTCCATGACCACCCGTAGCTTTTTCGACACGAACGTTCTCGTCTACACCGACGACAAGAGCTCGCCCGCCAAGCAAAGCGCGGCCATGGAGCTCTTGGCCGTTCATCGCCGCGCGAGCACCGGCGTTCTCTCGTTCCAGGTACTCTAGAGGAATACTTCGTCGCGGCCACGAGGAAGCTGGGTGTGGAAGCGGGGATCGCTCGGAGGAAGGTCGAGCTCCTCGCCGAGTTCGACGTCGTGGTCCAAGGCCTCGCCGCGATCGATCTCCACCGCCTGCACGGTTTCTCGTTCTGGGACGCCCTCGTCTTGCACGCCGCCAAAGAGTCGAGGTGCAGGGTCCTCTACTCCGAGTCCTTCCAGGATCGGAGGGAGATCGACGGGGTCCGGATCGTGAACCCGTTCCGGTAGCGGCATTGGCCCCCGGCCTTTGGGGGCCAGCAAGGCCCGGGGTACCCGACTCGAGGGCGGCGACCGGTCGGCGCGGCCCTACTCTGCCATCTTGGCCACTTCCTCGGCCAGGTTGTCCTTGCGCTTCTCGAGCCCCTCGCCCAAAACGAAGCGGGCGAAGCGTCGGACCTGGATGTTCTCGCCGATCTTGGCGACCGCGTCGGTGAGCATCTCGGAGACCTTCTTCTTGTCGTCCTTCACGAACGGCTGGTCCAGAAGGCAGAACTGCTCGTAGAACTTCTCCAGCTTTCCCTTCGCGATCTTCTCGAGGATGGCCTCGGGCTTCTTGCCGTCCTTGACCTGCGCCTTCGCGATCTCGATCTCCTTGGCGACGATCTCGGGGGGGACCTCCTCGCGCCTCACCCACAGCGGGTTCGAGGCGGCGATCTGCATGGAGATGTCCTTCACGAGCGACTTGAAGGCCTCGGTGCGGGCCACGAAGTCGGTCTCGCAGTTCACCTCCACGAGGACGCCGATCTTGCCGCCCATGTGGATGTAGCTCGCCACCGCCCCCTCGCTGGCGACGCGGGTCGCCTTGTTGGCGGCGGCCGCGAGCCCCTTCTTCCGGAGCAGCTCCTCCGCCTTGGCGGAGTCGCCGGCGGTCTCCGTCAGCGCCCTCTTGCAGTCCATCATCCCCGCCCCGGTCTTCTCGCGGAGCTCCTTCACCAGCGTCGCGCTCACCTCGGCCACGGCCTTCTCCTTCCGGTAGTTCCCCTTCGCCCGTCAAAATCCGAGGGCGGGCAACCGAGCCCGCCCTCTTCGAAGTGCAGGTCCATCACCCGCTCGCCCCCAAAGGGCGGCGGGGATCCCTCACTGCTTCCCTTCCGCCGCGCTCGCCACCTCGGCCGGGGTGACCTCCCCCTTGCGCACGACCTCGACATCCGCGCTCGCGGACCCACGGTCGGGTCGCTCGCGATCCCGGTCGCTGCGGCGCGGGCCACCGCGCCGGTCCCGGCGCTCGCGGCGGTCCTTCAGGCCCCGCTCGCTCGCCTGGTCCCGGTCCTCCTCGCCCTCGCGCCTCTCGTCGCGCCCGCCGTGCTCCGCCACCCAGGCCGAGTAGCGGGTCCGCCCCTCGATGCACGCCTCGGCGATCTTGCCGGTGAAGAGCCGGATCGAGCGGATGGCGTCGTCGTTGCCGGGGATGACGTAATCGATCCCCTCCGGGTCGCAGTTCGTGTCCACCACCGCCACCACCGGGATCCCCAGGCGGTTGGCCTCGTGGACGGCGATGTGCTCCTTCTTCGTGTCGATGACGAAGACCGCGACGGGGAGGCGGGAGAGCTCCTTGATGCCGCCCAGGTTCTTCTCGAGCTTCTCCCGCTCCCGCTCCAGGGCGGCCACCTCCTTCTTCGGAAGCCGCTCGTAGGTGCCGTCGCCGGCCATCTTCTCGATGGCCTTCAGGCGGTCGATGCCTTGCTTCACGGTCTTGAAGTTGGTGAGGGTGCCGCCGAGCCAGCGGTTGGTCACGAAGAACATCCCGCTGCGCACCGCCTCCTCGCGGATGGCGTCCTGCGCCTGCTTCTTCGTCCCGACGAAGAGGACCGAACCGCCCTTCGCCACCGCGTCCGATACGAAGCGGAGCGCGTTCCGGGCCAGACCGACCGTCTTCTGCAGGTCGATGATGTAGATGCCGTTCCGCGCCCCGAAGATGTAAGGCTTCATCTTCGGGTTCCAGCGCTTGGTCTGGTGCCCGAAGTGGACGCCCGCCTCGAGGAGCTGCTTCATGGTGATGGCGGTGCCGCCCTGCCCGAGCGCGGCGGCCATCGCCTCCGCCTGAGCCGAGGCGGCTTCTGGGGCCGGGACCGGGGGAAGTGCGCTGTTCTCTGGGGTCTCCTGCTGCGTCTCCATGTTTTCTCCGGTTGGTCCGCCACTCCCTTTCGGACCGGCGCGCCGCAAACCGTGCGAACGCCGTGGGGGCCGTTCCACCGGAGAGCACCGGAGCGCGCCGTGCTCGGGAGTGTGTGAATTTGCTGCTATTCCCGCCCGGGCGGGCGCGGGCCTTGAAAAACCCCGAGGGGCCTTCGAGGGGACGGTCATCTAACACAACGGATGCGTGGGAGCAAGGGGTGGTTCTGGGGCCGGACGGGAATAGAACCCGCGAAGATCACGTCCCTTTTCGCCTGCCGGAGGAAGCCGGACCCACGGATCTCTAAGGCGGCCCGGGCAAGGGCTCGCCGAGCGAACGCAGAGTGACGAGCGAACCATCGTACCCCCGCCAGGCCACCGGGCGCGCCACCGCAAAGCCAGTCCCCACAGGGCACTCGTGGCGGGCGATCCGCACTCCGAGGTCGAGTCCCTTCCCGCCGCACTCCGGGCAAAGGAACCTTCGGGAAAGGTTCTGCCTCTCGGCGGGCGAAAACGGGTCGTCCGGGTCCGAGCCCGCCTTCTCCTTCCGGCAGGGGAGAAGACCCCTCGCCCGGTAGGCCTCGAGCTCGGCGATCTCGGCCGCCTCGCCGCCCTTTTCGAGTTCTCTCTCGGCGCGTGCTGCCACCCGGCAGGCGGCGCACGGCTCGAACCCGAAGCTCCGGGCGCAGACGATGTCCGCTCCGCCGTCGTCCTCTCGCTCCCACTCCTCCCGGGCATCCACCTCCACCGCCCTCACCCCTGCCGAGAGGAGAAGGGTCTCCTTCTCCTTCTCCACCGCGTGGGTCACCCGGACCTCGAAGGCGAGCACCGGCCGTCTCTCGCGGCAGAGGAGCACGTCGGCGCGGAGCGAGCCCACCTTTGCCTCGGCGAAGGCGGCGTCGCCCGCCGCCCCGAGATCCAAGGGGTCCGGGCGCCGGCAGGTCGGACAGCGGGAGAGGACGCGGACCCGCCGCCGGCCGGCGAGCGCGTCCTCGCAGAGGGAGAGGATCCGCTGCTTGGCGTCCTGGTGGAGAGCGGTCTCGGGGGCGGTGAACGGGCAATTCGAGCCGGGCCGGTGAGCGAAGTGCGGGGAGCGGATGCGCCCCAGATGAGGCACGAGCTCCTCGCCGCAGCCCAGACACGAGAAGGGCGCCCGGAGATGGCGGTCCTTCGAGGCGAGGCGGCTGGCCCTCACCTTCTGGCCGTCGCGGTCCCGGGCCCAGGCGAGCCGCACTCCGCGGTCTCCCGGTCGACGCGGGCCCGTGAGGGCGATCCTTTCGCGGGTTTTGTGGCCCATCTCCCGAGAGTCTACTTCTTCGCTCTCCCCGCACGGGACCTGCCCTTCGGCCATCGCCCCGTGTACCTGTCGGCAGACTCATTCCAAAAGGCCCGCGGTCGGAGCGAAACGGGCGCGAGAAGGAGAGGACCAGATGCCCCTCGAGGTGGGCAAGAAGGCGCCGGACTTCACGCTGCAAGACGAGAACGGCAAGAAGGTGAAGCTCTCCGACTTTCGGGGCAAGCGCGTCGTGGTGTTCTTCTACCCCAAGGCGATGACCTCGGGGTGCACGCGGGAGGCGTGCGACTTCCGCGACGAGGTGGACGCGTTCAAGGGGAAGGACGCGGTGGTCTTGGGGATCTCCAAGGATCCCCCCGCCGCCCAGCTCAGGTTCAAGGAGAAGTATCAGCTCCCCTTCCCGCTCCTCTCCGACGAGGGCACCCTGGTCTTGCGAGCCTACGGCGCCTTCGGGGCGAAGAACATGTACGGCAAGAAGGTGGTGGGGACGATCAGGACCACGGTCGTGGTCGGCCCTGACGGGAAGGTCTTGCAGGTTTTCCCGAAGGTGAAGGTGGACGGTCACGTGGCGAAGGTGCTGGGGAGCCTGTAGGCTCCCTCTGGCGGCCGGGGAGGCCGCCAGGCCACATGACAAAGCGCCGCCCCGCGAGCCCGCGCCCGCCCCGCCTCGACCTCGTGGACGCGGTGGTGCTCGAGGTCTACGGCCTGGTGCGCGAGGGGGGCTGGCTCGCCGACCGCGCCCTGGAGCGGGTGCTACGTCGGGAGAGGAGGATGTGGGCGAGCGAACGCCGGATCGCGGCCGAGTCGCTGTATGGCCTCCTCCGCATGCAGGGGCAGCTCGAGTTCCTCCTCTCGGGAGTCGAGCCCGGCAGGGTCGGCGCCGGGCTCTCCCTTCCGGTGCGCTACGCGGCCTGGCTCGTCCGCTTCGGGGGGGTGGAGCCGACGGAGGCCCACGCTCGCCTGGCGGTGCCGCCCGGTGCGCTCGCCGACCTCCGGGGCGCCGAGGCGCGGATCGCCGCCATAGGTGACGCCCCCCTGCGGCTGGCGGTGGAGGGCTCTCTTCCGCGCTTCATCGTGGAGCGCTTCCTCGCCGAGCTCGGCGAGGAGGAGGCGCGCGAGCTCGTTCGGGTGCTGAACGAGCGCGCTCCGCTCACCGTGCGGGCGAACCTCCTCCTCGGGGATCGCGAGTCGCTCATGACGCGCCTCGGGAGCGAGGGCGTTCGGGCCGAGCGGACGCGCTACTCTCCCTGGGGGCTCGTCCTCGACGGCCGCGAGAATGCCTTCGCCCTTTCGTCGTTCCGGGAGGGGTGGTTCGAGATCCAGGACGAGGGGAGCCAGCTCATCGCGCTCGCCTGCGGGGCGCGGCCGGGCAAGGTTGTGGTGGACGCCTGTGCGGGAGCGGGAGGGAAGTCCCTGGCGCTCGCCGCCGAGATGCACAACAAGGGCTCGCTCTTCGCCCTCGACGCCGACCCCGACCGGCTCAAAGAGGCGCGGCGACGCGCCACCCGGGCGCGCGTCGACAACCTCCGCACCCGCGCCATCCCGGCGGACGAGGGGGCCGAGGAGGCGCTCACGGACCTGCGCGGCCGGGCGGCGGTGGTCCTCGTTGACGCGCCCTGCAGCGGGCTCGGAACCTTGCGCCGGAAGCCGGATGCCCGGTGGCGAATGAAGCCCGAGGACCCCGGTCGCTTCGCCGCCCTCCAGAAGGAGCTCCTCTCGCGCTTCGCCTCGCTACTCGCGCCGGGTGGGCGGCTTGTGTACGCCACCTGCGCCATGGGAAGGACCGAGAACGGCGACGTGGCCGACGAGGCGGAGGGGACGCTCGGCCTTTCTCCCGCTCCGCTCGGAGAGCTCCTCGGCGCGGAGCGGGCCAGGGCGCTCGGGGCCCGCTCGAACCGGGTCGAGCTCTTCCCCCATCGCCACGGGACCGACGGCTTCTTCTTCGCCGCGTTTCAAAAGCCTCTCTAGGGGCGGCCCAGCCTTGGCGACATTCCGCCGCCTGGCCATTCGCTCGAACGCCGCCTGACATCCGAAGGTCCCAGCTCGAGCTCGGCTTAGCCCTTGTCGCTTGAAGGCCTCTGGAGCGGCCTTGTCAGGTACTCTTCTCGCCGCCATGCCCGAGCTCCCCGAGGTCGAGTTCGCCGCCCGCTCTCTCCGCCGCTGGGCCGTTGGCCGCCGCATCGAGGCGGCGGAGATCGACCGGCGGGGGCGCCGGATCGTCCGTCCGGCCGGCCCGGCGGACTTCGCCCGGGCGGTCACGGGTGCCCGGGTGGTGGGGGTCCGGCGAAAGGGCAAGCACCTGCTCGTCACGCTCGATAGGGAGGGGGCCGCCCTGGGGCTCCTCTCCCACCTGGGCATGACCGGCAAGTGGGTCCGGGAAGAAGCGGGCGAACCAACGCTCCGGCACTCCCGGGCCCGGCTTCGGCTTTCCGACGGGCGCGTGCTCCACTACGAGGACCTGCGCCTCTTTGGGCGGCTGCGGCTCGTGCCGGGCGCCCGGTTCGAGGAGGTGAAGGAGCTCTTGGCCCTGGGCCCCGACCCCATCGAGCAGGGCATCGATCCGGGCCGGCTCGGGGCGGCGCTCGAGCGGACCCGCCTCCCGGTGAAGGTGAAGCTCCTCGACCAGCGGCTTCTCCCCGGGGTGGGGAACATCCACGCCGGGGAGGCGTGCTTCCGAGCGCGGATCGATCCCCGCCGGGCGGCGCGGACCCTGTCGGCCGCCGAGGTTCGCAGGCTCGCCCGCTCGGTCCTGGCCTCGTTCCACATGACCCTCGCGGCGGAGCGCGGGCCCCGGATCACCTACGTGGAAGAAGGGGGCCGAAATCCGTTCAAGGTCTACGGGAGGGAGGGGGAGAGGTGCCCGCGCTGCCGGAAGGGAAGAATCCGGCGCCTCGTCCAGTCCGGGCGCTCCACTTTCTACTGCCCAAGGTGCCAGCGGTGACGGCCTTCCTCGGGCCGCTTGCATTCGGCCGTGGCCGCCGCGGCCCTCGCCGTCGTAGACTAGGGCCTCCGATGACCCCCGAGGACATCGCGCGGCTCGCGGTCCCGGAGCTCCGCGAGAAGTTTCTGGAGCGAGGTCAGCCCCTCCCGGAGGACTGCGAGGAGGCGCTCTCGTGCGATCCCCGCTCCGGAGCCCGCGAGGTGCTCCGGCAGGTCCTGAGGCGTCGCCGCGCCAACCGGTGCGAGGGCCAGCGGCTCCGCCACCTGCTCCACTACGAGGTGGACCTCTGGGAGCGAGGGCTCTTGCGCGTGGCCGGCGTGGACGAGGCGGGCATGGCGCCGCTCGCCGGGCCGGTGGTGGCGGGGGCCTGCATCCTTCCCCAGGACTACCGGCCCCGCGGGATCGACGATTCCAAGCAGCTCGACCGCGCCGAGCGGGAGCGCCTCGCCGAGGACATCCGCCTCCACGCGGTGGCCTGGGCGACCGCCCGCGCCGAGGTGGAGGAGATCGATTCCCTGAACATCTACCACGCCGGCATCCTGGCCCTGACCCGGGCGGTGAAGGCGCTCGAGACGACCCCGGAACACGTCCTCGTGGACGCGCGCAAGCTTCCCGCGCTCCGGATCCCGCACACCGCCATCGTCCACGGAGACGCCCTGTCCCTCACCATCGCCGCCGCCAGCATCCTGGCCAAGACCACCCGGGACGCGCTCATGTGCGAGCTCGACACCGTCCACCCGGGCTACGGGTTCGCGCGCCACAAGGGCTATCCCACTTCGGAGCACTTCGAGGCTCTGGGGCGGCTCGGAGCGTGCCCCATCCACCGGCGATCGTTCGCGCCGGTGCGGCAGGCGCTCGGTCTCGAGCCGGTCCAGGGCGATCTCTTCGCCCCTCCCGCGAAGGCGCGCGTCGGACCGCGGATTTGACGCACGGGCGTCGGACCGCTAGAAGAGGCTCCGAGGACGAGCCCGACGGTGCTGGCGCGATCCCTCGCCTGGGAATCCCTCTCGGGCCAGGGCGCCCCCCGATCCGGCCACCGAATGCCCGACCGATCGCGCAACGCTGCCCTCACACACCCGTACCCCTCCCCAGACGATGCCAACGAGGACCTGAGCTCAGGCGGAGCCATTCCCGGCCTGGCGCTCGACCCTCCCGAGGCCCCCCCGCCCTCCCATCCGCCGGAGATCGCGCCCGAGCGGCTCGACCCGGAGGCGCTCAAGGTGATCGGGCGGCTGCGCCACATGCACCACCAGGCATACCTCGTGGGCGGCTGCGTGCGGGACCTGCTCCTCGGCCACCCGCCCAAGGATTTCGACGTGGCCACCGACGCCCACCCGGGCGAGGTGCGCGCCATCTTCCGGAACAGCCGGCTCATCGGCCGCCGTTTCCGGCTCGCCCACGTGTACTTCCGGGGCGGCAAGGTCGTCGAGGTCGCCACCTTCCGCAAGAACCCCGTGGGCGTGGGCGAGGACTTCTTGGCGGAGGGGGACCTGCTCATCACCCGGGACAACGTCTTCGGCACCGCCGAGGAGGATGCCCGCCGGCGCGACTTCACGGTGAACGGACTCTTCTACGACGTGGCCGCCGGAGAGGTGATCGACTACGTGGGGGGCCGGGCCGACCTCAACGCGCACCGCATCCACACCATCGGCGACCCGGAGATCCGCATTCGCGAGGATCCGGTCCGCACCCTGCGGGCCGTTCGCTTCGCGGCCCGTCTCGGCTTCTCCATCGCGCCCGACACCTTCGAGGCCATGCGTCGGCACGCCGCCGAGCTCTCCCGCTGCGCCCCGGCGCGCGTCTTGGAGGAGACCTTCAAGATCCTGAGGTGTGGCGGGTCGGCCCGGGCGTTCCAGCTCTTGCGGGCCTGCGGCGCCTTGCCGGTCATCCTCCCGGCGCTGGGAACCGCGCTCGAGACCGCGAGCGAGGAAGGGCGGCGCTCCTTCTTCGCGCACCTCGCCGCCCTCGACCGGCTGGTCCGGTCCGGCGCCCAGGTGTCCGAGGCGGTGCTGCTCGCCACCCTGGTCTTGCACCTCGGCCCGGGGTCGGGAGGAGAGGCGTCGCCCGGCGGCGAGGTCCCCTCCCGCACTGCGGGACGGGCGGGGGACGAGTTGCTCGCGGCGCTCGCCTCGACCTCCCGGCTGCCCCGGCGGGTGGCGGAGCGCGTCCGCCTCGCCCTTTCCGCCCAGCGCCATTTCCGCGAGCCGCCCCGGGGAAGGCGGGCGAGGAAGATGGTCGCCCACTCCTACTTCGGGGACGCGCTCTTGCTCCTCCAGATCTCGGCCGAGGCTTCCGGGCGGGGGGGAGACCTCCTGGCGCAGTGGCGCCTGCTGGCGGCGGACGCCCCAGGGGAGAAGCGGGGAGGGCACCCGCGCTCCCAGGCGCCGAGCGGGCCCGAGCGGGAGGAGGCCTTCGGGACCGGCCCCGAGCCGGCCCGGCTCGCGCCGGCTGCCGGGCCCGGGAAGGAGGGCTCGGTCGAGCCGGCCGCCCCGGGACGGCGCCGCCGGCGCCGCCGGGGCGGGCGCCGCCGCCGGCGCCGGGGCGGGAGAGAGGGCCCCGGGGCGGCTCCCAGGACGGCGGGTCCTGAAGGGCCTCGGGCAAGCTCCCGCCTCGAGCGCCTGCCTTGACCGACCCGACGGCGCTCGGTACAAACCGCCGAACCATGGCCCACGACAAAGGCGCAGCCCCGAAGGCTCGCTACCGGCGGATCCTCCTGAAGCTCTCGGGCGAGGCTCTCATGGGCGACGGGAAGTACGGGATCTCGCCCCGGACGCTCGCCGCCATCGCCCAGGACGTGAAGGAAGTGGTCGATCTCGGGGTCGAGGTGGCGATGACCATCGGCGGGGGGAACATCTTCCGGGGCGTCTCGGGCGCCACCGAGGGCATGGACCGCTCCTCGGCGGACTACATGGGGATGCTCGCCACGGTCATCAACTCCATGGCGCTCCAGGACGCGCTCGAGAAGATCGGTGTCCCCACACGCGTCCAGTCGGCCATCGAGATGCACCAGGTGGCCGAGCCCTACATCCGAAGGCGGGCCATCCGTCACCTGGAGAAGGGGCGGGTGGTGATCTTCGCGGCCGGGACCGGGAACCCCTACTTCACCACCGACACCGCCGCCTCCCTCCGGGCCATGGAGATCCACGCCGACGTCCTCCTCAAGGCGACCAAGGTGGACGGGGTGTACACCGACGACCCCAAGAAGAACCCGGGCGCGACGAAGCTCAAGGACCTGAGCTACATCGACGTCCTGAAGCGGAACCTCAAGGTGATGGACTCGACCGCCATCAGCTTGTGCATGGACAACGAGCTGCCCATCATCGTGTTCGATCTCACCCAGCGCGGGAACGTCCGCCGGGTGGTGCTGGGGGAGGAGATCGGCACCACCGTGGGGCGGAACGGGCGGGCGGAGACGTGACCCTTCGGGAGACCCCATGAGCGTCGGCGACGACATCCTCAAGGACCTGCACGACCGCATTCAGAAGACCCTGGATCAGCTCCGCCACGACCTGACCGCCGTGCGGACCGGGCGGGCCTCCCTGCACCTGCTCGACGGGGTGAAGGTCGACTACTACGGCACCGCCACGCCGCTCAACCAGGTGGCCACGCTCTCCGTCCCGGAGGCGCGGCTCATCATGGTGAAGCCGTGGGAGAAGAGCATGATCCCGGTCATCGAGAAGGCGATCCGGGACGCCAACCTGGGCGTGAACCCGATGAGCGACAAGGACCTCGTCCGCGTTCCCGTCCCGGCCCTCACCGAGGAGCGCCGCCGGGAGATCGTGAAGCAGGTGAAGCACAAGGGGGAAGAGCACAAGATCGCCATCCGGAACGAGCGTCGAGACGCAAAGGAGCTCATCGAGGTCGCCAAGAAGGACGGCGACATCTCCGAGGACGAGGCCAAGAAGGCGCTCGACAAGATGCAGAAGGAGACCGACGACGGGGTGAAGAAGATCGACGAGATCGTGGCCGGCAAGGAGAAGGAAGTGATGCAGGTCTAGTAGGCCCTCCTCCCGCTAGAAGGGGAACACCATCCCGGCGAGGGCCACGACCCAGAGCAGGTGGGCGATGCCGGCCAGCATGCCCAGGCGCCGGGCCGGGGCTCCCGCCGCCGAAAGGTCGGACTGGCCGAGCGCCGCCTCCACGCTCCGGTAGGCCGGGCGCACGCCGAGGACGAGCACGGCGATCCGCACCAGCACAGCGACGAACCCGACCAAGACACCGGTCCGGGGTACGCCCCCCTCCAGCCCGATCGCGGCGATGCCGGTGAGGAGGGTCGCGACGCCCATCCAGAGGTCAAGGTAGAGGGCGGGCCGGACCCGCCGCGGGAGCGCGTCGGTGTAGGGCTTGCCGAGGGCGAGCGTCTTGCGGACGTCGCCCGCGGTCCAGAGTGCGGCGCCGAGCCAGGTGGCAGCCGCGAGGACGTGGAGGAAGAGAACGGCGTGGAGAGGGGTCAAGGGGTGGGCTCCGGGACAGTGGGACGCCCGAGCCTAGCACCCCGGATGGTGGCCCACCCGTCCCCGATCGGTCATCCGCGGGGCAAGTCCTGCCGGCTGGCCGCCGCGGGGGAAGTACCCGGCGCCGGGAAGAAGGGCAGAAGCGGAAAGGCGTGAGGCGAGCCGGGCATCGTGAGAGCGCAGATGGAGTAACCACCAGGAGGCGTACCGGGATTCCAGGCAGAGTCGGACGAGGGGCGAGCAGGGGGCCTTCGCGGCATGAGCCTCGAGGAGATCGAGATCTTTGAGAAAGGCCGCGTGGCCGGCCGCGTGGCTCTCCCGGTCCGGGTAGGCCGCCTCCGCCATGAGCCGCTCCTCGAAAGCGAAAGGCCGGCGCGTCAGCTCGGCGAGCTTCCCGAGCGATCCGCGGACCGCCGGCGCTTCACCCGCCCGGACGGCCGCGGCAAGGAGGGCATGGAGACCGTTGAGCTCGCGATGCTGCTCATCGAGGTCGGGGTGCCCGAGTTCGAGCTCCTTCGTGAAGTCCATGATGGCCGAGGGGGCAAGGAAGGTGCCAAGGATGTCTGAAGTATCTCGGCAGCTTGCACCGGCGCAGCCGGGACTCGGGTGAGCTATTGCCCGGCGATTCGACCCCGCAGGCCGCAATCGTCGACTGGGGGAGGGCCCCGGCGCTGCCTGGACAAAGAAGGGGGCGGACGGCGGAGCGCGCACCGTGCGGTCCCGTGGCGAGGGAGCACCAAGCGGGATCGCCTCCGGCGCTCGAGCGGGGGGCCTCTCCCTCGTCCCAAGGGCGCAGCGGAGGCGGAAGGAAGCCGGGCCGCTAGTAGCGGTACCCGTGGGCGATGGGGAACCGGCGTCCCTCCCCGAAGGACTTCTCGCTCACCTTGAGCACCGGGGCGGCCTGTCGCCGCTTGTACTCGCTCGCCACGACCATGCGCAGCACCCGCCGGACGGTGTCCGGATCGTGCCCGCGAGCGATGATCGCCTCGGTGGGGAGCCGCTCCTCCACGTAGGCCTTGAGGATGTCGTCCAGGACCTCGTAGGGCGGGAGCGAGTCCTGGTCCACCTGGCCGGGCTTGAGCTCGGCGGAGGGGGGCTTCGTGAAGGTCCGTTCCGGGACGAGCTCCCGGCCGGCGCGGGCGTTGGCCGCCCGAGCCACGCGGTAGACGAGCGTCTTGGGAAGGTCGCCGATCACCGCCAGTCCGCCGGCCATGTCGCCGTAGAGGGTGCAGTAGCCGACGGCCAGCTCGCTCTTGTTGCCGGTGGACAGGACCAGGCCCCCGGTGTCGTTGGAGAGGGCCATGAGGATCTGGCCGCGGATGCGGGCCTGGACGTTCTGCTCGGCCAGATCGCCCAGGGCACGGTCCGTGGTCCGCTCGAGCTGGGCCATGAAGGCAGCGTGCATGGGCTCGATGGGGATCGAGAGGAACCGGATGCCGAGATTCTCGGCCAGGGCGGCGGCGTCCTCGCGGGAGTGGTCGGAGCTGTAGCGGGAGGGCATGGCCACGCCCAGGACGGCCTCGGCTCCGAGGGCGGCGGCGGCGAGGCAGGCGGTGAGGGCCGAGTCGATGCCGCCCGAGAGCCCCACCACCGAGGTCCGGAACCCGCACTTGCGCGCGTAGTCGCGCAGGCCGAGCAAGAGGGCCCGAAACACCTCGTCGGCCTCGGGGTCCACGGGCTCATGTGCCGGGGGCGGGGGCGAATCGCCCAGCGCCACCACCTCGGCCCGCCCCGTTTCGAGGTCGCCCACGAGGAGCACCTCCTCGAAGAGCGGGGCGCGGGCGAGGACGGTCCCGTCCTTCGCGAGGAGCAAGGAGCCCCCGTCGAAGACGAGGGCGTCGTTTCCCCCCACCTGGTTTACGTAGGCGATGGGGGCGCCGTGGGCCCTGGCGCTGGAAGAGAGCATGCGCTCGCGCAGGGCCGGCTTGCCGATGGCGTAGGGCGAGGCGGAGAGGTTCGCGACGAGGGATGCGCCGGAAAGGACCAGCTCGGCGATCGGGTCGCGCGCGTAGCGGGGGCGGACCCAGAAGCGCTTATCGTTCCAGACGTCCTCGCACACCGAGAGGCCGAGGGTGAGCGGGATCCCCTCTCCCGCGGGGGCGGTGGTCGATCGATCAGAGGGGAGGAAGTAGCGGGTCTCATCGAACACGTCGTAGGTGGGGAGGAGGGACTTGCGCCCCACCGCCCGGACCCGGCCCCCGGCGATGAGCGCCACCGCGTTGTAGAGCCCCGGGGGCGGCGCCCCCTCCGCCGCCTCCGGAAACCCCACCGCCAGGGCGATGTCCCGGGACCACTCGGCCGGCGCGGAGAGCTCGGCGAGGAGGGCCCGGCATTTGCCCACGAACTCGGGCAGGTCCAAGAAGTCGCGAGGGGGATAACCGGAGAGGCAGAGCTCGGGGAAGACGACGAGTGAGGCGCCCTGGGATCGGGCGCGCTCGGTCGCGAGGCGGATCCGAGCGGCGTTCCCGGCGAAGTCCCCCACGGTGGGGTTCACCTGGGCGAGGGCGATGCGGGTCTGGGGGGGCGCCATCGGAGGATGCTACATTACTCGGGTCATGTCGCCGCGCAGTGCCCCGTGGCGGATCCTGGTGGCCGAGGACTCGGCTCCCATGGTGGCGGCGCTTCGCCGCGCCCTGGAGCGCGCGGGGTACGCGGTGGACGCGGTGGCCTTGTCCGCCGGCATGCCCGAGGTTCCCCCCGCGGCCTACGCCGCGGCGATCGTCCACCAGGGCGCGCTGGGGGCCGAGCTGCGCCGGGCCCTGCACGACCTCGATCCCCACCTGCCCGTGGTCGGGCTCCTCCTCGACGAGGAGGAGGCGGCTCAGGGGATGGCCGAGATGGAGGCGGAGGGGGTGCTCGTGGGCCCGCTCAACCCCACCGCGGTGGTAGGCACGGTGCGGCTCGCGGAGCGGCTCGGCCGGGTCAACCGCCGGGCAGCGCAGCTCGCGGCGGTGGCGGCGCGGCGGGTGGACAGCGCCCAGGAGCTCGCCTTCTTGAAACGCGCGCTCCTCCTCGAGGTGAACCGGTCGAAGCGCTACGGCTACCCGGTCTCGCTCGCCCTCTTCGCGGTCGACCGCTGGGCGGAGCAGAAGACGAGGCTCGCGCCGCAAGCTCGGGCGGCGCTCCTCGCCGATCTCTTGGCCCTCCTCACCTCCTCGGTCCGGGACATCGACCTCTCGGTCCCCTTCGGCGAGGACCGGCTCCTCGTCCTCATGCCCCACACGAAGCCCGAGGGCGCCCTCAAGGTGGCGGTGCGCCTCGTGGCCCGGATCCGCGATCGCGACCCGAAGGCCCCGGTGACCGTCAGTGCGGGGGTGGCAGGGCACGCGGGGGGTGGCACGGTGTCGTTCGGGAGCCTGGTGAAGCGGGCGGCCGAGGCGCTCACCCGGGCCCGGGCAAAGGGCGGCGATCGCGCCGAGCCGGCCGATCCCCCTCCGAAGCGGAACCGTGTGGTGATGGGCTGACCCCGCCTCTGGAGGCCACACCGGACGGGGCGAGCCGGCCGCACCCCACCCCGAGAAAGCGCTATCTAGTAACCCAATAGGGTAGGTATTTCGCACCCCCTAGGGGATCTAGACGGAAAAGCTTTGTCAGTAAGGCAACTTGCCAATTTTTTTGCAACAGGGGGTGGCAACCGGACGGGGCGTTATTATGGTCCCATCGCCGGGTACGGCCTACCAAGCAGGGGCGTGGTTGGGAAGTCAGAGCCCGATTGCGTGTTCTCCGTATCGGCAAACTTGCCCCCGGTGGGGGCGCACGGGGAAGAAAAATGGCCCAGATGGATATCGAAGTGCTGACGCCGTTCGCCGCCAAGTTCATGGAAGGCACGAGCCTTACGCCCGCCGAGCGCGCCGAAGTTCTTCGGATCGCGCAGGGCTTCGCGTGCAAGGATTCCGCTGCCGCCGCCGGCGTATCGCCGGAGACGATCCGCGCTCGCCGCAAGCGGATCTACCGGAAGCTGGACGTGCCGGGCTCGGGGGAGTTGCTCGCAAGCCTGCTCGCGCTTTCGCTCAAGATGCTCGCGAAGGGCGAGCGGATCGAGCCGCGTCCGGTGCAGCCGACGCCGCAGCCCGTTGCCCAGCCCGCGGTCGCCGCGCGGTAGCGTCACACTAGAGGTCCCGGCGGGAAGGGTCGCCGGGGCGGCTCCCTCGCCGGCCAAATCGGCCCGGCGAGGGGCGCTTGCCGCGCCGCGGTCCTCTACACGGTCGCGAGCCAGCTCTCGAGCCGTTCCGCCACCTTGGCCGGGGTGAAGCCGAAGGCCTCGGCGAGCGCCTTCTCCGGCGCGCTCTCGCCGTAGCGGTCGATCCCGATGACGAGCCCGTCGCGGCCCAGTAGCCTCCACCACTCGAGGCCGCGAGCCGCCTCGACCGCCGCCACCCTCTGGCCTCTCGGAAGGACCGCGTCCCGGTAGGCCTTGGGCTGGGCGAGGAAGCGCTCCAGGCAGGGGACCGACACGAGCCGCCCGACGATCCCCTTCTTCGAGAGGAGCTCGAGGGCCGCCTGGGCGAGCGGGACCTCGGAGCCGGTGGCCACGACGGCGAAGGTCGCGCCCGGGGGGGAGCTCACCGCGTAGCCGCCTCGCCCCAGGGCCTCGGGGTCGAGCGGGCCGTCCCGCTTCACCGCCGCGAGCTTCTGGCGGGTGAGGATGAGCGAGGTCGGCCCTTCCCGTCGGGTGACGGCCGCCGCCCAGGCCACCGCCACCTCGGCGGGATCGGACGGCCGCCACACCTCGAGGTTGGGGACGGCGCGCAGGCCGGTGAGATGCTCGACCGGCTGGTGGGTGGGGCCGTCCTCGCCGAGGAAGATCGAGTCGTGGGAGTAGAGGAAGACCACCGGGATCCGGGAGAGCGAGGCGAGCCGCACCGGCGACCGCATGTAGTCGAGGAACTGCAGGAAGGTGGCCACCACCGGGAGGAACAGGCCGTCGTAGGCGAGCCCGTTGGCGATGGCGCCCATGGCGTGCTCGCGGACGCCGAAGAAGAGGTTTCGCCCGACGAGGTTCTCCGGCGAGACCGCGCCGCCCCCCTTCACGTCGTTGTTGTTCGACTCGAAGAGATCGGCCGAGCCCGAGACGAAGCTCGGGACGAGCGCGGCGATCTTCTGCACCAGGGCGCCGCTCACCTTCCGGGTGGAGTCGGGAGGAGGGAGCTCGGCGAGGAGCCGGGCGGGAAGGTCCGCGGGGACCGCGCGCCCGGCGTGCGCGTCGAGGAGCTTCGAGAGATCGGGGTGTTCGAGCCGCCAGGCCTTCTCGCGCGCGGACAGGGCCTCCTTCTGGGCGGCCTTCTCCTTCAGCACCTCTCCCCAGAGCGCCCGGACATCGTCCGGCACGAGGAAGCGGGGGGACTCGGGCCAGCCCAGGGCCTTCTTCGTGGCGGCGAGCTCCTCTTCCCCGAGCGGCGCCCCGTGCGCCGCGGCGGTCCCGGCCTTCTTCGGCGAGCCGAAGCCGATGACGGTCTTCACCCGGATGAGGCTCGGCCGCGAGAGCTCGGCCTTGGCCGCGGCGATGGCGCGGTCGATGCCATCCAGGTCGCGGCCGTCCACCGCCTGGACCTGCCAGCCGTAGGCCTCGAAGCGGCGGGTGACGTCCTCGCGCGAGAAGGTCACCGTGGTCTTGCCGTCGATGGTGATGCCGTTGTCATCGTACAGGCAGATGAGGCGTCCGAGCTTGTTGTGGCCGGCGAAGCTGGCCGCCTCCGAGGCCACGCCCTCCATCATGTCCCCGTCGCCGCACATGGCGTAGACGAAGTGGTCCTCGACCGGGTTTTCGGGGCCGAGGCGGGCCGAGAGCATGGCCTGGCCGAGGGCGAACCCCACCGCGTTGCCGATGCCCTGGCCCAAGGGGCCGGTGGTGCACTCCACCCCGGGCAAGAGCCCGAACTCCGGGTGCCCGGGAGTGCGGGAGTGGAGCTGGCGGAAGGACTTCAGGTCGTCGAGGGTGCAATCGAAGCCGGCCAGATGGAGGAGCGAGTAGAGCAGCATCGAGCCGTGGCCCCCGGAGAGGATGAACCGGTCCCTCCCCAGCCAGCGCGGCTCGCGCGGGTCGAAGCGCAAGTGGCGGGTCCAGAGCACGAAGGCCATGTCGGCCGCGCCCATGGGCATGCCGGGGTGGCCGCTGTTCGCCTTCTGGACGCCGTCGGCGGCCAGCATGCGGATGGTGTTCACGGCCTTTTCCACGAGCTCTCGATTCGGGCTGAACACGCGGGACCTCACAGGCGGTTTGGAGTTTTCGCGAGTCTAGCGGAATCGGGCAGCGCTTGGGTACGCAGCCCGGCCGAAAGACCCAGCCGCGAGTGGGCGGCATAGGGCCGCAGGGAGGGTTCAAGAAAGCGCGGCTAGCGGGGCAGGTGCACGAGGAGGAGGAGGAGCGCCGCTCCGCCGGCCACGGTCGCGGCCCAGTGGTCGGCATGGATGCCCCATCCGGCGAGGACGGTGGCGAGCCCGACCGCCGCGGCGAACACCGGGACGTGCCACCGGCTGTCGGGGATCTTCTGCACGGCCCGCATGCCGAGGGAGGACCATTCCTGTCCCGGCCCGCCCCGGGAAAGTCCGGGGTCGAGCCGCCGCCCCTCGCTCTCGCCCACCTCGCGCGCGATGGCCTCCCCCATGGCCCGGCGGGCGCTCCCCTCCTCCGCCTCGGCCCGGGTCCTCTCTTCCTGCCGGGCGGCCTGGGCGCGCGCCTCCCGCTTCTCCTCGGCCTCTCGAGCGAGAAAGAAGCGCTCGTCGAACTCCTTCTGCTCGGGCGTGTCGAGGCGCTCGCCGCAACCCTGGCACAGGGTGGCGAAGGCGCTGTTGTCCTGGCCGCACGAGCGGCAGCGGGAGAAGGGCCTCTTCCCGCTGTCCGGGACGAGCTCCAGGGAGGGCTCCGGCTCCGGGCCGAAGCGCTCGAGCTCCGCGCCGGTCCGGTGGGGAGGGGAGGGTGCGGGGTCCTTCTTTGGCTCCTCGAGTCCGGCGATGCGCTCCTCGGTGGGATCGGGGAGCTTTGGGGCGGGCTCCGCCATGGGCCCGGCCGGCCGGGCCCGTTCCAGATGGAGGAATCGGCGCATGCGGCCGTCTTGGCTCACGTCAGGGTCCGGGGATGGGGCGCACCACGTCGGGGGGAAGGATCTCCGCGGCGGGGGCGGCGCCCGAGGCGGGGCGGGTCCGGGCCGCGGCCCACTCCCGGAGCTGCTCGATGTCCTCGCGCATGGTGACCGAGAGAGGAAGGGACTCGGCCACCGCCCGGTCGAGGTGGCGCTGCGCGAGCTCCGTCCTCTCCGCGAAGGCGTCGTACAGCGCCGAGATGATGGCCGCCTCGAGTTCCGCCCCGCTGAACCCCTCGGTCCGCGCCGCGAGCTCCGGCAGGTCGAAGCCGGCGGGATCGCGGCGGCGCTTCGTGAGGTGGATGTCGAGGATCTCGCGCCGCTCGGCGGCCGAGGGCAGGTCGATGAAGAAGATCTCGTCGAACCGCCCCTTCCGGAGCAGCTCGGGGGGAAGCATGTCGATGCGGTTCGCGGTCGCCACCACGAACACCGGGGCGGTCTTCTCCTGGAGCCAGGTGAGGAGGGAGCCGAAGACCCGGGCCGAGACGCCCGCGTCGGAGATGCCCGAGGACTGGGACCCGGAGAGCCCCTTCTCGATCTCGTCCACCCACAGGACGACCGGGGCCACGCTCTCCGCCACCCGGATGGCGCGCCGCAGGTTCTCCTCCGAGGAGCCGATGAGCCCGCTGAAGATGCGTCCCATGTCCAGGCGAAGGAGCGGCAACCGCCACTGGCCCGCCACCGCCTTGGCGGTGAGGCTCTTCCCGCAGCCCTGGACCCCGAGCAGGAGGAGCCCCCTGGGCTCGGGGAGCCCGAACCGGCGAGCCGCCTCGGAGAAGGCGGCCCCCCGGCGATCGAGCCAGGTCTTGAGGGACTCGAGGCCCCCCACGCCCGAGAGGGTCTGCTCGGCGGAGAAGTACTCGAGCAGCCCGCTCTTGCGGATCACCTGCCTCTTCTCCTCGAGGACGAGAGGGATGTCCTCCTTGGAGAGCCGCCCGTCGTTGGCGATGGCCTTCGCGAAGGCGTTCTCCGCCTCGGCCAGGGTGAGGCCGAGCGCCGCCCGGATGAGCTCGTCGGCCTCCTCGCGCGTGAGCTCCACGGTGGCGCGGTGGTTCCGGCGGACCACCTCGACGATCTCCTTCAAAAGGTCGAGGAGGTCCCGGTAGGTGGGAAGCGGCACGTCCAGCACCGAGACCTCCTTCTCGATCTCGGGCGGGATGACCAGGGTGGGCGAGAGCAGGATGACCGTCGTGTAGGTGGACTTGAGGGCGTGGGAGAGCTCACGGACCGCCCGCACCACCGCCGGATCCTGCAGGAAGGGGTGGAAGTCCTTCAGCACCACGAGCGACGGGTCGGAGAGCTTCTCCACGTGAGCGAGGGCGGCGATGGGATCCCGCACCGGCTCCTTGGAGTCCTCGGGGAGGTCCCTCTCCCCGTCGAGTCGACGGAACCCGCGCGTCACCGACCAGCCGAGGAGCGCCTTTCCATGGCCCTGGGCGAGCTCCGAAAGGATGGCCTCGAGCCGCTGCTCCTCGGGGGTCACGAGGTAGACGAGCGGGTACCGCGCCCGGATGAGCGTGTCGAGCTCTTGGACGAAGCGCGGGGTGGGGCGACGCGCTTCGGGGGGTGGCGCGGCAGCCTGCACGGGCACTCCAGTCTAGCAGGGGCTCGCGGGGGAGCTAAAGCGGAGGAGAGGGCGAGGCGGGAGGACCTTGTGCCGGGGCGGGCGTGTGGGTAGGAACGTGGGACCATGTCTACGGCAGCTTTGGCTGGGGAAGGCCCGCTTGAGACCGTCGCCCGGGCGATGGCCGAGGTCCGGGCCCTGAACGGTGTTTTAAACCTCCTGAGCTGGGACCAGGAGACCTACATGCCGCCCCGGGGGGCGGCGGGCCGGGGCGAGCAGCTCGCGGCCGTCGAGGGGGCCATTCACGATCGGCTCACCTCGCCCCTCCTCGAGGAATCCCTCTCGGCGCTCGAGGGTGCGCCGGGCGGGGAACCGGACCGTGCCCTCGCCCTGCGAGAGTTGCGGCGCGACGTGGCCCGGGCGGTCGCGGTGCCGGGCGAACTGGTCCGGGCCATCGCCCGGGCCCAGGCGGAGGGGCACGTGGCCTGGACGGCGGCCCGGGAGGAGGGGCGGTACTCGCGCTTCGCACCCGCCCTCGACCGGCTCCTCTCCCTCCGCAAAGAGCAGGCCGCGGCGCTCGGCCCGGTCCTCTCGCGAGGGGGGAGAGGCGAGCCGGTCGAGCCCTACGACGCGCTGCTCGACCTCTCCGAGCCGGGGATGCGGGTGGCCCGGCTCGAACCGCTGTTCGAGAACCTGCAGGGGTGGCTCGTGCCGCTCCTCGACCGGATCGTCGCCCGGCCGCCCCCGGAGGACGGGTTCTTGAAGGGGCGGTTCGAGGACGCCGCCCAGTGGCGGTTCACCCTGGAGCTCCTCGAGCTCATCGGCTTCGATGCAAAGGCCGGTCGGCAGGACCGGTCCGTCCACCCCTTCACCTCCGGTCTCGACCCCGGCGACGTGCGGGTGACGACCCGCATCTACGAGGACCGCCCCCTTTCCGCCATCTTCTCCACCCTCCACGAGGGCGGCCACGGGCTCTACGAGCAGGGGCTGCCGGCCGAAGAGAGGTTGAGCGTCCTCGGCGCGGCCGCTTCCTTCGGTCTGCACGAGTCGCAGTCGCGGCTGTGGGAGAACCAGGTCGGCCGTTCGCTGGCGTTCTGGCGGGGGGCGTTGCCCCGGCTCTCGCGCCACTTCCCCGCACTCGGGGACGTGTCTCCGGAGCGTTTCTTCCGGGCGGTGAACCGGGTGGAGCGGTCGCCCGTCCGGGTGGATGCGGACGAGGTCTCCTACAACCTGCACATCGTCCTGCGGTTCGAGCTCGAGCTTTCGCTCTTCCGGGGGTCCCTCTCCGTCGCCGACCTGGCCTCCGCCTTCGACGAGCGCTCGGAGCGGCTCCTCGGAGTGCGGCCAAAGAGCGACCTTCTGGGGGTTCTCCAGGACATCCACTGGTCCTATGGTCTCTTCGGCTACTTCCCCACCTACACCCTGGGAAACCTCTACGCGGCCTCGCTCTTCGCCGCCGCCGGGCGGGCCCTCCCCGGCCTCGAGGAGGCCATCGCGGAGGGGAGGCTTCTCCCCCTCCGGGATTGGCTGCGCCGCAACGTGCACGAGATCGGGCGCCGCCTTACCGCCGAGGAGATCGTGCGCGACGCTGCCTGCACGGGGCTCTCCGACGGAGACTTTCGCGCCTACCTGGAGCGCAAGTACCTCGTGGAGCTGGCCTAACGTCACTTGTGGTGAATGTCGGGTCTTAGGCCGGACCCCATCCGGCCTGACGCGAGCGTTCCGCCCTGCACCGACGAGGCCTCACTCCTTACCGGGCGTCTCGATGAAGACGAGGGAGAGGTCTTCGCCCCGAACCTCGATTGCGGCGATGGCTCCCGGCTTCACCTCGAGGTCCTCGCCGGTCACCTCTGCGAGGGCCTCGGCGATCTCCGGGTTGTGGCCCACGAGCGCGGTTCCGGACGCCGCCCGGCGCGCCAGGGCGAGGAGCTCCTCCGGGGAGGAGCGGCCGGCGAGGAGGCGCGGGTCCTCACGGACGGGGCACCCCTTGGCGCGGGCCAGGATCTCGGCGGTCTCGCGGGCTCTGACGAGGGGCGAGGTGACGACGCGGGCGACCTCGAGTCGATCGCCGAGAAGGGCGACGAGGGCCGAGAAGCGCGAGCGGCCCTTGGCGGTGAGCCGGCGGGAGCCGTCGTCCTGGGAGTGAGCCTCCGCCTTGGCGTGGCGGACGAGAAAGACGCGTTTGTGCGGCATGGGGGCTCCGGGGGATGAGGTGAGAGAAGGAGCCGCGCGACCGAGGTCAGCATACCCCCGGGCGGACGGGTTTGGTGGTCCGGCACCGCCAACGACCTGGCACCCGGCCACGGGCCATCGGGGTCCTCTCCCGCGGGCCCGAACCGTGCGGCTCTAGGTCCGCTACCCGGGAGCGCACTTGAATGGCATTCAAGAGGTCCTCCTGGCACTCCTGAATGGCCAGGGCGGGCGCGAGTCCGAGGAGCCCCCCACCATCCGCCCGACGAGGGCGTGAGCGCGAGAACGAGCCACCCCGCCAGAGCCAGAGCAGACGCAAGGTCCGATCAAGTTGCAGGCGCGAAGTCAGCGGCCTACCTCCGCGCCCCTGCTCTGCGGGTCGGGGCCCCAGGGCTTCTGTGGAATGGCGGATCGGCAAGACCCGTTGACTTCCCACCGGGACGCGGCCCCGGCCGAAAGAGAGCTCGCCACCCAGAAGGAGCCGCGAGGCCTGCGCGGCCCTCATCGCGGGGACGGAAGACCCAGGCTAACCGTCGCCCCAGACTCGGGGAAGAGAACGAGTTCGAAGTCCACCTCGATCTCATCGTCGACACCGATGCTCCCGCCGGCGGTGGAGAACGGCTTCATTCCGAAGTCGGTTTGCCGGAAGCGAACGCTTCCATGGACTCGGTAGCTCATCGCGTCCGGATGCGCGTGAAAAGGGACGTCGAGCGGCCGGGTCGCGCCGTGGAGTGAAAGCTCTCCGTGCAGGACTCCATCGAAATCGTCGCCATCGGCCTCGGTCTCGGCGCTGGCCGATTCGCTGTGAAATCGGATCTCACGGTAGTGCATCACGTCGAGAACTTCCGGTCCGGTGGTCTCCCGATCCACGTACTCTCGCATCTTCTGGGAAAGGCGGGCGACATGGTCGTGCAGCGTGCTCGCGTCGATCCGCACGTCGACACGGATCTCTTGCCGGCGATGCGGGTCGAACTCCACTTCGGCCCGCCAAGTTGCCGGTGTGAACTGGTGATCGTGGGCGAGGCCGGACAAGAGGCCAACCCGGCCGGCGCGGACGACGAGCTCGCTCGCCGAGGTATCGACCCTGAGCGGAGCGCAAGGCGAAAGGCGTGGCCAGGCCACGAGGGCAAGGGCGAACACGGACAGCGCACACTTCGTGACAAACGGCATGGGAAATCTCCTTGGGTGAGATTGGGGAACAGCCAACGAGGGCGGGGGATGAGGCCGTGAACAAGCCCCCGAACCCACCGGGATCGGGGGAAAGCCCCTCCTCCTGCCCGAGCCCTCGGCGGCGGGACTCTCCACCGCCGAGCGGCTCGCGCGACTACAGCGAAGCTGGATTGACCGTCTGCCAGTCGGGCACGGCCCGACCGTTGGTGTCACCCGGGGCGGAGTCGCCGGCGTAGTAGTAGAGGGGGTGTCCCTTGTACGCCATCTGCCGAGTGCCGTCCGTGCGCGTGAAGACGGTGAAGTCTGCTTCGGCGAGGGCGCTCGGGACCGTGACTGGGTCGGTCGAGAAGACCGGCCAGTTCGCGATGCACTCTGCACTGGTGCAGGCAGAGACCGCAACCGTCGTGCTCGTGCCCACGGTGTCCTGGTCGAAGAAGTACAGGGCTCGCCCGAGAGCGTCGGTCAGGTAGGTCGCGGCCTCGTTCGCCTTGCTGAGCAGCGTGATCGAGTAGTTCGGGTCGTGCACGACGTACCAGATACCGCCCACGCCCTCTCCGTTGGTTTGGCCCGCCGCCGTGTCGCCGGCGTAGTAGTAGAGCGGGAATCCCTTGTAGGTGGCCTGCATGCTCCCGTCGGAGCGGGTAATCCGACCGACGTCGGCCGCGTTCACTCCCTGCACGACGACGTTGCCCGGATTGAAGATGGGCCAGATCGGGAGGCAGCCGGCATTGCAGTTCGAGACCGCGGCATGGCTGCCGTCCGCGGGGAAGTCCTTCGCGAAGTAGTAGAGGGAGCGGCCGTTCCCGTCGACGAGGTGGTCACCCAGCCTTGCATCCGTCGCAACCAGGAGTGTGGCCGACGCGGCTGGGGGACTGCTTTGACCGGAGTAGCCACCGCCACCTCCCCCGCAGGCCGCGGTCAAGGCGACGAGAGCCATGGGCGCCGTTCGAAAGATCCTCAGGTAGTCTCTACGAGCCATCTCGGTATTCCTCCCCGCCCCGGGGGCCGGGAATCGGTCGCTTCGGTGGGCGGATGCAGGAGGTACGAACAGGGCCCGCGCCGGTTACAGGTGCACCCCGAAGCGAGAACCTCGGCCCCGCGCCTGCACTAGAGAGCCAGTGAGTCCCCGAATGACCACGGGTGACGTCGCGGCCGGGCTGTCCCATCCACGCCCGCGACGGTGTTATTCCCATTCGCGCCCTGCGACCTCTTCCCGGGGCGAGCCGAGGCTTTGGTGGAAACCATCCGGCGAAGTGAAGCGTTTCTCTCACGAATGGTGACGACGCTCGGTTCGTCCCTTCGCGGGCAACGCCGCGCGAACGCCTCCAAATTGGAACGCGAGACTCGTCGGACGAGGAGCGCGATCGTCCGCTCCTCGCCGCGCCCGACCGATCACCCGTGCGGCGAGCGGGCTTGCTACATCCTTCGCAGCCGGAGCAGCCGCCGGCCGATGGCGGAACCCGCCACGACCAGGACGAGGAGGGGCAGCACGTGCCCGACGAGGACGTGCTTCGGCTCCGCCACCGGACACCACAGTTCGACCATCACCGCGGCCCAGGCGCCGGCCACCGCCCCGAAGGCGGCTCCCACCGTCCCCGGGTGCCGCGGCTCGAAGCGACGGCTTGCGTACACGAGGGTTACGAAGGGCCAGGGTGCGGTGAGGAGCGTCAATTCGAAGCAGCGCAGCCCGCCAGGTACGAAGGGGTCGCTGTAACTGCCATGCCAGAGAGTGATCCAGGCTCCGACGCACAGCGGGACGCCAATGGCCACGCAGAGGAGCAGACCACGCGGCGGCGAGAGCATCGAGCGTCGGAGAAAGGACGAGATCCAGGTGGAAACGAGGGCCAGGACGACGATCCCCATGACGAGCCCGACCTCGATCGACGCTGGGCGTCCGACCGCGTGAGCGAGACCCCCGACACCGCCGAAGAGGCGCGGGACCCACTCGATCACCGCGAACATGACCGTGGCGGAGAGGACCACGAGCAACACGGTGGACGGGAGCCTGCCGGACCGGGGTGGCACGGGGCGCTCGGCGACAGCCTGCAGGACCCGAAGCTTCAAAGACTCGAGGTGCGTCATGGCGGCATTGCCTCCTCGCTAGGGTCGTCGGGCCCGGGGTGGCGAAGGGCTGGGCGCTCCGAACGATCGCGGAGGCGCCACTCGGTGGCTTTGCGCAGGGCCGCGGTGGCCCGGTAGGTGCGGATCTTCACCATCCCCCGGGTGATGCCGAGCACCTCGGCCGCCTCGGCGACGGAAAGCCCCTCGAACTTGACGAGATCGAAGGCCTCACGCCAGGAGGTCGGCAGCTCGGCGAGGTCGCGGCGCGCCTCTGCCTCGACGCGTCTTTGGTGAAGTGCCTCGTCCGGCGACAAGGCCGTGGTCGGCTCCGTGGGATCATGGATGTCTTCGGCTCGCAGCTCCTCGCGCTCCCCGCGGCGGGTGTGGTCGACGAGCAGTCGCCGGGCGATGGCGTAGGCCCAGGGCAGGACCGCGCTGTCCTTCAGGAACCGATCGCGGGCGGCGTGGATCTGCAGGAGCGTCTGTTGCACGGTATCTTCCGCGGCGCTTCGGCTGCGAGTCCATCGAAGGGCGAAGCGGTACAGCCGCGGTGCCAGCTCGTCGTAGAGATGGGCGAACTCCGAGTCGTCACCACGGGCATACCGCTCCATGGCGCGGTCGGCACGCGACCGGCCCACGGCGTCGGCGTCGCTGTTGCGGGCGACCATGATCGCAACCTGGCCCAACGCTGCCTGCATGAAGTCCTCGCTGCAGGCAATACGAAGTCGGGTCCCGCTGGTTACAGGCAGGGAACGACTCTAGCTTTCTTGCGGTTTCGAGTGGGCAGGACACCTGCCTGGGGTGAAACGTCGACGAAGCCACGCGCGTCATCGTTGGCCTCGAAGGTGTTCTTTCCGGCGCTGCCCCCGCGCGGGGGCGTCCGACCGGGGCCTCGAGCCGCGAACGTACTACCAGGTCATTCACCCGGTTCTACCGGCCGCGCGAACGAAGCGAGGGGTGAGGGACTGGACCACGGGGGTGACTAGAGGAGCCGCGCACGCCGTCGGGCTCTTCGCATCCCTTTACGTGACCCGTCCGGTTTGCCGAGGCCTCGGGGCTGCCCTGCCACAGAGAGCACGGAGCAGTTTGCCAGGGTGTGTCAGTCCAGCCCCGCCGGCCGTGCCTTGTAACCGGTGGTCGGCTGCCTTGTATCCACTGCGAGGCGGCCGGCCGTGGAACGAGGCGCGGCGCCGAAGGGAGACCACGATGCGCTTCATGAGCTTGTCGGTTGTCGCCGCCACCTTGTTGCTCCTGAGCGCTGTCGCGGAGCCCGATGATGAGGGCTCTTCGTGCGGCAGGGAGCTGCCACCGTCTCTCGCCGTTCCCCCGGGAAACGATCTTGCCTTCGCACTCGAGGCCGAAGGAGTTCAGATCTACTCATGCAAGGCGAGAGACGCGTCGTACGGCTGGGAGTTCCAGGCACCGGAGGCGAGGCTCTCCACCCCGCGCGGTCAAGGAGCGGGGAGGCACTACGCCGGCCCGACCTGGGAGTTGACCGACGGGAGCAAGGTGGTCGGGGAGAAGGTCGAGGCGGTGACGCCTGACCCCGCCGCGATCCCCTGGCTACTCCTCCGTGCCGCATCGTACGCGGGCGCCGGGCGGATGGAGGAGGTCACGTTCGTGCAGCGCATCGAGACACGGGGCGGAAACGCCCCGAGCGACGGATGCGACCTCGCCCATGCGGGAGCGGTCGCCCGCGTGCCGTACCACGCCGTCTACTGCTTCTACCGGAAGGGCGCGAGTACCGGAGACTGACCCCGGCGTCACCCCAACTTTGGATGGCAAGGAACCCCACGTGAACCAGATCTACACCGGCGGTCGCGTGACCGCGTCCGTCCTCCGGTCCTCGCTCGCTCGTATCGAGGTGTTTGCAGCGTTCGTGCTGGCAGCCTGTGGCGGGGGCGGGGGTGGAACCTCACTCCCTCCCCAGGGCCGCTCATCGCCCGCGCTCGCCCAGCTCTCTATTTCGGTCGGTCCCACCGCCGGAGGCAATTCCGTCACCCTGACCGGCACCAACTTCTCCCCGCCTCTCTTGGTGAAGTTTGGAGCGATTCAGGCCCCGGTGCTCACTCAGTCCACGACTTCCGTGACCGTGACAAGCCCGCCCGCAGCAGTCGGTCCGGTCGCGGTCACCGTTACGAACTCGGACGGCCAGGTCTCGAACAGCCTCGCCTACACCTACCAGGCCGGCCCGCTGGCGCCGTCGGTGTCTACGGTCAGTCCGGTGAGCGGCTCGAGCCTTGGGGGCCTCACGGTGAGCATCGCCGGCTCGAACTTCTCCGCCTCCCCTTCGAACCCCAGGGTCAAGTTTGGCGATCAGTTCGCCGAGGTGCTGATCGCCTCTGAAACGCTCATCGTCGCCACCCTTCCGGCCCACTCCCCCGGTGTGGTCGCGGTCACGGTCACGAACCCTGACACGCTCGCCGGGACACTGCCTTCCGCCTTCAACTACCTGGCCGCGCCCGTGCTGCTCTCGGTCTCGCCCGACTCGGGCTCGACCAGCGGCGGGGAGCGGATAGAGCTCACCGGGATGTCCTTCGACTCGACCCCCCCCCCCCGAGGTGACCTTCGGTGGCACGCCTGCCATCGCGGCGAGCCTTACCCCGACGACCATGATCGTCCTCGCCCCCGTCCATGGAGAAGGGGTCGTGGACGTTACGCTGACAAACGGGGACGGGCAAGCTTCCACGCTCGCAAATGCCTTCTCCTACAAGTCGCCGGGCCCCAATGCACCCACGGTGGAGAGCGTCAGCAATGAAGCCACCGGGCTCCCTTCTGGGTCGGTGGCGGGGGATGAGCCAATCTCCATCACGGGCACGAACTTCGCCCCCGAGGCGACGGTCGCCTTCGGTGCCACCCTGGCCACGAACGTGGTCTTCGTCTCGACCACCACCCTCGTCGCAACGACGCCGGTCGCTGAGCTGGCCGGCCCTGTTGACGTCACCGTGGCGCTGCCCGGGACCGGGCTCGCGGGTACGCTCGCTCGCGGTTTCACCTTCCTCTCGCCCGCGCCCCACGTGGTCTCGTTCGACATTCGGGGCTCGCCGCCCTCAGGGGGCGGTACCCTCACCATGAAGGGGCTGAGCTTGCAAGCGGGCAGCACGGTGACCTTTGACGGGCTCCCGGCCGCGGTGGTCGGGTTCACGCCTGGTGTTCCGGTCGGAGGGGACGAGCTGACGGTGATCGTGCCGCCGAGCCCGTTGCCGCCCGGCTCGGGCGATGGCTTCGTGAGCGTGGTGCTGCGAGCTCCTGACGGCCAGTCGGATACCCCAGTGCCAACCGTCTCTCCGGACGGGACACAGTGGCCGGCGAACTTCCACTACGGCCCGCCGCCGGTCGTCGAAGGCTTCAGCCCCACAACTGGCCGAGGGCTCGACGTGACGCTCACGGGGACCGGGTTCTCGTCCGAGGCCAGCGGGGCACGCAGCGGCTTGCAGGTCGTCTTGTCCGGACCAAGCTTCGCCATCCTCCCGGTCCGGAATTGTCCCAACTCCGCCGACCCCTTCTGCACCGCCGGCTTGGTGAGTCCCTCGCCGACGTCGCTTGTGGTCTCCATTCCCAGCGGGGAGCTCAACCCGGGCAGCTACACCTTCATCGTGACCAACTTTGACGGCCAGGCGAGCAAAGCTCCTGGATTGTTCGTTGTCCCGTGACGATTGACTCGAACCGGGCGGCGGAGTGTGAAGTAGCTGCTCACCTGGCCGTCCATCTGATTGCACGGGCGCCGCGAGACCTCGTGGGGTGGTATCAGACCATCTCGATGCAGAAGATGGCGAAGGGCCTCGTGAGGCGCTCGAGGTGCACGATGCGATGGTACGGGGCGGGGAGCACCGCCGCCGCATCGCCGGGAAGGCGATCGGGGACGCGACCCTAGCGGCGCCGACGGGCCGCCAGAGAGACCCAGGCAGGCCGTTGGCCTCCTCGGCGGATGAAGAAGAGACCCCGGCGCTCGGGGGCTGACGAGAACTCGATCTCGTCGCTCTCCGACCAGGGGCCCACGAGCACCGACGGATCCGGTCGTTGCGGCGTTGCGTGGTCCTCGCCGGGCACGAAAGACAGCCTCTCCTCTCCCGAGAGCCGTGGGAAGGCGGCCTCACCCCGGCGCCCGTCCCGCCCGGACCGCCAGCTCTCGCAGCCGATCCCGCGTGACCCGGTCCGCCGCCAGGGCCACCATGTCCATGGCCATGCGGTAGGTCCAGTTGTGGTCGCCGACCGTGCCGGGGAGGTTGATTCGCTCGCGGGTCCCGAGCAGATCCTGGAAGGGGACGAGGGTGAGGTCCGATCCGGCGGCGTAGATCATGCCGAGCAGTGCGTCGCGCACCTCGTCGTCGAAGCGCTCCTTGGCGCGCTCGCCCAGGGTCTTGAGCGAGGGGAGAAGGAAGAGCTGTGCGCGCTCCGCTTCTTCGAGGGCGTCGTACCAGTCGGCCAGGGACTCGGTGTCGTGGGTGCCGGTGGTGGCGAGGGAGAGCTTCGGCCAGTCGGAAGGGTCGATGAAGGTGTCGCCCCCCTCCTTCCAGTTCTTCTCCCAGCGCTGGACGCGGTAGCCAGGGATCGAGAGCGAGGTGAGCGACTCGCGGACGAAGTCCGGGACCACCCCCAGGTCCTCGGCCACCACCTGCGCCCCCTCGCTGCAGATGCGCAGGACCGCCTCTCCGTTCTCGATCTGCTCCTCCTCCTCGGCGGGCACGAACGAGGGCTCGGTGCCGTCGCTCGGGAAGAAGTAGGTCCGGTAGAGTCCGACCACGTGGTCGACCCGGTACAGGTCGTAGAGGTCGGCCATCCGGCGGGCGCGCTCCCTTATCCAGGGGTAGTCGGCGGCTCTCATCTCCGGCCAGCGGTAGACCGGGAACCCCCAGTCCTGGCCGGTGGGGCTGAACGCGTCGGGAGGCACGCCCACCCGGGCGTCGGTGCGGAAGTCCTCCCGGCGGGCCCACACGTCGGCGGCGTCGCTCGCCACCATGAACGGGAGGTCCCCACCGAGAAGGACCCCCCCGCGGTTGGCGGCCGACCGCGCCGCCCGCCACTGCTCGTCGGCCACCCACTGCATCCACTCTTGGAAGAGCACCTCCCGGCCGTGCTTCTCCCGGGAGGCGGCGAGCGCGGCCGGGTCGCGCTCCCGCAGCTCCTTGGGCCAGTCCATCCAGGCCCTGCCCTCGAACTCGAAATCGTGCAGGGCCACGAACAGCGCGTAGTCCTCGAGCCAGACCCGTTCCGCCCGGGCGAACCCCTCGAGGGCGCGGGCCCGCTCGGTCTTCCGGTCCCACTCCTCGCGCACGAACCGGTGGAACGCGAGCTCGAAGGCGCGCCGCTTCAGCCGCCTTACCTCGTCCCAGCGGACCCGGGGAGAAAGGCGCAGGGCGGAAAGGAGGTCCCGGTCCTCCCCCTTGAGCGCCGCAACCCCCCCGGCGAGCTCGAAGTCGGTGAGGGCCTCGGGGGCCACGTAGACCGGATCGATGGCGAAGGCGGAGAGGGCGAAGTAGGGGCTATTCTGCCCGCGGGCGCCCTCGTTCGCGGGGAGGAGCAGCACCACCCGGAGCCCAGCATCGGAGGCCCAGCGCGAGAAGGGCACGAGGTCCGGGATTTCTCCCACCCCGAAGTCCGAGCCGGAGCGGAGGGAGAAGAGGGGGATGAGGACGCCTGCCTGGCGGGAGGACATGGGCTTTTTCACCTGCCTCTGCGATCGGCCCTTGAGGGACGGCGGCCCCCCGGATATCAGACTGATGGCTTCCCGGCACCCGTCTTTCGGGGAGGCCTTCGACGCTTCGAAACCCCTGCGGCCGGAGAGAACGGTGAAGACCCGAGGGCGCTTCGCGCCGTCTCCCACCGGACCGCTCCACCTCGGGAACGCCCGGACGGCGCTCTTGTCGTGGCTCGCCGCCCGGGCATGTGGCGGTACCTACGTCATGCGCCTCGAGGACCTCGACCTTCCCCGGGTAAGGCCCGGCGCCGAGGAAGGGATCCTCGCGGACCTCTTGTGGCTCGGGCTCGACTGGGACGAGGGGCCCGACGTGGGCGGGCCCTTTGGTCCGTACCGGCAGTCGGAGCGGATGGACCTTTACGCCCTTGCGCTCGCACGCCTCAGGGAGGGGAAGCTCGCCTACCCCTGCTTCTGCTCGCGGGCGGAGGTTTTGGCAGCGGCCCAGGCTCCCCACGGACCCGGGGACGAAGGACCCCGGTATCCGGGGACGTGCCGGGACCTGGAGCCCGCGGAGGTGCGAAGGCGGGCAGAGAGCCGGCCGCCGGCGTGGCGCCTACGGGTTCCGGAGGGCGAGGTGGTCTTCCAAGACCTCGTGCACGGTCCGCAGCGACGGAACGTGGCGGAGGAGACGGGGGACTTCGTCATTGCCCGCGCCGATGGGGTCCCGGCCTACCAGCTCGCGGTGGTGGTGGACGACGCGGCCATGGGCGTGACGGAGGTGGTCCGGGGCGACGACCTCCTCGGCTCCACCGCGCGCCAGCTCCTCCTTTACCGGGCCCTGGGGCTCGAGGCGCCGCGCTTCGCCCACGTTCCGCTCCTTCTCGGCGAGGACGGGGCCCGGCTCGCGAAGCGCCACGGCGCGCCCACCTTGTCGGCGCTCAGGGAGCGGGGGGCCGATCCGCGAGGGGTGGCCGGGCTCCTCGCGGGGCTCTCCGGCCTTGCGCCCCCGGGGACCCGGCTTCACCCGAGGGACCTCGTGGCGGGCTTCTCGCTCGAGGCTGTTCCCCGCGCCGCCTCGCGGCTCGACGGGGCCCAGGTCTCGGTGCTCCTCGAGTGAGGTGGCCCTTCGCGCGCGCCGGAGGGCGAGTCGGTCCGCCCTCCCCGCGCGGGCGGACAGCCGGTCGCTAAGGGGTTCCGTGCGACGCCTGGGCGCAGCGTTCACCGGGGCGGCGCGTGGTACAAGCCGGCCGTGCGTCGCAAGCTCGCCTTCGTGGCGGCGACCGCGACCGGGCTTGTCCTCCTCGCCGCCGCCGCCCTCTTGACCCTGGCGCGGAGCCTTTAGATGACGCTCACGATCCGGGGGCTTGTGCGCTGCGCACTCTGGATCGGTCTCTACCTGCTCCTCGCTCTCTTCCCCGTCCCCTGGGTGGCGTTCGCCGCCGGGGCGGGCGGCCCGTTCTTGGAGCGCCTCGGCGCTGCCCTGGGCCAGGTGGCGCTGTCCGTCCTCGCCCTGGAGTTCGTGCTCACGGCCCGGTTCCGCGCGCTCGCCCCGCCGTTCGGCACGGACGTCGTCTACGCCTTCCACCGGGGAATGGCGGTCGTGGCGCTCCTCTTCTGCCTCGCCCACCCCCTCTTGGTCCTGCCGCTCGACCAGCTCTTGGGCGCGCTCGACCCCTCCGGCGGGCACGGGCTGGGAGCGGTGGCTCTCTATCTCGTCCTCGCCCTCGTGGCGCTCTCGTTGGGGCGCCGGCTGTTTCACCTTTCGTACGTCCCCTGGCGCTGGCTTCACGGCCCGTTGGCGGCGGCGGCGGTCATCGTCGGGCTCCTCCACTCCCTCTCCTCCCCCTCGCTGCGAGGCGATCCGGTGACGCGCGGCGGAGTCTTGGTGTGGACGCTCTGCCTCGTCTTGCTCCTCGCCTGGGTGCGGGTGGCGAAACCCGTGCTCCTCTTGCGTCGCCCCTACCGCGTGATCGGGGTTCGCCCCGAGCACGGAGGTGCGGTGACCCTCGTGCTCGACCCGGACCACCACGACGGCCTCTCGTTCCGGGCCGGGCAGTTCGCCTTCCTGACGCTCGAGGGGTCCCCCTTCCTGGCGCGAGAGCACCCCTTCTTCTTCTCCGGCAGCGCCCAGCGGGCCCCACGGCTCGAGGTGACGGTGAAGGCGGTGGGAGGCTTCACCCGCAAGGTGCAAGAGGTGAGGCCCGGGGCGCTCGCTTACGTGGACGGCCCGTTCGGCCACACCTCCCTCGACGCTTTCCCGGACGCGGACCGCTACTTCTACGTCGCCGGGGAGATCGGGATCGCCCCCTGCATCTCGATGCTCAGGACCCTGGCCGATCGGGGCGACCGGCGTCCCCACACGCTCGTCTACGGCAGCGCCGACTGGGATTCGGCGGCGTTCCGGGAGGAGCTGGCCGAGCTGGCGAGCCGGATCGACCTCCGGGTGGTGCACGTCCTCGAGCGGCCGCCCTTGGGGTGGCTGGGCGAGACGGGAACGATCGGTCTCGAGGTCTTGGAGCGTCACCTGCCCCGGAGCGGGCGGCGGGCCTGCTTCGTGTGCGGGCCGGACGCGATGATGGACCTCGCCGAGCCGGCGCTCTGCGAGCTCGAGGTGCCGGTGGAGGACATCCACGCCGAGCGGCTCTACTGGGCCTGAGGGGGCGGGCCCGAAGGACGGGGTCAGCCCATGCCCCGGGCCGCCTCGACGAGGGCGTCGTTCTCGGCCCGGGAGCCGACGGTCAAGCGGAGACATCCCTTCATGGCGGGAGACCGGTCCTGCCGCCGCACCAGGACCCCTCGCTCGAGGAGCCTCGCCTGGGCGAGGGCGGCGTCGCTCGTCCGCACGAGGAGGAAGTTCGTGGACGACGGGTAGACCCGCCAGCGGGTCGCGCCCTCGAGGGCCGCCCGCAGCCGCTCGCGTTCCCGGCACACCCGCTCGACGAGCGGTCCGACGTAGCCGGGGGACTCGAGCACGGTCTTCAGGATGGCCGAGGTGTGGGCGGGGAGGCAGAAGGGCGGGACGCAGGCGCGGGCCACGGCCGCCACCTTTGGCGAGGCGAGCAGGTATCCTGCCCGGATGCCGCCCAGGCACCACGACTTCGAGAAGGTGCGCAAGACCGCCACGTGCTCGTTTCCCCGGGCGAGGGGGCGGAAGTCGGTGCCGGCGAAGGCGTGGTAGGCCTCGTCCACGACGAGGAGCCAGCCTCTCTCCCCGGCCCGGCGCGCCAGCGCCTCCACCTCGTCCTTCTCGAACAGGCGGCCGGTGGGGGCGTGGGGGTCGGGGAGGAAGAGGACGCCGGGAGGGCCCTCCATGGCCTCGAGGAGCGGCTCCAGCGGCAGTTCGAACTCCGGGCCGAGCGGGATCCCGCGCCAGGGCGTGCCCGACGCGTCGGCCCCCCCTCGGTAGTAGGGGAAGGACGGCACGGTATCGAGCACCGCCCGGGCGGCGGTGGCGAGGCCGAGGATGAGGACGTTACTGCCGGGCGCGAGCACGACGCCCCGTTCGTCCCAGCCCTCGTGGCGGGCGAGCGCCGCCCGAACATCCTCGGCGTGGAGCTCCGGGTAGCGGTTCCAGGGGATCTTCGAGAGGCGCTCGAGCGCCCGGGCCTTGAGCTCGGGTGGGAGATCGTCTGGGCTCTCGTTCTGGTCGAGCTTCACCCGCGCGTCGGAGCGGGCGTAGGGATACTCGACCGGCGAGGCGAGGTGCGGCTTGAACGCGTCCACGCCAAGGAACCTAGCACAGCCTCGCCGCGCTTCGCCCGGCCCTCGAGGACGGGGGCCGTCTCGACGCTCGCCGCCGTCAGGCCAGCGCGGCCTCGATCGTCTCGAGGAGGTAGGTGGCCGAGAGGGCCACCGTCCGGTCCCCGGCGCCCGGGCTTCTTTCGACGAGGGGTGCGACCTCCATGACGTCCCCGCCGCACAGGCCGACTTCCTCGCGCACGCGGGAGAGGAGGGCCCTTACGAAGCCCGGCTCGAGGCCCCCCGGCTCGGGGGTGCCGGTGGCGTCGGCGTAGGCCGGGTCCGTGCCGTCGATGTCGTTCGAGAAGTAGGCCCCTGTCACCTTCGCGGCCCGGAGCCGTGCCACCACCGCGTCGAGCGCGGCGGCCGGATCGCGCCGGACCTCGTCGGCCCACAGCTGAGAGACGCCCTCTTCCGCCTCCCAGTGCTCCCGGCCGTGAGCCGAGGCGCGGATGCCGACCTGGACGAGCCGCCCGCCCCGGCCCAGAAGCTCGTTCGCGTGATAGGCCCAGGTTCCGAAGCAGTGCCGCACGCCGAGCCGAGCCGGCAAGAGGTCGGTGTGGGCGTCCACCTGGACGATCCCCATCGTCGGCCGGACCCGAGAGAGCGCCCGGACCACGGGGAGCGCGGTCGAGTGATCGCCCCCCAGGGCCACGACCGCCGCCCCGGGGTTCTCGGCCAGAACGAGCGAGAGGGCCCGCTCCGCGATGGTGAGGGGCGAGACGGGGAGGTCCTTGCGGGCCTCCTCGGCGAGGTCGGGGTAGAGCGCCCGCCGCGTGGCCTCGAGCTGCCGGTCGGAGAGCATCTCGTCCTCGAGCAACTGCGGAACAGAGAAGACGTCGCCCAGGTCGACGAGCCCTGCGGCGCGGGCGCGCTCGAGCCTCGGGCCGTGGTCCTGGAGCAAGCGGGCGCGGACCGCGGCGGGGGCGAGGCTCGCGCCCCGCTGCAGCCCTCCGCCGACGTCGGAGGGGATCCCCAGGAGGACGGCCCGGGCGCTTCGAGCCCTTTCAAGGTCCCCCCGCCACCTTTCCACGACCTCGGTATCGGAGCGGGCGTCGTAGAGCCGCCTCTCGAGCGCCCGCTCTGCCTCTAGCCCGCTCGAGACGTGATGGACGCCGCCGCCGGCCGGCCGCAGGAGGAGGGCGAGGGTCTCGGTCGATGTCACGCTCCTCGCCTTTCCTTCCGCGAGGTGGGCGAGCGAGAAGCGCGGGCCGAGCGCGCTCCGGCCCTTGCGCGACGAGGAGATGGGGAAGGACCTTCAGCCATCGTGCTTGGAATCGACCACGAGAGCGTCCGCGATTTCCTACGCCCTCTCCGTCTCTCGGCCGCCCTCCTCTGATGTCGGCGGAAGGGTCTTGCGGCAGGGCTAAGCGCCGCGCGAGAGCACGAAGGTCGCGAAGGCCCTGTCGGTGCCGGAGACGTGCTCTTCGAGCCAGCGCTCGAGCCAGGAGGCGACCCGCCCCGCCTCGAGGCCGGGCGCGCCCCGGCGCTCGTGCTCCCGGGAGAGCTCGAGGATTCTCTCGATGAACCCGTCGTGCTCCGCCTTGTGCTGTTCGTACCCGGGGTAGCTCACCTTCCGCATCCACGACTCCTCTGCCCCGAAGTGGGTGACGCAGTAGAGGCGCAGGTACGAGAGCAGGATCCCCACGTCCTGCCGGGTGGACCCGGAGAGCCCGCTCACGAAGCGATCCGCCCGACGGTAGAGCTCCTGGTGCTGAGCGTCGATCTCCTCGATGCCGAGGGCCAGGTCGGGAGTCCATTTGATCATCGGCGTCCCTCCAGCACCACGGGTGTACGCTCTACAGCATTTCACCTCGACCACGAGGAGTTCTTGATGGGGCGCTAGTCCGCTCTCACCGGGCGGTACTCCCGTCCACCAGCCGATCGGCTTCCTCCGGCCCCCCCCAGCCGAGGATCCGGGGATTCTTGGGCTCGAAGAAGATCGCCGAGAGAAAGAACTGGGCGATCTCGTCCTTCACCCGGGCTGGGAGGTCGTCCGGGGAGGAGATGGCGTCCCCCCGCGAGTGCTTCACCGGGACCGCCAGGATCCGGTCGTTCCGGACGCGCCCGTTGGACTTCGAGTCCTGTTCCAGCTTGACCACCGCGATGGCGCGGCAGGGGACCACCACACCCGGGTAGCTCGGGACGTCCCAGTAAAGGAGGGCGTCCACCGGGTCCTGATCGGCCGCGCGAGTGCCCGGGACGAAGCCCCAATCGTACGGGTAGGCGAGGCCGAGGGGTAAGGGACGGGAGATGCTCATGACGCCGAGCGCGGCGTCATACTTGAGTTTCACGGTGGCCCCGCGGGGTGACTCGACGACCACGCGGACAGCCCCCTGGGGATCGCGAGGTGGGATGCGGGCCAGATCACACATGCAGAGCCCATGGCGCGAGTCTAGACCCAGAGCAACGGTTCCCGGCCTGGGCCCCTCCGGGGTCCTTTCCCACCGGCACGAGCCTCGGGGCCCCGAGGCGAATACAGAGGGGGCCGTGTCCCCCGCGTCGATCGAGCTTCCCGAAGGCCTGGTGCTCACGGTCCCGGGTCTTTGGAATTCCGGCAAGGAGCACTGGCAGAGTCACTGGGAAGAGCTCGCGCCGTCCACCTTTCGCCGGGTGAGCCAGCGCGACTGGGACGCTCCTCGCCGGGAGGACTGGGTGGAAGCGCTCGAGTCGGCGGTCGCGTCGGCGGGCCCGCGAACGCTGCTCGCGGCCCACAGCCTCTCGTGTGCGCTCGTCTGCCACTGGGCGCGGGGGCCGCATTCGCCCATTCGCGGGGCTCTCCTCGTCGCCCCCTCGGATGTGGACGCCCCCTCGTATCCTCTGGGCCCGGTCGGGTTCGAGCCCATGCCGCTCGACCGGCTCTCCTTCTCGTCGATCGTCGTGGCGAGCGACGACGATCCCCTGGTCACCCCGGAGCGCGCCCGGGCGTTCGCGGCGGCGTGGGGGAGCCGTCTCGTCCTTCTCTCCGGGAAGGGCCACCTAAACAGCGACAGTCGGCTCGGCACCTGGCCGCTCGGCCTGTCGCTCTTGAGGGAGCTGGATCGGGCGCCGTAGACCCCAAAGGGGCCCGGGACCGAAACCCTCGCCTGGGGGGTCGTCCCTGGGATGCCCCGGTGGGCCGGGCGACGTACGATCGGGTATGGGCCCATGGCCGCCTGGCATGAAGCCTCCCGGGCGAGCCGGTTTGGGTCCATGGAGGAAGAGGCACATGCTCGAGTACAAGGATCTCGTGCCAGTTGCATCGTTCGAGAACCTCTCCGAAGCCGAGGTCGCGAAGAGCGTGCTCGCCGCCGAGGGGATCGCGGTGGTGATCCGGGACGAGCCCCTCGCCTCGCTGCTCCCGCCGGTGGCCCTTGCCAACGGCGGTCTCACCTTGCTCGTGGCCGAGGACGAGGTCGAGAGGGCGCGCGAGGTGTTGCGGAGGCCGGACTCCGCCGAGGAGCCGCCGTTCGAGCCGGACGGGGAGAGGGCTTAGAGCGCTCTCGATTTTCGGGCCACCCGCGGACGAGCTCCACCAGGGTCCGGACGCCGAACCCCGTTCCGCCGCTCGCCACGTAGTCGTGATCCTTCTGGGCGTGAGCCGGGCCGGCGATGTCGAGGTGGGCCCAGGGGAGGTCGCCCGAGAACCGGTGGAGAAAGTGAGCGGCGGTGATGGCGCTGCCCCATCGCTCTCCCGTGTTCTTCATGTCGGCGCGCTCGCTCTTCAGCTGTTCCTCGAGGGCGGGGGTGAGGGGCATCCGCCACACATCCTCGCCCGCGGTGCGCGCGGCGGAGAGGATCGCCTCGAGAAGCTTGCCGTCCGGGCCGAAGAGGCCCGCGGTGGTCGTCCCGAGCGCCACCATGCAGGCGCCGGTGAGGGTGGCGAGGTCCACCATGGCCGCGGGGCGGAGCGCCTCTTTGGCCCAGGCGAGGAGGTCGCCGAGCACGAGCCGTCCCTCGGCGTCGGTGTTCGTGACCTCGACCGTTTGCCCGTCGAAGGCGCGGAGCACGTCGGAGGGCTTGTAGGCGTGCCCTCCGGGCATGTTCTCGCAGGCGCCGAGGACCGCGTGCACCGGGAAGGGCGGCGACAGCGCCGCCACCACTCGCATGGCCCCGAGGACCGCCGCGCTGCCGGCCATGTCGGTGTGCATGCTGACCATGGATTCGGTCGGCTTGAGGGAGAGGCCGCCCGCGTCGAAGGTGATGGCCTTTCCCACGAGCACGAGGGGCGGAAGGCGCGCGCCGGCGCCTTTGGGCCGGTAGCCGACCTCTACCAGGCGAGGGGGTTCCGCCGAGCCCCGGGAGACGCCCAGAAAGAGGCCCATGCCCAGCGCCGCGATCTCTCGCGGGCCGCGGATCCGGACCTTGAGCCTCCTGTCGCGCCCGAGCTCGGAAGCGGCCTTTGCGAGCCTCGTGGGGGTGCAGTCGGCCGGCCCGAGGTTCACGAGGTCCCGGGCCCAGGCCACCGCGCTCGACACCTCGCGGGCGAGGGCTACTTCCCGGTGAAGCGTCTCGGAGCGGTCGGCCTTGGCCGGGAGAGCGAGGAGGAGGGAGCTTAGGCCGGGGGGGCGGGCCGGGTCGGCTTTCTTGTAGCGGAGGAAAGTGTAGGCCCCGAGGAGCGCCCCCTCGACGGCGGCGCGGGCGGCTCCCGGGACGTCGTCTCGGACGAGCTCGGGAAGGGCGACCGAAAGGCTTCTCGCCCCGGCCTGCACGGCCGCCCGAGCCGCCCGGCCGAGGGCGACCCGGACCGGCTCGTGACCGTTCTGCCGCGACTCCTCGGCCGCATGCTCGAGGGTCCCCAGGCCGAGGAGGTGCACGCGGCGGGCGGGCAGCCTCCCCAGGGTGGCGAGCTCGAGCTCCTGCCCGGGCTTCCCCGTGAATCGCTCTGCCCGCGCCGCCGCCCTGAGGTGCCCGTGAAGCGCAAGGTCCACGGTCCCGAGCGCACCGGCCCCTTCGCCCTCGAGGTCCTCCTCCGTGACGAGGAGGGCAAGCGCATCGGCCGAAACCCGCGCGGCGGGCGACGGGGTGACCTTCACCGCGATGGATCTGGTGGGCATCTCTCCTCCCCGGCCCCGCGGGGGCGCGGGCCCGTTTATCACGGCCGGCCCGCGAGGGCAGCCGGCGAGAGCGGTGCGCGGTGACGATCGGCGAGCGCTGCCCAGGGCAGGACGATCGCCGCGAGCGCGAGGTCTACCCATGCCACGGCGGCGGCGCTCGGCGGGGGCGCGCCGCCAAAGGCGTTCGCCCCATACAGAGCCGCGAGCACCGCCACAAGGCTCACGGTGAGCCAGAGTCCCGTTCGGTCGCGCGGTCGCGTGGCGGCGAGGTAGAGGAGGACCCCCGCCGCGAAGAGGGTCCCCTCCAGAAGGACGGTGGCGGCGACGGAGTTCCAGAGCCCCATCCCCACCCTGGGCCCCCCGGGCCAGAGCGGCAGGTCGGGGCGATGGGACACGAAGTCGAGCACCCAGTGGCTCATGACGAGCAGCCCGACGACGAGGGCCGCTCGCCGGTCTTTGGTGCTCGCGAGGAGGAGGAGGGCGAAGACGACCGAATAGAGCACGGTCATGGCCGCCGAGTGGGACCAGGGATAGCGCTCGAAGTCGAGGGGGGTCATGGCGGTGTTCCCCGGGTCGATCCGCACCGACTCCACCCCGCACAGGAGGAGCACCGGCCAGAGGAGATCGCAGAGGAGGCTCGCTGCGAACAGCACCGCGAGCGAGGTCCGCGGGGCGAACCGCTTGGCGGCGAAGGCGACACCGTAGTGGCCGATGAACATGCGCCCATCTATCCCCTAAAGGGCGGCGGGGAGCGAGGACCGGCCCGGGGCATGGCCCCTAGCTACAGCGTGTCGGGAAATTCGACGACGGGTCGCCCGACGTTCGGCCCGCCTGCCGTGCTCAACCGTCCCTGACTTGGTGGCGGCGCCCATCGCGCTCGGCCAGCTCTCGCGTTCCCTGCGTTAGCCGACCTAGTGTGCGATCTGGATCCGGCGCAGAGCCTCGGCTGCCTCGGCCGAGCCGCAGGCCGGGACCTTCACCGAGATGAACCAGCGCTTCTCGTTCCGGGTGGCGCCCGCCGCGGTCTTCAGGGCGGGCAGGGCGGCGGGATCGAGGAGCTCGCCCAGGCGGCGGGCGGCGGCCCGGCGGACCTCGCAGTCGGCGTCGCCGAGCAGGGCCGAGTAGATCGCGACCCGATCGACCGCGTCCTCCGCGCCGAGGTCGCGGAGGACAGCCAGGGCGCGCATCCGCTGGGCGGAAGTGCCCGAGCGGGCGGCGGCGGCCACCGCCGGGACCGCGAGCGAGGACTGGCGGAGCACTCGCGCGGCGCGGTCGGCCAGGGACCGCTCGTCGCCCAGGTATCCGGCCAGCTCCGCGTAGTCCTCGGCCTCGAGGGAGTGGCTCGCCTGGGCGGAGGCGTAGGCGTCGAGGGCCTCGCCTCGCTTGCCCGGGATCTTGCGCAGGGCCCGGGCGCGGAGGCAGGCCAGCCGCGGCTCGTCGGGGTGGAGCGAGCGAGCGGCATCGATCGACGCGAGGGCCTCCTCGGGCTTCCCCGCGGCGAGCAAGGCCTCCGCCCGGTGAAGGGGGCCGCCGCGCCGGGCGTGCATCACCGCCAGGGCGCAAAGGCCGAGCGCGGCGGCGAGCGCGATTCCCCCGCCAAAGAGAAGGACCGCCCGTCGCCTTGGGCGGCGGGCGGCGAGCGGGGTCTTGAGGGTGGACCTTAGCGACACCGTCTCGATCGCCGCCGGAGGGCCGGCCGGGGTGGCACCGGGCGGGAGGACGAAGGTGGGTCCCAGGGCCGCCGCCAGTTTCTCGGCCAGAGCCGCTGCCGAGGCGGGCCGCCGGTTCCGGTCCTTCTCGCAGGCTCCCGCCACGGCGGCGCAGAGAAGAGGAAAGGCCGCGAGCTCGGGGTTCACCTCCGCGAGCGGCGGGACCGGCGCGCTCGCCTGCTTGAGGAGGAGACCCCGGGCATCGTCGGCGCGGAACGGGTGGCAGCCGGTCAAGAGCCGAAAGGCGATGATCCCCACCGCGTACAGGTCGGCGCGGGCATCCACGGGGAGGCCCAGGGCCTGCTCGGGGGACAGGTATTCGGGGGTCCCCACCACGATCCCGCTCTGGGTACCCGAATCCCCCACCCCGCGCGCGAACTTGGCGATCCCGAAATCGAGGAGCTTCACGACCTCCCGTCCGCTCGCGGTCCGGGCGAGGAAGACGTTCTCGGGCTTGAGGTCGCGGTGGACCACGCCGAGCTCATGGGCGGCCTCGAGGCCGGCGCAGATCTGCCACAGGAGGCCCACGGCGCGCGCCGGGGGGAGCACGCACTCTCGGCGCAGGAGTTCGAACAGGTTCTCGCCGGTGAGGAGGTCCATGACGAGGAAGAGCAGGCCCCGCTCGCTCTTGCCGAAGTCGGTGACCCGGACGAGGTTGTCGTGCTCGAGCGCGCTCGCGATCTCCGCCTCGCGCCGAAATCGCTCCACCAGCTCCGCCGCCGCCGAGAGCTCCGGGCGGAGCACCTTCACGGCGAAGTCCTTGCGGAGGTGGACGTGGCGGGCGCGGAAGACGGCGCCCATGCCCCCGGAAGCGAGGTGAGCGACGAGCTCGTAGCGGCCGTCGAGAACGGTCCCGACGAGCGAGGCAGGGTCGAAGGAACGGGGGGCCTTGGCGGGGCTCGACACCGCTCGCGATTCTACCGCGCCGTCGCTCGACCTCCCGTTCGCGTCCCTGAGAACGACCCTCGCCCACCCTTCCCGACCCAGTCGACCTCGGGGGCCGAGGAGAGGATCAAGGTGAGGGGCCTTCGCAAGGGGCCGGGCCCGTCCCCTGCGATGGGCACGGCCAGGACCGAAATCGCCTCGGGGGGAGGCCCGGGCCTCGGCAGAGAGGCGACCGGCGGTCCTCCCGATTTCGCCCGAGGGGCGCGCGAGAGCAAGGCTCGGGTGAGGTTTTGTGAGACGGAAAGGAAAGGAGGCCGGGCGAAACCCGGACCGCCGCTTTGGGCACTTCGAGGCGGAGCGCGGAGCCCGAAGGTTCGCTCACGGCTCCGGACGCACGCCGTGCCGGGCGGTGACGACCGTGTGGATCCCGCCCCGCACCGAGAAGTCGCCGATCACCTCGATCCATCGGGGCGCGAGCGCGGCGACGAGGTCGTCGCAGATCCGGTTCGTGACTGCCTCGTGAAAGGCGCCCTCGTCGCGGAAGCTCCACAGGTAGAGCTTCAGGCTCTTGAGTTCGACGCACCTCTCGAAGGGGACGTAGCGGATGCGGATGGTGGCGAAGTCCGGTTGCCCGGTCATCGGGCACACGCAGGTGAACTCCGGGCACTCCATCGAGATCTCGAACGGGCGCCCGAGCTTGGGGTTCGGAAATGTCTCGAGCTCGCGCGAAGGCTTGGTGGGCATCTCTTTCGGGGGTTCTTTCTGGCGGTTTGCCTCGACCAGTTGCCCGATCGGGTGCTGTCGCCTTTTCGCCCATGAGGCTGAACGAATTACAGGCCTTGCGACCGTCGAGCGACCCAAGCCCCTGTAACCCCGCCGAACCGACAAAGGCAAGCCGTTTGCTAAGGACGATAGGCAGGAGCCCAGACCGGAGGACCCATGAGGTACCGTAGCGTGACGAGGGTTGGCAAGGGCAAGAGGCGGTTTGTCACCACGGTCGGCGACGTGATCTCTGCAGCGTACGACGCCGTTCCCGGTTTCGGCGACAAGAAGCTGGAGAGGGCGCTCACGCTGCTCACGCGCTCTCCGCTGGCGCGCCACATGAGCCCCCACGTCGAGTTCGTGAGGTAGGCGCTCGTTCGACGGGCGCATCCCGGGCGCGCTCCCCCGCGCCGGGGTAGAGCCCTCACGCCTTCGTTCTGGGACGTTCGCGAGGAGTCCTGCCGGTTCTGCGCGGCGCCGCTTCCCGCCGAGGGTCAAGAGGTCCGAAGGACGATCTTCCCGAAGCTCTCGTTACGCTCCATCCGCTCGTGCGCCTCGCGCGCCGACGCGAGGGGCAATACGGTCTCCACGATCGGGCGCACCTTTCCAGCGAGGACGAGCGGGAGGGCTTCGCGGCCGAAGGCCTGGGTGGCCCGCATCTTCTCCTCCAGCGGGCGTTGACGGAGGGTTGTGCCGATGAGGGTAGCGCGTGCCTGAAGGAGGAGGCCCAGGTCGAGCGGTGCGCGCGAGCCCCCCATGGTGCCGATCACGACGATCCGTCCTCCCGGCGCCAGGGCCGCGAGGTCCTCGGAGAGGTACGGTCCGCCGACGAGCTCGAGCACGAGGGGTGTGCCTTCCCCCAGGGTGATGGCCCGGACCTCTTCGGCGAAACGGGGGGGGTCCTTCTCGACCAGGATCCCGTGATCGAGGCCGAGGGCCCGCGCCCGGTCGAGCTTCTGGGCGGTGCGCGAGGTCCCGACGACGGTGGCCCCGGCGGCGCGCGCGAGCTGCAGGGCGAGGGTAGCGACGCCCGAGCCCACGGCGTGCAAGAGCACCACCGTCCCGGGCCGAAGTCCGCCCAGGGTGAAGAGGGCATCGTGCGAGGTGATGCCGGCCTCGGGCAGCGCGCCCGCCTCCTCGAAGGGGAGGCGTTCCGGAACGCGCAGGAGCATCCGCTCGTGCACCACGCACAGCTCGGCCTGGGCCTCGCCCGCGGTGATGGCCATGACCCGGTCGCCGGGGCGCCAGCCGGTCACCCCTTCGCCCAGGGCGCTCACCTCGCCGGCGAGCTCGAGGCCGGGCACGTCGGGCCGGACTCCCGGCGGCGGCGGGTAGAGCCCGCGTCGCTGGAGGAGGTCGGCCCGGTTCAGCGCCGCCGCCCGTACCCGCACCAGGACCTCGTGCCTCGCGGGAACGGGGTCGGGCACGTTCTCCACGCCGATCACCTCCGGCCCTCCCTTTCCCCTGAACACAACCGCCCTCATCGCATCCTCCTCATCCCCGGGGCTCCGAAGTGACCAGCCGGCGCCCCGAACGGCGCTTCCCAGTGGCTCCCCCCCTCATCGAGTGCTAGCCGGGCCTGGCCGGGCTCGACCTGGCCTAGAGGGTAGCGATCCGCCCGCGGTGAGGCGAACCGCTCCGCCTCGAGGGGGCAAACGGGGGAGAGATCGAGGGCCGCGAACGCCTCGGAGGGCTCGGCCGCGACCGCGAGGGCGTAGCCGTTGTAGGTGCCCTCCCACCACATCGAGAGCGAGGCGGGGCCAAGGGCCGCCCTCGCGGCGGCGTCGAGGAGCGCGGCCCGGAAGGCGCGGAAGGCGGCGGTGTCGTGGCGGGGGTCGGCGCCCTTCGGCGTGACCCCGGCGAAGCGCCGGCGCAGCTCCTCGAGCGCGAAGAGGTAGATTCGGGCCAAGGCCACCCTTCCCTCTCCTCCCCATCGGTACGTCCACGGCGGCGATGTGCCGCGGCTCTGGCCGAGCGCCCGCGCCCGTCTTATCGCACGCCGATGTCCATGCCGAAGGAGAAGGTGGACGCTCGCGCGGGGCCGGCCCATTCGCCCGCCCGGCGCAGCGACGTTTTTTTTGGGGGCCCCCGGGGCGGGAGAAAAACTGGCCCCCCCAAGAGGACCGCGCTAGGCAGGTATCGGACGATGGCGGCGGGGTGCGCGTGGCCGACGTACGCGAGGTGAGCCTCGAGGACCTCTTGGCGGCGGGGAGGGTGCTCTTCGGTCCGACCTTCCGCGCTGACGGGCAGGCCTGGCGGGCCGATCTCAAGACCACCTACCGGCGCCGCGCTCTCGAGACCCACCCCGACCGCGCCCGCGCCGTGGGCCGGTCAGAGAGCGACCTCTCCGCCGAGTTCAGGCGCGTGACCGAGGCCTACCGGGTACTCTCTCAGCTGCGGGCCGGGCCGCCTCCCCCATCTCGCAGAAGCCCCTCTCCGCCGCCCGCAGGGAGGCGCGCCGGCCGCGAGGCCTCCGCGGCGCCGTTCAAGGGACCTGGAAAGGGCGGCGGGAGGGTCGAGCCCAGGGCGCGCTCAACGAAACGGACCGAGCCCCCGGGCCACCGGGTCCGGTATCCGGTGAGCCCCGAAACCCTGCCGCGGCGCAGGCTGAAGCTCGCGGAGTACCTCTACTACTCCGGGCGCGTGCCCTTTACCGCTTTCGTCGAGTCGATCGCCTGGCAACGCCGGCAGCGTCCCCCGGTGGGCCGGATCGCGGTGGAGTGGGGGTTCCTCGAGCCGGACGACGTGGGCCGGATCATGGAAGAGCGGAGGGTCCGCTGTGCCCAGGCCATCCCGTTCGGGGAGTTCGCGGTTCGCCTCGGGTACCTGACCTCGTTCCAGCTTCTTGCGGTCCTGGGTCGGCAGCTCAGGATGCAGAGGCGCATCGGCACCTATTTCGTCGAACGGGGCCTACTCGATCCCCTGGAGATCGACGACCTGCGCGCCCGGGTCCAAGGTCACAACGCTCGCTGGCCGCGGTAGAGGCCAAAGCGCATGGGCCTTCGGTGCCGGACCTTGTCCCAACGAGGGTCAACCCGGCCGGAGGACCATGAGGAGGTCCCCCTCCTCCGGCATCGTGAGCAGGGCCTCCTGCGCGAGGCCGTGTCGGGAGGCGGCCTCGAGGAGCGTCTCGAGCTCGCGAACGCCCAGGGCCGGGTCGGCGTTCCTGAGCTCCCGGTCCAGCCGCGCCAGCCTCCCCGCGAGCGGCGTGCCCCTCCGTCCCAAGGGACCGTAGACGAAGAGCGGACCGCCGCGGGCGAGCACCCGGGCCGCCCCGGCGAAGAGGGCCTCGGCGCGGTCCGGGGGAACGACCTGAAGGACGTTCACGCATAGCAAAGCATCGGCCTGCCGCAGTTGCCAGGTTTGCACGGTGAGGTCGAGGTTCAAGGGCGGCCGCAAGTTGGGCAGCTGCGCCAGGGCGGCCCAGGCCTCGATGCTCTCGCGGGCGGCCAGGTCCGGGTCCGACGGTTGCCAATCGAGCGCCGGGAACCGCCGTGCCAAGAAGACGGCGTGCTCCCCGGTGCCGCTTCCCAGCTCGAGCACGGTACCGCGCTCGGGCAAGAACTCGTCCAGGGCGGCGGCGATGGGCTCGCGGTTCCTCAGGGCGGCAGGGGCGGTGCGCCGAGACAAAGCGTCGCCATGGTACGCGGGGAGGGAGGCCCGACGCGCCGGAGGACTGCACCCGCCCCCCTCCCGTGATACGGATCGTCCCCCATGGAAGTCCACCGATCGCAGTTTGCGATCCACACCTACGAGGTGGATGCGTTCGGGCAGCTCTCGATCACGGCGCTCGCCGGCTTCCTCGGCGAGGCGGCGGGTGCGCACGCCACTGCGCTCGGCGTGGGCCTCGAAGCGCTGATGGCGCGGGGGCTCACCTGGGTGCTGGCCCGGCAAAGGGTCGAGATCGCCCGCACCCCGCGGCTCTACGAGGTGATCGAGGTCGAGACCTGGCCCTCGGGCCTGGACCGCCTGGCCGCGGTGCGAGATTTTCGGGTGCGGGCGGCGGACGGGGAGGAGCTCGTCCGGGCCACGAGCCATTGGTACGTCCTCGATCTCGAGACCCGGCGGCCCCACCCGCCGCTCTCCGTTCTCGACCCGGGCCGCCTCAGGGAGGGCCCCCGGGCGACGTCCTTCAGGGACGGCGCGCTCGCCGCGCTCTCGAGCTGGGAGCGCGAGAAGCGGTTCCAGGTCCGCTACGCGGACATCGACCGCAACCTGCACGTGAACAACGGCAGCTATCTCGCCTGGGCGGCCGAGGCCATGCCCCGCGAGGTGTGGCAGTCCTCGCGCGTGGAAACGCTCGAGGTGCAGTACCGGGCCGAGTGCACGCTGGGGAGCGCGGTCCTCTCCCGTCTCAAGCTCGGAAGCGACGGGACCCACCGGCACGGCATCGTGCGCGAGGAGGACGGGAAGGAACTGGCCCGGCTCGCCACGAGCTGGTCTCCCCGGGACGGTTGAGGTCTAGGAGGCGAAGGCGAAGCGGCAAACCACTACCGCTGCGGCGAAGCCGGCCAGGTCGGCGAGGAGTCCCGCGGGGAGAGCCTGGCGATACCGCGAGATCCCGGCCGCCCCCATGTACACCGCCAGGACGTAGAAGGTGGTCTCAGTCGAGCCGGCCATGACCGAGGCGAGGCGTCCCGCAAAGGAGTCCGGTCCCTCGGTGTGGAGGACGTCGGCCAGGACCCCCTGGGCGGCACCGCCGGAGAGCGGTCGCACGAGAGCGACCGGGAGCACGCTCGGCGGGATGCCGAGGACGCGCGTCAGGGGAAGGAGCGCGCCCGCCGCCGCCTCCAGCGCGCCCGAGGCGCGCAGCATGGCGAGCAGGACGAAGACGGCCACGAGCGCGGGGATGATCCGGACCGCGGTCGAGAAGCCCTTCTTGGCGCCCCTGAGGAAGGCGGGGTAGAGCTTCACCCGGCGAACGAGGGCGGCGAGGGGCACGCCGGCGAGGAGGAGGGGGAGGGTGTAGGTGGAGAGGGCGTCGACGAGGGTCCGGAACATGGTCACACCGTCCGGGGAGGCCGGTACAGCCGGCCGAGGAGGCGGGCCCCCGCCACCGCGGCCAGGACCCCGCAGAGCGAGGCGAGCAGGGTGGGCCCGATGACCTCGGCCGGTGCCCGGGAGCCGGCCGCAGCCCGCAAGGCGATCACCGTGGCCGGCACGAGCTGCACCGAGGCGGTATTGATCGCGCAGAGCATGGCCTGGGCGTCGCTGGCGGTTCCGGGGTGCGGGTTCAAGGATTCGAGCTCCTGCATCGCTCGGATGCCGAAGGGGGTAGCGGCGTTGCCCAGCCCGAGGACGTTGGCCGCGACGTTCATCACGATCGCGCCCATGGCGGGGTGGTGGGCGGGCACCTCGGGGAAGAGCCGGCGCAGAACGGGCGCGGCGAGGCGAGCGATGAAGCGGACGAGCCCTGCCTCCTCCGCCACCCCCATGAGGCCCATCCAGAGGGAAAGGACGCCCACGAGGCTCAAGGCGAATCCCGAGGCCTTGCCGGCCGCATCGAGCGCAGCGGCGGTGAGCTCGGGAAGCCTGCCTTTGAGGGCGGCCACCACGACCGAAAGCGCCATGAGGACGGCGAGGATCGCGCCCATGGCGGGCGATTGTGGACTGCCGCACCCCGAACGCGAGTTTTTGGTAGAAGCGGTAAGGGCGGCCGGTTCGCCTCTGGCGGAGGCTTCCCGCCGCGGAAGAGGACCCGAATGAACGTCCTGCATGCCATCGTCCCTGCGCTCTCCGCGGTCCTCTTGGCCTGTCCAGAGCAGCGGGCCGAGCCCCGGGGCGAGCAGCACCCGCCTCAGGCGACCCTCTCGGCCGGGGTGGGCGCAGTCCCCGACGTCTTGACCCTGCGCCGGCCGGGTGGGGCGGAGTGGTTCGGCATCTACCTGGCGGGGAAGAAGGCCGGCTGGATGCAGACGAGCGTGGAGCGGCAGATCCGCGACGGCCGCGAGGTGGTGGTGGGCCGGTCGCAGCAGCTCCTCAAGGTGCGGGTGGGCGGAAACGAGGTGGAGCGCGGGCAGGTGGAGGAGCGCATCTACGAGGCCCGGCCGGGCGGAAGGCTCTTGTCCTTCGACGCCCAGTTCCACGGCGACGGGGGGGAGCGCGAGGTCTCGGGAACCTGCGCCCGCGACAAGTGCGCGGTCCGGATCCGGACCCCGGGGGAACCGGACGAGCAGCGGACCGTCGAGGGCGTCACCGAGACGGTGGAGCAGGTGGATCCGGCTCGGCTGGCCGCCGCGAGGCGCTTGACGGTCCGCGGGCGCCAGCTCGACACCATGAAGGTCCGGGTGGCGGAGCGCGAGGACGTGTACCAGGGGCGGGACCGGGTCGCCGGGGGAGGGGTCCAGGAGGAGGTCTCGGTGGTGGAGGAGTCGGAGGTGGGCGACCGGATGGCGATGGAGATCCGGATCGCCGACGACGGCCGCATCGTCGAGTTCAGCCAGGGGAAGGCCATCTCCCTACGCCCGGAGTCGGAGAAAGAGGCGAAGTCGCTCGACTCGGTCGACCTCCTGGCACTCGGCCGCGTCGTCCTGCCCCGGCCCATCCCCCGGGACATTCCCGAGTCCGTCATGTACCGGGTCTCGGGGCTTCCCCAGAACTTCTGGAAGAACGATGGGCGGCAGAAGTTCGAGAAGGGGCCGGGGGGCACGGTGGTTCTCACGGTCACGGTCCGCCCGCCCGCCGCGGCCGACCCGGCGCGCGACACGCCGCTCTCCCGGGCCGCGGAGGGTGCCGACCGCGAGGACGTGGACCCCACGGTGGAGGCTGACGGCGACGCACCGGCCGTGGCGGCCCTGGCGCGGGAGGTGGCGGGCGGCGCTCCCGGGGCCTACGCGGCGGCGAAGAAGCTCTCCGACCACGTCTACCGGCTCCTGGAGAAGGCGTACGGGGCGAGCCACGACCGGGCCAGCGAGGTGCTCGAGGTCAAGAAGGGCGATTGCACCGAGCACGCCATCCTCACCGTGGCCCTGGCCCGCGCGCTGCGCATCCCGGCGCGCACCGTCCACGGGCTCGTCTACGCCCGATACGCCGACGGCCAGGACGCGCTCTACTGGCACGCCTGGGTCGAGGTGAGGAGCGCGGGGGAGTGGATCGCCCTCGACCCGACGTTCGGGCAGGCGGTGGCGGACGCGAGCCACATCGCCCTGGGCGGCGGGAACCGGGTGGACACGGTGGGCCTGCTCGGGGGGCTCGCGATCTCCGACGTGGAGGTGAGGGAGCCCGCCGCTCGCCCCGGCCCAAAGCCGCGGGAGACCCGGGTACGCTAGGGGGCGGCGAAGAGCCTCTCGGCTCTCCCCGAGGTTACCTTGGGGCGGCCGCCCCTGGACGCGCCGCCCAGCGAGCCTCTCGGTAACAGTTGACCGGCCGGGGGGCGCGTGTTTTATCGAGCCGTTCCCTCGTGTTCAAAGGGTCACACGCATGATCCGCATCTTCGTCGCCCTCGTGGCGCTCCTCGCCCTCGGGAAGGCACGCGCCGAGGAGGCGACGGTCCCGGCCCCGGTCGCGCCCGCCTTCCCCCAGGCGGCGAGGCCGGCGTCGCCCGAGACCGATCCCGCCGTCCAGGCGGCGATCGACAAGGCGGTGGAGAAGGCCAAGGAGGAGCTGCGGGACGAGATCCGGGCCGAGCTGCAAGGAGCGCAGTCCGCCGCCGAGTTCATGGGGACGGTGGCCCTGCAGCCCAAGCTCCAGGTGTTCGAGCTCACCGGCTACTTCCGGTTGCGCGGGGACATCATGCACAACCTGAACCTCACCCCCAACACCGACAGCGCCGGCTTCTACTCCTTCCCCAAGCCGCTCAGGGGAGGCAACAACCTCTACGAGACGGACATGCGGCTGAGGCTCGAGCCGACCATCAACGCCAGCGAGACGGTGAGGGTCAAGGCCCAGATCGACGTGCTCGACAACTACGTGCTCGGGTCCAACACGAGCGTGCTCACGAACGCGCCCGGGAGCCCGTACCCCGTCCCCTTCTCCTCTGACTCCCGCGTGTACTACCCGAACGACCCGACCGCCGACCGGGCCCCCATCGTCCCGAAACGCGTCTGGGCGGAGCTCCAGACGCCGGTGGGCCTGCTCAGCTTCGGCCGGATGCCGTCGGGCTGGGGCCTCGGCATCCTCACGAGCCCCGGGGATCGCCTCGACTCGGATTACGGCGACACCGTGGACCGGATCCAGTTCGCCCTCCCGCCCATTCCCACGCCCATAGGCGACCTCGGGCTCATTCCCATCTGGGATTTCGACGCAACCGGCCCGCTCATGTACGACCCGCACGGCGAGGCGAGTGTCGGCCAGCCCCTCGACCTGGACAACGGCGCCGACGCAAGGACCCTGGCCTTGAAGCTCGTCCGGCTCGACACCGAGAACGAGATCCACCGCAAGCTCGATCGCGGTGAGAACTCCATGAACTTCGGCCTCTACTGGAACTGGCGGCAGCAGGTGTGGGTCTACCCCGAATGGCTCGACCAGGGCTACGCGGGCACCTACTCTCAGGCGACGGCCTCGAACACCACGCCCTGGGCTCGGCGGGACGCCTGGGCCCAGTACGTCTCCCTGTGGGCGCGCTGGCTCTCCCCGAAGCTCCGGATCGAGGCCGAGGTGGTGGGCGTGTCCGGAAAGGCGGGCAACGCCAACGCCGGATCGACGGCCCCGCTCGCCCCGGAAGCCATCTACATGCATCAGTACGGGGCCGCGATCCAGAGCGAGTACAAGGCGACCGGCCATTTCTCGTTCGGGCTCGAGCTGGGGACGGCGAGCGGCGACGGCGCCCCCGGCTTCGGGAACATCCCCAACCGCGGGACCGCGGTCGACCCGAACCTGCCCCCGAACTACGGCGCCATCGAGGGGCCGCAGTGGGGCCGGCCGGGGGACAACACCATCAACAACTTCCGCTTCAACCCCGACTACACCGTCGACCTCATCTTCTACCGGCACATCATCGGCCAGATCACCGACTCGGTGTACCTCCGCCCGAGCGCGCACATCGACATCTTCCCGGGCATCCACGAGGACGTCTCCGTCCTCTACGCGCAGGCGGTGTGCCCCTCCTCGACCCCCAGCTCGACCTCGCAGGACCCGGCCATCATCAACAGCCCGCTCTCCAACCATGGCAAGAAGCCACTCGCCCTGGAGCTCGATTCGACGACCACCATCAGCCCCACCCGCGCCTTCACCGGCTGGGTCTCCCTCGGCCTTCTCGATCCCCTCGCCGGCATGGGCGGCGGGACGCATGTCGCGTTTCTCATGGAGGTAGGGCTCGCGGCAAGGTTCTAGAGGCCATGGCCCGAGCGCGCCGAAAACCGGTCTCCCGCGCCGCCCTTTCGGGCGAGGCCGACCCGCGGCTCGTGGCCCTCTCGGCCTCGATACAGGACGACGGGGCTCTCTACGCGGAAGACATCCGCGGGAGCGAGGCCCACGTCTCGATGCTGGCGGCGCAGGGGATCATCCCGGGAGTGGTCGCGCAGCGGATCCTGGCGGCGCTCGAAGAGGTCCGGGCCGAGTTCGCAGAGGGGAAGATCCGGCTCGACCCGAAGCTGGAGGACGTCCACACCCACGTCGAACGGCGGCTCTCGGAGCTCGTGGGGAAGGACGCCGGCTACCTGCACGCCGGGCGGAGCCGGAACGACCAGGTGGCGCTCGACGAGCGGCTCTTCATCCTCTCGGCCTGCGACCGGGTGGAGGGGGCCCTGACCGAACTCATGCGAGCGCTCCACGGGCAGGCGCGCCGCCACGAAGACACGGTCCTGCCGGGCTACACCCACCTGCAGCGGGCCCAGCCGGTCTCGCTTTCGCATCACCTGCTCGCCTACCTCGAGATGCTGGGGCGGGACCGGGAGCGGCTCCTCGAGGTGCGGCGCCGGGCCGCCGTCTCTCCGCTCGGGGCGGGGGCCTTGGCCGGCACGACCCTCCCCCTCGACCGGCGCCGCGTGGCGCGCGCGCTCGGCTTTCCCCGGGTGACGCGGAACTCGCTCGACGCGGTCTCCGACCGCGACTCGGCCGTGGAGCTCGTGTTCGCCTGCGCGCTCGCCGCGGTCCACCTCTCTCGGCTGGGGGAGGAGCTCGTTCTCTGGACCTCTCGCGAGTTCGGCTTCATGAGCCTCTCCGACGCCTTCGCCACCGGTTCCTCACTCATGCCCCAGAAGAAGAACGCCGATGTGGGGGAGCTGGCGCGCGGCCGGGCGGGCCGGGCCATCGGCGACCTGGTCGCGCTCCTCACCGTGCTGAAGGGGCTGCCGCTCTCCTACAACCGCGACCTGCAGGAGGACAAGCGGCCGCTGCTCGGCGCCCCTGCGGCCCTTTCCCTCACCGCCGAGGCTCTGGCCGGCGCGGTCGCGACCGCCACCTTTCACCGGGAGCGGATGGAGGAAGCGCTTGGCTCGGGCGAGGCGATGGCCACCGACGTGGCCGAGTACCTGGTCGAGCGGGGCGTGCCCTTCCGGGAGGCCCACGAGGCGGTGGGGAAGGCGGCCGCCTTCGCCGCGCGGGCGGGACGCCCCCTGCGCGAGTTGACAGCGAGGGAATGGCGGAGCTTCCACCGCCGGTTCGGAGGGGACGTGGCCGCCTGCTTCGACGTGCGGCGGAGCCTCAGGAGGCGCGAGCTTCCCGGCGCTCCCGGCCCGCGTCAGGTCCGCGCCGAGCTCGACCGCTGGGGGAGGCTTCTCGACCGGGGAGGGCGACGGAAGTGAGGGTAGGCGGCCGGCCCGGGGGGCGCCCGCTCGCCAGCGTCCTCCTTCTCTTGTGCCTCAGCTGCGGGATCAAGGCTCCCCCCCGCCCTCCCTTGCCGGAGAGCCCGAAGACTCCTTCCGCCCCGCCTCCCGCGGCGGGGAGCGCGCCCGAGGCTCCGCCCTGCCCCGGCTGCCCCGCCCCGACGGACGAGCCCGCGGAGAAGAAGGAAAAGCCTTGAGACCGCCTCCGAGGCGGCGGCGCCTTCGCCACCCTGCCCGAGCGCAGCCGCAAAGGATGAGCTAGAGTCCAAATTCCCCCAAGGGAGCGCGTCCATGGCCCGGTTCGAAGGCTCGATGGTGGCGATCGTCACGCCCATGAAGAGCGGGGAAGTGGACCTCGCCCGCTACCGGGAGCTCGTGGAGTGGCAGGTTTCGGAGGGGACCGACTGTATCGTTCCCTGCGGGACCACCGGCGAGGGCGTGACGCTCTCGCCGGCCGAGCGGACCGACGTTCTACGGGCCACCGTCGAGGGAGTCCACGGGCGGGTCCCGGTGGTTGCGGGGGCGGGCTCGAGTTCGACCCGCGAGGCCATCGAGGCGGTCCGGCTCGCGAAGGAGCTCCACGTCGACGGAGCTCTCGTGGTCACGCCCCCCTACAACAAGCCCACCCAGGAGGGATTGTTCCGCCACTACGCGGCCATCGCCGAGGCCACCCGCTTCCCGATCATCGCCTACAACGTCCCCTCGCGCACCTCGGTCGACCTTCTCCCCGAGACCACCGCCCGGCTCCTAAAGGCGGGCGCGATCGTCGGGCTGAAGGACGCGACCGCCAGCATGGACCGGCAGATCCAGCTTTTGGAGCGGATCGGGCGGGAGGGGATGGTCTACCTCTCCGGCGACGACGCCAGCGCGGCGGCCTACCTATTGCTCGGGGGGCACGGTGTCATCTCGGTGGTGGCAAACGTCGTTCCCCGCGCCATGAAGGAGCTCGTCTTGGCTGGCCGGCGCGGGGAGGCGGCCCTGGCGGTCGACCGGCAGGTGCGGATGGCGGAGCTGAACCGCGCCATGTTCATCGAGACGAGCCCGGCGCCGGTCAAGGCCGCTCTCGGCCTCATGGGCCGGGCGAGCGCGGAGGTCCGCCTGCCGCTCGCCCCCCTCTCGGAGGCGAGCCTGACCCGCTTGCGCGAGGCCATGGTCCGGTACGGGGTCCTTCCATGACGAAGGTGGTCGTCGCCGGCGCGGCCGGTCGCATGGGGCGGGAGATCGTGCGGTACCTCCGCGAGGCGACCGGGCTCTCGCTTCACGGGGCGGTGGAGCAACCGGGTCCCTCTCTGGGGCAGGATGCGGGGCTCTTGGCCGGACTGGGGGAGAGCGTGGGAGTGAAGGTCCAGGGCTCTCTGGCCGCGATGCTCGCCGGCGCGGACGTGGTCATCGACTTCACCGGCCCCGAGGCCTCGGCGGATCACGCCGAGCTGTGCGGGGAGCGCGGGGTGGCGATGGTGATCGGGGCGACCGGTTTCACGCCGCAGTCGAGAGCGCGGGTGGAGGCGGCCGCGGGGAGGATCCCCATCGTCCTCTCCCCCAACATGAGCGTGGGGGTGAACGTCCTGTTCGAGCTGGTGCGCCAGGCGGCGCGGGCGCTCGGGCCCGCCTACGACGTCGAGGTGGTCGAGTTGCACCACAAGCACAAGCGCGACGCGCCCTCGGGCACCGCGGTGCGGCTCGCGGAAGTGGCGGCCCAGGCGCTGGGGCGGGCCCCGGCGGAGGCGCTCTGCTTCGCTCGCCAGGGCATCACCGGCGAGCGGCCGCCCTGGCAGATCGGGGTGCAGGCGCTCAGGGGCGGGGACGTGGTGGGCGAGCACACGGTCCTGTTCTGCGGAGAGGGCGAGCGACTGGAGCTCGCCCATCGCGCCACGGCGCGGAGCCAGTTCGCGGCCGGGGCGATCCGGGCCGCCGCCTGGGTCGTGGGCAAGCCGGCGGGTCGCTACGACATGGCCGACGTGCTCGGCTTGCGCGTGGACGGTCTCCCCCCCCGCGGGCCCTTGGCGGCGGGACCGAGCTCGCGTTAGCAAGGGGCGCGGGTGCGCGCCTACGTCGGCGTCGGGTCGAACCTCGGGGACCGGTGGGCCCACCTGGCCACGGCTGCGGCCATCCTGCGCCGGTCGCCGCGGGTCTCGGTCTTGCGCGCCTCGCGCGTCTACGACACCGTCCCCATCGGGCCACCGCAGCCGCGCTACCTCAACGCCGCCCTGGAGCTCGACACCGCTCTCCCCCCCCGGGCCCTCCACGGCGTCCTCCAGATGGCCGAGAACGCGGCCGGGAGGCGACGCTCCGGCCGCCGCTACCTGGCCCGCACGCTCGACCTCGACCTGCTCCTCTACGGGGAGGAAGTGATCCTGGACGAGCGGCTGCGGGTGCCGCACCCGGAGCTCACGGTTCGCCGGTTCGTGCTCGCTCCGCTCGCCGAGCTCTGCCCGGAGCTCGTGGTCCCCGGCACGGGGAGGAGCGTGGCCGAGCTCCTCGCCCGGGCGCCGCCCGACGAGGTGGTGGCGGTCGGGCTCTACCCCCTGTAGCTCGCCCTGGGGCGCCGCGCTTTGGGCCGCCCCCCGGTCGACTCGAAGAGCCTCGCAGCGAGGCCGCGCCCGCCTCCCTCCCTGAGGCGAGGGGAGGGCGAAGCGAGACTTCAGGCGAGCGTCACCCGGAACAGGTGACGCTCCGCCCGGTCGATCGCCGAGACGAGGTCGGCGCGGGTGAGGCGCAGACCGTCGGCTCGCTCCTTGAGCTCCAGGCACGCCTCGGTCACGAGCCGGGCGACGAGGTGCAGGGAGGTCTCCTCCGCCTTCGAGTGAAGGCGGTGGCCCTCCTGGACGAGGTGGGCGTCGATGCGCTCGAACTCGCGTCCGAGGTCGAGGCGCGCGATCTCGAGGGCCAGCCGCAGGACGTCGTCCCGGGGGGGAGAGGCCGCCCCCGAAAGAAAGCGCACCCGCTCCGCCTCGCTCGCGAAGGCGAGGTCGGCCGGCGGCCAAGCCCTGAGCTCGAAGGCGAGCTGGGCGCCGAAGCGGTCGAGCACGTATTCCTTCACCGGCACTGGCCGGCGGTCGTAGAGAAAGTCCCAGCGCCGATCGCGCACCGGGCGATTGTAAGCGCTCATCTCCCGCGGTGCTCTGGGGAAGTCGCTTTGCGTGGGGAGGATCGGGCTCGAGGGAGGCGAGAGGCAAGCAGAACAAGGGCGGGAGGGGTTTTCTCGCGTCCGCTCCCTCCTAGCCCGCGCTAGGTGCGGATCGCGTCCTGGAGAGCGTCCCGGGAGACGGGCCCCCCACCCCCGAGGAGTGCACGGGCCGCGTCCACCTGACCGAAGGTTCCCCACAATAGGACGCCGCGGACGCGGTCGCCCTCGAGGTAGTAGACGATCCCCTCGCGGTAGGGCTTCTTCCAGGAGCAGACCGTCTCGAGCCGGGAGTCGAGGCGCCCCACCGCCTCGTAGCCCAGGTCGAAGAGGTCCGAGTAGAAGAAGGGGAGGTGGGCGTAGGGTTCGGCCACCCCGGCCATGTTCCTGCCCGCGCAGCGGCCCGTCGTGAGGGCTGCGTCCTCGTGCTCGACTCGGACGGGGCCGCCCAATGCCTCGCTCAGGAAGCAGGCCACGTCGCCAGCGGCGAACACCCCGGGAGCGCTCGTCTCGAGCCGCTCGCTCACCACGATGCCGTTCTGGCAGAGGATCCCGGCGCCCCGGGCGAGGTCGACGTCGGGGACGATTCCCAGCCCGGCTACCACGACGTCGGCGACGATCTCGGAGCCGCCCCGGGTCCGGACCAGGGTCTCCTCGCCCCTCGGCTCGATCCCCACCGCCGCGTCGGAGGGGTGGAGACGGACTCCCTTCTCCTCGAACGTCCGGGTGACGAAGGCGGCGAGGTCGGCCGGGTACGTCCGCGCACCGATGGCCGCCTCGGGGAAGACCATCGCCACCTCCCGCCCGTCCGAGGCGAGGGCGGCGGCGACCTCCGAGCCGATGAAGCCTCCGCCGAGGACGACCGCGCGGCGGCCCGTCACCGCGCGGAGCCTTCGGAAGTCGGCGAGGGTCCGGAAGTACACCACCCGCTCGCCGCCGAAGGGCAGCCTCCGCGGGGTTCCGCCGGTGGCGAGGAGGAGCCGGTCGTAAGGGTGGGCCTTCCCCCGCTCGTCGAGCGCTTTGCGGGCCTCGACGTCGATCGAGACGATGCGGGTCCCGGGGAGGAGCTCGAGCCCGGGGATGTCGGCGAGCCACACGCTCTCCTCGGGCTTCCCGAACCACAAACCCTTCGAGAGAGGCGGCCGCGCGTAGGGCCGCTCCGGGTCGGCGCCGACCATCTCGATCCGTCCTCCCGGATCCACCTCTCGGATGGCCGCGGCAGCGGCGTGCCCGGTCATCCCGCTCCCGATGACGAGGTAACGCATCTCGCTCATGCGCTCTCCTGGCGGGGGAACGCGCGCCCTTTCGCGCCCCTCATCCCGGACGCTGGCATCGTGTCTTTGGCGGCCGTCCGCCCCTCCCGGAGGGGTCGGAGCCCGCGAGGTGGCTCTCGCCGGCCTGCGATCGACTTCGCCGCCCAAGGTCGGGTTCGAGATTCTGTTCCCTCCCCGGGTCTCCCTCGCGTGCCGGGACATAGCCCGGCGAGGAGGAGCCGTCGCCCGGGGTCGCGCGCGCATCGGTCTCGTCGCCGGAATGCACGCGCCCGTGCGGTTGTCGCAGGGGTGGACGCTCCTTCGACGGGAGTGGCGAGATCGGCGAGCGCACCGCGACGAATGAGCGCTCGAGCCTCGAATGCCGGGGGCGAGGTCCCCTCGTCTTTTCGCCGCTGCTCGTCCTGGAGGGGCTCCCGCGCGGGCCTTCGGGAGGGTCGCACCGACCGGCCGGGGAAGTGGCTCGTGCCATGGCTCCAGGGACCCCTCGCCTCCCCGAGCGCACGGGCGCCTCTTCGCCGAAGAGGGCCGGGAAAGGGCGGCCTCCGAAGGACGCCCATCCGCCGCCTCTGCCGCGAAGGCTTTTCCCCGCCGAGCTCGATCGAGTGGCGCGGACGGAGGGTCAAGCGGAGATCGCCCCATCCGTCGGGATCGCTCTCGGGGCCTTCGGGAGGGCGGCGGCCGCGAGGCCGGAGGAGGCGAGGGGGCAATGACCGGCCTTTGATTCAAGAAGCGGGAGTCCCGCGCCGACGAGCGAGCTTCTCCGGCGCGACCGGCGGTGTCGGGGGGGAGACGGCGGCCAGGGGGCTTCGTCCCTCCCCCCGCGCCAGTGGATCGAAGAGGTTGACAGCGGGGCCCACCGGCCGGACTCTCGCGAGGTGCCGATCTTCCGCCGCCCCCGATGGCGATCTCGTGAGGGTGAGGCCCCGGTGCGACGGATCGTGCCCTACCTCATGCGCAGGCGGAACGAGAGCGCCGTGTTCCACGACACCGTGTTCCGCCTCGCCGAGGCGCGCGCCTGGCTCAGGGCCTACAACCGCGCCCATGCACAGCAGGCCACCACCTTCCACCTCCTCGCCTACGCCTGCGTCGTGGCGCTCGAGATGAGACCACGGCAGAACCGCTTCTTCTCCGCCGGTCCCCTCCACCAGCGGCGAGACGTCTCATGAGACCGCCGGAACGGCTGGCCGTGACCGCCACGCTGGCGGTGTCCCTGGTGCTGGCGGTATTTCGCCCGGCCGGGGCGGGGACCGGGCTCTTTGTGCTGGCCGCTGCCCTTCTCGTCGCTGCGGGGCTCGCCCTTCTCGTCGACCTCGGCGGGCGGCTCGGGCTGGTCCGGGATGTTTCCCCGTACGCGCTCCTCGTGACGCTCTACACGCAGCTCAAGCCCACCATCGAGGCGCTCAATGACGCGCGATACGATGGGCTCTTTGCCCGCCTGGACGATCGCTATCTGGGGGCGCTGGTTCGGATCTGGCGCGGCGCCCTGGGCAGGCCGGACGCCTTCACCGACGCGGTCTACCTCGCCTACGTGAGCTTCTACTTCATGCCGGTGGCGGTGCTCCTCGCGGTGCGGGCGAGCCGGGACCGAGGGACGTTCGAGCGAGCGTCCTTCACCGTTCTCTTTGGGTTCATCCTCTCCTACGTCGGGTACCTCTTCTGGCCGACGTCCGGGCCGCGGCTCTCGCCGGCCGAGGAGGTGGCCCTGGGCGGGGGCCCGGTGAGCCAGGCGGTCAGGGCCTTCCTGCGCGCCGCCGGGGTGAACACGCTCGATGCCTTCCCGAGCGGGCACACCGCCCTATCGATGCTGTCCGCATGGATCGGTTCACGGCTCTTCCCGCGCGCCGCCCCTTTCCTGTGGGCCTGGAGCGGCGCCATCGTGTTTTCGACCATCTACGTGCACGTGCATTACGTGTGCGATCTCTTCGGAGGGGTGCTCCTCTTCGGCCTCACCCTTCTCGTGATGCCGGCGGCGTGGCGTCTCATGAGCGGCAGCCCCAGCCCCTCCCCTCGTACGGAGAGATGACGGGCGCGAGGGACCGCCCCGGGGCGAGGCCAGCGCCCGAGGTGGCCAGGGACGCGAGGGTGGGGATTTGACCGGAACGCCCCCCGCCGGGGAGGCACCGCTTGAGCGCGGGGCACGACCGAGCTAAGAAGGCGCACCCCGCGCGAAATCGCCGGGCCTGAGGGTGCCCTCCTTTTGGCGCTCGAGGAGACCGGGATGCTGGTCGTGATGAACCGCCACGCCACGGCCGAGCAGGTGGAAGCCGTGGTCCTGAAGATCCGGAGCCTGGGGCTCACCGCTCATCCCATCCCCGGCGCCCAGCGCGTCGCCATCGGCATCACCGGCAACAAGGGAGGGCTGGAGCCCGACCTCTTCACCACGCTCCCGGGGGTGGCCGAGGCCATCCGGGTCTCTCAGCCCTTCAAGCTCGTCTCGCGCGAGGTGAAGGAGGAGGACACGGTCATCGAGGTGAGGGGGGCTACCCTGGGTGGAAGGGGAGGCCTGGCCGTCGTTGCCGGTCCGTGCTCGGTCGAGTCCGAGGAGCAGCTCCTCGACACGGCGCACGCCGTGAAGCGGGCGGGCGCTCGGTTCTTGCGGGGAGGGGCCTACAAGCCTCGCACGAGCCCCTACGAGTTCCAGGGACTGGCCGAGGAGGCGCTGAAGCTCCTCGCAAGGGCTCGGGAGGAGACCGGGCTTTCCATCGTGACGGAAGTGATGGACGTCGAGACGCTGCCCATGGTTGCCGACTACGCCGACGTTCTCCAGGTGGGAGCTCGCAACATGCAGAACTTCTCGCTCCTCAAGCAGCTCGGGACGATGAGGCGCCCGGTCCTCTTGAAGCGCGGCCCCTCGGCGACCATCAAGGAGTGGCTCATGGCCGCCGAGTACCTGGTCTCCCGCGGCAACTACGAGGTGGCGCTGTGCGAGCGCGGGATCCGCACCTTCGAGACCATGACCCGAAACACGCTGGACCTGAACGCGGTCCCGGTCCTGAAGGCGCTCTCGCACCTGCCAGTGCTCGTCGACCCGTCCCACGGCATCGGGCTACGGGCCCACGTTGCCGCCATGGCCCGCGCCGGGGTGGCGGCGGGAGCGGACGGCATCATGGTCGAGGTTCACCCCCACCCCGAGGCCGCTCTCTCCGACGGGGCGCAGTCGCTCACCGTGCCCGAGTTCGAGGAGCTCATGCTGCAGGTGCGGTCGATCGCGGCTGCGGTGGGGCGGACCGTCTAGATCCTCCTCCTCGTCCCGGGCCGTGGGGCTGCGTCCTTCCTCCCTGGTCCGCCCGGCGCCTCGAGGGTCCATCTCGAGCCCGCCGGCGGGGGAAGCGCATCCGCCGCGGGCGAGAAGGGAAGGGCGAGCCTTGGCCCTTCGCCACGGCTCTAGCCCCAGGGCTCGCCCTTCTTCGGCGCTCTTTGAACCTCCAGCCGGTCCGGCCGGGGGGCAGCGACCGGTGCGGGGCGCGTGGTAACCTGCCCGTTTTCCGCGCCAAGGAGCCCCGATGTTCATCGCCATGAAGCCCCACGCCACCCCCGCCGAGTTCGAGGCGGTGGTGGAGAAGATCCGCGCCTTGAACCTCACCCCGCACCCCATCGTCGGCACCGAGCGGAAGGTGGTGGCGGTCATCGGAGACATCGCCGGGCTCGACCCCGAGGAATTGTTCGGCACCATGCCCGGGGTGGCCGAGGCCCTCCGGGTCTCCCAGCCGTTCAAGCTCGTCTCCCGCGAGGTGAAGGAGGAGGACACCGTCCTCGACGTGGGGGGCGTGCCGCTCGGCGGCCGCGCCATCGCGGTCATGGCCGGTCCCTGCTCGGTCGAGTCGAGGGAGCAGATCCTCGAGACGGCGGAGGCGGTGAAGCGGGCCGGCGCCCGGTTCCTGCGAGGCGGGGCGTTCAAGCCCCGCACGAGCCCCTACGAGTTCCAGGGGCTACGGGAGGAGGGCCTGAAGCTGCTCGCCCTCGCTCGGGAACGGACCGGCCTCAAGGTGGTGACCGAGGTGAAGGACACCGAGACCCTCTCCCTGGTGGCGGAGTACGCCGACGTCCTGCAGGTGGGAGCCCGCAACATGCAGAACTACTCGCTCCTCGAGCGGCTCGGGACCGTCGACAAGCCGGTGCTCTTGAAGCGCGGCCTCTCCGCCACCATCAAGGAGTGGCTCATGGCCGCCGAGTACGTGGTCTCGAAGGGGAATCATCGGGTGGCGCTCTGCGAGCGAGGGATCCGGACATTCGAGACGATGACTCGCAACACCCTCGATATCAACGCCATCCCGGTCGTGAAGGCCTTGACCCACCTTCCCGTGCTCGTCGACCCGTCGCACGGGATCGGGCTGCGTGCCCATGTGCCCGCCATCGCGCGAGCGGGTGTCGCGGCGGGCGCGGACGGGATCATCGTGGAGGTGCATCCCACCCCGGAGAAGGCGCTCTCGGATGGGCACCAGTCGCTCACGCCGGGCGAGTTCGAAGAGCTCATGAAGCAGGTCCGGGTGATCGCCGGCGCGATCGGGCGGCCCATTCCGGTCTGATCCGCACCGGTCGTTCCATCCCGAAACAGTAGGAGCCCGCTATCCGCCCGGTTTGGGGGCTAAGGCTCCTTGACGTACGCCCGGGATGCGTTAACTGTTGGACGTGAAGCTTGAGCACGAGATTCCCGCTTCCGAGGATCGCCAAGACGTCGCGATTCCGGGAGGTTGCATCCTCTGCGGAGGAGACCTGGCCGTGCGTTTCACCGGCAAGGGTGCGGTCTCGTTTTGCCCGCGGTGCAACTGGCTCTCGCACCCGCGTGTGCGCCGCGAGGACGGCAACGTCTACATGATGCACCCCGCTGCCGGGCTGTCCTGAAGTCGCTCACCCGAGCGAGGCCCTAAGCGCTCGTAAGTCCACCGGCTCACCAGCCGGGGGGTCTATGCGGACCCGAGTACAACTGGGCACAAAACGGGAGTATCAAGGAGATCGGCGACCCCCAGACGGGCACTCGCCTTGAGAGTCCTCGCTTGAGCGGCAACCGGCGGCCGCGGCATGGCCGACTCGGAACCAGATCATGAGCGGAGAGGGGCCCTTCATAGAGGTCACGCGGGCATTGCGGCAGGAGCCGTGGGAGGGGGGCGCGGCCGCCATCGAGGACCCGGGCGGTCTGTTCGCCCCAAAGACCGTCCCGGGGAAGCCCACCACGTTCCGGGCACCTTCTCCCTGGGCAACCTCAGGCTTTCCCCCGATGATCTCCGCCCCGAGGACGTGCCCCGGCTCTTCGTCGTGATCGGCCCCATGCAGAAGACCCTGCTCGGCCCTGCCATCGCCCAAGAACCGCTCGACCCCTTGGCCAGGGAGCTTCCATGAGGCTCCGCCTGCTCGCAGCCGCACCGCTCGTGCTCGCCGCGATCCTCGTGGCTCTCATCCTGGGCCTTTCCCCGAGCGGAGAGCTCGACCTCCTCTTCCGTGCCGAGGGGGTGCTGGTGAAGGCGGTGGCCGCAGCCGGGTGCGCGGCGGCCGCCCTCTCTTTCGCCCCGCGAAGCCGGCTCCGCGTGGCCTGGAGCCTGATGGCGGGGTGCTACCTCGTGCTCGCGGTGAAGACCACCCCGGTGCTCGGGGACGACCTCGTGGTCGTCCGGGTGGGAACCCTGCTCGCGAACGTCCTCGCGCCCCTCGGCTCCTTGCTCATGGTGCAGGCCTGGTACGGCTCGGGGCTCGCCCCGGCCATTCCCCCCGTCCGCCGGCGGGTCCTGCCGCTCCTCACCTTCGTCGGGGCCCTCTTCGTGGCCGGTCCGGGGCTCATCTCGCGGGTGGAGGCGGTGGGACAGGACCCATTGGCCATCCTCCTCATCTTCTCCGCCCTGGGCGACATCGGGAGCATCACCCTGCTCGCGCCCCTGTTGCTCATCGCCCTCGCGATGCGGGGCGGCCGGCTGGCCTGGCCCTGGGCGCTTCTCGCTGCGGGGGAGCTGTCCTGGCTTCTCTACGACGTCGTCTCCTCCTTGGAGCCCGACGTGCTCTCGTCCCCGGCGCTGGTACACGGGCTGCCCGAGATGCTGAGGGCGTCCGGCTGCCTGTTCTACGCCGCGGCGGGGCTCGCCCAAAGGTTCGCGCTCCAGGCCGCGCCTCGCTACGAGGAAGCCGGCACGGCATGAGGGGCTTGGCCCGAGCCGGCCAGGGCAGAGCCCGTGGCCAAGGGGCGAAGGGTTGAGCCCCTCCGCCACGCCGCAGGAGCTCATCGCGCTCCGCCTGGCGGAGTACCTCGGCCCGAACACCGCACGGGTCGCCGCCCGGCTGTGCTCGGAGCGGGCGACCGGGCGCGCGGCCGGTCCGCTCACGCGCGCGGAAGAGACTCGCCTCCTCGAGGCGCTGCGCCCCATGCTTCGAACACTCCTCGGCCGGGCGCGCGCCGAGGACCTGCTCCGGCAACTCGCTCAGGATCTCGCATGAACCCCCCTCCCGCCCTCGTGGGTCCCCGGCCGGCGTCCCTCGTGAAGAGCCCCGGGGCCTGCCTCTTTATGGCCCTCCTCGTCGCCGCGGTGCTCTCCGCGGTGGAGACGACGGCGTCCCCCCTCGCCCTCGAAGGCCTCGCCGTCTGCGTGGCGGTGGCGGCATACCTCGTCGGAGCGGCGGGAGCCTTTGCCGGGGCCACGGGCTTCGCGAGGGGCGACCACCTCCGCCGGGCCTGGATCCTCATTGGCCTCGCCTCCTTCGCCCTGGCCGCCGGCCGCCTCTTGTGGCCGGGTGAGCTCCTCGGGCTCCCCGACACGCTCACCACCCTCTGGCTCCGCTCGGCCGTGACGGTCTTCTCGAACGTCCTGAACGTCCTGGGGATGGGCCTCATCGCCCTCACCTGGCTTCGGGCCGGCCTGCCCCCTCCCGGATCCCCGCGCGAGCGGATCGCGGTGGGCGTGGTCCTCGCGCTCGTGGCCTTTCTCGTGCCGGGCCCGAGTCTCGTGGCCGACCTTCAGGCGGCGCTCCGGGGCGATCCCTACGCGGGCGCGCTCGTCGTCGGGGGCGCCTGCGACGTGGCCGTGTTCCTCCTCATTGCCCCGGTGTTCCTCATGGCGAGGGCGCTCTCCGGCGGATCGCTCGCCTGGCCGTTCGGCCTCGTGGCCGCGAGCAACCTCGCCTGGCTGGTGCTCGACGGGTTCGAGCTCTATGGCTCGCTCCCCGGCATGCCCCCCGGCGTGGGCCGGGTGCTCACCGGCCTCCTTCGCACCCTCGCCTGCCTTCTGCTCGCGGCGGCGGGGATCACCCAGCGCCTGGCGGTCCTGAGCGGCGCGCCGGTCGAAGCGCCCGCTTGAGCGACCGGACGAACTTGACCACCCGGCCGGCGCGGATGGGGCGCGGTCCGCCCTCGGCGATCCGCTCGACGATGGCGCTGCCCACCACCACCCCGTCGGCCAGCGGGCCGAGGGCCCGCGCCTGCTCGGGGGAGGAGACGCCGAACCCGATCACCACCGGGAGGGAGGTGGCCCTTCGAATCGACGCCACGAGCGGGCCGATGGCGGGCGGCGAGGAGTGCCGGGCGCCGGTGACGCCGGTCACCGACACGAAGTAGAGGAACCCGGTGGCGGCCCTGGCGGCGGCCTCCACCCGGGCCTGGTTCGAGGTGGGAGCGAGCAGGTACACGAGCCGGACCCCGCTCGCGGCCGCGGCCGGAGCGATGAGATCCCCCTCCTCGGGGAGGAGGTCGGGGACGATGAGGGCGTCGACGCCCGAGGAGGAACACCCCTCCATGAGCCTGTCGACCCCGTGCGCGATCAAGGGGTTCAGGTATCCCATGAGGGCGATGGGGATCTGGGAGCGGGCCCTCACCCGGGCCGCGATCGAGAGCACGTCCTCGAGCGTGGTTCCGCGGGAGAGGGCCCGCGTGGCGGCCGCCTGGATGGTGGGTCCGTCGGCGATGGGATCGGAGAACGGGACGCCCAGCTCGAGGAGGTCGGCGCCCCCCTCGACGCAGGCGAGGGCCATGGCGAGCGAGGTGCTCGGGTCGGGATCGCCGCCCATGACGTAGGTCACGAGGGCCGCCTCGCCGGCGTCGCGGCAGCGTGCGAAGGCCGAGCCGATGCGATCCACGGATCGGTCGGGGAGGGCGGGAAGGTCGGGGCGGGCGTTCACCGTCCTTCTCCCTTCCGGGCCCGGGGCGGACGGCGGACCGGGCCCGCGAGGAGGGCGCGAACCTGTTCCACGTCCTTGTCGCCGCGGCCCGAGACGTTCACGAGCACCAGCCCATCGGGGCCGAGCTCCGCGCCGAGTTTTCGGGCGGCGGAGACGGCGTGGGCGCTCTCCAGGGCGGGGATGATCCCCTCGAGGCGGGCCAGGTACTGGAACGAGTCCAGGGCCTCGGCGTCGGTCTGCGGGGCGAGGGTGAGCCGCCCCCGATCCTTGAGGAAGGAGAGCTCGGGGCCGACGCCGGGGTAGTCGAGCCCGGCCGAGACCGAGTGGGCCTCGGCGATCTGGCCGTGCTCGTCCTGGAGCACGTAGCTGCGCGAGCCGTGGAGCACGCCCGGCCTGCCCCGGGCCAGCGAGGCCCCGTGCCGCCCAGTGGAGAGGCCGTGGCCGGCGGCCTCGGCGGCGACGAGCCGGACGGCCGCGTCCTCGAGGAAGGCGCTGAACACCCCCATGGCATTGGACCCGCCCCCCACGCAGGCCACCACCGCGTCCGGCAGCCGGCCGCAGCGCTCCAGCACCTGCCTGCGGGCCTCGCGCCCGATCACCGACTGGAAGGAACGGACCAGGGCGGGGTACGGGTGCGGGCCGGCCACCGAGCCGATGATGTAGTAGGTGTCGCCGACGTTCGTGACCCAGTCGCGCAGGGCCTCGTTCATCGCGTCCTTGAGGGTCCGGGAGCCGGTCTCGACCGGGATCACCCGGGCTCCGAGCAGCTGCATGCGGAAGACGTTCAGCGCCTGGCGCTGCACGTCGAGGGCGCCCTGGTACACGTCGCAGGGGAGGCCGAACAGCGCGGCGACGGTGGCGGTGGCCACGCCGTGCTGGCCGGCGCCGGTCTCGGCGATGATCCGCCTCTTGCCCATGCGGCGAGCGAGCAGCACCTGGCCGAGGGTGTTGTTGAGCTTGTGGGACCCGGTGTGGCACAGATCCTCGCGCTTCAGGAGCACCCGGCAGCCGCCCAGGTCGGCGCTCATGCGCCGAGCCTCGGAGAGAGGGGTCTCCCGGCCCGCGTACCGGGAGAGGAGAAGGTCGAGCTCCTCCGCGAACGAGGGATCCTCCCGGGCCTCCCGCCAGGCGAGGGCGAGCTCGTCCAGCGCCGGAACCAGGGTCTCGGGAACGAACCGCCCGCCATACTCGCCGAACCGTCCCCGCTCGTCGGGTAGCCCCGCCTCGATCACGGACCCTCCTTCACTGGCTCGAGGGCCGACTTGGCGTTCCGGATGAACGCCTCGACGAGCCTCCTGTCCTTATGCCCGGGAGCGGACTCCACCCCGCTCGCGACGTCCACGCCGCGGGGGCGCACCCGCCGGATCGCCTGGGCCACGTTCTCGGGGGTGAGCCCCCCCGCGAGAAAGAGCGGGACCCTCGCCCCGATCTCGGCCGCGACCGACCAGTCGAAGCTCGTTCCGCTCCCGCCGTAGCCGGGAGAGGCGGAATCGAGGAGGAAGGCCGAGACCGCATACGCCCCGAGGGCGGAAAGGGAGCGGCGGTCCTTGACGCGGATCGCCTTCACCACCGGGACGGGGGACTTGGCGCAGAGGGCGGGAGGCTCGTCGCCGTGCAGCTGCACGGCGCGGATGCCCGAGACCCGGACGGCCTCGAGAAGCTCCTCCTCGCTCGGGTCGACGAGGACGCCCACCGGCAAGACCGAGGGGGGCAGGGCGTCGACCAGGGCGGCCGCGGACCGCGGGGGGAGGTAGCGGGGCGAATTCGGCCAGAAGTTGAAGCCCAGGCAGTCCGCCCCGAGCCCGGAGGCCCAGAGAGCGTCCTCGAGCCGGGTGATCCCGCAGATCTTGACGAGCACGCCGCCGCTCACGGGGCCATCCCCGCCAAGGAGAGCTCGGCGAGCAGGGCGGCCGGGTCCAGAGCGCGCACCAGCGCCTCGCCCACGAGGAGGTTCGCCGCCCCCACCCGGCGGAGCCGCCGGACGTCGGCGGCGGTCCTGATCCCGCTCTCGGCGACGCCCTTCACGCGCCCGGGGAGCGCGGGGAGGATCCGCTCGGAGGCGGAGAGGTCCACGGCGAAGGTCCGCAGGTCGCGGTTGTTCACCCCGACGAGGCGGGCCCCGGCGAGGAGCGCGGTCTCGGCCTCGGCCGGATCGTGCACCTCGACCAGGGCGGAGAGCTCGAGGGCGGCACAGTCCTCGAGGAGGCGGCGGAGCACGTCCGGCGCGAGCGCGGCCACGATGAGCAGCACCGCGTCCGCCCCGGCGGCGCGGGCCTCGAGGAGCTGGTAGCGGTCCAGGACGAAGTCCTTGCGGAGCAGCGGGAGGTCGACCGCGGCCCTCGCCGCGGAGAGGTCCTCGAGGGAGCCCGAGAACCCGGGCCCGTCGGTGAGCACGGACAGGGCCGCGGCGCCGGCCCCTGCGTACCGCCGCGCCTGGGACGGGGCGCAGAGGTCCGGGTCCAAGGGGCCGGCCGACGGGCTGGCCCGCTTCACCTCGGCGACGATCCGGATGGGCCCGCCGGAGGGGGAGAGAGCGGCCTCGAACGGGCGCGGCCGCGGCGCGGCGGCGGCGCGGGCCTCGAGCTCCCGGTCGGGGAGAGCGGCCCGGCGCTCCGCCACCTCGACCCGCTTGCGCGCCAGGATCTCTTCGAGGAACGACGGGCTCATGTGGCGGGGGCGGTGACGGAGGCGAGCTGGCGAAGCTTCTCGTAGGCCGCCCCCCGGTCGAGCGATTCGGCGGCGAGGCGGACCCCGTGCCGGAGATCGCCGGCGGCGCCGGCGCTGACCAGGGCGGCGGCGGCGTTGGCGAGGACGGCGTCGCGGGGCGGCCCCTTCTGACCCCCGAGGATGTCCCGCAGGATCCGCGCGTTCTCGCTGGCGTCCCCTCCCGCAAGGGATTCGACCGGGTGGCGGGGGAGACCCATGTCCTCGGGGACCATCGCGTACCGGTCGGTGGTCCCGTCCTTGACCTCGCAGACGTGGGTCATGCCGGTGACGGCCACCTCGTCGAGCCCCTCGCCGTGCACCACGAAGGCGTGCCGCGCTCCCAGCTTGGCGAGAACGCCCCCGAGGACGGGGACCCACCGCGCCTCGTAGACGCCCATGACCTGGTGGCGGGCGCCGGCCGGGTTGGCGAGCGGCCCGAGCAGGTTGAAGACGGTGCGCACGCCGAGCTCGCGGCGGATGCCGGCCACCGCCTTGAAGGCGGGATGGAGCCTGGGCGCGAACAAGAATCCGATCCCCACCTCGGAGATGGCTCGCTCGACCACGTCCTTGGGCGCGTCGACGTTCACCCCGAGGGCGGCGAGGACGTCGGCCGAGCCGGCCCGGGAGGAGACCGCCCGGTTGCCGTGCTTGGCCACGCACACCCCCGCCCCCGCCACCGCGAACGCCGCGCCGGTGGAGATGTTGAAGGTGTGGCGGCCGTCGCCTCCGGTGCCGCAGGTGTCCACGAAGACCTCGCGATCGACCCTGACCCGGTCGACCCTGGCCCGCATCACCTCGGCCGCACCGGTGATCTCGTCCACGGTCTCCCCCTTGAGCCGCAGGGCGGCTAAGAAGGCGCCGACCTGTGCCGGGGTCGCCCCTCCGTCGGCGATCTCCTCCATCGCCGCCACCACCTCGGCCCGGGTGAGGTCCTGCCTTTCGATGAGCCGTTCGATCGCTTTTTGGATCATGGCCCTGCCTCCCGGGAAGGACGCTTCGCAGCGCTCCTTTGCGGCGCGAACGCCCTGAGCCAGTTCGCGAGGAGCCGCTTCCCCTGCGGCGTGAGGATCGACTCGGGGTGGAACTGTACCCCTTCCACCGGGAGCCGCCGGTGACGGAGCCCCATGATCTCGCCCTCCGCGGTCCAGGCCGAGACGGCGAGGCAGCCGGGCAGGCTCTCCCGTTCGACCACCAGGGAGTGGTAGCGGCCCGCCTCGAAGGGCATGGAGAGGCCGGCGTAGAGTCCCCGTCCCCGGTGGTGGACCGGGCTCGACTTGCCGTGGACGATGCGGGTGTTTCTCACCACCCGGCCTCCGAAGGCTTGGCCGATGGCCTGGTGGCCGAGGCAAACGCCGAGGATGGGGAGCTCCCCGAAGAGGGCGGCGATGGCCGGGAGGGTCACGCCGGCCTCGTCCGGCGTGCACGGCCCGGGGGAGAGAACGAGCCCGTCCGGCCGGCGCCCCCTGATCCCTGCGACGTCGAGCTCGTCGTTGCGGAAGACCTCGATCCGCGCTCCCAGCTCGCCGAGGAGCTGCACGAGGTTGAAGGTGAACGAGTCGTAGTTGTCCACGAGGACGAGGTGGGGGCCCGGGTTCTCGGCTCCGAACAAGGTCCCGGGGGAGGCGGTCCCTCGCGAGGAGGGGCGGGCTCGTTCCCTTTCTCTCTTCTCGCTCACGGCCGGCCCCCCCGCGGCCTTGCCAAGGGCCGCCGGGCGGCCACGGCGCGCCGCCCTCCCGCCCCCCGCCCGCGCCCCCTCTTCCCCCGGGCGCCCTTCGGAGGCGGAGCGCTCGTCGCGTGGAGGGCCCGCCCCTGCGCCTGGGCGACGGCGGTGAACACGGCCCGAGCCTTGTTCAAGGACTCCTGGTACTCCGCCGCGGGCAGCGAGTCGTAGACGATGCCGCCGCCGGCCTGGACCGACACCCGGCCACCATTGGCCATGAGGGTGCGGATGGCGATGCACATCTCCATGTTCCCGCCGCGGTCGAAGTAGCCCACCGCCCCGGCGTAGGGACCCCGACGGGCCGGTTCCAGCTCGTCGATGATCTCCATGGCCCGCACCTTGGGGGAGCCGGACACGGTCCCGGCGGGAAAGCCGGCGCGCAGGACGTCCACCGCCTCGAGTCCCGGCAGAAGCTGTCCCCGCACCTCCGACACGAGGTGCATGACGTGGGAGTAGCGCTCCACGGAGCGCAGGGCGGTGACCCGGACCGAGCCCAGGGCCGAGACGCGCCCCACGTCGTTGCGGCCCAGGTCGACGAGCATCATGTGCTCGGCGTTCTCCTTCGGGTCCGCCCGGAGCTCGGCCTCGAGCCGGGCGTCCTCGGCCGGGTCCGCGCCCCGGCGGCGGGTCCCGGCGATGGGGCGCAGGGTGATCTCTCCCTCCTCGAGCTTCACCAGAGTCTCGGGCGAGGAACCGACGAGGGCGCGCTCTCCGTCCCTCACGAAGAAGAGGTAGGGGGAGGGGTTCACCCGCCGCAGCGCCCGGTAGATCTCGAAGGGAGGCAAGGCGCAGTCCGCGTCGAAGCGCTGGGAGACGACGATCTGCTGGCAGTCGCCGGCGGTGATGTACTCCTTCGCCTTGCGGACCGCGGAGAGGAACGCCCGGCGCGAGACCCTGGGGGAGAGGGCCGCGCTCTTCGCCGCGCGCCGGGGGCGGGGGTCCTTGAGCGGGCGGGCCAGTGCCGAAAGGCGCCGCGCGAGCCGGTCCACCGCCCGAAGGTAGAGCCCGCGGGGGTCGTCGCCCTCGTCGCACCGGACCTCCTGGATGAGGTGGAGCGAGTGGCGGAGGTTGTCGAAGGCCACCACCTCGTCGAAGTCCATGAAAAGGACGTCGGGGAAGGAGAGCTCGTCGGGCCCCTTCACCTTGACGCGGGGCTCGAAGAGCCGGACGGCGTCGTAGGAGACGTGCCCCACGAGTCCCCCGGAGAAGCGCGGGGTCCCCGGGACCCGGACCGCCCGGTGGGTCGAGAGGGCCGCCCGGATCTTGGCGATTGGGTCCCCTTGGTCACCGAGCTTGTAGCGGAGGGTGCTGCGCGGTCCGGCGCCCAGGAAGGAGAACCGGGCGCTTTTCTCCCCTCCCTCGACCGACTCGAGGAGGAAGGCCTGGGGCTTCCCCCGCGAGATCTTGAGGAAGGCGGAGACGGGCGTCTCGGTGTCGGCGTCCACCTCGACGCGCACCGGAACCGCCCGGCCCGGCCGGCACAGGGAGAGGAAGGTGTCGAGATCGGGGAGGACGCTCTCAAGAGAGGCGCCAAAGAAACACCGTCATGCCCTCACCCGCCTTTGGGGCCCGGCCACCTCGACGGCGTCCCTGGCCACGATCCGGTTCTCGCTGTTCACGAGCACCACCACGGGCTTATGGGTTCGGGCCTCGGACTCCTCGAGCTCGGCGAACGAGGCGAGGATGACCTTGTCGCCGGGCCGGTTGAGGTGCGCCGCCGCCCCGTTGATGCACACGACGCCGGAGCCTCGCTCGCCGCGCAAGGCGTAGGTCTCGAGCCGGGACCCGCGGGTGACGTTCCACACCTGGACGGCCTCGTGCTCCCAGATCCCGGCCGCCTCGAGCAGGTCCTCGTCGATGGTGACCGAGCCCTCGTAGTCGAGGTCCGCGTCGGTCACGGTGGCGCGGTGGATCTTGGACTTGAGGAACGTCCGGCGCATGGCTGGGAGGATGTCTTTACCCGCTCGGCGCATCCCGCGCAAGCGGCAGCGGGAAAAGGGGCACGCCCCGGTTGTCCTGGGGGCCCTGGTCCGCTAGCGTCCCGTTCCCAGGTGATTCGGCCCGTCGCAGCCCGCCGGCTCGAGGTCCACGCCGCTGCCCGCGGGGACCTGGCGGGGTTCCTCCGCCTCGACCCCCAGCGGCTCCGCTTCTCGCTCGGAACCTCGCTCGCGGAGGTGTCCGTTCCCATAGAGATCTCTTCCGACGCCTCCTCCATCGTCCGCGGATCGGGGGTGGAGCTCGCGCTCCTTCTCACCTCGCACCATCGCAGGTTCGTGGCCGGGGACGACCTCGATCGGCTCATCCTGCGCGAGGACTACGCGGCGCTGCCCCTGGTCCAGGCGGCCCTCTCGCCCTCGACGGGTGGCCCGGACCTCCGCTCCGCCGCCCAGCTCGGTCCGGCCCTGCACCCGGCCTTGACCGCCGGCGTGGTCTCGGCCTGGATGGGAAAGGGTGGTCGCGGCCGCTCGCTCGTGGCCCTGTGGATCGAGCTGCTCCGACAGGCCTTCGCCGAGATGGAGGAGACGCGGGGCCGGGAGCGTACCCCCCTGCTCGTCGTCCTGGCGCTCTCCGCGGCGAGCGCGGCATCGGCGGCCGACATGCAGGGCGCGCTCCCCTCGGCCCCGCTGGACCGCTACTTCCGGGCGGGCGCCCTCGCGGGGATGTGGCTCGCGGCTCGCACCGGGCTCTTTCGCGCCTGGCGGGAGACGGGGCGGGCGGCGAAGGATCCCCTGGCCCTGCAGCTCGAGGCGGCGATCTCGCCCGTGACCTTCCTCGGCGGTCGCGCGGGCGCGCTCGCGGGCGGTGTCACGCTGTACGGCCTCGAGCTCTCCGCCGGCGTGCCGCGGGCCGACGACCTGCTCGTGCGCCTGTCGGCGGGGGGGGCGGCCGAGGAGGCCGCGGCCGAGATCCTTTCCTCCCTCGAGGCCGAGCACGACCTGGGGCGAAGGGCGGAGGGGGCGGTGGCGGTGGCGGCCCTGCGCGACCTGCTCACCGATGGGCTCGCCGCTGCCGAGGGGGGAGGGCCCCGCTCGGCCCTCGATTCCGTTCGCGATCTCCTCTGTGGACCGGGGGCGCTCTCTGCCGCTCTCGCCGACGAGGCGGGGCGCCGGGAGCTCCAGGGGGTGCTCTCGGACCTTTCCCCGAAGGGAAAGGAGGAGCCGCTCGGGCGCGCCGCCGCGGCGGTCCGGGCCTGGCGTCAGAAGGATCCGGGTGCCGCCCTCGGGATCTCCCGGGCCGCTTCCCACGCCGAGTACGCCGCCGCGGCGTCGTCGCTGCTCGCCGACGTGACGCTCGACCGGGTGGCCGGGGTCGCCCGGCGGGCCTTCTCCTTCCGGACGGGCCGGGAGGCCGAGGGCGGCAGCGAGGCCGAGTGGGAGCTCGGCCGTCTCTACCGGCTCTCCGCGCGGGGGGGGAGGATCCTCCGGGCCCCCTCGGACCGGCGCACCGCTCACCTCTTCACGGACGTAAAAGACTTCACCCGGCGCACCGCGCTTTTGGGCGAGGCCGCCATGGCCGAGTTCTTGAGGCGCGAGTTCTACGGGCCCATCCTCACGGCCGCCCAGGAGCACTTCAGCGGGATGGATCACCTGGCCGACCGGGGCGGCGTCTCGCTCAACGCCCTGCTCGGCGATGCCATCAGCTTCTGCGGCCGGATCGACGCCATGGTCGACTTGGCCAAGATGGTCCGGGGGCACATGGCCTCTTACGCTCTGCGGCTTTCGCGGGAGGTCTCGAGCGAGGTGGTGGCCCGCCAGATCGCGGTCATCGAGCAGGCCCAGGCGGCGGCTCTTTCGGAGGCCCGGGCGGCGCGGGAGAGGGCGGAGGCGCTGCTCACCGCGGAGCGGGCGGGGACGGCGGAGCACGCGGCCGCCCAGGCCACCCTCGCCCGCGCCCGCACCGAGGAGGAACGCCTTTCCGCCGAGCGCGAACGGGCCCTCTCCCGGGCCCGCGGCGAGGCGCTCGAGGCCGGCACCTTCATCAGCTACGGCTCCGAGCCGCTCGTGGTCGTGATCGAGGACGAGGTCTTCGGTCGAAACCGGGTGGCCATCGCCGAGAAGATCAACGAGGCGGCGCGGGGGACCGCCCGTGCCCCCTCGGCCCGGTCTCGGGCCGATGCGGCGCTGAAGAGAGAGCGGGCCCGTCGCGGGAACCCCGAGCTCCCCCACGCCTTCAGCGTCTTCATCGGCCGACCGTTCGGCCTCGCCCTGGGCCCCGAGGCCGAGGAGGAGGCGGTTTCGGCCTGGAGGGAGGGGGACGGCGCCCGGGCGATGCGCCTCTTGTCCGGGCCCGCCCGCGAGGCCCTCCGGGCCGCCTCCCAGGACGATCCCGACGAGCCGGCCGACATCTACAACAGCGGCGCCGCCCTGTCCGAGGAGGCCCTCGAGGTCTTCCTCGCGGAGGTGGGCCGGGCCCGCGACGTCCGCCGGGTGACGGTTCCCCCGGAGAAGATCCCCGAGGAGCTGAAGGCCCGCTGGTTCTTCGGCGAGGGGCCCCAGGATCTCGTGGTGTGCGGCCGGGGGAACCGGGTGGAGGAGATGTTCCGGCGGGTGGGGCGTGCGTCCTTCAAGGGCCTGGGCGGGGTGGTGGTCTGGGAGCTCTGCGCCGAGACGGGTGGTCCGGGCGCGCTCGCGGCAGCGCTCGGCACCTCGTGGTTCAAGGGCGCCCTCTAAACTAAGAGTTGTCCCATAATTCGCCGAGGGGCGAGGAAGGGTCCAAGCCGGTTCGCCGTCGGGCCCGCTCGAACGTGGTCTGGCGAGTGCCAGGCTCTCATCTCGGGTTGCGTCCGGGGCCGTGCCGACGGTTCGCCGAGCCACCGGCATCTGCGCCGGTGTGGACATCCACGAGTCGAGGCAGCTGGCCTCGCAGGCGGAGAGGTCGTTTCGCTCGGACCGGGTGTCTTGCCACCCGTGAGAAGAGGAAAGGTGGAGGAGACGGTGGATCTCGGAATGAGCCCGCTGAGCTGCAGGGTAGTCGACGCGGGCGGAGGCGGGCTCGCCGGGACGGTCGAGCACGATGAAGGCCCCAAGGACAGCGGAGACGACGTCCCGGTCGCCAACCGTACCGCAGCGGGTGCAGCGATGGACGCGGTCGGCAAGAGACTTCGGTACCCGTGCGCCGCAAGGACACTACTGGGAGAGCGTGGTGGTGCGGGTAGGGATTCGGACAAGTCCGCCTTTGTGGCCGGCGAGGTTTGCTACCGTCCGCGCCTCGCGGTCGATGGCCGACACGAGTAGGCCAGGGGTGAAGGCGGCCACCCCCCGCCCCCAGTTGCGGGCCCAGGCTGAGATGGCGGCGTCCTCGACCACGAGGTTGTAGCCGTGGAGACGGACCAGCTCGGCGGCGGCGCGCCGGGCCCGGTCCCGCCGTGCCTGTGCCGCGGATGCTGCAGCGGCGGCCTGCGCGGCGCGCAGGCGGCGGTAGCTCTGCGAAAGCTGGTGCGCCGGTAGGCCTTGAGCGGGACCCCACCTCCCCGTGCCAGCCTCGGGCCCTGCGGGATCACTTCTACCGGGGGCAGGTCAGCAGCAGCGCGCCGCCGGGCGCGCTTCTCCTGCCGCTTGGACAGTTGGTACTGAGCCCGGTTCAGAGCTCGCCGCGACCGCTCCAGTGCCCGCTGCCGGCGCCGCTCCCGCCGACCGCGACGTGCCTCGCCCTCACGGGCCGCGCGGTCTCGCTCGACCCGGGTGAGCCGCAGGGCACGGCCCTCCATCTGCGAGGCGATGATGAGCTTAGAGACGTTGACGTCGATTCCTGCCGCCCGGTTCGCTTCGGCCTTTGCCACCTCCGCTCGCCTCGCTTTCGAGAGGGGCGAGACGTAGGGAGGGGTCAGCACCATGAGGTGCGCCTCGTAGCGCCAGCCACCCGGGACTTGGGGCGACCGCGTGCGAACGAGATCGACCTTGTGCCACCTTGAGGGGTCGAGGAGGTAGTGGTCGAGGATGGGCTGGTTGCAGGGTGCGGTGGGCAGGCGAACGGGCAGGACGAGCTTCCCTTCGACAAGGCCGCTCATCACAACCGCCAAGGGGCCCTCATAGGCCCAAAGTCCGTGCCCTCCGGAACGACGAGACGCCGGGGGCTCCTTGAAATCGCCGTCCGGCCCGGTGAACCTCGCCCGGTGGCCGGTGAGCGAGCCGTGGAGCCGGAACGTCTCCCACTTGCGTTCCCGGGTGTGCGAGCGGGCCCGACCGGGCAGGCGGGTAAATTCGTGCCACCTCCCTACGTGCAAGAGCCCCTGCCGGCGCCCGGACGCATCGCGGAACAGGTGCCGCTCCACCGCCGGCCAGACCGAGTCGGCGAGATGCATGGCCAGCGCCTTGGTGATGTGCCGCCGGAGGTGGGGCGCACCGTCGAGGTAGGCGTAGGCCTGGTGTTCGAGCGCCGTGCGGCTCAAACCGAGTCTATCCCGCATGGCCGCGGCAAAAAACTGGCCGGTCCTTCGCGACCACCGCCGGCGCGGTTGACATCTTGCCCACACCATTGCCACGGTCGCCTTCCTCCACAACCTCAAGCTCGACCTTCGGGACAGCTCCTTAGAGAGGCCCTCCTTGCCCCGGTGGCCCGGCGTGCCCAAGCTGAACCGCGTGGAGCGGGCCCGCGACACGCTTCGCACCACCGGCGGCCCGGTGGGCCCGCGCGCGCTGAACGTGCTCCTCGGCGTTTGGCTCTTCGCCTCGGCGTTCCTTTGGCGCCACCCGGACAACGTCGGGTACAACGACTGGGTCTGCGGGCTGCTCGTGGCGGCGGCGGCGCTCTCGGCGGTGTGGGCCCCGGGGTACCGTTTCGTCTCTGCGGGTATCGCCGTCTGGCTTTCGTTCTCGACCCTCCTCTTCGGGTACCAATCGTTCGTGGCGCGCCTCCACGATCTGGCCCTCGCGGGGGCGATCTTCGTCGTTTCCCTGGTGCACGGGCCGCCCCCGCTCGAGGCGAGGGAGGGGGAGGGGTAGGCTCGCCCGCGGACCCGGGGCCGTCGTCGGGTCCTCTGCGACTAGAGGGGAGCTCGGTCGACCGGGTCGTACACGGGCGACAGGGCGAGGGCTCGCGCCGGGCCGGGCGGCGAGCTCCCTTGGTATCCTCGACGGGTGACCCACGGCGTTTTGGAGGAGCTTTGGCGCGGCCTCCTCCCGTTCTTCGGGAGCGGGTGGCCCTTAATCGCCGCCGCCGCAGCGGCCCTGGGCCTGGCCCTCTTCCTCGCGAGCCGCAGGGCTCGCGGTAAGAAGCCTCGCCGGTCCGGGCGGCGGAGGGCTCCTCGTTATCCCGTCGTCTTGGCCCACGGGCTTCTCGGGTTCGACGAACTGCGCATGGGCCGGATGCGCACCGAGTACTTCCGGGGCGTGGCCGAGCGATTGGAGCGGGAGGGCTATCTCGTCCACCGCTCAAGGGTGTCGAAGACCGCCTCCATCGCCGATCGGGCGAGGGAGCTCGCGGCGTTCGTTCAGGAGCTCCCCGGGCGGCGGGTGAACGTGGTGGCGCATTCCATGGGAGGCCTGGACGCCCGGTTTGCCCTCACTCACCTCGGGATGTCGCGGAAGGTGGCCTCGGTGACGACGGTGGGAACGCCCCACCTCGGAACTCCGCTCGCCGACCTCGGCGCGCGGCCCGGCGCGAAGACCCTCTGGGCGGCCCTTCGCGGTTTGGGGATGAACGTCGACGCGTTTCACGATCTCACGACGGAGCGCATGGCGGAGTTCAACGAGTCCACCCCGGACGCGCGGGGGGTGCTCTACGCGAGCGTGGTGGGTGCCCCCGGTGGGCGGCGCGAGGTGATGCCCATCCTGGTGCCCACTTACCTGTGGCTGGGCGAGTGGGCCGGGGGAAACGACGGGCTCGTCCCGGCAGCCTCCCAGCGCTGGGGCGAGGTCGTCCGGGAGGTCGGCGCCGACCACTTCGCGCAGATCGGCTGGTCGCGAAGGTTCGCGGCGGGGGAGTTCTATCTCGAGCTCCTCCACGAGCTTCGGGCCTTTGGCCTCTAAGGAGGCGGCCCTAGCGCGAAGCCCGCCCGCGCTCGTCCGCGATCTTCCCCTCGAAATAGGAGGAGAGGGCGGCGAGCGCGGTGGTGGCGGCGACCACCCGAAGCGCGGTTCCGACCCCGAGCGGGATCGCCTCTGGCCCGGCGCGGGCGAGCACCGTGGTGTAGACGGCCCCGGAGAGCCCGACCCCGAGCACCATGCCCACGTTGCGGGACCCGGCCAGGACGCCGGAGGCGATGCCTCGGCGGTTCGGCGGGGCGGCGCCGAGGAGCCGGCTGTTGTTCGGGGCAACGAAGGCGCCGAAGCCGAAGCCGCAGAGGCCCATGCCCAGCATCACGAGGGCGATGGGCGTGGACGGGCCGACGAAGGAGAGGGAGAAGAGGCCCGCCGAGAGGAGCGAGAGGCCGGCGACCACCGGGCCGCGGGTTCCGAACCGGTCGGAGAGAGTCCCCGCGAGGGGAGCCGTCACCATCATGAGAGCGGGCTGGGAGGTGAGGACGAGTCCCGCCGTGTCGGCCGTGAGCCCGCGCCAGGCGAGGTAGAAGGGCAAAAGGAAGAGCACCGCGAACTGCGCCACGTAGGAGAGCATCGCGCTCGCGACCGCTCCCGAGAACACGCGGCTCGCGAAGAGGGACAGGTCGAGCATGGGCTCTTCCGAGCGGTTCTCCACGAGGAGGAACGCACCGAGGAGCACCGCTGCGGTCACGAGGAGCCCGACGATCGACGGAGCGGTCCAGCCCCAGGCATGTCCCTGGTTCAGCGCGAGGAGCAGGGAAAGGAGCCCCACGAAGAAGAGCGCCGCCCCGAGGAAGTCGAAGCCCGGGGGCACCTCGGCGGGCTTGTCGCGGGCGACGTTCCGCTGGCTGAGCCAGGAACCGACGAGGCCCACCGGGACGTTCACGTAGAACACCGCTTGCCAACCGAGGTGCGTGGCGAGGAGCCCCCCGAGCGGCGGTCCGACCGCGAGGCCCAGGTAGGTCATGACCGCCTGCAGGCCCAGGGCGCGCCCCCGCTCGCTCGGCGGGAAGCTCTGGACGAGGATGGCGGGCGCGTTGGCGTAGAGCATCGCGGCCGAGAGGGCCTGGACGGCGCGGAAGGCCACGAGCCACCCCACCGAGGGGGAGAGGCCGCACAGGGCCGAGGAGAGGACGAATCCCAAGAAGCCGGCGACGTAGACGTCCTTGTGGCCGCGCAGGTCGCCGAGGCGACCGACGATGAGCAAGACTCCGCTCACCACGAGGAGGTAAACCGTCACCACCCACTCGATGCCGGCCACGCTCGTGTGAAGGGCCCGCCCGAGGGTGGGCAAGAGCGCGTTCACGATGCTCGCGTCGAGGGCGGACATGAACGTGCCCACCCCCACCGCGGCGAGGACCGCCCACTTGGCCCCATCGGCCGCACCGGTTCTAAGATCCACGGGGAGTCGGCCCCCTTTCATATCCGTTCACCCTAACGGACTCTAAAGGGCGTTCCCCCGGCCCGCCGCCCATCACCCTGTGCGGAGGGCGCTTCTAGGATCTCCTGGGAGGAGGGCTCCTCGCGTGCCCTTGCCCCCCGGCCGGGGGGAAGGTCCACCCGTCCTTCAGGCAGCCTTGCGCCGACGACCCTTGGCTGCCGCTCGATGCGGTCTTTGGTG
>Ga0335071_10000055_pt1 | contig 128535 bp, 102 predicted proteins | sample Lox_Sample_15_FD_206724 | JGI IMG/M metagenome (GOLD analysis project Ga0335071, IMG submission 206724) | Soil microbial communities from Loxahatchee National Wildlife Refuge, Florida, United States - Lox_Sample_1.5 | ecosystem: Environmental > Terrestrial > Soil > Wetlands | place: USA... | reverse complement strand
GTGGCTGGCAACGCCTGATGTGGATGGCCGAAGGACTCGACACCTTCAACCAAATCTGAAAGATGTGGGTAATGACAAGGGATTAATCCCACGGCTACCGTCAAGGCTCGCTCCGCGAGCCAACCCCCCAAATTGACATGCACCCGACAATCAGCATTCCGTGAAACGCAATTGAAACCGCCGCCGCCCCGTGTCACACTCCGCCCGTGAGTCATCTCCGCCATGCCCGAAAGGTGTTCGACATTGAACTCGCCGCACTCAAGGCAGTGCGCGCGCAGCTCGATAAATCCTTTGATCAGGCCGTCAACGTGATCGTCGAGATGCTGGTGCACCGCCGCAAAATTGTCGTCGTCGGCATCGGCAAATCGGGCAACATCGGCCACAAGATTGCCGCCACGCTCACCAGCACCGGCTCCACCAGCGTGGTGCTCAATAGCGTGGACGCGTTGCACGGCGACATCGGCCTCGTCAACGACGGCGACGTCATTCTGGCGCTGAGTTATTCCGGTGAATCGGAGGAATTGCTCAACCTGTTGCCGGGCCTGAAACGGTTTTCCGTCAAGATCATCGCGCTGACCGGCAATCCGAAGTCCACCCTCGCCCGCCACAGCGACCTGGCGCTTAACGTGCGAGTGCCGCAGGAAGCCTGTCCCTTCAACCTGGCCCCGACGTCCAGCACGACGGCGATGCTGGTGATGGGCGACGCGCTGGCGATGGCGGTGTTGCAGGCGCGCGGTTTCAAACAAAGCGATTTTGCGCGGCTGCACCCCTCCGGCGCGATCGGCCGCGCCATGCTGGTCAGAGTCAGCGACATCATGCGCGCTGGCGAGCGCAACGCCGTGGCCAACGAGAACGCCACCGTGAAGGACGCGCTCTTCATCATGACGCGCGCCAAGTCCGGCAGCCTCAGCATTGTGAACGCACGGGGCCGGCTGGTGGGGGTGTTCACCGACGGCGACTTGCGCCGGCACATGGCCCGGGACCAGGACCTGCTCGCGCAGCCGTTGAAACAGGTGATGACGCGCAATCCGGTTTGCATTCACGACGATGCCCTGGCCGTCGAGGCATTGAAAATCTTCAACGAGCGGAACATTGACGACTTGATTGTCGTGAACCGGAAGCGCCAACCCGTGGGGCTGGTGGATTCACAGGACCTGCCGAAACTCAAGATCATGTGAAGGCCCACAGGCAGAAGGAACTCCGTTTCCGCGGCCGGCTTACGAGGGACTTCGAGCTTCGTTTTCTGATTTATCTGCCGAAAGACTACCGGGCGGTGCCGGACCGCCGCTGGCCGCTCCTGCTGTTTTTGCACGGCGCGGGCGAACGCGGCACCGACCTCTCCCTCGTCGCCAAACATGGACCGCCTAAGTTGGTGGCCCGGAAACGGGACTTCCCGTTTGTCGTCCTTTCGCCGCAATGCCCTGCGAACCAAATTTGGGACCACGACGCATTGCTGGCGCTGCTGGACCACGTTCTCGCCCGGTTCCGGATTGACCCGCGGCGGGTGTATCTCACCGGACTGAGCATGGGCGGCTACGGCACCTGGAGTCTGGGTTTGAAATATCCCGAACGCTTTGCCGCGATCGCCCCGGTGTGCGGCGGCGGCAGCGCGGCCGACGTGCTGCTGGCGAGCCCCGTCAAGAGCCGGGCGTTACGTTCTCTGGCCATCCGAGCCTTTCACGGAGCCCGGGACGCCGTGGTGCCGGTGGCTGAATCGAGGGTGATGGTGAGGGCGTTGCGGAAAGCCGGTTGCCGCACAGTCACGCTGACGGTGTATCCGAAGGCAGGGCATGATTCCTACACGCGAACCTACCAACGACCCGAGCTCTATGAGTGGCTTTTAAGCCACCGCCGCAAATAAGCCTTGGCGAAATGTTTCCCGTATCGAACCCGGAGGCAACCGCGGCGGTGGGAATGCCAAGATTAGGGTATCTTTTTGCAGGCGGCTGTGCTAGGATTTAGCCTGATGAATATGCGTTTTGTCGTAGCCTTCGCGAGTGGCTTCCTCCTTTTCACCAACGTACGCGCCAGCGTGGTTATTAACGAATTTATGGCCGGTGCCAGCGAACGGCGCCTGTCCTGGGCCACCAACGACGTCGCCCGGATCGGCTCCGGCATGGTCTGGAACCAGCCGGAATTTGCCGACAGCGCCTGGAGCACGGGCAACCTCCCGGCGGGCTACAATTACACCGGGCTGGCCACGGACCTGACTGGTTCGATGCTGAACCAGGCACCGTCGCTGTACCTGCGGAAGCAGTTTCAAGTCACTGCCGATCAGGCCGCCTCCTCAAGCCAGCTGACTCTGACCATTGACTGCAACGACGGCTTTGTGGCTTATATCAACGGCCATGAAGTCGCCCGGGCCAATTGCGGGCCAACGAACCACTTCATGTACGCCTCCCAGCCGGCATACAACGTCAATACCAACACCGCCAGTATCGAGTATAACCTCGGCCCGGCCTCGCGCTGGCTGGTTCCCGGCGCGAATACCCTCGCTATCCAGGCCCACAACGCGGAGCAGCCTTCCACCCTCGCGTGGCCCGAGCAGATCACCCAACACCTCCCCACTCCGGAGTTTAAATTCAACGCCGGCCTGGTGATATACTCCGTTCCGTTGCCCTACACGTTCATTGCGTATGGCAGTTCCGGCGGGCCGTGGCGTTATTTCGTCGGTCGCTACGAACCCTCGGGCGGGGTGGTGGATGAGGGGCTCCTCAACACCAGCTACACGCCGCCGGCCGGTGAGGAAGGTGACTACGACCAGCCGGCCGCCTTCGTGGACTGGATCGAATTGTATAATCCAGATGCCACGCCGGTGGACCTGACGGGTTGGTCGCTGACGGATGACGCGAGCAACCCCGGCAAATGGCATTTCCCGGCCGGCACCCCGCTGCCCGCCAACGGTTTTTTGCTGGTGCTCTGCGACAATCGGGATGAAGCCAATGCCCCGGCTGGCCCCGCCCAGCGCCTCCACGCCAACTTCAAACTCGGTCGCGAGGGCGAGTACCTGGGGTTGTATAATGCCTTGGGCAACGTGGTGGATGAACTCGCTCCCCAGTTTCCCCCTCAGGTTTTCTATTGCTCCTATGGCCGCAACCCAACCAACGCCAACCAGTTCGGATATTTCGATACCGCCACGCCTGGAGCGACCAATGCCGGGTCGTTCTACTCGGCGCAGGTCGCGGCCCCCCAGTTCAAGAATGCGCTCAATGCCGATCTTCCCGGCGGCTTGTACAGCGCATCCACCCTGACGTTGGTTCTGACGAATGCCACGGCCGGCAGTGTCATCCGTTATACCACGAACGGATCTGAACCTACTCTGTCGAACGGGACGACGTATACCGGGGCGTTGACCCTGAGCCAGGTGAACGACAAGACCGGCAGCGTGATTCGGGCGCGCGCTTTCCTGGCTGGCGCCCTTCCCTCGACCACTGTCACTCACAGCTATCTGCTCAAGCAGCCAGCCGCCCTGACGAATGTGCCGATCCTGCTGCTGACCGCCGACGCCGGACGCGATTTCTACAAGCCCCGGGGAATCATGGCCATCGCCGGCGGATCCTGGGTGCCCGTGTCCAGCGGCAGCGTCTGGCTCAACGGCACCGCAGCCGACTACAACAACGCGGAAGGCGACGGGTTTCCCTTCGAGCGCGCCGTGCATTGCGAGCTGTTTTCTCCGCCGGGCTATTATCCCACCAACCAGGCGCCCCTGCGGGACGACATCGGTTTGCGCCTCAGCGGCAGTGATTATCAGCGTCCGCGGTACACCCTGCAGAACGTGGCCACCGACTCACCATGGAATCCGTGGAACTCATTCGAGAAACCATCGTTCAACCTCCATTTCAACAGCGACTATGGTTCGGATCCGCTCGACTATGTCCTGTTCACGAATTATCCGGTCCACAAATTCCAGCATCTCCGGCTGCGCGCCGGCAAGAACGACAACTACAACCCGTTCATCACCGACGAACTCGTGCGGCGACTGTGGCTCGATATGGGCCATGTCGGCGCCCGCGGGCTGTTCTGCTCCATGTATATGAACGCGGTGTACAAGGGCGTCTTCAATCTCACCGAGCGGTTCCGGGAACCATTCTTCCAGCAGCATTACAACAGCGATGCGTCCTGGGATGTTGATTACAGCTGGACCTGGGTGGACGGTGACAGCACCGCTTTTTACCAGATGCTGACGGCGCTCGATGCCGATCTGACCGTCGCCGCGAACTGGCAGGCGGTTACCAACCAGTGGGACATTGACAACGCCGCCGACTATTACCTCCTGAACACTTATTGCGCGATGTGGGACTGGCCGGGGAATAATTTCGTCATCGCGCGCGAGCGATCCACGGGGCCCAACAGTCGCTTCCGCTTCGCCGTCTGGGATGCGGAGGGCGGGTTCAATGTCAACAGCTACTACAACAAAACGGTCAGCTATAACACCCTCAGCAACGACCTGCTCCTGGATACGAACTCGTGGAACAACCTGCCGCGCATCTTCAAACGGCTCGCCACCAGCCCCGAGTTCCGGCTGCGCTTCGCCGACCGGATCAACCTGCACCTGTTCAACGGCGGGGTGCTCGATGACCGCGATCCGGACGGCGCCGGCCCGCTCAAGAGTCTGTTCGCCCAGCGCCTGGGCGAGTTGGTTGCCGAAGTCGGGCCGCTCGTGCTTTACAACACCTATTCCAGCCTCAATACCAGCGCCTTCGACACCTGGGTCGCCTCGGGCAGCGGCCGGCGTTCCTACCTGCTGGGCACCACGGCCGGCCATCGGATCTTCCGCGACGCCGGTTTCTGGCCGGTCACCGAACCGCCCGTGTTCAGCCAATTCGGCGGAGTTGTGCCTCCGAATTATTCGTTGAGCATCACGTCTGCCGTCGCCACGGCCGGCCAGACGGCCACGATTTATTACACCCTCGGGGGTGCGGATCCCCGGCTGGTGGGCGGCGCATTAAACCCCACTGCGATTGCCTACACCAGTGCCATTCCCGTCGGGACGGTCATGACCGTCAAGGCCCGCGCCCGCAACAACACCACCGGCGAATGGAGTCCCATCACCGAAGCCACCTTCGCCACGGCGTCCGAACCCGCTTCCAGCAACAATCTTGTTGTCGCCGAACTCATGTACCATCCGCCCAAGGAAACCGCCGCTGAAGCCGCCGCGGGCATCACCGATGCCGACACGTTCGAGTTCGTGCGCCTCCTGAACATCGGCAGCAACCCGGTGGACCTTGCGGGCGTCCAGTTCACCATTGGCATCACGTTCAGTTTCAGCAGCGGCTCCATCCGCTACCTCAATCCCGGGGCCAGTGTTCTGATTGTCAAGAACCTGACCTCGTTTCAGACGCGTTACGGCCACGCCTACGACAGCCTCATCGCCGGCGAATACTCCGGAAACCTCTCCAACAGCGGCGAGGAACTCCGCCTCGTCGCCGCCAACAGCTCGGTCATCCGCGACTTCACCTTTGACGACGATCCGCCCTGGCCGACGGCCGCCGATGGCAATGGCCCGTCCCTGGTCCTCCGCAATCCGATGTCGAACCCGAATCACGCCAGCGCGACCAATTGGATGGCTTCGGCCATGCCGGGCGGCATGCCCGGCGGGGTTGCCCACCCGGAAACCTATTCCTTCTGGCGCAATTTGTTCTGGTCCACGCCCACCTCCGCCGACAACGCCATCGCCGGACCCGATGCCGACCCGGACGGCGACGGCCTGAACAACCTCACGGAGTACATTTACGGGCTCAATCCCACCGTTGCCGACCCGGTTCCACGCATCGTCGCCGGGACCCAGATAATCGGCGGAAACCCGCACCTGACCTTCTCGATCAAGTTGTCCGGCGGCGCGAGCGACGTGACCGTGGTCCCGCAGTTTTCCAGCGACCTCGTGAACTGGTCGAACGATCCGTCCACCCTGCAACTGCTGCAATCGGTGGCGGGCGACGACGGGCGGGTGACCTGGAAATACTGGGACACAGCCCCGTTGACGGCAAATCCCCAACGATTCATCCGGTTCCTGTTCAACACTTCCCTGCATTGAGCGGGCAGCCGGAGTTGTTTCCGCGCAGGACTGAAACGGCTCGAGGCCATTACGGCTCCGGGTCAATTTCCTGCGTCCAACCGGAAAATCTGCGAGGCAACCGTTCCTGGATCATTTCTTTCGGCAGCGTGATAATGACGACGCCCGCCAGAATGATCGCCGCGGCCAGCAGCACGCGACCATTTAACGGCTCGTTCAGCAGGAGGTTGCCAAGAAAAAGCGCGATGACCGGGTTGACATAGGCGTACGTCGCCACGTGCGCGGGTTTGCTGACTTTCAAGAGCCAGACATAAGCACTGAAGCCGATCCAGGAGCCGAAGACGATCAGATAAATCAGGCCGGCCAGGGACCGCCAGGAGACGGCCGGCCATTCCAGGTGTTGAAATTCGCCGGTCACTCCCGCGAGCGATGTCAGCAGGGCTCCGCCGCAGATCATTTGCAGTGCAGCCGTCGTCCAGGGTGATTCCGGGTGCGGATGATGTTTGGAAAAAAAGGACCCGCCGGCCCAGGCAATCCCGGCCAGCACCAGCGCCAGCACACCATGCGGATTGACCACCACGCTGTGTGCCGAGCTATCGCGTCCGGCCAAGAGCAGCGACATTCCTCCAAAACCGATCAGGATTCCAGCAACGGTCTGCGCCTGGGGCGGCCGGCCGTTCGGTCGCCACCAGTCAACCAGAGCGAACCAGGCCGGCGTCAGGCCGATCAACAGGGCGGTGAGACCCGATGGCACGGTTTGTTCGGCCCAGACCACCATCCCGTTGCCGGCGACCAGCAGCAGGAAACCGCTGATGACTGCGTTGCGCCAGTGACTGCTGCCCGGCAGCGGTTCGCCGCGGAACCGCAGCAGCGCCAACAACACTCCGCCGGCAACCAGGAACCGGCACCCGGCCATGAGGAACGGTGGCAGCGTCTCGATCGCGACGCGCATCGCCAGGTAAGTCGAGCCCCAGACGACGTAGACCGTCACAAAAGCGGCGAGCACCCGCGCGCGCGGTGGCGATGATGGCGTTCCTTTCTTGTTCATTTTGTGTTCCTGGTTGCTCAGCCGGCGACCTATCGCCGGGCGGGCAACAAAAAAACCCGCCACGGTTTATGGCGGGTTTCGGAAAGAGCGGGATGAATCCTTAGCTTGTCCTTGAACTCCGCCGGCCGGCAGCGCCGCGCTTGGTCCCAATGCGCGCGCCCGCCGCGCCTTTCGGCGCGACACTAACCTGCGACATGGCGGTGTTCAAAAACATCGTGGGGGAATTTGCCTCATTCGTTTGCAGAAGTCAAAGGGATTACTCCAGTCCGCTCGCCTTGCGGGCGCGCTTCAAAACCTGCTGGGCCAGGGTGCGGGCCTTGTGCGCACCGTCGCGGAGTACCTGGTTCACGAAATCCGGATTTGCCGCCAGTTCCGCGCGTTTCTTTCGCGCCTCGGCGAAATAATTCCAATAGTGCTCGAACAGCGCCTTCTTCAAATCGCCGTAGCCCAGACCGCCGATGCGCAAGCGGTCCTCGAAGTCCTTCGCCACGTCGCCCGGCGCCACCAGCTTGAGCAATTGCACGGCAAGGTTCTTGTCGGCGTCCGGCTTGGGCTCGGCCGGCGTGCGGCTGTCCATGACGATCCCCATGATTTTTTTGCGCGTCGCCTTCTCGTGGCCGAAGATTTCAATCGTGTTGCCGTAGCTCTTGCTCATCTTCTGGCCGTCCGTGCCGGGCACCACGGCGACCTCTTCGCGAATCTGCGGCTCGGGAATGACAAATGTCTGGCCGTACTGCTCGTTGAACTTGACGGCGATATCGCGCGTCATCTCCACATGCTGTTTCTGGTCGCGTCCGACCGGCACGAGGTTCGAGTCGTAAATCAGGATGTCCGCCGCCATGAGCACCGGATAGGCAAACAGGCCGTGGCTCGGCGCGATGCCCTTGGCGATCTTGTCCTTGTAACTGTGCGCTCGCTCGAGCAGGCCCATGGGTGTGACCGTGGACAGCAGCCACGTCAGCTCGGTCACCTCCGGTACGTCGGATTGCCGGAAAAACACGGTCCGTTTAGGATCGAGCCCGCACGCCAGGAAATCCAGCGCCACGTCCAGCGCATTTTTGCGCCGCTCGGCCGGATCGAACAGCGACGTCATCGAATGATAATCCGCGATGAAGTAAAACGCCTCGCCTTTTTCCTGCAATTCGATGGCCGGCCGCATCATCCCGAAATAATTTCCGAGATGCAGCGTGCCGCTGGGTTGGATGCCCGACAAAATTCGCATGAGCAAAAGTTAATGGACGACTTGACGGAAGAAAAGCTCCAAGCGCCGCTGGCCCGGCTCCAGAGAAACGGCCAGCTTCAAATTCCCAAATCAGACGGCGTGCAAGTCTTGGAGATTGGTCATGGGCGTTTCCCCGGATGTTAATGCGTGGTGCCTGGAATATTTCGCAGCGTTCCCGCTTGCACCTCCCATTTCTGTAAATCTCGCCCCAGTTCGCTCGGCCAGTTTTCCTCCGTGGCGGTCATGAACACCTGGCCGCTCGTCCGGCGCGCCTGCTCCAGCAAGGGCAGAAAACCGCTCCGCCGTTTTACGTCCAGCTCGCCCATCACGTCGTCAATCAGCAGCACCGGCGCGGACCCGTGGAGGCCGGCCAGGTACTCCGCCTGCGCCATCTTCAGCGCGATGGCCAGCGTGCGTTTCTGGCCTTCGCTGCCGAATTGCGCGGCGGATTTCCCGTTCAGCAGCAACTGCAAATCGTCGCGGTGTGGCCCGACCAGGGTGGACCGATACGTCCGTTCCCGGCTGCGGGATTGCGCGAGTTCGACGGCGAAATCCTTTTTCACGCTCGGCTGATATTCCAGGCGCAATTCCTCGGCGTCGTGGGAGATGCGGCGGTGCGCCAGCCGGGCCAGCGGCGAGAACTTGGGCGCCAGTTCGCGGCGCTGGCGGATGAGTTGGTCGCCGAGCGTGACCAGCTCCTGCGAAAAACTGTCGAGGGTCGCCTCGTCCACGACGCGGTGTTTGAGCAGGGCGTTGCGGGCACGGACGGCGCGCATGTACCGCTGGAGCAGCGGCAGGTACCCGGGCTGCGTCTGGGCGAGCAGCAGGTCGAGAAACCGTCGGCGCGAGCGCGCGGCGCCTTTGACCAGTTGCAGATCTTCGGCGCAGAAAACCACCGTCCGCAGCACGCCCAGATAATCGGTGAGTTTCTTCACTGGCCGTCCGTCCAGCGCCAGTTTGCGTTCGCGGGCCGACCAGAACATCTTGATTTCATGATGGCCCTGGCCGACGACGTTGCCGCCGACGAAATAGCCCCTCTGCCCGTGCCGGATCATCTGGGCGCCGCCGACGCCGCGGAACGAGCGCAGCGTGGCCATGAGATAAATCGCTTCCAGGATGTTAGTCTTGCCCTGGGCATTGTCGCCAACCAGCAGGTGGAAGCCCGGGGCAAAGTCGGCGTCCAACCGCGCGTAATTGCGGAAGTCGCGGAGTCGCAGATGGGCCAGATGCACGCGGAGAACATAGAAGCGCGGCCGGCCCGGCCGCGAGTTTTTTCAGTCGCGGGCAGAAGAGCACAGATATCGCAAGCCACGAATGAACGCGGAAGCGGCCGGCAAATGTTCAACCGCCGGCATTCATGCGCCACAACCCCAGCAAGCCGAGCAGGACCAGCGCCGCGAGGCATGATAGCAGCAGGAAAACGATGAGAAAAGCAGGGATAAATATCATGCCCCAATTTTCAACCGCAACCTGCCCGTCAGCGATCAAGTCGCCATCAACGCGGAGTTGATAGGGAAAGCGGAATCCGCCCGAACCGCCCCACGTCAATTCCACCCGATGTTCCCTGCCGCCCTCGGTGAAGGTGGCGGAATGCGAACCGGTGAGTTTAAACTGGCCACCGGTGCGGAGCACGCACCGGTCGTCCAGATAGACATCAATGGATGCCGTCGTCCACACGAACCGCGGGACATAATGGGCTCGTACCAAGACTGCCTTGCCTTGCCAGGAAGTCATAGATCAGTTTGGGTTGGGTGACGGTTTAATTTCATGCCTGCTTGGCTCTTGGCCCGGCGCCGTTTGATTTTATTCAACTGCGCCCGCCAGGCTGCCCGGATTTTCCCCTTGAACGACGCGGCTTTTGGGCCGGGCGCCGCACGCTGCAAGAGGTGTCTGACGTGAGGCGCCGGCGAGCGCGAAATGTCCTCGGGCGTCGTGTTTTTACCGGCGATGCCTGGTGTCAGGTCGAGGCCGACGGCAAGGAACAGGCGTTTCACCAGGGCCGAGCAATAGATTGAGCGCTCCTGCGCCAGCAGATTTTCCCGGGCGCGCAATTCCGGCTTGCGCAGGGCGATGAGTGTGCCGACCAGTTCGCGCAGGGAATAACGTTCGCGGTCGGCGACCAGGTCCAATCCTGCCCGCAGCAGCGTCGCAACCTGTTCGGCATTCAACCCGAAATCCAGCACGGCGAGTGTCGGGTACATTTTTTCGTCATAATATTTCGCCATCCGATTTTCCTGGGCACCGAGCTGGATGTTTTTCCGGTGAATCAGGATGTCCGATTCGATGACCCAGTGCTGGCCGTCGGGGCGGGTGCCTTCGAAAATAAACGCATGCGACCAATCGCTCCAGCGGCGGGCAGCGTCCAGACGGCGCTGGGCCCGGCGGATGGCGAGATCAATCCGGGCCGAGCCGCCGCACAGGCCCACCCGGCCCGGTTGCGCGAAACGTTCCAGGAATTCGCGGTTCGACAGGCCGGTGACGACCGTCGTTTGAACTTGATGCCGGCCGGGTTCTGCAGCCATGACGGATTGGGTTTAACCGGCCTGCTCCCTTGAAGCAAGGCTGCGGTTCAACGGCCAGGGGACGTGCCGTATTCGTTTTCAGGGCGGCACTTCGCGCCAATCGCGTCTCAGCTCAATCCGCTGGCGGAGTCAACACCGGCACGGCGCAGGTCGAATTTAGTGCCTCCGACGCACGAGTTCCGGCAACCCGGGAAATTGGGGATTGCGTTTTGGGCGTCGGGCGGGCAAACTGTTCTACTCTGAGGTCGGGGCGTAGCGTAGCCTGGCTAGCGCGCTTGTTTCGGGTACAAGAGGTCGTGAGTTCGAATCTCACCGCCCCGACCACTTTTCAATTTCCGGATGCGGATGGCGGATCGCCGAATGGAAAATCAATCCAACCTCCTTGTCACGCTGGGTTCCATCCTTGAGCCGATTGACCTGGCCAGCCTTTTCCCGCGCCCGCAGCCGCTGGAAGTGGAACTGGGCTGCGGCGACGCCTCGTTTCTCGTCGAATATGCCGCCCGGCACCCGGACCGGAATTTCATCGGCGTCGAGCGGCTGCTCGGCCGGCTCCGGAAGCTGGACCGGAAGGGCCGCCGCGCCGGGCTGGCCAACCTGCGCGGCGTGCAGATCGAGTCGGCGTATTTTCTGCGTTATCTTTTGCTGCCCCGGTCGGCGGCGGTGCTGCACGTGTATTTTCCCGACCCGTGGCCGAAGAAGAAACACCACAAAAACCGGCTCATCAACGAAATATTTCCGGCGCTGGCGCAAGCCGCGCTCCGGCCGGGCGGGGTGGTTTATTTGCGGACCGATGACCGGGATTACTTTGGCCAAATGACCGAAGTATTCGGGGCAAGTGCGGCATTCCGGAAGGCGGAAACGCCGGTGGAGCTTTCAGAACTGGCCACGGATTTTGAGCGCGAATTTCAGGCGCGCGGAATCCAAACATTGCGTTTAGCGTATCGTCTGGGGTTTTGAGTTTTCAGTTTTAAATGGTCAATTGAGACAGCGGATGGTCGGTCCGCAAGACTAAAAACTCAAAAATTAAGAACGCAAAACTCCACATCACACGTCAATCACCGGGCCGTCATCGTTACCGGATTTTGGCGGTCGCGGGCGGTGGTGAACGGTGACGCGGGGGCCGCCCAAGCCGGTCAAGGCGTTCAGCGCGAGGGACACGATGCCGATGATGATGGCGCCGAGGAAGGCGAATCCGAAACTGTCCACTTGAAAGTGCGGCCCCATCAAAACGCCGACAAAATAGAGCAACAGGGCGTTGATCACGAGCATGAACAGGCCGAGGGTCAGGAGCACCAGCGGCAGCGCCAGCAGCATCAGGATAGGCCGGACAAACGCGTTGAGTATGCCCAGCAGCAAGGACGCCACGATCAAATCAGCCGGGGCTTGATACCGAATGTGGCCGCGGAGAATGATCGCTGCCACCAGCACCGCGAGGGTGTTGATGGCCCAGTGACCAAGGAAACGCCAAAATCTTTTGGGGCCGGACTGCACGATATTGACCAAAAATCGGTTCGCAAAATGCTTCAATCGCCGCGGGAAAACAAGCAACGTTTTTTGGTGGATTCGCTCGGCCAGCCGTTGCAGGCTGTCGGCCTTATGGTAAATCTCCTGTTCCTGTCCGCCGCCGGCTCAGGGATCCTCCTGATGTCGCTGGGCGGCGCGCCCGCCCAGGGCGTCATTGCGCCGGGCGCAAAACTCGAGAAGTTGGCCGGCGATTTTCAATTTACCGAAGGCCCGACGTGCGACGCCCAGGGCAATGTTTTTTTCACTGACCAGCCGAACAATCGCATTCTGAAGTGGAGCGCGGATGGCAAGCTCTCCACCTTTATGCAACCGGCCGGCCGCGCCAACGGCATGATGTTCGACGCTCACGGCAATTTGATCGCCTGCGCTGACGCGAGAAACGAACTCTGGTCGATCGCGCCCGACAAGACCGTGACGGTGCGCGTCAAGGAATATGACGGCAAATACCTGAATGGTCCGAATGATGTGTGGGTTGCGCCCGGCGGCGGCCTGTACTTTACCGATCCCTTTTACCGGCGCGACTGGTGGGATCACGACAAGGCGGCCCAGGACGGCGAACAGGTGTATTACCTGGCGGCCGGCAGTTCAAAGCCGGTGCGCGTGACCAGCGATTTTAAAAAGCCCAACGGCATCACCGGAACTTCGGACGGAAAAAAACTGTTCGTCGCCGACATCGGCGCGGACCGCACGTACGTTTTCGACATCCAGCCCGACGGTTCGCTGACAAACCAGACGCTGTTTTGCGCGAAAGGTTCCGATGGCATGACGATTGACGAGAAGGGGAATCTGTATCTTACCGGCCATGGCGTGACGGTCGTCGATAAAACCGGAAGGCAGATTGAACACATTGACGTGCCAGAACCGTGGACGGCCAACGTCAGCTTCGGCGGCCGCGACCACCGGATGCTCTTCATCACCGCGAGCAAATCGCTCTATTCAATTCAGCTGAGCGTCAAGGGAGCCAATCCAGCCAAATAGGGAGGCCGGCCCTCCAATCTGCTTGCGCGGGCTGCGGCTTTGGTTCGCGGGAGGCGGGGGAATCTCGACTCAACATGCGTAACGAACCTGGCACAAAAAATGCGAAGCTAATTCACCGCCAAACCTCTTTTTTGCGGGTAAAAGCGAAGCAGTGCCACCGGAAAGCCAGTTGAATCGGAACTATTATGCCAGAACAAACGGAGTCAAAAAGTGCGCGGAGTATCCGTATGGGACCGGATCAGGTGACCATCTCGGATCAGGAAGTTGTCATCGAGGCCAAACACGAGATGCCGGATTGGCAAATCCACACCGTCCAGGTGCCGGCCATTCATTTCGAGGGCCGGAAATATTTCCTGGCGGAAATGGGCAAGACCCAGGCTCCTTATGCCATCCGTTATGTCCTCCGTCCGTGGCCCCAGGGCAAGATCCCGAATCCCAAGCGGTTTCATGTTTACAGCGAGGACGCGGTGGCGGAGCGCGATGCGGTCCGCCGTAGCGGGGTCCGTGACGAGATGATGCGATCCTATCTGCTCATGTTCTACCCGTTTCTTGGGCTGTTATGGTCGGGCACCCAGAAGCGCCTCATTCGGCTCGGCTTCCTGCCGCATGCGCTGACGGGGATTTCGATCTTCACGGTGTTTTCCCTGATGTTTACCCAGATGGCATTCATTGCGTTGATGCTGCAAGCCAGCGCCCGGAGCGGGAGCATGATGATCGGAGGGATGATTCGCGCCATGGTCAGCCAGAACTACATCCACATCGGCCCGTTGGGCCTGCCGGTTTGCATTCTGGACAGTTTGATGACCCTGGCATTGCTGACCGACGTGCTGGTGCGCTACACCTGTTACCTGCGCGAGGACGATTGGGCGGGGGGCTTCCTCGAATGGCTGGTCCCCAAGTCGCTGCGAGGGACTAAATAAATCCTACCCGGGGCAGAGCCATCATCCGGAAAGCCGCCACCCGGCACTCCCGCGCCCCCGAGGCATTGAGGGCACCGGCGTTGCCGACAATTTGGAATCAAAGTTGTGACCCTCCAAAGCTGCCGGAACACCCGGGCCGGCTGTACACGACCACTCTCAGGACTCAGGCTTGTTGGCCGCATCGGCTCCGATGCAGCTTGACTGACGTTTCAGATTTGACAGGAGGAAGAACCAGTAAAGGGGTGCGAAGACGGCATAGCTTCCGAGAGAGATGAGAAGATAACCGACCAAAATAATCGGCTTGTTGCGAAGCCGGTTGGCCACCCCATTTCTAAACACCTCGCCTTCCGAGAACGCATTCACATAGGGCATCAGGTTGTTGTAGGGCCCAACCGCGCTCCCGCAACATTCACAGAACCATGCTCCTGGCATTAAGGGGGTTGAACAATGACGGCAAACCTCCTGGATGTCCGGGTCCTCCAACTTTTGTTGGACCTCGGCATCCCAGGGATCGGGGTGCACGGGCGCCTCGCGGATCCAGCCGATCAGCCGCCACAATCCGCCGAGCAGCAGCAGTCCCACGCCCAACCCGCCCACGATCTGATTTGGATCACCGGTTCCAACCATAGGAAACTGCGACAATCTCCCACTGGATTTGCCGCCGGTCAAGCCACGCGCCGGGGCTCTCCGGATTTGGTTTTGGTCCATCCTGCCTCACGCCGGCGGCGGAGGGGGTGGAGGGCGCAAGGGAGGAAGGCCGCCGGAATCCGCCAAGGTTCGCGGACGCGGGAGCTCTTCCGGTTGGTGATGGTGTCGGGATGCCGATTTTGAGCGATGATGGTGATGCGAATGCCGCCGTTGCCGCCGTTGCCGCCGAAAGGCCACCGCCCAAATGAACACCCCCAAGGCAACGATGAGCATCGCCCCGCCATAAATGACAAATTGCGCGACCGTGGACCCGGCGGGAATCAGTGCCCGGATCGAATTCTCTTCACCGATGCGGAAGGCACCGGCCAAAAAGCCAATGGTCATGGTCATGAGATGACCTGAATCGGAATGCGGATTTTGCCGCCGGTCAAGCAGTTTTTCCGGCTCAGCTTGCCCCAAGATGATGCAGGCCGGTGGAATTTCAACTGTCCGGGGACCTGCCGCTGGGCCGCCCTGGGTGCTTCCCGCCACGCTCGCGGCGCGGCTTTTTCCGATAATCAGCCGGTTGCGGTTTGACCGGCCCACCCGGCTGGCTGCCCTCGATCATCCGCTTGAGTTCCTTGATCTGGTCGCGGAGCAGGGCAGCCTTTTCAAATTGCAGCTCCTCGGCGGCGGTCAGCATCTCGCTTTCCAGTTCGCTGAGGGTTTGAGTGAGGTCCACATCCATCCTGGCGTCACGCAAGACGGCGTTGGCCTCCGAACGGTTCGATTCGTAGGTGGCCAGGCTTTCCTCGACGGCGCGGCTCACGCTGCGCGGCGTGATGTGGTGCTCCTGGTTGTAATCGAGCTGCCTTTTTCGGCGATAGTCAGTGACGGCCAGAAACCGCTTGATGCTGTTGGTCATCACGTCGGCGTAGAGGATGACTTCGCCGTGGAGATGGCGGGCCGCGCGTCCGGCGGTCTGGATGAGGCTGGTCTCGCTCCTTAAAAATCCCTCCTTGTCGGCGTCGAGGATGGCCACGAGGGAGACTTCCGGCAGGTCCAGCCCTTCGCGCAGCAGGTTGATGCCGACGAGCACGTCGAATTCGCCCTTGCGCAACGCGCGCAAAATCTCGACCCGCTCGATGGCATCGATCTCGCTGTGGAGGTAGCGGACGTTCGCGCCGATGGCCCGGAGATAATCGGTCAGCTCCTCGGCCGTGCGCTTGGTGAGCGTGGTGACCAGCACGCGCTCTTTCGCGTCGGCACGCCGGCGACATTCCTCGATGAGGTCATCAATCTGGTTCTTGAGCGGCTTGAGCGTGACCTTCGGGTCCACCAGCCCGGTCGGGCGCACGACGAGTTCGACCACCCGGCCCCGGGACCAATCGATTTCGCGTTGGGCGGGCGTGGCGCTCACGTAAATGGTCTGGCCTTGCATGGCCTGGAATTCCGCGAATTTCAGCGGGCGATTGTCCAGCGCGCTCGGCAGGCGGAACCCGTAATCCACCAGGACCGTCTTGCGCGAGCGATCGCCTTCGTACATCCCGCCGATTTGCGGCACGGTGGCGTGCGACTCGTCAATTACCAGCAGGTAATCCTCCGGGAAAAAATCAATCACCGTCGCGGGCCGCGAGCCGGGTGGCCGGCCGGCGATGTGGCGGGAATAATTCTCGATCCCGGAGCAAACGCCCATTTCCTCCATCATTTCCAGGTCAAATTCCGTGCGCTGTTTGATGCGCTGGGCTTCCAGCAGTTTTCCCTGCTGCTCGAACCACCCGATGCGCTCGCGCAATTCCTCGCGGATGGTGAGCGCGGCGCGTTTCAGCTTGTCGCCGGTGGTGACGAATTGCTTGCCCGGAAAAATGGTGACCGCCTCGAGGGACTCCGTTTTGTTTCCGGTCAGCGGTTCGAAGCGCGTGAGGCGCTCGATGCTCTCGCCGAAGAACTCCACGCGCAGGCCGTCCTCGCGCCCGGCAGGCCGGACCTCCACCGTGTCGCCGCGCACGCGGAACTGGCCGCGCTCGAAGGCGATGTCATTGCGGTCGTACTGCAAATCCACCAGCCGGGTGAGAAATTGTTCGCGCGATATTTCACTCCCGACGCGGATGGGGATGACCATGGCCTCGTAATCCTCCTTGCTGCCGATGCCATAGATGCAGGACACGCTGGCCACGACAATGACGTCGCGCCGCGAAAACAGGGAACTCATGGTGGACAACCGCAGGCGCTCGATTTCCTCGTTCCGGCTGGAATCCTTTTCGATGAAGGTGTCGGTGCGGGGAATGTAGGCTTCCGGCTGGTAATAGTCGAAATAGCTGACGAAGTATTCGACGGCATTGCGGGGGAAAAAGCTTTTGAACTCGGCATAGAGCTGGGCGGCCAGCGTCTTGTTGTGCGAAATGACGAGCGTGGGCTTGTCCACGTTTTTGATGACATTGGCAATGGTGAACGTCTTGCCGGAACCGGTGACGCCCAGGAGCGTTTGATGCCGCGCGCCGGCCCGGAGGCCGTCGGTCAGCTTCGCGATGGCCTGCGGCTGATCGCCGGCGGGCGCGTAATCCGAGATGAGTTCAAATGCCACGGCGGCAAGCTAAGGCTCCGCGCCGCGGGCGTCAAACCAGCTTGGCGCGGCTGCGGAATGAGCACCCGCTCGTGAAGGTCAAATCCTGAAACCAGGCAACCTGAGTCCGAATTGTGCCTTCGGACGAGGGCGGCTGGTTGTCGAGGTTGCGCAGGCTTCGGGGTTGAAACGGCGGCGGATTGGCGTAAGCTCCATGGCCAAAAGACCCATTTATGTGCCTCATCGCCCAGCGGCCGGCATCCATCCGGCCTTTTGCAGGTAGGCCCGGCTTATGATTCGATCGTTTGCCTTCACGACGCAGGGCCGGTTGCACACGGAGAACATTGATTTGTTCCTGATGCCGACTTTGCTGGCTGACACCAACCTGTTCCTGTGGGTGGACCTCGAAGCGCCGACGGCGGAGGAGGTCCGGACGATCTTGGAGAACGTGTTTCACTTTCATCCGCTGTCCATTGAGGATTGCGTGACGACCAGCCCGTCGCCGAAGGTGGAGGAATATTTGCCGAAGGAAGGCGATTTATTCACGCCGTACCTGTTCATGGTCATTCATGCGGTGGATTACAACCGTCAAAACGGGGAATTTGCCACCAGCGAACTGAATTTCTTCCTCGGCAAAAATTTCCTGGTGACTTTTCACCAGCAGCCGATGCGCAGCGTTCTGCTGGTGGAGGAACGCGCCGTCAAAAGCACCGTCCTGATTGCGCGGGCGCCCGACCGGGTGGCGTATGCATTGCTCGATTCGCTGGTGGATAATTACAAACCCGCGCTGGACGAACTTTCCCTGGAAATTGCCGAGCTCGAGCAAACCGTGCTGCAACACCCCGGCCAGAAGACGTTGAACAAGATCCTGCAGATCAAAAAGGAAGTACTGCACCTGCGTCAGATCATCGGGCCACAACGCGAGGTGCTGGCGCGGTTTGCGGCGGGCGAGTTTCGACTCATCCGCGCTCACATGGTGCCGTATTTCCGGGACATCTATGACACGCTGTTTCAAATCAGCGAAATGGCCCAGGGATACACCGATTCGCTCACCGGCATTTTGCAGGTCTATCTGAACATGTCCTCCAATCAGACCGGCGAGGTTGTGAAGCTCCTGACGCTCATCACGGTGATCACCACCCCCCTGATGATGATCGGCACGTGGTATGGCATGAACTTTCACAACATGCCGGAATTGAGCTGGCAGCACGGATACATGGTTGCCGGCTCCCTGACCGCCCTTTCCACCGCGTTGACCTACTGGTATTTCAAACGGAAGAAGTGGTTTTAAATGCGAGATAAAATGAAAACGCTGCCCGGCCTGACTGCCTTCCTGGTGTTGTCGCTTGCGGCGCACGCCGAAATCGGGGCGCCGGTTCCCCTTTGGCCCGGGGATGCTCCCGGCGCCCGCGGCAACACGACCAACGACATTCCCACGCTCACGCCTTACCTGCCCGACCCGACGAATGCCACCGGCGCAGCGATGGTGATCTGCCCGGGCGGAGGCTATGCCCATCTCGCGCCGCATGAAGGGAATGATTACGCGCTCTGGCTCAACCAGCACGGGGTAGCCGGATTTGTGCTCAAATATCGTCTCGGCTCGAGCGGTTATCGGCATCCGGCCATGTTGCAGGACGCGGGGCGGGCGGTGCGCCTGGTGCGGGCGCGGGCGGCGGATTGGAAGATCGACCCACAGCGCGTCGGCATCATGGGATCCTCGGCGGGCGGTCATCTGGCCTCAACGTTGTTAACCCACTTCGACCCCGGCAACCCTGCAGCCGCCGACCCGGTGGAACGGCAAAGTTCGCGGCCGGACCTCGGCATTCTTTGCTATGCCGTCATCACGCTGGGGGATCTGTCCCACAAAGGGTCCCGGGAGAATCTGCTGGGGACCAACCCGCCGCCCGAGCTGGTCAAATCGCTTTCCAACGAGTTGCAGGTGACAACCAACACACCGCCTTGTTTTCTTTGGTGTACTTACGAGGACAAGACGGTGCCGATGGAAAACAGCCTGCTGTTTGCCGAGGCCCTGCGCAAAAACCAAGTGCCCTTTGATCTGCATATCTACCAAAAAGGGCGGCATGGCTTGGGGCTTAACAACCAGCCACCGTTCACGAATCCGCACCCTTGGGCCAACGATTGCTTATTCTGGCTGAAACAGCAGGGGTTCGTGAAAGATTGAAGCAGGTACCTTGGCTGGTAGCTGTCGGAGTCCGGCGAATCAGCCTTCTTCTGTCTCAATTCAGGAATGAGACAAACTGCCCAGGCGCAAGGCACGAATTGTTCAAATACCAGAATATATTCTTATTCTGTTGTATTTCGTTCCATCTGTTGGCATTGGCCATGCTTGTAAACGAGTCCTGTAACAATGATTTTTATGAATGCGTCGAACCCCTTCCAGATTCCGGATTGCTTGCAAAGGGCTGATTCTCAACAACGTAAGCGGGAACGCTTTAAGCGGGGGTTTATCGCTGCCGTAGCGGCCATCGTCGTATTGTTAGTCGGTCTGTTAATTGAAGGCTGCATGACCGAAAAGTCAACCAGCTCCGCTCCAACTCCCGGCCAGAAGATAACAGTCGCTCCGGCACCGTTCTCGAGTCCGGAGACGGTCGCCGAGCAGAAATCCACGCAACCGGTGCCGCCCAAGGCAGTTGCGGTTCATCAGTCGCCAGCGCCAGCAGCCATCGAGAACCCCGTGGCCAGTCCTTCAGCCGGCAGCCCGACCAAGGCATCGCTTTATACGGTCAAATCCGGCGATACGTTAATCCGCATCGCCAAGACCCATGGCATCACGGTCAAAGCCCTTAAATCGGCCAATAATCTGGAATCGGATCGCATTGTGGTCGGGGCCAAGCTCAGGATTCCAGAGGCATGATCTGCTTTAATTCGCCTTGTGCCCTTTCGGGCAACGGGCGTCGGTTTTTCTGACGACCGACAAGGCGAGATGATTAGGGTTGGAGGGTGGGGTTACGGAAAATGGAAACGGCGCCGAAAACGGCGCCGTTTCTTTTTGATGACGGAGTTAAAGCAAGCATTCCCCCTTGCCGCCGGGGAGGCTTGTAGCGAACAGAGGGATCTCTAGTTTCCCTGAGCAACAGCCCAAATTCGCGCTTGCTTTCCTCCGAATTTCCTCTACCGTCTAGCTTGCCTGAACGCCGCGAGTGCGGATGTTCGCTGAGGCTGAGAAAAAACAGTTAACGTACAACCTAACCTTTAACCTCCGTTGCCACGGCAGCGTCGGGTAGTTAGGCAATGGAGCTTCGGTTCCCGCAGTTGGGTTCCTAAGTTCCCGCAAGCAGACAGTTCAGTTATGCTCACCATGGAAGAAGCCCTGAAGCAGCACGCGATGCGTTTTGCGGCAGGCGAAATTGTCAAAGGCACCATCATCGAAGTCCGCCCCAAGGAAGTTCTGGTGGACATCGGCTACAAAAGCGAAGGCGTCATTCCCACCAACGAATTCATCGACGCCAACGCGCTCAAGGTCGGGGACGAAATTGATGTCCTGATCGAGAAGCTCGAAAACAAGGAAGGCACCGTCGAACTCTCGCACGAAAAAGCCGAGTTCAAGAAAAATTGGGAGCGCATCCTCACCATTTGCAACGAGGGCGGCACCATCCAGGGCAAGGTCAAATCCGTCGTCAAGGGAGGCCTGGTCGTCAACATCGGCGTCGAGGCGTTTCTGCCCGCATCGCAGATCGACGTCATCACCCCCAAGAATCTCGCGCAATTTGTCAACAACACCTACGAATTCAAGGTCGTCAAAATCAACCAGGAGCGGCAGAACATCGTGCTCTCCCGCCGCGAATTGATCGAGCAGGAGCGCAACGAAAAACGCGCCAAACTGCTGGCCGAGATGGTGCCGGGCGACATTCGCAAGGGCACGGTCAAGAACATCACGGACTTCGGCGCCTTCATCGATTTGAACGGCATCGATGGCCTGCTCCACATCACCGACATGAGCTGGGGCCGGATCAATCATCCTTCCGAACTGCTCAAGGTCGGCCAGGAGCTTGACGTGGTCGTGCTGGACGTGAACAAGGAAAAGGAGCGCGTCAGCCTGGGGCTCAAGCAAAAGATGGCCAATCCTTGGGACAACATCGAGACGAAGTACCCCGTCGGCGCCCGCGTCAAGGGCAAGGTCGTCAGCCTCGTGCCCTACGGCGCCTTTGTGCAACTGGAGATGGGCGTCGAGGGGCTCGTGCACGTCACCGAATTGTCGTGGACCAAGCGCGTGGCCAAGCCCAGCGACGTGCTCAAGCAGGACCAGGATATCGAAGCCATCGTGCTGGGCATCAACCGCGAGGAGCAGAAAATTTCCCTCGGCATCCGCCAGCTCGAATCGAATCCATGGGACAATGCCGAATCCAAGTATGCGGTCGGCGCGCGGGTCAAAGGCAAGGTGCGCAATCTCACCAGCTACGGTGCGTTTGTGGAACTGGAAGAGGGGATTGATGGCATGATCCATGTGTCCGACGTGTCCTGGACGCGCAAGATCAATCATCCGTCCGAAATTCTGAAGAAGGGTGACGAGGTCGAAGCCGTCGTGCTGGAAGTGGACCGGCCGAACCAGCGCATCGCCCTGGGCATGAAACAGCTCGGGGAAGACCCTTGGGCCAATATCGACCAGCTCTACAAGGTGGGCGACGTGGTCACCGGCAAGGTCACGAAACTGGCCAGCTTCGGTGCGTTCATCGGTCTGCAGCACGAAATTGACGGCCTGGTGCACATCTCGCAAGTCAGCGAGGAGCGCGTGGACAAGATCAAAAACGTGCTCAAAGCCGGTCAGGAGGTCACCGCCCGCGTCATCAAGATCGACAAAGGCGAGCGCCGCATCGGCCTGTCCATCAAGGCCGCCAGCTACACCGACGAGCAGCTCAAGGAAGAACAAAAGCTGTTCGATGCCCTCAAGCCCGGCGAGGACCTGGTGGCGCTGCAGCACGCCTTCGACGCCGCCGACGAGGCGAAACAGGACGAAGAAAAGCAGAATTAACCCGGCGGCATTTCAAAACTGGTGCGCGCCGGCGGACTGGAAACAGCCCGCCGGTTTTGTTTATTGCGGCAAACGGCGACCGCCGGGCGTAAACGGAGTCGAAGCGCGGCCCTCAACGGACGGCGCTACAACAGGCTCCGGTGCCGGTAGTGGATGATTTTATACTCCGGCGTGTTCTGGATTTCCTCAACCGGCGCAAACCGCTCTTCAAACGGCGGGAAAAACGCGTCCCCTTCCACCTCGCGCAAGACAAGGGTCAGGTAAAGATCGGAACAGCGCGGCAACGCCTGCGCGTAAATCTCGGCCCCGCCGCAGATGAAAATGTCGCTCGGAAATTCTTCCGGGTTCAATTTGTCCAGCGACTTGAAGACGAAAATTTCCGTCTCCTGGATTTCGCCCAGTTTGGTAAAGCGAAACTGGAGGGCGCGCTTGAGATGCTGCCCGCCGCGCCATTCATGATATTGCCCGAAAATTTCCGGATGTTGTTTGATGAGCCGCTGCGGATGCCGGGTGAGAACCAGGTTTTTGCGATTCGGCAGCGGCTGCCCCAGGCTTTCAAAGGTCTTGCGCCCCATCACCACGAGGTGGCCGAGCGTCATTTTTTTGAACCATTTGAAATCCTCCGGCAGATGCCAGGGGATTTTGCCGCCCGCGCCGATTGCGCGGTTCAGCGACATCGCCGCAATGGCCTTGAAATGTTTCAAGCGGGTCTCGCGGAAGGCAGCCGGGGTTCTTTGGGCCCGAGAAATTTTGGCCCCCGGTGCAGCAGGTACAAATCCACGGCACACCAGCTGCGGGCCAGTTGCTCGCGCGCCTGGGCCCGCCAGGACCAGCTCTTCAGGCCGACATCCGGCGCGGCGAACGCAATGGCCTCCAGTTGGTGCCGCTGGGCAATCCAAAGAGCGCGGGGACAATGGAATGCCTCGGTAATGATGGTGCAGCGCGAAAGTCCGAAGATCTTCTTCGCGCGCACCACCGAATCCAGCGTCCGAAAGCCGGCGTAATCACAGGTGATGGCCTCCGGCGGAACGCCGGCGGCGACCAGCGCATTGCGCATGTCGGTCGGCTCATCGTAACCGGCAACGTGGTTGTCGCCGCTGACCAGCAGGTGACGGACCTTCCCGGCGCGATACAATGCCGCCGCCGCTTCCATTCGCTGATTGAAATGCAGATTGGGGAGCCCGTGCCGCGTCTGCCGGCTGGTTCCCAGCACGAGACCGGTTTCGCGCGCGGGCACGGCGTCCACAGACCGGAAGACGCGGCCGTTCGCCGCCTGGAGACAGGCGCGGTCGGCCCACCCCATCCACATTAAGCCGGCCAGCGCCACACCAGCCAGGCCAATGACGCCGGGGAGCCGATGGGCCCTCATCCTCCGACCCAGTCTCAGGATCTGGTCTTTCATGTGTCTGTGCCCGGTCGTCAGCCGGGCTTGCTGAAAATCCGTCAAACCGCAATCGGCGCTTTGATCGTCGGATGCGGATTGTAACTGGTCAACTCGAAATCCTCAAATTTGAAGTCGCGGATGTTCTGGACCGCCGGGTTCAATTTCATTCGCGGCAACGGCCGGGGCTCGCGGGTCAACTGCAGTTTTGCCTGCTCGACGTGGTTGGCGTAGAGATGCACATCGCCGAACGTATGGACAAAATCGCCGGGTTTCAACCCGCAGACCTGTGCCACCATGAGCGTCAAGAGGGCATAGCTCGCGATATTGAACGGCACCCCCAGAAACAGATCCGCGCTCCGCTGATACAACTGGCAGCTCAATTTGCCGTCCAGCACGTAAAACTGGAACAGTGTATGGCAGGGCGCCAGCGCCATCCGGTCAATTTCGCCGGGGTTCCAGGCCGTGACGATGTGCCGCCGGCTTTCCGGGTTCTGTTTGATTTGTTCAATGACGTGGTCAATCTGGTTGATCGAGCGGCCGTCCGGGCAGCGCCAGTCGCACCATTGCGCGCCATAAATGCGTCCGAGATTGCCCTCCGGGTCCGCCCACTCGTCCCAGATGGTCACGCCATGGTCGCGCAGGTATTTGACGTTCGTGTCGCCGCGCAGAAACCAGAGCAGTTCGCGGAGGATGGATTTGAGGTGGACCTTTTTGGTGGTGACGAGGGGGAAACCGCCGGCGAGGGGAAATCGCATTTGCGCACCAAAGACGGACAACGTGCCTGTGCCGGTGCGATCCGCCTTGGGCCGGCCGTCCTCCAGCACGTGCCGCAGCAAATCGAGGTACTGAATCATCGCGCGGAAAATTTAGACACGAAAGACACGAAAGACACGAAAAGAAATTCAGCCGTTCAAGCTTCGTTCAGCCGCCTGATCCCAAATAACTTGACCCGGTCGGTTTCGGCTTGTATCGTGAAAACAATCAGAATCAGGAAAACAGAAGGAATGAACCATGAAAACTGCCTCCGTTATCTTCGTGGGGATTATTGTCGGCTGGCTGCGCGCTGAAGCGCAATCGAGCTATTTCGGCCTGAACGGCCAGACGTTGTATGGGATCTGTCTTTCTCCGGCTTACAATTACGCAATACAGAATTCCTCGGATTTGATTTCGCCGGTGGCCGTGGTGCAGAACGGCCCGGAATTTTCGGCTGATTTTACCGACAATTTCGGTCAGCAGTGGCACGCCACCGCGGATTTCCTCGACAACTATCAAATCGTGTTTCAATTCTCGTCGCCCAATCCCAGTGCCAACATCGGTGGCGGCGAACTCATCGAGTGGCATTTTTACGGATTCAATTTTCAAGTTCAAAATCTGCAGCCGGTGGTCATCCCCCCTCTCCAGAACCGGTCCATGCCGTCCTTTGACCAGAATGACATTTGGATGGGATTTAATGGGTTTACCGCCTACGCCCCGTGGAATTCCTACACCTATCAAATCGTGCCGGCCCCGGAGCCGGGCGCCCTCACCTTGTTGGCGGTGGGAGCAATGGCCGGCGCTGCCGCCCGGCGGCGCCGTCGCCCGGCGAGGGAGGGCGGAAGTTCCGGCCGGAAAGCCGGCGGCGCCTGATGTCTTGTTTTAGTTGATATTTTCCCCGGCTCCCCGACCCTTGGCCGGTGCTGACGACGCTGCGCAAAGCCGAGTATTTTGAGTTGCTCGTTTTGTTCTTTGTCCAAGGAGCGGCCATGGCCATGTGGTTCGTGCCCTTGGGACCCGTGTTGGACGCCCATGGCCTGCACGGCATCAAGCCGTTCGCTTTCGCCGCGTCGGCGCTCGCCGCGTTTGTCTCCCCGCTGGTTTTCGGCGCCATGGCCGACCGGCATGCCTCGCCTGTCAAAGTGCTGCGGGGTTTGGCTATAACGACCGCCGTCAGCATGGCTGCCGTCAGCACCGCCATTCAATACAGCGCCCCGGCCTGGCTGGTCCTGGGCCTGATCCAGTTCTTTTACCTGTCCTACGCCCCCATGTTCAGCATTTCCTCAGCGCTCGTTCTGGCGCGGCTGGAAGATGCCAAACGGGAATTCGCGCCGGTTCGCGCCCTGGCCACGTTTGGCTGGATGGCCGGTTGCTGGCTGGTCAGCGCGTTGAACGCGGACGCTTCGTCGCTCGCCGGTTACAGCGGCGCCGCGATGTGGCTGGGGGTGTCGCTCTGCACCTTTTTCCTGCCGACGCTTGAGGTGCCGTCAGCGGTGGAACATCTCACCTGGCGCGAGCGATTCGGCTGGGACGCGCTCACCCTTTTCCGCAACCCGGACCACCGGGTGGTCTTTGTCACCGCCGCGCTTTTCAATGTGCCGCTGGCCGCGTTTTATCCGTATGCGCCGGCCCACCTGCGCGACCTCGGATTGTCGCACACCAGTGCCTGGATGAGCTTCGCCCAGGTCACGGAACTGATCGCTACGTTCAGCCTCGGCTGGCTGTTACTGAACTGGCGGTTGAAATGGATTGTCGCCGCCGGCCTCGGCTTCGGCGTACTGCGGTTCGCACTGAGCGCCGTGAACGGAAAATACTGGTTGCTGGCCGGTGTAGCCTTGCACGGCGCTTCGTTCGCGCTGGTGTACATCACCGCGCAGATTTACCTCGAACAGCGCGTCGACCCCGCGTGGCGGACGCGGGCGCAGGCATTGCTGTCACTCATGGGCAACGGCGTGGGCAATCTTCTTGGTTATCTGGGTTCCGGCTGGTGGTTTGCCGTTTGCAGCCATCCGGAGGGCACGCAATGGCCGGTATTCTGGGGCGGTCTGGCGGTAACGGTGGGTGCGGTGCTGGTGTACTTCCTGACGGCCTATCGAGGCCGGAAACGGGCCAATTGACCCGCGGCTTACCTGTCGGTGACGGACATAGACAATTTTGGCGATTTAAACTTTTGTCGCCTTTGACTAATTTGCCATTCCGAGACACCCGGTTAATATCCAAAACCACCGCATGCAACCCATGACTTCCCGCGAACGGCTGGCCGCCACGCTGAATCACCAGACCTCCGATCGTCTGTGCGTGGACGTCGGCGCCGGATTCCAGACCGGCATGGGCGTCGGTGCGGTGCATCGCCTGCGCGAAGCCGTGCTGGGCAAAACCAATCATCGGGTCAAGGTGATCGAGCCCTATCAAATGCTCGGCGAGATTGACGAGGAACTTCGCCAGACGCTCGGCCTGGACGTCGTGGGCGTCCACGGACCGGGCACCATGTTCGGGTTCAAAAACGAGAACTGGAAGCCGTTCACCTTGTTCGACGGCACACCGGTACTGGTCCCGGGACAGTTCAACGTGACGCCGGCCAAGGATGGCGGCTGGCTCATGCACCCTGAGGGCGACACCCGCGTGCCGCCCTGCGCCTGGATGCCGAAAGACGGCTGCTTCTTTGACGCCCTCAACCGCCAGCAGCCGTTGGACGAATCGAAACTCAATCCCGCTGACAATTGCGAGGAGATGGAAGTCGTCAGCGACGAAGAAGTGCGGCATTTCGCCCGGCTGGCGCAATATTACCACGAGTCGACCAATTACGGGATTTACCTGACATTGCCGGGGACGGCATTCGGCGACATTGCCCTGGTGCCCGCCCCGTGGAGGAAATCCCCGAAAGGCATCCGCGGCGTACAGGAATGGTACATGGCCACCGTCACCAACCGCGATTATGTCTTGAAGGTGTTCGAGTGCCAATGCGGCTGCGCGCTGAAGAGCATTGAACGGCTGGCAGCAGCCGTCGGCGACCGCGTCCAGGTCGTGTTCGTTTCCGGCACCGATTTCGGCACGCAGACGGGACAGTTTTGTTCCGTCCAAACTTACCGCGAACTCTACCAGCCTTTTCACAAGGCGGTGAATGATCAAATCCATCGCCTCACGAATTGGAAAACCTTCATTCACAGTTGCGGCGCGGTGCGGCCGTTCATCCCGGAATTCATCGCGGCCGGCTTCGATGTGCTGAATCCGGTGCAATGCTCGGCCAGAGGCATGGACCCGCGGGAGCTGAAACGCGAGTTTGGCCGCGACATCGTGTTCTGGGGCGGCGGCGTGGACACGCAGAAAACCCTGCCATTCGGGACGCCGGAGGAGGTCTATCGCGAGGTGCGCGAGCGCATCGACATATTCGCCCCCGGCGGCGGGTTCGTCTTCAACAGCATCCACAATGTCCAGAGCAATGTGCCCACCGCAAACCTGCTCGCCCTGTTCCGGGCGGTTAAAGACAGTTTGAAAGGATGAGTTTCCACGGCATGATCACCGCACCCCAAACCAAACCGTCAGAACTTCAAACCAATTACCATTTTGGTTATATCTGGATGATTTCCCTGGTCGCCGCGCTAGGCGGGTTGTTGTTTGGTTATGACTGGGTGGTGATCGGCGGCGCCAAACCGTTTTTCGAACGTTATTTTCACCTTACCGCCGCCGCGCAGTCCGGCTGGGCCAACAGTTGCGCGCTCATCGGCTGTCTCGTCGGCGCGCTCGTTGCCGGCGCACTCAGCGACCGGTTCGGCCGCAAGCGGCTGCTGATTTTTTCCGCAGCGTTGTTCGCCGGCACTTCGCTCGGCAATGCGCTGGCGCCGAACTTCACCATTTTTGTTGCCTGGCGGATGCTCGGCGGCGTGGCCATCGGCCTGGCCTCGAACCTGTCTCCGATGTACATCGCTGAGGTGGCGCCAGCACCCATGCGCGGCCGGCTGGTTTCCCTCAACCAGCTCACCATTGTCATCGGCATCCTGGCGGCCCAATTCATCAATTGGACCCTCGTCCGCCACCTGCCGGCGGGGGCCACCGATGAGTTCATCCGGAATTCCTGGTACGGCCAGTCCGTCTGGCGCTGGATGTTCGGCATCACCGCCCTTCCCGCGCTGCTGTTCCTGCTGGGCATGTTCGCGGTGCCGGAAAGCCCGCGCTGGCTCGCCCGGAACGGCAAGTCCGAACGGGCCCGCCGCGTGCTGGCGCGCATCGGCGGCGGCCCCTATGCCGACGGCGCGCTGCGGGAGATCGAAGCCACACTGGTCAACGAAATCGATCGGGTGAACTTCCGCGATTTGCTCGAGCCGAAGATGAAGCGCGTGCTGCTGCTGGGCGCAGCACTGGCGGTGTTCCAGCAATGGTGTGGCATCAACGTCATCTTCAACTACGCCGAGGACATCTTCCGGGCGGCGGGCTATGATATTTCGACCGTGCTCAAGAACATCGCCTGGACCGGTTCGGTTAACCTGGTGTTTACCTTCGTGGCCCTGGGGGTGGTGGACCGCGGCGGGCGCCGCGGGCTCATGTTGCTGGGATCGGCCGGGCTGGCGTTGATTTATACCGGTCTGGGCCTTTGCTATCACGGCGGCGTGAAAGGGCTGCCGATGCTCCTGCTCGTGCTGGCCGCCATCGGCTGCTACGCCATGTCGCTCGCGCCGGTGACGTGGGTGGTGATCTCCGAAATTTTCCCGAACCGCATCCGCGGCGCGGCCATGGCCGTGGCGGTAAGCTCGCTCTGGATCGCCTGCTTCATTCTGACATACACGTTTCCCCTCTTGAACGCCCAGCTGGGTCCGGCGGGCACATTCTGGCTCTACGCCGCGATTTGCGTGGGGGGGTTCATTTTCATTTTCCGTAAGCTTCCCGAAACGCGGGGCAAGACACTTGAACAAATTGAGCGCGAGTTGGTAGATTGACGCCACCGATTGGCAAACATGAACCGGAACCTGTTCCCGCCGGCAACCGCGCTGGCCCTGATCGCCGCGGTCCGGTTCGGCCTCGCCCCCGGCCCGGCGCGCGCCGCAGATACACTGCCGCTGGCGGGCGAGTGGCGGTTCGCACTTGATCGCAACGACGCCGGCACCAATGAGCACTGGTTCGCCAAAGAATTGCCGGACAAAATCCAGTTGCCGGGGGTGTTGGAAACCCAGGGTTACGGCGATGAAATCGACATCCACACGCCCTGGGTGCTGACGCTCTACGACCACTTCTGGTACTTGCGCGCCCCTTATGCGGCCTATACGAACACCGGCAGCGTGAAAGTGCCGTTCCTGTGCCAGCCGCCGCGGCATTACCTCGGCGCGGCGTGGTACCAGCGCGACTTCGAAATCCCCCTCGACTGGCGCAATCGCCGCGCGGTTCTGTTTCTGGAACGGCCGCATTGGCAAACGACCGTCTGGCTCGACGGCAAACCCGCCGGCTCCGACCTGAGCCTCTGCACGCCGCACGAATATGATCTCGGGCTCGTGCCGCCGGGCAGTCACCGCCTGACCATCCGCGTGGACAACCGGATGCTGCTGCCCTACCGGCCGGATGCCCACAGCGTCTCCGATTCGCTCGGCAGCGCCTGGAACGGCATCGCCGGCAAAATCGAATTGCGCTCGACGCCGCCGGTGTGGATTGACGACGTGCAAGTATTTCCCAATCCGGAAAAGCAGTCGGCGCTGATCCGCGTTCGCCTTGGGAACGCCACCGGGAAGGCCGGCGCCGGCACGTTGTTCCTCCCCAGCCAGATCGCGCCGGCGGAATCGGGAGATAAACCGGCGGACAGTCCGGGGCCCGGTCCGATCGCCGGGTTCGGTAAACCGGTCACCTGGGACACCAATGGCGCCGTTCTCGAACTCACCCTGCCGCTGAAGGCGCCGGACCAGGTCTGGGACGAATTTCATCCCGTTTTGCAGGAATTGGATTTGGAGTTGACGTACACCCTGTTCCGCAACGTTCCGTTCGGGGATCGCCGGAAAATCCTGTTCGGTCTGCGGGACCTTCGCGCCGCCGGCAATCAGTTCCTCCTGAACGGCCGGCCGGTTTATTTTCGCGGCACGCATTTCGGCGGCGATTTCCCGCTGACCGGATATCCGCCGACGGATGTCGAGTCTTGGAAGAACATGTTCCAAACCTGCCGGGACTGGGGGCTCAACCACATGCGCTTCCACTCGTGGTGCCCGCCCGAGGCCGCCTTCGCCGCGGCTGATGAACTCGGCCTTTACCTCCAGGTCGAATGCGGCATGTGGAATGAATTCAGTCCCGGGAGCGCCATGGAAAAGATGCTCTATTCGGAAACCGGGCGCATCCTCCGCGCCTACGGCAATCATCCGTCGTTTGTGCTGCTCTCCGCCAGCAACGAGGCGCACGGCAATTGGAAACCCTGCCTGACGAAATGGGTCCGCCATTTTCGCGAGGAGGATTCCCGCCGGCTGTACACGCCGGATACCGGCTGGGCGCTCATCAATGAACCCGGCCCGGTCACCGGCGCGGATTACCTGGTGGCGGGCCGGATCGGCGCCGAGCGGGTGCGCGGCGAGTCCGGCTGGTTCGGGCGCGACTACCGCGCTGCGCTGGACGGCGTGAACGTGCCGGTGATTGCGCATGAGCTTGGCCAGTGGGTTGCGTATCCGGATTTTGACGTCATCAAAAAATTCACCGGGTTCCTGCAGCCGGACAACTTTGAAATTTTCCGCGACTCCGCCCGCGCGCATGGGTTGCTGGCCCAAAATCAGGACCTGGCCCAGGCCTCCGGCCGGTTTCAGTTCGCGTGTTACAAGGAGGAGGTCGAAGCCAACTTGCGGACGCCCGGCCTGGCCGGATTCCAACTGCTCGATCTCCACGACTACACCGGCCAGGGCACGGCGCTCGTCGGTCTGCTCGACCCGTTCTGGGAATCCAAAGGCTATGCCGCTCCGGAGGAATTCAAGAAGTTCTGCGGCCCGGTCGTGCCGCTGGCGCGGTTGCGCCAGCGGATTTTCACGACGGCCGACACCTTCGACGTGAAGGTCGAAGCCGCGAACTTCGGCGAAGCGGCGCTGACCAATGCGGCGGCCGGATGGCGGATAGTCAGCAGCGAAGGACAAATTGTTGCCCAGGGAGACTGGCCGTCGAACGCGATCCCCGTCGGGAAAAATTTTGCTTTGGGAACCGTCGCCGTCAACTTGTCCAAGCTGGCTGCGCCGGCGCAGTACAAGCTGGTGGTTGCGATTTCGGAAGGCGAACTTACGCAACCTCCCGGCCAAAATGGGGGCGCGCCGGGCCCGGCCGGCCGATTTGAAAACGACTGGAACTTCTGGGTTTATCCGGCACTGGTTTCGGATGCCGCCCCGTCGAACGTCCTCGTCTCCAGTTCCTGGGCCGATGCGGAAAAGAAGCTGGCCGCCGGCGGCCGGGTTTTATTCCTGCCGCATAACGCGGATTTGCACTGGTGGAGTCCGCCGCTGGCGCGCGTGCCGGTGTTCTGGAATGCGCTGATGGGACCCACCTGGGGCCGGATGCTCGGCCTCTGGGTGGATGCCGGCCATCCGGCGCTGGCGGAATTCCCGACGGCAGCGTACTGCGACTGGCAATGGACGGAACTCCTGCACAACACCCGCGCCGTCAACCTGGACCGCCTGCCGTCCTCGCTCCAGCCGATCGTCCAACCCATTGATGACTGGAACCGCAATTGCAAACTGGGCCTGGTGTTCGAATGCCGGGTCGGGCCGGGGAAATTGATGGTTTGTTCCGCCGACCTGGAGAGTTCGCTGGCTTCCCGGCCGGTCGCGCGGCAGTTGCGCCGCTCGCTGCTGGATTACCTGGCGGGTGACCAGTTTCAGCCGGCGGCCGAAGTGCCCGCCGCCGCTCTCCGCGGTCTTCTGTTCAACACCCGCATCATGCGCCAGCTCGGCGCGACGGCCGAGGCCGACGGCCAGAACGCGAGCGCCATCCTGGACGGCGACCCGAACACCTTCTGGCAGAGCGGCGCGACAACGCCTCCGCACACGGTGACGGTTCATTTCCCGCAGCCGGTGGCGATGACCGGGCTGGTCCTTATGCCGCGACAAAACCAGCGCGAACACCAGGGCGATATCCGCCTATTCAAGCTGGAACGCAGCGACGACGGGACCAATTGGCAGGAAATCGCCCGCGGCGAACTGGCTTCGACCTGGGACCCGCAGACGGTTCGGTTTTCGCAAACCACTACCGCGAGATACCTGAAACTGACGGCGCTGGCCGGCTTCGGGTCCGACACTTCCGCTTCGCTGGCCGAGTTGGCGGTACTAGGCGCGGACAGCCAAAGCCAGGGTGCCGGCTCGGGCAACATCGAGTATCAGAAGGCCCGCACCGCCTCGCCGGATATTGACGCCGGCGCGGAGCTTACGAACAAGCCACCAAATCCTTCGCCATGACGTAGTCATCCATGACAAATCCGCCGCCGATGTCGGTGACCACCGATTCCACCACGCCAAATCCGTTTCGTTTGTAGGCCGCGATGGCCTTGGCGTTGCGCTTGTTGACGGCAAGAATCAGGCGGCTGGCCCCGAGCCGGCGGACTTTGCATTCGACGTGCTGCAACAGCCGGCTGCCCAGGCCGCATCCCTGGTGTTCCGGCAACAGGTAGAGCTTGTGCAATTTGAAGGTAGGGACAGCACGCTGCGCTGTCCGGACGCCGCGGCGCGGCGTCCCTACCTCTGTGGGACCATAGGCCGCAAACCCAGACGGTCTTCCATCCAGGCTCAACATGTCATAATGAATCGCTTGCGCACGGATTTCCTCGCGCATCACGTCCAGCGCGTACATTCGCGCCAGCATGTAATCAATCTGGGCGTGGGTGATGATGCCTGGATAACAGGCCCGCCAGATGACGCCGGCCAGTTGCGCAATGTCGGGCAGATCGGTTTCGGCCGCCGCGGCGATTCGAACTGAATGGGGCGTGTCCAATTGGCTCATTCCAGGGATGGCGAATTGGCCTCCGGCTCCCTGGTCTGCGCCGGCACCTTCAACGCCTGGCGCAGGCGGGTGGCCAGCCAGCGCAGTTCCGAGTCGTCGCGCCCGGCCAGCAGGCCCACTTTCCGGCCGGTGACCGGGATGATTTGCAGTTCAAGCAAGCGACGATGATTGACGGCCACGTTGCTGGAGTCGGCGCGAATGGCGGCGATCTCGCCCCGATTCCATTCCCGCAGTTTCCCGCCCAGGAGCCCCTTGGTTTCCAGGCGCAACTGGTCGCCTTCCACCGTCAGCGTGACCGTGCGACGGCCAAGGTTGATGGCCGCGACAAGCAGCCCCAAACCCACCGTCCAAAATCCCACCAAAAAGGGAATCACCGCCCGCAGGGATCCTTCCGTTTTGGAACCGGGTAAGAACATCAGCGTCGTAAAAACGGTCATGAAGACGCACCACAAAACCGCGAAGGGAAACAGCCCAAACGAGCCGCGCCGGAGGCCGGCAGCCGGCACCGTCAATTGGACCACGCCAGCGCCTTCCTCCACCCGGACGCGGCTGCCCGCCGGCTGCTCCGGCACGTCGATGTCAGTTTCGTCATTCAGCGCCTTTTGCACGACTTCGATCTGCGGCGCGATGCCGGAAAATGCGCCGCTGCCCACCAGGTTCTTCAAATCATCGGCCACGCCCAGCAGCCAGTCCTTGGGATAACCAAGCACGACGAGTTTTCGGGAGCCGTCTTCAAATTCGGCCGCCAGACCGGAAAAACCGTCCAATTGCCGCGGAGCAGAATTCCCGCTCGTGGATGTCGCGGCGGCGACCTCCAGCTTGCGAATTGGCTGGCGCGGCAACCGCCTTGTCCAGCGCAATGGCCCGAGAATCTCCGTGGCCCGGAATTGACCATCCTTCCATTCCAGGCGGCAACGCCCGAACAAAATCCAAAGTCCAATCGCCAGGGGCACGCAACCCGCCATAACGAACAAAAGCTCGAACAGGCCAAAAAATATTTCCGCGTAAATTTCTGCGCCTCCCCGCGCACTGTGCAGGCATTTCAGAATCGTCTGCCAGATGTCGTGCGCCGGATGCCAGGCGAACAACAATCCAAAACCCACCAAAAACAATCCCAGCAGCCTTCCCCAGCCGAGCTGGCGGGCGGGAAATTCATATCGCACGTCGCCACCGGTGTGCTCGCATCGGACGCTGCGTGACCAGTCATCAGTCGTCATTGGCCTGGCAGGGTTGGTTAGAGCGCCGGAGATTGCGCCGGGCGGCGGGCCCGTTCGGCCTCGGGCAGCCACCGCTGGAGCTGTTGAATGCGGGTCTGGTCGAGCGGATGGGTGGAAAGGAAGCCGGCCAGCGCCGAATTGTTGCCGCCGTGCTGCTGGTTGTACTGGGCGAACCGCTGCCAGAAATCGACCGCCGACTGCGGATCGTAGCCGGCCCTCGCCATGTAGATGAGGCCGATGTGGTCCGCTTCCGATTCCTGGGCGCGGCTGTGCGGCAGTTCGCGGCCGAGCTTGGTGCCGGCACCGTAGGCGAGCAGGGTAATCTGTTGCCACCGCGGGTCGGCGCTGGAGATGGACGCGCCCAAAAGCTCGCCGCCGGTCTGAATCAGGATAGCCTCGCTCATCCGTTCGGCGCCGTGATGAGCTACGGCATGGCCGACTTCGTGGCCAATGACCGTTGCCAGCCCGGCGTCATCCTTCGTGATGGGCAAAATGCCGGTGTAAACCCCCACCTTGCCGCCGGGCAGGCAGAACGCGTTGGCCTCCTTGCTCTCAAATACCACGAATTCCCACTGGGCATCGGGCATGTCCTTGCCGGCGACGGCGGCAACGCGCTTCCCGACGCGCTGCACCAGGTTGTTGACGGCGGGGTCATGGTTGATGGGCGTTTGCTTTTTCAATTGATCGAAGCTGGACAAACCCAACTGCATCTCCTGTTGCTCGGAAATGAGGTTCAACTGGCTGCGGCCCGTGATCGGCACGGTGGAACAGCCGGTAACGGCGAACAGAAACACCGTCCACGCCGCGACCAACGTGAGCGAGGTCCATCGCTGTGTTTTTAGGTTCAGACGTTTCATGATCATCGCTTGGTGGGGCTTACAATCCCACATTTTTGAACCGGGTGTTCACTTCCTTGAAATGGAATTCCAGCGAACAAAGCTTCTCCAGTTCGCCTTTCTTGAAATGCCGCGCCACGGCGGGATCAGATTTGAGCTGTTCAAGAAAATCCGCGTCATCGCGGCCGGCATGTTTAACCGCCCACGTCTTCATCGCGTTGCGCTGCACCAGGTCGTAGGCCTCTTCACGCGTCAATCCCTTTCTGATCAACGACAGCAGCACCGTTTGCGAATTCCACATGCCCAGGCTCAAACCCAGGTTTTTCTTCATGTTCTCCGGGTAAACGGCCAGGCCGTCCATCAGGCGCACCATCAGGCCGAACATGTAATCCAGCAGCGTGCAGGAGTCAGGAAAGATGATGCGCTCGACGCTGCTGTGGCTGATGTCGCGTTCGTGCCAGAGGGCGACATTTTCCAGGGCGGCGAGGGCGTTGCCGCGGAGCACCCGGGCCAGGCCGGTGAGGCGTTCCCAGGTGATGGGATTGCGCTTGTGCGGCATGGCGCTGCTGCCCTTCTGGCCTTTGGTGAACGGTTCCTCGGCCTCCAGCACTTCGGTGCGCTGGAGATGGCGGAATTCGACCGCCCAGTGTTCGATGCTCGCCCCGACCAGCGCCAGCGCGGTCATGAACTCGGCATGAACGTCGCGCGGGATGACCTGGCTGGCGATGGGGGCCGGTTTCAGACCCAGCGATCTGCAAACGGCGGCTTCCACCGCGGGCGGCAGGTGGGCGCTGGTGCCGACGGCGCCGGACAGTTTGCCGACCGCCACCCGCTCGCGCACGGCCACCAGGCGTTCCAAGGCCCGGTCGAATTCATCATGCATGAGCGCCAGTTTCAGGCCGAAGGTCGTCGGCTCGGCATGAATGCCGTGGCTGCGGCCGATGCAGGGCGTGAGCTTGTATTTGCGGGCCTGTTTGGCGATGGTCCCGCGCAGGGCCTGCACATCCTGAATCAACAAGTCCGCCGACTCGGCCATCTGCACGGCAAACGCGGTGTCAATGATATCGCTGCTGGTCAGGCCGAAATGCAGCCAGCGGCCGGCCCGGTGATTGATTTTCTCAGCCACGGCGGTGGTGAAGCCGATGACGTCGTGGTTGAGTGTCTTTTCCAGTTCCTTCTGGCGGGCGACGAGCCCCGGCAGATCGGCCAGCCACTTTTCCGCGCCGGCTTTCAGCCGGACGAAATCAGCCCGGGGCACAACGCCTTCCGCCACGAGCGCCTCACTGGCGAGCAGTTCAATTTTGAGCCAGAGGCGGAGCTTGTTTTCATCGGCCCAGATACCCCGCATTTCCGGCCGGGAGTAGCGCGTGATCATGACGCGAGGATAAAGGGTTCGGGGCCGGGAGTCGAGGACAGACCGTAGCCGCCGACGTGAGGAGCAGCGGCATGAGGCGGGTTCTCTTGATTCCGCCTCGTTACCTCGGCGACTACCACCCCAGCTCAATGTTTCGCCATGCGCGTGCGCGCCTGCTCCAGGATTTTTCGCTCGCGGGCGGTCAAACTCTGGATGCCGTGCCGGGAAATCTTGTCGAGAATCGGGTCCACTGCGCTTTTCACGAATTCATCGGTGGACTGCTCCTCCTCGGAGGCAGCCGGGTCCCGGCGCCAGAACGCGGTTGGGTCGGCGGCAGACCTCGCGGCTTCGCGGTTTCCGGTTGTGCCTGGCCAGGGCCAGCGGCCCTGGACGAGCCAGCGCACGTAGAAAAAACCGACCAGCATCCCACCCAGATGCGCGGCGTTGGCAACGTTATCGATCGGAAACACGATGCCCATGACCGCGAGCACGGCGGACAAAATCAGCATGGTCTTAGCGTGAAAGGTGATCGGTGGGATCAACAGGGTCAATTCGCGGCGCGGAAACAGGGTGGCATAGGCGGCCACCAGTCCGAAGCAGCCGGCTGAAGCGCCGACGACCGGCCCCCCGAAAAATTGCGGCCAGACGAAGGCTGCGAGCGCCTGGAAGATTCCGCCGACGACCCCGGCCGTCAGAAAGAGGATCAGGAAGGGTTTCCCGCCCAGGCGGCCCTCGACTTCGCGGCCAAACAGGTAAAGGGCCCAGCTGTTGATCAAGATATGCCACATATTGGCGTGCATGAATTGATACGTGAGCAATTGCCAGATGAAACCGTGCCGCAGCCCGTCGACACTCAAGGCAAACCGGTTGCCCAGAAACTGCGGCGGATTGCCGAGGGTGAAACATTCGACCACGAAGACAACGGCGTTCACCGCCAGCAATACCACGGTCAAGGAAACGCGCGGCCCATATTCCGGCGAGCGCATGTAATCACGATCTTCAAGCATAACTAAGGCAAGTTAGACGCCAATCTAATCTTTTTCAACGGCCTTTTAGGCCGGCCGCGTCCGGCGCCACCAGAACATCCATTCCCGGCCGGTGCGGTTGGGGTAGGAACGGGGCAGCCAGTCTTCGATAAGCTCAAAATGCGGCCGGAATCGCCGCTCCAGCTCGGTGCGCGTGGCGGCAAAAGGCGGACCTTCGCTGCTTTCCACGATCAGGTAATTGACCGCCAGGTATTGGCCGCCGGGCTTGAGCCAGCGCAGCAAAGCCCGGACGTAATCATCGCGCTCGGCCGGCTGAATAGCGCAGAACAGCGTGTGCTCGAAGAGCCAATCGAATCGCAAGGGCGGCTCGTCGCGCAGGAAATCGGCCAATTGGAACTGCGCGGCAAGACCTGCATCCTTGGTTTTTTCCTTGGCCAACCGGATGGCGCTGGGCGCAATGTCGAACCCGAAAGCCTCAAAACCGGCCCGAGCAAAAACGCGCACATCGTGCCCAGTGCCGCAGCCCGGAATGGCCACGGTCCCGCCCGGCAACTCGGGATGCGCGGCCAAAAAATCCACCAACCCCGGCGACGGGCCGCCCTTCTCCCAGCGCATGTCGCCGGACTGATAATGTTGTTCCCAGTATGCCTGGCTCACAGATTCTACGATTTACGTTTTTGGATCTATGATTTTGACACTGTCGTCGGGTTCAATCATCAATCGTAAATCATAAATCGAGACCTCTGAAAAACAGGCCCGGGAAGCGATGTAGAGTCCGGCCTGTGCCCGGAAACACCGGGTTTGCCAAGCCCCCCGTCGAGGCACAGCCTCGACACTACACATTTTTCAGAGGTCTCAAATCATGAATTGATCTGTCCATCCACCAGCTCCACCACCCGCTCGGCATGCGCTGCCACCTTGGCGTCGTGCGTGGCGATGACCAGCGTGGTTTGTCTCTCGGCGCGGAGGTTTTTGAGCAACGCGATGATTTCGCCGCCGGTGTGGGAATCGAGGTTGCCGGTCGGCTCGTCCGCCAGGAGCAATTCCGGCTCATTGATGAGCGCGCGGGCGATGGCTACGCGCTGCTGCTCGCCGCCGGAAAGTTCATACGGTTTGTGGTCCAGGCGATCCTGGAGGCCCACCCAGGCCAGCAGGTCGCGTCCGCGCGCCGCCGCCCGGCCAGCCGGCGTGCGGGCCATCCGCGCCGGCAGACAGACGTTTTCGAGCGCGTTGAGCTCCGGCAACAAATGATAGGCCTGGAAAACGAACCCGACGCGATGATTGCGGAAATGCGTCAACTCGCCCGCGGAAAAGTTGCCGAGGCTCTGGCCGTCAAAATGGATTTCCCCTGCATTCGGCGTGTCGAGCCCGCCGATGAGATGCAGCAGGGTGCTTTTGCCGGCGCCGGACGCCCCGCGCAACGCGACAAATTCGCCGCGCTGCACCTCGAGGTTGACGCCGCGCAACACTTCGAGGGCGCGTTTGCCCAAGGAGTAGGTCTTGGCGAGGGCGCGGGCGGATAACAAGGGATCACTCATGACCGGCCTCCGCTTGTGGGAGGGAAAACATTCAATGCCCAACATTTAACGCCCAACATCCAATCGAGGTTGGTCTGTCCGGTTCTTCGACCTTCGATGTTGAATGTTGAATGTTGAATGTTGCCCGGTTCATTATTCATAGCGCAGGGCCTCCACGGGTTTGAGCCGGCCGGCGCGGATGGCAGGCAGCACGCCGCCGAGAATGCAAATCACGAACGAGCTGCCGCAGATGACCGCGATGTCGCGGGCATCAATGATGGCGGGCAGCTCGGTGAAGCCATAGATCTTGGCGGGAAACAGTTCCCAGCCGGTCATCCGGTTCATGAAATGCAGGAATTCATTGCGGTACGTCAACGCGAGAATGCCGAGGCCGTAGCCGGCCAGCACGCCGAAGACGCCGATGATGGCGCTCTGGCTGAGAAAGACGCCGGAAATCTGGAGATGCGTCGCGCCCAGCGCCTTGAGCATGCCGATCTCGCGGGTCTTCTGGACGACAAACGTGATTTGCGCGCTCAGGATGCACAGCGCCGCCACAATCACGATGAAAAAGAGCAGGTAGAACATGACATTCTTCTCGACGATCAGCGCATTGAGAATGGTGGAATTTTCCTCCATCCAGGTGTTCAAATATAGATGGTCGTCCAGCGACCTCCGTAACTGTTCCCCCACTTCCGCCGCCCGGTACGGGTCCTTCAGCATCACAAACAGGCCGTGCACCGAGTCGTTGAGGTCGTACAAATCCTGGGCGTTGTCCAGCGACACGACGATGACGCGGGCATCAAACTCGTAGTAGCCGGTGTCGAAAATGCCGCGCACTTCGTAAACATCCGGGTTGATGACCTCGTCCTCCTTGCGCTCATGCGCCACCTTCATCTTTTTGATCTCCCGGATCGAATAGATGGACAAGTGGTCGCCGACGGCCAGGTGCAGGTTGCGCGCGAAATCCCGGCCGACGATCAGGCCGCGCCCGGCCAGATCGAATTTGCCCTCGATGATGTTGCGCGGGAGGTTGCTGATCCGGCCTTCTGTTTCCGGATCAACCCCGCGCAGCATCGGGGCATCCTGCAGGGCCGGACGGTTGGTGTCCCCCTCGGTTTCGACCAACACCGGTCCGAAAACAAACGGCGAGACGCCCCGGACATCCGGGTTGGCCGTGAGGCGATCCGCCACCGCGGCGTAGTTTTTCATCGGCTCGATTTCCCCCGTTTTTGCGAGCGCAAACACCTTCAAGTGCGCGTTGAAGCCGAGGATTTTTTCGCGGAGGTCGTGGTCGAACCCGCTCATGACGCTGATGACGATGATGAGCACGGCGACTCCCAGGGCAACGCCGACGATGGAAATGAGCGTGATGATGGAAACGAAGGTCCGTTTGGGCCGCAGATAACGCAGGGCCAGCAGGAGTTCAAACGGCAGCTTCGACATGGCCGCAGGCTAAAGACGCGCCCTGCGGGTGTCAATGTAGGTCAGCGGGAGGTCCTGCCACCATTTGATGCGGCGTTGAGCCTCCGGCTCAGCTTTTCGAGCCAGGGGCTCGACCCTTCATCAGCCGAAGCAGGATAAACCCCGCCAGCGCTGCGGGCAAAACGTCCGACCCGGGCGCCTCCAGAGACGGCTGCGAACAGACCGGCGGTTCGTGACACTCCCCGGCCGCGGCCGATCGGCCAGGTCCGGTCATTCGGGTGGGTTCGGTCTCGCCGCAAACGGGTTATCCCGGGCCGCGGCGGAATCATTCCCCTGTCCCGGCCGCCCGGTTGGGGAGGATGAAAACGGATTGTCCCGGGGCGGCGCGGCATTCCTGCGCGGCAGAAACAACGGGCTGAGGAACAGATAAACCCAGCCCAGCGCCAGATGTGCCGCGAAAAGAAAGCACAATTGAATCAAATCCAGCACGCCCCAATTGAACAGCACAATGGCCACCGTGAACAGCAGGGCCCCCGGCAGCAGGGCCGCCCCCGCCAGTTTCCAACTGTCCCGCCGCCGCAAATCGCGATTCGCCAGGTGGCCAACCAGCCAGGCTGGCAGAAAATAGAGGGTGGCCAGCAGCGCCCAGGTCAGCAGCAAGGCGCCGACCAAGGCCAGGAGGGCGATCGCCAGCCATTCCGGCTCCCACGCGCCCCAGAGCGGCTCCAGGTCGATGCGGTTGAACGCGATCGTATAATCCGCCGGGTAAGGCCACTCCGCATAGCCGAACAAAGAGGTGACCCGGAGGTTTTCGCGGCCGAATTCCACTTGCACATCCGCGAGCGAGCGCAACTGCCCGCTGTGTCCCGGGTCAACGCTGAACGCCAGAAACCGGCCCTCGGCCAGAAGCTGGGGTTGCTTGTCCGGCCATTCGAGCCACCCGGAGCGGATGACGCCGGCAGCCGGCAGATTCCGGATGGCGGCCCGCACCACCGTAAAACAACTGTTGGACAGGAACCAGACCAGGGCGGAGGCGGCGAGCGATGCGATGACAAACTGCACCAACAGCAGCCGGCTGAGCCGGGTGCGGGCGAAGGCCGCCACCCCGCGCGGGGTCAACGGTTCCCACGCCGCGGCCGATTCAGCAAATGCGCTCATTGAGCCACCGATGGGCACAAATGAAACACAGATGGAAATTCCCTTTCCGTTTCCGTGTTCAACCTGTGTTTCATCTGGGGCTTATGGCGTCTCTGCCGCGCCACGTCAGGGTTTGTCTGCACCGGCGGACGAAGCCGGCGGATTTTGTTGATTGGGCGGCGGCGCAAGGATCAGCGGTACGGGGTACCGAAGCTTCATCACGTCATCCACCAGCACCTCGATGAAATAGGTGCCGGCGGTTTTGAATTCGACCTGGCCGAAAACCATCACATTGGTGGAATGCAATCCCGGTTCGCGCAATTCAAATTTCATCTCCCCCTGGCGCAACACGGTCGTCTGGTCGGGCGCGATGAACCGGATGGACTCGTTGAACTGGCCGACGCCGGCCGTCCAGCGATTGAAGACGCACAGCCGCCCCGCCACGATGGGCAGCTGCGGCACCCGGAGAAAGTTGATGACGCCGACGAGGAAGAAGTTGCCATTGGCTTCCTGGCGCACCTCCTCGCACAGCAGCGAGGCCTGCAAATCGGGCAAGATTCGGGTGGGATTCATGGGTGATTTGTTAAATGGTTAAACCGTTGAATCGTTCCATCGTGAACGAATTTCGTTTCCGATTCAACGATTTTACGGTTCAACCTTTCAACGAAAATTCCGCCGCGCGCACGGTGTTTTGCATCAGCAGGGCGATGGTCATGGGACCGACACCACCGGGATTGGGGGTGATCTTGCCGGCCACCGGCTGCACGCCGGCAAAATCCACGTCCCCCACCAGTCGCGACCCGGTTTTGGCGGCCGGATCCGGCACGCGATTTACACCCACGTCAATCACCGTCGCCCCCGGCTTTACCATGTCGGCCTTTACAAATTCCGCCACCCCCATCGCGGCGATCAATATGTCCGCCCGCCGGCAATGCGCCGCAATGTCGCGCGTGGCGGAATGACAAATCGTCACTGTCGCGTTTGCGCCCTTGCCCTTCTGACAAAGCATCGCCGCCATTGGTTTGCCGACCAACGCTCCACGGCCAAGGACGACGACTTCGGCACCGTCGGTGTTCACTCCCGAACGGACGAGCAGTTCAAAAATACCCGCCGGGGTGCATGGGCGAAAACCACTCGGATCACCCAGTAACAATTTGCCGACATTCACCGGATGAAAACCGTCCACGTCCTTGCCCGGCAGGATGGCTGCGGAGACCCCCGCTTCACGAATATGTTTCGGTATCGGTGTCTGCACCAAGATGCCGTGAATATGCGGTGCGGCGTTTAGCTGGCCGACCAGCGCAAGCAGGTCCGCCTCGGCAGTTTCCGCGGGCAGGATGTGTGTCTCGGAAGCGATGCCCACGGCAGCGCAGGCCTTTTCCTTCATCCCCACATAGATTTTGGACGCCGGATCTTCGCCCACACGGACAAACGCGAGGCCCGGTTGGACCCCGCGTTTGCTCAAATCAGCGACGCGCTGCGCCAGCTCGCGCTGGAGTTGCGCGGCGATGGCGCGGCCGTCAATGACGTTGTGCTTGTCGAGGGCTCTGGTAGATGACTTTGGGGACGGCATTAGTGCTAATCACCTGGATGCTCTGGATGTTAATAAGCGGCGTGTTCGGCCAGCGCGCATCCAGGCCTTCCTCGCCGGTGACGATGATCCGCATGTTTTCATAGCGGCTCAAGTCGAGGTTCGGCGAGGTGGTGTAGAGGTAATTGATGTTCACGCCGGTGGCCGGGTCGTACAGTTCATATTTGGTCGGCGCGGCGATGCTGCCCACGGAGCGCACCACCCCTTCATGCGACACAATGCGCGTGACCGGGCCCGAGGGGACGGCCGGCTGGGCCATGGCCGGCTGTTCAGGCACCGGCGCCGGAGTAGGCGCGGGCGCGGGCGCCGGGGCTTCCTGTTTCAAGTACATGGCGGCCACAAACGCGTAGGTGCTGCTGGGCGGGTCAATCTGCATCCAGCCGTCTTTGGAGGTGATTTCGTTCACGGCCGTGCCTTTTTCAATGACGCCGAGGACGCTGTAATTTTCACCCGGACCGGCGCGCAAATTCAGTTTCTTGGGCAGGACGGTTTTGCTTGCGGAGTCGATGTAGGAGGCCTTGACCCAGACGTGGATGGTCGAGGGCAGGTTGATCTTGGCCCACTGCGCCGGCTCGTTGACCTTATGCTTGTCCAGGTTGATCTGTTCCAGCACCGTCACGGTTTCGCCCTTCTTCAAATGGGAAACGACTTCACCCTTGAGGCCGGCCTGACCGCGGGCGTTGATGTTGGCCGTCACTTCCGCTGGGCCGGGCACCAGTGAAACCATCGGTTCGTGGATGGGTTTTACGGGCGCGGCCTTGTGCTTCTTTTTGGCGGGGGCCGGGGCCGGCGCCGGGGCCGGGGCAACGGCCGGCTCGGGTGCAGGCGCCGCCGGAGCCACGGCCGCGGACGGCGCGGGGATGGGGGGCAAGGCGCTTGATGTGTTGGTATTGTCTTGCGCGACTGCGCTCAGTGCGACCATCACGCCCAAAGTCAACCAGCAGTTCATTTTCATATTTTCTGAAGTAAAGTTCTTATCTCGGTTTCTGTCAATATCCGCCATCGGCCCGGTTTCAACTCGCCCAGCTTGATCTTGCCGATCTGGGTCCGCTGCAACCGTGTCACCGTCAAGCCCTGCGATTCGAACAAACGCCGGACTTCACGGTTCTTTCCTTCGCTCAGTTCCAGTTCCACCATGCTCCGGGTGCGATTGGACGAAATAAGGCGTACCGCCCGGGCCTGCAACTTTTCACCTGCGTGCCAAATACCCCGCAAGAATCGTTCCAACATGGCCTTATCCACCTCGTTTTCTACAGTAGCCACGTATTTCTTGCGCACACCGTAGCGCGGATGGGTCAGGCACAGGGCGAATTGTCCATCATTGGTCAGAAAAATCAACCCTTCACTGTCAAAATCCAGACGGCCTACGGAATGCAGATTTTGCCACTCCCGGGGCAAGAAATCGTGGAGGGTGGGCCTTCCCCGCTCATCCCGTTGCGAACAGACACACCCTGCCGGCTTGTGCAGGGCCACGTACAGCTTGCGTTTCACATGGACCGGCCGTCCATCCAACGTCACCGCGTCCCGGTCAGGATCCACCCTCGTTCCCAGCACCCGGACGGGTTGGCCGTTGACCGCCACCCGGCCGGCTAGGATGATGGATTCGGCGGCCCGGCGTGAAGCCACGCCGGCTTCAGCCAGGAATTTCTGCAGGCGAACGTTCAATCGGTTAAATGAGTTAAATCGTTAAATGGTTAAATGGTTTTGTCCACCAACGCATGTAACTGATTTAACCTATTTAACTCAACCTCACGCTCCGGCTTTGGTCTTGCGGAGGCCGGTGATGCGGTCGCCATCCTTCCACTGGCCGCGCTTCTTGAGGATTTCGACGCGTTCGAAGCGCTTCAGGACATTGCGCTTGCCCCCGAGGGTGGACGCCGCGCGCAGACTGCGATGCTGTGACATAAATCGTTTTGGTTGAATTTTCAGCCGCTCCCATACAAAGCGGGCGGATGATATAACAGAACGGCGGCAGGTTTGCCAATGGATAATTTGGCTCCCGACGCAGCAGATTCAACTCCGCTCCACCACGCGCTCCACTTCGCCGCGCAGCGCCTCGAGCGCCACCGGCTTGTGCAACGCCGGCAAGGCGGTCGTATCGATGAATTTCTGGAACCGCGGGTAATCGTCCAGCCCGGTGATGAAAATGAACCGCCGGGCCAGCGCCGGGTTCGAGCGTTCAACCGTGGCATACAGCAAATCGCCTTCCACGCGCGACATCTGCAGGTCGCACACCACGGCGTCCAGTTGATGTTCCTGGACGAACTTCAACGCCAGCGCGCCGTCAGGCACAATCGTCGCCTCGTAGCCATCGCGTTCGAGCGTTTCTTTAAGAGACCAGGAGAGTGGAATATCGTCGTCCACGATCAGGACGTGCTTCTTACGCAGAGTGCCGTTGACAGGTTCCATGACAACCGGCGTTGTCCCGATAATACCCGCAAATGCGGATAGTGCAAGCTTTTAGGTGTTCTTGCTCAACCCGGCTTTCATCCCCCGCGGCACCATCACGGCCGGCGTCATTGAATTTACCGACGCGCCGGTGGGCGAGCAGGCCACGCCAAGGCCATCGTCGTCAGGATCTCCAGCGGGAGGGGCGATCTTAAATCGCCAGCAGCAGTTTCTTGATTTCCTTCAGCCGCGCCCGGGCGTCCTTCTTAATCAGGCGCGGGAATTTGCCACCCAGCGTGATGAAATCACCCTGGCGTGTCAGCATCAGCTTGTCGTCCCGGACCTCGATTTCCGTCACCGATTTTTCGCCGGCCAGAATCTTGAGCTCGGCCACCAGCAGCAACAGCTCCACCGGCACGGGCAAAGGGCCGAAGCGGTCCCGGAGCTCCCGCTGCAGGCCTTCCAGCGCGGAGTTTTCGCCGGCCTGCGCGAGCTTGCGGTAGATTTCAATGCGGTGTTGTGGTTCGGTAATATAGTTGTGCGGCAGGCCTGCGGTAGGGCGCGCAGTCCCCTGCGCGCCGCTGTTCGTTGAGGTGTCCTCGGCGGGCAGAGCACTGCCCGCCCCACCTGATTCAATTGGATTCGTCTCCAAAAAGTCCAGTTTCACGCCGACCTCCACCCGGGGTCTGACTTTTTCCCCCTTGAGCGCGCTGACGCTTTGCTTGAGCAGCTGGCAATAGAGTTCAAAGCCGACGGCGGTGATGTGGCCGCTCTGCTCGGCGCCCAGCAGGTTGCCGGCACCGCGGATTTCCAGGTCGCGCATGGCGATCTTGAAGCCGCTGCCGAGCGTGGAATACTGCCGGATGGCGCTGATGCGTTTGCGCACGTCGGTCAGCAGCCGCGCGTGGCGCGGCAGCAACAGGTAGGCATAGGCCTGGTGCTTGTAGCGCCCGACCCGCCCGCGCAGTTGATACAAATCGCTCAGGCCGAAACGGTCTGCATGGTCAATGATGATGGTATTCGCATTCGGAATATCGAGGCCGCTCTCGATGATGGTCGTGGAAAGCAGCACGTCCGCCTCGCCGTTCACGAACCGGGTCATGACTTCCTCCAGTTCGTCGGCCTGCATCTGGCCGTGGCCCACAACGATCCGCGCCAGCGGCACCAAGGCTTGCAGCCGGGCACGCATCGTCTCGATGGTCATCACCCGGTTGTGCAGAAAAAACACCTGCCCGCCGCGGTTCAACTCGCGCTGGATGGCGTCGCGTATGACGCGTTCGTCGTATTGGAGCACGATGGTTTCGACCGGCAGGCGATCGTGCGGCGGCGTCTGGATGGTGCTCATGTCGCGCGCGCCGGTCAGGGCCAGGTACAGCGTGCGCGGAATCGGCGTGGCGCTGAGCGTGAGCACGTCCACCAGCGTCCGCAGGCGCTTGAACTTTTCCTTGTGCAACACGCCGAACCGCTGCTCCTCGTCAATCACCACCAGCCCGAGGTCCTTGAAGCCGATGTCCTCCTGAATGAGCCGGTGCGTGCCGATGACGATGTCCACGGCGCCGGCGGCGAGGTCTTTGATCACGCGCTGTTGCTGGCGGCGGGTGCGGAAACGCGAGAGCAATTCAATCCGCACCGGATAATCCGCCATGCGCTCCCGGAACGTGTTAAAATGCTGCTGGGCCAGCACCGTGGTGGGCACCAGCACGGCCACCTGTTTGCCCCCCATCACCGCCTTGAACGCGGCGCGAATGGCCACCTCGGTTTTGCCAAACCCCACATCGCCGCAAATCAGCCGGTCCATCGGCTTGGGCTGTTCCATGTCGGATTTCGCATCCCCGATGGCTTGGAGTTGATCCGGTGTTTCCTCGTAGATGAAGGCGCTTTCGAATTCACGCTGCCACGGGACGTCGGGCGGAAACGCGTGGCCGGGCTGCGATTCGCGCGCGGCCTGGATTTGCAGGAGTTCGGCGGCAACATCGCGGACAGCGCGCTCGGCCTGTTGCTTCGCCTTTTGCCAGCGCGTGCCGCCCAGCGTGTTCAAAGGCGGATGCGCCTTGCCGGCGCCGACATATTTGCTGACGAGGTGCGCCTCCGTGACCGGCACGTAAAGCCGGGGCGGCTCATCGCCGGGACGGGCAGGCGCGTACTCAATGACGAGGCATTCGGTGTCGGCTGGGGGTTCAGCGTTGGGAGGTGCGGGGTGCCGGCTGCTCGAGACGGGCAGGCCTTTCAATCCCAGAAATTTTCCGATGCCGTACTGCAAGTGCACCACCAGATCACCTGTTTCCAGATCGGTGAAGTCGATGTCCAGCGCGGAACGGGTCGCCAGCGCGTGCGGCGATTTCAGCCGGCGCGGCCGCTGGACTTTGTAGCGCCCGAAGATTTCCGCGTCGGTGGCGATGACGAGTTTAGCCTCGTCGCAAATGAATCCACGGGCAAGCGAGCCGATGTGAATGGTAGGGACACCGCGCTGCGGCGTCCGGTCGGCGCAGCGCGCCGACCCTACCTCCTTAAAATCCAGTTCTTTCCAAATCTCCTCGAAGCGCTGGCGTTCGCCGGCATTGTTGCAGAAGACATGAACGGCATAATTTTGCCGGAGCCAGCGGTGGAGTTGGTGGAAGAATTCCCGGCGTTGAGCCTCGGCAATTTGCAGGTCCGGCACGCGATCGCCCAGCGGACGGTAGGCATCGAGGCTATCGACACGAAGATGGGGTTGGGAGGATGGCGGACGGAATTCGCCGGTTTCAATATCACCAGACAGCTCAATCAACGTCAGGTGGCGTCGGCTCAATTCGCCCCGGACGTCCGGCCAGGCGATGACCAGCGGATCGTCCTTTGGGATTTGTTGTGCGTATTCATCGGCACGCAGGGCAAGCTGCTCCGGTTCGCAAAGCAAAAAGATGGTTTCTCGCGGCAGATAATCGATCAGCGTTGCCAGGCCGGTTTGAATCCGGCTTCTGAATTCTGGCTTCTGAACTCTGCCCCTGAGGATTCCCCATTCACCGCCGGGCGGAAAAGTGGTGGCGCCGATTTCCTCGCGGGACATTTGCGTCAGCGGATCGAAATGACGCAGGGACTCCAGTTCATCGCCAAAAAATTCCAGTCGCACGGGCCAGGGTCCGGTCAGCGGCCAGACGTCGAGGATGCCGCCGCGCAGAGCGATGTCGCCCTTCTGCGTGACCTGGGCCTCCGGTTCATAACCCTGGTCTTCGAGCCATACGACGAGGTCGAGCGGATTGATTTTATCGCCGCGCTGGAGCCGGCGCGTGCAACCGTTCAGGCCCTCCGGCGCGAAGGTCTTCTGCAGCAGCGCGGTAACACTCGTCACGATGACGGGAATTTCCCAAGGGGCTGGTTCCACGAGCCCCTGAGAACGGGGGTGTCGCGGAGCTCCGCCCTCCCAAGAATTTTGAACCAGCTCGACGAGGGTTTCCAGGCGGTCACTAATGGTGTCGGCGTGCGGCAGCTTGCCGTCCTGCGGCAGCGCATCCCAGGGCGGAAAGAAAAGCGGCGAAGTTGGAGGCTGGAGGCTGGAGGCTGGAGATTTGGCGACGTCGAGCTTTGGGTTTTGGGCTTTGGGCTCAAGGGCTAGCCACGTCTCAAGATCCTGATGAAAACTCTCCTGCGATTTGAGGTGGTCGGTGACGACAACGAGCGGTCGTTGCGGGAAAAGATGACAAAGCAAGGCCGCGAAAAACGGTTGAGCGGACGGGCTAATCCCGGCGCAGGGCAACACTCCGCCATCCTCCACGCGCCGGGCCAGGGATTGCACCGCGGGAGTTTTCGAAATGTCAGCGAACAAGGTGCTTGTCGCCGACGCTGCCGCGTTTTGCGCCAAGCACGGGCAAAGTCGCAGCGAAATGGGATTCCGTCAAGCAGCGCTGTCCCGGGTGGCGCCTTAATTTGAATTAAAATGGACGCAGATGGCCAGGCCGACCCCAACCGCGATGGCGATCAATAGAATCAAAATAAACCGGCTGACAGCGCGAGGGTTTTCCATGGTTTCATTCGTTTCTTTCCATCCGCAACATCCTGCCCCAGCCATCCCGACAGAAGCATACCACCTTGGTCAAACAGGTGCGGTCTGAACTGAAACGCGCTCCGGGCCGGCAAGCCTAGGGTTTCAGTCCCAACTGGTTTTTGACCTCAGCAACACACCAGCGCAGAAGCCGACTGAGCCCGGCTTGGAGCGGTTGGCGCCAAGTAACCCAGCCCCAGCTCAAGCATAGCAGGTAGATGGCAATATCAATCCAGACCGTCGAGCTCAGGCTGGTCAAATGGAAACCGTTAACATCCACGAGCAGATGCAACGTGCCGACGGCGGTATACAGGATGCTGAAGGGATTCAGATGCGTGGCCACAAAGGCGCCGGGGATGGCCAGGTATTCATTGATGTTGGCCGGCGACGCCGCCACCAGCACGCAGGTGTAGAGCAATAGGGATTCAACCGTGTTCTTTTGCCTGTACATAAAGGCGAAGAGAACCAGCAGGAAAAACCAGACGGCCTGGCTGCCAAACATAAATTGCACGAACTGCGGCAGAAACATGCGATAGAAAAATTCGTTGGTGAAAGACCGATAATGAAACACATTCTGCACAATGCCCTGGCTGCCAGCAGGCCAGTAAGGAACAAAACTCAAGGCGAACAGGGCAACGGGCACCAGAATCACCACCAGTTTTGGGAGCATCCCCTTTTGCTTGACGGCCAGCCAGAACGGAAAGGCGAAAAACACGTGCTTGATTACCAGCGACAGTCCTAGCAGGAACAGCCCCAGAAATTTTCGGCGGTTGAGCGGCTGGTCAAGGTTGTCTCTCATCAATCCCGCCGCCAGCAGTCCCAGCAAAACCGCCACGTTGTCAAAATTGCACTGGTAGCCGCTGACGATGATTGAAATCGGATTCAGAAAAAACCAGCAAGCTGCCAGCCGGCCGAAGCGGCGCCACAGGAAGAAAAAAATCCCCGCATCCGCCAAACTGAGAAAGCCGGCCACAAGGTAGCGGAACACAATCGGGTTGTGGCCGGACAGTACGCTTAAACCATGCAGGATGTGGAACCAACCTGGCGCAAAATTGTAACGGTCCGTGCTGGCATACACATTCTCACCCCGATCGGCGATGCCTGCCACGAGTTGCCAGGAGTCCATGTCATAATCCTGGCCGCACGTGGCCGCCAGCAATCGCGCCACCAGGCCGGTAACCAGCACTCCCAGGAACAGCACGCTGAGCCGCAAATGGTTTTGGGTTTTGTCCATGTGGCCTGGCGGTGAGTGGATGGTTTACGGTGAATTCGTCGGGGTTGAATCCCGCCAGCCATTGGCGACCACCAGGGTCACCCTTTCGTTCGAGTTGATGGGAATGGCGTTGGTGGCCGGATTGATTACCAGCGTGGCTTGGGTGACGTGCTGCTCGAGGAAATAGCCGACCTCATTGCCCCAGGCCTCCGTGTAGGGATAATCCGACCAACCCAACGGACCATGCGGCGCAACGGGCGGATCGCGGGGCGGGGGCGCACCCGCCGGCGGGGCGGAGATATTGCCCACAATCCAAACGCGATGACCGGAACGGAGGGTCGCTTCCAATTGCGCCATGACCGGGGCGATGGCATTGGTCGTGGCCAGCTTTTCTTTGAGCAGGTCGTAACGGTGGAACCGATAATCTGCCAGCGGCGGCAAGGTCGTCCATTTCGCGGCGCCCCGGTAATAGAAATCGTACGTCAAGCCGAAATACCACGGGTGGACGATGATCAAATCCCCGGCGTCAGAATCCTTGGCCACCTGCGCCGCCACCAGGTCGGCGTTCGTCTGCCGCCAGCGCAAGGCCGCAAACGCCGCCGGCGAAACGGAAACCAGAAGCGCGGCCACTGCCAAGACCAGCACGGCCATCCGGGCAATAGGATGTGCCCGGGACACTACGGCGTCGCAACACACCGCGGCAAAGCACAAACCCGGTATGTAATACCAGAGTTGGGTAGGCAAACCGGTTAGCCGTAGAAACACGCCAAAGCCGATTATTCCCAGTATCAGGGAAATGCCGCCAAACAATGCCAGATCCGGCCGGTCACGGTCCGATGCAGGTTGCCGGCCGGGCAACAGCCGGCTCAGGCCAAAACCCGCGGCCAGGACGAGTCCAATCATCCACGCTCCCAGAAAGACGCCGGTAAGCCGCGCCAGATGACGCCAGGCGATGCCCAGGCTCGTTCCCGTCTGGCTCACGACGATCCACCATTCTTGCGCCTGCAGCACCGGACGAACATAGGGCAGCATGGAGAGAGCGGCAACCAATCCGATCGCCAGAATACCCAGCGCCTTGGCTCGCTGGTTTTGGCGGAAGCACACCCCCATGCCGGCAAGGCCAATCGCCAGCAAAAAAAAGGCATTTTGATAAAGGGTCTGGACACTCAGCAAGGCACCCAGCCCTGCCAGCAATCCTCGCCCTAGGTTCGGCGTTTCGATATAGCGCCAGATCAAACCCATGGTTAGCACGATCAAAGCGATGCCCAACGCGTAACCGCGAATCGTCTCGGTATAACGAATCACCACCGGGTTCACCGCGACCAGCGCCAGGAACACCAGCGGCGGTTGCCGGCCCATCAGCTGGCTGGCGGTCCAATATGACGTCACCACGAGTAGTCCGATGGCCAGCCCCAGCATCCGCAGGCCGGCGTCGGTTTGTCCCCACCCCAGCGCCGTCCAAAACTTCACCACCGCCGGAAACACAATCGGGCAATGATCGTGTGGCAGGCGCTGAAAAGTTTCCAGCCAGGACGGCAAGCGCGCGATATTGATGATGGCGATCTCATCGCGCCACAAGCCCCCCACCTGGGTCTGCGAAAAGAAGTGCAGGAGAACGGCTGAGGCGGTGAGCGCCAGGGCGGTCAGCCAGGAGGCCTTGCGCCAAACGGGATTGGACAGGAGTACCGTCATGCGGGATCCCTTCACTTTGCCGTGGTCGCCTCCGCAGCGGGCGCGTTGGTCAGGCGTTGATAGACTTCCAATGCGCTGCCGCGCGCCCCACCATATCGTTTTACCATCTCTGGCCCCCAGGCATAAACGGTCGTGTTCGACGACAACACATCGGCCAGCGCGACCAGCATGTAGTTGGTCCGGTAGGAATCCCACCAGGTAAAGATTCCCGGATCCGAATCCGGCTGCCGGAACCAGGACAACGGCGCGTCCACAAATATAATGAAACCGGGACGGCTGGTTTCGATGTCGTGAATCATTTCCGCCTGCATGCGCCGGGCAAAGGGTTGGGGCTCCATCATGCCATAGGTGTAGATGTAGCCCGTCACGGAATGGCGGCGGGAAAGAAAATACAACTCCGGTTCCGACCCGAGCACAGCCAGCGGTTCGGCTGGGGTGGTATTGGCCCGGATGAATTTGGCCACTTCTTCGGCTTCCGGAAAGGGATCCGCCTGATACGTGGTGCGCGTGGCCTGAAACGGCGTTTGGAGAAACCAGATATTCGCACACATCAAAACGGTGGTGGCCACGGCCAGACCATAGACTCCAAGCGGCCAGTGCTGCCAGGCAACCCGCCCGGGCTTTTGTCGTTCCCGCCAGCAAAGTCCGCTGACCGCCGCGCCGGCCAGCAGGGCCGCGCCCGGCAACATCAGCAGGAAATAATGTTTCCGGAAATAAAAGTCCGGGAACACGCTCAACCCCGACGCCAGCCCGAAGCTGAAAAGCCAGACCCGCGATTTGGCCAGCCGGGTGTCGAACCAGAGGACGACCGTTCCGGCCAGCGCAAACGGCAGCAGCCCGACCGCCTTCGCCAGTGCATGGCGGGAGCCTTGCCACAGAAATCTGGGCGACTCCGAGAGCGGCACGATGGAAGCATATTGCCGCGCATACTCGATCGTCCAGAACCAGAATTTTTCAAACACCCCCGCCCGCCAAAGCATTAAACAGCACAGGGCAAAGGGCAGAATCATGGCCGTGCCGAAAATCGCAACGGCGGCCAGCCGTTTGCCCGGCGGCCATCCCGGTCGGCGGCCGGCGAAGCCGGTGAAATAAATGGCCGCCCACAGCGCAATGACCGCGCCGTGTTGCTTCATCAGGACGGCCAGTCCGAACAGCAGGCCGGAAGCCGCTAGGGCCTGCCACTGGCCCTCCTGCCGCGCTCGCCACATCAGACCTAAGCCGGCCGTCGCAAAAAACGCGGCGAAATGCGTGGCGTGCCCGGCCAGGCCGAGCATGGAGGGGCTGGCGGCCAGCACGGCATAAAACGAGGCGGCCACGACGCCCGCTGTGTCGTCGAGCATCCGTCTGCCCAGCCAGAAAAGCATGAGCGCCGTCAGCGTGGTCAGGCACAAAATGCCGAAGTGAATCCCGGCCGGGGTCTGGCCGAACAGCGCCAGGATAATCGCATACGCCGCGTAGGTGCCGGGGAATTTCATGTTGTAGGCCAGTTGATAGGGCGGAATTCCCTGGAGCAAGAGCTGGCCGGCGTAGGCGTATTCGCCTTCGTCGCGTTCGAGCGGAAGATTCAGCAATCGCAGCCGCACCACCGAGACGGTCACGAGAACCAGCACCAGAAACCACCAGGTCCAGGGCCGCTGAAAAAGCCGGGAACGGACGGGCGGCGGCGCGTCGGTCGGTTGCGTCATGGGCGGCAATGGAGCAAATCAGTTGCCGGGGAACAAGCAAATTTGGCTTGCGGCTCCGGCGGTCGCCAACATTTTCTTTGCATCGGCCGTCCGATTCCGGAAAACTGGGGCTGCAAACTTCGGGATTAGCGTGCGAACCATTTACAGCATCCTGTTCAATGTTTTTTTTGTCTTGTCGTCGCCCTATTATTTCTGGCGGCTGTGGCGGCGCGGCAATTGGGTGCCCGGCTTTCGCGAGCGGTTCGGACACTACCACGCGGGCCTCAAGCAGGCGCTGACCAACCGCCATGTCATCTGGATCCACGCCGTCAGCGTCGGCGAGGTCAATTTGTGCACCCAGCTCATACAGGCCCTCGAGCCGCGCGTGCCCAACGCCAAAATCGTCGTTTCCACCACCACCACCACCGGCATGGCGGAGTTGCGCCAGCGATTGCCGACCCACATCAGTAAAATCTATTACCCGGTGGACCGCCGGAAATGGGTCAGCCGTGCCCTGGCCGTCATCCATCCGGAGGCCGTCATCCTGGTGGAGGCGGAAATCTGGCCCAATTTCATCTGGCGTACCCGCGATTTGGGCATTCCGCTCTTTCTGGTCAATGCCCGGCTGTCGGACCGTTCGTACCGGGGTTACCAGCAGTTTGGGTTTTTGTTCCGGCCGCTCTTCGCGTCGTTCGCCGGCGTCGGCGCGCAGAACGAAGCCGACGCCGAGCGTTTGCGATCGGTCGGCTGCCGGCCGGAGGTGATCCGCCGGGTGGGCAATTTGAAATTCGATGCCGCCAAGCTGGACGAGCGGAGAACGCTCGACGTTCCGGCGCTGCTGCGGCAGCTCGGGGTGCCGGCGGATGCGCCGGTTTTGATCGGCGGCAGCACTCACGCCGGCGAAGAGGTGTTGCTGGCGGAGATCGCCCAGCGCCTGCGCCGGCAGTTCCCCAAGCTGTTCCTGGTCCTGGTGCCGCGGCATTTCGAGCGCGCCAAGGACGTGGGCCGGCAGCTGCAGGAGCGGGGCGTCAAGTTCATCTACCGCAACGAGATTTACACCAACACGAAACATGCGGAGGGCGAAGTGACCTGCCTGCTGGTGAATACCACCGGCGAGTTGCGATTTTTCTATTCCTGTGCGACAGTAGTCTTTGTCGGCAAAAGCATGACGGCCATGGGAGGGCAAAATCCAATTGAACCGGGAGCACTGGGCAAGGCAATGGTGGTGGGGCCGAACATGCAGAACTTTGCCGACATCACGCGGAATTTTGTCGCGCGCCACGGGGCCATTCAGGTGCGCAGCCCCGAGGAACTGGAGCAAAGCATCGCCGGATTGCTGGCGGATGAAAAACGCCGTACCGAAATGGGACGCAACGCGCAGCGGGTTGTGAAGGAAAACCTGGGCGCGATCGACCGGACCGTGGAAATGATTCTGGAACAACTTAAAAAGCGCGATTTTTACGTCGCCGACGAGGTATGAAGTTTTTGCCGACCGCCGGCTTTCGGCCCGGGGATAAAAAATACATTTACCCGCTTGACGGGCGGAGAGGGAGTTTTCATATTCCGGCGCACTGCCGGTGCTAAACCGGGAGGGCAGTATGCGTATGTCTAAATCGCAGGTTCGCAAACCCGAGGTGGATTCCTCCCAGAAAAGCAACAAGTCTGACAAAGTCCCGGCTTCCGGCAAAGATGCGGGGGGCGGCCCGTCGCACAACGGAGCGCCGCCGGCGGATGCCGATGCCGAGCTGGCCGAGAAAATCAAGGAACTTGTCCGCCTCGCCCAGGAACAGGGGCACCTCACTTACAACGATATCAGCGATGCGTTGCCGGACAATACCATCGAGCCGGAAAAGCTGGACCTGATTTTCACCAAGCTCCGCAGCCTCGACATCGAGATCGTTGACCAGGCGGAAGTGGACCGGGTCAAGACACCCGAAACCGAGGAGGAGGACACGACGCGCCTGGACATCCTTGACGACCCGGTGCGGATGTACCTCAAGCAAATGGGGCAGGTCGCCCTGTTGACGCGCGAACAGGAGGTGGAGATTTCCAAGCGCATTGAAGCCGCGGAAAACGAAGTCCGCAAAATCATTTACAGCCTCGGGTTCGCCGGCAAGGAACACATCGCCCTCGCCGAAAAGTTGCTGGTGGACCCGCCCCGCGAACGGTTCGACCGGGTCATCCTCGACAAAAAGGTGGACAATCGCAACGGGCATCTCCGCGCCCTGCAGCGGCTGGCGGCCCAGGTGCGCGAGATTGACCGGGAGGTGGATGAGAAATACACCCTGTGGCGGAATGCGGCGACCAAGCCCAAGGTCACTCGCGCCCAGGCGGCCTTCAAGCGGCTCGATCAAAAGTTGCAGCGGCTGTTCCCCAAATTCTGCTGCAAACACAAGGTCATCGAGGAAATGGCCCTGGTCGCCGAAAACATCCATGACAAACTGCAGTACAGCCTGCGCGCCCTGGCCGACGCCGAGGCGCAGCGCGAATCCAGCGCCCAGCGGCACCTCGTCGAGGCCGAGCGCCAGAAAATCCGGGCGCTCGAGGAATTTGTCCGCATGCCGCATGAGGACTATCTCCGCACCTTCGACCGCCTGCGCGAATTTTCCACCAAGGCGCTCCAGGCCAAAACCGAAATGGTCGAGGCCAACCTCCGCCTCGTCATCTCCATCGCCAAGAAATATACCAATCGCGGGCTCTCCTTCCTCGACCTCATCCAGGAAGGCAACATGGGCCTGATGAAGGCCGTGGAAAAGTTCGAGTACCGCCGCGGTTACAAGTTCTCCACCTACGCCACCTGGTGGATCCGCCAGGCGATCACCCGCAGCATCGCCGACCAGGCCCGCACCATCCGCATCCCGGTGCACATGATCGAAATCATCAACAAGCTCATGCGCACCCAGAAACGCCTGCTGCAGGACTTCGGCCGCGAGCCCACCCCGGAGGAAATCGCCGACGAAATGCAAATCCCCGTGGAACGCGTGCGCGCCGTGTTGAAGATGGCGCAGCAGCCGATTTCCCTCCAGTCCCCGGTCGGCGACGCCGAGGACGCCAATTTCGGCGATTTCATCGAGGACAAGGCCGCCGACAACCCGCTCGATATCACCAGCTTCAGCCTGCTCAAAGACAAGCTGGGCGACGTGCTGTGCAGCCTGACCGAGCGCGAGCGGAAGGTGCTGGAGCTGCGGTTCGGCCTGGGCGATGGCTGCGCGCGCACGCTCGAGGAGGTCGGGCAGCAATTCCGCGTCACCCGCGAGCGCATCCGGCAGATCGAAGCCAAAGCGCTCCGGAAGATGCGCCATCCCACGCGCATCCGCCAGTTGCACGGCTTCCTGGAGATCGAAGACCTGGACTTGGACTGAACGTGGCGGAATGAACTTGTTGACGGTCTGGCCCGGCGCAGAATAACTTCCCTTGGCGGGCCGTAGCTCAGCGGTCAGAGCAGGCGACTCAGTGTTGAGGAACGCACTTCCTCACGCATCAGCACGAATCCGCCGAAATTTGGCAACCAGTATCAGATGGCGGTATCAGATTGCTCGCCCTCAAATGTCCAGCCTAGCAGTAAAAATCGTGCAGCCTATCCTCATGTTAGGCGGCATCACTTCGGTAACAAAGCAAAAGTCCGGCTCACTCTATTGTCAATCTCGGCAATGCCAGATGTGTGTGGATACTTGGCACGATAGTCTCGCGCTTGAAGTATTGCATCGCGAACGCCGTCCACCTCTGCTCGTGCTGGTATATTCTGAAGGCTTGCTAAAGACAAATCCAAAAACTTCTCTAAAGAATCTCTAGCGTCGTCCTCATGTCCGCTCCGCCACAAAGTCAAAACCCGAGTGTAGCAACTGGCACTGTATGCGTCGCGCTCAAAGGTGTAGGAAGTTAAATGCTCCTTCCACGGGAACGATGCCTGAAACTTGCCAGCAACAAATCCAACAGCAAGAGCGGTTACCACTACAAGAACGAGAGTGATTTTTGTCTTCATATCATACGATAGACACCGAGACTGCCATATTTGTATAAACTTTCTGCCGCCTAACTTCTAAATAGACGACGCCTTCTGCAGCCTATCGTTTTTCATGAAAAGACCGTAATCCGAGCAAAAATTCCTGTCCAGTAGAATGATGCCTCAAATTTAGCGTTCTAAATTCTCCTGGCAAAGGCTGCACTTTCGTGCAGCATTCCCTGCTTGGTCTTCTTGGGCAGTGATTAGCGTATAAACAAGGTTAAGGGCGGGACTGCCGCCGCGCATGCTTTGGTCATTCGGTTGGCCATTTGCTCACGAGAGTGCACTGGTTCGAATCCGGAAATGCCCGGGATGGGATTTGGATTGGTGGGCCCGCTCGGATTTGAACCGAGGACCAAGCGATTATGAGTCGCCTGCTCTGACCGCTGAGCTACGGGCCCGAAGCAAAGCTATTCTGCGCCGGGCCGGGCGGGCAGCAAGTTTATTCCGTCCGGCGGCGCAATCACGGTTTCTTCTCTGCGGGCGCGGCGGCCGCGTTGCGCTCCTGCAGGTGGCGCTGGAGATATTGATCTTCCGGCGCTTCCAGCCAGGCCGTGTACCAGATGTCACCCAGCATCTGGCCGGCCTTCACGAGCTGGCCGTCGAGGAACGCCCGGCCTTCCAAACCCTTGTCACCCTCGCCGGTCAGCTTGCCTTCCTTCTCCAGGACGTATAGTGGCTCGACTTGCTTGTTTTGGGCCGCGATGTACGCCACGGCGTCGCGAAACATCCCCTCCGGCTCGCCGGCGTTTCTGATGCGCTCGGCCGGATGGATTTTTCCCGCCAGCTTCGCCACATCAATCCCGCCGGTCTGGTGAAAATAACCGCCGTCAATCCACGCGTGGAAGCTGCGATTGGTCGTATAACCATGCGGATTCTCGCCGGCCCAGCCGTTGAAATGCATGGTCGTGTGCAGCGGCTGGGTGGCGTCTCCAACGTAATGCCCCATGACCCCCATGACATAAACGGCATTGGCCTCCGCATTGGCGATCTCCGCCGGCGTGCCGCCATACTTCTGAAACGTTTTCAGGTAACTGAAACAGGACTTCAGCTTTTCGTAATTTTCCGTGATGGCCCACGGCAGGAACCCGCTCAGCTCGCGCGTGTGGTCGGTGTCCCGGGTTGGATCAATCGGCGGGAATTTGTCCGGGTGCGCCGCCCGCTCCCGGGCGATGTCCGCGGCAAAATCATAACGCAGCAGCGGCAGCGTCTCCGGCGTCAGGTTGTACCAGCGCAAATCCTCCAGATCAATATAATGGTCGGGGCCGTTGACGTTCCGCAGCGGCAAATCGCCCACGTTTCGCCAGCGGTCAGGCTCGCCCGCCAGAAACGCCACGCGTTCCTTCATCTCGGGCGTCAGCTTGAACCCGCCGAAATCCGCCGGCAACGACGCCAGCGCCAGCTCGTTAACGGCGCGATGCCCTTCGTAATCCCATGCCCCGGCCCGAAACGTCACCACTGCCAATGTTGCTGCGACCACCAGTGAATTTTTGTACATAATTGAATCCTTAATACTTCCAGCCTAATGAAATCCGTTCCGTTTGTAAAAGGAATTGATTCGCGGCCCGGCGACAAATTCATGTCCCTTTGGGGCTTTTCGTGCTTAAATTCCGCTCATGAAGGTCATCACCGACGAACGCTGCGCCGGCTACGCCTGCCCGGGACATCCCGAACGTCCCGAGCGGATCACCCGCACCCTTGCGACGCTGCATCGCCAGACTTTCCTGCCGATTGAATGGGCCGCGCCCGGCCGCGCGGATGACGTGACGATTTTGCGCGCCCACTCCGCCCAACACCTCGCCCGGCTGGATCAGCCGGTGGATTTCGACGCCGACACGCCGTACCACGAGAATATTGCCAGTTACGCCCGCGCCTCCGTCGCTGCCGCACTGGACGCGCTGGCCGCTGCGCGCCAGGGCGAGCCGGTTTTCAGCCTCATGCGGCCGCCGGGGCATCATGCTACCCGCGACCGGGCGATGGGTTTTTGTTATCTGAACAACATTGCCATCGCCGCGCTCGCCGCGTCGGCGGCTGGCGCTAAACGCGTCGCGGTTTTCGATTTTGACGTGCATCATGGCAACGGCACCGAAGCCATTCTGGTCAACCGGCCCGGCCTGGCGCTTTTTTCCATCCACCTCTACCCGTTCTATCCCGGCACCGGCGCCGCGAATGTCGGCAATAATTGCTTCAATTATCCCGTCGCTCCGGGCACACCGCGCGAGCAGTATTTGGCCGTGCTGAAGCGAGCGCTCGAGGACCTGAACAATTACCGACCCGATCTCATCGCCGTGTCGGCGGGATTCGACGCTTACGTGCGGGACCCGCTGGGCGGGGGCGTGCTGGAAGTGGACGATTTTCACTGGCTCGGCCAGGAGTTGGATACGCTGAAGGTGCCGCTGTTCAGCCTGCTCGAAGGCGGCTACAGCAAGGATCTGCCCGAACTTGTCCTCGCCTATCTTGAGGGCATCAAACATCTCTCGCACCGGAAGCCGGATGTTGCGACCGGGAAATAAGACATTTCGTCTGGACAAGTGGGATTATGCCCCTAGCCTCCGGGGATGAGGTCGTCCCCCGTCATCTTCGCCGCGGTGCTGGCTTTGGTTGCCTGGCGGATTTATAAGCGCGTCCGCCGCAACATCGGTCGTCAGCCTTTGCGTCCGCGGCGGGCGGTAACGTCGGTGGTCTTTTTCAGCGGGTTGAGCCTGCTGCTGGTCCTCACCTCGCTACATCAACCGCGGCTGCTGGCGGGCATTCTGGGCGGCCTGCTGCCGGGAGTGCTGTTGGGGTGGGTCGGCCTTCGCCTGACCCGTTTCGAAACCAGTGCTGAAGGACATTTTTACACGCCCAACACCCACATCGGCGTTGGCCTTTCGCTGTTGATGGTGGGGCGGATCGCCTATCGCTTCATGGTGTTGCGCGACGCCGCGATCGCGTCCGGCCACCCGCCGGCCATGCAAAGTCCATTGACCTTCTTTATTTTCGGGCTGATGGCCGGTTATTATATCGTTTATCAAACCGGCTTGTTCATCCACAGCCGCGACCCGAAGGTTTCCGCCCAAAAAAGTTTTGCCTTGGGCGATTCCCGTTTAGATTCGGCGCGTGACGGTTCTTGAGGCGATTCAGAAAAGCACGGAATTCCTGGCCAAAAAAGGAGTGGACTCGCCGCGCCTCCAGACCGAGTTGCTGCTGGCGCAGCTGCTCAAGCTGCCGCGCATGATGCTGTACCTGAATTTCGAGCGGGTGCTCACCACAGCGGAAACCGACGCCCTGCGCGAACTGGTCAGGCGCCGTGGCCAGCGCGAGCCGTTGCAGCATCTCACCGGCTCGACCTCGTTTTGCGGCTTCGAAATCGCCGTGAGCCGTCACGCCCTCGTGCCGCGCCCGGAAACCGAGCTGCTCGCCGAAGCCGGCTGGGAATTTCTCTGTGGTAGGGCCGACCTGCCGGTCGGCCAGGACGCGCAGCAGCGCGTCCCTACCAACGCCCTGGACTTCGGCACCGGCACCGGCTGCATTGCCATCGCCCTGGCCGCCAAATGCCCCGCCGCAAAAATCGTCGCCACGGACATTTCGCCCGAAGCCCTCGCTTTGGCCCGGGAAAACGCAGCGCGAAATAACGTCATCGATCGTGTTGAATTTGTGCAAGGCGACGGGTTTGCGGCGCTTCATTCGGAGGGGCGAGTTCCACGAGCCCCAAACACAAAAGTTGAAAATGAGGACTCGCAGAGCTCGCCCCTCCGGATGTTTGATCTGATCATCAGCAATCCGCCCTACGTTCGGTCGGCCGAAATCGCCACCCTCCAGCCGGAGGTGCGCGATTTCGATCCGCGTGTGGCGCTGGACGGCGGCGCCGACGGCCTGGATTTCTACCGCCGGCTGGCAGCGGAGGCGAAGCCGTTCCTGAAAACGGACGGGAAAATCATGCTCGAATTCGGCGACGGCCAGGCGGAAGCCATCCGGAAAATCTTTGAAACTGAAAAGTGGATTGTCGAAGCGGTGAAGGAAGACTACAGTCACCGGCAAAGAATTTTGATCGCGCGAAAATAATTCAGGTAGGATCGGCGCGCGGCGCCGACCGGACGCCGCAGCGCGGTGTCCCTACCCAATATGGATTTTCAAAAATGGAAAGCTTCTTAATCAAAGGCGGCGTGCCCCTGCACGGCACGGTGACCATCAGCGGCAGCAAGAACGCCGCGCTGCCCATCATGGCGGCCACGCTGCTGACCGGCGAGCCGTGCGTCATCCGGGGCGTGCCGGATTTGAGCGACACGCGGTTCATGGTGCGGATTCTCGAATCGCTCGGCGCTGCGGTGAAATTCGAGCGCGGCACGCTGACCGTCCGCGCGCAACAGGTCCTTGGCTACGCCGATTACGAGCTTGTTCGCAAAATGCGCGGGTCGATTTGCATCATGGGTCCGCTGCTCGGCCGGTTGAAAAGGGCACGCGTTTCTTTGCCCGGCGGCTGCGTCATCGGCGCCCGGCCCATCAATCTGCACTTGAAAGGCTTTGAATCCTTGGGTGCCAAAATCAACATTGCCGGTGGCTACGTGAGCGCCGCGGCCAAACAGCTTAGTGGCACGGCCATGTTTCTGGGCGGACGCGCCGGCTCGACCGTCCTGGGCACGGCCAACGTGATGATGGCCGCAACGGTGGCCGAGGGCATCACCGTCATCGAAAGCGCCGCCTGTGAGCCGGAGGTGGTGGATCTGGCAAAATTTCTGAACGCGATGGGCGCGAAAATTTCCGGCGCCGGCAGCCCGACCATCACGATTGCCGGCGTCAAAAAATTACACGGCGCGAAACACACGGTCATTCCCGACCGGATTGAAGCGGCGACTTACGCGATTGCCGCCGCCGCGACCGACGGCGAAATCACATTGCGAGGCGCCCGTGCCGACCATTTGCGGGCGGTGATTGACAAATTGCAGGAAGCGGGTGTGGCGGTGGAGCGGCGCGGGGCGAATTTGATTGCGCGTCGCCGCGGCCAGCTTAAATCAGTAGATGTGACGACGCTGCCGTATTCCGGTTTTCCGACGGATGTGCAGGCGCAGATGATGTCGCTGCTCGCGCTGGCACCGGGCATCAGCATCATCACCGAGCGGATTTTTGAGTCGCGCTTCATGCACGTGAGCGAACTGGGCCGGCTGGGCGCGGACATTGAGATCGAGGGGCCGAGTGCAATCGTGAAAGGCGGCCGGCCGCTGAGCGGCGCGCCGGTGATGGCGAGCGATTTGCGCGCGTCGGCGGCGCTGGTCATCGCCGGGCTGGCGGCCAAAGGCACCACGCACGTCAATCGCATTTACCACCTGGACCGCGGCTACGAAAAGATGGACGCGAAGCTGCGCCGGCTGGGCGCGCGGATCGAGCGTGTCGAGGAAAGGTGAAAGCTCCGTACAAAATCAATTTCGCCCGCACGGCCAGAATTCTTCGTTATGAAGATTCTCAAGGGGCCATCGCCTTTGGTTTCGAGTATGAGAGCCGGGACGCCGCCACCGGGAAATGGACGTTGGGCTTGGAGCGATCGACGACGGAAGCACAGCGGATAGCCTCGATTCAGAATGAACAGTTACGAAAAGCCGAGCAGCAACGTGTGGATGCTGCCTTCGAGCGAACCCGGAAGCATCTTCTTTCCACCGGTTATCACGTCAAAATCTGGCCCGACGAATACGAGCAGAAGTGATTCCCCATCAAAGGGGCGCGGACGGAACCGAACCAAGCCGGAGTTTCAACTCCAACGGATGAGTTGGCGCCCGGATTGAGCGCGTCCAGAAACCATGATCGAAAAATTTCCGGGGACGCAGACGAAATGTCCGCGTCCCCGATTTTGTTCCCATCGACCACCTCCTTCCGTAGTCGCCGTTATTCAACGGCGTAATTCAAGTTCACGAACGGAACTGCCCGTTCACTTTGGCGACCGTCGCGTTGCTAGCAGGGCGCGGCGAGAAGCCGTTGGCGCGGCCCTGAAAATTCAGGGCCGTATCAACGGCTCCCCGCCAGCACGGTGCGCACTTCCACCTTCGCCACGCTTCGGCGCGACGCGTCGTCACGGCAACCCCGTTGACAGGTTACTGCTCCCGCCGTCTCCGCGGATGTTCTCCAATCAAGCTGGCGCGGTTTCATACGGCGAGCAGCTCCCGGCTGGCCTCCCGGATGCGCGCTTGGCGGGCAGCATGCCGGAAGACGGCCTCGATTTTTTCCTCGAACAGCACCGGGAACACGAGCAACGGGACAACCGTGGCCCAGGCCAGCGCCGCCGCCTCGTTGGCCGCGCGCCGCAACGGGGGGTTCAGCTCCGGGGCGGGCGCCTCGGCCAGATGCCGCGCGAGCAGGCGGTTCTTTAGCCGCTCGAACTCGGATTCCAGCACGGCCCGGAAGGGCGCCGGCGGAACCGGTCGCACTTCGAACCGTGTTTCGGGGCCGAACCTGGCCGGCACCCGGATTTCATTTCTTTTCATTTTGTTCCTTTCTTGTTGGTTGGGTTTGGGGTGAAAAGCGAAAAACCCGCGATTGACTGGCAATCGCGGGTTTTTCAACAAATCTGGTCCTGGTCTCAGAACTCCCCACCCGCGCTGCCAAAAAGACGGGAGTCGCGCTGCCAAATGGCCTTGCAGCCAGTGACCGGCGCGTGCTTCAGACTTTGAGTCATCGCGGTTTTCATGTTCAACCGTGGAAAAGAAACACCATTTGAGCTTGCTTGTCAAAGGGATTTTTTCACCCTGACGGGCAGGTTTTCTCAAAGCTTGTCGGCCGGAGAAGTAGTGCTAAATTGATTTCAGCATGAGCGAGCAACTGCGAATGGTCACCTGCGGCTGGTGCGAGACCAAGGTCTTCATCCCGGGTGACTTGGCGCCCCTGGCCACCGTGCCGTGCAGCAAGTGCGGGCATCCCATCATGATGCCCATGATGATCCGGCAGTTCGAATTGCGCAGCGTGGTTGGCTCGGGCGGCATGGGCACGGTCTATCGGGCGTGGGACACCACCCTGGAACGCATGGTGGCGGTGAAATTGATGCGCAAGGAGCTGCTCAACGACGCGAAGGCGCTCGAAAGTTTTTATCGCGAAGCCCGCGCCTGCGCGCGGCTCAACCATACCAACATCGTCCACATTTACGCGTTCGACGACTGGGAAGGCCAGTCGTACCTGGTCATGGAGTTGGCCGACCACGGCAGCCTGGACGCGCGTATTGAAAAGCTGCGCCTGTTGCCGGAACTCGACATGCTCGACATCGGCATTAAAATTGCCGACGCCCTGAACATGGCGCTCAAGCACGATCTACTGCACCGCGACATCAAACCGGGCAACATCCTGTTCAACGCCGACCACGAACCGAAGCTGGTGGATTTCGGCCTCGCACGCAAAGCCGACGTGGAGCATGAAGTCGAAGACGTGACTTGGGGTACGCCTTATTACGTCGCGCCCGAAAAAATCAAACGCGAGCCGGAAACGTTCCTGTCCGACATGTACAGCCTCGGGGCCACGGTGTATCACGCCATGACCGGACACGTGCCGTTTGAAGCGCCAACGGTGGAAGAAGTGATTGTGGCCCAGGTGCAGACGCCGCTGACGCCGCCGAACCTGGTCGTGCCCGAAATCACGCAGCCGACCAGCGACGCGCTGGTCAAATGCATGGCGAAGAATCCGGCCGAACGCTTTCTCAGCTACGAGGAATTCATCATGGCGCTGGAGGCCTCGCGCAGCCAACTCGTGGTGAAACAGTACCAGAGTCCGCAGGCCCCGAAATCCAAGAGCCTCACCAGTTGGTGGAAGCGGGCATAAAAACGGCGGGCGTTGCCGCCCGCCGGGTTCAGTCAGAAGAATTCCCGCCCGCTACTTTTTGTCGCCCGCGTCGGAGGGATGCTTGTGTTCCTTGTCGGGCATGTCTCCGCCTTTCGGCCCGAAATGCACCACGGTGGCGGTGAGCTTGCCGTCGTCGGCTTTCTGGTAGGCGCCGCCGACCTTTTCGCCTACCACCGCGTCAGCCAATGTGGCCGGCTGACCGTCCTTGGTGATCTTGGTGTCGGTCGTGACGTGGATGACCATCGTGCCCACGGTCAGCGTCATGGCTTTGGCGTCCACCGCCGCGACTTTGCCGTTGAACGGCACGCCGTGCTTCCTGGCTTTGCCGGGCTCGGTCTGTTCGGAAGATGCGGGTGGTTTGTTCTTGGCGTCCTGCGCCCGGGTTGCGGCCGGCAGGCAAACCAGCGCCGCCGTAAGGCCCAACAAGGTGATTCGAGTCATGTATTTTGTCGTCATAGTCAATTAACGGTTGATGGTTGATGGTTAACGATAAGACAAAACAACGGTTGAAACGCCGGATGTTAAGTGCGGATGATGTCCGGCACAACCTTTTTTTGGCGATATCCGGTTTTGCGGTGGGCAAACGGAACCCGCCGCCACCGGCCGGTGAAAGGCCCGTTGTTTACCAGGCCCCTTCCGTGACCATCGCCGTGATATTGCGCGCCAGGTCCTGGGCGAGCAACGGGGTTGACTGCCGTTCGGAGTCCGCCAGGTCGGTGCCCACATTGATGAGCGTGTAGCCGTTCACGTTTTTATCCAACAGCAATTTGCCGGTCGCCCGCTCGCGAACCACGACGTGGGCCATAATGCCGACCCGGTAGTTTTGCGTGGTGGTGACGTCGTTGTTCAAAAAGCTGAGTCCCTCGCGATTGTAGCGGGTAATCACCCCGCTAACCACGATATCGCCGGGGCCGTGCGTGGCCAGGTGGTAGGTGCCATCGGTCTGAAACCGCTCGCGCAAGGCCTGGGTGACGGCATCGCCAAGGCGCGGCTGCAGCGTTTGATTGTTGAAGGGCAGAATTTCGACGGACTTTTCGCCGGCGACCGCGCCATTGACCGGTCCCAGATGGTAGCCCGCGCAGCCGGCGAGCCCGACCGCCGCCGCCACGAGGGCAAGGTATACCAGCCGGCGCATTTCAATTGAGAGTGGGCACCTGGATGCGCGATTTGAGCGCTTCGATGCGCTCGCGGGCGGCGGCCGCGTAGGCCGAATTGGGATCCAGCTGCAACACTTCGTTGTAATAGACCACGGCGCCGTTCCATTTCCGGCTTTTTTCGTAAAAGCGCGCGATTTGAAAATTGCCGCGCACCTGCTCGGTTTTCAACACGGCAATGGCCTTTTGCGCCCGCGGCACCCGCTTGTCTTCGGGATAAAGCGTGACGAAGTCCGTGAAGGTCGCAATCGCCTGCCCGGCGGTGCCCTGGTCGTACTCGGCCCTGGCCGCCTGCCGCGCATACGAAATTCCCTCCCGGAATACCGCGTCCGCGGCGATGGTGGGCTGGTTGTAATAGCGGTCGGCCGCGGTGGCATAGGCCTTCACCGCGTCGGGATAATTTTTCTGCTTTTCGCGCGCGGCCCCGATGCGCAACTGGGCATGGGGAGCGACCACGCTGTACGGACCGTTGTTGACGATTTTGTCGAACATGTCCGCGGTTTTGTCCATGGACGGGAAAAAGGGAATGAACCCCCAGAGCTTGAACCATTGGCCACCCAGGAACCGCGTGGCGATGGCGTACTGCCGCCAGAGCACGTCGTCATAGTGGCTGCTGCGCGGATACTTATCGATGATCTCCTGATAAGCCTTGAACGCGGACTCATCCCGGCCCTCCGCTTCCAGGGCGCGGCCGACGAGGTATTGCGCGTCCGGCGCGTAATCGGACAACGGCCACTGGCGCAAAATCCGGTGGGCGGCATGGAGCGTGGTGTCGTAATCGCCGCTGTCGAAGGCCTTTTGGGCCACCTCAAGTTGTTCCTTGGCGCGGGGACGCTGCCAGTGGGCGCTCTGGCCATAGGGTTCGTAATACCAGCCCTCGCCGGAGACGTGGTATAACGGGGCCGGCGCGCGGCAGGGCAGCAACACCACCCACGCGGCGGCGAACAACAGACGGGCAAACCGGCGATTCACGCGGCGACAGTACCGACCTGAAATCGGCAAGTCAAGACAGGCACAAAGAGATTTAACCCCGGTAAACAATCACCAGGCCGTAATCGTCCATCATCTTCTGGATGCTGACGTCGAAGTGCGTGTACTCGATGATGTGAATGCCGATGATGTCGGTCTCGCCGATCTGATTTAAAAACTCGGTCACCCGCTCGTCGAATCTGTCATGGCCCGATTCGATGCACGTGGCGTGCCGGATGGTCCGGATCCGAACCTTTTTCGCAGCGCCTTTGGACACCAGCTCCGCCTGTTTAGGCTTGGCGATGAGGATTTCACCCGGTTTGTCATGTACGGGCACCTTGAGATGCATTTCCACCTTGGCGGCCGCCGACGAAGCGATGGTGTGCGACGGCCCGTGATGGCCGGCATCCGCGTGAGCGCCGGGCACCGTCACCGGCGGGGGCGGGGGCGGCGCTTCCGCCGGGATGGTGATCTTTTGGCCGCAGGACGGGCACTGGATTTCCGAGCCGGCGCCGGAGTTGTCCACCGCCATTTCCTGTTCGCAATGTGGGCAGTTGAAAATAATGTCCATAAGTCAAAATGGGTTGATACGGCGCCTAACTTAATTCCATTTCCCGGCGCGAACCAGAAGAAAATTCAGGCGAATCACTCCCATTCAATCGTTCCCGGCGGCTTGCTGGTGATGTCGAACACGCAACGGTTCACGCCTTTCACCTCGTTGATGATACGGCTGGCCAGCTTCTCCAGCAGTTCGTAGGGCAGCTTTACCCAGTCCGCCGTCATGCCGTCCTGCGATTCCACGGCCCGGATGGCGATGGTGTAATCGTAGGTGCGCTCGTCCCCCATCACGCCTACGCTGCGCACCGGCAGCAGCACGGCAAAGCTTTGCCAGATTTTGTAGTACCAGCCGCTCTGCTTCATCTCGTTCACCACAATGGTGTCGGCGTTGCGCAAAATCCGCAGCCGCTCCGGTGTCACTTCGCCGAGGATGCGCACGGCCAGCCCCGGTCCGGGAAACGGCTGGCGCATGACGATTTCCTTTGGCAAGCCGAGCTCGAGGCCGAGCCGGCGGACCTCGTCCTTGAACAGGCATTTCAGCGGCTCGACCAGTTGAAATCTCATTTTTTTCGGCAACCCGCCTACGTTGTGGTGGCTCTTGATCATCGCCGCCGGGTTGCCCGCGATGGGCACCGATTCAATCACGTCGGGATACAGCGTGCCTTGGGCGAGGAATTTCGCCCGGCCGGCGCGCTTCGTCGCCGCGTCAAAGACCTGGATGAACGTCCGGCCGATGATTTTGCGTTTGCGTTCCGGGTCGGTCACGCCCTTGAGCCGGCGCAGAAAAAGGGGCGAGGCGTTTTCGTATTGCAGCCGCATTTTGAAGTGGCGGCCGAAGACCTCGCGCACCACGTCGGCTTCGCGCCCGCGCAGCACGCCGTTGTTCACAAAAATGCAGGTGAGTTGGTGGCCGATGGCCCGGTGCAACAGCGCGGCCGCCACGCTCGAATCCACCCCGCCGCTCAAGCCGAGAATTACCCGTTCCCGGCCGACTTGCCGGCGGATTTCCTCCACCGCCTGGTCGAGATAACTCCGCATCGTCCACTTCCGGCCGCAGCGGCAGGCGCCGTGGACGAAATTGGAGATGATTTCCCGGCCGCGCGGCGTGTGGACGACCTCGGGATGAAATTGCAGACCGAAGAATTTCCGCGCGCGGTTCTCGATGGCGGCGTATTCGGAATTCTCGGTGACGGCGACCGGTTTGAAACCACGCGGCAGCTTCGTGAGCTTGTCACCATGCGAATTCCAGACCTGCAGCTTCCGCGGCAGGCGGGTAAACAGCGCGCAGGAGGCGTCCTTGACGATGAGCGTGCCCTTGCCGTATTCGCGTTTCCGCCCTTTTTCAACCCGCCCGCCCAGGAATTGCGCGAACAATTGCACGCCGTAGCAGATGCCGAGCACCGGCACGCCCAGCGCGAAAATATTTTTGTCGGGCAGCGGGGCCTGCGGCGCGTACACGCTGGCCGGGCCGCCGGAGAGAATGATGCCTTTCGGCTTGAGTGCGGCCACTGTCGCCGCCGGCGTGTCGTAACGCAGAATGACCGAATACACGCTGGCTTCGCGGATGCGCCGCGCGATGACCTGGGTGTATTGCGAGCCGAAATCCAGAATGACGATTTGTTCGTTCATGAAAATCCAAACGGAAACGCACTCTTTGCCTGCGCCGCGCCGGTTTGGCGAGCGAAAAATGTTTTCGCTGGCGCCCGGCTCGGCTAAAACGTCCCCGCATGGTAGTCCCGACACCGTCCCCGGGCCGCGCGCGCCTGAACCGGATCCGGCATTGGCTGGCGCGGCATCCGTATGGAACCCTGGCGGTGGTCGTCGTGGCCCTGTTGGCGCCGTTTTTATCCAAGCCGTTTAACATCGATGATCCGCTCTTCATCTGGGCGGCCCGTCAGATCCACGCCCATCCGCTGGACCCGTACGGCTTCAAGGTGGAGTGGGGCTGGACGCAATTCCCGATGTGGAAAGTGACCGAGAATCCGCCGCTGGCCTGCTATTACCTGGCGCTGGCGGCGGCGGGGCTGGGGTGGAGTGAGGCCGCCCTGCATTTCGCCTTTTTACTGCCGGCGCTGGCGGTGGCGTGGGGGACCTATCGGCTGGCATGCCGCCTGTGCCGGCAACCGCTTCTGGCCGCGCTGGCGGCGGTGTTTACGCCGGTCTTCCTGGTTTCCGGTACCACGGTGATGTGCGACATGCTCATGCTGGCGTTCTGGGTCTGGGCGATGGAGTTTTGGCTGGAGGGAGCGGAAACCGGCAACGCCCGGCGTTTGTGGGGCGCCGCCGGGCTGATGACTCTGGGCGCGTTGACCAAATATTACGGGGCCTGCCTGATTCCATTGCTGGCGGTTTACAGCGCGGCGAACCGCCAACGCTTCAAATCGTGGGGCGCCTGCCTGTTGCTCCCGCTGGCGGCGCTGTGGGCGTATCAGTGCGCCACGGAAGCGCGATATGGCACCAGCCTGTTGTACGGCGCAGCGGATTACGCGCAGTTTTCAAAAGGTTTTTTCGGCTTTTCTCCCCTGACCACGAGTCTGACCGCTTTGGCCTTCATGGGTGGAGGCCTGGCGGTGGTCCTCTTTTCCATGCCCTGGTTGTGGCGCCCGCGACAATTGTCCATCCTTGCCGGCCTGGCCGTTTTGATTACCACCGTGGTGTTCCTGGATCAAAGTCTCCTGCAAAAATATCACTCGCTGCCCGCCGCCCGTGCCCTCGCCGTGAAATTTCAAATGTCCTTCTGGGCAGTGGGCGGAGTGGGCTTGCTCGCCCTCGCCGTTGCGGATTTGCTCCGCCGCCGTGATGCGCCGGCGCTGCTGCTTGCTCTGTGGGTCGCGGGCACGTTTACCTTCGCGGGGTTCGTGAATTGGACCATTAACGCGCGCTCCATCCTGCCGCTGGCACCGGCGGTGGGCATTTTGCTCGCCCGTCGCCGGGACCAAATCGAACTGGCCGGCGGCCGGATCCGGGCCGGGGTGCCGGCGGGTTGCCTGGCCGCCAGCGTCGCGCTTTCCGTCCTGGTCGCCCGGGCGGATTTTCTGCTCGCCCACGCCGTCCGCCAGTGCGCCCGGGAAATCCGCGTTGACATGGAGCCGGGTGGAACCATGTTTTTTCAAGGCCACTGGGGATTCCAATATTACCTGCAAGGTGCCGGCGTTTCGCCCTTTGATGTGAAGTTATCCGCCTTGAAACCCGGGAGCCGGCTCATCATCCCCTCGAACAACACCAACGTGCTTCCGCTGAAACCGGAAAAGGCGGGGCTGCAACAGACCTTCACCGCCGCCGGACCGAGGCTGCTCACCACGTGGAGTCAGCCGGTGGGGGCCGGGTTCTACTCTTCGGCGTGGGGTCCGCTGCCGTTTGCTTTCGGCGAGGTGCCGGACGAAAGCGTTTCCGTCTTCGTGCTGAAATAGGTCGTCACCGGCGGCAATGCCCGCGCGACCGAAACGGCCATTTATTGCTTCACGACAGTGACCGCGCCGCTGGTGGGATCGTAATTGATCCGGTACCCGTAAGGCGGCGCGGGCAGCTTGCCCACGTAATTGGGCACCAGTTCATTCAGGTCCTTGGGCAGGCGGCCTTCCTGGGTCTGGAACAACTGGACCGCCTGGTTCAGATACGAAACGTCGATCGTTTTGACCGCGGATTTGTCCGCCTGCATCAGCGCACCGAGATAGCCGCCGGCCGGTTTGGCCACCTCGGCGGTGTTGGTGGTCGGGGCGGTGTTGGTGCCCTGGGGATGCGAGCCGGAATTGGGTTTGCCGCAACCCGCCAGAAAAAGCCCGGCGGCCAGCACAAGCAGAAGGGACGTTTTCATGCCGGCAATCTAATCCAATTCGGGGGAAATCCAAGTGCCAATCGTGCTGGCAAAACCGGACCTTGGGACATTATGCGCCTGGAGAACGGCGATGTCATCAAACCCGGGCTTCAGCCGGGTGATCTCACGCGTCCGCCAGGCAAAAACCGTTTCAACGGTTTTTCCCGTGCCGCCAAGCCGTAATGCGGCGCAAACGCCTTCCAGGCTTTAACCACCCGGCTGAAACCGTGCTAACGAAGCGTTGGGCAGCCATTCGCGATCCGCCCGCCTTATACCAGGTTCGCCGCCAGTTCCCGCGCCTGCCGAATCAACGGCAAATCTTCCGCCAGATTGCCGAACCGGAATTTCGGCAGGCCGCTTTGCTCCCGGCCCAGCAATTCCCCCGGCCCGCGGAACTTTAAATCGGCCTCGGCAATGCGGAAACCGTCATTGGTTTCCGCCAGCACCTGCAGACGTTCCTCCGCGCCGCCGGTTCGAACGTCGGAAATCAGAATGCAATAGGACTCGTGGGTGCCGCGCCCAATGCGCCCGCGCAACTGATGCAACTGCGCCAGCCCGAATTGTTCCGCGTTTTCCACCAGCATGACCGTCGCGTTCGGCACGTCCACGCCCACTTCGATGAGCGAGGTGGCCAGCAGGACGCTCAACGTGTTGGCCCGGAACGCCGCCATCACCGCTTCCTTTTCCCGGCTCGGCAGCCGCCCGTGCAACAGCCCGACGCGATGGGGCGCGAGCAGCGTCCTTAAATTCTCAAATTCCTTGGTCACTGCCTTCACCCCTTTGGCGTCGGATTCCTCGACCCGCGGATAGACCACATACGCCTGCCGTCCGGCAGCGAGCTTCTGGCGGATGAAATCCCAGACCTGGGGCAGCTTGTCGGCGGCGCGGACGAACGTCTTGATCCGGCCGCGACCGGCGGGCAGTTCGTCAATCACCGACACGTCAAGGTCGCCGTAGAGCGTCAGGCCGAGCGTGCGCGGGATCGGCGTGGCCGTCATCACCAGCAAATGCGGGTATCGGCCCTTGCGCACGAGTTGCTCGCGCTGGGCCACGCCGAACTTGTGCTGCTCGTCGATGATGACGAGGCCGAGGTTGGGCAGGTCGAAGCCGGACGTGAGCAGGGCGTGGGTTCCAACGAAGATGGAGGATGGTGGAGGGAGGATGGAGGGGCAAACGCGTTTGCCATCTTCCATTTTCCCGCTTCCACCCGCGCTGCTTTTCCGGCTGCCCGTCTGCAAATCCACTTTGATTCCCAACGGTTCGAACCACTTTTGGAAATTCCGGAAGTGCTGTTCCGCCAGGATTTCCGTCGGCGCCATCAGCGCCACGTTGAAGCCGCTTTCCAGCGCCATCAGCGCCGTGCAGGCGGCCACGGCGGTTTTGCCCGAGCCGACGTCGCCCTGCAACAGCCGCCGCATCGGGTGGGTTCCACCCAGGTCGCGGCGAATATCGCGGAGCACCCGCGTCTGCGCCCCGGTGAGCTTGAATCCCAGGCGAGCAAGGAACGGCTTCATCAGGCGATTGTCGCCCTCGCAGGGCAGCGCTTTTGCCTGCGCCTCGAATTTTTTCCGGCGCGACCGGATCTGCGCCTGCAGCTCGACGAACTCGTCCAGCGCCAGGCGCTGCCGCGCGATTTCCACATCGCTCAATTCCTCCGGAAAATGAATCAGGTGGACGGCCTTGGCGCGCGAGGGAAGCGATTGGTAGGGCGCGCTGTCCCCAGCGCGCCGCTTGGCGGTTTCAGGTGACGGCGCCCACGGAGTGGCGTGCCCTACCTGCGATTCGCCGATTTGATTTTCAAACCTTTCCAGCGTCCGCCAGATCAGGCCGCGCAACCAGCGCTGCGGCAAACCCTCGGTGAGCGGATACACCGGCGCGATGCGGTTGATGTGGATGAAACCTTCCTCGCCCCCCTCGATGACTTCGGTTTCCGGATGGTCCACCGTGCGGGGTTTGGCTTCGACGAGTTTGCCATGGACGAACACCTCGTCGCCGGCGGCAAAATATTTTTCCATGAACGGCAGGTTCCACCATCGGCAGTGCAGCCGCGCTGTGCCGTCGTCCAGGATGATTTCGAACACCGATTTGGTGCCTTTGCGGAAGCGTTTCAGGCCGCAGGCGACGATGGTGCCGCGGACCGTCGCCGCCGCCTCGCGGCTCATCTCGGCGATGGTGAGAAAATGCCGGCGATCCTCATACCGCCGCGGCCGGTGCAGGAGCAAATCCTCGACCGTGCGGATGTCCAACCGCGCCAGTTGCGCCGCGCGTTCCGCGCCGACACCCCCAAGCGAGGTGACGGGCTTCCGCAACGCGGGCGTTGCCACGTCCCGGAAGGCGGGTTGGTTGAAGGGAGCAATTTTATTTTCCGGCGGCGGCATCGCCCGCACGATACAAACCGCTCCCGGTGGCATCAACGGGAAAGGTGTCGGCGCCGCTTAAACCTCAATCACCGCGATTTCAGGGCGGCAGTTGAAGCGGACGGGCACAGGAAACCAGCCGATGCCGGAGGTCACGTACAGCGGACCGGATTTCGTCTGGTACAGGCCCAGGTCGTATTCGTCGACGGCATGGGGCAGGATGACCGGCCCGTAAAAGGGAATGCGCACCTGTCCGCCGTGGGAATGGCCGGCGAGAATCAGATCAAATTGTTCGTTCCCCAGTCGCTTGGCCCAGGCGGGATAATGCACCAACAGAATGTTTTTCATCCCCGGCTCGGCCACGGGCAAAGGATGGCTGATCCCCAGCCGTGCCATGCCGACGAGATTGACTTTTCCGCCGGCAATGACCCGCGATTCATCCAGCAGCCAGGCGCCGCCGGTGGCGGCAAAGCACTGGCTGATGCCGGTAAACGGCACGCGGCTCCAGTAATCATGATTGCCCGGCACGCCGTACAGCGGCGCCTTGATGCCGGACAGCAGTTCGAGCGCTTCCGGCAGAAATTTTCCCTCTTCGATGATGTCCCCGGTGAAACAGACAAAATCCGGCGACTGGGCGTTGATCAGGTCCACCACCGACCGGGTGTGCTGGCGATCGCCTTTATGATGCAAATCGCTGAAATGCACAAAGCGGTGGGTGGGCTGGCCGTCGGTCAGGCGCAGGCGGCGGACCTTGACCCATTCCGGCTCCAGCGCGCCGGCATCGGCGACCACCGCGCACGGTGTGAGCAGCAGGGCCGCCAGGATAAACCGGCGGCGGCTCCATAACGGCAAGTGCGACATAAAATCAAACCGGGCTTCCGGCCGGAATTGCACCCGAAGCCCGTCCACGTTACTTTGATGGCGTGCCGGCCGATTCCGTTCAATCCCCACCCGCGCCGTTCTGGCTGCTGGTGCGGGTCAACGCGCTGCAAACCTGGCGGCGGTTTCTGGCGGCCCGCCGGCAATCCCGGTTGCTGACGGCCGTCATCGGGCTGTTTGTCTCCGGCTACCTGGTGGTGTCGTTCGGGCTGTTCTACCACGGCCTGAGGTTCGTCGCGAAATTCCCCGGCCTGGGCGCGGTGCTCACCGAGCGGCTGATGTACGCGCTGTTCGCGTTCCTCTTCGCGCTGTTGCTGCTGAGCAATCTCGTCATCGGTTACACCAATCTGTTTCGCAACCGGGAGACGGCCTTTTTGCTGACGCTGCCGGTGTCGCCCCAGACCATCCTGCGCTGGAAATTCATCGAGTCCACGGTGCTGGCGTCGTGGGCGTTTGTTTTTTTGGTTGCGCCCCTGCTGGCGGCCTTCGGCCTGGTGCGCGGCGTGGCGTGGCATTTTTATCCGGTGACGCTGGGCTTGATCGCGCTGTTCATTATGCTTCCGGGCGTGCTGGGGGTCGTGCTGGCGACCTGGGTGGGCCGGTACCTCGACCGGCGCAGTTTTCAAATCGGCATGATCACCTCGGGCATCGTCCTGCTGGCGCTGGCGGCCTTCTGGTGGAAGGCCCAGCCGGTCAGCGACGAGCTGTTGGACCGGCGCACACTGGAGGCGCTCGACCAGTTGCTGGCCAAGACGCGGTTCACCCTGTTTCCCTTTCTGCCCAGCTACTGGCTGTCGGCGGCCGTGCTGCAATGGGCCGAAGGCATCCTGCGCGGCGCATTGTTCTTTGTGCTGGTACTGTTGAGCTACACCCTGCTGTTCGGCGGGGTCCTGTTCACCCGGTTTGGCCAGGTCTTTTACCGCACGGCCTCGGCCGTGCAAAGCCGCGCCGGCGGCGCACCTCTCCGTCCCGCTGCCCGCCCGCGTCGCCGCCCTTCTGCCGGCCCGCTCGAACACATCGTGGGCCAGATCTTCTGGCTCCAGCGTGACACCCGGGCGCTGGTGGTCAAGGATCTGCGGATGTTCTGGCGCGACACCGCGCAGTGGGGTCAGTCAGTCATGCTGTTCGGTCTGCTGGGCATTTACATCATCAACCTGCGCAATTTCACCCACCAGTTGACCAATCCATTCTGGGTCAACCTGGTCGCCTTCTTGAATCTGGGCGTCTGCGCGCTGAACCTCGCCTCGGTCACCACGCGGTTTGTGTTCCCGCAGTTTTCCCTCGAAGGCCGCCGCCTGTGGATCGTCGGCCTGGCGCCCATGGGCCTGGCGCGGGTGGTCAAAATCAAGTTCTGGCTGGCCAGCGTCCTGTCCCTCCTGGTGACCTGCGGCCTCATCCTGCTGTCGTGCTACCTCCTCAAGATGAGCTGGGATCGGCTGCTGTTCTTCGGCGCGGTGGTGGGCGTGATGACCTTCGCGCTCAACGGGCTGGCCGTTGGGTTGGGCGTGCTCTACCCGAATCTGCAGGAGGCCAACCCGAACAAGATCGTCAGCGGATTCGGCGGCACACTCTGTTTCGTGCTCAGCTCATTTTACATCCTCGCTTCGGTGCTGTTGCTGGTGTTGGGCGCGGCCGGTTTGCACGCGCGCGCCCTTTGGGCGCTCGAGGGCATCGGCGGCTTCCTGCTGCTGTCGGGCGCCATCGGGTGGCTGCCGCTGAAGCTGGGGTTGCGGCAGTTGAAGACGTTTGAAGCCTGAAACGCGCCGCCGGTTCAGGCGCCGCGCCGCAGTTTTGGCGCCGGGCGCGCGGCGGCCGGAGCGCGGGACAGCGACGGAAATTTTTCCAGTGCCGCAAACAACAACGGCGCGCTCACCAGATGTGTCACCCCGCCGTCCGGTGTCACCAGGCCAAACCCCTCGCCGTAAGCCGGCCCGTTCGCCACGCACAAATCCGCCGTGCAACCGGCGATCAGCCGCTGAGCGGCGGCAATGGCGTCCGCGCGCGCGCCGTCCGCCTCGAATTTCCAGCCCACGATCCGTGTCCGGGGAAACCAGCCGCGCAATTCGGCGATGATTTTGGGGGTCGGCGTCAGCTCCACCAGCAGCCGCCCCGCCTGGGTGGGGATTTTTTTGGCGGATTTGATCTCGATGAGTTCGCCGGCCGGCGATCGCAGCCAGATTTTGCCAAAGGTGAAATCACTGACCGCCGCCGCGTGAAAGATCGCGTCCACCCGTTTGGCGGCGAGGGAATGGAGTTGCCGGCGCAGGTCGGCCGTGGTGGTAAAAACCGAGACGTGCTGGGCGCGGCGCGGGCCGGCGTGGGTGGCCGTCTCGCCGATGAGCAGCGCCACCTGATGGCCGCGCGCCGCCAGGAAATTGGCCAGCTCGGTGCCCAGGCGGCCGGTCGAGAAATTGGTGAGCCGCCGCACGTTGTCCAGCGGCTCATACGTCGGCCCGGCGGTGACGATGCAGTTCATGTTGGGGGGGCCAGCATTAACCGGTTTGTGCCGGGCGGCAAGCCAAAGCTGCGGTCCCCTGATTCCGGGAACATTCAAGATGCGGTGTTATTCGATGTTGGGCGTTCGATTTTGAATGTCGAATGTTCTTCGCACGCAGCGGAGAAGCGGCCGGTCATTTCAGCCACCAGGCGAGCAATGGGGCCACGACCAGCGCCGGTAAAAAATTGGCCAGTTCGACCCGCCGGACTTCAAAAACCATCAACGCAATGGCGCAGGCGATGAACCCGGCGGCGGCCTGGACCGAGCCGGTCAGGCCATGGGCATCCAGCCATGGCCGCGCCCAAACCTGGCACGCCAGCGTAATGCCGCTGAGAAAGGCAAATACCGGAAAGGCCGACACGGCGGACGGCCAGCCGAAGACCTTCACGAAACCGGTCATGGCCAGGCCGTCCATCACGGCCTTGACGGCGAGCAGGAAAAAAAAGCCGGTCGAGCCATCCCGGGCCGGCAACCCGTCGGCCACGGCGCCCAGCAGACCCAGCGGGGCCGCACAGAACAGGATGGTGCAGGCCGTGAACCCGCCGGCTTTGCGGGGTGCGCCGGTTTGCGCGGAGGTCACCAGGCTGCCCGCGTACCGGCCCAGCCGGTTCGATAATTTTTGCAGGCGCAACCAGCGGCCCGTCCAGAAGCCGATCACGACGCTGAGGCCGGCGACGCCGATTTGCTGCATCACCGCCAAAAATGAGCCGCTGACCCCCAGCCAGACCAGTTGCAATCCGCACAGGACGGTTGCCGCCCCCAGCACCGAGCGGAAGAAAACCTGGGTCCGCAAGGACAGCGGGTGGAGCATCGCCAATCCCATCAACCCGCCGATCAAGATGCCGAGGGCGTTGATAAATGCGCCGGTCACACCCAGACTCAACGCAGGGTGTGTGCCAAAGTGCAAGCGCGAAAATTTTTGCACTCGCCGGGCCGGCCTGTTACTCAAAGGCGGATGGCCGATGCCAAAACCAGTTTCCCCGGCGCGCCAAAGCGCGGGAGCGCGACGGCGGCCCGCCGCCCTTGGCTTTGGGTGCCCACGCTTTATTTCGCCGAGGGTTTGCCCTACGCGCTGGTCATGTCGGTCTCGGTGGTCCTGTACAAGAACCTCGGGGTTTCGAACCCGGCCATCGCGTTCTACACCAGCTGGCTGTATCTGCCTTGGATCATCAAGCCGCTGTGGAGCCCGGTGGTGGACCTGCTCCGGACGCGGCGCCAATGGATTTGGGTGATGCAACTGCTGCTCGGGGCGGGGCTGGCGGGCGTGGCCCTGACGATTCCTGCGCCGCATGGTTTCCAGTTGTCTCTGGCGTTCTTCTGGCTGCTTGCCTTCAGTTCCGCAACGCACGACATCGCCGCGGACGGCTTTTACCTGCTGGCGCTGCCGGAGAAGGAGCAGGCGTTTTTCAGCGGCATCCGCAGCGCATTTTACCGCGCCGCCATGATATGTGCCCAAGGCGGCCTCGTGATCCTGGCGGGCGAAATCAAAGCGCTCACCGGCGACTTCAAATCCGCCTGGTTGATTTCGTTTACCGCGGCGGCCGCCCTGTTCGTCGGGCTGGCTTATTATCACCGGGCCATTCTGCCCCGTCCGGCCAACGATCGGGCCGGCGGAGCGTCGTCGCCGAACCAATTCCTGGGAAATTTTTTGGCCACGTTCGCCGCCTTTTTTCGAAAGCCAAAAATTGTTGTTCTGCTGCTGTTCTTGCTGCTCTACCGGCTGGGCGAGGCGCAACTGGTGAAAATGGTCCAGCCGTTCCTGCTCGACCCGCGCGCGCAAGGGGGGCTGGGATTGGACAACGACCAGCTTGGCCTGATTTACGGCACGATGGGTGTGGGGGCGATGCTGCTCGGGGGCGTGCTCGGTGGATGGGTCATCTCCCGGCAAGGCTTGAAATTCTGGCTTTGGCCCATGCTGCTGGCCATCCATCTGCCCGACGCGGTATTCATCTGGCTGGCGTATGCCCGGCCGGAAAATCTCTGGATGATTAGCGCGGGCGTGGCGGTGGAGCAATTCGGTTATGGTTTCGGCTTCACCGCGTTCATGCTGTACATGATTTACATCGCCCGCGGCGAACACCCGACTGCGCACTACGCCATCTGCACCGGTTTCATGGCCCTGGGGATGATGCTGCCCGGCATGGCGAGCGGCTGGCTCCAGGAACGGCTGGGCTACCCGCACTTCTTTATCTGGGTGATCCTGGCCACGATTCCCAGTTTCATCGTCGCCCGGCGGATTCCGCTCGAGGCGGAATTTGGCCGGCGCGACCGGGCCGCCTGATTTGCCGGCGGAAAAGAATTGCTTTGAACAGGCCGGCCTTTCCAGAATCCAAGCTCACAATGAAACGCATTTGCTTCCACCCCGCCAGCCGGGCCGCCGCCGCCCTGTTCGCGATCGCCGCCCTCGGGCCGCTGGCGACGGCGCGCGCCGACCTCTCCGCCCTTTTCACCAACGCGGCCCAATCGGCCACGCTGCCGCGCCGCCCCTCCATCGTCCTGATCATGGCCGAGGGTCTGGGGTGCGGGGACCTGAGCTGCTATGGCCAGACAAATTTCCAGACCCCGAATCTGGACCGGCTCGCCGCCGGCGGCGTGCGGTTCACGAGTTACTATGCCGGCAGCGCGGCCAGCTCGCCGGCGCGGGCAGCGCTGCTGCTGGGCCGGGAACCGGGCCGGCTGCGGCAGCGGGCGGATGCCGATGTGCCGCTGGCAGCGGACGAAACCACGCTGGCGCAGGTGCTCAACGCCGCCGGGTATCATACCGGGCTGATCGGCGAGTGGAATTTGGGAGATGACCGCACGGCGGGCGCGCCCTGGCTCAAAGGGTTCGACGAGTTCGCCGGCTATTTTGATCCGGCGGACGCGAAAAATTCCTACGCCGATTACATGTGGCGTTACGCGCCACGGAGCCTGATCAATCCGACCAACTCCCAAAGGGAGGATTTCGTCGGCCGCGAAATGCTCTATCCCAACACCGGCGGAAAAAAGGGCCAGTACATCCCCGACTTGTACGCGCTGGCGACAATGAATTTTATCAGCATCAACCAGCCAGACCCCTTCAACCGCTACCGGCCCTTTTTCCTGCTGGTCAATTATCCCATCCCCGGTTCCGGCCGCGGGGAGGTGCCCAGCGACGCGCCCTACTCCGACGAACCCTGGCCGCCAGCGGCCAAAAACCGGGCGGCGATGATTTCCCGGCTGGACGGGTACGTAGGCCAGTTGCTGGAGCAGTTGAGAAAGCCGGGCCTGTCCAACAGCACCGTTGTGTTTTTCACCAGCGACGCCGGACCGCAAGCCGACGGCAACGCGGCCGCGAAATTCTTCCTGAGCGCCGGCCCGTTTCGCGGCGGCCGGGACACGCCATACGAAGGCGGGCTGCGGGTGCCGATGATCGCCTATGGCCCGGGCAAAATATCCGCCGGCCGGGTCAGCGATTTCGCCTGGGCGGCCTGGGACTTCCTGCCCACGGTCCTGGACCTCGCCCGGGTTTTTTCGCCGACCAACATTGACGGGCTTTCCCTCTGGCCCGCGTTGCAGGGGCAGACACAAACCAACCGGCACGAAGTCTTTCATTGGCAACTGCGCGGGCGGAACACGTGGCACACGGTCCGGCTCGACGATTGGGAGGCGGTGCAGCCGACGGCGGATGCGCCGCTGGAATTGTACAACCTCAAAACGGACCCCGGTGAAACGAACAATGTCGCGGGCCAGAATCCGGACGTTGTTTCGCGGCTGCAAAGCTTCCTGAAAGGCGACCGCTAGAGCAGCTCGACCAAACGCCAGGGCTGTTGACCGGGACGCCACGCTGTGCGTCCGGCTTGCCTTGCCGTAGCCTTGCGAAGGCCGGCTGGCGCAGCGCACCGCGTCTGCCTCTTGGGGGGCTGCGCTGTTTCTAAAATGCACTAACGGGGCGCAGCAGCGGGCAAAGGCGCATTCACGTCGCGCTGCTGTCGTTCCCGTCGGATGGCGTAGGTCATCCACAAAACCGCCAAGACCACGCCCAGCAGGAATGCCGCCAGCACAAACCACGGCCAGCGGTAACGAGGCGGCTTTTCGTTGAGTTCGACCACGCACGCCATTGTAGCGAAATCTGCGGCTGGTGCAAACCGAGGAAGGGCCGGGTATCTCAGTAATCGGGCGCCTCGTCCTCGTTCAGCGCAACCGGTCGGCGGGACGCCGGCGCTCCCGGTTTCAAACTCTCCCCGTTCGCGATTCAGGAATAATGGAGATTCGTCATGCAGGCTCGACCCGCACCAGTTTTGCGGTACATTGACCGTCATTATGTCCGAGCCCGAAGCTGAACTCCCGGGAAAACCGGCGCCCGCGGCGGCCCCGGCCGCCAGCGGGGACGCGTATGCCCTTTTCCGGAACCGGGATTTCACGTTGTATCTTTCCGGCCGGCTGGTGGCCGTGCTCGGCCAGCAAATGTTCGCCATGGCATTGGGTTGGGAGATTTACGAGCGCACCGGATCCGCCCTGGCGCTGGGGCTCATCGGCTTGACGCTGATGGTCCCGATGTTCCTGTTTACGTTGCCGGCGGGTCACATGGCGGATAATCACAGCCGCAAGCAAATCATTGTATGGATGGCGGGGGTCATGGCGGCGGCCAGCCTGGGGATTGCCATCATCTCGGCGCTGCGGGCGCCGGTGTTCTGGATGTATGTCTGCCTGTTTGTGGGGGGTACGGCGCGCACCTTCTCGTGGGCGGCCAACGCCGCGTTTCTGCCGGCGCTGGTGGACCGGAAGGATTTTTCCCGCGCGGTGAACTGGAACGCCGCCATGTTTCAACTGTCCTGCATCCTCGGGCCGGCGGCGGCGGGCGCCATCATCGCCGAGATGCAACACCATCATACCAACAGTTCGGCGGCCGCGGCCCCGGTTTATATCCTCAACGGCCTGGCCTCGCTGGCGTTTTGCGTGTTCGTCGGCCTGATCCGCCGGGAGCACACCGTGGCGGTGAAGGAACCCATGACGCTTCGCGCGCTGTTGACCGGATTCAAGTTCGTCTATGCCAGCAAAATCATCCTCGGCATCATCACGCTCGACATGTTCGCGGTGTTTTTGGGGGGGGCGACGGCGCTGTTGCCGATCTACGCCAAGGACATTCTGTTGGTGGGTCCGCGGGGACTGGGATTCCTGCAGGCGGCGTTGCCGATGGGCTCGGTGCTCTGCGTCTTCATTCTGAATCACCGTCCGCCGCTGCAAAAGGCCGGGCGGGCGCTCTTATGGGCCGTGACGGCGTTTGGGCTGGCGACCATCGGGTTCGGCTTTTCGAAGTGGTACTGGTTCTCCTTCCTGATGCTTTTTGTGTGCGGCGCGGTGGACAACATCAGTGTGGTGGTGCGCCACACGCTGGTGCAATTGCTGACGCCCGACGACAAACGCGGACGCGTCTCCGCTGTCAATAATCTGTTCATTGGCACCTCGAACGAACTGGGTGGGTTCGAATCCGGCTTCGTCGCGCAAATCTTCGGCCCGACCCTCGGGAACACCATCGTCACGGGCGCGATCATTTCCGCCGTGTCCGGCGGCGTCGGGACCATCCTGACCGTGCTGGCCGTGGCCTGGATCTGGCCGGAAATCCGGAAGTACGGACGTCTGGACGCGACTTGACGCGGGCGCAGGGCGGTTTATCGTCGGCGCATGAAAAGAATTTTAACCGCGATTTTCATTCTGGGCCTTTCCCTGGCCGGGGCGCCTGCCCAGGATGAGGCAACGCAAGAGCAACTCAACAAGCTCAAAGGCTCGGTCCAGGACCTCATTGAGATGCAACGGTCGCAGGCCAAGCGGCTGGATGCGCTGGAGAAGGAAATCAACGACCTGCGCGACAAGGCGGGCGGAACCGGCGCCAATGCGGAGGATTTGCAGAAGCTCGCCGATCAGGTCCAGGAAATCGAAAAGAAACGGCAGGCGGACAAGGAGCTGATCCTCAAGGAACTCGAGAAACTCGGCAAAACCGGTGGCTCAACTTCCGGACGCAAATCAACGCCGATCGTGTCCACGAATCCGCCGCCCGGCGGCGCCAGCTCGGGCGGCAAGCAAACCGGTTACGAATACTCCGTCCAGCGCAACGACACGCTGTCCATCATCGCCAAGGCGTACCGCGACCAGGGCATCAAGGTGACGGCCGACCAGATTTTGAAGGCGAATCCGGGGTTGAATCCGAATAACCTCAAGGTCGGGCAAAAGATATTTATTCCCGCCCCGGCGCAATAAGCCAACCCGGTAGCGTCGGCGCTGTGCGCCGATGCGCTCGAGCCACAGGCTATCGCCGCATCAGCAGGAAGACGGCGATGGCCAGCGCGATGCGATACCAGCCGAACAGGCTGAAGGTATGCGTCTGCACGTAGCGCAGCAGCCATTTCACCGCCACAAAAGAGACGACCGCTGCGATGACGGTGGCCAGCGCGACCAAACCCCAGTGCTCGGGTGGGGCCAGCGGATCGGGATGGTGCCAAGCTTTGAAAATCTTCAGGCCGCCCGCGGCCAGCATCGTCGGGATGCCGACCAGAAAGGAGAATTCCGTCGCTGCCGGACGATTCAACCCCAGCAGCAGCGCCAATAAAATGGTTGCGCCGGACCGGGACGACCCCGGGAAGACCGCCGCCAACAACTGGCCGCCGGCCACGGCGAAAACGATCGGCCAGGTGATGGTGTCGCGCAACCTCTGCCCGCGCAACCACCATTCCACTCCGAGGAAGCCGATGCCACCAATGAGCAACGCCCAGGCGATGGGCGCCGGATTTTCCTGAAGCTTGAAGCCTCTTTTTTCAAGCACAAACCCCACGGCCCCGGTGATGGCGAACGCGACCAGGATTTTCACTAGGTAATCCCGGGTTTCCTTCTCGCGCCATTCGAAGACAAACTTGTACAGGCGCTGGGGAAAGAGTGGCAGCACGGCGATCACGGCGCCGCATTGGATGACGATGTTGAACAGGTCGCTTTCGTGAACCTGCAACAGGTGTTCCGTGAGCAGCAAGTGACCCGTGGAGGACACGGGAATGAACTCGGTGATTCCTTCGACAATTCCGAGAATGACAGCGGCGATCCAGTCAGGCATGAATTATTTGGACGCGAAATGCCGGCGTGTGGCAAGGCAGAAATCCGGGACGACCGGCGAAACGCGCTTGCCAGCGGGTGTGGAAATGTGCTCAACTACCCAGTATGGCAGGCATGAACGGGTCCCAGGTCAAAGACAACGCCGCCACGATCTTTGTCGTGGACGATGAACCGATGTTGCTGGAAATGGCGGTGATGATTCTGGAGCCGCTGAATTTCAAGGTTCGGACGTTCCGTGATCCGCAAACGGCGTTGCTGGAATTTGCCGCGACGAAACCGCGGCCGGCCCTGATCGTAACGGATTATGCCATGCACACCATGAGCGGCATGGATTTGATCCGCGAGTGCCGGCGGATCCATCCGCAGCAGAAGATCATCCTGCTGAGCGGCACGGTGGATGAAAGCATCTATGCCAATGCGCCGGTCAAGCCCGACCGCTTCCTCGCCAAGCCGTACCAGGTCAGCGACTTTGTCAGCCTGGTCCAATCGTTGACCGCGGGTTGAGGCGGGCCAGGCCGGCGAAGGGGGGGATAGAAAATGAGAAAGATTTTTTTGACCATCATCATTGTTCTGGCCGTGTTAATCGTGGCCGGCGGCATAACCATGAGCTTTTTCCTCGGGCCGATCGTCAAGACGGGGATGGAAACGGTCGGCCCGAAGATTACCCAGGTTTCGATCAACGTGGAGGCGGTGGATTTGTCGCTGTTGACCGGCTCCGCCAAAATCAAAAACCTCGTGGTCGGCAACCCGGAAGGCTACAAAGCGCCGCACGCCATCAGCGTCGGCTCCGCCGCCGTCGGGGTGAATCCCCTTTCGGTATTGTCCGACAAGATTGTCATCCGCTCGGTGCGTGTGGAGGCGCCGGAAATCACCTTTGAAGGCAATCCCTTCAGCGGGAACAACCTCAACACCATCCTGAAAAACGTCACGGCGGCCACCAAAAGCGGCGGCCCGGCGGCCACCAACGCCCCGGCCAAAGCCCCCGCCAAACCCGGCAAAAAGCTCGAGGTGGACGATTTTTTCATCACGGGCGCCAAGGTCAATTTCAACGGGGTCACCCTGCCGTTGCCGGACATTCATTTGACCGATCTGGGCAAGGGCAGTGAAGGCATCACCGCGGCGGACTTGACGCGCCGGATCCTCGACGCCCTCACCTCGGCCACCATCAAAGCGGTGGCCAGTGCCGCCACCGACGTCGGCAAGGACGTCGGGAAGTTGAGTAAGGACGTTGGAAAATCGCTGGGAACCAACGTGAGCAACCTCGGCAAGAGTTTGGGCAGCCTGTTCAAGAAATCCACGAATTAGCCCGCTGGGTTCGCCCGCGCCCCCCCCGCCTTGACCACCGGATTGATGCCGTGCCATTGGGTGAAGCGCGGGCAAGGGGTGGGAACGCCGGATTCATCCGGCAGGACCCGGCACGAGGGAACGGCTGGTGGCCAAAGCCGGCGATTCAGGCCAAGGATTCGGGCGGGCGGCCCACCCGTGATTTTTAGATTGCCAGCGCCGGTCATTGCTTTTAAGCTGCCGTTGAAGCCCGTGAGTTAAGGTTATGTTTTTTGGCGTTGACTATTATCCCGAGCAGTGGGTCTTCCCTTACGGCGGCACCGCCGAAAGTCCCGAGGGTGCTTGGGAACGCGATGCGGAATTGATGAACAAGGCGGGCTTCAACGTCGTCCGCATCGGGGAATTCTCCTGGGGCATCTGCGAACCCGAAGAAGGCAAATACGATTTCCTCTGGCTGCGCCGCGTGATGGACATCATGGCCGGCTACAACATCAAGGTCGTGCTTGGCACCCCCACGGCGGCGCCGCCCCTGTGGCTCGCCAAAAAACATCCCGAAATCCTGCCGCTCGACGAGCGCGGCCTGGTCAAGCACGCCGGCACCCGCCACGCCGTTTGCTTCAACAATGATATTTACTGGAATGCTTCGAAACGGCTGGTCGAAAACATGGCCCAGGCCCTCGGCGACCATCCCCAGTTGATCGCCTGGCAGATCGACAGCGGCCTGGGCGCCCACCAGACCGAGGCGTCGTTCAACGAGGATTCGCGGCTGGAATGGCAAAACTGGCTCAAGTTGAAATACGAGACCATCGAGCGCCTCAACGACCTGCTCGGCCTGCGGCACTGGGGCCAGGTGGTTTCATCTTTCGATGAAGTGCCGATGCCCATGTCGGCTCCGACCACCCACAACCCGGCCCTGCAACTGGATTGGAACCGCTTTTGCAGCGACGCGATCATTGCCTTCGTCCGAATGCAGGTTGAGGTTTTGCGCGAGGCCTGCCCCAATCACCCCGTGACCGTCAACCTCCGCGCCCTCACCCGGAAATTCGACCACTTTGACATGGCGAACGTCGTGGACTTTGTCTCGGTCGAGAGCAATGCCGCCATCAAGAGTAAATCAGCCGAATTGGCCTGCGACATCGATATTCTCCGCTCCTTGAAAAAAACCGACATCCGGACGCCGGACGGCGAGGGGGGCTTTTGGGTGATTGAGCAGAAGGCCGGCCAGGTCAACTGGCAGGATGTCAATTCGCTGGTCCGGCCTGGCATCATCCGGCTGTTCACCTACCAGCTCATCTCGCGGGGCGCTTGCGGCGTGTTGTTCTACCGCTGGCGACAGCCCCGCATCGGCACCGAAAAATTTTTCGGCGCGGTCCTGCCGCACCATCTGGAAGGCAACAACCGCGTCTTCAAGGAAATCAGCCAGGTGGGCGAGGAGCTCAAACTGCTCACCCCCGCCCTCAAAGATACCCGGGTCGTCGCGGAAGCCTGCATCCTGTACACGCACGACAACGACTGGACGCTCCAGCAGCCGAACCAGCCCAACAAGTTCTTCAACCTGCGCGAACACCTCCAGCTCATTTACAACGCCGTTCACGACCGTAACATTCCCGTGGACTTTGCGCGCCCCACCGAGGATCTCTCGCCGTACAAGATCGTTTTTGCGCCCTCGTTGCACCTGCTGAGTGCCGGGGAAGCCGACCGTCTCAAATTATACGTGCAGAATGGCGGCACCCTGGTGGGAACCTTCAACTCCGGCCTGGTGGACGAACACCACATCGCGCCCGACAACGGGCTGCCCCATGACCTGACGGATTTGTTCGGGCTGGAAGTGCTGGAATTTGATCCGCTGCCGCCCAGCGAGGAGAACCATCTCACCTTCAAGGGCGCCTTTCCCACCAACCACCTGCACCCGGCCCGCTTGTGGTGCGACATCATCGAGCCGAAAGGCTGCCAGATTCTGGCGACCTATGCGAAGGACTTCTACGCCGGCCGCCCGGCCATCACCATGAACACCTTCGGGCTGGGCAAGGCCATCTACGTGGGCACCCAGAGCCACCAGCATTTTTATCATGACCTGGTTTCGTGGCTGCGGCAAATGTGCGGCGTGCAGCCCCTGCTCAAGGTGCCCGAAAATGTCGAGGTCAGCATGCGCCAGAAGGAGGGCACGCGCGTCTTCTTCCTGCTCAACCATCAGAACTCGCCGGTGCGCATCCAGTTTTACAAGCCCATGCACGACTACCTCACCGGCAACATGTTCTCCGGCAATTACGACCTCCCGCCGCACGGGGTGCTCGTGCTCGACGAGCATCCCGAACAGAAAAGCGCTGGCGCCCCGGTCTGATTTGCGATTTGTTTTGCGGCGGTGAATTTTCCGGAAGCCATTTTTGCCGCCCTCGCGCTGTTGAGCCTGGTGCTCCTGCTCTGGCAATGGCTGGCCGCCCGGCGCTTCCCCCTCCACCGGCGTGTCGCGGATTCCGCCTTCACGCCGGGCGTCACGCTGCTCAAGCCCCTCAAGGGTTGTGACGCCTCCACCGCCGCTTCCCTGGAAAGCTGGCTCCGGCAGGATTACGCCGGCCCGATTCAAATCCTGTTCGGCGTGGCCGACGCCGCTGATCCCGTCTGCCCCCTCGTCCGCGAACTCATCGGAAAAAATCCCGGTCGCGACGCGCAACTGGTCATCTGTGCCGAACGCCTGGGCGCCAACGGCAAGGTGTCCACCCTCATCCCGTTGGAACGATTGGCCCGGCACGACTTGATTCTCGTCAGCGATGCCGATGTGCGGGTGCCGCCGGACCTGATCGCGAACATTGTCGCGCCGCTGCGCGATAAAGGTGGGGCGGGCAGTCCTCTGCCCGCCGCAAGCGCCATCAGTGACGGCGCGCACGGGGTGACGCGCCCTACCAGCGTGAGTCTGGCCAGCTGCTTTTACCGGCTGGCCAATCCCGCCAATCCGGCCATGCAGTGCGAGGCCGTTGCCGTCAACGCTGATTTCTGGAGCCAGGTGCTGCAGTCGGCCACGCTCAAGCCGCTGGACTTTGCCCTGGGCGCGGTCATGCTCACGCGGCGCACCGCGCTGGCCGAAATTGGCGGGTTCACCGCGCTGGCCAATTGCCTGGCCGACGATTACCAGCTGGGCCATCGCCTTGCCCGCCAGGGCCATCGGCTGGCGCTCTGCCCGGTGGTGGTGGAATGCTGGGACGCGCCGACGAATTGGCGCGGCGTGTGGCGGCATCAGCTCCGGTGGGCGCGGACCATCCGGGTATGCCAGCCGCTCCCTTATTTCTTCAGCATCCTGTCCAATGCCACCCTGTGGCCGGTGCTGGGGCTGGGTGCTTCGCTGGTTTGGTCAAAGACACCCTGGCTGCCGCTGTTGGCCGCGGCGGTTTTGCTGATCCGAATCCTGCTCGCCCAAAACCTGCAGCGCCGGTTCACGCCGGGGCGTTGGCTGGTTTCGCCCTTCTGGCTGGTGCCGGTGAAGGACCTGCTGCACACGGCCGTCTGGGCGGGCGCGTTTCTGGGCAACACCGTGGAATGGCGCGGACAAAAAATGCGTCTGCGACGCGAAGGAACGCTCGTCCCCAGGAGTTAATCTGCGGCGCGGCAGCCCCGCTCTTTCCAAATCGTCGAATGCTGTTTTTGATCGGTGGCTGCGGGCATTTGTTCGATGTGGCTGCTTACCGTTATCTAGAAAGAGCGGGGCTGGTGGGCGCTGAGGGATTCGAACCCCCGACCTACTCGGTGTAAACGAGACGCGCTAGCCACTGCGCCAAGCGCCCACCACGAGAAATTTTAGATGAATCCACACCGCTTTGGCAATCCAGTGGTGGCCGGGCGGGGTCGGACCTGAAGTCCGGTTTTGGCGCCGTCATTCCTGTTGATTCACATCGAGACCAGCGCCAACACCCGGGGTTTGATCCGGACCAGGAGCCGCCCGCCATCATTCGGACAATCCCTTCCTGGCTTCCGGAGTTTTCCTGCGGCGGCGCGTCCGGGCGACCGGCGGGATCTGGAGTTGTTGGAGCCGGCCGCGCAAGGCAAAGGTCAGCGCCTTGACGGTAATTTCCGCCGTGAGGAACGGTTTTACCATCAGGTCGTTGCCGCCGTTCCGGCTCATCTCGGCGCGCGCTTCAAAGTCGCATTGGCCGGTGACAAACACCACCGGCGTGCCGCGGTTGGCCGCGGTTTCGCGGATTTTCGAACAGACTTCGAACCCGTCCATGCCGGGCATCAACACGTCCAGGAAAATCACGTCAAACGGCCGGACCCGGGCCAAGGCGAGGGCGGCTTCGCCGTTATCCACGCTCTCGGGTTTCCTAAAGGCGGTTTGCAGGGCGCTGGCCATCACCCGGCGTGCCACGAGATCATCGTCCACCACCAGCATGTCGATGGGCGGGTTGACGCTCAGGTCCAATTTCATGCCCGGCAGACACAGCTCATCGAGCAGTTCGACCGCGTTGGCTGCCGTGGTCAGGGCGGAGGGTGTAACGTGGTTGTAATTCTGCAGCAGCTTTCGGAACAACCCCTCCAGTGCGGCACACAATTGATAGGCCGGGTGGATCACCGGCGGCGGCGGTTTGGGGATCAGGGAATTCAGCCGCAGGAAACCGTCCACCACCAGGCCCTGGCGCGTTGCGTCGTCGTCGGCCTGACGCATGGCCTGACACAGTTCCCGCAACGGCCCAAGTTGCATTGACGTTCGGCGCAGGAAAGCCTTGGTAATTTTGTCCGGTTTGCGCGGCGGCCGGGAAAATGACGGCCGCGGGGCGATGGCCGGCACGACCACCGGCCGCGAGACGTCCATCGCAAGCCCCAGGGAGCCCGCGAGGTCCCGCTCCGCCGCCCGTTTCCGCAGCGGCTTGCGCGGCTGGGCCCGGAGCCGGCCGTGTAATGCAAGGGTGAGCGCCTTGACGGTGATCTCGAAAGTGAGGAATGGTTTGCCCATGAGATCGCTGCCGCCGCTGAGGGTGGACCGGCAGCGAGCGTCGAAGTCGCTCTGAATGGTGACGAAGACAACCGGGGTGGTGCGGTTGGCGGCGGTCTCGCGAATCTTGGTGCAAAGCTCGAAGCCGTCCATGCCTGGCATTTGCACGTCGAGGAAAATGACGTCGTACGGTTGCGCTGCGGCGTAGGCCAAGGCCATCTCGCCGTTCCCGGCGAGATCCGGTTGGCTGAACGCCTTTTTCAGCGAGAGCGACAGGGCCTGGCAGCTGATCAAATCGTCGTCCACCACCAGGAATTTGAAGGCCGGGGCCGTCAGCAGGTCCGGCGGCAATCCAGGCACGCACAAATCGTCCAGCAGATCCAGCGCGCCGGCAACCGTTCGCAAGGTGGAGGGTGTGGCGTTCCTGACTTTTTCGATGAGCTGTTTGAGCAGTCCCTCCAGGGCGGAAGCCGCCTGCCATACCGGGAGGGTCTCCGGGAGACCAGCCTCGTCCTTCAGCCGGCCCAACTCGAAATGCAGTTTTTTCAGCATTTCCAGCCGGATCTGGTCGCTGGTGTCCCGGCCAATGTCCTGCAGGAGTTTCCGCAGCGCCGCGCGCCGCTCTTTGGCTTGGGCATAAAATTCCTTGAGCCGGCCGGCTTTCCGCGGCTGGTCGGAGCCGGCCGGTGCGGCCGGACCAATCCGGAAGACTTTGAGAAATTCGCCAAAGGCCTCTTCTTCCGCCCGCACCCGGGCCGAGGGCGGGGTCGTCGCCGCCGGGGCAAGCGCCCACGGGTTGTAAAGCTGGTTGAGCTCGACCAGAACCTGGGGGGCCCATTTTCGTAGCGCCAGGAGGCCGGTCAAGACGAACACGGCGGCACCGCAAAACATCTGCCAGACAATTGCAGATGAAGCCTGTGCCGCGGGCGGGGATGTCAGGATCATCGGGCCATTCACCAGGCTGGCCGTCGCCGCTTTCGGCACATGGTCGCCAAAGGCATAGGGGATGGCGACCCGGGTCCGGTAACGTTCCTGGTTCTCGGTCGCACTGCGACGGTTGATGTCCCATTGGATGGACCCCGGCTCCAGCGGTGGCGTTTCAAATCCGGAGGGGGTCGGCTGGGCGCCGGCCCGGCCGGGACAGGGACAAGTCAGGACCAGGACCAGCAGCAGGCACGAACCAAGGCGCGGCGTCCGCGCCCGAGTTGGAAATCTTTGCCGGACAGAGTCCATCACCGCCATTTTGAGCTGCTGGAGCAGTCGCCATGGAATCCGTCGGGGCGCCGCTGGCGTCAACGAGCCAGCCGCCAATCCTTCTGCTGCCGTTTTTGGTGCCATTTTTCGGGTTCGGCCTTGAACTGCGCCGGACCGATGAACCGTTCCGCCGACTCCGGGATTACAATGCCGTGTTTTGGCCAGCCGGCACGGTCGCCCACCGGCCGCGAATCACCTTGAGCAAACTCGGCGTCTTCGGCGGAAGCTTCATCGGGTCATCGAAATTGGCGTCATAAGCCCAATTGCGCTTGGGTGGGGTGTAAATGTTGGCCTGGCCCCAGACGTTGGTGGCATAGAGGCTTGGGAACATCTTGATCATGGAGCCGTTGTAGGTGAAGACGTTGGCCGACCCCCAGGTTTCCAGAAAGCGCGGAAAATTTTCCATGCCGCCGCTGTAGTGTCCCAGGGTCGTGTCAACGGAGCCGGTCAGCAGGCCGGCGTTGACGGTGGTGGATTGAGCCGCCCGCGAACCCACTCCGTTGGTGCTGTTTGCATCCGACCAATTGAACGACAGGACAGTGACAGCGTCGGCCACCAGCGAAGCCGGCCGGGTGGTGAGAGTATTCGTGGTTCCAAGATTGGCATCATTGTACTGGTTGTAGTGGCCCCAAACGTACAGGGGACGCCCCGTGGCGACCGTCAGGCCGTTGGCCGGCAGTTGCTTTCCGTTGTACACGCGGACCGCCCCCAGGCTGCTGGCCGGCAACGTGCGACGGTCCACGACATAAACGGAGGTCAGATTCGATCCAACAAGGGAGGAACGCAGGCTGGTATTGGTGAGGCTCCAGGCGGTGAGATTGCCAATGTTGACATCAATGGGGAGAACGGTTTTACCTTCCCGCGCATCCCAAAAGCTGTTTGCCGTGGTGACGAAAGTGGCCAATTCATTGGTCGGGATGGTGGTTCCGAACTTATTGAAGCGCCCGCTCGTGGCCGTGGTCCCGCTGTCCGAGGCGACAATGACGAGGTCACACTGATTGTGAAACCGCAGCCGCCCGAGGGGGGAGTTGGGGTCCTCTCCCGCGGGTGCCGGCTCGATGATTTCGCGGATGGCGGTGGGGGTGTTGGTCGTGCCGATGGGCAGCGTCAAGGCCGCCACGGGGGCTGCTTTTTGGTCCGGATGCACGTAGGTCACGGTGCCGGACGGCGGATTGCGCGTGTCGAGCGGGTCCCGCGCGAAGACGATGGCTTGCACGGCGGTGACACTGGATTCAAACGTCAGGGCGTTGTCCGGTTCGACGTAGAGTTTTCCGTTGGAATGGACCCGTCCGGTCACGTCGAATGGCTGGCCGCAACTGATTTCCATTTCGCCGGAGGAATACATGGCAAACTGGAATATGGGGATGCTGGCCAGCTGCAGTTCCTGGTATACCCCGGCGCTGACATCCTGGATGCTGGCCGTGTCCCGGGCGTGCGACACCACCGTGTACGTCGAGACGTATCCCTTCAAACCGGCGTAGGTGGAATCCAGCACGACATACTTGCTGGCGATTGCGCGCTGCACGTAAGTCTGGCCGATGTTTCCGTTCCCGTCGTCGAACTCCCAGGTGTTCCAGTAAGAGGAATCGGAGGAGGAAGGCGTCCGGTACTGGCGATAGGTGTTCAGGCTGTTCATGACCAGATTTTCGCCGCCGTTCAGGAAGTCCTGGTTGATCTGGCTGGCGACTTTTTGCGTGGCCGCCTCCGCGGCGGCAACGGACCGGGAATATTGGATGGAACGATACGTCATGCGGGTGCTGCTGGCCGACCAGGACATGGCGCCAGCCAGGATGGCAAGGGCCAGGGCGCTCATGACCAGCGTCAGCATCAGGGCGCTGCCCGCCTGGTCCGGTTTTCGCCGGAGAACGTTGGTATTCATAGTCATTGCGATGCGCGCCGGGTTACGGAGGTTTCCACCCGGTAATAATCCGCGCCCTGCAGGAACCGCTGGGGTTGATAGAAGTCGAGGGTGAGATGAATCACCCGGTTGTTCTGGTTGTTCGTCAGCACATTCCCCGAAAAATCCTGCGCGGTAAACACGATGGTGTTGGTGACCGAACTGGCGAGGATTTCGGCCGTGCCCGTCTGATCGGTGGTCCGCCGGAACGTCAGATCATTGGGATTCAGGAAGTAGATGATGTAGTTGGTGGTGTTCGTGCCGGGATAGATGAGCAGGCCGGTGCCCGCCTGCGTCTCCCCGTCCAGCAGCGTTTCAAAAACACCGTTCGTCGTGATGTTTCCGATCCACGCGTTGTTGCAGGCGCGGACCTCGGACGTGATTCTGTCAATGGTCTGGCGGGACCAGGTGGTGACGTTGAGCTTGGCCTGGGTGATTTGAAACATCTTCAGGCCGAACAGGTTCGCGGCAATGATGCCAATGACCATGATCGAGAACACGGTGGCAGCCACCAGGATCTCCGGCACGGTGAAACCGAAGGACGGGGCGGGCCGTCGGCTGCGACCGGAACGCAAGGCGAGAACGGGAAGTTTCATTGGTCGGGGCCGCGGATGGTTTCAACGGTGTTGGTGATCCACTCCGCCCCGCGAAATTGCCAGATGCAGTCCACCCGGACCTTCCGGGTCGGCGGGGTGAGCGAGATTTGGGAAATCGTCGTCTGAATGACGGCTGCCGCGCCGCCCGCATCCGAGCCTGGCAGACCCAGCAAAATGGACTGGTCGGGGAAATTTGTGGCGACCAGCTGGTCCACGATGGGCCAGACTGAAGTATCCCATCGGGCGCTGCGGGCTTCTTCGATGCGTTGCATCACCCGGGCATTGGCGGCCTGCACCAATTCGGCCTTCACCGCCGCAGTCGTGCAATAGATGTATCCGCCGACGATCCCGACCAGCGTCACGCCGGTAATGGCCAGAGCGATGACCACTTCAACCAAGGTTGTTCCCGCCCGGCCGCGCGGCGGGAAGAAAACGACTCTTTGATTTGAACACCTGATTTTCATCGACTTCCGGTCAATCCGGTTGCCGGGGCATTCGTCGGGTAATCCGAAAACCCCCGGAAATTCGCACTTTGCCAGCAAATCCAGCATATTTCGGTCCAATTCAAATGAAGCGAAAGCATTTTGGAACGATGGGCAAGCGGCCTCGTGTCTAGGAATGGGACCAACCGGTTTTGGCTTTCAAATGGCAGGAATTGTGGCGTCTGATGCCCCGTCGCGGGCTTCCCCGAGGGCTTGGAGCGAACCGACCTAGGCCGGACCCGGTAATTGAAAGGTCGCTGCCACGGCGCGAGCAAAAAGCTGATTTGCAAAGAAGACAAATGTGTCCATTAAATCCCGCCCGCTGTGCAAATCAATCGCGCGCGCGCCCCCCTGTTTTTGGCGCCTGGGGTTGGTGAGAGTGAGCATTTGCCGGCGGGTTCCTGGGCCTTTACGCGAAGCGGCAATAATCAAAATCCGCCGTACCGGTCAATCCCGGCTCCAGCCCGGCCAGCGCATAAATCCCCACTTTGGCTCCCATCCATGTGCCCTTTTGGGCCTGGAACCCCCCGGGGACCAGCTCGAACGCTTCGCCGCTCGCGAAAGAAAACGTGCAGCGGCCGCCATCGGCAACTTCCACGCGCAATTTCAACGTCTCCGGCAGGCCGCCCCGCACGGTTTTTTCAGCTTCGTCCACTCGCAGGATCAACCGGGTGCCTTCCGGATCATGCCGCAACGCCAGGGCCGCGCTGGACTGCCCGTTTACCACCAGGCCTGCTTCTTCACCGGCTTGGCCCGGTGAAAATTCGAGCTTGGTTTCAAACCGGAAGGAGCGGGCCGGAAATTTTTGCAGCAATAAATTCGGCACCTGCGCCAGATTGTTGTACCCCATCGGCTGCGGATGCAACCGCAACCAGCCCGGCCGGGAGGTCAGCGAATACCAACCGTCCTGGTGGTTAGCCTGCCACTGCCATTGCAGACCAAGTCTGGCCGAATCGAACTCATCACTCGTTTGCGGAATCAGCGAACCATCGGTCTTGCCGCCCGAGGGTTTGGCGCAGTGCAGAACCGGTTCCCCGACGCCGTTGCCGTCCTGGTCCACCCCCATCAGCGGCCAGCCGTCCTGCCAGCGCACCGGTTGCAGATGCACGATCCGGCCATAGACGCCGGCATCCTGGAAATGGACGAACCAGAATTCGCCCTCCGGCGTGTCCACCAAGGCTCCCTGATGCGGGCCGTTGATGGCCGTCCGGCCCTGTTCGAGCACCACTCGGTCCACGTACGGGCCATAGATGCTCCGCGATCGTAACACGACCTGCCAGCCCGTTTCCACACCGCCAGCCGGCGCCAGCAGGTAGTACCAACCGCCCTGCCGGTGAAATTTGGGGCCTTCCAGGATGGGATGCCGCACCGGATCATGAAACACAATCCGGCCTTCCCCCAGCAAACCCGAGCCGTCCGGGGCCATCGGGCAAATGCGCAACCGGTCCCGGATGCCGGCGCGCGATTTGGCGTAGGCATGAACCAGATACGCCCGGCCGTCGTCGTCCCACAACGGGCAGGGGTCAATCAGCCCCCGCCCCGCGTGGACCAGCTGCGGCTCCGACCATCGGCCGGCTGGATCCGTTGCCGTGGTGACGTAAATACCCTCGTCCGGCGTGGGGAAAAAAATCCAGAATTTACCGGCATGAAACCGGAGGGCTGGCGCCCAGACACCGCAGCCGGGCTGCACTTCGGCGTAGCGCGGGTGGGGGAGGTTTTTGACCGCGTGATTGATCAGCTGCCAATTCACCAGATCCTTCGAGTGCAGAATGGGCAGGCCGGGCGTGCAATTCATGCTCGACGCGGTCAGGTAGAAATCCTCGCCGTGCCGGATGACATCCGGGTCCGAGTAATCCGCGCAAAGAATCGGATTGCGAAACGTGCCGTCGCCCTGGTCGGGCACCCAAGGATACGCACCGGGGGTTACGCCGGCGGCGGACGGAGGGTGCGGTGGGAGAGGTGTGGCAGGCATCATGTCAGGACGGAGGCTTGATTTTGGGAATCAGTAACTGGATCAGGATCAGCGACAGCACATACATGCTCGAAAAGTAGGCAAAAACCCAGACATAACTTCCGGTCTTTTGCAGGATATAGCCGGTGATGGCATTCACAAAACCGCCGGTGAAGTAGGCCACAAATCCGCCCATGCCCACCACGGAACTGATGGCCTCCTTCGGCATGGTGTCGGAAACCAGGCTGAACAAATTGGCCGACCAGCCTTGATGGGCCGAGCCGGCGATGCCGACGATCAGCACCGCAAGCCAGACACTCCCGGCAAAGGGTGCGAGGAACACCGGCACTACCGCCAGCGCGCAGACGAGGAGGGAAATCTTGCGAGCCGCATTAAGACTCCAGCCGCGATCAATCAGTTTTTTGGCCAGCCAGCCGCCGGCCACGCCGCCCACAATCGCAATGGCAAAAAAGAGTCCGGTCCAATTGCCGGTCGCCTGCAGATCAAGCCGGAAAGTCTTCTGCAAAAAATCCGGGATGAAGAACTGGTAGAATCCCCATGCTGGTGCGGCCAGAATACCCGCCAGGACATACGCCCAGACCGCCCGGTAGCCGAGCAGCGCCAGCCACGGCACTTTCACCGGTTTGGCTTCCACCGTCGGTTGCCCGCTTTTGATGTAGGCCAGTTCCGCCGGCGAAAGCTGCCGATGTTTCTCCGGCGCTTCGTAGAGCAGCCACCAGGCTACCACCCAGATGAAGCCCGTCGCCCCCGTGACATAAAAGGTGGCCTGCCAGCCGATACAGTGGAAGATCCACGGCACCAGAATCGGACACAAAATGGCCCCGGCATTGGTGCCGGTGTTGAACCAGCCGGTGGCCAGGGCGCGTTCCTGCACCGGATACCATTCGGCCACGGTCTTGATCGCCGCCGGGAAATTTCCGCCCTGCGCGAGGCCCAGCACGACCCGCGCCAGCACGAATCCGGCCGCGGTCATGGGCATGGCCACCGTCAGCCACACCAGCCCTTTTTCCGTCCACGAAAACCACGGGTACTGCAACCGGAACTGTTCCGCGACTCCAATCCAGCCGCACAACCCGTGGGCCATGGCCGCCGCGCTCCAGCAGAGCACAAACAGCGGCAACGCGCGTCGGACGCCCAGCCGGTCCGTCAACCGGCCGCCGACCAGGTAACCGAAGGCGTAAGCGAACGAGAACGCAGCGGCGATGTTGCCGTAGTCGCTGTCATTCCAGCCCAGTTGCTCGCTGAGCGGACTTTTCAAAATGCCGATCACCAGCCGGTCAAGGTAATTGATCGCGACCGAAAAAAAGAGCAGGGCACAGATGACCCACCGAAAATTTCCGGATTTGCTCATTTACGATACGCGGCCGCCTTGGCGACCCGGCGGCGCGATGGCCGGCGCAGTGTCAAATGGCTCATAACGCAAGATTGTTTCGAGAAACCGCGCCCGCGTCCATCTGGAAAAAGCCCGCAACCCTTTTTGAAGGCATTCAAATCTCACCCATAAATTGCCGTTGCCGCAAGGCCTCGAACAGCACCAGCGCGACGCAGTTTGACAGGTTCAGCGAACGGGATTGGGTATTGAACATGGGAATGCGCAGCCAGTGCTCGCGACGCTGTTCCAGCAGTTGCCGGGGCAGGCCCGCCGTCTCACGCCCGAACACCAGGTAATCGTCCGGGGCAAATTTCACCTCGCTGTAAATCTTGAGACCTCCGGACTCGATGAACCAGAGTCGCGCCTTCGCCGGCAACTTTTCTTCAAAGGCCTTCCAGCCCGGCCACCGATGCCACTCGACCTGCTGCCAATAATCCATGCCGGCGCGCTTGAGCTGCGCGTCTCCGAGCTTGAAGCCGAAGGGCTCGACGAGATGCAGCGTCGTCCGCGTGGCCGCGCACAGCCGCGCCACGTTGCCCGTGTTTGGCGGGATTTCCGGTTCAACCAGGACGATGTGCATCGCGGTTCAGGTTTTGGACTTTACGCCCTGGGCTTTGGGCCGGTAGAAGACTTTCCATAACACCAGCCCGTGCGCCGGGGCCGTCATGCCGGCCACGCGCCGGTCCTTTTTCGCCAGCATCCGCCGGATTTCGTCCGCCGGGAACTTGCCCAGGCCGATCTGCACCAGCGTGCCGACCATGCCCCGGCACATCTTGTAAAGAAAGCCGTCGCCTTCGATGATGAACGTCAGTTGCGGGCCGGATTTTTTGATGTCGCACCGCCGCACCGTGCGCACGGTGGATTTCATTTCGTAATTCCGGCTGCCCGCGAATGACTTGAAATCGTGTCGTCCGACAAACAACGGCGCCGCTGCGCGCAGGGCCCGCAAGTCCAGCGGGCGGGGCACCTGCCAGGCGCGGTGGCGCAGCAGCGGGTTCATGGCCGTGTGGTTCCAGACGAAATAGCGGTATTGCTTGCCGGCCGCGTCAAACCGGGCGTGAAAATCCTTCGGCGCGCGCGCGGCCGAGACCACGCGGATGTCCGCCGGCAGCCAGGCGTTGAGCGCCAACGCAAGTTTGGGCGTGGACATTTTGAATTCGGCGCCGGGAACCTCAAAATGCGCCACCATGCCGAGCGCGTGGACGCCGGTGTCCGTGCGGCTGGCGCTGTGCAGCCGCGGCCGGCTCGGGAACAGTTTTGCCAAAGCCGACTCGACCTTTTCCTGCACGCCCGTGCCGGTCTGTTGCACCTGCCAGCCCTCGTACGCGGTGCCGTCGTAGGCGATGACCAACTTGAGTTTAGTATTTTTCAAATGAATTCTTGCCACCGAGACACAGAGCGCACGGAGAAAGCATTCTAAATTCAACTCTGTGTTCTCTGCGTCTCTGCGGCGAATCAAATTCCGTCCAGGTAACTTTGCAGCAAAATCGCCGCGGCCATTTTGTCCACCTTCTCCTTCCTTTTGTCTCGGCGGACCTGGCCTTGGATCAAAATCCGGTTCGCCTGCGCCGAGGTCAGTCGCTCATCCCAGGTTTTGATGGGAACGGCGAGGGCATCCTTCAGCGCGGCCACGAATGTCTGCACCTTGAGCGCCGCCGGACCGTAGGAACCGTCCAGGTTGCGCGGCAGGCCGACGAGGACGAGGTCAATCTCCTTTTCCACGAGCAACTTTTTTAAGCGGGCCAGAAAATCGGCGAACGGCTCGGCGGGAATGTAATCTAGCGGTTGTGCGATGGTTCGGGTTTCATCGCTCACCGCCACGCCGACGCGTTTGGTTCCATGATCGAGGGCGAGGATTCGCATTACGCCAGCAGTCTTGCACCAAACACCGGAAAATTCAATGACTGGTATCGGCGCGGACTTTTGCCGGTCACTGTGATCAAATCAGCATAGCGCTCCGTGGGACGCTGGTAGAAGTCATTGCCAAACCGGTTGACCGTATCGTGCAAGCATGACCTGGTGGCGTCAAACCGAACAGCGATACGGTGATGAACTAATCCACTTTTGCCACCGCATAAACCAGATTGCCGTTTAAGGGATAAACCACGTGCAGATTGTCGTTCTTGTCAAATGCCGCCGCGATGGTGCCGAAATAGGGCTTTGCCTCCACTCGATTTACCAAAACATCCTCCTTCTGCCAGACGCCGTTTCGCTTTGCCTTGTGCATGAGATTTGCATTGGTGTTGACATAGAAGAGATGAACATCACCGAGCGAGTCGGCCCTGACAACGGGAAGAAATCCGCCGGTGATCTTCTCAACCTGGCCGGCTTGGTTCTGGCGACAGTCCCAATAAAGGATGTTTGATTCGATGTGTTTTTCTTCGGTGAAACTTTGGTTCGCCGGATGAGAAAATTTCGCCCAGACGAAGGCGACAAAAACATCCTTTCCTTCGGCATCCATGGAAAAATCCCCGTAGTCATACCGGTACCAAATATTCCCGTCGGCTTCACTTCTAGGTGAATTGGTGTAGATAGGACTGGTTTGGATAACCTTCCTGTTTTTCAAATCGTACGCGACGTGATGCAGAATGACTGGCGTGGCTTCTATTTCCCGCGGGCCCCAGGCGCGTCTCTCTGCCTGACGAAAACCTAAAAAGTGCACCCAGTCTCCGCTTTGGCATACGCGTTTAACATAAAAGGTCTCGTCCCTCGTGCCACCGTAAGACAACTTTTGGGGTTTGCCGGGCTTCCCGTCCTGAACTTCGGTCATGAATGGTTTCACGTAATAGACACCGTGTCCGCCCGACGCCAAATCAAAAAGAAATTCGCCAGGATTGATTGGAAACTCCCAGCGCCCGGTCAACAGATAGTAAGAACTATTGCGTTCTTGAACCGGTAATAGGTTATTCAGGCATCCCGGCGGAGAAAGCTTGATCAATTCTCCTTCGATGTTGCCTGTGCTAACCAGCCCGCCGCTGGGTTGAACCTTTTGAATGGTAATTTCATCCGATGCCTGCCCCTGGAAAACCGCGTAAAGTTGGCCGCCCCTCTCAAACGTGTTTAACAGAAATCCATGCTCTTTCAAGTCGGTCCACGTGCCGTTGATATAAAGCAGATCCTTGCCCGGAGCTGCGGTGCTGCTGAAGGTATGTACCTTCAGCACCGGCAACAAGGCGTCATGCTCTTCCGTGAAAACCAATTCGACAGCCGAAATATCAGTCAGGTTGAATTGCGCCGGGCGAATTGTGGTGGATCTTATTACAGTTCCGGCCGACGAGAAGCAGCACAAACCCCAAAAGCCAAGCACAGCTACGAGCGTGAGCTTGGCCCCCGTGCTTTCGCTTTCATTCATGGTACCTAACCGATTGCCGCCTTTGACACTCGCTGAATGTTCAGTGCCTTGCCGGTGGCGCCGTCAATCTCGATCACCGCGCCGTGGAGCAAAACACGTTCCCTGGCCACTTCAAACCGTTGCGGCATGTTGGTCAAAAAACGTTTGACGACCGGCTCGATTTCGCGGCCCAGCACGCTCTCGTGTGGGCCGGTGAAGCCGGCGTCGCTCAGATAGGCCGTGCCGCCGGGGAAAATTTGCTCGTCCGCCGTCTGCACGTGCGTGTGCGTGCCCACCACCGCGCTCACCCGGCCGTCGAGGAACCGGGCGAACGCAATCTTTTCCGAGGTCGCCTCGGCATGAAAATCCGCAAAGACGATTTTGGTCTGCTGGCGCAGGCGTTCGACCTCGGCGCGCGCGGCGTGAAAGGGGTTTTCCAGGTCAGGCATGAACGTGCGGCCCTGCACGTTCAACACGGCGATGCGAAGCGGGTTTTGGCCCTGGGCTCCGGACGTTGGGACTTCAAAAACGCCGCTGCCCTGGCCGGGCGTTCCGGCGGGATAATTCAGCGGACGCAGAAAGCGCCTTTCGTTGGCGAGCAGTTCCATGACTTCCTTTTGGTCCCACAAATGGTCGCCGCTGGTGATGACGTCGACGCCGGCGGAGAAGATTTCCTCGGCGGTTTTAGGAGTGATGCCGGAGCCGCCCGCGGAGTTTTCGCCGTTGGCGATGACAAAGTCGAGCGCATGCTGTTCGCGAAGTTGGGGCAGCAGAATTCTTACCGCGTTGCGTCCCGGCTGGCCCACGATGTCGCCGATGAAGAGCAGTTTCACGGGCCGAGTTTAATCGCGAAAGCCCGGCGCGGCAATAGTTGTGCCGATCGCCCGCCGCTTCCAGCGGGTCCTCGGTTTTCCCGGTTTCGATTACGCGATCGGGAGCGCGGAACAAGAAACAAATCGCGCGGGTCGAACGCCGCGGTTCAGGACGTGATCAGAGCAGCCAGGCGAGGGACCCCACGCCAGCGGCAACCAGCCAGATCACCAGAACGGCGCGGGTGCGGCTCAAGCCCGCGCGGACGAGCCGGTGCGACAGGTGATTGGTATCGCCGACGTAGAACGGCTTGCCGGCCCGCGCGCGCTGAAAGACAACCCACCCGAGGTCGAGCAGGGGAACGGCCAGGACCAGCAGGGGGGAGATCACCGCGAGCGGTCGCGGATTCTGCCGGGTATAAAAGTGCGGCAGGATGGCCAGCACGGCGAGAAGGTAGCCAACCAGATGGCTGCCGGCGTCGCCGAGAAAGGCGCGGGCCTGCGGAAAGTTGTAGGGCAGAAATCCGGCCAGCGAGCCGCAGGTCAAAAACGCAATCAGCGCCACCAGATACTGGCCGTCGGCCGCGGCGAGGGCGGCGAATTGGAACGCGCTAATGACCCCCAACCCGGCGCAGAGTCCGTTCATGTTATCCATGAAATTGAAGGCGTTGACCACCGTGAGGACCCACAGAATGGTGATGGCGTAACTGAACACCGCGCTGGGGACGAAGAGCGTGATGCGTTTGCAGGCCACGGCCACCAGCACGGCCACCAGAAACTGGCCGATGAATTTCGGCAGCGGTTTCAGCTCGTGCCGGTCGTCCAGCACGCCCAGGCCGACCATGATCAAGGCGCCCAGGGCGATCGCCGCCAGCTCGAGCCCGCGGCGTTCCAGACCATGAGCGATGGGGTAGGTGTGGGCGGCAACATCCAGGTTGAGTTTGAGCAGCGCAGCGCCGGCGGCCAGCGGCAGCAACAGGCCGGTCAGCACGGCCAGCCCGCCGGCCAGCGGCACGGGCGTTTCGTGGATTTTACGCTCGCCGGGATCGTCCACCAAATTCAAGCGCTGGCACCAGCGGCGCCAGAGCGGCAACGCCAGCAGCGTCGTCGCCAACGCGGCGGCGAAGGCCGCGCAGAAAAAATTGAAGGGAAAACTCATGCTGCCGGGTCCGGTTGAGCCGCCAGTTTCACGTAGAGACCGTAAATGGCATCCACCATTTTTTCGACGTCAAAATTTTCCCGGACAAACTGGCGTCCGCGTTGCCCGAGGCGTTCGCGCAACGCCGCGTCACCGGCCAGTTGCCCCAGGCGTTGGGCGACGGTGTCAATATCGCCGGTGCGCACCAGGAAGCCGGTCTCGTTCTCCAGACAGACTTCGTCCGCACCGTCGAAGTCGTAAGCCACCACGGGTTTGCCGGCGGCCAGCGCCTGCGGCAGGGCGCGGGAGAGCGCTTCGCGGGAGGACAGGTGGGCGAGGCAATCCATGACGCCGACGTAACGGGGAACCTCGCCGGGCGGCACCAGCCCGGTGAAGACAACCTTGCCGGCCAGCGCCGGCGAACGGGCCTGGTCCTCGAGTTCGCCCCGCAAGGCGCCGTCCCCCACCAGCAGCAGACGGGCGTGGGGAACCTGCGGGAGAATTTTCCGGAAGGCGGCCAGCAGGTCGGCATGGCCCTTGAGCTTGAACAACCGGGCGATTTTGCCGACGACGAAATGGTTTTCATCAAAGCCCAGCCGCCGGCGCAGCGCGAGGTCATTCGCGGCGGTCAAAAAAGGCTCCACCACGAACCCGCTGAATATGCGGGTGAACATTTCCGGCCGGCCGATGCCGGCGGCCAGATAGCGGCGGGTCATGGCCTGGGCGGAGCAGATGAAATGGGTGGTCACGCGGGCGGCGTGGCGTTCGGCGGAGGCGAAGATCCAGTTGGCGGCGGCGCTTTGAAAGGGGCCAAAGGACGGGCCGTGGATGTGATGGAGGATCACCGGCACGCCGGCCCGGCGGGCGGCGAGCCGGCCCAGGATGCCCGCCTTGCCGCTGTGGGTGTGGACGATATCGGGTTGTTGCTCGCGCAGCATTTTTTCCAGTCGCCGCTGCGCGCGCCAGTCCTTCCACGGATGCACCGGGCGCACGAGTTCCGGCACGAGGTTAAGCAACCCGGGCACCCGGGTGACTTCCGGTTCCAGGGAACCTTCGGGGCCGGTGGTCGGGCCGGAGATCAACCGGACTTCGACCCCCGGGATCCGGCGCAAGCCGAGCACGGAGGCAACGGTATTTTCCTGCGCGCCGCCAACCACCAGCCGGGTAATGATGTGGGTAACGCGCATCGGCGCGTGTCAAGGTGAATGGCCTTTGAGTTCGCGGAGCCGTTCCGCCACGACCTTCGCTTCATCGGTGTTGGTATCCGTGTTGGCCAGATAGAGGCGGTAATTTCGAACCGCCTCGTTGGTGTTGCGCTGGCGCCAGGCGATTTCGCCCAATCCGTAGGCCACCTGGATCGAGTTGGTCAGAGTCTGCTGAAGGATCCGGTAATCGGCCTGGGCGGCCTCAAGCTTCCCACTGTTGAGACAGGCGATGGCGCGATCGAACCGCGCATCGTGATTGTTGGTTTGGATGGCCAGCACCCGGGTCAAGGCGGCAATGGCCTCGTCATAGGCCTTGACTTGAATCAGCAGATAGCCCTGGTTGAACAGCCAGAGCGGGTCGTCGGGCGCGCTCCGGAGCTTGTCGTCCACCAGCGCCAGGGCGTTGGTGAACAGGTTGTGGCTCACGTAAACCTGCACGACCGTGTTGCGAAAGTTGTCATCAGCCGGATGGCGGGCGATTTCGGCGTCGAGCAGTCGAGTGCCCTGGGCCAGGTCGTTTTTCTGGAAATAAGCCGTGGCCAGGATCAGGTTCATCTCAGTCAGGTTCGTGCGGGCGAGCGAAAATTTTTCCGGCTGTTCGAGCGGGTCCCGCAAGGCCTCCAGCGCCCGGTCCGGCTGCCGGCAGATGGCGTAGATCTGGCCCAGCCAGAGGCGCGCCGGCAGATTGTCCGGCACGAGTTCGCGGACGCGCGTGAGCGGGGCAACGGCTTGGCGATAGAACCCGTTCTGGGCGGCATAGATCAGGCCTTCCGCCAGGCAAAAACTCGGCTCGTCAAAGGGCCCGTTGGCGCTGAGCACCTCCAGCCAGTCGCGATACTTGCCGAACTGGTCGCTGGTGGTTCGGGACAGATCCACCGGCACGGTTTTGCCGGCGCGCAGGTTCTGGTTGAAGGCCAGATTGATTTGTGCGACGACATTGTCGGGGTTGATTTTAATCGCCCGGTCAAAGCAGACAGCGGCCTTTTCCAATTCGTTCACCCGCTGCAATTGTACGCCCCAGAAATCCAGGCTGCGCGAATAATAGGCGCCGACGGCGACCGCGTTGTGGTTGCGTTCGCGGGGCACATGGAATCGGGCCAGCAGGCGCTCGCCCCGGCTGCGCGGCGCGTTCGGGTCGGGCGGTTCCACGGCGCGTTCGATGGGCGGGAAGGTCTGGGCGGCCACCGCCGACCAGAACTGCTCGTTGGCGGCGATTTGGCTTGGGTCAGGCGGGGGTGGCAACAGCGTGCCTTCCGGCAGCGGTTTCAACTGGTAAACCAACCCGTGCGGTTCCTGGTAGAATTGCTCGAAATAGTAGCCAAAGCTCGGGTGCAAATAAAACAGGGCGTTGGTTTTGGCCAGGATGTTCAGCGCGGTAACCAGTCCCATCGGCGTGGCCATCTTGGTTTCGCTGGCCGGCATCATTTCCGGCCAGCGCTGCGGATATTTGGCGTGCAGGAAGCGGAGGTAGTTGGGCCAGTACAACGAGCGCGTATCCACCGGCACCCAGTCCCTGCTCCGGCCTTCCCGCACCAGGGCGGCTTCCGCGAAATACAGCCGGTTCACGTCATCGCTCAGCATGATGCCGCCCGAGCGCGGAAGATTCGTGGTCACAAAAGAGGCATACGTTTTGAAGGTATCATCGTTGATTTCCCGGAGTTGGGGGCGGTTGCGATAAATCAGCCCGGTAACGGTGATCGCCGCGAGCAGCCAAAGCCCGGCGAAGACCACCGGGTTTAAAAATTGGAGCGGTTCGGGCCGGGGATTGGATAGACGGCTGGTGGGAGCCGTGCCGAAAATGAGCAGAAAATAGCCGCTGAAATAGCCGATGTTCAAAGCGCCCAGGTAATAAAGCGTCAGGAGCGAATAATAAAACGGCAGCAGCGGGTTTTCGCGGCTGAGATACCGCGGGCTGAAAGGCGGGTCGAAGGCCATCCAGAGGGTAAAGCCCAGAAAAGCGGCGCAGGCCAGATGGAAAAGAAAGTTGGTCAGCGTCGTTCCCACCGGGCTGTGATCGCCGAACGATGTTCCCCAGCGGACGGCCAGTATGATCAGCGGCAACAGATAGGCCAGCAGCAAGGCCACATATTCCAGGTGGGCTTGCGGGTGCAGGCAGCAGAAAAACAGCAGTTTCAGGAGCTGAAATTGGGGCGCGAGGTTGGCTTTCATCGCTTCCCAGAAGGTCAAGGGCGCCTTGCCCGACGTTACCGCCAGCACCGGTAGCAGCCAATAGAAAGCGACACCCAGCAGCCCGCCCAGGAGCATGCGCCGGAGAAATCGCAAGTGGAAGAAGCGCAGGCCGCGGATCCATATCAGGGCGGCAATGAAGGCGGGGAAGAACCCCAGCATCGCCCAATTATTGGCCAGGCTGGCGCCAAACACCAGAGCGGCCAGGTACAGACGGCCTTCGCGTTCGTCCAGCCGGTATTCGAGCAGCGACCAGATCACAAACGCAAACAACATCAGGTCCACCATCTCGCCCGTGTAATTCGTGGCATTTTCCCAGAAAGACAGTTGCAGGCCGCAGACGATCACGGCGAGAACGGGTGGCAACCAGGCGCTCCGGATGGTCAGAAACGAAAAATCGCTCCGCTCGCGCTTCCGTTGCGCCTCCGTCCGGTCATGCGGCAGCAGCGCCACCGACCGCGCCAGCAAGCCGAGCGTCAATGCCGCGCACAAGGCGGAGAAAAGGTTCAGCGCCAGCGGAATCTGCGTCGCCGGCAGCCAGCGGAGAGGGTATGTGATCAGGAAAGAAACCGGGTTGCTCAATTCGGGCACCCAGGTCCAGCCGGAAATTTTGGCCACTGCGTTGAGGCTCGCGAGCGAAACCGAGCGGTTCAGGGTGAGCCCGTAAACCACGAAGGCCGCGACGGCCAGAAACCAGGGAAGCAAGCGCGGCACAAAAAGCCTGCGCGGATCAATTCGCGTTCGGGTCGTCATTGCGTCTTTTCAGTTGAATCCATACCGCGCGTCTTGGCAAGCCTTTGTGCGCCGCGCAAATCGGCCACGCACTCGACGTGTTGCGTCTGGGGGAACAGGTCCAGTGGCTGCACCCGCGCCAACTCAAAGACACCTCCGTCGCACAAAATGTTCAAGTCCCGCGCCATGGTTGCCGGATGACATGAAATATAGATGACTTGCGCCGGCCGGGCCGCGCGCAGCAATTGCAGCGTCTCCGGCCGACATCCCTTGCGCGGCGGGTCCAAGAGCACGACGGTCTGTTCCGGGGGAGTCTGCTGCACCAGTTGCGGCAGGACTTCCTCGACCGCCGCCGCCCGGAACTCGCCGTTGGTGATGTGTCGGGCCGCCGCGTTGCGCCGGGCCGCCCGGATGGCCTGCTGGTCGTATTCCACACCCACGAAGCTTTCGACCGCGTCCGCCAGTTCGATGCCGAAAAAGCCGACGCCACAATACAGATCCGCCAGCCGCCGGGCTCGGCTGTCCTGCAGAAACCGGCGTACCGTGGCCACCAACTCGGGCAGCAGGAACGTGTTGTTCTGAAAAAACGAGTCCGGCGGCACATCCCAGCCCTCCGGCGGCACGCGCAGCACAACCTTGATGCCGCCTTTGGGTGGCGGGTGGGCGCGAACCCGGCGGATCTCCTCGTTAAGCGCCGGCTCGGCAATTTTACATTCCCGGATGTCCTCGACCAGCCCGCAATCCCAGCGCACAAAGCCGATGTTCAGCTTTTGTTCCGGCTTGTTCCACTGGCTCCGAATCATGATGCGGTTGCGGTACCCGTAGGGCTGGGGGCACGACGCGACGGGGGCGACCCGGGCCGGGTCAAACCCGCCCAGGCGCTCAAACAAATCGGCCACCTGCTTGTGCTTCAAACGCAGTTGCGCCGGATAATCCACATGTTGGTACTGGCAGCCGCCGCACTGGCCGAAGTGCGGGCAGGCGGGCGCGACTCGTTCCGGCGAGGGATGGACAACGCGCAGCAATTTTGCCCGCGCGAAATTCTTTTTGACGGCGGTAATCTCCGCTTCGACGGTTTCACCGGTCAGCACAAAGGGAACGAACACGACGAAATCATTGACGCGCCCAACGCCCTCGCCGCCGAACGCGATGTCGTCAATGGTCAGGGTGAACTGGTCGCCAGCCTTACAGGGCACCCGTCCAGTTTAGGCGGCGGGCGCCGGCCAAAAAAGATATTTCACCGCGCCGGATCGCTTTTGGCGGCGATGGCTTCGGAGAAAACCGCCAGCATCTCGGCGCGGACAACCGCCCCGACCAGCCGGTTTTCGCCCGGGTTGTTCACGACGGGCACATTGCGCAATTCGCTGGCCAGCACCGTGGGCAGCGCTTCGAGCAGGCGTTGGTCGGGGGTGAGACAGGGCGGCGGAGGACGCATCACGTCATAGGCGATGACCGCTCCCAGGTCCTGGTGGGCGTTGAGAAATTCCTTGAGGTCCTGCAGCGCCACGACACCCAGCAACCGCTGGCGCGCGTCCACCACGGGCAAAAAATTATTGGCGTTGGTCAGAAACCGGTTGGCGATCTCCCGGAACGGCGTGTTCTCGCGCATCGGCGGGACCGGCGCCCGCATGAAATCACCGACCGTCTGCTCCATGACGGCCCCCGTCCGGCTGGTCTCCTTTCCCAGCGCCAGCCCTTTGACGCGCAGGTGTTCCGTGTACACCGACTCCTGGTGCAATGGGCGTGCCACCAGGATGGATACCACGCACGCGAGCATCAGCGGCGGCACGAGCGAGTAATCCAGGGACAGCTCAAAAATCAGGATCATCGCCAGAAGGGGCGACCGGGTGGTGGCCGCCAGCACCGCCCCCATGCCCACCAGCACAAAAGCGCCGGTCGGCACCCCGCCGGCCGAGCCCCCGAGTTCATGCAACGCCACGCCAAACAACGCGCCGGTGCCGGCGCCGACAAACATGGTGGGTGTGAATACGCCCCCCACTGTGCCGGCGCCCACCGTTACCGCCGTGGCCACCAGTTTGGCGGCAAACAGCCCCGCCAGCCACAACAGCGGTTGCGCCCGGGCCAGAAATTCCTCGTGCAGCAGGCTGTTGGTGACCGAGTAGCCGTTGCCACAGACGCCGGGAAAGCCGATGGCGATGACGCCCACCGCCAGGCCCGCCAGCGGCAGCCGTACAAACACCGGCCAGTGCAGCTTCCGGAACTGGGTTTCGCCCAGGCGCAGCAATTTTAGAAATAGCGCTCCCACCCCGCCGCAGAGCAGGCCGAGCAGCACAAACCACGGCAGTTGCGGCAAGGTGGCTGAGGGAAACGGCGGGATTTTATACCAGGGCTCAATCCCGAAGAAACTCCGCGACACCATGGCCGCAATGACCGACGAAAAAACCAGCGGCGCGAACAGGTTCATCGAAAAATTGCCCAGCACGATCAGCGCCGAGAACACCGCGCCGGCAATCGGCGCGTTGTAGGCGGCGGCGATGCCCGAAGCCGCGCCGCAGCCGACCAGCAGCCGCAACCGATAAGGCGGCCAGCGGGCGATCTGGCCGAGCTTGGACGACACGGTGGCCGACAGTTGCGTGATGCCGCCTTCGCGTCCGATGGAGGCGCCCGTGGCGATGCTGATGATCGCTGAAAGGGTCTTCACCAGTTCCGTGCGGAACGGCAGCCGGCCGTCGCCGGCCACCACCACCTCGAGCAGATTGGTGGACCCCTGCGGTCCCACGAGCCGGAAACCCAAAAACAACACCAACCCGGCAGCCAGTCCCCCCGCGGTCGGAACCAGAATCCGTTCCCAGTCGCTGAACCGGCCGGCCACTTCCACCGGATCGCCCGGCTGAATCAGATGGACCGCGTGGTAAAAAAGCAGGTTGACCAGGCCGCCGATGACGCCGACGAAGCCGGCCAGCACCAGGTGGAAGGCCTCCTCCCGGAGAACCAGCTTCTCGCGCCAGCGCAGCGCGCGCCGCCAGTGATGCTGGAGAAACGCCTGCGCCTTCGCCACAAAGCCGCTGTTCAGCGACGACTGCACGGCGGCCAGTCTAACGGTCGGCGGCGGTTTTGACGAGCAGCGATTCGAATCCCGTCCGGAGATTCGGATCGCGCAAATGGCCCTTTCAAAAAGTAGCAGCCGACGCCAGTCGGCTCTGAATTCAAGGAAAAGTCCAACAAGATTTGAGCCGGCACATGCCGGCGGCTGTCAAATTAAAGGGTCACTGCTTTTTCAAGCCGGCAATGGCCTGCTGCATTTCGCTGAAATGTTTGTCCGGGTCGCCCGAGTCGGTGACATGAACAATTTTACCGTCGAGACCGATGAGAAAGCTGACCCGCTTTGCCATGTTTTTGCCCTGGATTCGCACCCCGTAGGCATCGGCAATTTTTCCATCCGGGTCGGGCAACAGCCGGAAATTCAATTTGTATTCGGCGATGAATTGCTTATGGCTCGCGGCGGAATCGAAGCTGACGCCAATGACCTCGACGTTGTCCTTTTGCAGGCTGCCCAGGCGGTCGCGGAAGCCGCAGGCTTCCTTGGTGCACCCCGGCGTGTTGTCCTTGGGATAAAAATAGAGCAGCACGATTTTTTTGCCGGTGAAGTCGGCGAGGTTCACGGCCTGGCCGTCCTGGTCCTGGCCGCTGAATGCCGGGGCCGGATCGCCGGTCTTGGGCGGCGCGGCCAGCGCCTTAGCCGTGAGCAGGAGCAGGGAACCGGTGACGAGCAGGTTGATGAAGTGACGGATTTTCATGATGAATTTCCTTTGGTTTTTGTGTTGGGGAATCAAATTCAGGTTCGGGTGCCGCGCAACTTGACGTTTTTCAGCCGCTCCACAAAATCGGTGAAACCGTTGACCTGGGCTTTCAGCCGTTCCAGCAGTTCGGCGTCCTTGAGCCGGCCCGCGTCGTCGAGCAGATTGAAAACCTGCGGGAGAAAGACGCGCTCGGGATAGAGGTAGGCATTGCGGTAGCCGAAAATGGCCTGGAGTTGCTCGACCGGCCGCAACGCGCCCCACATCCCCGCCGCCAAGCCGGTGAAGCACACCGGGCGTCGCTCGAAACTCTCCGGGAACTTCAGCATATCGATGAAATATTTGAGGATGCCGGGGATGCCGCCGTTGTATTCGGGCGTGACGACGTGCAATCCGTCGGCCTGCAGCACCGCGTCGGCGAACGGCTGAAATGACTTGGGTTTTTCGGCGTAAGCGGCGGGTGAAAAAATTTCCGGCGGCAGTTGCGCGAGATCGAGCACGCGCAGGGGGACTTTTTGTTCGGCGTAAAATTCCTCAAGGTGCCGGGCCACCTGGCGCGTGTTGCTCCCCGGACGGTTGGTGCCAACGATCAAGCTAATCATGACCGTCAATTTAGCTGATACAACGATTTTGGCAAATCCTGGTTCAGCGCGGGTGTGGACGGCGGCGCAGGCCGTTCTGCCACCACAGCTTCCAGACCATCCAGAGCGCTTCCCACACGATGTGCCCGGACATCTTCGAGTGGCCTTCGGCGCGATCGGTGAAGATGATCGGCACCTCGACGATCCGGAAACCCTGCCGCCAGAGCCGGTGGGTCATCTCGATCTGGAAGCTGTAGCCATTCGACTGGACGGTGTCGAGATCCAGCACCTCGAGCGCCCGGCGGCGGAAGCATTTGTAGCCGCCCGTCGGGTCGGTGAACGGCATGCCGGTCACCCACATCACGTACTTGCCCGCGCCGCGGCTGAGCATCAGGCGTTTCAACGGCCAGTTGATGACCCGGATGCCGCCCTTGTAACGGGAGCCGAGCACCAGGTCGGCGTTCTTGGTGGCCTCGATGAACATGGGCACATCGTCCGGGTTGTGCGAAAAATCGCCGTCCATCTCGAAGATGAATTCGTATTTGCGCTCCAGCGCCCATTTGAACCCGGCGATGTAGGCGCGGCCCAGCCCGTTCTTTTCCGCGCGGTGCAGCACGTGAATCTCCGGGTGTTGGGCCGCCAGTTCATCGGCCAGCTTGCCCGTGCCGTCGGGCGAATTGTCATCCACCACCAGCAGGTCCACCGGCACCGGCAGCTTCAACAGCCGTTCGGTCATGCGCGGGAGGTTTTCCCGCTCATTGTAGGTCGGCATAATGACGACGGTCGGATTCATGCGGACGGCGCTCAGATAATTATACCGGAAAAACGCCGAAAACAAGTTGAGAATCGCGTCAATGGGTGGCGCCGACACGGAAGAAAGCCGCGGGATCGGGACCGAACGGCAGGGCCATCTGCATCGGGCCGTTCGTGCCCGCCAGCGTGCCGCCCAGCGGCTGCCAGTCCACGAGATTCGTGGACCACCAGGCCTGGTAGGTCACCCCGGGAATGCCGTACCACCCCAGCGAAAGATTGGTGCCGTTCAGAGTGCAGGCGAGGTCGGGGGCCACCGTGAGAACCAGCAGATAATTTTGATTGGTCACGGAGCTGCTGACGTTGGCATAAGCGAGCGAGCCGGGCACGAACATGAAACTGCCGAGTGCCGGTGTCACCGAACCGCTCCAGCCGGGCGGAACGCCCAGCGAATAATATCCGTTCGTGTCCGTGGTCACGCCGGTCAGCCCGCCATCCGGCTGCAGCAACACCCCGGCGACGGGTGCGCCATTCGTGTCGGTGACCGTGCCCGAAATAGCCGGCAGCGACAGGGTGAAAGTGCCGGTATAAGCCTGAGCCAGCGGCAGGCCGAAGATGTTCGTGAGCGCGGTGCCGGCCTGCAGCGTGTAATCGCCCAACAGGTTCTGGGCCGGGAAACTGACGCGCACGGTGAACGGGCCGGTAGCGCCGGCGCTTAAATTCGGTGGCGTGAGCGTTCCCGCCGGAGTGACGAGCGCAAAGTTCGATGCCGAAACCGAAGCCGGATCCACCGCTTCGCTGAAACTCAGGTCCATATAGCTCGCCGTGTTCGAGACGACGCCGGCGGGCGACTGGGAAACGATTTGGAAAGCCGAAAAGGTGCTCGATAGAAAGAGAGTTCCGGCCTGACCGGGCAAAGCGCCGCTGCCGCCACTGAGGTTGGTGGCGCCGACGAAATTGTTGGTGGGCGTATAAATGGCAATGCGCCCGCCGCCGCCACCGCCGCCGCCCAACGGGGCCCCATTACCGCCGGACGCGGAAAGGGTTCCCGTGCCGGAAAGCGTGCCGGCATTGATCCAGACACTGCCGCCGGCGCCGCCGCCGGAATCGTCCTGCCAGCCGCCGTTGCCATTCGCGCTGATGGCGCCGTCCACATTCAACGCGCCGCCGATGCTGAGACGAAGGGCGCCGCCCCCGTCGGACCCGCCGGTGGCAGTGTTCGCGCCGTTGCCGCCGCCGCTGCCGAAATCCACCGGTTGCGTGGCTGAGCCGTAATTTGTCCCGCCCGGCGCGCCGGAAGAGGATGCTCCGCCCACACCGCCATAGCCGCCGCCGGAACCTTTGTTGGCGACAGCGCCGCCGGCGCCGGGGCCGTTGGTTTGTCTGAAGCCGAGGTAATTCGCATTCAAACTGCCGGCCAGGTTTGCGTTGTGGAGCACGGCGACGACGAGATTGGATTGGGCGGACGGCATGGTGAGCACGCTGCCGGCGCTGATGGTCAGATTGCTCAGCAACGGCAGCGGCGTGAGCGGCACGACGCTGGCCGCGCCGACAATATTCAGGTTGAAAGGCGCCGCGGGCAGGGAGTAAGCGCTCGACAGCGGCGTGTTGGTGCCGCTGCTGCCGCCGTTGTCCACGAGCAGGGTGCGGAGACCGGAAACGCTGGTGTAGATGGTGCCGGCCCCGCCGGGATACGGCCCACTACCGCCCGCGGCGGAAAACTGGCCGGTGAAGTTGTTGGCGGTGCAGGCGAGGGCGATGCGCCCGCCGCCGCCGCCGCCGCCGGCGATCGTCGCCGGGCCGCCGTTGGCGGAGATGACACCATTGCCGGCGAGATTGGCCAGATTATACGCGTACAGGCTGCCGCCACTGCCGCCACCAGCGCCGGCACCGCCGCCGAGTCCGTCGACCGACAGGCGACCGCTGACGGTCAGCGCATTGACCGTCAGCAGCAAAGCCCCGCCGCCATAACCTCCGAGCCCGCCGGGCGAGCCGAACGTAGCCCCGCCGCTGCCCGGGGTATTCGGTGACAGGATCGAGTCATAGGCGGCGCCCCAGCCCATCGGATTGCCGCCGCCGTAGCCGCCGTGGCCGGCGCCGCCGCGAATGGTTCCGTTGTAGCCAAACCCGGTGCCGGACGCGGGCCCATAGCCGCAGCCATCCAGCGTAAAACTCCCACCGGCATCAATCGTGATGTTGTTGGCCGAGACGGTCCGCTGGCCGGTGCTGGCGGAGGCAGTCAGGATGCCGTTGCTGCGGACGAGGACGTTGTGCGGGGACCAGAAGGAAGCGGGCAGGAGTCCAACTGCCCGATTCTGGATAGTGACGTCCACGTTGACTGAGTCAAAGGTGGTATTAGTCCCGGCGTGGTTGGCGTTGTCCAGGACGAGCAGGTCGGTGCTCTGGAAGTTGGTGCGGTAATAGATGGTGCCGGCGCCGCCGTAGTTCGCGCCGCCGCCCCCGCAGGCGGAAACGCTGCCAGTGAAGGCAGGATTATCGAATTCAATTCGGATGCGTCCGCCGCCGCCACCACCGCCGATGTTCAACGCACCGTTGCCACCATTGGCCGAGACGACGCCGGAACCCGTGAAAGCACCGGGTTGTGAATAGTAGAGGAGTCTAATGCTGCCACCGGCGCCGCCGCCGCCGCCCGAACCGGAACCATTGCCGCCGTTGGCCGAGATAATGCCGTCCAACTGCAGCCCGCCGCACATCAGCATGATCGAACCGCCGCCGTTGCCGCCAATGGAACCGCCGGGATAGCCTCCGCCCCCGCTGCCCTGGCTCCCGGGCGACGTGGTGGAATCGAAGGTGGTTCCGCCGGTTACCAGATTGGAAAACGAGAGGGCGCCGTAACCGCCGTGACCGGCGCCACTGCACGGGTACCATGGATACTGAGTGGAGTAGTTGCCCCGCCCCGTGCCATTATTCTGCGTATTGCCGGTAGCATCGGCGATGACACCACCGCCGGCCTGGATGGTGGCTGTGATAACGACGCTCAGATTGATCGTCCCGGCATAGGGATTGCCGGGCATTGCGGCTGTAAGCCAGCCGTTGGAGGCAATAAGCAGTCGGTAAAGCGTCAACGACGCAGAGTTGGGAATGGCCACGCCTCCGTTGCGGAGGACCAGGCTCATATTATTGACCACCGTAGACAGGGAGGTGTTGGTGGCGCGGTGGCCGGCGTTGTCCACAATGACCTGCCCGGGACGGCCATTGGTGAGGAGACAAATCGTGCCCGCACCGCCATAGTTCGCGCCATTGCCGCCGTAAGCGGTCAAAGTGCCGGTAAACCAATTCGACGTAAAACTGGCGGAGATCAGGCCGCCGCCGCCGCCGCCGCCGATGCCAACCGCGCCATTGCCACCATTAGCCGTAATGGAGCCACTGCCCGACAGAACCGAACAATTCAATTTAAGGGCGCCGCCGGAGCCACCCCCTCCGCCATTGCCGGAGCCGCCACCGCCGTTGGCCGAAAGGATGCCATCCACGCGCAGCGGCCCCGAGAGGGTCATCTGTAAAGCGCCCCCGCCGCTCCCCCCAAATGAGTAACCGGTGTATCCGCCGCCGCCGCTGCCAATCGAACCGGGTGTGGTGATGGAATCGTAGGTTGTTCCTCCGGCAGCGGAGTTGTAATTGGTGTACGCGCCCATCCCGCCAAATCCGCCATGGCCGCCGCCGCCGCCCGGATACGGCCAATAATTATAGTAACCGCCATGGCCGGTGCCCAGGTTCGCGGCGGCCCCGCCCTGGTCGGCGATGATACTGCCGCCCGATAGGATGGTGACGCTGCTGGCATTGAGCGAACAACTGTTGGAGAGAACCATCCAGCCATTGCTGGCCAGGAGCAGATTGCCGCTGAAGCCTATGGTGCCTCCGCTCGGGTAACTGAGTCCGCCGCCATTGCACAACACGATGTCCGTGGGGTTGGCGAAAATTCCCGAGGCGGCGCCGATATGGCCGCCGTTGTCCAGAGTGACCACGCTTTTACCAGTGGTATTGGTGCGGAAATAGATCGTGCCGGCGCCGCCGTATTGCGCGCCACTGCCGCCCAGCGCCAAAATGGATCCGGCGAATGAATTGGAATTGAAGTAGACGGCAACGCGGCCGCCACCACCGCCTCCGCCCAAGCCGTTCGCGCCGCTGCCGCCATTGGCCGTAATCGCGCCGCCGCCGGCGAATGTGCCGGTCGTCAGATAAATGGAACCACCCGCGCCGCCGCCACCGCCCAGGCCGCTGCCGTTGTAGCCGTTGGCCGTGATGAGGCCGTCCACCTGCAATGTGCCGGAGACGATCATCCGCGCATAACCGCCGCCGCTGCCGCCGATGGAATAAGGCGAGTAACCGCCGCCGCCCGCACCCAGAGCATTAGGCGTGTCGGCATAATCCATGGAGACACCACCGGCCAGGTTGGTCACGGCGGATCCGCCGATGCCCCCGTGCCCGGCGCCGCTGCCGGGATAAGGAGAATTGTACGAGTAGGATCCGGACCCATAGCCCGAGCCGCTGCCGTAACCGGCGGCATCGGCGAAGAATCCACCCCCGGCCGCAAACATCGCATCGCCATTGATGGTGAAGCTCCCGCTCGTGCTGCCGGACGGCGCCAGCAACCATGCGTTCGAGCCCACCCACAGACCGCTGAAAGTCACCGCTGAACTGGCCATGCCAACAGCGCCATTCTGCACCAGGAGATTCGCCGTGGTGACGGACTGCACTGGCGTGCTGGCGCCGACATGACCGGCATTATCCAGAACCAATTGTGTCAGGCCGTTGCTGCTTTGCAGGAAAATCGTTCCCGCTCCGCCCCAGTACGCCCCGCCACCGCCCCAAGCACTAATACTGCCGACGAATAGGTTGGTATTCACGACCACGGCGATTCGTCCGCCGCCGCCGCCGCCGCCGTAGGCAGCGGCGCCATCACCACCTTTTGCCGTTATGGTGCCGGAACCGGCCAGCGCGGCGGCATTGATGTAAACGCTGCCGCCGGATCCACCGCCGCCCATGCCCACTCCATTGAAACCATTGGCGCTGAGGGTCCCATCCACCTGCAAATTGCCGGCCACGGTCAGTTGCACCGCGCCACCGCCCGCGCCGCCAAGCGCCGATTGGTAATATCCGCCGCTGCTGCCCAGCGAGGTCGGCGCCGTCTGCGAACCGTACGTGGAACCGCCCGTGGCGTTCGTCACCGTCGCAGCGGCGCCGGAGCCGCCATAACCGCCGCCCCCGCTGAAATAGTAAGTGCCGTTGTAATAGTAATGACCGGAGCCGGAGCCGTTACCAAGAACCTCGCCGCAGCCATCGATCGAGAGCGATCCGCCGGCCTGAATCGTCAGATTGCTGGCAACGGTTACGACCAGGTTGCTCTGCAATTGGCCGCTCAGGATGCCGTTGGTGGCGATGGCCAGGTTATTGGCGTTAAATTGGCCGGCCGCCGCGACGGCGGCCCCGCCGCCGATCATGACATCCGCCAATATCGGCAATGAGACCGTGGAATAAACGCTGGCGTGACCTCCGTTGTCCATGACCAGCCGACCGGTCTGGCCGGTGATTTGAGTGAAGACGGTTCCCGCGCCCCCAATTTGCCAGCCGCCGCCGCCGTAAGCCGTCAGGGTGCCTGAAAAATTATTGGTGCCGCATTGGATTGCGATGCGCCCGCCGCCGCCACCACCGCCGTGCAGGGGCGCGCCGGTGCCACCATTAGCCGTGACGCTGCCGGTCCCGCTCACGCTGGCGGCCGCAATCCAGATGCTGCCGCCGGCCCCGCCACCGGCGCGGTTGTTGGTGGCATCCGACCCGCTGGCCAAAATCGTGCCGTCAATGTTCACGTTGCCGCCCGCGACAATTTGAATTGAGCCACCACCGGCGCCGCCACTGCCCGCATAACTGGCGCCGCCGCCGCTGCCCAGTGTAACGGGTTGATACAGCGAGCCATAGCAACCGCCCCACAGCGCGTTGCTGGAACTCATCCCGCCGCTGCCGCCGTGACCGGCGCCCGAACCGTCATAAAATGCGCCACCGGAAATGGAGCCGCTACCCGGGCCCAGGCCGCCACCATAGCCGATGCCATGGGCATTGATGCTGCCCCCGCTGGCAACGGCCACATCGCCGGTGACCGTCAGGTGCAGACCCGCCGCCGTGACGTAATTCCAACTGTAACTGACCAGCACCGTCGCGCCGTCGGGAATGGCGGAAGCACCCGTCCGCTGGATTTGCGTCGTGCCGTCCGGCAGATTGGTCTGCGCATAATCCACGCCGTTGGAATATGTCGTGGTCTGACCGGAATCCGTCACCACCAGCGGCGAGGAGATGTTCGTGTGCAGCAAGGTTGCCGGATTGGTGCCGTTCAGCACCTGCGGTTCATTCGTGACGGAGTACGTGGTGACCAGTTGCCCACCCGGCCAGAAGGAATGCGTGAGCACTCCGCCTGGCGCAACCAGCAAACTCGCAAAAGCATGCGGCCCGTCCACAGTCACGACGCAGTTGCTGATGACAACGTCCGCTCCGTCATAAGTCGTGTCGAATGGGGTGATGGCGGTGTCGGTGGTGAAGGTGATTGCCGGCACGGCCGCGGCAGCGAACAGGAACCCGGCGAGAACCAAACGGAAGAACATTTGCGCCTTTTTCACAGCAGCAAGAACGCCGGACCGGCAACAGCCTGACCCAGCATAGACAGTAGAACTTTTTTCGGCATCGGCGTCAATGTAAAAACGGCCCGAACAGCGTTTCGCCGGCAACGCGCCACGCTCGCCCCACCCACCCCATTCTGCACTTGCGCCATGCGAGAACATCATTTGCCTTTTGCACCGCACCGAATTCGTTCATCCTCTTTTTGTGTCCAGTTACATCGCCATTGTCGGCCGGCCCAATGTCGGCAAGTCCGCGCTGTTCAACCGCATCGTCGGCCGGCGCATTGCCATCGTTCACGACCAGCCCGGCGTCACCCGCGACCGCATCAGCGCCGAGGCCGAGTGGCGCGGACGCGCCTTTACGCTCGTGGACACCGGTGGCATCGGCCTGCTGAGGCGCGAAAAGGCGGACGACGTCATCGTCCGCGCCGCGATGGAGCAGGTGGATCTGGCCATCGAATCCGCCAACGTCATCATCCTGGTTGTCAACGCGCAGGAGGGCGTCATGCCGCTGGACCGCGAAGTCGCGGAAAAGCTGCGCCGGAGCGGCAAACCGGTAATGGTGGCGGCCAACAAGGTGGACACCAGCCGGGACGAGGCCAGCGCCGATGAATTCGCCCAGCTTGGCTTCGAGGAGATTTTTCCGGTCAGCGCCATTCACGGCGGCGGGGTTGAAGATTTGATGAATGCAGCAATTGCCCTGCTACCCGCAGTCAGTGGTCAACAGTCAGTGGTCAGTAGCGATGCCGCTGGACCGGAGGATTCCTCTACTGACTACCAACCACTAACTACTGACTCACCCACTTTAAAGCTTGCCATCGTCGGCCGGCCGAATGTCGGCAAATCCTCCATCATCAACGCGCTGACTCATTCCGAGCGCGTCATCGTCAGCCCGGTGCCGGGCACCACGCGGGATGCCGTGGATGTGCCCTTCGAGGTGAAGGTTGACAGTGGCGAAGGAGGTGTCGCTGCCACACAAAAATACGTTTTGATTGACACGGCGGGCATGCGGAAGGCCCGGCGCGTGGATGATTCGGTCGAATTTTTCAGCGTCCAGCGCGCCGTGGATTCCATCGGCCGCAGCGATATCACCGTGCTGGTGCTGGACGCCGAGAATGGCATCACTGAGCAGGACAAGAAGATTGCGGACAAAATCGTGGAAGCCCGCAAGGCCTGCATTGTGGTGGTCAACAAATGGGACCTGGTGGCGGAAGGCGTGCGCCGGGCACGCGAGGAGGAGATTGGGCGGCGCCACCGGAAGGAGCGGCGCGAAGGGCAGGGGAAGGAAATGACGACGCTGGGCGAATTCGGCGCGTGGGTGCAGGAACGGCTCTTTTTCCTGGATTACGCGCCGGTGATTTTTACGTCGGTTGTTTCCGGGTTCAATCTGGACCGCTTGCTGGAGGCGGTGCGGTACGTGGCGGCGCAATTGCAGCAGAAAATTCCGACGGCGATTTTGAACCGCACGCTGCGCGACGCCGTGGAGCGCCGGCAGCCGATCAGCGCGACCGGGCACCGCTTGAAATTTTTCTATGCCACGCAGGTGAAACAGGCGCCGCCGACTTTTTTGTTGTTCGTGAACCGCGACGAGCTGTTTTCCGAGCCGTACAAAAAATATTTGGGCGACCAGATGCGCCGGGCGTTTGGCTATGAAGGCTGCCCGGTGGTATTGGTGCCCAAACCGCGGCCGCAAACGGTGGCGCCCATCCGCCGATTCAAGGATTCGCGTCCCAAACCGCCCGAAAAATTTTCGAAGCCGCGCAAAAAAAAATAGCGTTGAAATATTTTGTTCACCGCGGCGAATAAGTTGCCGGCAACACAACAGTGACGCAGTGATTGGGTTGAATTCATTTGGGAATATCGTTCTCGTAACTTTTTTGAAAATTTTTCTTGTCACCACAATAGGTAGGGTATAGGCTCGCGACGTTGCCCACTAAATGGGGTTTCGCTCTGAGATGGGCGGTTGGCGAAAGCCTCGAAGCTGGGTGAAACGTAGAATTTTTCCCGACTGTTCTTCTGGTTTAAGACAGTCGGGTGATTTGTTTGAAAAACAATTTCAACCGCCGCGAAAGGTAAATTCATGATTGACGCGCGCGAAGAGATGCTCGTTCCCACTTCGCACAAGGGGCGGCGCCGTCCGGCGGCAGTGGCGGCAGGACGCAACCTCAAGAACAATCCGGTTCCGGCAAAAAAACCGCAACGCGTCGAACGCGTGTTCAGCGAGGCGAAGGTCAAGCCATTCGATCAAGTCGAGTGGGACCGGCGCACGGCGGAAATCACCGACGACGCCGGCAAGGTCATTTTCAAGCAGGACAACGTCGAGGTGCCCAAATCGTGGTCGTTGCTGGCGACCAAGGTGGTGGTCTCCAAATATTTTTACGGCGAACAAAACACCCCGGAGCGGGAGACCTCGGTGCGCCAGCTCATTCACCGCATTTCCCGGACGATTGCGGACTGGGGGGTGGCCGATGGCTATTTCAGCAAGGCGGACGGCGAGGTTTTTTACGACGAACTGACGTGGCTGTGCCTGAACCAGCACGGCGCCTTCAATTCGCCCGTCTGGTTTAATGTGGGCCTGTTCAACGAATATGGCATCGGCAAAAATTCCGGCCGGGGCAACTGGTTTTACAACCGCAAGGCCGGCCAGGCCGAACGCAGCAGCACGCAGTACGAATATCCCCAGGGCAGCGCCTGCTTCATCCAGTCCGTCGAGGACAACATGGAAAGCATCATGCGCCTGGCGCACAGCGAGGCGATGCTCTTCAAATACGGTTCGGGCACCGGGACCGACCTGTCGCCCATCCGCTCCGCCCGGGAAAAGCTCAGCGGCGGCGGCCGGCCCAGCGGCCCGATGAGTTTTCTCAAGGTTTATGACCAGGTGGCCAACGTCGTGAAATCCGGCGGCAAAACGCGCCGCGCGGCCAAGATGAACACGTTGCGGGACTGGCACGGCGACATCGAGGAATTCATTGATGCCAAGCAGAAGGAAGAGCGGAAGGCCTGGGCGCTGATCGAACAGGGTTACGACGGGTCTTACAACGGCGACGCCTACGGCAGCGTAATGTATCAAAACGAAAACCTGTCGGTGCGTGCCAGCGACGCCTTTATGCAGGCCGCGCTGGCCGGCAAGGAGTGGTGGACCCGCACGGTTACCACCAACAAGCCGCTGGAAAAGAAGGATGCGGCCAAACTGCTGTACAAGATTGCCGAGGGCACGTGGACCTGCGGCGATCCCGGCATGCAGTATGACGGCGCGATCCAGAAATGGCACACCTGCAAGGGCACCGAGCCGATTCAGTCCACCAACCCGTGCAGCGAATACGTCTTCATCAACAACACCGCCTGCAACCTTGCGTCCCTGAACCTGATGAAATTCAAGCGGGCCGACGGCAAGTTCGACGTCGAACGGTTCAAGGCGGCCGTGCGCATTTTCATCAGCGCGCAGGAGATCCTCGTGGACAATGCGAGCTATCCGACCAAGGAGATTGCCGAGAACTCGCACCGCTTTCGCACGCTGGGCCTGGGCTACGCCAACCTGGGCTCGCTCATCATGAGCTACGGCCTGCCCTACGACTCGGACGAGGCCCGGGCGCTGGCCGGGGCCATCACCGCCATCATGACCGGCCACGCCTACGAGCAGAGCGCCGACATTGCCGCGCACGTCGGCCCCTTTCCCGGCTACCGAGATGCCCGGTGCGCGCACGTGGCCGAGCCGCTGGCGAAGGACAACGTCGAATCCATGCTGGGCGTCATGCAATTGCACCGCGACGCGGTTGAGAACATTCATCCGAGCTCAGAATTTGGTTATCTCAAGGACGAGGCGCGCAAGACCTGGGAAAGCGCCCTGGCCAAGGGCCGCCAGCATGGCTACCGCAACGCGCAAGTCACCGTCCTGGCCCCCACCGGGACCATCGCCTTCCTGATGGATTGTGACACGACCGGGATCGAACCCGACATTGCGCTGGTGAAATACAAGCTGCTGGCTGGCGGAGGCATGTTGAAGATTGTCAATCGCGGGGTGCCCGATGCCCTGAGCCGCTTGGGTTACAAGCCTAAGGAATCCGAAGCGATTGTTGCCCATATCGAAAAATTCGATACGATTGAAGATGTTGAGGAGAACGAGCAGAAGGTCGCCAGCGGACTCAAGCCGGCGCACCTGCCGGTGTTCGATTGCGCCTTCAAGCCGTACCGCGGCAAGCGGAGCATCCACTATCTGGCGCACCTGAAGATGATGGCCGCCGCGCAGCCGTTCATCAGCGGCGCCATTTCCAAGACCGTCAACATGCCGAACGAAAGCACGGTCGAGGAAATTCGCGACACGTATGTCCAGGCCTGGAAGATGGGGCTGAAATGCGTGGCGATTTACCGCGACGGCTCCAAGCGTTCCCAGCCGTTGAACACCAGGAAGACCAGTGAAGCTGGGGACAAGGCGGCGGCGGCCGGCAACGCCGCGCTCGACGGCCGAATCAAGCAACTGGAGGCGGAAGTCATCGCCCTGCGCGCCGAATCCGGCAAACCGCTGCGGCGCCGATTGTGCGACACACGGAAGGCCGTGACGCACAAATTCGATATTGCCGGCCATGAGGGGTATCTCACCGTCGGCTTGTTTGACGACGACCAGCCCGGCGAGCTGTTCATCACCATGGCCAAGGAAGGCTCAACCATCGGCGGCCTGATGGATGCCATCGGCACGCTCACCAGCATGGCGCTGCAATACGGCGTGCCGCTCGACGCCCTCGTCCGGAAATTTGCCCACCAGCGGTTCGAGCCCAGCGGGTTCACCAAGAACCCGGATATTCGCAACGCCGCGTCCATCACCGACTATGTCTTCCGCTGGATGGCGCTGCAATTCATACCTGGCTACCGCGAAAGCGCGGCGGTCAATCGCGCCCAACCGGAACTGGCCATCCCCGGGTTGCTCGAGGAGGAAAAAAAAAGAGTGAACCGTCCGGTGCGTGAACTGGCCATTGCCGAGGAGCCCGAGGTGATGAATGTGAAGGAACCCGTCGCCGGCAGCGGCTCCCGCCGGCCCGGGCCGGCGCGCATCGTCAAGAATTTGAGCGACTCCGTGGCGCATTTCCAGCAGGACGCGCCGACCTGTCCGAGTTGCGGTCACGTGGCCGTGCGCAACGGCGCGTGCTACAAGTGCCTGAATTGCGGTGAGAGCCTCGGTTGCTCTTGAGGAACCGAAACCAACGGGTCGGGGAATTCCGTTTCCCCGGCCTGTTTCATTTCAGGCGGTGAATTCCCCCGCCTTGTTTCCTTTTTCGGGCCGGATTATCCTCCGGCCATGAGTGACACCTCCTTCCGCATGCGCGAGGATCCCTGGCGCATCTTCCGCATCATGTCCGAGTTTGTGGATTCCTTTCTGACCTTGTCCGAAGTCGGCCCGGCGGTGACGATCTTCGGTTCGGCGCGGGCCAAGCGCGGCAGCAAGTATTACCGTGCCGCCCACGAGATCGCCCGGGGCCTGGCGAAACACCAGCTGGCGGTCATCACCGGCGGCGGGCCGGGAATTATGGAGGCCGCCAACAAGGGGGCGGCGCAGGGCGGCGGCAAGTCCGTGGGCCTCAACATCGAGCTGCCGCAGGAACAGGCCGGCAACCGCTATGCCAACATCCCGCTGCATTTCCATTATTTTTTCGCCCGCAAGGTCTGCTTTGTGAAGTACAGCCTCGGGTTCATCTACATGCCCGGCGGCTTTGGCACGCTCGACGAATTCTTCGAAATCATGACCCTTGTTCAGACTGAACGGATTCCGCAATTTCCCCTGATCCTGTTCGGCAGCGAATACTGGAGGGGATTGGTGCACTGGATGAAGACCGAAATGCAGGAGCGGTACGAGCATGTCAGCCCGGGCGACCTTAACCTTTTCAAGGTCACTGACAACCCCGCGGAAGCCGTCCGCATCATCCTCGACTACGAGCGCCGGGTGGGGCCACCCGCCATGCTGCCCAAGGCGTTTGCCTGAGGCGGGGCTGCCGGGACACGCCGGCCCTGCCCCCGCAGAGCTCGCCGCCCGCCGCCGGCCAGGGCCGGTTTCGGCCATCATAATCTGTGTTTGCATAAACAATTCACGTTGATTATAATCCAGATGTGGTGGTTCAGTCGGAAGTTGCTGCCCATGGCTATGGTCCTCCGCGCCGGCGAGGCCCATTTCGGCCACGCTTCCTGTGGCTGACTTGGATTTTTGCGGCACCGGCAATTTGGGCGGCCAATTACTTCCAAGGCGTGTCGCCGGGCAACGTCTTCTGGCCCGGCGGAACGGTGCCTTATCTCTTTGACACCAATTATCCCATCACCAGCACGCAGAAATCCGTTATCCTGGCCGGCTTGCGCGAGTGGGAACTGGCAGCCAATGTGAAGTTCGTTCCCTATACGAATCAAACCAATTATGTGCTTCTCCAGTACACAAACGACGGCTCCGCCAGCGGCTTCTGTCTGTTGGGCACGCCGGCGACCATGATGCTGCACGGGCTGGCCCGCGGATTGATGTGCCATGAAGGCGGGCATCTCCTGGGCCTGCAGCATGAGCACCAGCGCACCGACCGCAACAGTTACATCGTCATTAACCTCAACAATATCATCGGCGGTACCAACGGCGAAGCCGCTTTTGACATCGATTCCAACTCCACGCCGTTCGGCCCGTATGACTTTGAATCGGTGATGCACTATTATCCCAACAATTTCAGCATCGGTCCGGGTTACGATTCCCTGGATCCGCTGCCGCCCTACCAAAAGTACTATCACAAGATCGGCAACCCGGCCTTGAGCATCGGCGACCGGGCGGCGGCCGCGCACCTTTACGGTCTCCCGGCGACGCCGCTCACAAACGTCGTCACCACGACGGCTGACGGGGGACCCGGCAGCCTGCGCGGGGCGATTTACTACGCCAACGATCATCCCGGCACGACCATCCGGTTCAACATTCCCAACACCGACCCCAATTATGCCAACGGTGTTTTTACGATTTATCTCATCGGCGAACCGCCGCCGCTTGTCAGCCCTGGCACGGTCATTGACGGCACCACGCAGCCGGGTTATGCCGGGCATCCGGTCATTGCGCTGGACGGCACGCAGGTTTCGTCCGAAGCCGGTTCGGTCAGCGGCCTGCATTTATACGGCACGAACGGCACGGTGCGGGCGCTCGCCATCGACAATTTCAATTATGCCGGGGTCCAGCTGTTTTGTTCGGACGCCGTCAGCAACCGCGTGGAGGGCTGTTATCTGGGCTTGAAGTCCGACGGCACCAACGCCGGGCCGAACAATATTGCCGGCATCATGCTCCAGTTTGGTCCGCACAACAACATCATCGGTGGCCTCGATGCCACGCAGCGCAATGTCCTCAGTGGCAATCTTCAGTACGGAGCCCTTGTCAACGATATTAACAGCGATGGGAACGCGTTTTGGGGAAATTACATTGGCTTGAATGCGGCCGGCACGGCGCAACTGGCGAACGGGGCGAGCGGCATCGGCGTCTGGAACGATCCGCGCAACACGATCGTCGGCGGCACCAATGCCGGCGCCCGCAACGTCATATCCGGCAACATGCAGTATGGCGTCTATCTGGCCGGCGCCAATAATTCGGGCGCGGTCATTCAGGGCAATTACATCGGAACCGATTTCACTGGCAGCAACGCCGTGCCCAATGGCAATTCCATCACCAACGGCTTCGGCGGCATCGGTGTTTTTTACGGGGCGCACAACGTCACGATCGGCGGCACGAGTCCTTCCGCCCGCAACGTGATTTCCGGCAATACCAACGGCGTGTTCCTTGCGGGTACAGACGTTACCAACAACGTTGTCCAAGGCAACTATGTCGGCGTGAACGTCTCCGGCACCGTCGCCCTGCCTAATGGTGGAGTGGGCCTGTTCATATTCGGTGGTGCCGGCGGCAATCTCATCGGCGGTCCTAGCGGCGGCGCCGGGAATGTCCTTTCCGGCAACGGTCTGGAGGGAGTTTTTATTGGCGATTCCGGCACGGCCAACAACGTGATCCAAGGGAATGAAATCGGCACGGATTGGACCGGCACCAACGCCGTGGGC
>Ga0335071_10000054_pt1 | contig 129675 bp, 115 predicted proteins | sample Lox_Sample_15_FD_206724 | JGI IMG/M metagenome (GOLD analysis project Ga0335071, IMG submission 206724) | Soil microbial communities from Loxahatchee National Wildlife Refuge, Florida, United States - Lox_Sample_1.5 | ecosystem: Environmental > Terrestrial > Soil > Wetlands | place: USA... | reverse complement strand
CCTCTTCTTCGGGGTGGTGGCCGTGAGCGGCACGGCATACGGGCTGGGAGGGCGGCTCGACCTACCCGTCGTCCTCGCCGGTGCGGGAGTCGGCCTCCTCTGCGACAATCTCCTCGTCGTGAACAACGCCCGCGACCTTGACACCGACGCCGCCGTGGGCAAGCGCACGCTGGTGGTGCGGCTCGGCCCGACCTTCGCAAGGGGGCAGTACCTGCTCCAGGCCGCCGCTGCGTTCGCGTTCCCGTTCGCGCTCGGCGCTCGCGTTGGAGCGATCACCCTGCTCGCCGCACCGGTGGCGGCCTGGGCGGGGCGGCGGTTCGACCGGGCGAGGGAAGGCTTCGAGTTCAATCGTGCCCTGGCGTTCGCGGCGGCCGCGCTCCTCGCGTATGGACTGGCGCTGACGGTGGGGTTGGCCCGGGGGCGCTGAGTTACGGTCGGGCCGGTGAGATTCCGGCGGAAGCCCGTTGAGCCTTCGCACAAACGGCGCTCGGCCCCTGGCACCGGGATCGCCGAGGGATGATGCCCCTGGGCGGTCTCGTGCGACCCTCGGGGACCCCGCGGGAGCGGGGAGCAGTCGCCGCCGACTCACCCCTCGCGGGCGGGCTCCGAATCGGCGTTCGTCGAGTCGTTCTCGATACCGAGCCACCTCGGAAGTGCCGTGAGCGTGGTGGCCTCCGCGTCCGGACGCTCGGGAATGCGCTCCGCGGGCTGTCCCAACCGGTTGCACCACAGGACTCGGAAACCGAACGCCTTGGCGGAGAACGCGTCCCACCCATTGGCGGAGATGAAGCAGGTGCGCTCGGCCGGCAGCCCGAAGGCATCCCGGGCGAGCCGGTAGACCGATGGGTGTGGCTTGTAGACGCCCACCGTCTCCACCGACAGGATCGCGTCGAAGAACCCCGACAGGCCGGCGTGCTCGATCGCGGAGGCCAGCATTCGGGGCGAGCCGTTGGAGAGCACGGCCAGCTTGAGCCCGTGCCCCTGGAGCTTGAGGAGCGTGGGCTTCACGTCCGAGTAGGGATCGAGCGAGAGGTAGAGCGTCATGAGCGCCTCTCGAAGCGCCGGACCGCTCAGGCCGCAGCTTTCCAGGGCGAAGTCCAGGGCATCGCCGGTCACTTCCCAGAAGTCTGCGTGGCGCCCGGCCAGGCTGCGCAGCCAGGTGTACTGGAGCTGCTTCGTGCGCCAGGTCTCCGCCAGCGGTCGCCAGCGCTCGCCCAGCTGTGCCTCGGCACGAGAAGCCGCGCTCTGGACGTCGAAAAGCGTGCCGTACGCGTCGAAGACGCAGGCGCCAACATCGGTGCGGGACGGGGTGGGCATGCGCCTCAGCTGATCAGAGATGCTCGACAAGTTCAATGGAGCTGCGTGGGGCACTGGGGGGGTACCCCCGGGGACGGCCGCGCGGCAAGGTCTAGGTCGAAGCCGGCGAGGCCCGGCCGGGGGACGGGCGGGGGGGGGCGTCAATAGCTCCGTCGACAAGTTCGAGAGTGCCCGCCAGGGATGGCTACCGGTGGGCCGTTCGATGGCCGCTCACCTCGGCCCCGGTATCGGGCGCGAGCTGAAAGGCATCGACGAGGGCAAGGGCGGCCACCGCTCCTATGAGCAAGAAGGCGACCCGGAAGTCCCGCACCGCGAGCCGCTCGCCCGTGCGGCCGGTCAGGAACTGACCGGCCTGGAGGGCGAGGGCTCCCATCGCCACGCCCAATCCGGCGGTCATCTGGCCAACCGCGCTGAAGAGGGTCGATGCCCCGCTCATTCGCTCCCGAGGCACGTCCGCGAACGCCAGGGTATTGAAAGCGGTGAACTGCATCGAGCGGCAGAGCCCGCAGCCGAACAAGACCGCCGCGATGGCGAACCGGGTCGCCTGCGGGCCGAGCAGGGCGCAGGCAATGAAGCCGGCGACCACCAGTACCCCGTTCACGACCAGCACGCGACGGAAACCGAAACGTCGCAGGAGCCAGGTGGTGAAAGGCTTCATGGTCAGGTTGCCGGCAAACAAGAACAGGAGCAGGGACCCGGACGCGACCGGGCTCATACCCAGGCCCACCTGAAACAGGAGGGGGAGGAGGAAGGGCGCGCTGTGGATGGCCACCGCCGAGAACGATCCCCCCCGCTGGGAGACGGCGAAGGTGCGGAACCTCCAGGTGGAGAGGTCGACCAGCGGATGCGCGGTTCGGTGGAGGTGGAGGAGGGCGAGCACCATTGCCGCCGCACCGAGGGGAAGGGCGATGACGAGCGACCCTGCGGAGGGTCGCCCGATCTGCTCCAGCGCGTACATGAGCGCGCTGCACCCGATGCCGGCCAGGACGAACCCGACGAGGTCGAAGGGGCGCGGCCGGCCCGGCTGGCCGCCGATGAGGACCACCGCCAGGACCAGGGCCACGACGCCAAGCGGCACGTTCAGGAAGAAGATCCACCGCCAGCTCCAAAGGCTGGTGATGAGCCCTCCCACCGGCGGGCCGAGGATGGGGGCCACGAGGCCGGGCCACACCAGTGTGGCGATGGCTCGGACCAACCCGTGCTTCTCAGCGCTCCGCAGCACCACGAGTCGCCCCACCGGCACCATCATCGCCCCGCCCACGCCCTGCAACACCCGCGCCGCCGTGAACTGGCCCAGGCTCCCCGAGAGGCCGCACAGGACCGAGGCGATCGTGAAGACCGCCACCGCGGTGGCGAAGACGTTTCGCGGGCCCAACCGGTCGGCCACCCATCCGCTCAAGGGAATGAGGACCGCCAGGGTCAAGAGGTAGGCGCTGATGCCCGCGGAGAGTTCTGTCGGGCGCGTGCCGAAGGTGCGAGCCATCTCGGGGATGGCCGTGGTGATGACCGTGCCGTCGAGGTTCTCCATGAAGAACGCGCCCGCGACGAGCGCGGCGGTCCAGCGCGCCCGGCCGCCGTCCGCCTCTGCGTCGTATCCCGCCCGGGCGGCCGATCGCATGGAGGCAGCTTAGCGCAGCGGGGCGCGGGGAACACCGAGGCGTGCGGACGCGGTGCTCCCTGCGCGGAGGCCGGGCGATGGGCGGGCAAAGTCGGGAGGCTCTGCTCTGGCCCGCAAGGGCCCCAAGGGTCCACCCAGCGTCTGGGTGGACCGCCCCGGCCACCGAGTTTCGCACCGCCACGGGCTCCCGGCCCCCGCCACCCTTGACAGGGAGGAGGGGGGGGGCCATCGTACCCAGTTGTCATGATGACCTGATGACTACCGCTTCTCGCCGGGGTGGGTCGTGCGCGGGGCCTGGCCCTCGCTCGCGATCGCCACCGGGAAAGGTGCTCGGGATGACGCTCAAAGCGAGAGAGATCGCCCAGATGATCGATCACTCCCTCCTCCGCCCGGAGCTGACCCGGGACGACATCGTGAAGGGCTGCGAGATCGCCCGGAAGTACGAGGTCGCGTCGGTGTGCTGCGCGCCGAGCGACGTGCCGCTCGTGAGGCAGTTGCTCTCGGGGAGCCCGGTCCGGATCGCTGCGGTGGTGGGATTCCCCCACGGCTACTCCACCACCGCCGCCAAGGTGTTCGAGTCGCAGGAGGCCATCGCCGCCGGTGCCCAGGAGCTGGACATGGTCCTCCACATCGGCCGCCTCTTGAGCCGCGACTTCGGCTACGTGCGAGATGACATCCGGGCGGTGTGCGAGGCCGCTCACCGTTCCGGGGCGCGGGTCAAGGTTATCCTGGAGAACTGCTACCTGACCGACGAGCTGAAGAGAACGGCCTGCCGGCTGTGTGAGGAGGCGGAGGCCGACTGGGTGAAGACCTCGACCGGCTTCGCGAAGGGGGGAGCCACCTTCGAGGACCTGGCGCTCATGCGGGCGGCGGTGTCTTCCCGCGTCCAGGTGAAGGCCGCGGGCGGGATTCGCGACTTCGAGGCGGCGGTGAAGGTCAAGGAGCTCGGCTGCACGCGCTTCGGGGCGACCGCCACGGTGGCGATCATGGAGGAGGCCTACCGCCGGCTCGGCCCTCCCGGCTCGGACTCCACCGGACCGTAGCCGCCGAAGGAGAAGAGAGGCCATGAAGAGGATCGCGGTGGGCATCGTCGGCGCGGGGTTCATTGGGCCGGCCCACGTGGAGGCCCTCCGCCGGCTCCCCGGGGTCGAGGTCCTGGCCCTGGCCGGGGCCAATGCCGCGGCGGCGCGGGCCAAGGCCGAGCAGCTCGGCATCGGCCTTGGTTTCGGCGATTACCGTGAGTTGCTGGCCCGAGAGGAGATCGAGGTCGTGCACGTGTGCACGCCCAACCATCTCCATTACCGGATGACCCGAGACGCCCTCGAGGCCGGGAAGCACGTCGTCTGCGAGAAGCCCCTGGCGGTCGAGGCCCGAGAGGCGCGAGAGCTCGTCGAGCTTGCCGTTGCCCGGCGGCGGGTGAATGCGGTCCACTTCAACGTCCGCTACTACCCCCTCATGCGCCAGCTGAAGCGGATGGTGGAGAAGGGGGAGATGGGGCGAATCTTCTCCATCCACGGCTCCTATCTGCAGGACTGGCTCTTCTACGAGACCGACTACAACTGGCGCCTCGAGCCGGAGATGTCGGGCCCCTCGCGCGCGGTGGCCGACATCGGATCCCACTGGATGGACCTCGTCGAGCACGTGTCGGGGTTGCGAGCGGTGGAGGTGTTCGCCGATTTCGCCACCGTCCACAAGAGGCGCAAGAAGCCGCTCCGCCCGGTGGAGACCTACGCCGGCAAGATCCTCCACCCCGAGGACTACGCCGAGGTGGCCGTCGAGACGGAGGACTACGCCACGGTCCTGTTGCGGTTCGACACCGGTGCGCGGGGCGCGCTCACCGTGAGCCAGGTCTCGGCCGGCCGGAAGAACCGGATCTCCTTCGAGCTCGACGGATCGCGGCGGGCCGCCGCCTGGAACTCGGAGAGCCCCAACGCCCTCTGGATCGGCCGGCGCGACGGCCCCAACGAGGAGCTCATGAAGGACCCGTCGCTCGTCGATCCGGAGGTCCGGAGCCTCATCGACTTCCCCGGCGGCCACAACGAGGCGTTCCCCGACACCTCCAAGCAGCTCTTCCGGGAGGTTTACCAGCACATCGCCTCGGGGCAGCAGGGCCCTCCGCCCTTCCCCACCTTCGCCGACGGGCTGAGGGAGCTGCTCCTGTGCGAGGCCATCCTCGAGAGCAAAGACAAGGGGACCTGGGTGAAGGTGGGGGAGGGGGAACGGTCATGATGAAGCTCGGTTTCGTCAGCGCCATCCTGCCGGATCTGGACCTCGAAGGGGTGGTGTCCTTCGCCGCCCGGGAGGGGTTCGCCTGCGTGGAGCTCATGTGCTGGCCCAAGGGGAAGGCGGAGCGGCGCTACGCCGGCATCTCCCACATCGACGTGGACGGGCTCGGGGCAAGAGAGGGAGAGCAGATCGGGGCGCTCCTGGCCGAGAAGGGCGTGGCCATCTCCGGCCTGGGTTACTACCCGAACCCGCTCGATCCCGACGAGGCGAGGGCAGCGTACGTCCGCGAGCACCTGAAGAAGGTCATCGCGGCCGCGGTGCGGCTCAAAGTGCCGGTGGTGAACACCTTCATCGGGCGGGACCCATCCCAGGACCTCGAGCAGAACTTCCGCTCCTTTGCCCGGGTCTGGCCGGAGCTCGTGGGGTTGGCGGAGCGGCAGGGAGTCAGGATCGCCATCGAGAACTGCCCCATGCTCTTCACCCGCGACGAGTGGCCGGGAGGGAAGAATCTGGCCTACAGCCCCGCCATCTGGCGGAGGATGTTCTCGGAGATCCCCTCCCCAAGCTTCGGCCTCAACTACGACCCCTCCCACCTCGTCTGGCAGCAGATGGACTACCTGCGGCCCATCTACGAGTTCCGGAACCGGATCTTCCACGTGCACCTCAAGGATGCCAAGGTCCGGAGGGACCTTCTCGACGAGGTGGGAGTCCTGGCCACGCCGCTCGAGTTCCACGCGCCCAAGCTCCCCGGGCTCGGGGAGGTGAACTGGGGGCGGTTCATCTCGGCCCTGTCCGACGTGGGCTACCAGGGTCCGGCCTGCATCGAGGTGGAGGATCGCGCCTTCGAGGCGGACCTGGCCAGCCGGCAGGCGGCCCTGGTCCTGAGCCGCAATTACCTGAGGCAGTTCGTTGCCGCGTAGTCCTCCGACCTCGTCCCGTCTCGTCGGGGCGGCCAGGCCCTGGAGGGCGGAGCGACTGGGCGCCCCCCTCGGCGCCAGGGCGCGGCAGGGGGTCCCGAAGTACCTGAGGCTGGCCGAGATCCTGAGGGACAGGATCCTCCGGCAGGAGTACGAGCTCGACGAGCAGATCCCCACCGAGGAGCGGCTCTGCGAGCAGTACCAGGTGAGCCGGATCACGGTGCGGGAAGCCGTGAACCTCCTCGTGCGGGACGGTCTCCTCGAGCGGAGGCAGGGACGGGGCACCTACGTCGTCGCCCAGAAGCTGCGACGCAACATCGCCAAGGTCTACAGCTTCAGCCACGACATGGTCCACCTCGGGCTCGAACCCAGCTCCGTCGTCCTCGAGCAGGTGATCGAGCAGGCCCCCCTCGAGGTGGCAGCGCTCCTGAAGCTGCCCCCTCCCGAGCGGCGGGTGGTCCGCATTCACCGAGTGCGGAAGGCGAACGATGCGCCCATCCTGCTCGAGCGAACGTTGATCCCGGCCTACCTCTGTCCCGGGCTCGAGCGAGCCGACCTCGTGCGCGGTTCCCTCTACGAGCTCCTCACCCAACGGTACCGGCTCTTCCCTCACACCGCCGAGGAGACCTACGAGGCCATCCTCCTGCCGCCCGCCGACGCGAGGCTCCTGGGGTGCACCCTTCGCCGGCCGCATCCTGCCTTCGCCATCCAGCGGATCACGTTTCTGGAAGACGGGACGCCCATCGAGTTCACCCGGGGGGTGGGGAGAGGGGATCGGCTTACGCTCGGGATCAACATGGCGGCCGACCAGGCGGACTTCCAGAGGCTCGTGGGGGTGTCGCGCCACAAGAGCGCGGGGGAGGCTTGACCCCCATGCTCGAGCTGGGGCAGTCCGCTCCGGAGATCGCTCGCGACCTGAACGCCGTAGCGGACTTTCTCGCCCTCCGGGATCTGGCCGTCCTCGAGGCCGAAGAGCTCGACCGCGTGTGCGGGGCCCGGAGCGCCGATGGGCTCGTGCTCCTCGCCAATGCCGTTCTGCGGACGGCGGAGGCGGCTTTCCAGGCCGTCCGGGAGGGCCTGGCCGAGCTCCTTGTCATCTCCGGAGGGGAGGGCCATTCGACGCCCCACCTGCGGAGCGTCATCCGGCGGCACCCCCGCTACCGCGCCATCCTCACCGAGGGTCGCTCCGAGGCGGAGATGGTGGGAAGGATGGCGGTCGAGCACTGGGCGCTCGACCCCGCCCGGGTGATCCTCGAGACTCGATCGACGAGCTGCGGCGAGAATGCGACCCGGACTCGGGCCGAACTCACCCACCGCGGTTTACTCCCGCGGAGGCTGGTCCTCTTGCAGGACCCGACCATGCAGCGCCGCTCCGACGCCAGCTTCCGGAAGGCGTTCCAGGGCGGGCCGGCGACCGAGTTCATCAACTATCCGACCCTCGTTCCCCGGGTCCGTGCCAGCGCGGGGGTCCTGGAGTTCGACGACCCCGACCCTTCGAGCCTGTGGACCATGGAGCGGTTCATCACCCTCGTCATGGGCGAGATCCCGCGCCTGAGGGACGACGAGCGGGGCTATGGACCGAGGGGCCGAGGTTTCATCCCCCACGTCGAGATCCCGGAGGAGATCGATTCGGCCCACGCCCGGCTTCTTAAGGCCCTGGGCGCGGGCGAGCGCGGGTGAGTGCGCCTTCCCCGATCCCCGCGGGCTTGGGGAAGGACGAGCGCGAGTTGCCTCATGCCTACCCGGTCTTCCCTGATCAGGACCGCCGCTTGTGCAAGAGCCCGGAAAAGAATCCCAGGCTCCCCCCACGCGTCCGCTCCCGCCCGTAGATCGCGAGCAGCAGGAGCAGCACCAACCCGAGCACGATCTGGCGTCCCGCCTCCCCGGTCTGCAACGACACGAGGAGCGCGCTCAGTACCGTCAGGACCAGCGTTCCGGCCACCACCTGGAGGTAGCCGCCCGCCCCTCCCTGGATGGACACCCCACCGATGGTGACCGCTGCGACCGAGGGCAGCACATAGCGGCTTCCGATGTCCAAGAACGCCGTTCCGATGTAGCCGAGCAGGAGCAGGCCCGAGACGGCGGAGATAAGGCCACTCGCCCCGTAAACCCAGAACCGGAACCGCGGCACCTTCACGCCTTTCAGAGTCGCAGCGAGCTCGTTCGCCCCGACGCCGTAGAGCTTGACACCGGTCCGGGTGTACTTCAGCACCACCCCGCAGGCGGCACTCACTGCGATCCACACCAGGATGGCATTGGGGATCCCGAGCGTGGTCCCGTTGGAGAGGGACTTGAGGAGAGGAGAGGACGTGGCCGAGACGGCGAGACCCTTGCTGTAGATGTAGATCGAGCCGTTCACCACCGAGGCCATGGCCAGGGTGACGATGAGGGGGGGGAGCCCGAGGAAGGAGACCATGAGGCCGTTGGCCAGACCGACGGCCAGGCCCAGGGCCGCGACCACTGCGAAGGCGGTCGCGGCGTTGGCGTCCTGGCCTCGCAGCAGGGCGGCGCCCACCACCGCCCCGACCGATGCCACCGCGCCGACGGAGAGGTCGATGCCGCCGTTCCCGGACACGATCACGATGAGCTGGGCGAGCGACAAGAAGCCGAGAAAGGCCCCGGTCTTCACCAGCATGAGGACGTGCCCGGAGGAGGCGAATCCCGAGGAGACGGCACCGCCCACGGCGATGAGCAGCACCACCACGCCGAAGGAGGCGAGCGCCTTGGCGTTTTCCCGCCAGAAGAGCCTGGCCGCACTGTCGGTCTGGACGGGGTTCATGGACCCGTCCCCGCGAGGCGCGGCACCCGCCGCCGGTAGACGATGGTCAGGGCCAGGGCCACGATGATGATCGAGCCCTTGACGAACTCCTGGTACACGCTCGGCACGTTGGCGTAGTAGATGATGTTGATCACCATGCTGAGGGTGGCGCCCCCGAGCATGGCACCGAGGACGGTACCCTTCCCGCCGGCGAGCGAGATGCCTCCCACCACCACGGCGGCGATGGAGTTGAGCGTGAACGGGTTCCCCATGTAGGCGTCTCCCGAGCTCATCTGGGCGGTGACCGCGAAGGCGGCCAAGAACACGAAGCCCCAACCGAGCAGGTAGGCCCCGACCTTGACCCGGGGGGCGTTCACGCCGCTGTCGTAGGCCGCTTCCTCGTTGCTGCCCACCGCGTAGATGTAGCGGCCGAGGCGGCGGCGCCTGACGAGCGCCCAGCCGCCCAGGGCCGCGAGCAAGAGGAGGAGGGGCAGGGCCACCGGCCCCAGGAACAGATAGTAGAAGGTGGAGATCCACGGGGTGACGAACCCCCCGGGCTGGGGGCGCAGGAGGAGCGCGGCCCCGAACCAGATGGCCGAGGTGGCGAAGGTGGCGATGAGCGAGGGGAGGCGCAGGTAGGCGACGGCCACGCCGTTGACGAGCCCCATGAGCAAGGCCGCCGCCAGGCCGGCCGGCAAGGCCAGGGCGCTGCTCCCCACCGAGTCGGTCATGATAGCCGAGAGGATGCAGTTGATGAGCGACATCCCCGCCCCCACCGAGAGGTCCAGACTCCCGGAGAGGACGATGACGGCCTGTCCCGCCGCCACCAGGATGAGCGGAGCGAAGCTGGCGGTGTTGGATCGGACGATCCGCGGCTGGAATAGACCCGGCTGTACGATGGCATTCACCAGCAAGATGAGGGCGAAGATGAGGAGCGGCAAGAAGAGCGCACTGTCCGCGAGGGAGGCGAGGCCGCGAGCGGCCCCTTGGGTCCACCGGGCCCTCATGCGTTGACCCGCCGAGACCCGGGGAGGTCCCTCCCGCCCTTGGGTTCGGAGCGCACCGAGGCGTCGACGATGTCCCGTTCCGTAAGCCCTCGGTTCGCGAGCTCGCCGACGATCGATCCCTCGTAGATCACGAGGATGCGATCGCAGGCGCGCAGGAGCTCCTCGTTGTCCGAGGCGTAGAGGAGGACTCCGGTGCCCCTCTCGGCCAGCCGACGGAGGAGGTCGTACAGCTCCGCCTTGGCCTGCACGTCGACTCCCTTGGCCGGGTCGCTGAGGAGCAGCACCTTGGGATCGAGCGGCAGCCAGTTGGCGACCACCACCTTCTGCTGATTCCCGCCGGAGAGCTCGCCCACCGGGGTGAAGATAGAGGGGGTCTTCACCCGAAGGTCAGCGCAGAGCCTTCTCACCGCCTCCTTCAGGCCCGCCCGGTTCATGAACCAGGGGGTCTTTGGCAGCGCCGTGCGGCAATAGACGGCGTTCAGGTACACGGTGTGATTCAAGAACAGGCCCTGGTGGTGGCGGTCTCCAGGCACGAGGGCCACGCCGGCCCGGATCGCGTCGGAGGGATGGCGCAGCTCGCGCGCCTCTCCGTCGATGGCGAGGCGGCCTCCTTCGAAGCGGCGGAAGCCGGCGAGGGCGAGCATCAGCTCCTCCTGCCCCTGCCCCTGCAGCCCGGCGAGCCCCACGATCTCCCCGGCATGCACGGTCAAGCTCACCCCGCGCAGCTTGGGGGGAAGGGTGAGGCCCTGCACCTCGAGGATCGGGCGCGAGCCGGTGGCGGTGCGGGGGCGGGCGTTCCCCACCTCCACGGGCTCGCCCGTCATGAGCTCGATGATCCTCCGCTCGTCCTTGTTCTCCCGTTCGAAGTCGATGGTGCCTGCGGTCCTTCCGTTCCGGAACACGACCAGGTAGTCGCAGATCTCGGTCACCTCCGTCATCCGGTGGGAGATGAAGATGGTCGACCGGCCAGCGACCTTCCGCTTGCGGAGAAGGGAGAAGAGCAGGTCGACGTGGGCCCGCTCCAGGGGTGCGGTGGGCTCGTCGAGGATGAGCAGTTGCGGGTTGCGGGCCAGGCACTTCACGATCTCGACGAGCTGCTTCTCGGCGGGGAGCAGGGTGCCCACCGGCCGATCGACCTGCAACCAGCCGCACAGCTCCCGGGTGAGCTCCGTGGCCCGCGCCCGCGCCGTTCGGTCGTCGAGGAAGCCACCGGGGCGGAGGGGCTCGGTCCCGAGCCAGATGTTCTGCCAGACGGAGAGATCGGGGACCAGGCTGAGGTTCTGGTACACCATGCTGATCCCGGCCCGCGCCGCCTCCATGGGCGAGCGAAAGCTCGTTCGCTTGCCCTGGTAGACGAACTCGCCGGCATCGGGCTGGAGCGTGCCGTTGATGATCCTCGACATCGTGGACTTGCCGGATCCGTTGGCTCCGATGAGCCCGACGATCTTGCCCGCCGGGCAGAGGAGCTCCGCCTTGTCGAGGGCGACGACTCCGCCGAAGCGCTTTTCCACGCCCCGCAGTTCGAGGATGAGCTGCATCGGTGGCCCGTAAGTCGCCTTCGGGGAGAGCCTGCGGACCGGCGCGCGGGCCGCAGGCTCCCTCTTCTTTCGTCTACTGGAACAGCTTTTTCACCTGGTCGTCGTTGAGCCACTCGTCGAGGAACTGCGTGTCCCGCGCCCCCTTCATGCGCTCGAGCGTCTCGGCCAGGTTGTCCTTCGTGACCCTGACGGTGATGGGGATGTAGAAGGTGTTGTCCTTGAGCGGCTTCAGCTTCTTTCCGTTGGCGATGTAGACGGCAATGCCGAGGGCGGTGGCGGAGACGCCGGGGGGATTGGCCTGGGCCATGGCCCGGAAGTCGTTGCCGGCCTTGAGCTGCTTGTCCCATTCCTTGAAGAACCCGAGCATCGGGTCGCCGGTCATCACCGGCAAGGGCCGCTTGGCCGCGACGAAGGCGTTGTAGACGCCGGTGGCCATCGAGTCCTCGACGAACACGCCATCGATCTGGGGGTAGGCGGCGAGGAGGTCGTTCATGATGGACTGCGCCTTGGCGTTGTCCCACCAGCCGTACTCCTCCTTGAGGATCTCGATCCCCGGATACTTCTTGAAGACGTCCTCGGCCGCCTTCTTGCGAGCCTCCGCGGCCGGGTGTCCGGGGAGGCCGTCGAGCATGATGACCTTGCCCTTTCCGCCGAGTTCCTTGGCTAGCCACTCGGCCAGGCTCGTGGCCCAGTTGTAGTGGTCGTTGGTCACGTTGATGGCGTAGGGGTTGGTGACCGCCTGGTCGAAGGAGACGACGGGGATGCCGGCCGCCTTGGCCTCGTTGATCACGCCGTTCAGGCCGGTGGCCGAGTTGGCGTTGATCATGAGGACGCTCACGCCCTGATTGATCATGTTCCGGCACTGCTGGATCTGCTGGTTGATGTCGGCACCGGCGTGCTGAACGATCATGTCGGTGACGAGGCCCTTCCCCTTGTAGAAGTTGAAGGTCTTCTCCATGTCCTCGTACATCTGGGTCCGCCAGTCGGTCCCGAAGTAGCCGTTGCTCACTCCGATCACGATCTTCTTCGACGCCGCCTGGGCGGATGCGAACGGAACGAGCATCGCCAGCGAGACCAGGGCGATTCCGAGCAATCGACGCATGTGTGGATCCTCCAGAACACCGAACCTCGAGCCACTCTCCATCTGCTGCGCTTCACGTCGCCTACGTCCACCCAGGGTGCCGGGCGACACCTTGCCGCAACCGCGCTCTCGGCAGGCCTCCCTGGTCTCCCTGGCCAGGGAGGGCGCGCGGAAAAGGTTACCGCGACCTCCCGGATAATCGATTATCGACTATAGATGCGCCCGCCGGGCCGGGTCAACCGGTTGGAGGCGCTCCGCCGACCACTCGCCTCTTGTCCCGAGTGGGCTTTTCTATATAATCGATTATCGATGTGGATGGGTGTGGGTATCCCACGGACGCTCATGGCACCGTGGGTGAAGCGCTCGCCTTACCTGGTCGTGGTGCCGCGGTAGGCTCCTCGTCAACCGGTCACTCACGGCCTGGACAGGAGAGCATCCATCATGGGTTCCACCTCGAAACGTCCGGCCCTGCGCAGCGTCCTGGGCGACCAGGTGAAGGATCACCTGTTGCAAGCGATCCTCACGGGCCGGTACGCGCCCGGTGCTCGAATCGTCGAGACGCAGGTCGCGCGGGAACTCGGGGTGAGCCAGAGCCCGGTCCGGGAGGCGCTGCGCGACCTCGCCGCCCTCGGGGTCGTGGAGATGCCGGCCTTCCGGGGAGCCCGGGTTCGCCGCCCCACGGCGGACGAGCTGCTCGACGCCTTCGTGGTGCGCGCCGAGCTCGAGGTCCTGGCCGTTCGCCTCGCGCTCCCCCGCCTCACGGACGGAGAGCTCGATCGTCTGGCCGGGCTCATCGAGCAGATGCAGAAGGGGGCCCGAGAGGGCGACCTGCATGCGGAGGCGATCGCCGACGCCGCCTTTCACAGCCGGATCGTCGAGCTCACCGGCAACGCCGTGCTGCAGCGGGTGTGGCGCACCACCGAGCCCTTCTCCCGGACGTACATCACCATCGTTGTCCGACGCGACGACCCCTACCAGATCGTCGATCTCCACTGGCCTGTCCTGGAGGCTCTGCGGAGCCGTGATCCGGAGCGGGCGGCGAGCGCCATCCGGACGCACTTCGAGGAAGCGGCTGGCATGGTGGGTCGGCTCTGGTCGAAAGAGGAGATCTCCCCCGCCGAGCGGGCACCCGCGACCATCCTCCCGGGGCGGCTCGCTCGGGATGGCTCCGGGTGAGGGCGTGGACCGGCCGGGCCCGGTCGTCCCGCGGAGGAGCGAGCTCGAGCGAGGCCGACTAAAGCGGAGGGAGGCGCTCCACAGCCGGATCGATGCGGTGACGACGACGCGACGTTGGCTGCTCCTCGTCATGCACGCTGGGGCGACAATGGATCTGTGGCCTCGAGTGAGTGCCGCGCCGGTCGTCCGCTTCGCCTGGCTTGACAGGCCGGGATGCGAAGCCGATAGTCGACAATCGATTTTCCGAATTGGCGAGGAGGTCTCATGGATACCAATAAGGTATTGGCACAGTTCCTCGGGGACGCGACGTTCCCCGTGGAGTGGAAGAACGAAGAAGAGAAGAAATTGTTCTGGTTCTTCGACGATAACCACATCCCCAATCCCGTTTCGCCGATGTACTTCAGCTTGGACGGCTGGTGGGGACCGACCTGCGAGTACATGTATCGGCGCTTCAACATGCCCATGGGGGCGAGGTGGCCGGCGAAGCGCGTCAACGGCTACGTCTACACCGCCATCATCGGGCGCGGGGCGGACGAGGAGGCGGCGACCGCGCCGTACTACGGCTGGGTGATGCCGACCTATGCCACCAATTTCCTCGATTGGTGGGAGAAGCGGTATCTTCCCGAGGTCCGGGCGAACTTCGCCTATATCGATGGGTTTGACGCCGAGCACGCCACGCTGCCCGAGCTCATGATCTACCTCGAGGAGATGATCGACATCCAGGAGCGCCACTTCCGGCTTCACTGGATCCTGAACTTCGCCCAATTCCAGTGCTCGATGGACTTCGGCGCCGTGGTCAAGGACCTGCTCGGCGACGTGCCGAAGGAGATCATGGGAAAGGTGAATATCTCCCGGGCCGACCGGAACTGGGACAGCCTGCACGAGTTGTGGAAGCTCAAGGAGAAGGTGAAGAGCGACAAGGAACTCTCCGAGGCCTTCACCAAGGGCGGGACCTCCGCCGAGATCCGGTCCCTGCTCGAGAAGAGCAAGAAGGGGGCCGAGTTCCTGAAGGCGATCCAGGGCTATGCCAACGAGTTTGGCTACAAGTCAATCTACACGCACGAGTACAAGTTCAAGCTCTGGGTAGAGGACAACACCCCCATCATCGGTCAGATCAAGAACTACTTCGAGACCGACTACGACTACCAGAAGGCCTACAACACCTGCATCAAGGAGCAGGACGAGGCCATCGCGTACCTGCGCAAGCGGCTCGCCGGCCGCCCCCAGGCGGATCGGGATCGCTTCGAGAAGGCGCTCGATCTCAATCTGCGCATGATGCCCCTCACCCCCGACCACCACTTCTACTTCGACCAGGCCACCTTCGCCCGCACGCGGCTCGTGCTCCTCCGGGTCGCCCGAAAGATGGTGAAGGAAGGGCTGCTCGACGATCCCGAGGACATCATGTTCCTCGAGTACGAGCAGCTGCGCCGCTACGTGTCCAGCCCGAAGACCTATGACGGCCGCGGCCTCATCGCCAAGGCCAAGAAGGAAATGGAACGGGTCCAGGCCATCCATCCGCGCCCCTGGGTGGGCACGGTCACGAACTGGAGCATGTACGCCGAGCCGTACCACACGCTCTGGGGCTATCCGGAGCGCTTCGAGCAGGGCTCGGGGGAGGGTATCAAGGGCGAGATCAAGGGGGTGGCGGGATCGATGGGCGTGGTGGAGGGCATCGCCCACGTGGTCCATAGCCCCGCGGAGTTCGACTCGGTGAAGAAGGGCGAGATCATGGTCTGCACCATGACCAATCCCGCCTGGGTGGTCGTGTTCAGCAAGATCGTCGGCATCGTGACCGACACGGGCGGCACCCTCTCCCACTCGGCCATCGTGGCGCGCGAGTTCATGATCCCGGCGGTGGTGGGAACGAGCAATGCGACGAAGGAGATCAAGACCGGCAACAAGATTCGCGTGAACGGCAACACCGGGGTGGTCGAGATTCTGAAGTGACCCTACCGGATCATCGGAGCCTACCATGTCAGACGAAAAGACTCAGGAGACAATCCCCTTCTGGTTGGCCGTCGGCATCACGGCAATCCTCTTCCTCCCGGTGACCATCTTCCTCGGCCCCTTCAACCTCCCGCTCTGGGTGTCGTTCATCGTGTGGGCGGAGTACTTCGTCTACGGGGCCAAGCTGCAGTCCGCCTGGCGATTCATCGTGCTCGCCTTCCCCGCGGGATCGGCCATCTGTACCCTAGGCTTCATGGCCTCCTTCCTGCTCGCCGGCGCGGTGCCGGCCCTGGCCGGTCCCTCGGGCTCGGCCATGTGGGGCATGTGGGTGGGGTTCGGCGCCGCGGTCTGCGTCCTCGTCTACATCATGAAGTTCGTGAAGGTCTTCGCAAACGGGTCGCTCGCCTATTTCAATGGCATGACCATGACCATCGCGGTGTTCTTCACCGGATCCTTCCCCTACGCGGCGGACAAGGGCACCTCGGTTGTGGCGCACCTCGCGGTCGCCTGCCTCTGGACCATCGTCGCTGGCCTCTTCGGGCTGTTCCTCGGCTGGTTCAACGTGGCGATTACCTTCCCGCGAAAGGTTTCCCCGAAGGTCGAGGCGAAGCTCGCCATCTAGGGAAACCGGGCGGGCGAGGGCCCAAGCGGCCCGACAAAGAAGCCGGCGCCGCATTTGAGGGCGCCGGCTTCTACCGTTTCCCGCGGGGGCGTACCATCGCGCCGGGGTCTCTATCCCGCGAAGCCCTGGTAGAAGGAGAGCTCCTCCTTGAGCCGCAGGGAAGCGCGGGTGAGGTCGGGCTCGGCGCGCTCCTGGGCGAAGCGCCGGGCGCTCTCCGTGTAGAGGTGGATCTTCCCCGCCTCGGAGAGGCCATCGGCCAGGCCGGCCAGGGTCTTGAACTTCTCCATCCCCATGTGCCCGTACTCGGCGTAGACCTTCAGCGCCTGCAAGAGTCCGACCCAGCCGAACTTGTCCACCTGGTCGGCATCGCAGACCACCTTTTCCTCCAGGGTCTCCGGCTCGGGGCCCGCGTACCCGGGGTACCGCCCCTTGTGCTTCAGAATGCACTTCGAGATGACCTCCCGCTCGGCCGGGGTCCATTCGCCCAGGAAGGAGTGGCAGCCCGAGGCGCCATGTAGGTGATGCTTCTTCGGCTCGGAGGGGACGAGCATGAAGCCAATGTCGTGGAGGATGGCGGCCGCCATGACGATGTCCGGGTCGGCGTTCTCCTCTATGCAGAGATGGGCGGCATTGACGACGACGCGCCTCACGTGCTCGAAGTTGTGGCCGATTCCCTCGTGGGCGAGGAACCGGGCCTTCACCTCCCCGTACAGGCGGGCGAAGCGGGGGGCCCCGAGAACGCGGTCAAGCTCCGCATAGACGATCGCATGGTCCATCTGCGACTCTCCCGAATTGTTCGATTGGCCGGCCCTGACGTAGAAGATGCCTGCCCGAGCGAGACCAAGGCTCGCTTGACAGAGGTTCAGCCAATAATCGATAATCGAGAATAAAGCCAGTACATAGTGGGGGTGCAGGGGATAAGGAATGAGGATCGTTCATGAAGCTCAGGTGCTCGAGCAGGCGGTCCCCGGCCGATTTCTGAGGTGGATCGCCGACGGGAAGTCCCTGCAGCCGAGCTACCTCTCGAGTTGCGTCATGAGGGTGCTTCCGGGCGAGACGGTGAGGCCCGCGCACTCCCACCCCGACGGCGAGGAACTCATATACGTAATCTCCGGCTCCGGAAAGGTGGCGGTGGACGGGGAGGTGGCGAGGCTCAGACCGGGGACCGCGGTCCTCTTCCCCAAGGGCAGCATCCACATGGTGAAGAACAGCGGGACCGAGGAGATGAAGGTCATCTGCTTCTTCGCGCCGCCAGCCGATCTCGGGACCTACGTCTTTCATCGCGACGTTCAGTTCCCAGACGAGTCGGCCTAAAAAGGCCCACGATGAGCACGAACCCGAATCCTGTCGAGAGCTTCCACCTCGAGAAGGAAAGCCTGAAGTACATCGGCCGGGATCTCCAACGGCCCGAATGCATCCTCGCCGAGCCCGACGGGAGCCTCTGGTCCGCCGACGCCCACGGGGGGGTTGTGCACCTGTGGCCGGATGGGAGGCAGGAGCTCATCACCCAGAAGCGCTCGACCGAGTTCACGAAGAGCTCCGATGAGGTGGCGCGCTACACCCAGGGGACCTTGCCGAACGGCCTGGCCTTTGCCCGCGACGGGGACTTCCTCATCTCGAATTTCGGGACCGACTGCCTGGAGCGGATGACGAGGAGCGGCGAGACGAAGGTGGTTCTGGACTCCATCGAGGGCAAGCCCATCGGCAAGGTCAACTTCGTCCTCCGGGACTCCCAGGACCGCCAATGGATCACCGTCTCCACGAGGGTGAAAAACTGGGTCCAGGCCCTCGTGCCCGATCTCGACGACGGCTATATCATCCGGCTCGACCATCGTGGGCCCCGCATCGTCGCCGAGGGATTGCACTTCACGAACGAGGTCCGCTTCGACGCGAAGGAGGAATACCTGTACGTGGTCGAGACCACCGGGGGTCGGATCCTTCGCTTCCGGGTCGACGCTCAGGGTGAGCTCCGCGACCGCGAGGTCTACGGGCCGAGTCACCTCGGCGCGGGCGCCTACCCCGACGGGATCGCCTTCGATAGCTACGGCAACCTCTGGGGCACGATGGTCTACTCCGACAAGCTCTTCGTCATCACTCCCCAGGGCCGGCTCCTCATCCTGCTCGACGAGGGCGACCCGGAGAAGGTGAAAAGGCTCGACGAGGCGTTTCGGCAGAAGCGGGAGCTCTCCGGGATCCTGTTCGAGACCGGCCGCGGGCCCGCGCCCTGGATGGCGAGCGTCACCTTCGGCGGCCCGGATCTGCGGACCGCGTACATCGGATCGCTGAAGGGGACCCGGATCCCCTACTTCCGCGCGCCGGTACCCGGCCTGCCCATGGTCCACTGGAAGTGAGGGGCGGGAGGAGCGCATGGCGACCGCGACCATGAAGGCCGTCCGTCTCAATCGTCCGAGGGACTTCGAGTTCTGCGACATCCCCGTTCCCGAGGTCGGCCCCCACGAGGCGCTCTGCCGGGTGGAGAGGGTGGCCATCTGCGGGACAGACCCGCACATCATCAACGGGGACTTTCCCGGATTCTGGCCCAAGGCTTTTCCCCTCGTCCCCGGTCACGAATGGGCCGGGGTGATCGTGAAGCTGGGGGAGCTCTCGCGGCGGCTGGGATGGCGCGAGGGCGAGAGGATCTGCGGGATCAGCCACGTGGGCTGCGGCTACTGCCCCATGTGCCTCTCGGGCCGCTTCAACCTGTGCCTCAACTACGGCAGGGAGGAGGCGGGGCACCGGCAGTATGGCCACTACTCCCCGGGCGCCTACGCCCAGTTCATCTGCGCTTCGGTGAAGAGCATCGCCCGGATCCCGGACGAGATGAGCTTCGAGGTGGCGAGCTGCATGGACCCGCTCAGCATCGCCCTCCACGTGGTGCGCCGGTCCCGGCTCGAGCCGGGCGACTCGGTCCTCGTGAATGGCACGGGGCCCCAGGGCCTCATGAGCATCATGATCGCGCGGAGCCTGGGGGCGGGCCGGATCCTCGCGAGCGGCTCCGGGTACCGTCTCGAGGTGGCAGCCCGGCTCGGAGCCGTCCCCATCGACTACCGAACCGAGGATGTCCCCCGGCGGACCCGCGAGCTCACCTCGGGCCTCGGCGCGAAGAGGGTGCTGGAGTGCGCCGGCACCCCCCGAGGGCTGCAACAGGCCTGCGGCGCCGTCGCCAAGGGGGGGTGCATCTCGCTCGTGGGCATCCCGGGCGAAGACGTTGCCCTCCCCGTCCGGCGACTGGTCCTCGAGGAAGTCGAGCTCATCGGCTGCCGTGCCAACCCCAATACCCTCGAGCCAGCCCTGTCCATGGTTCGCGAGGGGAGGGTGGACCTGGCCCCCCTCATCACCCACTCGATGCCGCTCTCCGAATACGCAAAGGCCCTCGATCTCTTCGTCAACCGCAGGGACAACTCGATCAAGGTAGTCCTGAAGCCGAATGGGTGAAGAAGGCATGATCCCCCAGATGGACCGGCCAGGGCTCGAAGCGCTCGCCAGGAATATGCGGCGGCGGGTGCTCGAGACCATCCACCGCGCCGGCGCCGGCCACATCGGCGGCTCGCTCTCGGAGATGGAGATCCTGGTGGAGCTGTACTTCTCCTTCCTCCGCCTCGACCCCAGGAATCCCGGCTGGGAGGACCGGGACCGGTTCATCCTTTCCAAGGGACATGCCTCCGCCGGCTACTACGCGGTGCTTTCCGAGCGAGGATTCTTCCCGCTCGAGGTACTGAGGAGCTACGAGCGCGAGGGCGGGTCGCTCCAGGCCCACCCCGACATGCGGAAGTGCCCCGGGGTGGACTACTCGACCGGCTCCTTGGGGCAAGGCCTCTCCATCGGGATCGGCATCGCCCTCGGGGGGATGCTCCGCGGCCAGAACTACCGGACGGTGGTTCTCCTCGGCGACGGCGAGTGCCAGGAGGGACAGGTCTGGGAGGCGGCGATGTTCGCCGGGACCCGACGGGTGAGGCGGCTCATCGCGATCGTGGACTCGAACGGAGTCCAGCTCTCCACCACCGTGCGCGAGGGGATGAGCCTCGAGCCCTTCGACCGCAAGTGGGCGGCCTTCAACTGGAGGGTCATGACCGTGGACGGGCATAACCTCGCCGCCTTGCACGAGACCCTCCGCGAGGCGGGTCGGGTCGGGGAGGAGGGGCCCGTAGCGATCCTCGCGCGGACGGTGAAGGGAAAGGGCGTGAGCTTCATGGAGAACCGGTACGAGTGGCACGGCCGGGCCCCCAACGACGCGGAGCTCGCCCGGGCGCTGAAGGACCTCGAGGGGGGAGGGGAATGAAGCTCGGCGAGGAGATCGCACCCCGCACGGCGTTCGGGCAGGCGCTGGTCGAGCTCGGGGAATCGGAAGAGAGGCTCCTCGTCCTGGACGCCGACGTCGGCACCTCCACCCAGACCTATCTCTTCGCCAAGCGATTCCCCGAGCGATTCATCCAGGTGGGGATCGCGGAGCAGAACATGGTGGGGATCGCCGCAGGGCTATCCACCCTGGGGTTCGTGCCCTGGGTCTCCACCTTCGCCGTGTTCCTCACCAAGCGTTGCGGAGACCAGGTGCGCAATAGCGTCGCCCAGCCGCGGGCCAACGTGAAGATGAACGGTTCCTATGCGGGACTGCCCACCGGGAGGGCCGGCGCCTCGCATGCCGCCATCGAGGACATCGCAGTCATGCGCTGCATGCCTAACGTCACCATCCTGGTCCCGGCCGATCCGCGCGAGACCGCGGTCTGCGTGCGCCTCGCGACCGAGCTCGAGGGTCCGGTCTACCTCCGCACGGTCCGCTGCCCCGTCCCGGTGATCTTCCCCGAGGACCACCGGGTCGAGATCGGCAAGGCCGTCCGGCTCCGGGAGGGGAAGGACGTGACCATCGTCTCCACCGGCATGATGACTCCCCGGGCCCAGAGCGCGGCCGGGCGGCTCGAGTCCGAGGGGATCTCCGTGCGGCACCTGCACATGCCGACCATCAAGCCCCTCGACGTGGAGGCGATCCGCGATGCGGCCGAATCGACCGGTCTCATCGTCACGGTGGAGAACCACTCCATCATCGGCGGCCTCGGGGGCGCCGTCTGCGAGACGGTGGCGGAGTGGGCTCCTTGCCGCGTCCGCCGGCTGGGATACCGGGACATCTTCCTCGAGGGTGGGGACGACGAGGCTCTGTTCAAGGAGTACGGCTTGAGCGCGGAGAACATCGCCCGGGCGGCGAGGAACGCCCTGGAGGAGCGACGATGAGCGAGACGCTGCAGCTGTGCGAGGAGATGTCGGCGGGCGCGGCACGCCTGCGGGTGGACGTGTTCGGAACGGAGCGGCGCGATCACGTGCTCGAGGACCTCAACTTCCTCAACTACCGCCTGGCCGACGTCCGCATGTCGCCCAAGCCCACCCTGCCCCAGCCGGACATCGTCTGGCACCAGGTCGGCCCGAAGGCCATCTCCTACGACGGCCGCACCATGACCTTCACCGGCGACTGGCCCCCCGGGCCGATCCAGAAGGTGGTGGTAGCCCTCCTCGCCCTGCGGATGGAGAAGGTGGGCCTGCACCCGTTCCACGCCTCCGCCGTTCGGTACCGGAACCGGACGATCATGTTCCTGGGGGGCGAATCGAACCACGGGAAGAGCATGGGCCAGCTGGAGGCCTGTCGCCGCGGCGGCCAGCTCGTCTCCACCGAGACCACGGTGGTGGATGAGGTGGGAAGGGCGGTGGTCGGTTCGAAGGAGCCCTTCATCAAGAAGCGCACCGAGGGGACCGAGCGCGCCGACAAGGCCGCTCCCGAGGCCGGGGTGGTCAAGTTCTTCGGGGCGATGCCCACCTGGAAGGTCTACGAGGAGCCGAGTGCGATCGACATCGTGGTCGTGCCGGCCATCGACGGGAACTTCAGTCCGTCGCTGGGGGAGATGATCCCCTTCGAGAGGCAGTTCCAGTCCCTCCACTCCCTGCAGAACTACTTCCTCCTCAACGAGCTGCTTGCGGCCGACTGGCCCATGCCCATCGTGGACACCGACGCTCTGCGCCGCGCCCGGGCGGCCTTCCTGAAGAAGTTCTGCGACCGGCCCTACTACTTCGTTCGCGCCCCCACTCCCCAGGTTCTCCTGGACCAGGTCGAGACGGTCCTCTAAGGGAGACGCAGAGCAATGCACCCCTTCTCCTACGCGCGCCCCGAGCGGTTGGCCGAAGCGGTGGACCTTCTGCTGAAGCACGGCCCGGATGCTCGGATCCTGGCCGGGGGTACGGACCTCATCCTCCGGATCCGGGACGGGACTCTCACCCCCAGGCTCGTCATCGACGTGAAGCGGATCCCCGAGCTCTGCTCCGGCATCCGCGAGGAGCGCGGTCGGCTCATGATCGGTGCCAACACCGTCATGACCGACGTGGCCGCTCACCCCCTCGTGCGGCACCACTTCCAGGCGCTCTCCGAGGCGGCGGCGGTGGTGGGCGCGGTGCAGATCCGGAACCGCGCCACCCTTGCCGGAAACATCTGCAACGCCTCGCCCGCGGCCGATACCGCTCCTCCCCTCCTCGTCTACGGTGCCGTGGTCGTGGCCGAGGGCGCGGAGGGGACACGGCGGTTCCCGCTCGACGAGTTCTTCGTGCGTTCCGGGGTCACCACCCTGCGGCGCGGCGAGCTCGTGAGCGCCGTCGAGCTGTTGATCCCGGCGCGCCGGATGGGAGCGGTTCACCTCCGCCGCACCCGCCGGCGCGGTCACGACCTCGCCTCGGTCACCCTCTGCTGCGGCGTGGACCAGGCGGGCATGGCCCGGCTCGCCTACGGCAGCGTCGGCCCCCGACCACTGCTGCGCTCGGACGAGACCGGGGTGCTCGCCGACCCCCGAGGGCAGGAAACCGCCAAGGCCGCGGTCCTCGAGCGTATGTTCGCAGAGGCGGCCCCGTCCAAGACCTCGATGCGGGCGAGCCCGGAGTACCGCCTGGCCATGCTCCGGGTGCTCGGCTCCCGGGCGGTGCGGACCGCGATCGAGCGGCTGGCGCAGGGAGGCGCGCGATGAGCGAGAAGATCCCCATCGAGTTCAGCGTGAACGGGCAGCGACGCGCGGTCGAGGTCGCCGCTCATCACACGCTCCTCGAGGTCCTGCGCGACGATCTCCACCTCACCGGCACGAAGGAGTGCTGCCTGGTAGGCGAGTGCGGGGCCTGCACCGTGATGCTGAACGGCCGCACCGTCGACTCCTGCCTCGTGCTGGCGGTCGAGGCCGACGGCGGCGAGGTCATGACCGTCGAGGGACTCGCCGCCGACGGTCGCCTGTCGCCGCTCCAGCGGGCGTTCCTGGAAAAGGGTGCGGTCCAGTGCGGCTTCTGCACCCCGGGGGTGCTCATGTCCGCCTTCGCGCTGCTCGGGGAGAACCCGCACCCCAGCCTGGCCGAGGTGCAGGACGGGCTGGCCGGAAACCTCTGTCGGTGTGCCTGCTACCAACAGATCGCGGAGGCGATCCGGGCCGCCGCCGGGGAGCGCGAGCGATGACCGGTGAACGCATCGGGGGATCGCCGCCGCGGGCCGGCGGCATCGGCCGGGTGACCGGCTTGCAGGAATACGTGGCCGACATCCGCCTGCCGGGCGCGCTGCAGGCGAAGCTCGTCACCCTTCCCTGCGCCCGGGCCCGGATCGTCTCCGTCGACAAGAGCGCAGCCGAGAAGGTGCCCGGTGTCCGGCTCATCCTCTCGGCCTCCGACCTGCCGCAACCGGTGCCGCGGTTCGGGCCCCAGTTCACGGACCGCCCGGTCCTGGCGGTCGAGGAAACCAAGTACCACGGGGAGCCGGTGGCTCTCGTCGCGGCTGAGGACAAGGACGCAGCCGAAGAGGGCGCCCGGCGGGTGCGCGTCGAGTACGAGGAGCTCCCCGCGGTCTTCACGCTGGCGGGCGCGCTCGCGCCCGACGCACCGCTCGTCCAGGATCCCTCCCTCCGGCCCAAGGACCCGCTCGCCCGGACCAACGTGCTCAGGGAGCACCGGGTGGAGTGGGGGGACCTCTCCTCGGCCCACGCCGACGTCGTGGTGGAGAACACCTACACCTTCCCGATGGTCACCCACTTCGCCATCGAGCCGCATGCCTTCTTGGCTGCACCGGAGGGCGACGGGATCGCCATCTGGAGCTCCATCCAGCATCCCAACTGGCTGCAGAAGATCCTGTCCCGGCTGCTCGGGCTCCCCCTCTCGAAGGTCCGGGTGTACGCCCCCGACCCGGGCGGCGCCTTCGGCGGGAAGCAGCACGCCAAGCTCGAGCCGGCCGTGGCCTTCGCAGCCCTCCGGACCCAGAGGCCGGTGCGCCTCGTCCTGAGCCTCGAGCAGACGTTCCAGGCGGTCCGGCGCGCCGCCAGCGAGGTCCATGTCCGCACAGGACTCCTGCGGGACGGCAAGCTCGTCTTCCAGGATATCAGGGCCGACTATCTCATCGGCGCGTACGTCGACATCGCCGATCGGGTGGTCGGGAAGGGCAGCTATCCGGCCGCGGGCCCCTACAACGTACCCTCGGTGCGCATCCGTGCCCGCGGTGTTCTCTCCCACACCACCCCGTCCACCGCCTTCCGGGGATTCGGGAACCCGCAGGTGAACTGGGCGGTGGAGTCGAACCTGGACGAGGGAGCGCGGGTGCTGGGGATGGATCGCCTGGAGCTCCGACTCCGGAACCTGGCCCGAAAGGGAGACCGGTTCATCCCCTTCGACACCCCCGCCGACGGCGAGTGGGAGCAGACGGTGAAGAAGGCGGCCGAGCGCATCGGCTGGGCGACTCCCCTGCCTCCCGGTCGCGGCCGCGGCATCACCGTCGGCATCAAGTCCGGGCCGACCACGGGGCTCTCCTACTCGATCGTCCGCCTCCTGGCGGACGGGAGCGCGGTGGTCTTTTCCGGCACGTCCGACATGGGCCAGGGCGCCCGAACGGTGCTCGCGCAGATCGCCGCCCAGGAGCTAGGGACACCCGTCGACGCGGTGACGGTGGTCATGGGCGACACGGCGGTCGTCCCCTACGACCAGCAGACCTCGGCGAGCCGCTCCACGGTGCTCATGGGCAACTCCGTCCTCAAGGCGTGCCGGTCGATCCAGGCGCAGCTGCGGGCCATGGCCGCGAGACTTCACGCCGTCCCGGAGGACCAGGTCGCGGTGGAGCGGGGACTGGTCCGCTTGCCCGGCCGGGAGCTGCCGGTCCTGGAGGTGCTGAAGCCCGGCCTGGGGAACCTCGGGGGCGAGCTCATCGGCGTGGGCGAGGCGCGAAAGGAGGCGGAACCCGGACACCCCCTGGGAGGCGCCCCCGCCTTCTTCGAGTTCAACTGCACCGCCATCGAGGCGGCGGTGGACGAGGGCACGGGCGACATCACCATCGTGAAGCACGTCACGGTGTCCGACGTGGGCAAGGCGCTCAACCCCCTTCAGGTCACCATGCAGGACGAAGGGGCGGCTATCCAGGGCCTCGGCCACACGCTCATGGAGCACTACATCTTCGACGGACGCGGGCGCATCCGGAACCTGGGAGCGATCGACTACCGCATCCCGACCAGCCTGGACTTGCCCCTCGAGCTCCACAGCGAGAGCGTCGAGAACATGGACGGCCCGGGGCCGTACGGCTCGAAGGGCATGAGCGAGGGTGCCCTGCTGTGCGTCGCGGCCGCCGTCGCCGCCGCGGTGCGCGAGGCCACCGGGGCCACCCTTCGCGACCTGCCACTCACCCCGGAGCGCCTGTGGCGCGCTCTGCGCGATCGAAGGTGAGCGGGAAGGCCACCTCGAAGGGCGGCGACCGGACTAGCTCGCCGAGCGAGGGGAACCTAGGCCCGGCGAGGCAAGGACACCGGTCGGGAGATCGCGCCACCCGGCCCCCGCAGGAGCGACCGTGACCTACGTCTTCGCCTACGACCATCGGCACGACCTCTCGCCCACCGAGCTCCGGGCGCTCATCGGTGGCAAGGCCGCCGGCCTCGTCGACATGGCCAGGGAGCTCAAGCTGCCCGTCCCCCCTGCGTTCACCATCAGCACCGTGGCCTGCAAGGCCTACCTCGCCGGGGGATGGCCGGAGGGCCTGGACGACGAGATCCGGCAGCACCTGGCCCGGTTGGAGGAGCGCGTTGGGCGGCGGTTCGGCGATCCGTCCGACCCGCTCCTCCTCAGCGTTCGCTCCGGGGCTCCGGTCTCCATGCCCGGCATGATGGACACCATCCTGAACGTGGGGCTGAACGACGCGACCGAGGTGGGGCTCTCGAGGGTGTCCGGGTCCCCTGCTTTCGCGGCCGACTGCCACGCGCGCTTTCGCCAACTGTACCGGGAGATCGTCGGGGCCGCCGTGCCCTGGGACCCGTGGGAACAGCTGCGGAGCTGCATCGAGGCGGTCTTCCGATCGTGGAACAGCGATCGCGCCCGCGCCTACCGTGCCCACGAGGGGATCGACGAGACCCTAGGGACCGGGGTCACGGTGCAGGTGATGGTGTTCGGGAACCGGGGGCCCGACTCGGGCACCGGGGTGCTGTTCACGCGCAACCCGGCCACCGGCGCGAACTCGCTGTACGGCGATCTGATGTTCAACGCCCAGGGAGAGGACGTCGTCGCCGGCACGCACCGGACGGAGCCGGTGTCCTGCCTCGATGCCAGGATGCCGGAGATCGCCGCAGAGCTCCGCCGGTGCGCGACCGTGCTCGAGCGATACTACGCCGACCTCTGCGACATCGAGTTCACCATCGAGCAGAGGAAGCTGTGGTTGTTGCAGGTCAGGGTCGGAAAGCGCAGCCCGCAGGCCGCCTGCCGCATCGCCGTGGAGATGGCCGAGGCGGACGACTTCCCCCTCTCGCGGGCAGAAGCCGTAAAGCGCGTCGCCCATCTGCTCGTGGATCCACCGAAGGCGTCGGCCCGGCGGGTCGAGGCCGGTGAGCCGCTCACCGTGGGACTCCCGGCCGCCCCCGGGGTCGTTGCCGGGGAGATCGTCACCACCCCCGAAGCAGCGGTGGAGGGAGCCGCCGCGGGCCGGAGGGTGATCCTGGTACGCGCCCAGACATCGCCCGAGGACGTCCGCGGGATGGAACGGGCCGTCGGGATCCTCACCGCCACCGGGGGCCTCGCCAGCCACGCTGCCGTGGTGGCCCGGGGGTGGGGAGTCCCGGCCGTGGTGGGAGCCTCGGCCGTGAGGATCGGCGATGGCTTCCTCACCATCGGCGAACGGACGCTTCGGGCGGGCGAGACCATCACCATCGATGGGAGTACGGGCGAGGTCTTCGCCGGGGTGGCGGCCGGAGCCAGCGAGGTGCTTCCCGAGGCGCTCAGACTCCTGGGATGGGCAGGCGAGCTCGGCATTTCCATCGGCGAGAAGGAGGCCGGGCCGGCCGCCTTCGCGAAGGCGGCGGCCGGGGGCGCCGCGCGGACCCCGGAGGACGCGCTGCGCACTCTGGCCGTCAAGGGCTTCGCGGACGCGGAGAGTGCCGCCGCCGCCTTGCTCTGCTCCCCGGAGGAGGCGGGAGCATTGCTCGCGAAGCTCGTCGCCGAACGGCTGGCGGAAAGCGCCGCAGGGTCGATCAGGCTGACCGGGGCCGGAGAGGCGCTCGCCCAGGAGGCGCTGGCCGAGGACTCGAGGGCCCTGCGGGCGGAGAGAGCCGGCGCCGCCCTCGAGGACTTCCAGGCCCTCGATCGCCGCCTCAAGGAGACCGTGACGGCCTGGCAGATGCGCGAGATCGGCGGAACACAGGCGCTCAACGATCATTCAGACGTCGAATACGATGCCGGCGTCCTCTGCCGGCTCGCGGCCCTTCACGCCGATGCCGCGGCCTGGCTGGGCCCGCTGGCGAGCGGGCTTCCCCGGCTTGCCCGCTACGGCGAGCGGCTCAGGTGTGCCGCCGCTGCGGTGAAGGCCGGAGACCCCCGGTACCTGGCCTCGCCGCGCGTCGACAGCTATCACAGCGTGTGGTTCGAACTGCACGAGGACCTGATCCGCCTCGCCGGCCGCACCCGCGCCTCCGAGGTCGCGGCGGGGCGCGCGTGAACGATCCTCGCCAGAGACCTTCGAGGATGCACGAGGAGCAGGATTCGAGCCGCTTCAGGTGGTTGACTGCCCCCGGCCCCTCATCGATAATCGATTCTATACTGCGGGCCGCTCGCCTCCAGGCCGAATCGCCGCCCCGTCTCCGCAGGGAAGGGTGCTCATGGGCCAGCTCGACATCTTCAACCTGAGTGGCCGGGTCGCGTTCGTCCCCGGCGGCGGTGGAGCCATCGGCTCGGCGCTCGCGATTGCCCTCGCCGGGGCAGGCGCGAGGGTGGCACTCGCCGAACCGAGCCTCGACCGTTCCGAGGCCGCGGCCGTGCGCGTGCGGGCCTTAGGTGCAGAGTGCCTGGCCCTAGCCGCGGACGCCACCAAGGAGGCGGATTGTCAGCGGGCGGTGGCGACGATCGTCGATCGGTTCGGCCGGCTCGACATCACCGTGAACGCGGTGGGAGGCGGTGCCGGGAAGGTTCTCTTCTCGGCCGAGGAGTACCCCCGCGACGCGTGGGACTGGATCATGGAGCTCAACCTGCGAAGCACGCTCGTCGCCACGCAGGCCGCGGTCCGGGCGATGATCGCCGGTGGAAACGGCGGTCACGTGCTCAATATCGTCTCCGTTCGCGCCCAGCTTGGGATCAACGCCGGGTACTCAGCGTACGTCGCCGCCAAGGGCGCCATCGCCTCCCTCACGCGCCAGTGGGCCACCGAGTGGGCGAAGCACAAGATCAACGTGAATGCCATCTCTCCGACCTTCGTGGACACGCCCCAGGTGGCCATGTTGCTCGGCGACCCCAAGTTCAAGGCGGGCCTCTTGAGCCGGATCCCCCTCGGACGGGTCGGCGGGACCGATGACCTCGTCGGGGCGATGCTGTTCTTCTGCTCGGATGCTTCCTCCTTCGTGACCGGGCAGATCCTGACCATCGATGGGGGCCTCACCGCCACCCAGTAGCCGGAGGAGATCCGATGGAAGAGGTGACCCCGAACATCTTCGCCGAGACCAAGACGCGGGGATGCAATCCGGGCTTCGTGAAGACATCCAAAGGCGTGGTGGTCATCGATACCCCGCAGCTCCCCACGCAAGCAGTGGCGATGAGGAAGCTGGCCGAGTCGCACGGGCCCATCCAGTACCTCATCAACACCGAACACCATGTCGACCACATCTTCGGCAACTACTGGTTCAAGGGCCCATGGCCCATCGTCCACCACCAGGGGGTCGCCGATAACTTCATGGTCGTTCAGCCCGAGCTCGATCCCTACGCCTACGCGCTCGAGGCCATTCCCACGGACGACCCGGCGGGCGCCCCTCTCGTTCCCGATCGGGAGACGTACTACGCCGACCCCGGGAGGGGGACCATCGTCTTCACCGGGAACGTCACCCTGAGGGTGGGCCGCCACACCTTCCACCTCCTCCACACGCCTGGTCACACGCCGGGGCAGATCGCCGTGCACATCCCGGAGGAGCGGGTCCTGTTCACGGGTGACACCGTCTTCCACAAGGTCCAGACCTGGCTCATGACCTCCGACGTCCCGAACTGGATCGCCTCGCTGGAGAAGCTTCGCGGTCTCCCCGACGTCGACAAGATCGTCCCCGGGCACGGACCGATCACCACCATGAAGGCGCTCGACGAGCAACGGGCCTTCCTCATGGAGTGGGTCACCGCGGTGGCCGAGGCGATCGGGAAGGGGTGGTCGAGGGAAGAGGCCTTGAAGCGGGTGAGCTTCGAAGGCCGATTCCCCGTCGACATCGGCCAAGAGTACATGATGAACTACATCCAGACCCTTAACGTCGGGTCGCTCTACGACAAGCTCACCGCTTCGAGAAACCCGAAGCGCTGAAGGCATCGGGGGGACCCGAGCCTCGAGGGCCCTCGGGGTCGAGGGCCGCTCACCGGGCAGTTCACGAAGCCGCGGCGATGCTCGGCGAGCTTCCCCGCGGTACGGGGAGCGCCGGTGAACGGACCGTGGAGACCCGCAGCGTCCCCTCGCCTCCGCTTCGCCACCCGGTATTCACCGCTGGTGTCCTGTACCTGTCGATCGAAGGGATGGGGTGAGTGGTCCGATCGGCGCGTCTCGAGATCGAATTCGGGCGTCGCCCGGCGGTTGTGGCGCTCGGGCAGGACCCGAGGCTCGATGCTCCCGCACGAAGCGCGCGCCCTGCGCTCCGAGCCGCTCGACCTGGAGGCGCTCAGCAGCCGGAGGTCGCACCCGGGCCGCCGCGATCGATTGAGGGATCTCGGGGTGACGGGAGTAGAACTGGTTCGGATCCGTGGTCCGGTCGGTCCGCCCCTCGGGGCGACCTCCCCGGGCGAGGTGGCCGCGTCCATCCCCGCCCCAATCGTGCCACCCCTGCGCGCGGATCGACCCTCGCACCGAGCGGGCAGAGGATGAAACACCGCTCCAGGGGCTGGGCGTGGAGTTTGGTCGTCGTCTTCGTCCCGGCGGTGTGGGGTTACAACTGGGTGGTGATGAAGCAAGGGCTCGCCTACGCGGGCCCCTTCGCCTTCGCCGCCTGGCGATACATGATCGGGGCAGCCGTCCTGCTCGTCGCCATGGCCATCGGCCGCAGGCCCTTTCGCATCGGATCGGTCGGAACCGTCATCTGGATCGGCATTCTGCAGACGGCCGGCAATACCGCCTTCAATCTCCTGGCGCTACAGACCGGCCCCGCCGGTCGGAGCGCCATTCTCTCCTACACCATGCCGTTCTGGGTCCTGGCCATCGCCTGGCCGGTGCTCCACGAGCGCCCGGAGCGATTGCAATGGGCCGCCGCCGGCGTGGCCCTGCTCGGGATCCTCCTCATCTTCCTCTCCGGAATCGAGCGGTGGCGAGCCGACGCGGCGGTGTACTCGATCCTGGCGGGCATCACCTGGGCGGTGGGGACGGTGCTCACCCGTCGCCTCCTCTCGCGGCACAGCTACGATCCGCTTGCCTTGACCACCTGGCAGATGCTGGTTGCCGGCCTTGCGCTCACGCTGGCGGCGGCAGCCGTGCCGGAGCGACCCACCGACTGGACGCCCGTGTTCGCCCTCATCCTCGGGTACGAGGTGGTCCCGGCCACCGTCCTCGCCTGGCTTCTCTGGATCGCCATGCTCCGGCGCCTGGACGCCACGGTGGCGAGCTTCTCGTTGCTCGGCACGCCCCTCATCGGCCTCCTCTCCAGCGCCCTCTTGCTCGGGGAACGTCCGGCGCCACTCGAGGCCACGGGAATGGGACTCATTTTCGTGGCCCTGGCCCTGGTCGGTCCCATCGCCATGCGTCAGGCGCGTACCATCCCGGCGAATTGACGAGGGGGGACGGCGGCTCCGAGGAAGGCTGCTGGCAGTAGCACCCTGGCTCGAGGCGCATCGCGCGAGGACGAAGCCGCTGCCGGGAGCCAAAGACCCCCCTTCTCCAGCGCGTGCGAGGTCGCACGGACGCTCCGCTCCCCGGGCGACGGCGGGCAGCCTCCCCGAAGGGTACCGAGCCGCTCGGCTTGCTCTCATCCAAGGACTTCACGCAAGAGAGCCCGCCAGCCATTCGGCTCGCGGCGAAGGATCCCGAGCTCAACCGCTCGCTCCCGCGCCCTTCGGCCGGTATGGCCGATCTCGTACCGAGCCACGCTGCGCGGGCCTCCCCACAGTCGTGACTCTTCATCGCTCCCACGAAAACTGACGGTCCGACTGCTGCCTCCAAACCCTGGCGGCACGACCCCGCAAGCCGCGGTGGGCCGATAGGGCAATCGAGAGGAAGAGGACGACGCCGATCATCTCCCGGATCCGAAGTTCGCGAGGAGGTTCCGTCAGGGCGGGCACGAGACCAGGGCTCCTGCTTCGCGGCCGGACACCCCACGGGCCCAGCGGGCGATTGCCACGGAACGGGTGACGACCACCTGCAGCGGGATAACGTTCATCAATGGGTGATTGAATGAATGGTCCAGGTGGAAGGGCCGGCCAGGATAAGCCATGGTTCACCCTGGGAGAACTTCGACCGATTCCTGACCCTTCGGCCCTCGTTGTGCACCACTGGCCAGGCGATATCGGGGGAGAGCAGCCACTCCCAGGGGGGGCGTCAGCGGAGCGCGCGAGGCACACGGACCACCGCTGCCAACGCCCTCAGCGCGGAGCAATGGCCAACCCGAGCGCCTGCAAACGACCTAACTCCAAGACGGCGACCCGCGTGACCGGATCACAAATACCTTTTCCTCGTCTTCGCCGTGAATAGAGCGGAAACAGCCGCACGCTCGAAGGGAGAAAAGTATGCCCAACTATCGCTTTGGAAAGCACCCGCCGCAGCACGACTACAGAACGTTGCGATTCCGGAGCTATCTGACACCGGGATTACCGAATCCCCCACCCACCTGTGATGTCCTCGCACGTGTTTATTCGAACCTCAAGGTGAACGACCCTACCGTGCTGTTCCCCATGGACGGGAACGACACCTACGGGGACTGCACGATCGCCGCCTTGGCGCACGCCGTGACGACGTTCCGCGGGATGATCGATAAGCAGGTGGTGCCGGGCAAACAAGCGGTCGTAAAGCTCTACTTTCACCTCACCGGCGGAGTGGACTCCGGGTTGAACGAGCTCGACGTGCTGAACTACTGGCGAAAGAGCTCGTTCTCGGGCGAGAAGGTGCTGGGGTACGTGAGCATCGACCCAAAGCACCACGATCACGTTCAGTCGGCGATCTCCATGTTTGGTGGCGTCTACCTGGGGTTCCATGTGCAGCAAGACTGCCAAAAGGACTTCGAGGCGCGGAAGCCCTGGACCCCTGGCCCCCTGACAAACGATGGCCATGCGGTGTTCGCGGTGGCGTACGACCAACAAGGGCTGACGGTGCTCACCTGGGGCAACACCCAGAAAGCAACATGGGCGTGGTGGGACGAGTGTGTCGACGAGGCGTACGCGCTCCTTCCCACCGCGGCGAAGGACTCGGACTTCGCGAAGGGCTTCAACTTCGCCCAACTCGAGAAGGATCTCGCCGACGTCGCCGCTTGACGAGCCGCGGGTTTTGCCTCGGCTCAAGGGGGAAGAGGCACCATTTTGCGCGCCTCCTCGAACGTGCGGCGGGTGCCTCTCCCTCGCTCCAGACGTTGCCGGGGCTGCTCGAGGAGCCGACCAGCCCGACGCCAGCGAGAGGGTGGCAGCTCGCCGGGGACGGATTGCAGTCCCGGTGGATGACCTCAGCGCCCCCCCTCGAAGCCGGTGAGGACGGCCACGACGTTCCTGCCGATGTCTTCGACCGCGTAGCCGCCCTCCTGGACGAGGACGGTGGGCACCCGAAGCGCCGCAATCCGTCGGCCGATGAGCGGGTAGTCTTCCCGCCGGAGGGCGAATGGGCTGATGGGGTCCCCCTCGAACGTGTCCACGCCGAGCGAGACGACCAGGGCCTGGGGAGTGTACTCGGCGACGAAGTCGAGCGCGGCGTCGAGCGTGTCGCCGTACTGCGCCCACGTCGTGTTCCGGGGCAAGGGAAAGTTGCGGGTGAAGCCCTCTCCCTTTCCCGTCCCGCGCTCGTCGGAGTACCCGAGGAAATAGGGGTACTCGGTCTCGGGGGTACCGTGGATCGAGACGAACAGCACGTCCGATCGGTCCCAGAAGACCTCCTGGGTGCCGTTCCCATGATGGGCATCGACATCCAGGACCGCCACGCGGGAGGATCCCCGATCGCGCAGATGCTGCGCCGCCAGGGCCGCGTTGTTGAGGAAGCAATAGCCGCCATAGGTCGCGCGGGCGGCATGGTGACCCGGGGGACGGCAAAGGGCGTACGCACTCCCTCCACCCTCCGAGACCCACGCGGCGGCTGTCAGTGCACAGCGCGCGGAGGCAAAGGCGGCCTCCCACGTGCCCTCCACGATCGGCGTCCCTGGGTCGAAACAGTAGTAGCCCATCTTCCCGTTGATCCCGGAGGGGACGCGGTCACGGCGGAGGCCGCGGGCAGGGAATGCGCTCGGCAACATGAACCCGTCCTTGCTGGCCGCGGCGCGCCACTCGGCGTGAGCGGTCCGTAGGAAGTCCACGAATGCGGGGTCGTGAACGCTTCGGAGCGCTTCCACCGGAAACGGCCGAGGCTCGCCGACCTTGAAGCCGGCGCGCTGGACCGCCTGGAGGATGAGCTCCGCACGCACCGGAGACTCAAAGCACGGTACGAGCTCACCGCGGTAGAGCTCCATACCACCCTGGTGTCGAGCGTGCAGTGGGGAATGAATGACTCTCATCCTGGTCGCTCCGGCGCGCCGCGGCGATCTCGACTCGTGCTTCCCGGCACTCGCAACCCCCGCCTCGGCGCGGGATCCCGTGGGGACAGGGTGCGGACGTTCATGATCCAGTAGGAGAGCGGACCCGAGGGCCAGAGCCTCGAATCCTGGAGCATTGGGCCCGCGACCCTAGGCCCGATGATAGGCCCGCCAGTCAGTGACGAGCGGTTTTTCGGAAAGCAGCGCATCGAGAATGGCTCTCGCCAGGGGCAGTCTCGCCGGGTCGAGCCGGCCGTCAGCCATCATCGCCTGCAGGACCGGACCGACGGCGATGCCGAGTTCCGCTCCCTCGACCGTCACGTTCGCCAGGTGCCGCTCGCGAGCTTGCCGGTAGGTGAGGCCCAGGCCCAGGTGGCGGCCGAGCACGGCATTCCGGCCTCCCTGGGAGGTCACGTACAGGTCGCCGACGCCCGGCAGCCCGTAGGCCGTCATCGGATCGCCGCCGAGCTCCTGGACCAAATAGGCGATCTCCCGCACGGCCTCGCTGAACAGGCTGGCCGAAAGGTTGTGCATGACCGCCCCGTTGGGCCCGTTGCCCTCGCGCTCCAGGCGGCCGGCCACGGCGGTGACGCCGATGACGAAGAGGTTTTTCAGGGCCACGCTCACCTCGACGCCGACAAGGTCGCGATTGGGTCTCGGGAAGTAGAAATCCGTGGCGAGCAAGCGGACCGTGTCCTCAAGCGGCGCTCCTGCCTCGCCCGTGAAGACCACGCACGAGGGCCGACGCGCGGCCAGCTCACCCGCGATGCACGGGCCGCCCACGGCCATGACGGGCACCCGAAACCGGAGCCGCTCGTCGAGGGCACGCGACACCTTGGTCGGCAAGATCTCGAGCGATTGGCCGCGGACGGCGAGGCCCTTCGTGATCATCAGCACCGGGATGGGCCGCTTCAGGTCTTTGGCCAGCTTCTCGATCGCCCAGTCGACTCCGGGCGACGAGACACCGAGGATGACGAGCTCGGTGCGGTCCGTCAGTGTGGCGGCGAACCGCTCCTGCTGGAAACCCACGACCCCCGCGGGCAAGGTGATCCCGAGGCGGGGGTGACGTCCGCTGGTGACGACGCTCTCGATGATTGCTTGGTCGAGATGCGTGCCCACCAGGCGGACGGAATGGCCGGCGGCGGTTGCGGGGAAGGCCATGGCCGACCCCATCACACCGGCGCCCAGGATGACGATCTCTGCCACGAGAACCTCACGTGCGTTCGAGCGAGGACTGCCGCTTCGCGCCTGTCGGCGCGCCTCCCCGAGGGGAGCGGGAGCCGAGAACCTGGAGAGTACGCGGAATGAGGCGCCATGACCATCTGCATGAGCGATGATGCTAGCTTTGGAGGGGCGTGGATCCCTTAGGTCGATGCCGTCCCATGATGGGCCGTTCGCGACCGACCCCTCCACTCGCTCCGGGCCAGGCGGATGGGCCCGAGCGGCCGGCAGCGTCACTGGTTGCAAGGCGACGTTTCTTGCGGAGCCGAGAGGAACGCCCCGGGCGCCGAGATCGCGAAGAGGCTCAGGCGCTCTCTACCTCGTCCGCCCCGCCGAACGACCGCGCCCACGCGGGAACACGTTCGAGGTGAACACATGAAGACCATCGGTCTCATCGGCGGCATGAGCTGGGAGTCCTCCGCGCACTATTACCGCCTCCTGAACGAGGGGGTGAAGGCGCGCCTTGGGGGCTTGCACTCGGCCCGGTGCATCCTGTCCTCGGTGGACTTCGCCGAGATCGAGCCGCTGCAGCGGGCTGGCCTTTGGGAGAAGGCGGGAGACATCCTGAACCGGTGCGCCCGAGGCCTCGAGGCAGCCGGGGCCGAGCTCTTGCTCATCTGCGCCAACACGATGCACAGGGTCGCGGACCAGGCCATGCGCAGCGTCCGCATTCCCCTCATCCACATCGCTGACGTCACCGCCGAGCGGGTGCAGGCGGCCGGTCTCAGACGAGTCGCACTCTTGGGGACGCGCTACGTGATGGAGGAAGATTTCTATCGCCGCCGCTTGATCGAACGCTACGGTCTAGAGGTGATCGTGCCCGGTGACATCGACCGGGAGGAGGTGAACCGAGTGATCTTCGAGGAACTCGTGCTCGGCAAGGTGGAACGCCGTTCGCGAGAGCGTTACGTCGCCATCGTGGACGACCTGGTCGGAAAAGGGGCAGAAGGCGTCATCGCGGGTTGTACCGAGATCACGATGCTCATCACTCAGGCGGATCTGACTGCCCCGCTCTTCGACACCACCGAGATCCACGCTCTCGCCGCGGTCGATCGGGCTCTCGCAGCGGACCCGAGCGAGACCGCGTAGGCTCGCGGCCGCATGGCCCGCTCGAAGTGGTGGGGGATGACGCGACGCCGGGTGACCCCCTGGTCCCTGGGCTGGCGGGCCGGGAAGGGGTACCCTCGCTCGCGACGGGGGGACTGCCCATGACCGGCACCGATCCGAGCCTCTGCCACCACGCCCTGACGGAGATCCGCGCCAGGGTGCGCGAGGAGTGCTCCCGGGCGGCCAACCGCTTCGGGAGCGCCTTCTTCGACCAGCACCTGGAGGTGGTGGTGAGCTACGCTCTCCGCCTCGCCCCGACATTTCGGGCCGACCCGGTCCAAGTGGAAGCGGCGGCCTGGCTACACGACCTCTCCGCCGTCCAGGACTTCACGACCTTGCCCGTGCATGCCGAGGAGAGCGCCCGGATCGCCGGCGCGCTGCTCGCGGAGTGGGGCTGGCCGCGTCCGATGATCGAGGGGACCACCGCCGCGATCGCAGCCCATTCCGCGCCCGTTGCGCCTTCGCAGGGAACGCCGGAGCAGGTGTGCCTCTCCTGCGCCGACGTCATGTCTCATCTGGCCCGTCCGTTCTACTGGTGCTTCTACCTGTACCAGGTTCGAGGCTTTCCCTTCCGGGAAGGCCTGGCATGGTTGCGACAGCGTGCTGGCTCCGCCTTCGAGGCGCTTCCTCCGGCGGTCCGGGAGCTCGTCGCCCAGGAGAACGCCGCAATCGCACGGCTCATGCCGGGGGATTGAGTAAGAGCCCCAGGGCGCTCGCCGGACGGGCTCCGAAAGCCCGACGCGCCGCTGCCCGGCGCGGGCTCGGGGCGAGTGTCGGAGACCGGGTCCCTCCCCGACCGATCAGCCTGCGCGTTCGAGACGCCCCCCCCTGCGACGGGAGAATCTTTGGGTCGCGCCGGACTACCCCACCTGACCCATCGACTTCTCGGCCCCTAACCGGTTCACGTGGACGACCTTCGCGGGCGGGAAGCCATTGAACCACGTCGACGAGGCGTGGCTGTACGCGCCGATCATCGGCGCGTAGAGGAAGTCGCCGAGCTTCAGGGTGGAGGGGAGTTGCTCCGCGAGGGACACGACATCGAGGGCGTCGCAGGTCGGCCCGAAGACGGAACAAACCTCCACCGGCCCCTTCCGCAGCGACTTCAGGTGGTACTGGCAATGATCGAAGATCACGCCGGAGAAGGTGTGGTAGACGCCATCGTCGATGTAGTAGCAGAGCTTGCCGTCGCGCACCGCCTTCCCGATGATGGTCGAGATGGAATTGCCTGCGGTGGCGACGAGGAAGCGACCCGGCTCGGCGAGGATCTGGACATCCCTCGGGAACAGCCGATCGATCTCCCGCCGGAGGATCGCGGCGAGGTCGCGGAAGGGCTTCACCGCGTCGTCGTAGGGAGCCGGGAACCCGCCCCCGATGTCGAGGAGGTTCATCTTGGTGTAGCCGCGCTGCTTGGCCTCGGCGTAGACGTTGGCGGCGAGATGGAGGGCAGCCACGTAGTTCTCGAAGTTGGTGGTCTGGCTGCCGACGTGAAAGGAGAGGCCCTCCACCACGAGCCCCTTCTGGTCGGCGGCGAGGATGAGGTCCACCGCCTCGCCGGGCGCCGCACCGAACTTGGAGGACAGCTCGACCATGGCGCCCGTGTTCGGCACCTTCAGGCGGAGCACCAACCCCGCGTGGGGAGCGTGCCGCTTGATCTTCTCGATCTCCTCGAGGTTGTCGTAGGTCACCAGGGGCCGGTAGCGATCGAGCTGACGGAGCGTCTCGTTCGCCTTGATCGGGTTGGCGTAGATGATCTTGTCCCAGATCCAGTCCTGGCGCTCTTTGGCCGGCATGTGCTTGATGAACTCGTGGACGATCATGAACTCCGGCAAGGAGGCCACGTCGAAGCTCGCCCCCGCCTGAAAGAGGGTCTGGACGATGGCCGGGTCGGGGTTCGCCTTCACCGCGTAGTAGGCCTGGACGCGGGGCAGGTGCTTTCGGAAGGTGGTGTAGTTTCTCCGCAGGACGGCGTGGTCCACCACGAACAGCGGCGTCTCGTACTTACGGGCGAGCTTCTCGAGGGCGGCGGGCGAGATCATGAGCAGGCTCCCTGGCTCGGCGAGAGGCGGCCGGATCCTAATCGCCGTCGGTGACGAGGAAGTTCGTGAACTGCCACGGGTCGGTCAGATCGACCCGAGGCGCATTGTGGCCTCGGAAGGCGTTGCGGTAGTGCTTGAGCGGAGTCCAGTCCGAGGCCTTGGAGATGAACCTCCCCAGGTAGGGTTTCGAGACCCTGAGGACGTGCTCGTGGGGCAGGTCGTCCGGCACCACCACGCCGCGGTCCGGGTTGTCGATCATCCAGAGCACGGCAGCCACCACCGCGATCGCCACCTGCATGGTCGTGGCGTTCTGGTGAGGGACCAGGCGCCGGGACTCCTCGATGGAGAGGTCGCTCCCGATCCACCACGAGGTGTAGGCGTGCCCCATGAGGAGCGCCCCGAGGATGTCCGAACCGCTCGTGATCTCGTCGTTCAGGATCCGCTGGCGCGGCTGGAGGCGGTAGTCGTAGCCGCGCAGCTCGTTGAGCGAAGCGATAGCCGAATCCGACGGGCAATAAGCGTAGTGCACCGTGGGCCGGTAGATCGCCTTGCCGTCCTCCCAGACCGTGAGGTGGTCGGAGATGGTGAACGCCTCGCCGTGTCGCACCACCATGCCATGGATGCAGTAGTTCGGAACCCAGGAGACCACCCAGGTGTTGACGCCCATCCGCGCCAGGCAGATCTGGTTCCGTGGGCCCTCGGGGTGCTCGAGGGCGAGCGGCGGCAGCTCCTTCTCGTGAGTGCCCCAGCCCATCTCCGCGGTGGTGGTGCCCTCTTCGCGGAAGCCCTCCACGCTCCAGGTGTTCACGAACTCGTCCACCTCCTTCGGGACGTCGGTGATCTGGGTGTCGCGCTCGCTGCAGTGGATTACTTTGACCCCGAGCTGCATGGCGAGGCGGGCCCAGGCCTGGTCATTGAGCGCCTGCTGGAGCTCCTCGGCGGTGCGCCCGGTGACCTTGCCCTCTCGGAGGACCCGACGGCCGATGTCGAGCAGCCCCTGCTTCGTGAAATGGGAGATGAGACCGGGGTTGGCACCGTGCTCGAGCACGGCCGTGGGGCCGGGCTCGCTCCAGCTCCTCGTCATCCGGCGCACGTTCATGTGGCGCCAGTAGAGGGTGCGGGTGGTGGGGTGCCGGTCCTCCGCGCCCTCGTACGGATCCCACACCTCGACGGAGGTGTTGACGTAGAGGACCCCGTGGTCGTGGCACCACTGCAGGATCTCACAGGCCTCGATGTTCCAGGCGAGGTCGACGAGGATGTCGCCCTGGGAGACGTGCTTCGCGAGGACCGCGCCCAGGTTGTCGCGAGTGACCCGCTTGCGCACCCAGCGGACGCCCTTCTGGATCCACGGTCCGAGAGCCTCTCGCCGGTCCTCGAAGTCCATGACCGTCACTTGAGCCGGCTTCACTCGCAGGTGCTTCATGAGGATGGGCAGGGTGCATCGCGCCACCGCGCCGTAACCCAAGAACAGGATGCGCTTGCCGAACTCGACCATGCGTTCGATCTCCGTGGCGAAAGGGGGCCCGCGCGAGGGGCCGGCCGGGCCCGAAAGTGGGCATTCTACAGAAATCGCTCCGCCCCTGGCGACGAACTACACCATCGCGCCGGGCAGGGGACCGGCCCGTCGCGGAGGGATCCGTTGGGCGCCGAGCCGGAGGGCTACGGGGCGCGGCCGAAGCGAGGACGCGGAGATCGCCTTCCGGCCCGCGCCGGCGACCCATTGTCCTGTTGGTGAATCTCGAGGCCGCCGACCAGCGCTCGCGCCCGACGGGCAGGCATGGCCGCGCACGACCCCCGGCCCAGGCCGTCTTGAGGGGAGCGGACTCCGGCCCCGGCTGTCGATACCCGTCCGGGCAGATGCCGGCTGCCCTGGAGGGCGGCCACACAACTGTCACCTTCGCTCCGGGGGAAACACCGCCTATGGTGGGGCCGACCTCAGCCGAGCACGGGGAACAGATGAAGACCACCCAGGAGTTCTCGTGGCTCCGGTTCAACCTTCGGGTGCTGGAGCAGACTCGTCGAGCCGACTTCCCGATCCTGGAACGAGTCCGGTTCCTCGCCATCTGGGCCTCGAATCTGGACGAGTTCTACGCCGCCCGAATCTCGCGACTGTTCTTGGAGGGGCGCGGCTCAGACGAGTACCGGTCGCTGCTCAAGGAGGCCAGCTCCCAGATCCGGCTCGCCGACGACACCTATGACGCTCTCTTGCCCAGCCTCGAGGAGCAGGGGATCCGGATCGTCCCGGTCCGCTCGCTGACGCGCGAGGAGAAGGACTACTTCGGAGCCTTCCTGGCGGAGGAGGTCGTTCCCCTGGTGGATGTGGTGCGAGGCGAATCGGTGGGCGAGGCCCGGAGCCACACGCTGTACCTCGCCAGCGGGCGTGGGGTCCTCGAGCACCTCCTTCGGCTGCCCGAGGCGGTGCCACGGCTCTTGGAGATCCCCGGCCGGACCGGGACCTACGTGCGCCTGGGCGAGCTGGTGCGCTCGCGGAGCGACCTGTTTCTCCCGGAGGGGAGCGGAGAGCTCTACGAGTTCCGGGTGGTGCGTCTCGCTGCCATCGACGAGCGGAAGGTCGACTGGGGCGATCTCCCGGCCGCGCTCGAGTCGCGCCTCGCCGGTCAGGTGACCCACCTCGAGGTCGAGCAGGGCTTTCCGGCCCACTGGACCGAGGCGATCCGCCTCGCCCTGGGGCTCGAGCCCGAAGAGGTCGCGCACGTCCGCCCCCCCCTCGATCTCCGGATGCTGGGAAAGCTCGTGGACGATGGCCCGCCGGAACGGAAGTTCCTGCCCCTGCGTGCCCGGCGCGTGCCAGGATTCGCGAGGGACGCCTTCGCCCGGATCGATGAGGGCGACGTCCTCCTCTACCATCCCTACCAGAGCTACGAGGCGGTCGAGGAATTCGCCCGGCAGGCCGGTGCCGACCCGCGGGTGGACGCGATCCGCGCTACGCTCTACCGGGTCGGTGACGACAACGTGCTGGCGAGCGCCCTCATCGCCGCGGCGCGCGCGGGAAAGGACGTCTCGGTGCTGCTCGAGGGGCGGGCGCGGTTCGACGAGCTTCAGAACCTCGAGTGGAGCCTTCGGTTCCACAATTCGGGCGTACGCGTGCTTCCCCTCCCGGAGAAGAAGGTGCACGCGAAGGTCATCTGGGTGAAGCGCGGGCGCCGGACCTACGTGCACCTCGGGACCGGAAACTACAACACCCAGAACGGCAGACTCTACACCGATTTCTCGCTCTTCACCTGCGATCCCAAACTCACCGCCGATGCCCGGGGATTCTTCGACGCGCTGGAGCGCGGGCAGGCGCCCGCACCGAAGCACATGCGCACCGGTTCCGCGGTCCGCGACCTGCTCGTCGAGCGGCTGCGAGCCGAGGCGCGGCCTGGAGGTCACGCCATCCTGAAGTTCAACCATCTCACCGATCCGGCCGTGCTGCGCGCCATCGCGGAGGCGGCGGAGGCGGGGGCGCGGATCAACCTGCTCGTCCGCACCACCATCGTCGAGATCGCCCCGGGGGTGCGGGCCAGAAGCATCGTGGGGAGGTTCCTGGAACATGCCCGCGTGGCGGCCTTCGCCCGCGGAGGGCGCTGGGAGGTGTACACGGGCAGCCTCGACGCCATGCCGCGAAACTTCGACAGCCGGTACGAACTCTTCTTCCCGGTGCGGGACCGTCGCGCCAAGGCGTCCGTCCTGGCCGAGCTGCATGCCCAGCTCTCGGACGACGTGAACGCGTTCGAACTCTCGGACGACGGAGGCCAGCAGGCGAGCTGGGGGGGGAAGCTCAACTCGCAACACCCCGATGGACATCGCGGGGCGAGGGCCACGCGGGTGGAGAAGACCGCCGGGCGGAAGGCTCGTTCCGCCCCTCGCATCGCGCCCGCCGCGGCCGGAACCTAAGCGACGGGGCGGATCTCGCGTCCCAGGGTGGCCCCGGAGCGGATACCGCGCGCCGTCCACCTCGAGCGGCCCTGAGCCCCGTGAGTTCTTCTGTCGTTCCACGCCATCTCAGGCGCACCGGCGGCACCTTAGAGCTCCGGGAGGGCCTACCCGGTCCGGCCATGTGGTGCCTCTTGGGTCCTGCCAGTCGAGAAATATGCGCTTTTACTCACGTTGTTGCGCCACGCAGCTCGCCCCGGGCGGGGCGAATGCTACGCATTACGGCTCTGCGCGAGGGACCTCGATGGGGCGTACCTTCGGCGCCTAACCGTCCGGCTCCCGCATCGTCGGACACCGGCCGTCACGCAGAATTCACGGCGCCGTCCCGCGCCGTAACAGCCGCCGGGAGCATAAAGGCCTACCTCAACCGGAACCGGCGCGTGCGGAGGGCGGAAGAGCTCGCGCCTGGATCCTCGTCAACGGTCGCTGCCGCGGCCTCACTGGGAGAGCCTGGACATGCGCAACCACGGAATCCTCATGGCGCCGATGGCGCTCGCGGCAGCGATCTGCCTGTCGTCGTGCTCCGAGAAGGTCCCATCGGGCGGACAGTCCGCGGGCGCGAACGCCCCTGCCGCTGCGCCCGCCGCCGCTCCGGGTGGGGCGGTGCGCATCCAGGGTGCGGGGGCGAGCTTTCCTGCGCCGCTCTACCTCAGGTGGTTCAAGGCTTTCAGCTCGTCCCGCGCGGACGTGCAGGTCGACTACCAGTCCGTCGGCAGCGGCAGCGGGGTGAAGAGCTTCGTCGACAAGACGGTGGATTTCGGCGCCAGCGACGCCGCCATGACCCCGGAGGAGATCCAGCGGGTCGACGTGGGCGCGGTGCTCTTGCCCATGACCGCCGGCTCGATCGTTCTCGCCTACAACCTGCCCGGCGTGAAGGAGCTCAAGCTCTCGCGGCAGGCGTACGTCGACATCTTCCTCGGCAAGGTGAAGCGCTGGAACGAGGCGGAGATCGCCGCGGCGAACCCCGGTGTCAGCCTGCCGGACACGCCGATCAACGTGGTGGTGCGCGCGGACAGCAGCGGAACCACGTTCGTCTTCACGAAGCATCTGTCGGCGATCAGCCCCGAGTTCGCCAAGGGCCCGGGGAACGACAAGATGCCGAACTGGCCGGTCGGGACGCGCTCCAAGGGCAACGAGGGCGTCACCGCCAGCCTGAAGACGACGCCCGGGTCCATCGGGTACGTCGAGTACGGTTACGCGAAGAGCCAGAACCTTCCCTTCGCGCTCCTCGAGAACAAGGCCGGCGCCTTCGTGGCCGCGACCTCCATGTCCGGCCAGGCCGCGCTCGCGGGTGCCCAACTCCCCGACAACCTCATCGCCTGGGTCTCCGATCCGGAGGGCAAGGATGCCTACCCGATCGTCACGTACACCTGGGTGATGCTCTACAAGAAGTACGGGGACAAACGGAAATTGGACACGCTCAAGGAACTCTTCACCTACGCGCTGACGGACGGGCAGAAGGAAGCCGAACCGCTCGGGTACATCCCGCTCCCCGCCAACGTGGCGGAGCGGGCCAAGGCGGCGCTGCAGACGGTCGAGAGCGCAGGGTGACCGGCCCGGCTCAGGCTCGCCTGGGGCGATCCGGGCGGCGAGGTGGCGACGTGGAGCAAGACACACCCATCGCGCGCCCTCCGAGCCGAGGCCAGCGGATATCCGACGTCTCCTTCCGGTGGGTGGGCCGGATCTTCGCCGCGCTCGTGCTCGCGCTGGTGGCCTTGGTAGTGCTCGACATTGCCTACCGCGCAATACCGGCGGTCCGGCAGCACGGGCTCGGGTTCCTCACCGGGCGCGTCTGGGACCCCAACAAGGCGCACTTCGCGATCCTTCCGGAGATCTGGGGGACGCTCTACACCTCGGCGCTCGCGCTGTTCCTCGGGACCGCCTTCGGCCTGGCCGCGGCGGTCTTTCTGGCGGAGGGGTTCTTGGGCCAGGCGGTCTACCACCAGCTCCGGGCGCTCGGGCTCGAGCGGCGGCAGGGCTTCGCGAGGCTCCCCGACCTCGTCGAGGAGACCCTCAAGAACCTCATCCACCTCTTGGCCGCGATCCCGAGCGTCGTCTACGGGCTCTGGGGCCTGTTCGTGGTCATCCCCGTGATCCGCCCGGCCTGCAACTGGCTGCACCTCAAGATGGGCTGGTTCCCGCTGTTCGGCACGGACCTCGCCGGGCCCGGCGTTCTCCCCGCGGTCATCGTGCTCTCCATCATGATCCTGCCCACGATCACCGCGATCGCGACCGACGCCCTCCTCGCCGTCCCCTCGAAGCTTCGCATGGCCGCCTATGGGCTGGGAGCCACTCGGTGGGAGACCATCATCGGTGTCATCCTACCCACGGCGGCGCGCGGGATCTTCGGCGGCGTCGTCCTCGCCTTCGGCCGGGCACTTGGCGAGACCATGGCGCTCGCCATGCTGGTGGGTAACGCAAACCAGATCAACGTCTCCCTCTTCTCTCCCGCGAACACCTTGGCGGCGCTGCTCGCCAACTCCTTCCCGGAGGCCGGGCCCAAGCAGGTTCCGGTTCTCATGTACGCGGCCCTCGTCCTCTTGGCTATGACGCTGGCGGTGAACATCCTGGGCGCCCTCCTCTTGCAGCGAGCCTCCGCTGCCACGAAAGGAGCGCGCTGATGGCGGCCACCCCGGGCCCGGTCTCTTCCAACCCCTTCGAGGGCGTCGACCTGGACGGCCTCGAACGGTCGCTGCGCCGTCCCCGAACCCTGGTCGGGATCATCTTCAGCGGGATCGTCACCGCGATGACGCTCCTCGCCCTCATCCCGCTCTTCTCGGTGGTGTTCATGCTCGCCTGGCGCGGGGGCCACCGGCTCAGCCTGGCGCTCTTCACCGAGCTGCCACCAGCGCCGCTCGAAGCGGGAGGTGGGTTTGGAAACGCGATCGTCGGCACCTTCTTCATCGTCGGCATCGCCACCCTGCTCAGCGTGCCGGTCGGGATCCTGAGCGCCGTCCACCTCGCCCAGGCCAGCGAGGAGAACCGGCTCGCGAGCGCGGTGCGCTTCGCGGGGAAGGTGTTGACCGGCTTCCCCTCGATCCTGGCGGGGGTATTCGCCTACGGGGCGTTGGTGCTCTCCACCGGGACCTTCTCCCCGCTCGCGGGCGGGGTGGCGCTCTTCATCCTCATGCTCCCCACGGTGATGCTCACGGCCGAGGACGCGATCCGCGCCGTGCCGGCCAAGATGAAGGAGGCGGCCATCGGGATGGGAGCCACCTCCGCCCAGACCACCTGGATGGTCCTCCTCCCCACGGCGCTGCCGGGCCTCCTCACCGGGGTGATGCTGGCCGTGGCGCGAGCCGCCGGGGAGACCGCCCCCCTGCTCTTCACGGCGCTCTTCAGCAACTACTGGCTCGTGTCACACGGCCAGTGGAATCTGATGAAGCCCACCGCCTCGCTGGCGGTGCTCATCTACAACTTCGCCGGCATGCCCTTCGACAACCAGGTGGAGCTCGCGTGGGCCGCGGCGCTCGTGCTCGTGCTCTTGGTTCTCGCAGCCAACATCGCCGGGCGCGCCCTCTCCCGTGGGCAAGTCAGGTACTAGGAGGAAGACGACCATGAGCACTTCCGGCAAGAACGGGAACGGTGCGGCGGCTCTCCAGGCCGGGGCCGACGTGGTGATCGACTGCAACATCCGCCAGCTCTACTACGGCGACTTCCTGGCGGTCCGGGACACCGCCATCCCGGTGAAGAGGAACACCATCACCGCCTTCATCGGCCCCTCCGGCTGCGGCAAGAGCACGGTCCTGCGCTGTCTCAACCGCATGAACGATCTCGTGCGCGGGTTCCGCTTCGACGGGCACGTCCACTTCCGGGGGAGGGACATCTATGCGCCCTCGATCGATCCGGTGGCTGTGCGCCGGTACATCGGGATGGTGTTCCAGCAGCCCAACCCCTTCGCCACGAGCATCTTCAACAACGTCGCCTTCGGGCTCCGCCTGAACCGCTATCGGGGGAGCCTCGGCGAGCGGGTCGAGAGGGCTCTCCGAGGGGCGGCGCTCTGGGACGAGGTGAAGGACAAGCTCGACAGCAGCGGTCTCGCCCTCTCTGGTGGTCAACAGCAACGGCTCTGCATCGCCCGGGCGATCGCCACCGAGCCCGAGGTGCTGCTCATGGACGAGCCCTGCTCCGCGCTCGACCCCATCGCGACGCGCAAGATCGAGGAGCTCATGCTCGAGCTGAAGAGCCGGTACACCATCGCCATCGTGACCCACAACCTGCAGCAAGCGATGCGAGTCGCCGACCGGACCGGGTTCCTCTACGTGGACTCGAGCAAAGGCGGCCGGACCGGCTACCTGGTCGAGTTCGGCGAGTCGAAGCAAGTTTTCGGGGCTCCCCGCGAGGAGCACACGAGAGAGTACATCAGCGGCCAGTTCAGCTAACGCTCCGGAGGACCGGCCCATGGCGTCCCTCTCGGCCTCGCGCGCCCGGTGGCTCTGCGGGATGGCGCTCCCCGTCCTGCTGGCGACGGCGCCCTGGGCGGCTGCGCCGGCAGCCGGGCAGCCTCAGAGCAACGTCCGGCTCGTGGGCGCGGGGGCGACCTTCCCCGCCGTGCTCTACCAGCGGTGGTTCGAGCTCTATGAGGCGGATCACCCGGGCACCGTCATCGCCTACGACGCGGTCGGGAGCGGGGAAGGACTGCGACGTTTCGCCGACCGCGGGGTGAAGGAGGAAGAGCGCGTCGACTTCGCCGCCTCGGAGAGGCCGACCCCCGATCCCCGGGGCCGCTCGGCAGGCGCGCTCACGATCCCCATGACGGCCGGGGGAGTGGTGCTGGCCTATAACCTCCCGGGCTTCGAGGGCGAGCTCCGCCTCTCGCGCGAGGCATACGCCGGGATCTTTCTCGGGACGGTGAAGAGCTGGGACGATTCCGTCATCGCCAGGGCCAACCCCGGGGCGAGACTCCCCAGGCTCACCATCGCTCCAGTCGTTCGCCAGGATGCGAGCGGCACGACCTTCGTCTTCACGAGCAACCTCTCCGCCGTCAGCGAGACCTGGGCCAGCCGTCACGGAGCCGACACCCTCGTCGGCTGGCCGGGCACCGCCATGCGCGCTTCCGGCAACGAGGGCGTCGCCGGCCGGATCAAGCTCGCCCAGGGATCGATCGGCTACGTCGGATACGAGTACGCCCGAAAGCTCGGGCTCAAGGTCGCGACCCTCGAGAACCGGGACGGTCACTGGGTCAGGCCGGAAGCGGCGACGTTCCAGGCCGGTCTGGCCGCGGCCCCCCTGCCCGAGGATCTCCGCGCCCAGGTGGTCGATCCCACCGGACCCGACGCCTATCCCATCGTCACGTTCAGCTGGGTGCTTCTCTATCGAAGCTATCCCGATCCCGGGAAGGCGACCGCACTCCGGGATCTCTTCCGCTGGTGCCTCACGAACGGCCAGCGCACCGCCCCGGAGATGGGCTACGTCGAGCTGCCGCCGAGCGTCGTGACGCGCGCCCTCGCCGCGGTGGAGAGCGTAGCCCCCGCGGGGTGAATCCTCCCGGGCGCGGCCCTCGCCCGCCGACCCTCGCCTTGCGGTGGTCCCAGAGGCCGAGCGGGCCACAGGGAAGGACTGCCCGAGGCCACCACCGCTCGGGCATGCTCGACCTTTGTGAGGAGTAAGGGGAGGTCCCTCCGAGAACGGCCAAGGTACACCGGAGCCGAAAACCCTTTGTCTTGCGCCCCTGACGGGGCAGTCGAGATCGTCGGCGGTCGCACCGCGCTTCAAGGTAGGGTCGAGCGATGCCCGTGAAGCTCTACCTGGAGGACTCCTACCTGCGCACATTCGATGGCGAGGTGGCGGCGGCCGGCGACGGGTGGTGCGCGCTCTCCCGCACGGCCTTCTACCCGGGCGGCGGGGGACAGCCCGAAGACCGGGGGCAGCTGGAGGCCGGGGGAGAGGCGCTGGCTGTGAATGGGGTTCGGGAGGATGAGGCAGGCGAGGTCTGGCACCACGTCGGGCGCGACCTCGCGCCCGGGACCCCGGTGCACGGCGCGATCGACTGGCCCTGGCGCTACGCGCTCATGCGGGCCCACGCCCTCATGCACGTCGTGAACACGGTGGCACGCGACTGGCTCGGGGGCGCCATCACCGGGGTACAGCTCGGACCGGAGCGGTCACGGATCGACTTCAGGCTGCCCCGCTTCGCGCGCGAGCTCATCCCCGAACTGGAGGAGCGCGTCAATGCGGTGCTCGTGCGGAGGTTGCCCATCGCGTCGAGCACCGTCTCCGAGGAGGAGTTCCTGGGGCGGCCGGAGCTGGTGCGGACCGCGGAGGTGAGGCCCCCGGTGGTGGGGGGGCGGGTGAGGGTGGTCGAGATCCGCGGTTTCGACGCACAGGCTTGCGGCGGGACCCACGTCCACACCACCGGCGAGGTGGGCCGCGCACGGGTGGTGAAGTTCGACAACAAGGGGAGGGACAACAAGCGGTTCTACTGGGAGCTCGATGCCCCGCTCGAGTGAAGCGTCGGCCCGGGCGCCTCGCCCTCGCGGATGATATGAAGAAGGTGCCCGGGCACCGGACCTTCCATGGACGCCACCGGTTCACCGTCCCTGCGAGAAGCGAACCTCGACAAGCTACGGGGCCCTCCCTTCGACGTGCTCGTGCTCGGGGGCGGCATCAACGGTGCAGCGACCGCCGCCGCGCTCTCGGCCCGGGGCGCCCGGGTGGCGCTCCTCGAGCGGCGCGACTTCGGCTCGGCCACCTCCCAGGAGTCCTCCAACCTCGTCTGGGGAGGGATCAAGTACCTCGAGACCTATGAGCTCGGGCTCGTGCGGAAGCTCTGCAAGGCCCGCAATGAGCTCCTGCGCGCCTTCCCCTCCTCCGTGGAGGAGATCCGGTTCTACGCCTCGCACCCGCGCGAGTTCCGGCACGGGAAGCGGATCCTCATCCTCGGCACCTGGCTCTACTGGGCCCTGGGAAGCTTCTTCACCCGGCCACCCCGGGCCCTGTCCTTGCGCACCATGGAGCGGGAGGAGCCGGTCCTCTCCCTCGAGGGGTTGGACGGCGGCTTCGAGTACTCCGATGCGTTCCTGCCCGACGGCGACGCCCGGTTCGTGTGGGGGCTCCTAAGGTCCGCGCTCGACCACGGGTGCGCGGCGGCGAACTACCTCGAGGCGCTCGGGTCGCACCGCGAGGGCGACTACTGGATGACGAGGGCTCGGGATGTGGTCGGCGGGCGGGAGCTGGCGATCCGTTCCGCGTTGCTCGTCAACGCCTGTGGTCCGTTCGCGGACGCCGTCAACGCCGCGAACGGGATCTCCACTGCCCACCGGCATGTGCTGTCGAAGGGCATCCACCTGCTCGTTGACCGGATCACCTCCCACCGGCGTGTGCTGACATTCTTCGCCGACGACGGCAGACTGTTCTTCGCCATCCCGGCCGGCTCGCGGACCTGCATCGGAACCACCGACACGTCCGTGGATCGACCGGAGGTAGGGGTGACCCCCGAGGACCGACGGTTCGTCCTCGACAACATCAACAAGCGGCTGCGTCTTGCGCGGCCCCTCGAGGAGCAGGACATCGTGGCGGAGCGCTGCGGCGTCCGTCCGCTCGCGGTGGACGCGAACGGGGCGGACGGGCGCGACTGGATGCAGCTTTCCCGCCGGAGCGTGGTCGAGACCGACGCCGAGGCCCGCCACGTCACCATCTTCGGCGGGAAGCTGACCGATTGCGTGAACGTAGGGGAGCGGCTCTGCGCGGAGGCGCGGCGCCTCGGCGTCGAGTTACCCTGGCCGCACCGGGTCTGGTACGGCGAGCCCCACGCCACCGTTCGGGACGATTTCCTACACCAGGCACGTCTCCTCGGGCTGGACGGCCTCGTGGGAGCCGATCTCCCGGAGCGCCCTTCGGAGCGGCTGTGGCGCAGCTACGGCGCCGAGGCGCTCGTCATGCTCGAGGCGGTGCGGCAGGACCCCCGCGGCGCCGCGGTCCTCTTGGAGCCGACCGGGACCCTCCGCTGCGAGGTGGAGTCCGCCGCGCGCCGCGAGATGGTCGTCACCCTCGAGGACTTCCTGCGCCGCCGCACCGGGATCGCCCAACAAGTGCGGCGCGAGGAACTCCGGAAGTTGCCGGGACTTCGCGAGGTGAGCCGAATCCTGTTCGGCGAGGCCGGGCCGGCACGGGTTTGCGAGTACTTCGGGGACCGGGAGGATCCGGACGGACTCGACCCCGAGCACATCCGGCTGGCCGCACGGACTTCGAGCTAGCTCACCCAGGCCCCTGTGAGCTGACGCTAGCCATCCCTGCCCAACCCTCCATGCGGATGGTGGTTCAACATGTTGGCGGCCCCGATTGGGTCTATTTAACAATCTAACCGCGGGAATCGGCTGAACTCGCGCGTATATCAACAGTGTACGATTATCGAAACGTTGACTATCGATGTCGGGTTCGCCTACCATCCTCCGCTGCCAGCCGGACAACGTTGGGCGCTCGAAGTGGACGCTTCGTGAACGGGAGACGATGGCATGCACGCGTTCTCGTTCCGGGGAGACGCTGGGGCAAGAGCAGGTGTTCTGGGGACGCTCGCTGACCGGGCGCTCGGGCGTCACCGGGGGCTCTTCGCCGCGGTGGCGGGGCTCGGGCTCGCGGCGCTGGCGGTCTACGCCGGAACGGGCGTCAACTTCTTCAAGGCCTCGAACCTCCTCAACGTCGCCCGCGGCTTCTCGATGCTGGCCGTGGCCGGGATCGGCCAGACGGTCGTCATCGTGGGGGGCGGGCTCGATCTCTCGGTCGCCGAGGTCGTGTCGACCTCCAACGTCATCGCGGCGACGTTCATGGCCGGGCACGACGGCCTGTTCCTCCCGGTGACGCTTCTGGCCCTCGGATTCGGGGCAGCCGTCGGGATCCTGAACTCGCTGCTCGTCACCAAGCGGAACGTCCCCCCCTTCGTGGCCACCCTGGGCACCTCGATCGTACTCCGCGGCGCGCGGCTCATGTGGACCCAGGGTCTGCCCCAGGGCCGCATCCCCGCGAACCTCAAGGCGCTCGGGACGGGCACGACCCTGGGGGTGCCCAACCTGTTCTTCGTGTTCCTCGCCTTCGCGCTGGCCCTCGTGGTCGTGCTCGGTCACACCGGGTACGGCCGGCGCCTGTACGCCGTGGGCACGAACCCCAAGGTGGCGATCCTGAGCGGGATCCGGGCCGACCGGGTGGTCATCCTGAGCTACGTCGTGTGCGCCGTCAGCGCGGCACTGGTGGGGGTGCTGCTGGGGGGGTACACCGGGATGTCCGACCAGAAGATCGGCGAGGGATACGAGCTCGACTCGATCGCGGTCTCGGTGCTGGGGGGAGCCGCCATCGGCGGAGGGTCGGGCGGAGTCGCCGGGACCGTGCTCGGAACCATCATCATCCTAGTGCTGACCAACCTGTCTCTGCTCATGGGGTTTCCCATCCAGAGCCAGATGGTGATCAAGGGCGCGGTGATCGTGCTGGCGCTGTGGATCAACGCGCAACGCGGGAAGTGAGCGAGGAGAGAAGAGGCGGCACCCCGCGGTCCCGTGGCCGGCGGGGAACTTCGAAGGAGGAAGACGATGGCAAGGTGTTTCCGGTGGTCCCTGGCGGTGCTAGTGGTTTCGACGGCGCTCGGCTCGAGCGCGCTCGCCGCTCCGAAGAAGGACGGCATCGTGATCGGCTTCAGCAACGCGGGGATGGGCGATTCGTGGAGGCAGTTCTTGGTCGCGAACTTCAACGCCGAGGTGGCCAAGCACCCGGAGGTCAAGCAGGCCTACATCACCCAGGCGGACGAGAAGCCGGAGAAGCAACTCGCCGACATCGACGACCTGTTGGTCAAGAAGGTCGACCTCCTGATCGTCTATCCCACGGTCGCCGACGCCATCATCCCGGCTATCGAGAAGGTGTATGACCGCGGGATCCCGGTCGTCGTCTTCGGCGGCAACATCGCCACCGACAAGCTCACCGTCCTCGTGACCGAGGACCTGATTCAGTTCGGGCGCGCCCAGGCGAAGTGGCTGGCGGAGGAGCTGAAGGGCAAGGGCAACATCGTCATGATGTCGGGCATCGCCGGCAATACCACCGCCGAGGACCGCCTGACGGGCGCCCGCGAGGTGTTCAAGCAGTACCCCGGCATCAAGGTCCTCGATCACCAGTACTGCGACTGGTCCCCCCCCAAGGCCAAGTCCATCATGGAGGCCATGATCCAGGCCTTCCCCCAGATCGACGGCATCTGGGCCGACTCGGGCCTCATGTCCTGGCCAGCGTTGCAGGCGCTGCAGGAGGCGAAGCGACCGCTCGTCCCCTCTACCGGCGACCAGCTGAACGGGTACACCAAGTTCCTCGTGGCGAACAAGCTGCGGGGCTACGCCTACCCCATGACCACCCAGCTCTCCGCCGAGGCGGTCCGCCAGGGCCTCAAGGCGGTCAAGGGAGAGAAGGTCGAGAAGAAGGTCACGATCAAGATCGACGGCTACGGGCCGGACAAGATCCAGCAGCTCACCAAGCCCGACCTGTCGGACTGGTGGTGGATCGGCGACGACCAGATGCCGGCCAAGTTCCTGCCCAAGCTGTAGCCCGAAGGGCGCCCGGCGGGGACTCCCGCCGGGCGCTTCGCCCGCGGAGGGACGGCATGGAGGCATCCACGGTGCTGCGGCTCGAGGGGATCCGGAAAGGCTTCCCCGGCGTCAAGGCGCTCGACGGAGTGAGCCTCGAGTTCAACAGCGGTGAGGTCCATGCCCTGGTGGGGGAGAACGGGGCGGGAAAGTCCACCCTCATGAAGATCCTCTCCGGCGTCTACCAGGCCGACGAGGGCCGGATCTTCTTGAACGGCGCCCGGGTGGCCTTTCACAGCCCGCACCAGGCCCAGCTCGCCGGCATCTCCATCATCTTCCAGGAGTTCAGCCTCATCCGCGGCTTCGACGTGGCCGAGAACGTTTTCCTCAATCGCGAGCCGACCCACCTCTTCGGTCACCTGGACCGGCGGGCAGCCCGCGAGCGAACGCGGGCGCTCCTCAAGGAGATCGACATCGAGCTCGACGTGGACAAGAAGGTGGGGGACCTCACCGTGGTAGAGCAGCAGGTGGTCGAGATCGTGAAGGCGCTCTCGGTCACCGCCTCGGTGCTCATCATGGACGAGCCGTCGGCAGCCCTCACCGACAAGGAGCTCAAGAAGCTGTTCGAGATCATCCGGACCCTGAAGGCCCGCGGGGTGACGGTGATCTACATCTCGCACATGCTCGACGAGATCTTCGAGATCGCCGACCGCGTGACGGTTCTCAAGGACGGGCGGGTGGTGGGGACCCGGGCGGCGGCCGAGCTCACCAAGGACGAGCTGGTGCGGATGATGGTGGGCCGCTCCATCGAGGACTACTACCCGCCCCTCGCCCCAGACCGCGGCGCGCCGGTGCTCGAGGTGCGCGGGCTCGCGAAGCGCGGCCAGCTCTGGGACATCAGCTTCGATCTTCACGCGGGAGAGATCGTCGGGGTCGCCGGGATGGTGGGTTCGGGTCGGAACCTCCTGGCGCGGTGTCTGCTCGGCCTGGAGCGGTTCGACGAGGGCGACCTCAAGGTCCACGGGCGTCGCTACGCGCCGCGCGGTTTCGACGAGGCGATGGCCGCCGGGATCGGCTACATCGCCGACGACCGCAAGGCGCTCGGGATCCTGGGCCCCATGTCGGTCAAGGAGAACACGACCATCGCGAAGCTGCCCGCTTACCTCTCCTTCGGGTTCTTGCGACATGGCCGCGAGGCCAGCGACACCCGCAGGCAGGTCGAGCGGCTCGGGGTCCGGACGACGGGGATCGGCCAGGCGGTGGAGACCCTGAGCGGGGGGAACCAGCAGAAGGTGCTGCTCGCCCGCTGGCTGCTCTGCGAGCCGGAGGTGTTCCTCATCTCCGAGCCCACCCGGGGGATCGACGTCGGCGCCAAGGCCGAGATCTACCGCATCATGCGCGAGGCGACCGCCACCGGGAAGGCCATCCTCATGATCTCCTCGGAGCTGACCGAGGTGATCGGGATGTCCGACCGCATCCTGGTCATGCATGCGGGGCGGATCCAGGGAACGCTCGAGCAGCGCGGACGCAAGGCCTCCGAGGAGGAGATCATGTCCCTGGCGGTCGGGCACGTGTACTCGATCCGGGAAGGAGCCGAGGACCATGGCGGCTGAGTCGGCGGTCTCCGCCGCGCGCCCGGGGCGCCTGCAGGTGCTCGCCGACCCGGCGGTGCTGGTCTGGGTCATCCTGGCCGTCCTGGTCCTCTGCTGCGCCTTGGCCTCGCCGCTCTTCCTCGAGCCGGAGAACCTGCGCAACGTCTTCCTCGTCCAGTCCACCGGTCTCGGGCTGGCCACGCTCGCCCAGGCCATCGTGGTCCTCTCCGGTGGGATCGACCTCTCGATCGGCGCGGTGATCTCCCTCCTCACCTCGCTGGCGGCCGGGCTCTACCGCGGCCACCCCGGCCTGCACCCGCTTCTGGTGGTCCTCTACCTGGTCGCCCTGGGAGCGGCCACCGGGGCCCTGAACGGCTTCGTGGTGGTGCGGATGAAGGTGACGCCCTTCATGGCCACGCTCGCGACCATGTCCCTCTTCCAAGGCGCGGTGCTCTTCTATGCGCCCCGGACCATCGGAGGGATTCCCCGCACCTACCGCTTCCTCTCCGACGGCCTCGTGGGCGGTGTTCCCTTCAGCATCGTCCTGTTCGGCGCCGTGCTCGCCGCCTGCCACACGCTCCTGCGGAAGAACCGGCTGGGGCGGCATATCTACGCCGTGGGCGCAGATCCCTACGTCGCCGGGATCTCAGGGATCCCGGTCCGACGGACCCGCTTCTTCGCCTACCTCATCGCCGGGGTGCTCGTGGGGATCGCCGCCGCGTTCATGACCGCCCGGATGGGCGGGGGCGGGCCCAAGGTGGGGGTGGGGTACGAGCTGGACTCGATCACCGCCGTGGTCATCGGTGGGGTGAGCCTGGCGGGCGGGGCGGGGAGCCTCGTCGGCACCTTCGCCGGGGTCCTCATCATCGGGGTCTTCTACAATCTCATGAACCTCTTGAGCGTCAACGCCTACCTGCAGATCGTGCTCAAGGGGCTGGTGTTGGTGCTGGCTGTGTCCTTCTACGCGAAAAGGAGAGTGTGAGATGGCCATCGAATGGCTGGCGAAGCCAATCCGCATCGGTCGCAAGACCGCGCCAAACCGAATCGTGTACCAGCCCACCGAGGCCAACAACTGCGATACGGACGGCACCCCGACCTCCTGGACCGTCAAGAAGTACACCGCGCTGGCGCGCGGCCGGCCCGGGATCATCCACATCGAGTCGACCGACGTCACCCACCGCACCCAGGCTCGCTCCAACAGGTTGTCGATCCTGGATCACAACATGGCCGGGCTGGAGATGCTGGTGCGCGAGATCCGCAAGATCAACTCCGAGGCCCCCATCCTCTTCCAGCTCAGCCACGCGGGCCGGCTGAGCGACCCAGCCTTCCGGCCCCCCATGTTCGTGTACCGACCGGTGGGCACCGACGTTCCCATCATGACCATCGCGGACATCGAGGCCACCCGGGAGGAGTTCGTGGCCGCGGCCAAGCGGGCCTGGAAGGTGGGGGCGGACGGGGTCGACTTCAAACAGGCCCACAGCTTCATCGGGGACGACTTCCTCCACCCCGCGAACACCCGGCCCGATCGCTACGGGGGCAGCTGGGAGAACCGGACCCGCTTCTTCCACGAGACCCTGGCCCGTATGCGCGAAGAGATCCCCGACCCGGGCTTCCTCATCGGCTCGCGGATCACGCCCTACGAAGGGCTGCCCGGGGCGTTCGGGACCTCCGGGCCGGAGGACGTGATCGAGGATCTGAGCGAGCCCATCGCCTTCGCCAAGCTGATGGAGAAGTCGGGAATCGACTTCATCAACGTCTCGGCCGGGTCCGCGGCGGGCAACCTCGAGCTCCTCATGCCCACCATGGCCTATCCCGAGGGTGTCTACCGCCACTTCGGCTGGACCCGGATCATCAAGGGCGCCGTCAAGATCCCGGTGATTGGTTCGGGGTACAGCCGGCTCAAGAACGGGGACGACTCCTTGCACGTGGCCGACCGGACGCAGACGAGCTTCGTGTACTGGGCGGAACGAAACGTTCGCGACGGGCACACCGACCTGGTGGGGGTGGGGCGGCAGTCGATCGCCGATCCGGAGTTCGCCCGCAAGGTCCTGGAGGGACGGCTCGGGGACGTGAACTGGTGCACCACCTGCCAGGAGTGCACCACCCTGCTCGGGTCGAACAAGCGCGTGGGCTGCACACAGTACGACAAGGAGTACAAGGCCCTGCTACCGAAAGCCACGGGCGGATAGGAGCGCTCTCGCGGTCCGGGAGAGGCCTTGCGATCGGCGATGTCCCGAGGGCCGGCGCTAGACTACCTCGACGCCCAGTTCAAAGGCGGCGGCCGCCAGGCCGAGCTCCAGGCGCCGATCGCCGGTGGTGAAGATCTGGTGGTGCGAATAGAGACGGTCCATCAGGGCATACCCGTCGCGAACCTTGACGATCCCGCCGTTCAGGCAGTCGGAGCCCGGATAGCCGGCGTAGCCCTCCAGCATCGCCGGGATGATCTGCAGCCGCTCGAGCTTGGGGTCGAGCTTGGACATCGTGACCGGACCCACGGGGAGGCGGGCGTCGATGGCGGTGGCCTGCTCGTCGACGATGGCGAGCACCTTGGGCCGCAACTTCCACTCCGTCGACATCCGCCGCGGCAGGAGCCCGAAGTAGCCGCAGTGCGCCACCAGGGCGTGGTGCTCGGGCTCGGGGATCTGGGGGAAGGTGGAGATCCTCTCGTGCTTCAGGGCCGCCATCCCCATGAGGAACGGGTAGACGTTGCTCATCATCACGTCGCCGTGCAGCGACTCGCGGACGATGTACTCCGTGAGGAGCGACATGGTGTCGGCCTCGCAGGCCCAGAGGAGGCCGGTGTCCTCGTAGAGCCAGTTCCAGGCCAGGCAGGGCGTGGTGTTCGAGTGGAACGACTCGTTCAGGCAGTTGAGGCCGGCCCCGGCCACCGCGCCCTGGCCGGCGAGCTCGGCTCGGAGAGCGAGGTAGAGCTTGGCCGCGGCGCGGAGCGCCGGGGAGGAGGCGTCGGTGGGGAAGGGGCGAGCGCGCAGGACCTCGTCGGCGGCGCCGTCGGGGAGGGCCTTCGCGGCGGCGCCGAGCGCCTTGAAGCTCCGCTTCTCGATACGCACCCCGAACTTCGAACGCATGCGCTCGCTGCAGAGCGCTTCCCACCAGTAGAAGCGCTTGAAGATCGAGGCCTGCATCCCTTCGCCGGGATCGTCCTGGTAGACGAGGAAGGTCGACCCGCGCAACCGGCGCCGCGCGGCCAGCGAGCGACAGATCACCTTGGCCTGGTCGAGGGTGTAGGGGGTGAACACCCGTGCCCCCTCCGCCTTGAGGAGGCTCACGATCTCCCAGTCCCACATCGCCACCGTCCCAAACTCCGAGGTCATGACGAGGAAGGGGAGCGGGAGGGCGAGGAGCTGGGGGAGCTGCTTGAACGCGTCGCCGATGAGCTGCGGGAAGAGGACCGCGTCCGCATCGGGAAGGGTCGCGCCCACCGGGATGGGCGGCAGGATCTCGGCCTCCCCCGCGAGCAGCGTCGAAAGGCCGGCCAGCTGCGAGCGGAAGTCATCATCCATGCCAGACTGGAAGAAGACGGGTGCGAGTCGCGCCTTCATGCTGCCTCCGTTGAGGGCTCGCTTCTTTCCTCAGAACCTTCTCATGAATCGTGGCATTATACAATCGTCTGATGTTGATTTACTGCCGTTTGGCGCGTAGGGTGCACCTCGGCCCCTTGTGGACGGGCCGCACTGGAGGACTCCGGGGCGCCGGGGGCTCATCCGCAAGCGATCACGTGAGAGGAGGACCGCAATGAAGGTCGGCATCGACAGCTACTGTTACCACCGGATGTTCGGCGAGGTGTACTCGGACCAGAAGAAGCCCGCGCGCAGCCTCACGCTCGAGCAGTTCATCGACCGGGCCAAGGAACTCGGCGTCGACGGCGTCTCGCTCGAGTCCTGCTTCATTCCTCGGTTCGACGCCTCGTACCTCTCCGAGGTGAAGGGGCGTCTCGACGCCGCCAAGCTCGATCGCGTGTTCGCCTGGGGGCACCCCGACGGACTCGAGGGCGGGCGGAACGAGAAGGCCTTCGACGAGATGATGAAGTCGATGGAGTACGCCAAGGCCATCGGCGCGGACGTCATGCGGGTGGTGGGAGCGAGCCTCGAGTTCCGTAACGAGCCTCACGGCCCGATGCTCGAGAAGCTGACCCGGATGTTCCGGACGGCGGCCAAGCAGGCGGAGAAGCTCGGCATCAAGCTCGCCGACGAGAACCACATCGACTTCAACTCCGACGAGATGCTGCAGCTCATCCAGAGCGTCGGCTCCCCCAACTTCGGAATCAACTTCGACACCGGCAACTTCATGCGGGTCCAAGACGATCCGGTCGAGGGGATGAAGAAGCTCGCCAAGTACACCTTCGCCACCCACGTGAAGGACCTGAAGCCGATGAAGGGCGTCTCGGTGAAGAACTGGCACTTCTTCGCCTGCACCCCCACCGGCGACGGCTACGTCGACAACCTGGCCCTGGCGAAGCTCCTCAAAGAGGCCGGCTACAAGGGCTTCTTGGCGATGGAGATCGACTTCCTCCACCCGGACTACGGTGACGACGAGGACGCGGCGGTGGTGAAGAGCGTCCAGGAGCTGAAGCGGATCGCCCGGGCCGTGGCCTAGGGCGAGGGAGGACTTCAAAATGAAGAAGCTCAACGTGGCCCTCATCGGCCACAACTTCATGGGGAAGGCGCACAGCAACGCCTGGCGGCAGGCGAAGTACTTCTTCGACGTCGCCGCCGAGCCGGTGCTGAAGGTGGCCTGCGGCCGCAACGAGGCCTCTCTGAAGGAGTTCGCGGCGCGCTGGGGGTGGGAGCGGACCGAGACCGACTGGAAGAAGGCGGTCCACAGCGCCGACGTCGACATCGTCGACGTCTCCACCCCGACCTATCTCCACCATCCGATCGTCCTCGAGGCGGCGAAGGCCGGAAAGCACATCTTCTGCGAGAAGCCGGTCGCGCTCACCTATCCCCAGGCGCGGGAGATGTACGAGGCGGCCGAGAAGGCGGGGGTGAAGCACTTCCTCAACCACAACTACCGGCGGGTCCCGGCGGTGCGCCTCGCCCGGCGGCTCATCGACGAGGGCAGGGTGGGCCGCATCTTCCACTGGCGCGGCACCTACCTCCAGTCCTGGATCGTGGACCCGAGCTTCCCGCTCACCTGGCACCTCCAGAGGGAGACGGCCGGGTACGGGCCCCACGCCGACCTGGGATCCCACAGCGTCGACCTGGCCCGATTCCTCGTGGGAGAGATCCGGTCGGTCACCGGCATGACCAGCCACTTCATCGCCGAGCGGCCCCTCCCCGGCGCGGCCGCCGGCACCTTTACCGCGAAGGCCGGGGAGGCCGCCGGCCGGGGCAAGGTCACGGTCGAGGACGCCTCGTTCATGGTGGCCGAGTTCGCGAACGGCGCGCTGGGGTCCTTCGAGGTCACCCGGTTCGCGCCCGGGCGGAAGAACTACAACGTGTTCGAGATCTACGGCGACAAGGGGAGCCTCCTCTTCGACTTCGAGCGGATGAACGAGCTCCAGTTCTTCTCCGCCGCCGATCCCGAGTACGCGCAGGGCTTCCGGACGATCCTCGCCACCGAGGCGGTGCACGACTACATCGCGAACTGGTGGCCGCCGGGCCACACCATCGGTTACGAGCACGAGTTCGTGCACGGCGTGGTCGATTTCCTCGACGCCATCGTGAACGGGAAGAAGATCGAGCCGAACCTCTACGACGGCATGAAGTGCGCCGAGGTGCTCGACGCGGGAATCCGCTCCGCCGCCACCGGCGCCCGGGTGACCATCGGCTGACCTTTGGGCTCGGGCGGCGGAGGAGCGCTCCGCCGCCCGAGCGCGGCTCGCACCGGTCGGCCGGAGGCGATTTCGATGCGACGATATATCGATATGGATCGACAGTTTTCTCTTTACAAACGACAGTAACGCGATAGCATCGTTCGACGATGAGTACCAGACCTCTCGGGATCGCCGTCATCGGCTCGGGGCGCGCGGGGATGATCCACGCCCGGAACTTCGCGGGCGGGCTCGAGGGCGCCCGGCTCGTCGCCATGGTCGACCCGGTCCCCACCGCCCGGGAGGCCGCCCTCCGGGAACTCGGGCTCTCCAAGGGGTTTGCCGACTACCGGCAGGCGCTCTCCGATCCGGGCGTGGACGCGGTCGTGGTGGTGACGCCGACCGCGTTCCACGAGGGGATCGTGGTCGCCGCCGCCGAGGCGGGCAAGCACGTCCTGTGCGAGAAGCCGATGGCCATGACCGTGGAGGAGTGCCGCGCCATGATCGCCGCCTGCGATCGGGCCCGGGTGAAGCTGCAGCTCGGCTTCATGCGGCGCTACCATCGGGACTTCCTCGCGGCCAAGGGAGCGATCGAGGCGGGCGCCATCGGGGAACCGGTCCTCGTGAAGTCGCTCACCCGAGGCCCGAGCGTTCCCCAGCCCTGGATGTACGACATCGCCAAGAGCAACGGCCCACTCGCCGAAGTGAACAGCCACGACATCGATGCGCTCCGCTGGTTCGCCGGGGACGACTTCGCCGAGGTCTACGCGGTGGCGGGCAACTACCGGTGCCCGGAGGCGCGGGCCGAGCACCCCGATTTCTACGACACCGTCGCCATGACGGTGCGCTTCCGCCGGGGGGCGGCGGGGATGATCGACGGCGCCCAGGGGGTGGGGTACGCCTACGACGCCCGGCTCGAGGTGCTGGGGACTAAGGGGGTGGTCCTCGTCGGGACGCTGCAGAGCTCGAGCGTCCTGGTGTGCGGGGCCGACTCGAGGATCGTCACGCCCGCGGTGCGGAGTTGGCGCGACCTCTTCGCCGACGCGTACCACGAGGAGGACCGGGCCTTCGTCCGCTGCGTCCTCGAGGACCTGCCCCCCAGCCCCTCGGGGCGAGACGGGCTCGAGGCGGTCAAGGCGGTGAACGCCGGCAATCGCTCCATCGAGACCGGTGCCCCCGTGAAGCTTGCAGAGGAGGCCGTCCCATGAGAGCGGTGAGGCTAGCAGGCAAGAACGATCTCCGGGTGCTGTCGGTGCCCGACCCCGCCGTGGGCCCGGGCGAGGTCCTGGTCCGGGTGCGTGCGGCCATGATCTGCGGCACCGACGTTCGGATGCTCCGGAACGGCGCCAAGGTCCTCCCCATCACCCTCGGCCACGAACTCGCCGGCGTGATCGAGGAGATAGGGCCGGCGGTGCAAGGCTACCGGCGCGGCCAGGCGGTGGCGGTCGCGCCCAACTACGGCTGCGGCGCGTGCGACCAGTGCGTGGCCGGGCGAACCCAGCACTGTGCCGAGCTGAAGGCGATCGGGATCCACGTGGACGGCGGATTCGCCGAGCTGGTGCGGGTCCCGGCGGCGGCGGTGGCTCAGGGGAACGTCTGCCCGGTCCCGGAGGGCCTCTCCTTCGCCGAGGCGGCGCTGGCCGAGCCGCTCTCCTGCGTGTACGCCTCGTTCGAGCGGGCACGGCTCGTCCCCGGCGAGTCGGTGCTCGTCATCGGGGCGGGCCCCATCGGCCTCCTCCACGCCAAGCTCTACCGGATGGCCGGGGCGGGCCTGGTCATGATCCACGACCTGAACGAGGCGCGGCTCGCGGTCTGCGCCAAGGACGACCCATCCTTCGTGACCCTGGGCCCCGATCGGGTGAAGGAGCGGGTGGCGGAGCTCACGGGCGGCCGGGGAGCCGATGTCGTCGTCACCGCAGCCTCGAGCCCGGCCACCCAGCAGCTGGCCTTCGCCGTCCCCGCCCTCGACGCCCGGGTGATCTTCTTCGGCGGCCTGCCCGCCGGCCAAGAGGTGGTTCCGCTCGACACCAACGTCATTCACTACAAGCAGATCACGGTGACTGGCACGACCCGCCAGAGCCTTTCGCAGTACCGGCAATGCCTCCGCATGCTGGGGAGCGGCCGGCTCAAGGTGGCGGGCGTCGTCACCGGAACCCATCCGCTCGAGGCCGCCCAAGACGCCTTCGCCGCCGCCGCGCGCGGCGAGGGGCTCAAATCCGGCTTCGTGCTGGCGTGAGGGGACCATGGCAGAGAGCTGCGTCATCGGGGTGGACATCGGCACGCAGGGGACCCGCGCCGCGCTCCACGGACTGGACGGCGCGCTCCTTTCCGAGGCGGACGAGGCCTCGAACCTCGTAAGACCGGGTCCGGGGATGGTGGAGGAGGATCCGGAGCGGCAGTTCGGGTCGGCCTGCCGCACCATCCGCGCCTGCCTGGAGAAGGCGGGGGTCGATCCCGCCCGGGTGGCGGCGGTCGCCATCGACGGGCAGATGGCGGGCATCATCGGCGTGGGGGAGGACGGCCGCGCCGTCACTCCCTACGACTCGTGGCTCGACACCCGCTGCGCCCCCTGCATCGACGAGATGCAGCGCCGGGCCGGGGCGGTGATCCTCTCCCGCACCGGCAACGTCCCGAGCATCAACCACGGCCCGAAGATCCTCTGGTGGCTCTCGGAGCGGCCCGAGGTCTACGCCCGGGTGGAGGCCTTCGTGCAGCCGGGGGGGTACGCGGCCATGCGCCTGTGCGGCCTCTCGGGCGGGGAGGCCTTCATCGACGACACCTACCTCCACTTCTCGGGCTTCGCCCGGAACCAGCTTCGGCGCTGGGACCACGACCTGTGCGCCGAGTTCGAGGTGGACGTCAACAAGCTCCCGCGCATCGCCAGCCCGCTCGAAGTGGTGGGGAAGGTGAGCGCGGAGGCGGCGAGCGCCTCGGGCCTGAAACCGGGGACGCCGGTGGCGGCCGGGCTCGGCGACACGGCGGCTTCCTTCCTCGCCTGCGGCGCGGTCGAGCCTGGCATCTGCGTAGACGTGGCCGGCACGGCTTCGGTGTTCGCCGCCACCGTGCCCGATTTCGCGCCGGACATGGAGCGGGGCATCCTGGGCTGCGGCCGCTCCGCCGTCCCCGGGCTCTGGCATCCCTACGCCTACATCAACGGCGGCGGCCTCAACCTGAACTGGTTCGTCGACCAGCTTGCCTCGACCGGCGCGGGCGAACAGCGCGCCGGGAGCCTGGCCGAGGCGGTGGCCCGACTCGACGCCGAGATCGCCGGGATGGAGCCTCGCCTCGACGACCCCTACTTCATCCCCCACATGGAAGGTCGGGTGATGCCCAGCACCCCGCACATGCGCGGCGCCTGGTTCGGCCTGACCCGCGCCCACGGCCTTGGGCGCCTCTATCGAAGCCTTCTCGAGGGCGTGGCCCTGGAGTATGCCCTCTACCGCGACGCGGTCCTTGCGCTCCACCCGGGGCTAGGGCTCAAGGAGCTCCGAGCCACCGGCGGCGGGGCGCGCGACGCCACCTGGAACGCGATCAAGGCCGAGGTGCTCGACCTGCCGCTCCTCGCCGTGCAGCGCGGGGGCGGGGCGCCCATGGGGGCAGCCCTGGTGGCGGCCAAGGCCGCCGGCGCGGTCGCGGACCTGGCGGCCTCGGCGCGCAGTTGGGTCCGCCTCGGGTCCCCGGTTCGGCCTACCGGGGCGCACCGCTCCCTCCATCGGGCGCGCGTCGCGCGGTACGGCGCCTTGCTCACCGCCCTGGCCGGCCTCTCGCGCGAGCCCGACCGAACCCCAGAGGAGAGTCGCCCGTGAACATCCAGGAGCTCACCCCCGCGAAAAAGCCCAGCTTCTACTTCGTAGGCGTGACCACCGGAAAGTCCTCCATCATGCGGGTCTTCCCGCGCTGGGCGGAGTCCCTCGAGCTCGGCGACGTGGAGATCCGCGGCATCGACTGCAAGTGGCACGACGACCCGGCGGTCTATCGGCGGGTGGTGTCCTTCCTGAAGGGGGACGCCCTCTCCTTGGGAGCCCTCGTCACCACCCACAAGATGGACCTGCTCGAGGCAGCCCGCGACCAGTTCGAGTTCCTCGACCCGTACGCCGAGCTCCTGGCCGAGATCTCCTCCATCTCCAAGCAGGGTGGGAGGCTCTGCGGCCACGCCAAGGATCCCATCACGAGCGGGCTCTCCTTGGAGGCCTTCTTGCCGGCCAGCCACTGGCAAGGGACCGGCGCGGAGATGTGCCTCCTGGGCGCCGGGGGGTCCTCCCTGGCCCTCACCTGCTACCTCATGAAGCAGAAGCCGAGAAGCGAGTGGCCCAGCCGGATCGTGGTGACGAACCGCAGCCCCAAGCGACTCGAGCACATGCGCGAGGTGCACCGGGGCATCAACCCCGGCATCCGCATGGAGTACGTCCTCGCCGAGACCGCCCAAAAGAACGACCGGGTGGTGAACGCGCTCAAGCCCGGGTCGCTCGTGGTGAATGCCACCGGGCTGGGCAAGGACGCCCCCGGCTCTCCCCTCACCGACGCGGTCCGGTTCCCGGAGAATGGCCTCGTCTGGGAATACAACTACCGCGGCGAGCTAGTCTTCCTGGACCAGGCCCGCGCCCAGCAGAAGGCCAAGAACCTCAAAATCGAGGATGGCTGGGTCTACTTCATCCACGGCTGGACCCGGGTCATCGCCGAGGTGTTCCACCGCGAGATCCCGACGAGCGGCCCGGTTTTCGACGAGCTCTGCCGCATCGCCGCCGCCGCCCGCTGACCTTCTCAAGGAGCACGAGACCATGACCGCCAAGACCGCACCCCCCTCCCTCCCCACCCCCAAAGACCTGATGCCGCCCTTCGCCGCCCTCATCGACCTCACCGAGGGCGCCATGCCGGACTTCACCCGCCGCACCGAGCGGCGCGCCTCCTCGATGCGGGGCCACTACGCCGACGCGAAGGCCCTGGAGCTCCTCATCGCCGAGGGCGATCCGCTCCACTACGAGGTCTTCGAGAAGCCCGTCCCCGAGGAATACGGGCACGACATGTACTGCATCTCGAAGCTGCAGCCCGGCCTGGTGGGTGACGAGTACTTCATGACCAAGGGGCACTACCACTCGGTCATCCAGACCGCCGAGATCTACCTGTGCCTCCGCGGCCAGGGGTACATGGTCATGAAGACCAAGGACGGCCGCTTTGCCGCCGAGCGGATGGAACGTGGGCGGATGGTGTACGTCCCGCCGTTCTGGGCGCACCGGTCGGTCAACACCGGCGGCGAGCCGCTGGTCTCCTTCTGCGTGTACAACGCCGAGGCCGGGCACAACTACGGCGACATCGAGACCGAGGGGTTCGTGAAGCGGGTGCTGCGCGAGGGGGGCAAGCCGGTCGTCCGGTGAGCCTCGGGAGCAAGTGGTGGACACGGTGATCGTCACCCCACGCTCGCTGTCGAAGGGGGGCCACCCCCTACTCGACCGCGTCGCCGCCGCCGGCTACCGGGTCGTCTTCCCCAGCCCCGGGGCGCAGCCCAGCGAGGAGGAGCTCTTCCCGGTCATCGGCGAGGCGGTGGGGTACCTCGCGGGCGTGGAGCGCATCAGCGCCGCCCTCCTAGCGCGGGCCTCGCGGCTCAGGGTCATCAGCCGCAACGGTACGGGGGTCGACAACATCGACCTCGCCGCCGCCGAGGCTCGCGGGATCGCGATCTGCCGAGCCGAGGGGGCGAACGCGCGCGGGGTGGCGGAGCTGGCCTTCGGCCACGTGCTGGCGGCCGCTCGCGGGATCGCCGTGGCGGACGCCGAGCTCAAGGCCGGGCGATGGACCCGCGAGAAGGGCTTCGAGCTGGAGGGCCGGACCCTGGGCCTCGTCGGCTGCGGGAGGATCGGGAAGCTCGTGGCTCGTTTCGCCCTGGCCTTCGACATGCGGGTGCTGGCCTACGATCCCCTTCCCGACCGGACCTTCGCTCCCTCCCCCGCCTTCGGCTGGGCGCTCTTGCCCGAGGTGCTCCGGGAGGCGCACGTCCTCTCGCTCCACTGCCCGCCGGCGCCCGACGGAAGGCCCCTGCTCGACGCGGTCGCCCTGGCCGCGCTCCGCCGCGGCGCGGTGGTGGTGAACACGGCACGGCAGGGGCTCGTCGACGAGCCCGCCATGGCGGCCGCCCTGCGCGAGAAACGCGTGGCCGCCTACACCATGGACGCCTTCGAGAAGGAGCCGCCCACCGATCTGGCTCTGGTCCGGACCCGGGGGGTCCTCGCCACCCCGCACGTCGGAGGCTTCACGGACGAGAGCGTCGAGCGGGCCACCGCCGTGGCGGTGGACAACCTCCTCGTCTCGCTCAAAGGAAGGTACCCGTGACGGAGCCGGGCCTTGCCGCCACCGCGGGGCCGGTCCCCCTCACCCGGGTTGGCCCGGCGCCGGGGGCGGACCTCTCGGCCTGGTGGCTGGGGCAGGCCGGCTTCCTCATCGAGGCCCCGGGGGTCCGCCTCGTGCTCGACCCCTACCTCTCCGACACCCTGGCGGAGAAGTATCGCGGAAAGCCTTTCCCCCACGTTCGCCTCATGCCCCCGCCGGTCGAGCCGGGTGCCCTTCGCGACATCGACCTCGTCCTCGCCACCCACGCCCACACCGATCACCTCGACCCCGGCACCCTCGGCCCCATCGCCGCCCGAAACCCTGGCTGCCGCTTCGTGGTGCCGGCCGCCCACGCCGAGCTCGCCGCCTCGCGCGGCGCGCCCGCCGACCGGCTCGTCCCGGCCACCGCCTTCGAGCCCCTCGAGGTCGCGGGGACCCACATCCATCCCCTGCCGTCGGCCCACGAGGAGGTGACGGTGGACGCCCTGGGGCGCCACCTCTTCCTCGGCTACGTGGTGGAGCTCGGGGGAGGGAACGTCTACCACCCCGGGGACTGCGTGCCGTACCCGGAGCTGAAGGGCCATCTGGCGGGCTACCCGGTGGATCTGGCCCTTCTGCCCGTGAACGGACGGGACGCCCGGCGGGCCGCCGGCGGCGTGCCCGGGAACTTCACCCTGGGGGAGGCCATGGCGCTCGCGGTCGCCTGCGGCTTCGGTGCGGTGATCGGGCACCACTTCGGCATGTTCGCGTTCAACACCATCGACGCCGCCGATGCCCGGCGGCACATCGCAGCGCGGGGAGACCTTCCCCGCTTCCTCCTCGCCGAGGCCGGGGTCCGCTACGACCTGCGGGCTCGACGGCCGGAGCGGGCGCGTGGCACGATCGAGCCATGAAGCGAGAGCGGATCTTCGTGGAGGAGCGCAAGCGCGCAGTGCTCGAGTTCGTGCACGAGCACAAGCGGGCCACCGTGGCCGAGCTGTGCGTCCGGTTCGAGGTGTCGCCGGCCACCATGCGCAGCGACCTGCGCGATCTGGAGCAGGAGGGTCTCCTCATCCGGACCCACGGCGGGGCCACCGTGAAGGACAAGGCGCGCTTCGAGCTGGAGGCCTGGGAGAAGGGGATCCAGCGCTCCCCGGAGAAGCGGGCGGTGGCCCGGCGCGCCCTGGAGCACGTCGAGGACGGGGACACCATCCTCCTCGACACCGGGTCCACCACCCTGCAGCTCGCGCCCCTGCTCTCCGCCCGGAACGACATCACCGTGGTCACGAACGACCTGGTGATCGCGCAGCTCCTCGAGGATCACCCCAGCGCCACGGTCCACATGGTGGGGGGAGTGGTGCGCAAGCGCTTCCACTGCACCGTGGGCACCCGCGCCGAGCAATTCTTGCAGGGGCTCAAGGTGGACAAGGCGTTCATGGCCGCGAACAGCTTCTCGGTCGAGTCGGGGGCGACCACGCCCGACCTGCAGCACGCCGAGATCAAGAGGCGGATGATGGCCATCGCCACCAAGGTGTTCCTCCTGGTGGATTCCTCGAAGCTGGGCAAGAGCTCCTTCGCCCAGTTCGCCGCGGCCGACGCCATCGACTGCCTGGTGATCGACGCGATCGGGGCGGAGGAGGCCCGGGTGCTCGAGGAACTCGGGGTGGAGGTGCTCCTCGCGCCGCCCGCCATAGACCCCAAGGGGAGCGAGAGATCATGACCGACATAGTGGACCGCATCCGGGCGGCGGGCATCGTCCCGGTGATCAAGCTGGAGAAGGCGGAGGACGCCCGACCCCTGGGGAAGGCGCTGCTCGAGGGAGGGTTGCCGGTGGCGGAGGTGACGTTTCGGACCAACGCCGCCCCGGAGGCGATCCGGCTGCTCCGGGCCGAGTTCCCGGGGATGATGGTCGGGGCCGGGACGGTGCTCACCCCCACCCAGGCCGATGCGGCGCTCTCCGCCGGAGCCGCCTTCGCGGTGACCCCGGGCTTCAACCCGCGGGTGGTGGATCACTGCCTCTCGCGGGGGCTGCCCATCGTGCCGGGGATGAACTCCCCCAGCCAGGTGGAGCAGGGGCTGGAGCGCGGGCTGAGGCTCCTCAAGTTCTTCCCCGCCGAGGTCTCGGGCGGCGTCAAGATGCTGAAGGCGCTCCACGGTCCCTACGCCGAGGTGTCGTTCCTCCCCACCGGCGGCGTGGAGCCCGCCAACCTCGCCTCCTACCTGGCGCTGCCGTACGTGGCGGCGGTGGGCGGGAGCTGGATGGTGAAGGAGGAACTGCTCCTCGCCGGGCGCTGGTCGGAGGTGTCCGCGCTCTGCGCCGAGGCGGCGCGCCTAGCGGCGTCGCTGCGGCCGAAGCGTTAGGGGAAAGGGTTCGCAGGGCCCCAAGGCAACCCGGTTGAGGGCGCCGGCCGGTCGAGTTAGCGCTCATGACGTCCAGACGTCATGGCGTTGTCCTTCAGACCGCGACCCAGCGACCCCTCTCCCCACCGGGCAGGGAGGAGGGCCTCCCCCACTACCTGCGCGTCTACGGGGTGCTGAGGCGCCGGATCGAGGATCACGAGTACCCCGTGGGCTCCTTCCTCTCTCCCGAACCCGAGCTCGGGAATCTCCTCGCGGTGAGCCCGGTCATGTAATTCTGCCGCGGCGCCACCACGGGAACAACCTCCCCGGCCTGCTAGCCCATGTTTGAGTGCGCCGCGAAGCGGCGCGTTCCTGGCGAGATGAAAGGAGCTCGCTCTGATGAAGTGTCGAACAGTCAGGTAGCCCGGTCCCCTGCGTGGCGCCGTGAGGTGCCCAGCAGAAGCGGGACCTGAACGTCACACGCCGCAATCGTGTGACTGCGAAGCGACGGGCCGTAGCGCGCAGCGAACCCAGACGTAGCCCCGTAAGGTATCGGGGAGGCCGAGCCTCTTCAAACTGGGCGAAGGCAGCATGCATCGGGAAGACGTTCGATGAGAGCACCGATGCACTCCTCCGGGGTAGCAGGGACGGCACGCCGCGAAAGGAACGCGCTGAACGCGGGAGACCTCGCCTGAAGCGGATGGCGACCGCATTTCCCCGTTACTTGCGAACGTGTACCTCAACCTGCTGGACCGGAACTTCCGACGCCGTGTGGAGCGCGGTGACTTGCGAGGTCGTCTGATCCGTTTCGCCGACGACTTTGTGTTGTTGTCGCCACGAAGGCCAGACGGCGAGATGACGTGGATTCAGTACCTCATGCAACGTCTCGGGTTGACACTCCACCCAGAGAAGACGCGTGTGCTGGATGCCAGGAGAAAGGAATTCATATTCCTGGGGCATGTGCATCGCTGGGGACGCGGACGGTTGTACCTCGATGTGTCGAAGAAGGCGCAGAGGCGCATCCGGGATGAGATCCGTCAGAAGACGCGACGGACGTGGCTGAGCTTGGAGCAGCTCGTGTCCGAGCTCAACCCATACGTTCGCGGAGCCCGGCAGTACTTCCGTCGAGTCCGACGACGGACACTGTCGAAGCTGGACTACTTCGTTGAACAGCGAATCGCGCGGTGGTGGGCGCGGAAGCACGCGCGCCGCCGCCCAGCATGGTCGCTCGTGCAAGGGGGGGCGCTCCGGCACCAACAGGGGCTCGAGCGTTGGAATCTCCCCCGGGCGCTTCGACCAGCAGACTCAAGGCGCGCAACGTGAACGTCGAGGAAAGCCGTATGCGGGAAATCCGCAAGTACGGTTTGACGAGGGGCCGCTGGCCCGTGCGTCTTGCACGGCGGGCTGGGGTCTACTCCACCTCAAACATGCGCTAGGGAACGGCCGCATCTTCGAGATCTCCATCCCCTTCGTCATCAAGGTGGTGATGGCCGTCTCCTTCCACGTCCTGCCGACGCGGACCAAGTTCGGGTCGTACGTCTTCGCGGTGGGCGGCAACGAGAACGCGGCGCGCTACTCGGGGATCAAGGTGGGTGGAGGCAATCAGAGCGGCGCGGCTGGCCCGTCATCAGTCAAGAAACTGAGTTTTGATTTTCTACGCTCGGGCAGCGGAGAATGCCCCACGGTCCGGGACCGGCTCTCGCGGGCCGGGGGCCGGGCGCCGGGAACGAGGCGCCGTGGAGGAGTAGAGCACCCTGCCCGCCCTCACCCGCCTGGAGCTGCGGCCGCGGCGTGCATCGGGGCCGCGAGCGTCGCACAGGGGGACGGTGGCGGCCTCGGGCGGCCGGGCTCAGGCGCCCCGGCCGCGGTGGTTCCTGGCCGCGGGGCGGCGACGCCCAGTGGGCTCGTGGTTGGCCGGCACGTACCCGAGGAGCCTCGAGATCTCCTTGGCGGCCTCGCAGACCAGCTCGCGCATGATATCGACGCGGTCCGGGGTGAGCCGGATGGTCGGGCCCGAGACGCTGAGCGCGGCCGCGACCGCGCCCGTCCCGCTGCGCACGGGCGCCGCGACGCAACGCACGCCGTATTCGTGCTCCTCGTTGTCGACCGCCCAACCCCGGTTCCGGATCACCTGGAGCTCGGCCAAAAGGTGAAGCCGGTCGCTGAGCGTGTTCTCCGTGTAATGGACGAAGTCACACCCCGCCAGGTACGAGTCCAGCACCCTGGTGTCCGCGAAGGCGAGCAGCACCTTGCCCAGGCCGGTGCAGTAGGCCGGAGCCGTCAACCCCACCCCCGACTGCATCGCCACCCGCAAGGCCCGCGGGGACTCGATCTTAGACAGGTAGACGAGCTGGTTGCCGTCCAGGATGGCGAGGTGGACCGTCTCCTCGGTGGTCGCCGACAGCCGGGCCAGCACGGGCGAGGCGAGCTTCACCAGGTCGACCCGGGCGTACACGCTCGAGCCCAGCTCGAACACCTTGAGCGTCAGCGAGAAGCGCTCGGTGTCGCCGTCGCGACGAGCGTAGCCCAGCTCGGAGAAGGTCCGCATGAACCGGAACAGGGTGCTCTTGTGCATCCCGACGCGCTCGGCGAGCTCGGTCAGGCCGAGCTCCCCCTCCGCTGCCAGCGTCTCCAGGATCCTCAACGTCCGGGCGACAGACTGGACCTGCGCCTCTTCGGGCTTCCGCTTGGGGGCCATGGCAACCGAATACCCTATGCGGGCCCGTCCGGCTCGGCAAGAATGGAGGCCCGGCGCGCGGTAAGAAGCGCACAAATCGAAACAGCGTTTTGGTTTCATGTTGACGATCCGGCCGCCTGCCGGTAGAGTGTCCTTGCGTGCCACGCCAACCGGAGGATCGCGCGCGCACGTCCCTGCCTCGCGGCGGTGTCCCATCGGCCCTGGGAGGAGTGCATGTCCAGCAACACGGTCGAGTTTCCGGCAGCTTTCAGGGCTCGGCTCCGGAAGACGGGCGTGGTCGCGGTCCTGGTCGTCGACGAGGTGGAGGCGGCGGTTCCGCTCGCCCGGGCGCTGGTCGAGGCGGGCCTCGACGTGATGGAGCTGGCAATCCGGACGCCCGCCTCCATGGCCGCCCTGGAGCGGATCGCCGCCCAGGTCCCGGAGATGCTCCCGGGGGCCGGCACCATCCTGCACCCCGACCAGGCGCTCGAGGCCAGGAGCCGGGGGGCCGCCTTCGCCGTCACCCCCGGCACGAACCGGCGGGTGATCGAGAGCGCCATGGCCGCCGGTCTCCCTATCGCTCCGGGCATCGCCGTCCCGTCGGACATCGAGACGACGCTCGAGTACGGCTGCCGCCTGCTCAAGTTCTTCCCGGCGGAGCCGCAGGGAGGGCTCGCCTACCTCAGGGCCATCAGCGCACCCTACGCCCACCTGGGCATGGAGTACATCCCGCTCGGTGGCGTCTCCGAGGCCAACTGCGGCACCTATCTCTCGGAGGAGTTCGTCATCGCCGTCGGGGGCTCGTGGATCGCGCCGCGCGAGCGGATCGCCGCCAAGGACTGGACCGGCGTCCGGGAGGCCGCGGCGCGCGCCGTCGCGGCCTGCCGACGGAGGGAGCGGGATGCCTAGCCTGGTCACCTTCGGCGAGGTGATGGTGCGCATCGAGCCGCCCCCGCCGCTCCGGTTCGCGCAGGCGCTCCCGGGAACGCTGAACGTTGGCTTCGCCGGCGCGGAGGCGAACGTGGCGGCCGCCTACGCGCTCCTGGGCGGCGAGCCGGCGTTCGTCACCGCCCTGCCCCAGGGCCCGCTGCCGCGTGCGTCTCCTTCCTCCGCGGCGCCCGCGTGGACCCCTCCCGGATCCTCCGGTGCCCAGTGGGGCGGATGGGGGTCTTCTACCTGGAGTCCGGCGTCTGCCAGCGCCCCAGCATCGTCTGGTACGATCGCGCTGGCTCCACCATCTCGCTGCTCGGCCCGGAGCAGTACGACTGGGCGAAGCTGCTGGCGGGCGCACGGCGGCTCCACCTCTCGGGCATCACGCCGGCGCTCTCCGCGGCCGCGGCTGGGAGCGTTCTGGCCTGCGTCCAGCGCGCCAAGGCCTCGGGCCTCCAGGTCTCGTTCGATCTCAACTTCCGCAAGAAGCTGTGGGACTGGAAACCGGGAGCGTCCGCTCGCGACCTCGCCCGCAGCGTGGTCGGCGAGATTCTCCCCCAGGTGGACCTAGTGATCGGGAACGAGGAGGACGCCGAGGACGTGCTGGGCATCAGGGCGGGCAGCTCCAGCGTCCAGACGGGCCAGCTGGACGTTGACCGCTACCCCGAGGTGGCCCGCCAGATCGCCGAGCGGTACGCGAACGTCTCGATGGTCGCCTTCACGCTCCGCGAGAGCATCTCGGCGACACACAACAACTGGGGCGCGCTGCTCTGGACGCGGTCCACCGGGCGGGGACACCTCGCGCCGCTGCGCGACGGCGCCTACCGCCCCTACCCCATCACCGACATCGTGGACCGGGTGGGCGCGGGCGACTCGTTCGCGGGCGCGCTTCTCTACGCGCTGGACGAGCCCGAGCTGGGGAAGACGCCCGAGGCGTGCGTCGCGTTCGCCGCGGCCGCGTCCTGCCTGTGCCACACCATCCGCGGCGACTTCAACTTCGTCTCGCGCGCGGAAGTGATGGCGCTCATGGGAGGCGACACCAGCGGCCGGGTCAGACGCTGAGCGCTCGCTGCCCCGGCGATGCGCAGGCGGCGGCCTCGCGCACCTCCCCGGGCAGGCCCGGCTTGGCCCCCGCCTGAATGAGTTCTTCCCGGCGCTGGCGGTGAAGGTGCTCGCGCCGCTTGCTTGGCCGAGGGTGCGGGCCTTCCGCGCCCCGGCCTGCCCGCCCGCCTTCGGCTGCCGGCGGCACTCCTTGCGGCGCTCGTTGGCCGCATCGAACACCACGGCCAGGATGAGCATCCCCGGTCACGAGGTTCTGCCAGTACGCGTCCACCCCGAGCAAGGTTCTACGTTCGCCAGGACGCTCAGGAACAGCGCTCCCAGGAAGGCGCCCCAGCACCGTGTCCTCGCCACCGCTCAGGCTGGCCCCGCCGATGATGGTTTGGTGATGACCCGGAGCTCCAGGCCGGTCCCGACCGTCAAGGAGGCCGAGCCGAACCGGGCCGTGATCATGAGCCCGGAGATGCCCGCCAGGAGGGCGATCAGGAAGTAGTTGAGGATCTTGACCGTGTCGACGTCCACGCCCGACAGCCGGGCTGCTCGCTCGTTCCCGCCCACGTGGTAGCCCTGCGGGAAGAAGCGGGTGTCGCGAAGGAGCAGGTCGCCGAACGCACCAGCACCAGTATGACGTAGATGGGTTACTGGATCCCAGCCAGCCACCCCTGGCCGATGACGGTGAAGGACTCCGGGAGGTTCAGGACCGCCTGCCCATGAAGCCCGATCCGCTCGACCACGCGCGCGAGGACGCCCACCGACGAGCCGGAGGCTATGGCCAGGGACAGCCCCTCGCCAAGGCACAGGTCCCAGATGCGCCTCATCTCCGGGTAGACCGGACTGCCAGGGGAGAGCTCCAGGTAGATGCGGTCCCGCTCGGGGCACGACGTCTCGACCGAGGGGCGAGGCGGTACCGTGGCACCAGGTGCGCCTGAACCTCGCGATTGCCCGATCCGAACGGCGGATCGGCGTCGCGGCCGTGCTCGATCCCGTGCAGCGCGAGCACGCGCTGGTCGGCGAGGAAGTAGCTCTCCGCCGAGTCCACCAGCGTACCGTCGAGGTCGAAGACCACCGGCGCGACCTGCATCGCCTTGTGCCCGATCGAGCCGTGGGCCATCATCTCACCCATGAATCTCGAGGGAAAGAAGGCGGCGTTGCTCGTCGAGGACGACTACCAGGAGCTCGAGGCCTGGTACCCGCTCCTGCGCCTCCGGGAAGAGGGCGTCTCCGTGATCGTGGTCGGCACCGGGGCGAAGTCCACCTACGCCAGCAAGCGGGGCTACCTCATCACCGCGGACTGCGCGGCCTCCGCGGTCGACCCGGGGAGCCTGGACGCGGTGATCGTCCCGGGCGGCTTCGCCCCCGACCGGATGCGGCAATGCGAGGCCATGGTCGCGCTGGTCCGCAGCGTCTTCCAGCGGGGCAAGATCGTCGCCGCCATCTGCCACGGAGGGTGGATGCTCTGCTCAGCCGGCCTGGCGAGGGGGAAGCGGGTCACCGGCTGGCCCTCGATCCGCGACGACGTGCGGAACGCCGGCGGGGAGTGGGTCGAGGATCGGGAGGTAGTGCGCGACGGCAACGTTATCACCGCCCGTGCGCCGGCCGACCTGCCGGCCTTCGGCCGCGAGATCGTGAGGGCCCTGCGCGAAGCGTAGGGCCGCGGGCCAGCCGCGAGGCGTGCCCGGCGGGCCAGCGTGCGACCTTCGCGGGACCCCACCCGGGCGCCCCGCGCCGGACCGGGCCGTGGATTCGCGGGCGGGGCCATCGCTCGAATTAGAAACGCCATTTCAAATGCTTGCGGCCGCACGGCGCGCTTGGCGTTCCCCCACGCCCCGGCTAGGATAGGCCGACTGGAACCCGGGGTGAACGAGGCCAAGCCCAAGGCGCGCGTGCCGTCGGTCGTCCGGACCCTGAGCATCCTGGAGGCGCTCGCCACCGCCGGAGAGCTCGGGCTGGCGGACCTGGCGGCACGGATCGGCTTGAACAAGAGCACCGTCTTCCGCTTCATGCGGACGCTCTGCCGGGACGGGTACGCGAGCCGCGATCCCGACACGGAGCGGTTCGCGCTGACCCTAAAGGTGTTCGAGCTCGGCTCGGCGGTGCACGCGCGCCTCGACCTCACCCGGCTCGCAGGGCCCTTGTTGGTCCGGCTCTCGGCGACCACCCGGGAAACCGTACACCTTGCCGTGATGGAAGGCGCACGCCTGGTCTACCTCCACAAGATCGAGTCTCCGCAGTCGCTCCGGGTGGCCATGGAGTCGGGGATCGGCCTGAGCGCCCCGGCCTACTGCACCGGCGTCGGAAAGGTGCTGCTGGCGTTCTCCGAAACACCCGCGCTGGAGGTGTACCTCGCCTCCTGCAACCTGATCCGCTACACAGAGCGGACCATCGCGGCCCGGCCCGCCCTGCTCAGGGAGCTCGAGGCGATCCGCGCCCGGGGATGGGCGGTCGACGACGAGGAGCACGAGTACGGCGTCCGCTGCGTGGCCGCGCCCGTGCGCGATCGGCGCGGGTCGGTGGTCGCGGCCCTCAGCATCTCCGGCCCCAGCATCCGCTTCACCCCGGAGCGGATCGAGACGGTACGGACCCTGGTCTGCGAGGTGGCCGATGAGATCTCCGGGCTCCTCGGGCTCGTGCCCGGCGCGCAGGGATCCGCCGGGGTCCGCGGCCGCGAGGCAGGGGCGCGGCCGGGGCCGCTGACCTCGCCGGAGGGGCGCGCCGGAGACCGTAACGGACCGGCCTTTCCCCTTGACAGCGATCCCAGCGCCGAGCGTAAGATAAAATCGCAAAAATGAAATGCGTTTTCGATTCTGGTACCGAGGCTGCGGGGACGCGTTGCACATCGCCACATGTAGAGGAGACTTCACCATGAGGAAAGGATTCGTCCTTTTCGTCGTGCTGGCTGCCGTGTCCGGGCTCGCCCTCCCAGGCGCCGCCCTGGCCAAGGACTACAAACTCGCGATCTCCCAGGGCTGGCTCGACAACGATTCGGGCCAGAACATGAACAAGGGCTACAAGACGGGCATCAAGGAGTTCCTCGGGGAGCAGACGCTCAAGGACGCCGTGTTCGTCAACTCCAACTACGACACCAACCTCCAGTCGCAGCAGATCGAGGCCTTCATCAAGGCCAAGCCCGACGCGCTGTTCGTGACCGCGTCCGAGGCCGCGGCCATTACGCCGGCCGTGAAGCGGGCGGTCGAGGCGGGGATCCCGGTTTTCGCCGGCGACTCCCTCATCGCCGGGACGCTCTGCACCACCACCGTCCTCTCCAACAACTTCGGGATGGGCGCCCTCACCGCGCAGTACATCGCAAAGCGGCTGAACGGGAAGGGCAAGGTGGGCGTGGTGGGCCTGCCGGCCAACGAGACCTGGGACCACCGCGAGCAGGGGATGGATTGGATCTTCAAGACCGAGTACCCAGGCATCCAGGTGGTGGCGCGGTGGAACTATGACCCCGCCGGCGCGGTCACCCCGCGCCAAGGCGTGGACGCCATGCTGGCCGCGAACCCCAAGAAGGGCGACCTGGACGCGATCTGGTGCGCCTGGGACGGCGCCGCCATGGAGGGCGCGCTCGCCGTCCAGGCGGCGGGGCGCGACAAGGAGATCTTCACCACCGGCATCGACGGCGGCACGCGCGCCTTCGAGTTCATCAAGGGCGACGCCACGCCCATGAAGTTCACCGGGGCGCAGAGCATGTGGCTCATGGCCTACATGTCCGTGTACTATGCCTCGGAGCACCTCAAGGGCCACAAGGTCCCGCGCCTGGTCATCAGCCCGGTCTACGGCATCTCCCCCGACGAGCTGAAGACCGTGGACATCAAGAAGTTCGGCGACACCTACGACCAGCCCGGCAACGCCATCAAACTGGGCTGGAAGCGGGCGCTGTAGCGTGACCACCGGGGTCCGGCGCGCCGCCGGGCGCGGCCGGACCCTCCTGCCGGCCGCCCGCGGCCGGGAAAGGGGTCCGCGTGGGAGAGCTGAAGCTCGAGATGCGGGGGATCTCCAAGCGGTTCCCCGGCGTGCAGGCCCTGGACGGGGTCGACTTCGCGCTGAGGAAGGGCGAGGTGCACGCGCTCCTCGGCGTGAACGGCGCCGGCAAGTCGACCCTCATCAAGGTCCTCTCCGGCGCCTACCCCCGCGACGCCGGGACGCTCCTCCTCGACGGCCAGCCCGTCGAGATCAACGGCCAGCAGGACGCCCTGGCCCGCGGCATCGCCACCGTCTACCAGGAGCCCCAGATGATCCCGTCGTTCACGGGATACGAGAACATCTTCCTGGGGGCCGAGAACGACGGGAAGGGGACCTTCGCGCGGATCCGGCGGAGCAAGCTCAGGGAGAAGGCGGCGCGCCTGCTGGAGCTCTTCCCGGTGGATGTGGACCTGTCCGTCCCGGTGGGGAAGCTCGGCACCGTCGACCAGGAAATCGTGGCCGTCTTCCGGGCCCTCTCCCGGAAGATCTCGGTGCTGGTGCTGGACGAGCCCACCTCGATCCTGACCGAGCGCGAGAAGCTGGTGCTGTTCCGGCTCGTGGCCTCGCTCAAGGAGCAGGGGATCTCCATCATCTACATCTCCCACCGGCTGGAGGAGATCCAGCAGGTGGCCGATCGCCTGACCGTCCTCCGCAACGGGAGGAACGTGGCCACGCTGGAGGTACGGGGCGCGGCCATGAGCCCCCTCAAGATCGCCGAGTTGATGCTGGGCGAGCGGATGGAGACGGTCTACCCGCCCCGGGCCTCCGAACGCGGCGACCCCGTCCTCTCCGCCCGCGGCCTCGGCCTGGACGGAAAGTTCCACGACGTCGGCTTCGAGGCCAGGCGCGGGGAGATCCTGGGGGTGTTCGGCCTGGTGGGGTCGGGGGCCGAGGAACTGGCCAAGGTTCTCTTCGGCCTGCAGCCCCCGACCCGCGGCTCGATTGAGCTGGACGGGCGAACCGTCCGCCTGCGCTCGGCCCGGGACGCCATCGCCCGCGGCATGTTCCTCGTGCCGGCGGACCGGCGCCGCGAGGGGCTGGTGCCGGCCGAGCCGATCCGCTTCAACGTGAGCCTCGCCAACCTGAACCGGGTGTCCGGCTTCCTCGGCCTCACGCGATCGGGCCGCGAGCGGCTGGACGTCTCCGAGGTGGTCGCCTCGGTGGGCGTCACGCCCCCGGACATCCGCGCCGACGTCGCCACTCTGAGCGGCGGCAACCAGCAGAAGGTGGTGGTGGCCAAGGGCATCTTCACCAGGGCCAGGGTCTACCTCTTCGCCGAGCCGACGGCTGGCGTGGACGTGGGGGCCAAGGCCGGCATCTACCGCCTGATGCGCGAGCTGGCCAGGGAAGCCACCGTCATCCTGGTTTCGTCCGACTCGCAGGAGGTCTACGGAGTGTCCGACCGGGTGATGGTCCTCTTCAAGGGGCAGGCGGTGCTGGACCGGCCCACCGAGAGCACCTCGCAGGAGGAGATACTCCTCTGCGGCGTGCAGGGGAGGGTCTAGACCCATGGCCGGCAACCGCGGAGCCGCCGTCCCCCGGGTCGCCACCCCGGTGATCGTGTTCCTGGTCGTCATCGCGCTGGTGTTCGCGGCTTTCTCCCTGCTCCACGGCCAGTTCCTGTCGGCGCGGAACCTGACCAACCTGCTCCGGCACGCCTCCATCTTCTCGATCTTCGCGCTGGGGGTCCTGTTCGTGGTGGTGGTGGGGCACTTCGACCTCTCCTTCTACCTGGTGTGCGGCCTGGCCGGCATGACCACGAGCTGGCTCATCGCCGTCGAGGTGCCGGCCCCCTGGAGCGTCGGGGTCGGGCTGGTGGTGGGCGCGCTCTTCGGGATCGCCAACGGCGTCGCCATCGGCAGGTGGAAACTCCCCGACATGGTGACCACCATCGGCACCGGGGCGGTCGCCTGGGGCTTCGCCTGGATCTACAGCAAAGGCTCCTACATCTGGCAGAACGCCAGGACCTCCGGGATCCTCCTCCTCAACGACGGGACCATCCTGCGCCTGCCGGTCCCGGTGGTGTTCATGCTGGGGACGTACCTCCTGGCGCTCCTGGCTGTCCACCGCTCCCGGTTCGGGCGGGGCTTCTACGCCACCGGCGAGAACCGCGTGGCGGCGGTCTTCTCCGGGGTCCACGTCGAGGCCTTCATCGTGGCGGCCTTCACGATCTGTGCGGTGCTCACGTCGATGGGCGCCATTCTGAGCAACGCCTCGCAGGGGGCCGGGAGCGTGCGGGTGGGGATGGTCTTCCTCCTCCCGGCTTACGCCACCGTCTTCCTCGGCAGCGCGGTCTTCCGCAAGGCCACCGTCCACGGGACCCTGGTGGCCTCGCTCTTCATCTCCCTCATGCTCAACGGCTTCACCCTCATGGCGGTCCCGTACTACTACAGCGACCTCATCGTCGGGATCGTGCTGATCGTGGCGCTGGCCCTCTCCAGCGACACCCTCTCCCGGCTGCGGGAGAGCCTGCGCCGGGCCGGTCGCCGCCGCGAGGAAGGGCGCGAGACCGAGCCGGTGGCGGGGCCCCTGGCCGGCACGGGGGGCCAGCCATGACCGCCCGCCGCCTCTCGCTCCGCGCGCTGTCGAGGCCGCAGTACGTCCTCATCTGGCTGCTCCTGGTGCTGGTGGTCGCGTTCTCGCTGGTCGGACGGGCCTCCCAGTCCTTCCGGGCGCTCGACAACTTCCTCGAGATCCTGCGCTCGTCGGGGATCACCGCCATCATGGTCCTGGGGCTCACCTGGATCGTGGCCATCGGGGAGATGGACGTCTCCTTCGCCAGCGTGGCGGCGCTGGTGAGCATGGTCACCGCCTACCTGGCGGTGAAGCTGGGCGTGCCCATCGGCCTCGCCCTCCTGGCCGCCTTCGCGGGGGGGACGCTGCTCGGGCTCCTGAACGGCGTCATGGCCGCCTACGTGCGGATCCCGTCGCTCATCGGAACCATCGCCACCGGGTCGGTGGCCACCGCCATCGCCAAGATCCTGGGGGGCGGCAAGCCCCTGCCCATCGCCACCGGCGGCTCCTCGCTCGTGTACGCGTTCGTCTACGGCAGCGTCGCCGGCATCCCCACCCTCTTCCTGGTCACCGTGATCATCTACCTGGTGAGCGCCTACCTGCAGGACCAGACCACCATGGGCCAGCACCTGTACGCGCTGGGCGAGAACCGGACCGCCTCCCGCGAGGCCGGCATCCAGGAGGCGCGTATCCTCCTCGGCTACTTCGTCCTCTGCTCGGCCATGGCCTCGCTGGCCGGGGTGCTGGCCACCGCGCAGCTCGGCTCCGGCGTCTCCGAGCTGGGCGGCGGCGCCATGACCATCCAGGGGTTCACGGCGGTGTTCCTGGGGGCGATGGTTGTGAAGGCGGGGAAGCCCAACGTCATCGGCACCGGTATCGGGGTGGTGCTGCTGACGGTGCTCATGAACTGGATCACGCTCATGGGCCTGCAGACCTACATCGTCTGGCTCGCGCGAGGAGCCCTGCTCTTGATCGGCGTGGCCATGGTCGGCCTCTCTGGCTCGCGGCGGCGGGGCCAGGCGGCAGCGGCAATGGCGAGGGAATGACCCGTGAAGAGGGAGTGACCCATGAATATGCTCATCGGCGGTGCGCACCGGGACGCTTCGGACAAGGCTTTCGCGAACGACCTGAACCCGGTCACGGGGGAGGTGGTCGACACCTTCCCGCTGGCCACGCCCCGGGACGTGCAGGAGGCGCTGGAGAACTCGAGGAAGGGGTTCCTGGAGTGGTCGAGCATGCCGCTCCACCAGCGGCTCCGGATCGTCTGCCGCTATGCCGACCTGGCGCTCGCGAACGTGGAGAAGCTGGCGCAGCTCATGAGCCGGGAGAGCGGGAAGGTCATCACTCTCTCCCGCGCCGAGGCGACCGTCTCGGCCGAGATCTTCCGCTGGTACGCCGAGAAGGCCCGCAACCTCATGGGCGAGGCGCTCCCGCTCGACCCCGAGCCGCGGACCACCGGCGACCTGCTCTTCACGATCCGCGAGCCCCTGGGCGTGGTGGCCTGCATCGTGCCCTTCAACTACCCGGCCGAGCTGTACGCGCACAAGGTGGCCCCGGCGCTGGTGGCCGGGAACGCCGTCATCGTGAAGCCCAGCTCGGACACGCCGCTCGTGAACGTCTTCCAGACGGAGCTGCTCCTGGAGGCGGGCGTCCCGGGGAACGCGGCCCAGATCGTGACCGGCAGCGGGTCGAAGGTCGGCGCACAGATCGTCCAGAGCCCGCTCATCAACAAGGTGAGCCTCACCGGCAGCACCGAGGTCGGGATCCAGACGTTCCGGAACTCGGCCGAGTCGCTCCACAAGGTCGGCTTGGAGCTGGGCGGCAACGACCCGCTGGTGATCTTCGAGGACTGCGACCTGGAACTGGCGCTCTCCGAGGTGGTGGTGGGGCGGTGCTTCAACGCGGGTCAGACCTGCTGCGCCAGCAAGCGATTCATCGTGCAGCGTCCGTTCCTGGACCGGTTCGTGCAGAAGCTCCTCGAGAAGCTCCAGACGGTCCGCGTAGGCGATCCCTTCGACGAGCGGAACACCTACGGCTCGCTCATCAACGAGTCCGCCGCCCGGGAGGTCGAACGGCAGGTGGCCCACACGGTGGCCCAGGGGGCCCGGTGCCTGTGCGGCGGCAAGCGCCGCGACCGGACCTTCTTCGACCCGACCGTGCTGGTGGACGTGACGCCGCAGATGGACATCGCCCGGGACATGGAGGTGTTCGGGCCCGTCATCCCGGTCATCGCCTTCGACACGGTGGACGAGGCCATCGCCATCGCCAACAACATCCCCTATGGCCTGCAGGGCGGGGTCATGACCACCAACATGAAGACCGCCTTCAGGGTGGCCAGGGCCATGCAGTGCGGCTGTTGCGTCGTGAACGGCTGCAGCAACTACCGCAGCGCCCACCAGGCCTTCGGCGGTTGGAAGATGTCGGGCCAGGGCCGGGAGGGCATCGGGTACACGCTGGAGGAGATGTCGCAGGTCAAGACTATCGCCCTGCGGGGCATCTTCGCCTAGGAGCTCGTCTCCGTAAGCCCTGGCCGACCCACCTCGGCGCGCCACGGCACACCGTGACGGGGGTGTCAACCAATCAGGGCGACCTGGGTGGCGGAAGTGAGCGTTGACGGCCCGGACCTGCAACCGCTGCACCAGGGCCCGCAGGCGGTGCGCGGGGCGTGTGGTTCGTCGTTTGCGCCAGCCACGACGCAAGCGGGTCGAGCGCCGCGGCGCGAGGCGGGCCCTGCCCCCGCCGGGCGGGCGTTGACGCCCTCCGCCGTCGCGATCTAGAGTTCGTGCCGTCCAGACATCATGACGTCACCCTCTCGTCAGCTCGTGCGGCGAACCTTCGCCCCTTCCGGCCTGGCTCGGCGCATGCCGCAGTACCTGCGGGTGTACGAGCTGATCCGGCGCCGCATCGAGGATCACGAGTACCCCGTAGGCTCCTTCCTGCCCCCCGAGCCCGAGCTGGGCAGGCTCCTGGCGGTGAGCCGCACCACCGTGCGCAAGGCGGTGGAGATGCTCATCGACGACGGGTTCCTGGTGGTGCGCCGCGGCCGCGGCACCGAGATCCTCGACTTCCGGGCCATCCAGCGGCTGCACTTCGTCACCTCCTTCTCCGAAACGCTCCGCGAGCAGGGCTTTCACGTCGCCTACCGCGACGTCCGCGTCAGCGCCAGGCGCGCCTCGAGCTCCCTGGCCAAGGACCTCCAGGTGGCGGCGGGCGGGCCGCTGGTCCAGGTCCACCGGCTGGCGCTGGCGAACGGGAAGCCCATTGCGCTCATGGACAACTACCTCCCTCCCGAGATCGTCCCGGGGATCGAGGAGAGGGCCGCCCGGATCGGGTCCCTCTACGTGTTCCTGGAGTCGGAGTACGCCCTCGTCATCGAGGCGGCCACGGACTACATCACGGCGCGCGGCGCGACCCGCGACGAGGCCCGGCAGCTCGGGATCTCCGCCAACACGCCCTTGCTGGTCGTCCGCCGCATCTCGCACCTGCGCGAACGCCCGGTCGAGGTGGCGGAGCTCCGCATCGTGGCCAGCCGGTACGAGTACAGCGTCCACACCGTCCAGCGGCCCGGCCGCGCCGGGTGACCCTCTAGGCCGAACTTCCCCTTCACCTAGCGGAAAGGGCCTGAATACTGGGGATTTTGACGGGGTTACATGCGTACATCCGTACCAAGATCTTGTGCATCACCCCGGATCGTGATCGAACTACAGACGGTCCATGATCGCCGAAAGTGGCTCGTAGGCAGTGAATCGCAGCTCGCCGGCCGAAACACTTGAGGTGACGCTCACTTGCGCTCCGCGTCAAATGGAAGTTCGGTCTAGGAGACCCTTATGTTGCTCACCCCGGAGAAGCTGGCCCGCCTCATCGACATCAGCGCCGTTCGCGCGCAGCACGGCGAGCGGGAGATCCTGGAGATGGTGGCGCGCGCCAAGGAGTACCGCTTCGTGGCAGTGCACGTGCTTCCCTCGTGGGTGAGCTTCCTCAAGACCCAGCTCGGGGGAGAGCGGGACATCCTAGTCGGCGCGCCGGTGGGGTTTCCCTCTGGCGGCCACACCACCGCCACCAAGGTGGCCGAGGCGAAGGCCCTCATCGCCGAGGGGGTGCAGGAGCTCGACATGATGCTCAACGTCGGCCGGCTCCGCTCCGGCCACGACGAGTACGTCGCCCGGGACATCCGGGCGGTGGTCGAGGCCGCCGGTGATCTGCCTGTGAAGGTGATCCTGGAGGTGCATTACCTCACCCCGGACGAGATCAAGCGCGCCTGCGAGCTGGCCATCGGGGCCAGAGCCGCCTTCGTCAAGACCTCGACCGGCTGGGCCCCGAGCGGCGCGACCCTGGAGACGGTCCGGCTCATCACCTCGTTCGTCGGGTCCGCCATCAAGGTCAAGGCGGCGGGCAGCATCCGCGACCTCGGCACGGTGGTGGAGATGCTGGGGATGGGGGTAGCTCGCTTCGGCATCAACCTCGACGCCTCGATCGCCATCCTGGGCGAGTGCAAGGCCCGGGCCGGGGGCGTCGAGGTGCCCGACCCCGAAGGCCAAGTCGGCGGCACGCGCGCTCGCCGGCCCAAGACGGTTGCCTAACGCGGAGCCCGGACAATGCCACGAGCTCACATCCTCGCCTACGACCTGGGGACCGGCGGCGCCAAGGCCTCGCTTCACGCCGAGGACGGGACCTGCCTGCGCAGTACCTTCCTCTCCTACGATACCCGCTACCCGACGGGCGGCTGGCACGAGCAGCGGCCCGACGACTGGTGGCGCGCGGTGGTGGAGGCCACCCGGCAGCTTTTCTCCGAGGGCGAGGCGTCCTCGCTGGCCGGGCTGGCCATCTCCGGCCAGAGCCTGGGCGTGGTCCCGGTGGACGACGACGGGGCGCTGCTCAGCGAGTTCACGCCCATCTGGTCCGATACCCGCTCCGGCGAGCAGACCCGCGAGTTCTTCTCGCGGGTCGACCCGAAGCGCTGGTACATGACCACCGGCAACGGGTTCCCGGCCGAGTGCTACGCGGTCTTCAAGGCCATGTGGTACCGCGACCAACAGCCGGAGATGTTCCGCCGCATCCGCTGGCTGCTGGGCTCGAAGGACTACATCAACCTGCGGCTGACGGGCCGGCCGGCCACCGACTTCTCCTACGCCTCGGGCTCGGGCGTCTACGATCTGCTGCGCTGGGGCTACCAGGAGGAGTTCATCGCCGCGAGCGGGCTCCCGCGCCGGATCTTCCCCGAGATCCTGGCCTCCAGCGCCATCGTGGGCGGCCTCACCCCCGAGGCGGCCCGCGCCCTTGGCCTGCCCTCCGGGCTGCCGGTGGCCTGCGGCGGCGTGGACAACTCTTGCATGGCCCTGGGGGCCAGGAACCTGGCCGACGGCCGCGTCTACACCTCGCTCGGCTCCTCCTGCTGGATCGCCGTGTCTTCGCGCGAGCCGGTGCTCGATCCCGTCCGCAAGCCGTTCGTCTTCACCCACGTGGTCCCGGGGCTCTTCACCTCTGCGGTGAGCATCTTTGCGGGCGGCAGCGCCTTTCGCTGGGCGCGCGACGTGCTGCTGGGGCTCCGGCCCGCCGATCTGGGCGGGCGCGACGCCTACGAGGTCATGACCGGGATGGCGGCTCGCTCGCCCATCGGTGCCAACCGGCTCCTCTTCAACCCCAGCCTGGCCGGCGGCAGCTCACAGGAGGCGAGCCCGAACATCCGCGGCGGCTTCTTCGGCCTCGACCTGCGGCACACCCGCGACGATCTGGTGCGCTCGGTGATGGAGGGCGTGGCTTTGAACCTGGGCGCGGTACTGGCGGTGTTGCGCGGCTACGTGCGGCTGGACGACGAGATGATGCTGGTGGGCGGCGGCTCGCGCAGCGCCCTGTGGCGGCAGATCTTCGCCGACGTCTACGGGATGCGGGTAGTGAAGACCAACGTGGACCAGGACGCCGCCTCGCTGGCGGCCGCGTCCCTGGCCGCGGTGGGCGTGGGGCTGTGGAAGGACTTCGCGCCCATGGAGGCGGTCCACGCCGTCCAAGCGCGGGAGGAGCCGCGGCCGGAGGCGGTGGCCGCCTACGCCCGCCTCATGCCGGTGTTCGAGCGGATCCGCCAGGACGAGGCGGCCATCTGTCAGCTGCTCCTCGACTCGGGGCTGTAGGAGCCGGGGTGAAAAAGGAGAAGGAGGAAGACCCATGAAGATCGGATTGTTCTCGGCGACGTACCTCGACCAGAAGCTCGAGGACGTCTGCAAGATGGCAGCGTCCCTCGGATACGAGGCGGTCGAGCTCCCCGCCTTCACCGACAACCCGCACCTCGACGTGGAGGCGGTCCTGAGGGGTGGGAACGCCGCCAAGCTCCAGAAGTTGGTGAAGGACAACGGGCTCATCATCTCGGCGCTCTCCAACCACACCGAGAGCCAGCTCGTGCTGGGGCCGTACGGGAAGGACACCGACGCGTTCTGCAAGGGGACCAAGGAGGAGAAGATCCGGTTCGGCTCGGAGCGGATGGTGAAGACGGCCCAGGCGGCCAACGCCCTGGGGGTACCGGTGGTGTGCGGGTTCGTGGGGTGCGAGAACTTCGGCCGCTTCTTCCCCTTCCCCTACGCCAAGGGCTGGGCCGACATGGAGCAGGAGTTCGTCGAGCGCTGGGGAAGGATCCTGGACAAGTTCGGCGAGTACGGCGTGAAGTTCGCCCACGAGCCGCACCCGAACCAGCTCATCTACGACATCGGCACCGCCGTCCGGGCGGTCGAGCTCATGGGGAACCGCAAGGAGTTCGGCTTCAACTTCGATCCCGCCAACCTCATCTACCTGGGCATCGACGTGGAGAACTTCATCGATACCTTGCGGGGCAAGATCTTCCACGTGCACGCCAAGGACGGCGAGCTGGTCAGCCACAACCTCAAGCGCTCGGGGATGATCCCGCAGGGCGACTGGCAGAAGCTGGACCGGGGATTCCGCTTCCGGATCCCGGGCTGGGGGTCGGTGCCCTGGAAGAAGGTGATCACCGAGCTGTCCTTGATCGGCTACGACTACGTGATGAGCTACGAGCACGAGGACGTGACCATGAGCCGTCAGGACGGCATCACCAAGACGATCAAATTCCTGAAGCCGCTCATGATCGAGAAACCGTACGAGGGACGCAAGGACGTCCTGTTCAACTGATCCGGAGGAGAGCCATGGCCAGGACGATGAAGGCGGCAGTTGTCGAGAAGCCCAACGTCATCACCGTGAAGACGGTGCCGGTCCCGCAGATCGGCGACGACGAGGTGCTCATTCGGGTGAAGCTCACCGGGATTTGCGGGACCGACTGGGCGATCTACACCGGCAAGTACTCTTCCGACCGGTTGCCCCTGGTCGCCGGTCACGAGTTCTGCGGCGAGATCGCCGAGGTGGGCCGCAACGCCAAGGGGCTCAAGGTCGGCGACCGGGTCACCGCCGACATCAACATGAGCTGCGGCCACTGCTTCTTCTGCAAGCAGGGGCAGAAGCTCCTCTGCCCGGAGTTCCTCCAGCTCGGCATCCACATCGACGGCACCTACGCCGAGTACGTGAAGGCCCCCTGGGCCCAGGTCCACAAGATCCCCGCCAAGCTGAGCTTCATGGAGGCCGCCTTCATCGAGCCGCTCTCCTGCTGCGTCCACTCGGCCAAGGCCATGAACGCCGCCCTGGGCAGCTCGGTGGCCATCATCGGCTGCGGGCTGGGGATCCTCCACGGCGCGCTCGCCCGGCTGCGCGCCTGCGCCCCGGTGATCGTGATCGGCGACAACAAGAAGCGGCTCGAGATCGCCCGGAAGATGGGGGCCGACCACGTCCTCTACACCAAGGAGGTCGCCGATCCCGTCGCCGAGGTGAAGCGGCTCACCGGCGGCCGCGGCGCCGACTACGTCCTCGAGGCGGTGGGCACGGTGCCCACCTATGAGCAAGCGTTCCGCATGGTCCGCCACGGCGGGCAGGTCTCGGCCTTCGGCCTCACCGGCGACAGGGAGACCATGGCACTCGCCCCCTTCGACCTCGTGCTGCACGAGAAGCGGGTCACCTCCTCCTGTGCGGGCGTGGGCAACGACTGGAGCGACGCCATTACCCTCATCGAGCACGGGCGCATCGACCCCCGGCCCATGTTCTCGATGGTGGTCCCCCTGGAGGAGCTGGAGAAGGCGCTCAAGGAGCTCCGGACCAACCCCGACCTCATCAAGGTCTTCGTCAGCCCCGAGGCCACCAAGCGGGAGATCCTGTAGCTCGACCCCGGGGCGGCCGGTCCCGCCGAGCCGCCCCGGAAAGAGGAGCCGACCATGCAGATCCTCGGCATCGAGCACGTCTCGATCAACGTGGCGGACATGGAGGCTTCGGTGGCGTTCTACGAGGGCACGCTCGGGTTCGAGCGGCTCGAGACCGTTCCGGAGAAGGGCTTCGCCATCACCTACTTCGCCCTGCCCGGCGGGCGGCGCCTCGAGCTCTTCGACTACCGGGGGGAAAACCCCCGGCCGGCTCGCGGGGAGACCGACGTCGGCCTGCGACACCTCGCCTTCGAAGTCGACCGGGTGGCCGCGGCGGAACGGGAGCTGCGGTCGCACGGGGTTCCCATCGTGCTCCCCACAACCGAGTTGCCCGAGCTCGGGGTGCGGGTGCTCTTGTTCCAGGACCCCAACGGCGTGGTCCTGGAGTTCTGTGAACGGCTCGCGCCCCCGGACCGGGCGTGATCCACAACCCGGCGCGAGAAGAATGCGCCAAGACGGCCGGTGAAGGAGCGAAGCATGACCACTGACCCCATTCTCTTTTCCCCCCTGAAGATCGGCACCAAGACGGCCGCGAACCGGATCGCCATCAACGCCATGGAGGGCTGCGACGCCGACACCGCCGGCAACCCCACGGCCACGACCTACCGACGCTACGAGCGGCTGTTCGAGGGGAACGCGGGCGTCATCGTGGTCGAGGCGCTGAGCGTCGTCGACGAGAACAAGGGCCGGCTCCACCAGCTCACCGCCCTGCCGCAGAACCAGGACGGGCTCGGCAGGCTGGTCAAGACCATGAAGCGGATCAACCCGAAGCCGGTCATGCTCTGGCAGCTGACCCACTCCGGGGAGCTCAGTAACCCCGAGTTCTCGAAGCGAGTGTGCGCGAAGCCGTTCCCCGGCTACGAGGGAGAGCTCCTCACCGAGGAGGAGGTCGACGTCATCTTGGACCAGTTCGTCCTCGCCACCAAGATGGCGCACGACTGCGGCGCCGACGGCGTCGACTTCAAGCTCTGCCACGGCTACTTCGGATCGCAGCTGCTCCGCCCCTTCAACGACCGGAAGTGGAAGTACGGAGGCTCCTGGGCCAACCGGACCCGCTTCGCCTACGAGTACTACGAGCGGGTGGCCAGGGAGATCAACGACCCGAACTTCATCGTCGGCTCCAAGATCTCCGTCTGGGAGGGGCTGCCGGGGGGGATGGGGACCGCCGCGCCGGACTCGCCCATCATCGACCTCACCGAGATCTCTGACCTGGTCCGGGGCCTCGAGGCGCGCGGCGCCAAGTACATCATCCAGTCCGCGGGGAACCCCTCCTTGACCCTGGCCCTCACCCAACCGGACAAGAAGATCCCCGACTACGCCTACCTCCACTTCTGGTTCCAGAAGGAGCTCCGGCGGGTCCTGAAGCCCGAGACCGTCGTCATCGGCTCGGCCTACTCCATGTTCCGCGACGGGAAGAACCCGTTCCGCGGGGTGAAGCGGGAGGAGTCGTCCTTCACCTACTGGGCGGCGAAGAACCTGCGGGCCGGGGTCTGCGACATGGTCGCCCTTGGACGGCAATCGCTCGCCGATCCCTACGTGCCCGCGAAGCTCGAGAGCGGCCGGGAGAAAGAGATCGATTGGTGCACCTGCTGTGACAACTGCATCGAGTTCCTCATCCGCCAGAAGCCGGTCGGGTGCGCCACGCACGAGAAGGAGTACACCCTGGAGCTGCAGCAGATCCGCCGCGAAAAGGGCAAGCTCGCCGAGGCAGAGAAGCACACCTAGGTAGAGCCGCCAACGGCATTCGGCGGTAAAACGGCGTTTTCGAGCGTATCTCGAAAACAGGTGGACAGAGTCCGAGCGATTATGGCAACAATCGACACGTGGCATCCGGTCGCGCTCCACCGCCCGAGGGGACCCGGGAGGCGGCCCTGCAGCGCGCACCAAGGTCGGTGGAGCCCATGACGCCTTCCGCCACAGCGCCCCAGAGGCTCAAGGAGGCAGGTCCCGATCCGACCCTGCGCATGCGGGGGATCTCCAAGAGCTTCTACGGCGTCGAGGTGCTGCACCGGGTGGACTTCGCCGTCGACCGAGGCGAGGTCATGGGGATGTGCGGGGAGAACGGGGCGGGCAAGTCCACCCTCATGAAGATCCTCTCCGGGATCCACCCCCAGGATGCGGGGGAGGTGGTGCTGAAGGGGCAGGTCGTCCCCCAGGGCGCCACCCCGCGCCAGATGCAACGCCTCGGCGTCTCGATGATCCACCAGGAGTTGAACCTCCTGAACGAGCTCACCGTCGCGCAGAACATCTTCCTGTGTCGCGAGCCGGTTTCGGCCTCGGGCCTCATCGACTTCAGGAAGATGAACGAGGACGCCGCCCGACTGCTCGGGAAGCTCGGCGAGAAGATCGATCCCCGGCGAAAAGTGCGCGATCTCAAGATCGCCCAGAAGCAGATGGTCGAGATCGCGAAGGCCACCTCTTTCAACGTCGAGATCCTGGTCATGGACGAGCCGACCTCGGTCTTGACCGAGCGGGAGACCCGCATCCTCTTCGACCTCATTGCGAACCTCTCCGCCCAGGGCATCGCGGTGGTCTATATCTCCCACCGGCTGAAGGAAATCGGCGACGTGTGCCACCGCGTGACCGTCCTGCGAGACGGGTACCTGGTGGCCACCAAGGAGGTCGCCGAGGTGACCCCGAAGGACCTCGCCACCCTCATGGTGGGCCGGGAGGTGAAGGACACCCGGGCGGCGGACTTCGCGGGCGATCCCGACCAGGTGGTCCTCGACGTCCGGGACGTGGCCGACGACCTCTTGCGAGGGGTGGGCTTCAAGCTTCGCAAGGGCGAGATCCTCGGGTTCGCGGGCCTGGTGGGCGCGGGCCGGACCGAGCTCATGGAGGTCATCTTCGGCATCAGGAAGCCGCGGACGGGCAGCGTGCTCATCGACGGCAAGCCGGTCGTCATCCGCAACGCCATGGATGCCATCAGGGCCGACCTCGGCTTCGTCACCGAGGACCGCAAGGAGACGGGGCTCGTCCTCTGCCGGGACATCACCGAGAACGCGAACTACGTGACCTGGCAGAAGACGCCCGGGCTCTTCAAGGGCAGGAGGACCACCGCTGCGAACACCCGGCGGATGATCGAGCGACTGGGCATTCGGTGCACCGGTGCCGGGCAGAACGTGAGCAACCTCTCCGGCGGGAACCAGCAGAAGGTGGCCTTGTCGAAGTGGCTCCTCTCCGGAGCCAAGATCCTCGTCCTGGACGAGCCGACCCGCGGGGTCGACGTGGGCGCTCGGCAGGAGCTCTACCGGATCATCCGGGAGCTGGCCGCGGAAGGGGTGGCGATCGTGGTGGTCTCCTCGGACCTGCCCGAGATCCTGAGCATCTGCGAACGGGTCATCGTGATGCACGAGGGGCGGGTGACGGGGGAGCTCACCGCCTCCCAGATGACCGAGACGAAGATCATGTACTGCGCGACCGACGTGGGAGCGGGAGGCGAGCATGGAGGCTCTTGAGGCCGAGCAGGTAAGTAATCCCATCGTCGACTTGGCGAAGACCGTCTGGCGCGACTACAGCATCCTGGTCGTCTTCTGCGCCATCGTCCTCGTGTGCGGGCTCGCGGCGCCCCGGTTCCTGAACCCCGGAAATCTCCTCATCATCCTGCTCAACGCGTCGATCGTCGGGACCATCGCCTTGGGAATGACGATCGTGATCATCGCCGGAGGGATCGACCTGTCCTGCGGGCCGGTCCTCGCCACCTCGGGCGCGGTTCTCATCCTTCTCCAGCGAATGGTGAATGCGGACGGGGCCTCGACCGTTCCGCTGCCGGTCGCCATCGTGGCCTGCTTGGTGGTGGGGGCGGCCTTCGGGTACCTGAACGGCCTCATCATCACCCGGGCCAGGCTCCCCCCCTTCATCGTCACCCTGGCCGTCGGCTACATCGCGCGCGGCCTCACCATGTATTCCTGCCGGGGGGCGACGATCATGGGGAACAACTTCCCCGGGATCCTGGGAAATGGCCGGCTGTTCGAGATCCCCATCCCCTTCGTCATCATGCTGGCGCTGGCCATCGCCTTCCACATCCTGCTCACGCGGACCAAGTTCGGGTCCTACGTCTTCGCGGTGGGCGGGAACGAGAACGCGGCACGCTACTCGGGCATCAAGGTCGACCGGATCCGAATCCTCACCTACATGCTCGTGGGGCTGTGCACGGCCATCTCGGCCGTGATCGAGGTCTCGCGCATGGCGGCCGTCGCCGCAGCCAGCTCGGGCAGCCTCTACGAGTTCGAGGCCATCACCGCGGTGGTCGTGGGCGGGACCTCGCTCGCCGGCGGCAGGGGGCGAGTGATCGGTACCGTGGTCGGGGCGATCATCCTCGGCATCGTCCTCAACATGATGATCATGCTCAACATCTCGCCCTACTTGGTCCTGACCGTAAAGGGGGGCGTCATCCTCCTCGCGGTGCTTCTCCAGAGCCGAGAGCGTTCGTGAGGAGGGTTCTCTTCGAGGAGGGAGGTTGGATGGAGGCACCGGGCCGCTCATACCTTTCGGCGGAGCGGGCACGGCGATGAATTCCACGGGCGTCCCTCACGTCGATGGGAGGACGGCGCACGTGGGTAGACGCGTCGGGAAGGAGCGCCGGCGAAGGCGCGCGATGCTCTTCCCGGTGGCGATTGCAAAGGCCAAAGCGAAGTCGAGGCATACACGTTCGAGGAGGTAGTCCCGATGAAGAAGATCGTTCTTGCGCTGCTCGCAGCCCTCGTCATGGTCCCCCAGGCGCAGGCCGCCGGGAAGAAGTTCCGGATCGCGGTCTCCCTGCCTCCGGCCAACAACGCCTGGCAGGCGAAGATGCTCGACTCCGTCAAGGAGGAGGTCGCGAAGGACACGACCAACTTCGAGATCGACGTGAAGAACGCGGTGGATGACGCCGACCAGCTCAACATCATGCAGACCTTCAAGGCGGGCGGCTACGACCTCATCGCCATCCTTCCCGGCAACGGGACCCTCATGACCCCCATCTGCCAGGACGTCTTCAAGTCCGGCACGAAGCTCATGATCATCGACCGGCCCATCGAAGGCGACCAGTACACGGTCTTCTACGGCGGTGACAACGCACAGTGCGGCCGGAACGCCGCCAAGTACATCGGCGATCGCCTGAAGGGCAAGGGCGAGATCGCCATCCTCCGGAGCTACGTGGGCATCCCCATCGACCTCCAGCGGTACAACGGGTTCATGGAGGTCCTGAAGAAGGACTACCCGGGCATCAAGGTGCTGGTCGAGGCCGACGGCGAGTTCAACCAGAATGCGGGCCTCAAGGCCATGTCCAACATCCTCCCCGCCTACCCGCACATCGACGCGATCTTCTCGCAGGACGACGAGTCGGCGGTCGGCGCCCTCACCGCCATCAAGAACGCGAACCGTAAGGACATCCAGTTCATCACCGGCATGGGCGGCTCGAAGTCGGCCTTCGCCCGGATGACCGCCAAGGATCCTCTCTACGGCGCCTCCATGTCCTACCTGCCCACCATGGGTGGCCACGCCGTCGCGCTCGCCAAGAAGATCCTGCAGGGAGCGAAGTTCCAGAAGGACAACATCGAGCCGACCATCGTGGTGACCTCCGAGAACGTCTCGAAGTACGTGGCCGACGCGTACTAGTTCGCAGCTCCGACGAGGCAGGCGGGAAGGGGGCCCAAAGGGCCCCCTTCCTTTTCTTGGGGGTGCTCACCGTCACCTCTCGGGGGGGAGCCGCCCGGCCCCGTGAGTCACCTGCGCCCCGGGACGAGCACCCGGGAACCCGATCCCTGCCCTCACCCGACGCGGTTCCCCGCGGAAAGACAGGGCCCCCTCCGGGAACGGTACGGTACAGGCGATGCACCGCGCGGGAGCGAACGAGGGCGCGCCCGCGCCCTTGCTACCGCGGAAGGGACGGCTCGCCAAGGCCGTGGCGGACCGCGTCGGGCCGGGGAGACGGCATGCTGGGCTCTTTGAAAGTGGGGGCGAGGGTCCTCGTCGCGCTCGCCGCGGCGCTCTCGCTCATGCTGGCGATCGGGGGCGTGGGCCTCCTCACCGCCTCGAACCTCACTCGACACCTGAACGAGCTCGCCGACGCGAGGCTCCCCGGCGTGAACGCGCTCTGGGCAGTGAACCAGGCGATCACCGATGCGGAACGCCACCTGAATGCGCTCCTGCTCCCCGGCACCGACGACGCCCTTCGGAAGGTCGCGAAGGCAGGCTTCGGCGACGCCCTGCAGCGCATCGACGACGGCTCCTACGCCTACGACTCGGTGCCCCACGACCCGGAGATCCAGGCGCTCTGGAAGGACGCGACCGACCGGGTCGCCTCCTGGCGCGCTCTCTCGATGAAGGTGACGGCGATCGCCCTGAACGATTCGGGGGCCGGCTTCGCCGAGCCGGGCTCGAAGAAGGCGGCCCTCCTCGCGGACACTCGCGCAGAGGGGCAGGCGGTCGAGTCCGCCCTGAACAAGCTCATCACCAGGATGGGAGAGGAGGCCCGCGCCCGCGCGAACGCAGGTCACGCCGCGGCGCGGAGGGGAGGGGTGACGATGCTCCTCACCATCGCGGTCGGCGCGCTCCTCATGACCGCCTTCAGCGTGCTCATCACCCGGGCCATCGGGCGAGCGGTGGCCACCTTGATCGCCGAGGCGGCCCGGCTCCGCGACGCCGTGGCGGCGGGCCAGCTCGGGGTGCGCGGCGACGCGGGCGCCCTGGATCGCGAGTTCAAGCCCATCGTACAGGGCATGAACGAGACCATGGATGCCTTCCAGAGGCCCATTCACCTGACCGTCGAGTACGTGAGCCGGATGGGCAGGGGCGACATCCCTGACAAGATCGCCGATGACTACCAGGGAGACTTCGGGCTTATCCGGGCGAGCCTCAACGACTGTATCGACGCGGTGCGGGCGCTGGTCGAGGACGCGGGAACGCTCACGCGCGCCGGCGTCGAGGGAAGGCTCTCCACCCGCGCCGACGCCTCCCGTCACCAGGGCGACTTCCGCAAGGTGGTCCAGGGCGTGAACGACACGCTCGATGCGGTCATCGGCCCCTTGAAGGTGGCGGCCCGCCACGTGGACGAGATTTCCCGAGGCCGGATCCCGGAGCGGATCACCGACGCCTACGCGGGCGACTTCGAGACCCTGAAGGAGAGCCTCAACCGGTGCGGCGATGCGGTGAACAGGGTGGTGGAGGACGCACGGGCGCTCGCCAGCGCAGCGGTCGAGGGCCACCTCGACGTCCGGGCCGACCCCTCGCGGCACAGCGGCGAGTTCCGGGCCATCGTCCAGGGCGTGAACGACACGCTCGATACCATCGTGACCCCCTTCCGCGTGATGGCCGGCTACTGCGAGCGGATCTCCCACGGGGAGATCCCCCCCCACCGGACCGACCAGGTCCGCGGCGAGATCGCCGGGATGCAGGCCGCCCTGAACCGGTGCGTGGACGCGCTCTCCGGGCTGGTGGCGGACGTGAACGAGCTCTCCCGAGCGGCCCTTTCGGGCACGCTCTCGGCCCGAGCGGACACCGCCCGTCACGAGGGCGCGTTCGGCGCCGCCCTCGACGGGGTGAACCGGACCCTGGACGCGGTCCTCGCCCCCGTGCAGGAGGCCTCCCGCGTCCTGGAGCGGCTCGCCCGGCGCGACCTGCGCGCCCGGGTCGAGGGCGGCTACCGGGGCGACCACGCCCGACTCACGGACTCGCTCAACGCGACCGCCGGAGCGCTCGAGGAGGCGCTCTCCCAGGTGGCGGTGGCGGCGGGACAGGTCTCTTCCGCCGCCGCCCAGATCGCCTCCTCGAGCCAGGCGGTCGCGAGAGGGGCCTCCGAGCAGGCGTCCTCCCTAACCGAGACCACCCACGCCCTGGAGTCGGTGCTCTCCATGACGCGCCAGTCGTCCGAGAGCGCCCGGAAGGCGGACGTCCTCATCCAGGCCGCGCGCGGTGCTGCCACCGAGGGGGCGGCCGCGGTCGAGCAGATGCAAGGGGCGATGGGGAAGATCAGGGCCTCGGCCGAGAGCACCTCCCAGATCATCCGGGACATCAACGACATCGCCTTCCAGACGAACCTGCTCGCCCTGAACGCCGCGGTGGAGGCGGCCCGGGCGGGTGAGGCGGGACGGGGGTTCGCGGTGGTCGCCGAGGAGGTCCGTTCCCTGGCCCTGCGCGCCAAGGAGGCGGCCGCCCGGACGGAGGGGCTCATCCTCCAGTCCGTCAAGGAGGCCGAGCAGGGAGAGGTGACCTCGCGCCAGGTGACCGCCAAGCTCGGCGAGATCGGAACGGGCGTCGGCCAGGTCTCGTCCATCGTCTCGGAGATCGCCGCCGCTGCCGGCGAGCAGACCACCGGTATCGACCAGGTGAGCCGAGCGACCGGCGAGATGGACCGGGTCACCCAGCAGAACGCCGCCAGCGCCGAGGAATCCTCGTCGGCGGCGAGCGAGCTTTCTCGTCATGCCGAGGAGCTGGCCGCGATGGTGGGGACCTTCCAGCTCGGGAACGAGCCGGTCCAAAGGCGCCCCCCGAAGACGCGGCCGGGGCTCAGGGCTACAGCCGCAAGAGGGTGAGCCCCCCGTCCACCCCCAACACCTGCCCGGTGGAATACGGCAGGTCGCCCCGCGCCAGCATCGCCACGGCCCGGCCCACATCCTCCGGCGTGCCCCATCTCCTCTGGAGCGCGAGGCCCCCGTCGATGAGCCGCTCGTACTTCTGCACCACGCCGGCGGTCATGTCGGTCCTGATGACGCCGGGCCGGACCTCGAACACGGAGATGCCGTCCCCGGCGAGGCGCGTCGCCCATAGCAGGCTCGCCATGGAGAGACCGGCCTTCGAAATGCAGTACTCACCCCGGTCGACCGAGGCCACGGCAGCCGAGATGGAGGTCACGAAGACGATGCACTTGCCTGTCTGGGCGCCCTGCGGGTCCCACTCCCGCATGAAGCGCGCCGCCGCTTGGGTGAGGAAGTAGGGTCCCCGCAGGTTGACCCGCAAGACGCGGTCGAAGCTTTCCGGCGAGGCCTCGAGGAGGTCTTTGCGCTCCTGCGGGGCCACCCCGGCGTTGTTCACGAGCGCGTCGAGGCGGGCGAACCTCGAGCGCACCGCCCCGACGAGCCGTTCCGGCGCGTCGTCGTCGCCGACGTCTGCCCGGACGTAGAGCACTTCCCCCCCGGCTTCGCGCAGCGCCTCGAGCGCCGGCCTCGCCTCCGCCTCGGGCCGCAGCCCGCACACGGCCAGGTCCCACCCCTCGCGCGCCAGGGCCCGTGCGCATCCCAGGCCGATGCCCCGGGTCCCTCCGGTGATGATCGCCACCCGCCGGTCCACTAGCCCTCCAGGTCGGGAAGCTCCACCCAGCACCGCCGGCGCGAGGACTCGAGGCCCAGCTCCGCGAGCTGGACCCCCCTCGCGCCCTCGAGCAGGTCCCAGGGGAAGGGCTCGTCGAGAACGACGTGCCGGAGGAACAGCTCCCACTGAGCCCGGAACGCGTTCTTCGGGGCGCGCTGCTCGGGCAGCTTCTGCCAGGAGGCGGAATGGTCGATGGGGCTCTCCTCGTCCGGATTCCAGACGGGCCGAGGGGTGGCCCCGTACGGCTGGATCCAGCAGTCGCGCAGCCCCGCCACCGCCGACCCCAGCGTCCCGTCCACCTGCACGGTCAACAGGTCATCGCGCCGCACGCGTACCGCCCAGGAGGAATTGAAGTGGGCCACCACTCCTCCCTCCAGCTCGAACGTGGCGTAGGCGGCGTCGTCCGCCGTGCACCGGTACCGCTCGCCCCGCTCGTCCCAGCGCGTGCCGACGTGGGTGACGGCCAGGCAGGAAACCGCCCTCACCCGGCCGAAGAGGTTGTCGAGGACGTAGCGCCAGTGGCAGAGCATGTCCAGGGCGATCCCCCCGCCGTCCTCGCGGCGGTAGTTCCAGGAAGGCCGCTGGGCAGGGACGAGGTCCCCCTCGAAGACCCAGTACCCGAACTCGCCGCGCACCGAGAGAATGCGCCCGAAGAAGCCGCGCGCCCGGAGATCGGAAAGCTTCGAGAGCCCGGGGAGCCAGAGCTTATCCTGGACGACGCCGTGCTTCACCCCCCGTGCTCGCGCCAGCCGGACGAGCTCCAGCGCCTGTGCGGTGTCCACGGCGGTGGGCTTCTCACAGTACACGTGCTTCCCTGCCTCGATCGCCCTCTTCACCCCGAGGGCCCGCTGGGCGGTGGGCTGGGCGTCGAAGTAGACGGAGAGCGCCGGGTCGGAGAGGGCTGCGTCGAGGTCGGTGGTGAAGCGTGCCACCCCCGCGGTCCGGGCCAGCGCTTCGAGCTTCGCCGCGTTCCGCCCGACCAGGACCGGCTCGGGGAGGATCGCGTCGTCGCCCACCCGTACCCCCCCCTCTCGCACGATGGGGACGATGGAGCGCAGGAGGTGCTGGTTCGCGCCCATGCGCCCGGTGGCGCCGTTCATGATCACGCCCACGGTGCGCGTGCTCATCGAGCCGCCCCTTCGCCCGGGCCGGGCGCCGGCCGGGTGCGCTGGGGCCGGGCGCCGACGGGAAGAGGCGGGGCCTCGAGGCCGGCCCGCGGCAGGGTTCCGTCGAGCTCCTGGCGCCAGTGCGCCACCTCGCCGGCCGGAGCGTAGCAGTACAGCATCACCATCGGGTCGGGCCCCAAGTTCGTGAGCTGGTGGAACGTCCGCGGTGGGACGTAGAGCACTTGTCCCGAGGTGACGACCGCCCGCTCGGTCCCCAGGCACGCTTCGGCCGTACCGCGGATGATGAAGTAGACCTCCTCCTGCTCGTGATCGTGCCAGGGCACCTGCCCGCCGTTCCCCTCCAGGGTCACGTAGCCCATGCAAAAGCCGCTGGCCTCAATGGGAGATGCGCCGCCGACCAGGTTCTGGGTGCGGCGCCCCGCGGGGTAGGTGCGGCCCTCGATGGCGGAGAGGTCGGCGACGATCATCCCGGGTCCTTTCGAGTGAAGAAGGCGAGAGGCGCGGCGCCGGCCAAGAGCCGCTGTGCGTAGAGGGCAGCCTCGCGGATGTGGTAATCGCCCCACATGCTGGACTCTCCGCAGGGAACGGAGCGCCCCGGCGGAACGTAGTCCCACCCGTTCGGCCGGTGATACACGGAGTGCAAGAGCAGACCCTGGTGAGACTCCACCGCACAGAGGTACGGCTCGTCGAGGAGCCGCGCCAAGAGCGAAAGGCCAGAGTCCAGGTAACGCTGGCCCTTCTCCTCGCCTGCCGCCAAAAGCCACCCCCCGAAGCGCGCTAGCCCCTGGCAGGCGATGGCTGCGGCCGAGCTGTCGACCGGCTCGTGGGCGTTGAAAGGATCGGCCGCGCGCTCGCGCCAGGCGCCGAGCCGCTCGAGCCCTGGCGCGCCCGTGTCCCAGTAGGGGATTCCGTCCGAGGGCGTGTTCGAGAGATAGAACTCGCTCGTCGCCTCGAGGGCACGCCGCAGCGTGGAGAGAACCTCTCCCTTGCCCCCGAAGGGCAAGAAGTCCGCATCCGGGAGCCCGTCGAGGAACTCGACTTCCTCCGCGAACCCGAGGATCGCCCAGGCCAGCCCGCGGGTCCAGGTGGTGAACGGGGAGTATCCCTGCTGCGTGGCGGGGCAGCGGTAGCTCCCGTCCGTCACGTCGAAGATGGACTCCTGGGCCACCCTCCCCGCGACGTCGTACGCATCCCGGCCCGCTCCGTAGTACACGGAGTAGCGGGCGGTGGCGATCGCGTGCTGGACGAGCCGCTCGAGGAGCGAGACGCGGCGGTCGTTCTCCTCGAGGAGGACGTGCCCGAGGGCGTGGGCCAGGGCGAGCGCCCTCAGGGAGCGGATCGTGTCCACGAACAGCGAGTGCGGGCCGTTGAAGGAGTGAATGAACCCGCCCCCGTCGGCGGTGCGCGTGAAGCGGCGGGCCTGTACCGCGCCGCTCACCTTGAGGGCCAGCTCGCAGAAGGCGCGTTCTCCGCGCTCCTCGGGGATGCGCCCCTCGTTCATGAGCCTGAGGATCGCGCCGTAGGTGCTGACGTTGTTGAACCCGTGGTCGTGAACGCCCATGTGCGTGAGATGGACGGCCATGCGCTCGCGCGTCATGCGGCGGGCCCAGGCGAGAGGCTCGGGATCCCCGGTGGCGTCGAACTCGAGGAGGGCGGAGCCGTACTCGAAGCCCTGGGTCCACTCGGTCCAGCCGCGCGAGGTAAAGACGCCCTCGACCGTGAATACGGGAGCACCCCGGGACTCGTCGTACCCGTCCTTCAAGGCGCGAAGCTTCCGGGCGGAGATCTCCCACATCCGGGCGATCCGCCCGGCGAGGGCGGCGGGCGAAGGAGGGCTCTCTCCCCGATCCATGAGCGCGCTAGTCTAATCGCTCGGTCCGGGACTTGAAACCCGACGTGCTAAGGTTCGCCCCATGTCCCTCCATGACGAGCTCGCCTCCCGCAAGGCCGCCCGGATCCGGGAGGTCCACCGCCTGGATCCCTCTCGGACCGCGCTCTTGGTCATCGACATGCAGCGGAGCTTCCTCGACCCCGCCTCCTCGCTGTACGTGCCCACCGGCCCAGGAATCGTCGGTCCGATCAAGGGGCTCGTCCTGGCCTGCCGGGCGGCGGGCATCCCGGTCGTCTTCACGGAATTCATCTCGTCGCCGGAGATCCCCAACCTCAGAAAGGATCCCTTCGGGCCCGAGCACCTCCTCCCTGAGCCGGGGCAACCCGCCGGCTGGGGGCTGCCCTCGGGCAACTCGGTGGTGGGCCGGCAGGGCCCGGAGTCGCCCGACACCATCGACGAGCTGAGGCCCTCGCCCGGCGAGGTCGTGATCCGCGCTCCCGGCCTCGACAAGTTCTACGGGACGCCGCTCGACCTCGTGCTGCGTGCCCGGGACATCCGGTACCTCCTCGTGACTGGGCTCATGGCGGACCTGTGCGTGGCGGCCACCGTTTACGCGGCGACGACGCGCGAGTATCGGGTCACGGTGATCACGGACGGCATCACCACCATCTGGCCGGAGATCCAGAGAGCCGTGCTCGACATCTTCTCCCGTAAGCTGGCCCGCCTCCTCTCCGCCGCCGAGGCCGCGGCGGAGCTAGCCGGCTCGCGGCCTTGACGACAGGCGGGGTTCACCCCCTCCGGCCGCGCTCGAGCTCCTCCAGGGAAGGAAACGTCCACGCCGGCAGGCTCGTCGCGGGGGGCACCGTCTCGCCGCGGAGGCCACGGGCCACAAGCTCGATCGCCGGGCCCGTCGAGGTGGGCTGGACGACGGTGGCCGAAAGGATCTTCTCCCGGACCATCCGTTGTCCCCCCTCGGGAAGGCCGTCGCACCCGGTGATGGGCAGGTCGAGCCACTCGGGCTTCCATGCCGCGATCGCCTTGCGGGCGCCCGCGGCCATGGCGTCGTTCTGGGCGGCGATGAGGCTCGGGCGCGCGGCACGCCCGAGGCGGAGCCACAGGGTGGCGGCCTTCTCCCCGCTCGCCTCGGTCCAGTCCCCGCCAAGCGTCTTCACGATCTCCACGCCCGAGCCGCGGAGCCCGTCCCGGAGCCCCTCGCGCCGGTTGATCACCGGCGGGCTGAGGACGGGGCCCTCGATGGCCACCACGCTTCCGCCCCGGGGGAGCAGCGCCCGGACGATCCGGGCCTGCAGCCGTCCCATCTCCTGGGCGTCGGCGGTCACCACCGCGACCAGCTTGCCGGGGTGGGTGCGCTGCAGGGCGTCGAGGTAGAAGGCCGGCTCCAGGCTCACCCAGCCGATGCCCGCGTCGAGCGCCGCTCGGGCCGCTCCTTCGAGCGCGGCCGCGGCCAGCGGCTGGACCACCACGACCGTGGGCCGGCCGGCCTCCGGTCCCTTCAGCGCCTCCTCGATCTGCCTGGCCTGGGTGGCGGGGTCGCCCTTGCCGTACACGATCGAGACCTCGAACCCGAGCCGCTCCCCGGTCGCCAGGGCGTCGCTCCCCTGAAGCCTCTGGTATTCCTGGCCCTCGTCGATGAGCGAGACGAGCACACGCGGCGTCCCTGGCATGCCGACCTCCCGGTTTCCGCCGCGGCGTCCCCCAGCGCCCGGTCGGGTGGAGAAGCGTCTCCTTGCGCTCATCGTAAACCACCCGGGCCCGGAAGGAAGCCGGCGGTCCCGGCACCGAGTTCCCCCGGGGGAACTCTGGGCCCTGCCGAAGAACCGCAGCATGGCGACGGTGTAGGGGCGGGGACGCAGTGGGTCGGAGGGCACCCGCGCGCTCCTCTCTCAATGTGGCTGGCTAGTGGCGTGCTGAAGCGCCTGGAGGATGCCTCCCGCGTCCTGGGCCCCGCCGCGACTCCAATCGCGACCTGGCGACCACCGGCCAGGCCTATCCGAGGGTCACCGATGTCTTCCCGGGGCGGTCCCTACGCTCATTCGCGACCACGTCGAGCGAGCACCACCAACGCGACCTATTCCGGGAGCCCGACGGTGTGAGACAGCTCCTCGAGGCGTGAGGCAGCGTTCTTGGCTCAGCCGCTCACCAGCCCGGTTCGCTCCACGACGACGACGCCGGCGAGGACGAGCAAGCCCCCCAGCGCGATGGTCGCGGTCCAGGGTTCGTGCAACGCCAGAACCCCCATGAGCACCGAGACGAGCGGAATGCAGTTCAGCAGGTTGTTGGCCACGCTGACGCCGAGCACGGGAAGAGCCAGGTTCCAGAGGAGGTAGCCCGCCGCGGAGCAAAGCAGCCCGAGGTAGGCGAGCGAGGCCCAGGCGCCCGGCGAGGGTGCGGGCAGGGGCCGGAAGAACGACTCGATGATCGCCAGCGGAAGGAGCGTCGCGGCGCCCGCGGCCATGGTGGCGGCGGTGACGAGGAGCGCCGGGTAGCGGGCCATGAGGTCCCGGGCGAGGAAGGTGTAAGCCACCCACGAAGCCATCGCCCCGAGCACGAGCGCGTCCCCGAGCACCCCCCGGCGACCCGCGCCGCCGTCCGGGCGCACGATGGTGACGACTCCCGCCGCGGCGATGGCCATCCCCGCGAGGGACAAGGGCCGGGGCAACTGTCGCCGGCGTACCGCCTCCACCACCGCGCTCCCCAAGGGCACGGTCGCGACGATGAGGGACGCGTGCGAGGCGGTGGTGAACACGAGACCGTAGTTCTCGAGGGCGAAGTAGAACGTCACCCCGAAGAGCCCGAGCAGGAAGACCGCCGGCACGTCGGCCCGCGAGAGCGAGAGCGCGCGTCGCCGGGCCGCTGGCCAGAGGAGGGCGGTGGCGAGCGCGAACCGGCCCGTCGCCAGGGCGAGCGGCGGGATCTCCCGGACCGCCACTCGGCTCACCGGGAACGAGACGCCCCACAGGACGACCACCACCGAGGCGAGGAGGAAGGCCCGCCCCCGGCTCGGGCTAGCGCCGCGCTGGGGGGAGGGGGGAGGGGGGGCTTCGGATAGGTCGAGCGCCGTCGGCATGAGGCGCCAACATCGCCGGACGGGACCCCGCGTGCAAGAGCGCGCAGACGATGGCGTCCGGGCTGCAAATCGGCTAGGCCTGGCTCATGGAATACAGACTACTGGGCAGGTCCGGCCTCAGGGTCCCGGTCCTCTCCCTCGGGACGGGCACCTTCGGCGGGGGCAACGAGTTCTTCCAGGGCTTCGGCGCGACGGACGTCGCGGAGGCGAAGCGCCTGGTGAGCATCTGCCTCGATGCTGGCCTGACCATGTTCGACTCCGCCGATAACTACTCGGACGGCCTGGCGGAGGAGATCCTGGGGAAGGCCATCGAGGGGCACCGCGACGAGGTGCTCATCTCCACCAAGACCTCCTTCCGGGTGGGGGCCGGGCCGAACGACGTGGGCTCCTCCCGCTACCATCTGCTGCGCTCCTGCGAGGCCGCCCTGCGGCGGCTCAGGACCGACCACATCGACCTCTATCAGATGCATGCCTTCGACGCGCTGACGCCAGTGGAGGAGGTCCTGGGCACCCTCGACGACCTCGTGCGCAGCGGAAAGGTCCGGTACATCGGCTGCTCGAACTTCTCCGGTTGGCACCTCATGAAGTCCCTCGCCACCTCCGATCGCCTGGGGCTCGAGCGCTACGTGGCTCACCAGGCGTACTACTCGCTCGTCGGCCGGGAGTACGAGTGGGAGCTCATGCCGCTCGCCCTCGATCAGGGCGTCGGGACCGTGGTGTGGAGCCCGCTCGGCTGGGGTCGCCTCACCGGGAAGGTCCGGCGGGGCCAGCCTCCGCCGGCGCAGAGCCGCCTGCGCCACGAGGTCACGGTGGCGGGCGGTCCCCCGGTGGAGGAACAGTCCCTCTACCGCGTGGTGGACGCGCTCGACGGGGTAGCTCGCGAGACCGGGAGGAGCGTCCCGCAGGTCGCCCTCGCCTGGGTGCTCTCCCGTCCCACGGTCTCCTCCGTCGTCATCGGGGCGCGGAGCGAGGCCCAGCTCCGGGACAACCTGGGAACGGTGGGGTGGAGCCTCACGCCCGCGCAGGTCGGAGCCCTGGACGCCGCCAGCGCACGGCCGCTCGTCTATCCTTACTGGCACCAGCAGCCCTTCGAGGAACGGAACCCCCCGCCGGTGAGGTGAGGCGTCCCCCGGCCCGGGCCGCCGGGCCGGGACGAGCGATCGGCGAGGGCGAATCCTCGCCAGGGTCAGGGCTCGTACTTGAACGACAGCTTCACCTTCACGCGATAGGCGGCGATGCGCCCGTTCTCCAGGTGGATGTCGAGCTTCTCGACCTCCGCCACCCGGAGATCGCGCAGGGTCTGTCCCGCGGTCTCGACCGCCACCTGGGCCGCCTTCTCCCACGAATCCGGGCTCGACCCGACCACCTCGACGATCTTGTAAACGCTGTTCGGCATGTGCGGCTCCTCGGCCGCCGGCTCGAGGGAGGGTTGCCGCGGCGGCAACCGGAGGTCACCGGATTCGAGGAGGGCCGGCAAGTGCCCGGCGCGGGGCCCCCGGGCGAGGGGCGCCACTCGAGGCGTTCCCCGGCGTTGGGCTCGACCCTAGCAGACCCGCCGCACGGGCATGCGCAAGAGCGCCCCGAGCTTCTCCAACCGGCCGGCCAAGTGACCCACGCCGATGGCGCAGTGGTGGGCGGGACCCGCCCGGCACCAGGCATCCAAGAAACCCCGGGCGCCCAGCGCGAAACGGTACCGGCTGTTGGTGTTCCCGATGAGCAGCACCGGCCCGTCCACCGACTCGCCCTCGGCGGCGAGGAGCTCCAGGGTCCCCTCCCGGCGCTGCACCACCGAGAGCAGGGTCACCGGGCCGTGCCGGACGGTCATCTGGATGGAGAGTCCCTTGCCCGGCTTGCCGTGGTAAACGGGGAGGGGCACGAGCCCCACCCGGCCCTCGGCGATGGCGAAGTGCGCCGGACCGTCGTGGCCGAAGTAGATGACGTCGTCCTCGAAGTCGGTGAGGTAGAGCTCGGAGAAGGACCCACCGACGCCGAAGAGGTCGAGGATCTTCATGGCCTGAGCGTTCTTCACCTCGCACTCCCCCGCAACCGGGACGTGACGGCCGGTGAGGAGGGTGTTGCCGGCGATCACCGAGGTGACGATGTCCTGGTATTCGTTCCCCGGCTGTCCCTCGTAGTAGTACGCCAGGGACCCGAGGCGGTGGGCCGCCGCCAAAGTGTCCAGGGCCACCGAGGTCCGGGCCGCTCGCTCCAGCTCGCGGGGCTCGCACTCCGGCGATACGTCGAAGGCCTCGCGGAACTCGCTCACCTTGCGTTCGACGTCGCCCGGCCGGACCGCGTCTCGCAAGGCACGCAGCTCGCACATCTCCAGGATCTCCACGTGGGTCCCGAACGCGGCCGAATGCTGGGTGAGGTCGCTGTAGACGTCGAGCATCCCGCAGTAGTAGTGGCCCAGGATGCCGAGCCGGTTCTCGCGCATTCCGGCGCGCACCCGGGCGGCCTCCACCCACTCCCGGACCTCCCGCCAGACCTGCGGGTCCTTGAGGTACCCGGTGACGAGGTGATAGTCGATGCCCGCCCGGTTGAAGACGCTCGCGATCTCGGGAGCGCTGCAAGCCTGGCAGTGCTCGAGCCAGACCCCGGTCATGCGGCCTCGATCGCCCAGCGCGTTGAACCGCCCGTAGTCGAGGCGCGCCACCGGCTGGACGTTCAGAACCACCACCGGGACGCCGGCCTCCTGCACGACTGGGAGCACGGTCGAGGAGAGCGCGTAGGTGGAGATGAAGAGAAAGACCAGCTCCGCTCCCTCGGTCCGCAGCTGCCTCCCGGCGGCCCGGGCCTTGGCTGGATCGTCGACCAGGCCGCAGTCGACCACGCTCGTGCCGAAGGACTCGATCTGCTGGCGGATCTCGGCGTGGTAGCCCAGCAGGCGATCCTTCAGTCCTTCGAACTGCGGCCAGTACGTGTCGAGGCCGATGCTGAACAAACCCGACTTCATGGGCGTGGATTGTAGACGCTGCACCGCGGGCCTACAATCGGCCGCGGCCCGAAGGGAGCGGCTCTTTCGCAGCGGGACGGGGCGGGGTCTTGGATTCCCCGCCAGGGCCCGTCACGGCCTGGCAGGATTTCGAAGGACGGCCGGGGCGAGGGCGGGTTCTCATCCCGGGCTCGGTAGGACGGCAAGAAGGCGAGGCGCTCGCACGATGGAGGACACATGAAGATCACGGCTGGGTTGACTGTCCTGTTCTGCTTGCTCGGCGCCCCGGCGATGGTGCCGGCGGCCGACGCCAAAGGAAAAACCGTCGGATTCTCGGTGTTCGATATGCAGTACGGGTTCTTCCAGCAGATGGAGAAGGGAACCCGGACCGGGGTGGAGGCGGCCGGGTACAAGTACGTGCTGCACGATCAGAAGGGCGATGAGGCTCAGATGATCGCGGGCTGCCAGGACCTCATCAACCAGGGCGTGGCCGCCCTCATCGTCTCCCCCATCAAGCCCGAGGTGATGGGACCGATCGTCGAGGCCGCCCACAAGAAGAAGATTCCGGTGGTCATCGACGACATCGGCGGCGGCGGGTCCAACTACGACGCCCTGGTGGTCTCGAACAACTACGAGGGCGGCGCCCTGGCCGGCAAGTTCGCGGTCGATGCCCTCAAGGCGGCGAAGTCGAAGGAGGTGGCCATCATCAAGGTCGACCCCTCCCACGTCTTCGCCATCCGCCGCGGCGAGGGCTTCAAGGCCACCGTCGAGAAGGCCGGCTACAAGGTGGTGAAGGAGCTGTGCGGGCACGACAAGGCGGAGGAGGGCTACACGGTGATGAAGGACATCATCACCTCCAACCCCAACGTGGTGGCCGTGTTCGCCGAGAACGATCCCATGGCCGCAGCCGCGGCTCAGGCGGTGGCCGACGCCAAGCGGAAGGACATCATGGTGATCGGCTTCAACGCCGACCAGGTCGCCCTGGAGGCCATCCAGGCGGGGACCATGGTGGCGACGGTGCAGCAGGTGCCCTACGAGATGGGCAAGCTCACCGCCAAGCTGGCGGACCAGCTCGTCAAGGGGGAGAAGGTCAAGTTCGACGACACCGGGAAGCGGGAGATCTACGTCCCCGTGAAGCTCATCACCAAGACCAACGTGGCCGAGGCGCTCGAGGGGCTCAAGTAGTCGATGAAGGCGCGGGCGCCGCGGATCTCCCGCGGCGCCCCCCCGCCCCGCCTCCCTCGCCATGGCCGACGCGATCGAGATCCGGCGCATCACCAAGACCTTCCCGGGCGTGGCCGCCCTCTCCGACGTGAGCTTCACGGTGCGGAAGGGTGAGGTCCACGCCGTGGTGGGCGAGAACGGAGCGGGCAAGAGCACGCTCATGAAGATCCTGGGCGGCCTCTACCGCCCCGACCGGGGGGAGATCCTCCTCGAGGGCCGACCGGCCGCCCTCCGCTCGGTGCACGATGCCGTGGCCCGCGGGATCAGCGTCATCTACCAGGAATTCAACCTGATGCCGGAGCTGACCGTGGCGGAGAACCTCTTCGTCGCGGACCTGCCCACGCTTCCCGGTCTCCCCGTCCTGCGCCGCCGCACCCTGCAGTCGAGGGCCGAGGCCTTGCTCGGGCGGCTGGCGCTGGACCTCGACCCCAAGGCTTTCGTGAAGGACCTGTCGGTCTCCCGCCGGCAGATGGTGGAGATCGCCAAGGCCCTCCACCACGAGGCCAGTATCCTCATCATGGACGAGCCCACCGCGGCCCTCGCCGACGCCGAGGTGGACAAGCTCTACGAGATCATCCGGACCTTGAGGGCCCAGGGGAAGACGGTCCTCTACATCTCCCACCGCCTGAAGGAGATCTTCGACGTCGCCGACCGGGTGACGGTACTGCGCGACGGGCGGTACGTGGGCACCGAGCCCGTCGCCGCGCTCACCCCGGACGCCGTGGTCCGGATGATGGTGGGGCGCGACGTGAAGCAGTTCTACGCGCACGGTTCCGGGGAGGGCGGGGAGGAGATCCTTTCGGTGGAGGGCCTTACCCGGGCCGGGGCCTTCCAGGACGTCCGGTTCGGCGTCAAGAAGGGCGAGATCCTGGGCGTCGCCGGTCTCATGGGGAGCGGGCGAGAGGAGCTGGTCAAGGCGCTCTACGGCCTGGTCCGACCGGACGGGGGGACGATCCACGTCGACGGCCTTCCGGTCCGGATCGAGAGCCCCGATGACGCCATCCGCCTGGGGATCGGCTTCGTCACCGAGGACCGCAAGGAGGCGGGGATCTTCCCCCTCATGTCGGTGCGGGAGAACGTCACCCTGAACGTCCTACGGCGCATCGCCCGCTTTGGCGGTCTCCACGTGGAGGAGCGGCGGGAGCGGGGTCTCCTCGGCGAGTACGCCCGCTTCCTCAACATCCGCTACGCCAGCGAGGCGCAGCCGGTGATGTTCTTGTCGGGCGGCAACCAGCAGAAGATCGTCCTCGCCCGGGCACTGGCCACCCGCTGTCGCATCCTGCTCCTGCTCGAGCCCACCCGCGGCATCGACGTGGGCGCCAAGGCCGAGATCTACCAGCTCATGGGCGAGCTCTCCCGCCAGGGTATGGCCCTCGTGGTCGTCTCCTCCGACCTGCCCGAGCTCATCGCCGTATGTAGCCGGGTCTTGGTGGTGTGGCAGGGCCGCATCACCGGCGACCTCTCCGGCCGGCAGATCGACGAAGCCACGATCATGCGCTGCGCCACCGGCACGGCGAGCGCTCTCCGCGGGGAGGGGTGAGGGCCATGCTCGGCCGGCTCTTCGAGAGCTACTTCATCTACCTCGTGGCGGCCGCCACCTTCGCGGTCTTCGCGATCCTGACGCCCACCATCCTCACCGGCGCCAACATCGTGAACCTGCTCACCAATGCCGCCATGGTGGCGATCGCCGCGGCGGGGATGACCTTCGCCATCACCGGCGGGGGCTTCGACCTCTCCATCGGCTCTATCCTCGCCCTCACCACCTGCGTCCTGGGGAAGCTGGTCCCGCATCTGGGCGCCTGGGGGGCGGTGGCGGTGGCCCTCCTGGTGGGCGGAGTGCTCGGGGCAGTGAACGGCCTCATCGTCACGAAGCTCCGGATCCAGACCTTCGTGGCCACCCTCTCCACCATGATCGTCTACCGCGGCTTCGCCCTCATCTACACCGGCGGCCGCGACGCCACCCTCTACGCCAACCTGGACGTGAAGTACTTCACCGGAGGCGAGCTGCTCGGGATCCCCTTCCCCATCGCCCTCACCGCCCTGGTGTTCCTCGTTGCCTACGGCGCCTACCGCTTCACGCCGTTCGGCGTCCGGGTGCGGGGCATCGGGTCGAACCTGGCCGCGGCTCAGGTTTCGGGGATCCCGGTGGACTCGACCCTCATCGCCATCTTTGTCCTCACCGCCACGACCACCGTGCTCTCGGGGACGCTCCTCACCTCGCAGCTGCTCACCGGCAACGGGAGGGTGGGGCTGGGGTTCGAGCTGGAGGTCATCACCGCCACCATCCTGGGCGGCACGAGCCTCTCCGGCGGCCGGGGCAACGTGTGGGGCACCCTGGTCGCTGCCCTCCTCCTCACCATCATCGCCAACGGGCTCAACCTGCTCGGCCTCCCCGACCAGTACCAGCGGCTCGCCAAGGGGCTCATCTTCATCGTCGCCCTGGCGCTCGACTCGCTCTTGCGGCGGTTCCGGGAGAGGAGGTCCTAGTTGGCCACGTCGCGGTTCAGCCTGCGGGAGCGCGGCATCCTCATCGCCCTGGCCCTCTTCTGGGCCGTCTGCGCCGGGACGAACACCATGTTCCGGGACGTCTCCACCTACCTCAGCATCCTCCGCGAGTCGTCCTTCGTCGGCGTCTGTGCCGTGGGGATGACCTTCTGCATCATCAGCGGGGACTTCGACCTCTCGGTGGGCTCGATGCTCTCGCTTCTGGGGATCGCCTGCGTCGCCATAGTGGGCCATACCGGGCTTTTCTTGGCGCTCGTGTTCGTGACCCTCCTGGGCGCGGGCTGCGGCCTCATCAACGGCGCCCTCGTGGCCCTGCTCCGCATCCCCGCCTTTATCGCCACCCTGGCGATGTACTTCATCTACCGGGCGCTGGCCTACATCGTGACGAACGGCCAGCCGGTCCAGTTCCAGGAGCCCTGGTTCACGGAGGTGGGCAACGGTAGCCTCGCGGGCGTCCCCACACCTTTCCTCTTCCTGGTCGCGCTGGCGGCCGGCGCCACCTACGTCCTGCGGCGAACGCCGTTCGGGCGTTACGTCCTCGCCATCGGCAACTCCCGCCGGGCGAGCGAGATCTCCGGCATCCGGATCGCGCGGGTGCGGCTCGCCATCTTCACTCTGGTGGGGGCCTTCACCGGGGTGGCCGCCCTGCTCATCTCCTCGCGGATGTGGTCGGCCAACTCGGGGATGAAGATCGGCTACGAGTTCGACGTCATCGCCGCGGTGGTGCTGGGTGGGACGAGCCTCTCGGGCGGGAAGGGGAGTGTCGCGAACACCGTCGTGGCGGCGGTCTTCTTTGCCTCCCTGAACACCGCCATGAACATGTTCCACGTCGACTCGTACATGCAGCGGGTGGTGATCGGGATCGTGCTGCTGTTCGCCTTCTCGCTCACCGGCATCCGGAGTTTCGTCGCCGAGAGGCTGCGCCTGCGCCAGGAGTCACGGGAGGCCCCCAAGGTCGCGCCCGGGGGCGAGTCCGCGGCGGCGCCCTGACCCCTTGGCCCCAGGCGGACCAAGCCCAGGTCCGCGAGATGTCTGACCTTTGAAGGGGGGAACCCGCCCCCGAGGGGGGGCGAGCCGGTTGCGGTATAGTGCCCAGTCCATCGCCGGGAGCCACCATGCCCTACGCCGGCACCATGAAGCTCTCCGCCCGCGACTGGTTCCGCCGCGAGTCGCAGGCCGTGACGGTGGAGCCCCGCACGCCCCAGGAGCGCTTCCCCCTCCACGAGCACGAGTTCGGAGAGATCGTCATCGTGATGTCGGGCAACGGCTGGCACCTTCTCAACGACGAACCCCAGCTCATCACCTGCGGCGAGGTCTTCTACATCCGCCCCGAGGATCACCACTCGTTCGAGCAGGTGAACGACCTGTACCTCACGAACGTCATCTACCGGCCCAGCGACCGGCTGCTGCGGCCGGAGCGGATCAAGGAGCTGCTCGAGCCGGGCGAGTCCGGAGGCCGGCGGCGTTGGCAGGTCACCGAGGACGCCCTCCGCGAGCTGCGGGCCCTCCTCGACGCCCTGGCGCGCGAGACACGATCCGACGACCCGCTCGCCGACGTCATGGCCGAGTCGCTCTTCATGCAGTTGGCGGTGGCCCTGTGTCGGCACCGCTTCGCCATCGACGGCGACCAGATCCCGCCCGCGGCGCAGCTCGGCCACCTCCTCGCCTTCCTGCGCCACCGCTGCGGCGAGGACGTGGACCTGGACGAGGTGGCCCACCGCTACGGCTATTCCCCCCGCACCTTCTGCCGGGTCTTCCGCGACGCGACCGGCACCACCCCGCACAGCTACCTGGTCTCGCTCCGGCTCGGCCGCGCCATGCATGCTTTGCGGGCCACCGGGGACAGCATCACCGACATCGCCTTCGCCAGCGGCTTCCACGACAGCAACTACTTCTCCTCCTGTTTCAGCAAGATGACCGGGGTCTCGCCCACCGAGTACCGGCGCCAGGCGCGCGGCCCGGGGATCCCGGGGCCCGGGGGCGGCACCCCCTGACCGCGGGCGGCGGGCCGCTCCCCTCACCCGTGCAGGAGAACGGTGCAGGACCGCGGCCCGTGGGCCCCGATGACCAGCGCCTGCTCGATGTCGGCGGTCTTGGAGGGCCCGGCCAAAAACACCCCGAACCCGGGCCCGTCGAACCGGACCCGCCGGTAGGCCTCGTGCATGTCGTTCACGATCGCCTCGGCCGGAACCACCAGTGCCAAGTGCTCGGCGATGACGAACACGCCTCGGTGGGTCAGGCCACCGGTGGGCAGCCACACCGCCCCGTTCTCGGCCACGGCGAACGCCCCGGGCAAGACCGCCAGGTCCACGCCGTCGAGCGCGTGCGGGTCGGCGATCTCGGCGAGGCGCACGTTGCCTTCACCCGCCCCGGGTACCTCGCAGACCACCCGGCGCGCCTGCAGGCGATCGATGAGGCCGGCCACCTCGCGCGCCAGATCGGCGGCAACGGCGGTCCGCAAGAGCGTGCCGCCCACGGCGCGGATCGCCTCGCCCAGCCGGGAGACGGGATCCGGGTAGCGAAGCGCCGCCACGGGCGGATCGGCGGGCAACGGCTCCGCGGGCGCGCGCGCCGCCCGAAGCGCCGACAGGATCTCCGCGCGGCTACCCACGGCCCCGCTCCCTGTCCCGCCAGGCCTGGCGGAAGCTCTTTTCCGGTGCGGCCGGCAACTCGCGCTGACGCCCCCACCGGTTCCACCGGGAGTAGAGGAGCCGCCGCGGGGCGTGGCGCAGGAGGAGGCGCACCCCCCGCCCGGCCGCCTCGTACAGCGCCCGCGATCCGAGCACAAAGCGGGCCAGCCGCATCGCCAAGCGTTTCGCCCCCCTCCCCCCGGGGCCGGCCAAGAGCTGGCGGCGCCGCTCGAGGAGCTCCTCGTGGAGGGGGATCTTGACCGGGCAGACGTCGTCGCACGAACCGCACAGGCTCGAGGCGAAGGGCAGCGAGAGGTGAGCCCGCGGATCGCGCCCCGGGGCCAGCACCGCGCCGATGGGGCCAGGAATGGCAAAGCCGTAGCTGTGGCCCCCGGTGCGGCGGAAGACCGGGCAGGTGTTCATGCAGGCGCCGCAGCGGATGCAGGCCAGGGCGTCCCGGAAGGCCGGTTCGGCGAGGAGGCGCGAACGGCCGTTGTCCACGATGACGACGTGCAGCTCCCCCCCCGGTCTGGGCCCGTGGAAGTGGCTCGTGTAGGTGGTGATGGGCTGCCCCGTGGCGGAGCGCGCCAGGAGGCGGACGAAGACGGAGAGGTCCTCGAGGCGAGGCACGACCTTCTCCACCCCCATGCTGGCCAGGTGCACCGCGGGGAGGGAGGTGCCCATGTCGGCGTTCCCCTCGTTGGTGCACACCACGAGCCCCCCGGTCTCGGCCACCGCGAAGTTCACACCGGTGAGGCCGGCCCGGGCGGCCAGGAACTTCTCGCGCAGATGGCGCCGGGCCACACCGGTGAGATACCCGGGATCCGAGGCCCCGGCCTCCGTACCCAGGGTCCGGTGGAACAGCTCGCCGATCTCCTCCCGCCTCTTGTGGATCGCAGGGAGGACGATGTGCGAGGGGGGCTCGCCCGCCAGCTGCACGATGCGTTCACCCAGGTCCGTGTCCACCACTTCCACGCCGCGGGCCTCGAGCCAGGCGTTCAGGTGGCACTCCTCGGTGAGCATCGACTTCGACTTCACGAGAAGGGAGATGCCGCGCTCGGCGAGGATGCCGTGGACGATCCGGTTGTGCTCCTCGGCGTCCCGAGCCCAATGGACCCGGGCGCCCCGGGCGGTGGCCTCGCCCTCGAACTGCTCCAGGTACTCGGCCAACCGCGCCCGGGTGTGGGCCTTGATGCGGGCGGCCCGCTCCCGCAGCGCCTCCCACTCCGGCAGCTCGGCGGCCATCAGATCGCGCTTGCGGCGGACAACCCAGAGCGCACCGTCGTGCCAGTGGGCGCGGTCCTCGTCGGCCACGAACGCCGCCGCGCGCTCGGCGTGACCGGTCGTCCCGCCCGCCGATCCTCTCCCCCGGCTCATCCCATCGCCTCCGCCAGGATCTCGGCCACGTGCCGGAAGACGAGGCGCGTGCCGGCGCGGCGCGCCAGGCCCTCGAGGTGCATGAGGCACGAGACGTCGGTGCCGGTCACCTCCTCCGCGCCGGCGCGCAGGTGATCGGCGATCCGATCCCGGCCCATGAGGCACGAGACCGCCTCCTCGGCAACCGCGAAGGTGCCGCCGAACCCGCAGCACTCGTCCGGGCGCGAGAGGGAGACGAGCTCGAGCCCGTCGAGCGATCTGAGCAGGAGCGCCACCTTGTCGAAGGCAGCCACCGGACGCTCGGTGCCGCTGCCGAGCCGGAGCTCGCGCAGGCCGTGGCAGCTCTGGTGCAGGCCCACCCTGCGCGGATAGCGGCCCCGGACCCGGCCGACCCGGAGCACGTCCACCAAGAACTCGCAGAGCTCGTAGGTGGCGGCGCGGAGGGCCGGATAGCGCGGGTCGTCGCCGACGAGCCCGCGGTAATGGTTCCGCACCATCGAGGTGCAGCTGCCCGAGGGGCAGACCACCGCCTCGTGGCCGTGGAACACCTTGAGGAAGCGGCGCGCCAGCGGGGCGGCATCCTCGGCGAACCCGGCGTTGGCCATCGGTTGCCCGCAGCAGGTCTGATCCTCCGGGAACACGACCTCGCAACCCATCCGCTCGAGGACCCGGGCAGTGGCCAGGCCCACCGCGGGGTGGAGCTGGTCCACGTAGCAGGGAATGAAGAGCGCGACCTTCATGGGTGGGGCCGGCGGCGCGGGAGATGCACCGAGGATTCTAGCCTTGCCCCCGGAAGGTCGGAAAGGGAACGCACCGACCTTCGTTTCCCCGACAGGTCGGCCGGAGGAGGGGTCGCAAAGTCGAAGGCGGCCGTGGCAGGAACGGCGCAAGCTACCTTCCACTCGACCTCCGGAACCTCCACGCAGATCGGAGAGGATGGAGGCGGCTGCCGACAACCCCGCAGACTGGCTGCACGTTTCCCCGAGGGAGGACGACATGAAGAAGCCGTGCTTCGCCCTGGCGCCCCTGTTGCTCCTAGCCACGCTCGTGCCGGGCAGCGCCCAGGCCGCAAAGACGTACCGGGTGGGGGTCATCCCGAAGTTCATCGCCGAGGATTACTTCATCGCCTGCGAGCGCGGCTTCCGCCAGGCGGAGAAGGAGATCGGCAACATCAAGGTGGACTGGATCGGCGACCCCATGTCGCAGACCTCCGCCGCCAACCAGAAGAACTACATCCAGGGGTTCATCGACAAGAAGTACGACGCCATCCTGGTCTCGGCGCTCGATCCCGAGAGCTACGCCGACACGCTCAAGGCAGCCCGGGCCAAGGGCATCAAGGTGATCACCTGGGACGCCGACGTGAATCCGGCGGCTCGCGACTTCTTCGTGAACCAGGCCGAGGGCGATCAGATCGCCATCCAGCTCCTGCGCGGCCTGGCCGGTGACCTCTCCAGCTACAGCGCCTCGAACAAGGCCACCATCGCCCTCGTCTCGACCACCAACGACTCCCCCAACCAGAACGCCTGGCTCAAGGCCATCATCAACGAGTACAAGTCCAAGGCCACCGCCGATTACAAGCACATCGACCTGCTCATCGGCGCCGACCAGATCGTCTACGCCGGTAACGACCAGGGCGCGGCGGAGGAGAAGGTCAAGTCGCTCCTCAGCGCCAACAAGGCGCTGAAGGGCATCATCGGTCTGTCTTCCTTGACCGTCCCGGCCGTGTCGGCCGCCCGCGAGCAGCTCGGCATCAGCGACCAGATCAAGATCGTCGGCGTCAGCGTCCCCGAGTCCTCCCGCAAGGACATGGAGGCGAACAAGATGTCGGCGGTGGTGCTGTGGCAGCCGTTCGACCTCGGCTACCTGACGCTATACGTCACGAAGGCGGTCCTCGAGGGCAAGCCCCCGACCGGCTCCACCTTTAAGTCCCCGCTCAGCGGCACGAACATGACCGTGAGCTTCCTCGACGGGAAGACCGTCATCAAGTACCCGGCCGACGGCCACAAGATCCTGAAAGGCACCGAGATCATCCTGGGCGAGCCCATCGTATGGAACCTGAAGAACATCATCCGGTTCCGCGGCTATCCGGAGGCGAACAGCGGGATGGAGTGGTTCAAGAAGTAACCAGGAGACGGCCCGCGGCGCGCCGGGCCAACAGGCCCGCGCGCCGCTGCCGATCCCCTGGAGCGGGGCGTAGGCCATGACGGACGGCGCGAACGCGGCTGCGGGCGGCGAGGTGGTACTCCGGATGGAGGGGATCAACAAGGCCTTCCCCGGGGTCCAAGCGCTCTCGAACATGACCCTGGACCTGCGGCACGGGGAGGTGCACGCGGTCTGCGGCGAGAACGGCGCCGGCAAGTCGACGCTCATGAAGCTCATCACCGGGGTCTACCAGCCCGACTCCGGGACCATGACCCTGAACGGCGAGCGGCTCGTCGTCCGCAACCCCAACGACGCCTACGCCAAGGGCATCGCCATCATCTTCCAGGAGACGAGCCTGTTCCCCGAGCTCACCATCCTGGAGAACATCTTCATGGGCCACGAGCTGACGCGCCCGCTCCCCGGGCTGGGCCGGTTCGCCCGCCGCCTCGACTACGGCTCCATGCGCACCAAGGCCGGGGAGATCTTCGGGCGGCTGGGGATGGCGCTCGATCTCGAGGCGCGGGTCACCGACCTGAGCGTCGCGGTCAAGCAGATGGTGGAGATCGCCAAGGCGCTCTCCTTCGACTCGCGGATCCTCATCCTCGACGAGCCCACCGCGGCGCTGACCAGCAAGGAGGTGGACACGCTCTTCGACACCATCCGCCGCCTGAAGGCCCACGGCGTCTCGATGCTGTACATCAGCCACCGGCTGGACGAGATCTTCCAGATCGCCGACCGGGTCACGGTCATCCGCGACGGCGAGTTCGTGAGCACCGAGCAGGTCGGCAGGGTCACCCGGGACCGTTTGGTCTCCTGGATGGTGGGGCGCACCCTCCATAACCTGTACCCCAAGGAGGACGTGCCCATCGGCGAGGTGGTCCTGGAGGCGCGGGGCATCCGCCAGAAAGGGGTCCTCGACGGCGTCGACCTCACCCTGCGCCGGGGCGAGATCCTGGGCCTCTCCGGCCTAGCCGGGGCCGGCCGCACGGAGCTGGCCCTGGTCTTGTGCGGCCTGTCCCGCCCGGACGCGGGCGAGATCCGGGTCGACGGTCAACGGCACGCCATCCACAGCTACCGGGAGGCGATGGAGCGCGGCATCGTCTACGTCTCGGAGGACCGGCAGAAGTACGGCCTGGTGGTCCCCATGACCGTGGCCGAGAACGTGACCCTGCCTCTCTTGCGCCGGATCTCGAGTGCGTTCGGCCTTGTCGACGTCGGGCGGGAACAGGAGATCACCCGCTCCTACGTGGAGAGCCTGTCCATCAAGACGCCGGGCGGGGACTTCGTGGTGAGCAACCTCTCCGGGGGCAACCAGCAGAAGGTCTCGGTGGCCAAGGCGCTCGCGACCGAGCCCCGCATCCTCATCCTGGACGAGCCCACCCGCGGCGTGGACGTGGGAGCGAAGAGCGAGATCCACCGCATCATCAGCGACCTGGCTCGGCAGGGGAAGGCCATCATCATGATCTCCAGCGACCTCCCCGAGGTGCTGGGGATGAGCGACCGGGTGCTGGTCATGAAGAACGGGCGGAAGCAGGGCGAGCTGGAGCGCGGCGCGCTCACCCAGGAGAGCATCCTGCACATGGCGCTCTGAGCGATCCCGGCCGGGTCGCAAGAGGCTCGAGGAGTGCGACGTGGGAAGGAAGCGGATCGTCACCCGGGAGTCCATGCTCGGCACCATCGTCGCCGCCTTCATGCTCTTCCTCGCCCTCTCCACCAACTTCGGCACGGTGAGCGGGCTCTACAGCATGATGCTCGACGTCAGCCCGACCATCGTCGGGGCCATCGCACTGTCGCTGCTCATCTTCACGGGGAACATCGACATCTCGGCCGGGACCATCCTCGGGTTCGTCGGGTTCACCGCCGCCGCGCTGGCCAAGGCCGGGTACCCGGCGGTGGTCTTCATGTCGGCCGGCCTGCTGGTCGGGGTGCTCCTCGCAGGGCTGAACGGCTGGATCATCGTCGCCTTCCGCGTGCCCTCGATCGTGGTGACGCTGGCGACGAACATGGTTCACATCGGGTTCTACGTCACCTTCCTCCCCAACGCCGGCTGGGTGCTGAACCTGAGCCGGTCCTTCACCTGGCTGGGGCAGGGTCGGTTCTTCGGCGTGGTTCCCTACATCTTCGTGATCGCCCTCCTGGTCGCGGCCGTCACCATCTGGATCGCGCGCTACACGCAGTTCGGGAAGACCCTGTACGCCGTGGGCGGCAACCGGCAGGCGGCCATCTATGCCGGGATCGACCCCGATCGGACCGTCCTCAAGGTCTACCTGCTGGAAGGGCTCCTGCTCGGTGTGGCGGGGATCCTCAAGGCCACCACTGCCAACCGGCTCATGCCCTCGGTGTTCCAGGGGCGCGAGATGATCTTCATCGCCGCCGCGGTGGTGGGCGGAGTGAACATCATGGGGGGCAGCGGGAAGCTTCTGGGCGCGGTCTTCGGGGCGCTGCTCGTCTACATGCTCAGCATCACCATGATCTACATGGGTTTCCAGGACTACTTCCAGTTCGCGCTCCAGGGTGTGCTCATCCTGGTCGCGGTCTTCATCACGGTCACCGACTTCACCGCGCTCCGCCGGCGGTTCGCGGGCGCCCTGGCCCGCGGCGGACCGTGAGGGAGCGAGCATGAGCACCGAACGCGTTCGCTCCGCCCCCCGGTTCCGGATCACCTACCAGACGGCCCTGCTCACGCTCATGGTGGTGCTGGTGCTGGTGTTCGGGCTCATCGAGCCCGTCTTCTTCCAGCCCGACGTCCTCTTCGACGTCACCTCGATCGTCGGCGAGATCGGGATCATGGCGCTCGCCATGACCTTCATCATCACCACCGGGGGGATCGATCTCTCCGTGGGCTACATCCTCCAGTTCGCCGCCATCGTCTTCGGGGTTACGTTCACCGCCACCGGCAGCCTGCCCCTGGCCATCCTCCTGGCGGTTCTGTGCGGGGCCGCTTGCGGCCTCGTGAACGGCGCCATCATCGCCGGGACCCGGATCCCCCCACTCGTCACCACGCTCGCCACCATGAACCTCTTCCGCGGGCTCTCCTTCATCATCGCCGGGACCGAGTCGTACGCCGGCTTCCCCGAGGGCTTCAAGAAGCTCTCCACCACCCTCGTGTTCGGGGTGGTGCCCATCCAGTTCTTCTACTTCCTGGCACTGTTCCTCATCTTCCACCTCTTCTTCGTCCGCGGCTCGCTGGGCCGGATCCTGCGGGGAATCGGCTACAACGAGCCGGCCCTGATCTTCTCGGGCCTCCGGACCAAGCGCACCCTTTTGCTCATCTACACGCTCTCGGGGGTGATGTGCGGGCTGGCCGCGCTCGTGTATCTGGGCCGCCTTTCCTCCGCCAAGACGAGCATGGGAAACGATCTCAACCTGCAGGTGATCACGGCGGTGGTCCTGGGCGGCACCTCCATCATGGGCGGGGTGGGGAGCGTCGCCGGGACGTTCATCGGCGTGCTCATCATCGGTATCCTTCGCAAGGGGTTCACGCTGCTCAACCTCAGCGGCAACATCTTCAATTTCACCCTGGGGCTCACCCTGATCGTGGCCCTGGTCGTGTTCGCGGCGCTGGAGGAGCGGAAGAAGGTCTCTGGCGCCCGGATGAGGGCGCAGGTCCGAAGCGCCCCGGTCGGTCCCCCAGACCGGGCCGCGCCCCGGGGCGAGGCCGGGAGGGCGCCGGGCGAGATCTCGAAGGTCCAGTGAGGAGGCCGCATGCAACGGTTCGCCTTCAAGATGAAGCTCAAGCCCGGCGCGGTCGAGGAATACGCGCGCCGCCACGCCTCCCTCTGGCCGGAACTCGCGGAGCTGCTCCGGAATAGCGGGATCGGCGACTACTCGATCTATTTCGACCCCGACACCGACACGCTCTTCGCGGTGCAGCGGCAGGCTGGGGCTGCCTCCTCCCAGGACCTAGGGGCGAACGCCGTCGTCCGGCGCTGGTGGGATCACATGGCCGACCTGATGGTCACGAACCCCGACCGCTCGCCGGTGAGCGTCCCACTGCGCGAGGTGTTCCACCTCGACTAGCGAAGGAGATCGGGATGACACCGAGAGAACGAGTCCTCCGCGCCTTCGGCCGGGCCCCGGGTCGCCCGGACCGGATGCCCCTGCAGTTCGACCTGTGCCGGAACCTGACCGAGGCATTCGGCAAGAAGCTCGGGATCTTGCCCAGCTACGCGAAGTCCTACTACGAGGACCTCACCTACCGGATCTCCGCCAACGCCCTCCGCACCGCCATGGGCAGCGACTGTGTGGTGGTGGGCGGCACCGTTCCCCAGGGGTTCGTGCCCGAGCCGGTCGAGGGCGACGTGACCCGGAACGAGTTCGGGATGCACATGAAGCCGACCTCGCTCTACGTCGAGGTGGCGCGCTGCCCGCTCCTCACCGCGAGCTCGCGCGCCGACATCGAGGCCTACCCTTTCCCCGATCCCCTCGCCCCGGGACGTTTCGATGCTGCCCGGCGCGACATCGATCGGTTCGCCGGCGAGTACTTCATCATCGGCGACGTCGAGCTCTCCCTCTTCGAACTCGCCTGGCACCTCACCGGGATGGAGAAGTACCTCATGGCCATGGCCATGGGCGAGGACTGGGTGGACGCGCTCGACGACCGGGTGGAACGATGGACCACCGGTCTGGCCCTGGAGCTCGTGCACGCCGGGGTCGACGCCCTCTGGTTCGGCGAGGACCTGGGCAGCCAGGTCTCCACCCTCATCTCTCCGGAGCAGTGGCGGGAGCGCTACAAGCCGCGCCACCGGCGCATGATCCAGGCGGTCAAGGCCGCCCACCCGGAGGTGGTGGTGATCATGCACTCGGACGGTGCGGTGGCGCCGCTCCTCGACGACTTCATCGAGCTGGGCGTCGACGTGTACAACCCCGTCCAGCCCAACGTCCCCGGCTCCGACCCCGAGGAGCTGTCGGCACGCTACGGCGGGCGGATCCACTTCTTTGGGGGAATCGACCAGCAGGTGCTTCTTCCCGAAGGCGACCGGGAGGCGATCACCGCGGAGCTCACCCGGCGCGCCCGGATCCTGGGGGCGCGAAGCGGATACCTCATGGCGCCGGCGCACATCCTCCAGGCCGACGTGTCGGTCGAGACGGTGGAGCACATGATCCGGGTGGTGAAGGGGATCCGGGCGTGAGGGCGCCCCCTTTTTGTCACCGCGCCCGGGCGCGCGGCCTTGGGCGCCGCCGGTGTGATTCTCGGCTCCCGGAGGCGGACGGGGGGGCGGTTCGCGGGGGGTTTTGGGCGGGTGACGCGACCAGGCTGTCTTCCACGTTCTAGGAGGGGACGAGAAAGCCATGGAAACCCAGAGCTGCGCAGCCATCGACCTCGGAGCCAGCAACGGTCGCGTGGTCGTGGCCGAGACCGACGGCGACAAGATCCGCCTGCGCGAGGCGGCCCGGTTCGAGACCCCGCTCGTCAACGACGCAAGCGGGTACCAGTGCTGGGACGTCGACATCCTCGAGGCCCACGTCCGTGAGGGGCTCATCGCGGCCCGGGCCCTTTCGCCCATCGCCAGCGTGGGGGTGGACACCTGGGGCGTGGACTTCGTGCTCCTAGACGCGGCCGGGGCGCGGACCGCACCGGCCGTGTCGTACCGCGACGCCCGGACCCAGGCGGCGGTGCCAAAGATCATGGCGAGCATGCCGCTCGGGGAGATCTACCGGCGCACCGGCATCCAGCTCCAGCCCTTCAACACGATCTACCAGCTCGCCTCGACGCGGGCTCGCGAGCCGGCCTGGCTCGAGCGGGCGAGGCGGCTCCTCTTCCTGCCCGACTACTTCCACTACCGGCTGTGCGGGGTCGCGTCGAACGAGTACACGGAGGGGACCACCTCGCAGCTGTGGAACATCCACACCGACCGCTGGGACGAGGAGCTCCTCGCCCTGGCCGGCGTCTCGCCGACCCTCTTCTCCCGCCCGATCGAGCCCGGGACGCCGCTCGGATCGTTTACGCTGCCTGGGGACGGACCGTCCCTCCGGGTGATCGCGCCCGCCACCCACGACACCGCCTCCTCGGTGGCGGCCATCCCGCTCGACGGGCCGGACACCGCTTACGTCAGCTCCGGGACCTGGTCGCTCATGGGGATCGAGAGCTGGGCGCCGCTCGCGGGGGAGAACGCGCTCCGGCTCAACTTCACCAACGAGGGCGGCTACGAGCGCCGATACCGGGTGCTGAAGAACATCGTCGGCCTCTGGCTGGTGCAGCGGATTCGACAGGACCTCGGGGGAGAGGACCACGCGGCCCTGGTCGAGGCGGCGCGCGTCGCCACCCCGTGGCGCTCGCTCATCGATCCGGAGGACCCGCGGTTCTTCAACCCGCCCTCCATGGTGGACGCCATCCGGGGCTTCTGCTCCGAGACGGGGCAGCCCGAACCCACCGACGCCGGGGCCCTGGCGCGCTGCGCCTTCGACAGCCTGGCGCTCGCCTACCGGCGAACGGCCGAGGCGCTCGCCATGCTGCGCGGGAGGCCGCTCGCCCGGGTCCACATCGTCGGTGGGGGATCCCGAAACCGACTCTTGAACCAGCTCTGCGCCGACGCCTGCGGGCTGCCGGTCCGAGCCGGGCCCGTCGAGACCGCCGCACTCGGCAATGCCTGCGTGCAGCTGATCGCGCTCGGGGCGCTGCCCTCCCTGGAGGCGGCGCGGGCGCTCATCCAGCGCTCGTTCGAGGTCGAGGAGTACCAGCCGGGGGATCCCCCGCCTGACGCCGCCCTGCGACGCTTCGACTCCTTCGCTGCGAGCGCCCAGGTGCGCTAGGAGAAGACAATACCATGAGCTCCGCGTATTCGATCGAGTCGGCCTACGCGCAGGCGCGCGAGGCCTACCGGGCCGTCGGCGTCGACACCGAGCAGGCGTTGGCCCGGCTGGACCGCATCCCCATCTCCATGCATTGCTGGCAAGGGGACGACGTGCGGGGGTTCGAGAACCCCCAGGGACCTCTCACGGGGGGCATCTCCACCACGGGCAACTACCCCGGGCGGGCGCGGAACGCCGACGAGCTGCGCTCCGATGTCGAGGTGGCCCTGGCTCAGATCCCCGGGCCCAAGCGGTTCAACCTCCACGCCATCTACCTCGAGGCCGATCATCCGGTGGAGCGCACCGATCTCCTGCCCGAGCACTTCCAGCGCTGGGTGGACTGGGCGCGATCTCGCGGGCTCGGCCTGGACTTCAATCCGACGCTGTTCTCGCACCCGAAGAGCGACGAGGGCGCCACCCTCTCGCACCCCGACCCGGCCGTCCGGCGGTTCTGGATCGACCACTGCAAGGCCTGCCGGCTGGTGAGCGCCCACTTCGGCAAGTCGCTCGGGACCGCCTCGGTGATGGACATCTGGATCCCCGACGGTAGCAAGGACCTCCCCTACGACCGCTTCGGCCCGCGGCGCCGCTTGGTGGAGGCGCTGGACGAGGTCCTCTCCACGAGGCTCCCCCGCGAGCACCACCGCGACGCGGTCGAGGGCAAGCTCTTCGGGCTGGGGGCGGAGGCCTACACCGTGGGGTCCCACGAGCTGTACCTGGCGTACGCGGCTACCCGCAAGGTCATGCTCTGCCTCGACACCGGTCATTACCACCCCACCGAGTCGGTGGCCGACAAGGTCTCCTCGGTGGCCGACTTCGTGGACGGCGTACTTCTCCACGTGAGCCGCCCGGTCCGCTGGGACAGCGATCACGTGGTGCTGCTCGACGACGAGACCCAGGCCCTCGCCCTGGAACTGGTCCGCGGCGGCATCCTCGACCGCGTCTCCATCGCCCTCGACTTCTTCGACGCCAGCATCAACCGGGTGGCGGCCTGGGTGATCGGAACGCGCAACGTGCGCCGCGCTCTCCTCCGGGCCCTGCTCGAGCCCAGCGAGCGGATCGCCGCGGCCGAGCGAGAGCGGGATTACACCGCCCGGCTGGCCCTCCTCGAGGAAGAGAAGTCCCTGCCCTGGCCGTCGGTCTGGGACGAGTACTGCGAACGAAAGGGCGTCCCCGTGGGCCCGGGCTGGCTGGAGGCGGTCCGCGCCTACGAGCGGAAGGTCCTCGGGCAGCGCCGGGGCGCCTAGTCCTGGGAAGCGAGCGTAAACGCCCCCGTCTCCGGAGCCCCGACCGTCGCGATCGAGGTCTTCCTCGAGGCGCCGCGGCGCGAGAGGATGGAAGGACCATGAAGCCCATCGACGATCTCAACCACCCCGCGCGGACTCGGCGGCTCATGGCCGCGGAGGAGGTCGGGGCGCTCATCGGGAGCGGGCAGCTCAGGGTCCCGCAGAGCGACGAGGTGAACAACCACGTCCACACCACCTACTCGTTCAGCCCCTACTACCCGGCCATGGCTGCCTTCCGGGCGTACCAGGCCGGGCTTCGCGCGGTGGGCATCATGGACCACGACAGCGTCTCGGGGGCGGAGGAGATGCTGGACGCGGCCCGCTCGATCGGGATCGCCTCGACCGCTGGGTTCGAGCTGCGGGTGAGTTTCACCGGGACCGCCATGGAGGGGCGCAAGGTCAATAACCCCGACTCGTACAACATCGTCTACGTCGCGGTGCACGGCATCCCGCGAGGACGCCTTCCCGAGGTCCGCCGATTCCTCGAGCCGCTCAACGCCGCCCGGAACCGGCGCAACCGGGCCATGGTCGACGCCCTGAACCGGCTCCTCCCCGGCTACGGCCTCTCCCCGCTCGACTTCGAGCGCGACGTGGTGGGCATCTCCCTGGCCCGGGAAGGGGGGTCGATCACCGAGCGCCACCTCATGAGCGCTCTGGCCAGCGCGCTCATCGCTCACGCGGGAAAGGGAGAGGGGCTCGTGCGCTTCCTGGAGGGGACGGTCGAGGTCGAGGTCCCCCCCAAGATCGTCGCCCTCCTCGCCGACCGGTCCAACGAGCACTACCTGTACGACGTCATCGGCGTGCTCAAGGCCTCGTTCCTGGAGCGGGTATTCATCCAGCCCGGCGACGACGAGTGCGTGCCCGTCCGCACCCTGGTCGAGCTGGGCAACCGCATCAACGCCATCCCGGTCTACGCCTACCTGGGGGACGTGGACGAGTCTCCCACCGGCGACAAGAAGGCCGAACGCTTCGAGGACGCTTTCCTCGACGAGCTCATGCCGGAGCTCAAGCGGCTCGGGTTCAAGGGCGTCACCTACATGCCGCCGCGGAACACGCGAGAGCAGCTCGCCCGGGTCCGATCGCTCTGCCAGCGACACGGCTTCATGGAGGTGAGCGGCGTCGACATCAACAGCTCGCGGCAGGCGTTCACTTGCCCCATCCTCCTCGAGCCCGAGTTCCGGCATCTCGTCGACGCGACCTGGGCCCTCATCGCCCACGAGAAGCTGGCCACGAGAGACGAACGGTACGCCCTCTTCAACCCCGAGAACCCCTACGCCCGTCTTCCCCTGTCCGATCGCATCGCGCTCTACGCCCGGGTGGGACAGGCGCTCGACTCCCGGGCGCCCGAGCGGGCCCTGGAGGCGCTCCGGACGGTGGAGGACGGGCGGTAGGCCCAGGGAGACCGCATGGCACTCAAGGATCTGGTCGACATCTCCCGGACGTACGGGAAGGACCCCGAGTACATCCTCGCGGGCGGCGGCAACACCTCGTTCAAGGACAAAAGGACGCTCTGGGTGAAGTCGAGCGGCGTGCCGCTCGCCACCATCGACGAGAAGGGCTTCGTGGCTCTCTCGCGCGAGCGTCTGGCACAGGTCGCGAGACGCTCCTACAGCGACGACCCCTTGAGGCGCGAGGAGGAGGTCAAGAACGATCTCTTGGCCGCTCGGGTCGACCCCGGCTCGACGCTCCGCCCATCGGTCGAGTCCTCACTCCACGACCTCATCGACCATCCCTACGTGGTGCACACCCATCCGAACCTGGTGAATGCGGCGATGTGCGGGCGAAGGGCAGCGGCGGTGGTGAAGCGCCTGTTCGCCGAGGACGCTGTCTACGTTCCCTACACCGACCCCGGCTACACCCTCTACATGCGGGTGGCGGCCGAGCTCGGGAAGCGTGGCTCGCGGGGCGCTCCGCCGCTCATCTTCCTCCAGAACCACGGGGTGTTCGTGGGCGGGAAGTCGACGGAGGAGATCCGGGGCACCTACCGGAGCATGATGCGGAAGCTTCGCGCCCAGGTGAGGCGGATGCCCGACGCCGCCCGCACCACGCCCCCGGCCCGAGCTGCGGAGGTGCTCCCCGCCTTGCGCGCGCTCCTCTCCGGCGATTTGCTCAAGGTCGGCGCCTTCCTCTCGAGCGGCCTGGCCACCCACTTCACCCGGAGCAGGGAGGCCTTCGCCAGGGTCGCCTCGGCGTTCACGCCCGACCAGATCGTCTACTGCAAGGCTCACGCCCTGTACGTGGACGAGGAGGGCCCACCCGGGAAAGTGGTGGAGGCATTCCGGGACGAACTGGCCCGCTTCACCGAGCATAACGGCTACCCACCCAAGATCGTGGCGCTGCGGTCCCTCGGGGTGGCCGCCTTCGAGGACACGGCCGCCTCGGCCGAGATCGCCCTCGCGGTGTTCGAGGACGCCATGAAGATCTCCGCCCAGGCCGTGTCCTTCGGGGGCCCGCGCTTCCTCACGCGGGAGGCGATCGCCTTCATCGATTCCTGGGAGGTGGAGAACTACCGGCGCGGCGTCTCGAAGGGCGAGCGGAGCGGTTCCCCCCTCGCCCAGAAGATCGTCATTGTCACGGGCGGGGCACAGGGGTTCGGCGCCGGGATCGTCGAGCACCTCCACGCCGATGGCGCCAACGTCGTCGTGGCCGACCTGAACGAGGAGAAGGGAGGTGCCCTGGCGGAGCGGCTCGCCCGCCGCGGCGAGAAGAACCGCATTCGCTTCGTAAGGACCGACGTCTCCGATCCCGCCTCGGTGGAGGCGCTGGTCCGGGACACCGTGCTTTCCTTCGGCGGATTGGACGTGTACATCAGCAACGCCGGCATCTTGCGGGCTGGTTCCCTGGAGGAGGTGGACGCCGGTACCTTCGACCTCATGACCCGGGTGAACTACGGGGGCTACTTCCACGGCACGAAGTACGCCTCGCGGGTGATGAGGCTCCAGCACGCCCATCGGCCCAGGACCTTCTCGGACATCATCCAGGTGAACTCGAAGTCCGGACTGGAGGGCTCCAACAAGAACTTCGCCTACGCGGGCGGGAAGTTTGGCGGGATCGGCCTCACCCAGTCCTTCGCCCTCGAGCTCATCGAGCACGGGATCAAGGTCAACGCCATCTGCCCCGGGAACTTCTTCGACGGGCCGCTCTGGAGCGATCCGGAGAACGGCCTGTTCGTGCAGTACCTCGCGGCCCAAAAGGTCCCCGGCGCCAAGACGGCTGCCGACGTGAGGCGGTATTACGAGGACCGGGTCCCGGCCCGCCGAGGCTGCACGGTCCTCGACGTGGTGCGGGCCATCCGTTATGTCATCGAGCAGGAGTACGAGACCGGCCAGGCCGTCCCGGTGACCGGCGGCCAGGTCATGCTGAGATAGGGGTTCGCGCGAGATGAAGACCAAGGCGGTGCGGCTGTACGGGCAGAAGGACCTGAGGCTCGAGGAGTTTGAGCTCCCAGCTCTCGGGGACGACGAGATCCTGGCGCATATCGTCTCCGACAGCATCTGCATGTCGAGCTACAAGGCAGCCTCGCAGGGCGTGCAGCACAAGCGGATCCCGAAGGATGCGGGTCGTAACCCGGTCATCATCGGCCACGAGTTCTGCGGCGAGCTGGTCGAGGTGGGCCCGAGGTGGCGGAACCAATTCAGGCCCGGCCAGAAGTTCTCCATCCAGCCGGCCCTCAACTACCCCCAGGGGCCGGTGGGCGTGCTCGGAGCCCCCGGCTACTCGTACCGCTACATCGGGGGCGACGCGACCTACGTCGTCATCCCCCGGGAGGTGATGGAGCAGGGGTGCCTCTTGCCTTACCGGGGCGACGCCTACTTCAAGGGCTCGTTAGCCGAGCCCATGTCCTGCATCGTCGGCGCGTTCCACGCGAGCTACCACACGGCGCCGGGGAGCTACGAGCACCGCATGGGCGTCGTGTCCGGCGGGTCGATGGCGCTCCTCGCCGGTGTGGGGCCCATGGGGCTCGGCGCCATCGACTACGCTCTCCACTGCGATCGCCGGCCCTCGAGGCTCGTCGTCACCGACATCGACGAGGCCCGACTCTCGCGCGCCGCCTCCATCTACCGGGTCGAGGCGGCGCGCGCGCAGGGAGTGGCGCTCACCTACGTGAACACCAAGGGGATGGCCGCTCCCGAGGCGGAGCTGCTTGCCCTGAACGGTGGCCGCGGGTTCGACGACGTGTTCGTCTTCGCCCCGGTGGCGCCCGTGGTCGAGCTGGGCGATCGGCTGCTCGGCCCGGACGGCTGCCTGAACTTCTTCGCCGGCCCGACCGATCCGCAATTCTCGGCCCGGTTCAACTTCTACAACGTCCACTACGGCGCCACCCACGTCGTCGGCACGAGCGGCGGTAACACCGCCGACATGGTCGAATCGCTCGAGATGATGGGCAAGGGGCTCGTCGACCCGGCCACGATGGTGACCCATGTCGGCGGGCTCGACGCGGTGGTGGAGACGACGCTCCACCTGCCCGAGATCCCCGGGGGCAAGAAACTCATGTACACGAACGTGTCGCTCCCCCTCACCGCGCTCTCCGACTTCGAGGCGAAGGGGAGGACCCAGCCCTTCTTCGCGGAGCTGGCCCGGATCACCGCCCGAAACAATGGGCTCTGGTCGAGGGAGGCGGAGGAATACCTGCTCGCGAATGCCCCCAGGGTGTAGCCGGCTGGCGAGCGGCTACAGCATCTCGAGCGGGACCGGGCCGTCCGGGGGCGGGAAGGCCCGGTCGATCTCCCTGAGGTCCTCTGGCCCGAGCGTAAGCTCGAGAGCCGCCCGGTTCTCCTCCACGTGGGCCAAGGTGGCCGCCTTGGGGATGGCGATGACGCCCTCCTGGCGCAGCACCCACGAAAGGGACACCTGTGCCGCCGTTGCGCGGTGACGCCGGGCGACCGACCGGAGGGCCT